>BNJS01004002.1_pt1 | contig 213512 bp, 281 predicted proteins | sample 8540461 | NCBI WGS metagenome assembly BNJS01 (sample SAMD00202454, study PRJDB9452) | human saliva metagenome | isolation source: human saliva | place: Japan
ACTAACCATGCTGCTGGATTCCAAGAAGAACTCAATCACGAAGAAGTTGTAGAAGTGACTGAACGTGTCAAAGGCGACTTTAAGGGCTTGCTGAAAGCTATTCTTGCAGAATTGTAAGGGGGTACGATGTTAAGTTTATTTAATAATCCATTTTTTTAGAATTATTCGTGGGATTTTAATAATCGTTCTCCTAACCTTGGTTTGGCTATTTATTTTTGCAGCCTTTAATAATTCTGGTAGTGAAACCAATTACGAGCCATTTCAAGGAGCGTCCATTGTTTTTTCAGTTTTGAGTTATCTAATCATAGTCTTTCTATTTCAATACCATAAGGTTATTAACATAAAAGAACTCATTCGCTCTTCCTATAGTGCAATTCAAATTAAAGAACAGTATGTTGAAAAATTAATTATCCAGCTTCGTGAATTAACGGATAAGATTGTAGACCATGAATTAAAAATGTCCGTTCGTAAAAATGTTTCAGACTTGTTAGAAGAAACACGTTCTGTCAATAATTCCACAAATGATGAAAACCAGGCAAATCATTCGGAGTCTAAGCGTAAATTTTATGGAGAATCTGGGACAGTTTCATCCCACGCACACTCTTCTCAAGTAGAGGAAACGAAGAGCAAATATTGGAACAAATTGAAAGGGACACCAATATTACAGCCGATCAAAGTATTAAGGATCTGATAGCTGAAATCAAAGAATCAGAAGTACTAGTTGCCAATCAAAAATTACACTACAATGAAATGGTGTCGGAATACAATAAGGCGATTTATAGTTTGCCCTTAGCTTTTTTAAGAACAACTCTAGGTCTATTTGAAAAAGAGTATTTATAATTTACACCTAGTATCAAAAGTCGAGATTCTATCTAAAATTTATAAAAATTATAGAAAGGTAGAGCGAGGTGTTCTAATTTGAACACGAGCGGAAAACTCGGAAAATAGATAATCTGACTGAGAAATCAGGATCTCTCGTCAGATTCCTAATTTTCAGTCGTTTTCTTGTCGCTCTTTGTATCATAAATTATGTCTATCCATATTGCTGCTCAGCAGGGTGAAATTGCTGATAAAATTCTTCTTCCTGGGGATCCTCTTCGTGCTAAGTTTATTGCGGAGAATTTCCTTGAAGATGCTGTTTGTTTTAACGAAGTGCGTAACATGTTTGGCTACACCGGTACTTATAAAGGTCACCGTGTATCAGTCATGGGAACTGGGATGGGAATGCCGTCTATTTCCATCTATGCGCGTGAGTTAATTGTAGACTACGGAGTGAAAAAATTGATCCGTGTCGGAACCGCTGGTTCCTTGAACGAGGATGTTCATGTCCGTGAATTGGTTTTGGCGCAGGCAGCTGCGACTAACTCAAACATCATCCGCAATGATTGGCCACAGTACGATTTCCCGCAAATCGCTAGCTTTGATTTGCTAGACAAGGCCTACCATATTGCAAAAGAACTTGGTATGACAACCCACGTTGGGAACGTCTTGTCATCTGATGTCTTTTACTCAAACTACTTTGAAAAGAATATCGAGCTTGGTAAATGGGGAGTTAAGGCTGTGGAAATGGAAGCGGCAGCTCTTTACTATCTTGCTGCCCAACACCACGTTGATGCACTTGCTATCATGACCATTTCTGATAGCTTGGTTAATCCAGATGAAGACACTACTGCAGAAGAACGCCAAAATACCTTTACTGATATGATGAAGGTTGGTTTGGAAACCTTGATTGCAGAGTAAAATGTAAAAGAAACTCCTGATTTCAAGTGGAATCAGGATTTTTTCATAGATGCGATTTTTTCGGGGTCTGGTGTGACACGGAGGGTCTTTTGTCCTGTGTAGGTTACAAAACCGGGTTTGCCACCAGTTGGTTTGTTGAGTTTTTTAACTTCAATCATATCCACCTGAACTAGATTTGACAGGCGCCCTTTGGAGAAATATGCAGCAAGTTCTGCAGCGTCCGTCTTAACTTCATCAGATGGATCAAGATTTCCTGAGATGACGACATGGCTGCCAGGGATGTCCTTGGCATGGAACCAAAGTTCTTCCTTGCGGGCCATTTTAAAGGTCAATTCCTCATTTTGAAGATTGTTTCGACCGACATAGATGATGGTTTTGCCATCGCTGGCCAGATACTGTTCTGGTTTCTTGCGTTTCTGGATTTTCTCGCGTTGGCGCCTTCTAATGAAGCCAGTTTGAATCAATTCTTCACGAATTTCAGCGATTTCCTCCAGTCCAGCTTGGTTGAGGACGGTCTCGACACTTTCCAGATAAAGAATAGTTGACTTGGTTTCTTCAATCAGCTCAGTCAAGTATTTGACAGCTTCTTTGAGTTTCTGGTAACGCTTAAAATAGCGTTGGGCATTCTGACTGGGAGTTAGTGCCTTATCAAGCGCAATGGTGATAGGTTGGTTGGTGTAGTAGTTGTCCAAGGTAACCTGATCTTGGTCATTAGGCACTTGGTGGAGGAAGGTTGTCAACAATTCCCCTTTTTGGCGAAATTCCTCAGCATTGTCTGTCGCTAGTAACTCTTTTTCTTGTTTTTTCAGCTTATGGCGATTTTTTTGAAGTTCATTTTCAACGCGACGAATCAGTTCACTGGCTTGCTGTTTGACACGGTCCCGTTCAGCCTTGTCCTTATAGTAGGTGTCCAGAAGATCAGAAAGGCTGGCAAAAGGCTCTCCTACACTATTTTCGAAGGGAATTGGACTGAAGGAAGTCTCCGTTAGGAAAGGCTTGGTTTCTTGCCCGAAGAAGTTTCGGAAAGTAGACAGTTTATCACTGACAAGAATGTTTTCCAATTCATTTGCCGTATCACGTCCTAGACCTTGAAAGAGACTTTGAAGATTTTTTGTTGTTAGTTCTTGGGTTTGCAGGATTTCAAAGAGTTTTTCATCCTTGACAGTAAAAGGATTGAGAGACTCGGTGCTTGGCGGAGCGATATAGGTCGATCCTGGAAGTAAGGTGCGGTAGCTGTTTTGTGAGAAGCCGACGTGTTTGATGACTTCGAGGATTTTATGGCTACTTTTATCCACGAGGAGAATATTGCTGTGTTTGCCCATAATCTCGATAATCAAGGTAGCCTGAATATGGTCCCCAATCTCATTTTTATTGGAAACTGTAATTTCCACAATACGGTCATTTTCGATTTGCTCGATCGATTCAATCAGAGCACCCTGCAAATACTTTCTCAAAACCATGATAAAAGTGGAAGGTTGGGCTGGATTTTCAAAGGTTGTTTGGGTCAGCTGGATGCGACCAAAAACGGGATGAGCAGAGAGGAGCAGGCGATGGCTTTGGCGGTTGCTGCGGATTTGCAAGACCAACTCTTGTTCAAAAGGCTGATTGATTTTCTGGATGCGACCATTGACCAACTCACTTCGCAATTCCTCAACCATGTGGTGTAAAAAAAATCCGTCAAATGACATCGTTCTCTCCTTGTGATTGTATTCCATAGTATTATATCAAAAAGGTAGAATAAAATCATGAAAATATGGTATAATAAAGCCAAGTAAAGAGAATCGAGAAGTACATGTATATTGAAATGGTAGATGAAACTGGTCAAGTTTCACAAGAAATCTTGCACCAAACCCAAGAAATTTTGGAATTTGCAGCCCAAAAATAGGAAAAGAAGACAAGGAGATGGCAGTCACTTTTGTGACCAACGAGCGTAGCCACGAACTCAACCTCGAGTACCGTGACACAGATCGTCCGACAGATGTCATCAGCCTTGAGTATAAGCCAGAGTTGGATATTGCCTTTGATGAAGAAGATTTGATTGAAAATCCTGAATTAGCAGAAATGATGTCCGAGTTTGATGCCTATATTGGGGAACTTTTCATCTCTATCGATAAAGCGCATGAGCAGGCCGAGGAATACGGTCATAGCTTTGAGCGTGAGATGGGCTTCTTGGCAGTACACGGCTTTTTACATATCAATGGCTACGATCACTACACTCCGGAAGAAGAAGCGGAGATGTTCGGTTTACAAGAAGAAATTTTAACAGCCTATGGACTCACAAGACAATAAACGAAAATGGAAAAATCGTGACCTGGTATCCAGTTTAGAATTTGCCCTTACAGGAATTCTGACTGCCATTAAGGAAGAACGCAATATGCGAAAACATGCAGTGACAGCTCTAGTGGTTATCCTTGCAGGTTTTGTTTTTCAGGTGTCACGGATCGAATGGCTCTTTCTCCTGATGAGCATTTTCTTGGTAGTAGCATTTGAAATTATGAACTCTGCCATTGAAAATGTGGTGGATCTAGCCAGTCACTATCACTTTTCTATGTTAGCAAAGAAAGCCAAGGACATGGCAGCAGGTGCCGTGCTTGTGGTCTCACTTTTTGCCGCTTTGACAGGTGCGCTTATATTTCTCCCACGCATTTGGGATTTACTATTTTAAACAATAAGAGGAAATTATGACATTTAAATCAGGCTTTGTAGCCATTTTAGGACGTCCCAATGTTGGGAAGTCAACCTTTTTAAATCACGTTATGGGGCAAAAGATTGCTATCATGAGTGACAAGGCGCAAACAACGCGCAATAAAATCATGGGGATTTACACCACGGATAAGGAACAAATCGTCTTTATCGACACACCAGGAATTCACAAGCCTAAAACAGCTCTTGGGGATTTCATGGTGGAATCTGCCTATAGTACCCTTCGTGAAGTGGATACTGTTCTATTCATGGTGCCAGCTGATGAGCCACGTGGTAAAGGCGACGACATGATTATCGAGCGTCTGAAAGCAGCCAAGGTTCCAGTGATTTTGGTGGTCAATAAGATTGACAAGGTTCATCCAGACCAACTTCTGACTCAGATTGATGACTTCCGTAACCAGATGGACTTTAAGGAGATTGTGCCTATCTCAGCCCTTCAGGGAAATAATGTTTCTCGTCTAATCGACATTCTTAGTGAAAATCTGGAGGAAGGTTTCCAGTATTTCCCAGCTGATCAAATCACAGATCACCCAGAGCGTTTCTTGGTCTCAGAGATGATTCGTGAGAAAGTTTTGCACCTAACTCGTGAAGAGATTCCTCACTCAGTCGCAGTAGTGGTTGACTCTATGAAACGTGACGAAGAGACAGACAAGGTTTATATCCGAGCTACCATCATGGTCGAGCGCGATAGCCAAAAGGGTATCATCATCGGAAAAGGTGGCGCTATGCTTAAGAAAATTGGGACCATGGCCCGTAGAGATATCGAACTCATGCTAGGGGACAAGGTTTTCCTAGAAACTTGGGTAAAGGTCAAGAAAAACTGGCGTGATAAAAAGCTAGATTTGGCTGACTTTGGCTATAATGAAAAAGAATACTAAAAAACTCTTTTAAAAGAGTTTTTTAATGTAAACAAAAAATAGAGAGAAGGTAATCACAATGTCAGAGCAGTTAATTCAAAATAGTATTTATTCGACACCAGTAATATTTGATAAATATGAATGTTATAGTATTGGTGCAACAACCGTTAATAATTTGATGAAATCAAATATTATTAAGAATGTAAATCTAAAGAGAAGTCTTGGGAATAAAAAACCAGATGTTTTAATTTTAGATGATAACAAGAATGTAATTATCTATGTTGAGCAAAAGATACCAAGTAAATTTAAGAGTGCTAAGGATATTGAAGGTGCGATTAAACAAGAGATAGATGTCGCTAAAGCTTTGGGCGCACTTATTTATATTGTAAGCGACGGTGATTCTTTTATCTGGGTTAATCCTAAAACCGGGGAAAAGATTTTAGATGAGAATGGAAATGAAATTAATTTAGCAATAAAGCCAAAAGAAAATGGCAAACAAATTGTCAAGTTCATTAATGATATTTCATTATCTATTTCTGAAACAAATAATCAGATATTGAAAAAGGAATTTTTGGATCCTACTGATTTAGCTCAAAAAGATTAATAGAATTTTTAAAAAAATTTAACTTTTGCATCAGCAAAGATGTCTTTATATACTTTTGTTGAGTTGTTTCTCTTTAAATATTTATCAGATATTGGTGTTTTTAAATGGAGAAAAATAGTTTTTGAATATATTGTTTCGTTATATGAAAAGGAGGGATATTCTACCGCCTATGTTTTTAGGAAAATACCTAGAAGGTGCTAGAGAAACGATGGTTAAATTGTTTCCAAAAGGTATAGATGGGACAAGCATTATCAATGGTCAAGTTTTTCATATTGAAAGAGATGAACAAAAACGAATTTGTCAGCGTAGATAATACGGATACAGTATTTAAATCTGTTATTTTGGAATTTGAAAAAAATATGATAAAAAAATATGGAAAAATTCTTAAATATAAGTAAAGACTTCAAGTCAAAACTGTTTGAAACTTTTATGAAAAATAGTGATGACAAGAGTGATATGGGGCAGTTTTTTACACCATTAAAAATAGTAGACGAAATGGTTTCTATGGTAGATATTTTTGAGGGAATGACTATTTGCGATCCTGCTTGTGGTGTTGGAAAGTTTTTACTTGAAGCAGTTGAAAAACGTATAGAAGATAGTTATAGCTACTCTAAAGAAAAGTTAACTTCTAAAATTCAATTTTTTGGCTATGACAAGATGATGTCTGAAAAAGACGATATCACAATTATTCTTGCTAAAGCTAATACGTTAATTTATTTTTCTGAATTATTTCAGCAAAATAATAGTTTTAAAGATGTGCAAACAATTGCGAAAACACTATTAAATGATTCATTCTACTTACATAAGAGTATGTTAGGTACTCTGGAAAATCTGGAAGAAAATAGATACGACCTAATTTTAGCAAACCCTCCTTACTACCAAAGTAAGGAAATGTCAGAACTGGCCAAAGCAACGGATATTTATAAGTATGGTGGTAGTGGTGTTGAAGCTCTCTTTTTAGAGTGGATTATGCGTTCCGTAAAACATGGTGGTGTAGCCAATATTGTTTTACCGGATGGTATTTTTTTCTAATCATGCAAATAAAAAAAGTTAAAAAGAAAAGTTAAAAGAACTCTTTTTTATTGACGCTTTGATTTCTTTACCAGTCAACGCTTTTTTCAACACACCTAAAAAAACCTACATTTTGACCATTCGTAAGAAGTCAGAGAATGAGATTGAAAATAATATTGTCCAAGATTATCCTGTTTTTCACCCTACATTGCAGGTAGTATTGGTGAAACCTTAGATGTTTATCGATTTGATTCTGAAGAAAATGACTTAAAAGCAAGCTGTCATCAAGTATAATTATTACCGCCAACCTCAAGATAGAAATAATCTACAAGAACCTATTAAATCCCTATCTTTTTAGATGATTCTAGACTAAAATTACTTCCGATTGAGGAATTAGATAGTAAGAAGAGTTGGATTATTGAAAATTGGTGGTCTGAGGAAGAAAAAGATTGCTATTGGTCTAAAAAAGAAAGACAAGTCGTTTCGATTGATGAGTTCCAAGCAATGATTGATGATATGATTTTTTTCTTATGCAGGATTTCAAGGAGGAGTTGGAATGGTTGAAGTAAGAAGCAAGCGTGTAACACTTTCTGAACTATTTACCAATAAAAGAGGAAATAGTAGGTATACGAAAAGCTTATGTTAATAGAAATACTGGTGATTTTGAAGTTTACACTGGTTCAACTAAAACTTCCTTTGGATTTATAGATACATATGAATATGAAACGCCTCATTTAACCTATACAACAGATGGTGAGTATGCCGGAACTCTGGATGTTTTACAAGGTAAATACAATGTTGGAGGACACAGAGCTATTTTAATAAGCAAAGTGGATAATCTATCCTTATCTTATTGCAAATATGTTTTTCAAAGTATATTCTATAATTCTGTAAGACGTGGTGATGTTCCATCATTAGCTTGGTCTCAAATCAAAGATATAAGAGTTAGCATTCCAGTTACTAAAGATGGAGAATTCGACCTTAAAAAACAAGAAGAAATTGTTCGTAAGTTTGAATTAATTGAAGCACGAAAAGTAGAATTGGCTGAAAAGATTGAGGCAATCAAGTCAGTAGATGTGGATATTATGTCAGGAGAGACTTCTAAGACTACTTCAATTAAAGTTGTAGATTTGTTTGACTTGACTGTCTCAACAAATTCTTCAAAATTTACCAAGACATTTGTAAAAGAAAATGCGGGTGATATACCAGTTTATGGTGCTAGTAGTGATAATTTACCAAGTTATGGTTATGTGAAAGACAATGCTGTAATTATAGACAAAGATGGTAAACATGAGTTCCCTGTTCGCTATTTTGAAAATTGCTTGACTTACAATATAGATGGTCTTGCAGGATATGTTTTTTATCACGAGGGTCGTTTTAGTTTAAGTGAAAAAGTACGCCCGTTAGTTATAAAAGAAGAATACGCAGACAAGGTCAACCCTTTATACCTAAAACAAGTTTTAGAGCCAATTTTTCGCTCTCATGTTAAAGGTAGGAAAGGGGAAAATGGTAAAAATGAGTATACAAAGCTAAATACTTCCATGATAAAAGATTTAGAGGTCGTGCTTCCTCTTACCTCTTCGGGAGAAATTGACCTTGCAAAGCAAAATCAGATTGTAAAAAATTCTCAAATAATCCTTGAAATGAAAAATAATATTGAGAAGCAAGGATACCGGTTTATTCAATCGAATCTAGACTTTAATTCGAACAATGTTCCATATATATATATATATAACCTTAGCTAATTTGTTTGATTTGAAACGTGGTTCTAGTAAGTATACGAAAAAATATTGCTTGGATAACAAGGGGAAATATCCTGTTTACTCAGCCAATAATTCAGTTCCTCTTGGCTATCGAAACGATTTTGATTTTTGATGGTTGTTTTTGCTACAATCTCTGTCAATGGTATAGCAGGAAAGATAACTTTAATTGATAATAAGTTTTTCTTTGAATGCGGATAGAATGATTTTAATTCCTAAACATGAAAAAATAAATATAGATTATATTGCTTATATTTTAGAACCTCTTTTAAGACAGCAAGTTAAAGGAAGACGTGGAGAGAATGGCAGAAATGAGTATACAAAAATAGAAAGAAAAGTAATTTTGGATACTAAAAATTCCTGTTCCTTTTTAATCGCTTTGGTGAAATTGATATAGAGATACAAAAAGGACATAGTAGAAAAAAATAATAAATTAAAAAAATATAAAAAAACCATACTAGGAGAAGAAGTTGAAAAATTATTGAATTTTGAATTGAAATTTTAAGAAGGAGGATTTATGCCTGAATTACCTGAGGTTGAAACGGTTCGTCGTGGCTTAGAAAAATTGATTTTGGGAAAGAAGATTTCTAATATAGAGATTGCCTATTCTAAGGTGATCAAGACAGATTTGGACGAGTTTCGAAAGGAAGTGCCTGGACAAGTAATTGAGTCCTTGGGACGCCGTGGGAAATATCTACTTTTTAACCTGACAGACAAGGTTTTGATTTCCCATCTGCGGATGGAGGGCAAGTATTTTTACTATCCAGACCAGATTCCTGAACGCAAGCACGCCCATGTTTTCTTCCAGTTCGAGGATGGTGGGACGCTTGTTTATGAGGATGTACGCAAGTTTGGTACCATGGAACTGCTTGCCCCCGACCTATTGGAAGCTTACTTTGTTTCTAAAAAATTAGGGCCTGAGCCAATAGAGCAGGACTTTGATTTGCAGTCCTTCCAAGCTGCTCTAGCCAAGTCTAAAAAGCCTATCAAATCCCACCTTCTGGACCAGACCTTGGTAGCTGGCCTGGGAAATATCTATGTGGATGAGGTCCTTTGGCGGGCTCAGGTCCATCCAGCTAGACCTTCCCATTCTTTGACAGCAGTAGAAGCGACAGCCATTCATGACCAGACCATTGCTGTTTTGGGACAGGCGGTTGAAAAGGGTGGCTCAACCATTCGGACCTATACCAATGCCTTTGGTGAAGACGGAACCATGCAGGATTTTCATCAGGTCTATGATAAGACTGGTCAAGCATGTTCACGCTGTGGCACCATCATTGAGAAATTCCAGCTCTGTGGAAGGGGAACTCATTTTTGTCCTCAGTGTCAAAGGAGGGACTGATGGGAAAAATCATCGGAATCACAGGAGGAATTGCTTCGGGTAAGTCAACTGTGACAAATTTTCTAAGAAAAAAAGGCTTTCAAGTAGTAGATGCCGACGCAGTTGTCCACCAACTACAAAAACCTGGCGGTCGTCTTTATCAGGTCTTAGTTCAGCATTTTGGACAGGAAATTCTCTTAAAAAATGGAGAACTCAATCGCCCTCTCCTAGCTAGCCTCATCTTTTCAAAAACTGAGGAGCGGGAATGGTCTAAGTCAACCCAAGGAGAGATTATTCGTGAAGAACTGGCAGCATTGCGAGATCGATTATCCCAGACAGAAGCGATTTTTTTCATGGATATTCCCCTGCTTTTTGAACAGGACTATGCCAACTGGTTTGATGAAACGTGGCTGGTCTATGTGGATCGAGATGTCCAATTAGAACGTTTCATGAAACGGGATCAACTTTCTAAGGAATCAGCTGAAGACCGTCTGGCAACTCAGTGGTCTTTAGAAGAAAAGAAAAAACTAGCGAGTTATATACTAGATAATAATGGCAGTCGTGATCAGCTTGTGAGTCAAGTAGTGAAGTTACTTGAAGGAGGCGATAGCTGTGCAAGAGATTAGTTGGAAAGATAATCTTCGTGTCGCCTGGTTTGGGAGTTTTTAACTGGGGCTAGTATATCCTTAGTCGTCCCTTTTATGCCTATCTTTGTAGAGCAGTTGGGAATCGAAAGGAATCAAGTTGCTTTCTATGCTGGACTAGCCATCTCAGTTTCAGCTGTTTCAGCAGCATTGATTTCCCCTATCTGGGGTATTCTTGCTGACAAGTACGGTCGAAAACCCATGATGATTCGAGCTGGACTTGCTATGACCATCACCATGGGAGGCTTGGCATTTGTTTCAAATATCTATTGGTTAATCTTTCTTAGATTATTAAATGGTATATTTACAGGTTTCGTACCAAATGCGACGGCTTTAATAGCCAGTCAAGTTCCTAAGGATAAGTCGGGCTATGCTTTGGGGACTTTATCAACTGGGGTAGTAGCTGGAACCCTAACGGGCCCCTTTGTGGGAGGCTTGATTGCTGAAATTTTTGGTATCCGCAATGTTTTTTTATTGATAGGTGCTTTTTTATTTGTAGCTGCAATCTTAACTATTTTCTTTATCAAGGAAGATTTTCAGCCAGTAGCTAAGGAGAAAGCTATCCCAACGAAAGAATTATTTTCTTCTTTCAAGTATCCTAGGCTTTTAGTAAACCTATTTTTGACTAGTTTTGTCATTCAATTTTCAGCTCAATCAATTGGACCAATTCTGGCTCTCTATGTGCGGGATTTGGGGCAATCCGAAAATCTCCTCTTTGTATCAGGCTTGATTGTATCTAGTATGGGATTTTCTAGCATGATGAGTGCTGGAGTGATGGGAAAACTAGGAGATAAGGTGGGAAATCATCGCCTGCTACTTGTTGCCCAGTTTTATTCGGCTCTTATTTATCTCCTCTGTGCCAATGCGACTAGCCCTCTGGAGTTAGGATTTTATCGTTTTCTATTTGGTTTGGGAACGGGTGCTCTGATACCAGGTGTTAATGCAATACTTAGTAAGATGACTCCCAAAGTAGGCATTTCAAGAATTTTTGCCTTTAACCAAGTCTTTTTCTACCTTGGAGGTGTTGTTGGCCCCATGACTGGTTCAGCAGTAGCAGGGCAATTCGGCTACCACTCTGTTTTTTATGCTACAGCAGCCTGTGTAGCTCTCAGTTGTTTATTCAATTTAGTTCAATTTAGATCGTTATTAAAAGTAAAGGAAATCTAGTGCGAGTAAAAATCAATCTCAAATGCTCCTCTTGTGGCAGCATGAATTATCTAACCAGTAAGAACTCCAAAACCCATCCAGACAAGATTGAAGTTTTAAAGTATTGTCCCAAGGAAAGAAAAGTAACCCTACATCTTGAATCTAAGTAGAATTTATGGTAAAATAATAGGGATTTTAAGGAGTTTGATATGTACAACCTATTATTAACCATTTTATTAGTATTATCTGTTGTGATTGTGATTGCGATTTTCATGCAACCAACCAAGAACCAATCCAGCAATGTATTTGATGCCAGCTCAGGTGATTTGTTTGAACGTAGTAAAGCGCGTGGTTTTGAAGCTGTGATGCAACGTTTGACAGGTGTTTTAGTCTTTTTCTGGCTAGCCATTGCCTTAGCACTGACGGTATTATCAAGTAGATAAGAAATGGGCGAGACTAGGTCTTAGCCTATTTTATTTTGAATAATGTTTACTAAAGTTATCACTCAAAAAGAAATTATAAAAATCTAGAAAGAAAATATGAAAGATAGAATAAAAGAATATTTGCAAGAGAAGGGGCGAGTGACGGTAAATGATCTGGCTCAGGCTCTCGGAAAGGATGGATCCAAGGATTTCCGTGAGTTGATTAAAACCCTGTCTCTGATGGAAAGAAAGCACCAGATTCGATTTGGAGAAGATGGTAGCCTCACCTTTGGACCAGAAGAAGAAACATGAGATCACTCTCAAGGGGATTTTTCATGCCCATAAAAATGGCTTTGGCTTTGTTAGTTTGGAAGGCGAGGAGGACGACCTTTTTGTAGGAAAAAACGATGTCAACTATGCCATTGATGGCGATACGGTTGAGGTGGTCATCAAGAAAGTTGCTGACCGTAACAAGGGAACAGCTGCCGAAGCCAAAATTATCGATATCCTAGAGCATAGCCTGACGACAGTTGTAGGGCAAATCGTTCTAGATCAGGAAAAGCCCAAGTATGCGGGCTACATCCGTTCAAAAAATCAGAAAATCAGCCAGCCAATCTATGTTAAGAAACCAGCTATCAAGTTGGAAGGTACTGAAGTTCTCAAGGTCTTTATCGACAAATACCCAAGTAAGAAACATGATTTCTTTGTCGCTAGTGTGCTGGATGTGGTGGGACACTCGACTGATGCTGGGATTGACGTTCTTGAAGTCTTGGAATCCATGGATATTGTTTCAGAATTTCCAGAGGCTGTTCTCAAAGAGGCTGAAAGTGTGCCAGATGCTCCATCAGAGAAGGATATGGAAGGGCGTCTGGATTTAAGAGATGAAATTACCTTTACCATTGACGGTGCAGATGCCAAGGACTTGGACGACGCAGTACACATCAAGCCTTTGAAAAATGGCAATATGGAACTTGGAGTTCACATCGCGGATGTTTCCTACTATGTGACCGAGGGTTCTGCCCTTGACAAGGAAGCTCTTAACCGCGCGACGTCTGTCTATGTGACAGACCGAGTGGTTCCAATGCTTCCAGAGCGTTTGTCAAATGGTATCTGCTCTCTCAATCCTCAAGTTGACCGCCTGACCCAGTCTGCCATTATGGAGATTGATAAACATGGTCGTGTGGTCAACTACACCATCACACAAACGGTTATCAAGACTAGTTTTCGTATGACCTATAGTGCTGTTAATGACATCCTAGCTGGAGATGAGGAGAAGAGACAAGAGTATAAGAAAATTGTTCCTAGTATCGAGTTAATGGCCAAGCTCCATGAAAGGCTAGAAAGCATGCGTGAGAAACGTGGTGCCCTTAATTTTGATACCAGCGAAGCTAAGATTTTGGTGGATAAAAAAGGCAAGCCTGTGGATATTGTCCTTCGTCAACGCGGCGTTGCTGAGCGGATGATTGAGTCCTTCATGCTGATTGCCAACGAAACGGTTGCCGAGCACTTCAGCAAGATGGATCTACCTTTTATCTATCGGATTCATGAGGAGCCCAAGGCTGAAAAAGTTCAGAAGTTTATTGATTATGCTTCCAGTTTTGGCTTGCGCATTTATGGGACTGCCAGTGAGATTAGCCAGGAGGCCCTCCAAGACATCATGCGTGCTGTTGAGGGAGAGCCATATGCGGATGTATTATCTATGATGCTTCTCCGTTCTATGCAACAAGCTCGTTATTCGGAGCACAATCACGGTCACTATGGTCTTGCTGCAGACTATTACACTCATTTTACCAGCCCCATTCGCCGTTATCCAGACCTCTTGGTTCACCGGCTGATTCGCGACTATGGGCGTTCCAAGGAAATAGCAGAGCATTTTGAGCAAGTGATTCCAGAGATTGCGACCCAGTCTTCCAACCGTGAGCGTCGTGCCATCGAGGCAGAGCGTGAAGTCGAAGCCATGAAAAAGGCTGAGTACATGGAAGAATACGTGGGCGAAGAGTACGATGCGGTTGTATCCAGTATTGTCAAGTTTGGTCTCTTTGTCGAATTACCAAATACAGTCGAAGGTTTGATTCACATTACCAATCTTCCTGAATTTTATCATTTCAACGAGCGTGATTTGACTCTTCGTGGAGAGAAATCAGGAATAACCTTCCGTGTGGGACAACAGATTCGCATTCGCGTTGAAAGAGCGGATAAGATGACAGGTGAGATTGACTTCTCTTATATCCCAAGTGAGTTTGATGTCATTGAAAAAGGCTTGAAACAACAGGCTGGTCGCAAAGAAAGAGGGCGCGGTTCAAGTCGTCGTTCGGATAAGAAGGAAGACAAGAAGAAACAAGGTCGTTTTAATGATAAGCGCAAATCGTCTTCTAAAGACAAAAAGAAAAAGGGTAAGAAACCATTTTACAAAGAAGTAGCTAAGAAAGGAGCTAAACATGGCAAAGGGCGAGGGAAAGGTCGTCGCACAAAATAAAAAAGCGCACCACGACTATACAATCGTAGATACGCTAGAGGCAGGAATAGTCCTGACAGGAACGGAAATCAAGAGTGTTCGAGCGGCTAGAATCAATCTCAAGGATGGCTTTGCCCAAGTAAAAAATGGGGAAGTCTGGTTGAGCAATGTTCATATCGCTCCTTACGAAGAGGGCAATATCTGGAATCAGGAGCCAGAACGCCGTCGCAAACTCCTGCTCCATAAGAAGCAAATCCAAAAATTGGAACAAGAAACCAAAGGTACAGGAATGACCCTAGTTCCCCTCAAAGTCTATCTCAAAGATGGCTATGCCAAACTCCTTTTAGGTCTTGCCAAAGGGAAACATGACTATGACAAACGGGAGTCGATCAAGCGACGTGAACAAAATCGTGACATCGCGCGTGTGATGAAAGCTGTTAACCAGCGATAAAAAGAGGAAATAAAAATGGAAAAACTAATCGCCTATAAACGCATGCCCTTGTGGAATAAACAAACAATGCCCGAAGCTGTCCAGCAGAAGCACAATACCAAAGTGGGTACTTGGGGCAAGATTACAGTTGTAAAAGGAGCACTCAAGTTTATTGAGTTGACAGAGGATGGTGAGGTTCTAGCTGAACACCTTTTCCAAGCAGGGGCCGACAATCCCATGGCGCAACCGCAAGCCTGGCATCGAGTAGAGGCAGCCACGGATGATGTAGAATGGTATTTGGAGTTTTATTGTAGGCCTGAGGATTACTTTTCTAAGAAGTACCAGACCAATCCAGTCCATTCAGAGGTCCTAGAGGCCATGCAGACGGTAAAACCTGGAAGAGCCTTGGACTTGGGTTGTGGTCAAGGCCGTAATTCCCTCTTTTTAGCCCAGCAAGGTTTTGATGTGACAGCTGTGGATCAAAATGAATTGTCCCTTGAAATCTTGCAAAGCATCGTAGAGCAAGAGGATCTAGACATGCCTGTCGGACTTTATGATATCAATTCAGCCAGCATTAGCCAAGACTATGATTTCATCGTATCGACAGTCGTTCTGATGTTCCTACAAGCGGACCGCATTCCAGCTATTATCCAAAATATGCAGGAGCACACCACGGTCGGTGGCTATAACCTTATCGTCTGTGCCATGGATACAGATGATTATCCTTGCTCAGTCAACTTCCCATTCACCTTTAAAGAAGGGGAGTTGGCGGACTACTACAAGGATTGGGAATTGATCAAATATAATGAAAATCCAGGACATCTGCACCGTCGTGATGAAAATGGCAATCGCATTCAACTCCGATTTGCGACCATGCTAGCCAAGAAAATCAAGTAAATCAAGTAAATCAAATCTTTACAAATGAATAGAAACCACTTTGAAAGGTTTCTATTCGTTTTTATTTGCGGCCTCAGATTGGGGCGAGCAGGATTTTATGCTATACTAGAAGTAGGAAATATGAGCAGTAGAGCTGTATTACTGTCACTCTCGGCGAAGAAAGTGTAGATGATGGAGGTGATCCAATGACGAGTCTTTTGGTGGAACTGTATGATCGGCATGTATTGGAAAAGAATGTCTACCAAGCCTTTGTCAGTGATTGTGACGAGATTCTCTTCCTTTCTTTGACGAAAATAAGCAATAACGATAAACTTTCACTGCGTCACTTTATCACGGACGAAGTCCCCCATATCCAGCGTGTGATCTTTCGTCAGCTGTCTTTAGAACAACTAGCGGACCAGTTAGATTATTGCTAGCAGGCTATGACAAAATCCTTCTTGATGTTTTTGGCGGAGATTCACTACTAGCCTTATCTCTCTATCAATATGGCTTGGATCGCCACCTCCCCATCGTTGCCATGGATATCGAGCGGGGCAAACAATACAAGTGGACAGCTAGTCAGTTGGAAAAAGAAGACTTGGACATTCCAACCCTAAGCATACAACAGTTGATAGCCTTACGTGGTGGAAAAATGCTCAAATCCAAACGCCCTGTCCACTCAGTTGAGCAAATTGCAGCCATCAAAAAACTAGCTAGCTCGGCTATTTCCAATCCTGCCCACTGGTATCAAGTGACCCAATTTTTCTCTCTAGCTAAGACCAATGACCTGCATGCGGAAACCGAAAAGATACTGGAAAACAACGGAAAGTATTACCTCTATCCAGAATCCCAAATCCCCTTACTAGTGGAAGCGGGGATGCTTCGTATTGAAAACGAGGACAAGGAGCGAATAAGCTACAGCTTTCCGAGTCAAGAAGCCCAAGTCTTTTGTCGCAACAAAGGGCACATTTTAGAGTTGTATCTCTATCTTTTGGCGCTCGAATCTCAACTATTTGATGAATGCATGATAGGTGGTGAGATTGATTGGAATGGTATCTTTCCAGAGGCAGACAATGTTCAAAATGAGATTGATGTCATTCTGAGAAAGGGGCGCTCGATTACCTTTATCTCTTGCAAGATGACAGATTTATCAGTTGAAGCCATCAACGAACTAGAAGTCTACGCCAATCATTTTGCTGGGGAGAGTTGCCTCAAGTTGATAGTTTGTACGGGAAAAATCAATCCAGTTTATGCCAATCGTTGCCAGGAATATGGTGTGCTCGTCATTAGAAGCGAGCAGATCCCCAATCTCATTCCCATGCTGAAAAAATACTCTAAGAGGTTTAAAAGGTAGAAAAGCAATATGAAAGACTGGAATTCCAGTCTTTTTTACTTCTTTTTCGAATAGAAAAGAAAAGGAGGTAGACCATGTTTGTAGCCAGAGATGTCAAGGGAAATTTGGTAAATGCCCTCGAAAAGGACGTAACTAAGCAAGATTATACTTGTCCAGCCTGTGGGGGCAGACTACGATTACGTCAAGGGCAGAGTGTTCGAACGCATTTTGCACATGAATCTTTAAGAGATTGTATGGCTATTTTTGAGAATGAAAGTCCAGAACACTTGGCCAACAAAGAGGCCCTCTATCACTGGGCCAAGAAGGACAATCAGGTTGCCGTAGAATATAGTCTGCCTGCGATTCAGCAGATAGCGGATGTTCTCGTAAATGAGAAACTAGCGCTGGAGGTCCAGTGCAGTCCCTTGTCCCAAAGCTTTTATACGATAGAAGTCAAGGCTACCGTAGTCAAGGATACCAAGTTATCTGGCTACTGGGAGAAAAACTCTGGTTAAAAGAGAGACTGACACAACTGCAAAGGGGATTTCTCTATTTTAGTCAAAACATGGGATTCTATGTATGGGAACTAGATTTCAAAAAGCAAGTTTTGAGACTGAAATATCTTTTGCATCAGGACCTACGGGGTAAGCTTCATTTTCAGGTCAAGGAATTTCCCTTTGGTCAAGGAAACCTCTTGGAAATTCTACGATTTCCTTATCAAAAACAAAAGCTAGCTCGTTTTACAGTTTCTCAAGATTCCACTATCTGTCACTACATTCGCCAACAGTTGTACTACCAAACGCCTTACTGGATGAAAAAACAGGAGGAGGCTTATCAACGAGGAGATAATCTATTAAACCGTCAACTGGACGACTGGTATCCTCAAGTTAGACCAATAGAATCAGAAGATTTTTGTCAAATTAATCAAGATTTAAGTAGCTATTATAAAGAATTTTTCGCTTACTATCAAAAAAATATAAAAAATAATCGCCAAAAGCTCTATCCACCAGCCTTTTATCACTTATATTTTTCAGAAAATGTGATAAAATAGAAAGGATGGAGGAATCTTATGGTATTACAACGACATGAAATAAATGAAAAAGATACATGGGATCTTTCAACAATCTACCCAACAGACCAGGCTTGGGAAGAAGCCTTGAAAGATTTAACTGAAAAAGTACAAATAGCATCTCAGTATGAGGGGCATCTCTTGGATAGCGCAGACAGTTTGCTTGAGATTACAGAATTCTCACTTGACTTGGAACGCCAAGTTGAAAAGCTTTATGTCTATGCGCATATGAAAAATGATCAGGACACGCGTGAAGCCAAGTATCAAGAGTACTATGCTAAGGCAATGACCCTATATAGTCAGTTAGAACAAGCCTTTTCATTCTATGAACCAGAGTTTATGGAGATTAGCCAAGAACAGTATGGAGCCTTCCTAGAAGCTCAACCAAAACTCCAAGTTTACAAACACTTTTTTTGACAAGCTATTGCAAAAAGAAGGACCATGTTCTTTCGCAACGTGAGGAAGAATTGTTGGCTGGCGCAGGAGAAATCTTTTGGCGCTGCTAGTGAAACCTTTGCCATCTTGGACAATGCTGATATTAGCTTCCCATACGTCCTTGATGATGAAGGCAATGAAGTGCAGCTCTCACACGGTACTTACATTCGCTTGATGGAGTCTAAAAATCGTGAAGTGCGCCGTGGTGCTTATGAAGCCCTCTATGCGACGTACGAACAATTCCAACATACTTACGCGAAGACTTTACAGACAAATGTTAAGGTGCAAAACTACCGAGCCAAAGTTCGCAACTACAAGAGTGCTCGCCATGCAGCCCTTGCAGCCAACTTTGTTCCAGAAAGTGTCTATGACAATCTGGTAGCAGCAGTTCGCAAGCACTTGCCACTCTTGCATCGTTACCTTGAACTCCGCTCTAAAATCTTGGGGATTTCTGATCTCAAGATGTACGATGTCTACACACCGCTATCTTCAGTAGAATACAGCTTTACCTACGAAGAAGCCTTGAAAAAGGCAGAAGAGGCCTTGGCAGTCTTGGGTGACGACTACTTGAGCCGTGTCAAACGTGCCTTCAGCGAGCGTTGGATTGATGTCTATGAAAATCAAGGCAAGCGTTCTGGTGCCTACTCTGGTGGTTCTTACGATACCAATGCCTTTATGCTTCTCAACTGGCAGGATAACTTAGATAATCTCTTTACTCTAGTACACGAGACTGGTCACAGTATGCACTCTAGCTATACTCGTGAGACCCAACCTTATGTTTACGGAGATTACTCGATCTTCTTGGCAGAGATTGCCTCAACGACCAATGAAAATATCTTAACGGAGAAATTACTGGAAGAGGTAGAAGACGACGCAACGCGCTTTGCTATTCTCAATAACTTCCTAGATGGTTTCCGTGGAACAGTTTTCCGTCAAACTCAATTCGCTGAGTTTGAACACGCCATCCACCAAGCAGACCAAAATGGAGAAGTCTTGACAAGTGATTTCCTCAATAAGCTCTACGCTGATCTGAACCAAGAGTACTATGGACTCAGCAAGGAAGACAATCCTCAGATCCAATACGAGTGGGCACGCATTCCACATTTCTACTATAACTACTATGTTTATCAGTATTCAACTGGTTTTGCAGCTGCTTCAGCCTTGGCTGAGAAGATTGTCCATGGTAGTCAAGAAGACCGTGACCGCTATATAGACTACCTCAAGGCAGGTAAGTCAGACTATCCGCTCAATGTCATGAGAAAAGCGGGAGTGGATATGGAGAAGGAAGACTATCTCAACGATGCCTTTGCAGTCTTTGAACGTCGCTTGAACGAGTTTGAAGCCCTTGTTGAAAAATTGGGACTAGCTTAAGATGGTAGAGTCTTATAGTAAAAATGCCAATCACAATATGCGACGTCCCGTCGTCAAGGAAGAAATCGTAGAACTCATGCGCCAGCGTCAAAAGCAGGTGACAGGTTCCTTGAAAGAATTGGAGACCTTCGCGCGCAAGGAAAACATTCCCATCATTCCTCATGAAACAGTTGCATATTTCCGTTTTCTCATGGAAACCATGCAACCTAAGAATATTTTGGAAATTGGGACGGCGATTGGCTTTTCTGCCCTCCTGATGGCGGAACATGCGCCAGATTCTAAGATTACAACCATTGACCGGAATCCTGAGATGATCGGCTTTGCCAAGGAAAACTTTTCTCAGTTTGATAGCCGCAAGCAAATCACCCTCTTAGAGGGAGATGCAGTCGATGTTTTATCTAGTCTGACAGAAACTTATGATTTTGTCTTTATGGACTCAGCCAAGTCCAAGTATATCGTCTTTCTGCCTGAAATCCTTAAACATTTGGAAGTCGGTGGAGTGGTGGTCTTAGATGATATTTTCCAAGGTGGAGATGTTGCCAAGGATATTATGGAAGTCCGCCGGGGTCAACGAACCATTTATCGAGGACTTCAAAGACTTTTCGACGCAACTTTGGATAATCCAGGTCTAACAGCAACTCTAGTTCCACTTGGAGACGGTATTCTCATGCTACGAAAAAATGTGGAAAATGTAACTTTGCCAGAAATGAAATAAATAAAAAAATAGTACAATCCTCCTGTATCAAGTAATAGGAGGATTTTTATGTCTCAAAACATCATCAATATCGGCTATGCACGCGTTTCAACCCATAAGCAAGATTTGGGCTTAGAGGTGCAAATCGAAGCTCTCAAGCATTGTGACCAGCTTTTTATCGAGTGTGAATCTGGTTCAAATAATGCACGATCAGAGCTCGAAAAGGCTCTAAAATTGGCCCAAACGCTTTCGAAAAAAGGAATGCAAGTCACTTTCACCATCTACAAGCTTGATAGGCTCACCCGCTCCATGTTTAAATTGCTGAAAATAATCGAGCAGCTCAACGAACATCAAATCCAGCTCATCAGCCTGTATGAAAAGCTGGAAACCGATTCGCTCATTGGTAGGTTACTTTGTATGATTTTGGGATTTGTGGCAGAAAGTGAGCTGGAAAACTTGCGATTTCGTACTCGTGAAGGACTTCGTAAAGCTAAGGAAAAAGGTGTCAAACTGGGTGCTAAGCGAATTTCGAAAAAGAAGGAGGAGAGAATTATTCAGCAGTATTTGGCAGGTGGATTAAGCATAAGAAAAATTGCAAAAACAGAACAAATTTCGACCTCAACCATCTATAAAGTGTTGGAACGCAACGATGTGGCCAACAATCGAAAAAAAGTTTCGCAAAATTCTTGCTAAAAACCAGATAAAATGCTACAATGAAGGCGTAAATATGTTTCGATTAACGACCGTTTGGCGAAACATTCAAAATAACAATGTGAATATTTCAGAAAATACGAATTTAACAAGGTTTTAAGCCTGTGTTGGATTTGTATTTTTTTGGTTTTTAAGTGTATCGTTTAACGGTCCTTAGGCGATACACCAAAACCCTTGTCTCTCAAGTGGTTGAGGAGAACTTTACGAAATACTAAATCAAAAAATTAGGCTTTTTGTAGTATTTACATACCTTAAAAAGCAATTCTACATTCCTAAGGAGGAAATGATGAAAACGAATAAAGTGACCAAACTTGGTATTTCTTTGCTCTCTGTTGCAGCTCTTGGTGTTGTTGCGCCAGCTTTGATTGATACACCTATTTTTGGGGTTGCTGTTGTAAAAGCTGAAGAACAGAAAGAGCCGTTAAAATACCGTATCTCTTATTATGATGGAGAGACGGGGGAAGAAATCACTGCTAAAAAAACTGGGGTTATAAACCCTGGCGAAACCATCAATGTCTATAAAGATATTGATGGTTACGAGGTGACCTCAAAGAGTAGCCGTCTGCCAAACTATGAGGCGACCTACGATATAGTAGCTAGGAATTTCCACGGTGATCCAGATGGTTATAAAGGTTTTCATTTAGACTATAAGAAATTAGATGCGGATGCCAAGCCTTCTGATACACCAAAACCAGAAGTAAAACCAGAACCTAAACCTTCTGATACTTCAAAACCAGAAGTAAAACCGGCACCTAAACCTTCTGATACTTCAAAACCAGAAGTTAAGCCAGAACCTAAGCCTTCAGAAACACCAAAACCAGAAGTAAAACCGGAAACTAAACCATCAGATACACCAAAACCGGAAGTAAAACCGGAAAAAAACCTTCAGAGACACCAAAACCAGAAGTAAAACCAGAACCTAAGCCTTCAGAGACTCCGAAACCAGAAGTGAAACCGGAACCTAAGCCTTCAGAGACACCAAAACCAGAAGTTAAGCCAGAACCTAAGCCTTCAGAGACACCAAAATCAGAAGTAAAACCAGAAACTAAACCTTCTGATACGCCAAAACCAGGAGTGAAACCAGAAGCTAAACCTTCAGAAACTCCGAAACCAGAAGCTAAGCCGGAAACCAAACCTTCTGATACACCAAAACCAGAAGTAAAACCGGAAACTAAACCTTCAGAAACTCCAAAACCAGAAGTGAAACCGGAAACTAAACCTTCTGATACACCAAAACCAGAAGTAAAACCGGAAACTAAACCTTCAGAGACTTCAAAACCAGAAGTAAAACCAGAAACTAAACCTTCTGATATGCCAAAACCAGGAGTTAAGCCGGAAACCAAACCACAAACTAATTCGAATACTGCTCCACAAGCTCCTGTAAAACCTGTTGGGCAAGATTCAAACACTAAAGCTGACAAACCTGTTTCGAAACCAGAAACTACAGCCCTACCAAACACTGGCGAACAAAATTCAATTCTTGGATTTGCAGGCTTTCTCCTTGCAAGTCTTGGTCTAGCAGGCTTGACCTACAAAGGACGTCACTAAAAAATAATATAAGATAAACAAAGAACTTGAACCGTTGTTCAGGTTCTTTTTGGAATGAAAAAAATTGAATCGTTAAAAATTTAAAAGCTACTATTTTTAGTCTTATTTAAGTTATCTGCTATAAAATATGGTATAATGATTGAGTTGGTCTAGAGAAATTTTTGACCGTTTTTAGAAAAAGGAGTAAACATGAAGAAAAAACTATTGGCAGGAGCCATTACCTTATTATCTGTAGCGACTTTGGCTGCTTGTTCAAAAAGTTCTGAAGGAGCTGACCTCATCAGTATGAAGGGTGATGTTATCACTGAACACCAATTTTATGAACAAGCCAAAAACAACCCAACTGCACAACAAGTCTTGCTCAATATGACGATAGAAAAAGTATTTGAAAAACAATATGGGTCTGAAGTGACTGAACAGGAAGTAGATGACGCTGTTGCCGAAGAGCAGAAGAAATACGGGGACAGTTATCAAAATGTTCTTTCACGTGCAGGAATGACTCCTGAAACTCGTAAAGCTCAAATTCGCACCAGCAAATTAGTTGAATTGGCAGTTAAGAAAGCAGCAGAAAATGAACTGACTGACGAAGCTTACCAAAAGGCTTTTGAAGCTTACACACCCGATGTGACAGCACAAATCATCCGTATGGATAATGAAGACAAGGCAAAAGAAGTGCTCGAAAAAGCAAAAGCTGAGGGAGCTGACTTTGCCCAGTTGGCTAAAGACAATTCAAACGATGACAAGACAAAAGAAAATGGTGGAGAAATCACTTTTGACTCGGCATCTACAGAACTTCCTGAACAAGTCAAGAAGGCTGCCTTTGCTTTGGATGTGAATGGGGTGTCTGATGTGATTAGAGCAACTGGTACCCAAGCTTATAGTAGCCAATTCTACATCATCAAAGTAACCAAGAAAACAGAAAAATCCTCAAATTTAGATGATTACAAAGAAAAATTAAAAACTGTCATTTTGACACAGAAACAAAACGATGCTTCCTTCGTTCAGAGTGTCATCGGAAAAGAATTCCAAGCAGCAAATATTAAAATAAAAGACCCTGCTTTCCAGAGTATTTTTGCTCAATATATTGGAAGTGGAGACTCAAGCTCAAGTTCAAGCAGCAGCTCATCAGCAGAATAAAAAAGAAAAATACAAACTTTGTCTTGAAGTTTGTATTTTTTTCTAATCAATTTAGTCCAAAGAGCAAAATTCGAAGGATTAAAGGATAAGAGTTTTTTTCTTTCTGAAAAAATGGTATAATAGCAATCAAAACTAGAAAATAAAACGGAATTGGGAACAGTTGCCTCTGTTCCTATTAGAATGGTGACATATGAAAATTAGTAAAAGGCACCTATTGAATTATTCCATTTTGATTCCTTACCTCCTTTTATCGATTTTGGGTCTAATCGTCGTTTACTCAACAACGAGTGCTACCTTGATCCAAGAAGGAAAGAGCGCTCTTCAGTTAGCTCGAAACCAAGGAATGTTTTGGATAATCAGTTTGTTTTTGATTGCCTTAATTTATAAACTGAAACTTGGTTTTTTAAGAAATGAACGATTGATTTTTATCGTTATGTTTGTGGAGATGATTCTCTTGGCTTTGGCGCGGTTAATTGGTACTCCAATCAATGGTGCCTATGGGTGGATTTCTGTAGGGCCAGTGACGATTCAACCCGCAGAGTACCTAAAAATTATCATTATTTGGTACCTAGCCCATCGATTTTCAAAGCAACAAGATGAGATAGCGGTCTATGATTTCCAAGTCTTGACCCAAAATCAATGGCTACCTCGTGCTTTTAATGACTGGCGTTTTGTTTTGTTGATTCTGATAGGTAGTTTGGGAATTTTCCCAGACTTGGGAAATGCGACTATCTTGGTGATGGTATCACTAATTATGTATACAGTCAGTGGGATTGCCTACCGTTGGTTTTCAACTTTCCTAGCTCTTTTGGCAGGTAGTTCGATTCTAGTCTTGTCTGTCATTCGCTTTGTTGGGGTTGAGAAGTTTTCTCAAATTCCGGTATTTGGTTACGTTGCTAAACGTTTCAGTGCCTTCTTTAATCCTTTTAATGACTTGGCAGGTGCAGGACACCAGCTTGCAAATTCCTATTATGCCATGGTTAATGGAGGCTGGTTTGGATTAGGTTTAGGAAATTCCATAGAGAAACGTGGTTATTTGCCAGAAGCCCACACGGATTTCGTCTTTTCGATCGTTATTGAGGAATTTGGATTTGTAGGAGCGAGTATGATTTTGGCACTCCTCTTCTTCTTGATTTTGCGAATCATCTTGGTTGGTATTCGAGCAAAGGATCCCTTTAACTCTATGGTTGCTATCGGTGTCGGGGGGATGATTCTGGTTCAGGTCTTTGTCAATATTGGTGGGATTTCAGGGTTGATTCCTTCTACAGGGGTAACCTTCCCCTTCCTTTCACAAGGAGGGAATAGTCTCCTGGTCTTATCCGTAGCCATTGCCTTTGTATTAAATATCGATGCCAGTGAAAAACGTGCCAAACTTATCAGAGAATATGAAAGTCAAACTTCTGCTACTCTATAAGGATTGAATGGAAAGGAAAGTTTATGTCACTTCAAAAATTAGAAAACTATAGCAATAAAGCTGTTGTCCAAGAAGAAGTCTTTATTTTGACTGAGCTGTTAGAGGATATTACAAAAAATATGCTGGCGCCAGAGACCTTTGAAAAGATTATCCAGTTGAAGGAATTATCAACTAGTGAGAATTATCAAGGGCTCAATGACCTAGTGACCAGTCTTTCGAATGAAGAAATGATTTACATTTCACGCTATTTCTCTATCCTTCCACTTTTGATTAATATCTCTGAGGATGTGGATTTAGCCTATGAAATCAATCACCAAAATAATATTGACCAAGACTATCTAGGAAAACTGTCAACAACCATTAAGATGGTAGCTGAAAAAGAGAATGCAGCTGAAATTTTAGAAAAGTTAAATGTCGTTCCTGTCTTAACTGCCCATCCAACGCAAGTACAACGCAAGAGTATGTTAGACTTGACCAACCATATCCATACTCTCTTGCGCAAGTACCGTGATGTCAAACTAGGTTTGATTAATAAAGAAAAATGGCACACGGATCTCCGTCGTTATATTGAAATTATCATGCAAACCGACATGATTCGTGAGAAAAAATTGAAAGTAACCAACGAAATCACTAACGTGATGGAGTACTATCAAAGTTCTTTCTTGAATGCTGTTCCTCGTTTGACAGCTGAGTATAAGAAACTAGCTAAGGAACAAGGAATCGAACTCCAGCATCCAAAACCGATAACCATGGGGATGTGGATCGGAGGAGACCGTGATGGAAATCCTTTCGTAACTGCAGAAACCCTCAACAAATCAGCCTTGACCCAGTGTGAAGTCATCATGAACTATTACGATGAGAAGATTTATAACCTCTATCGTGAATTCTCACTTTCAACCAGTATTGTGAATGTTAGTGACAAGGTTCGTGAGATGGCGCTCAAGTCTCAAGATAACTCAATTTATCGTGAAAAAGAACTCTATCGTCGTGCTCTCTTTGATATCCAAGCTAAGATGCAGGCAACCAAGGCTTATTTGATTGAAGACAAGGATCGTCAGCCTAGATATGCTACTGCAGATGAATTCTATCAAGACTTGTTGGCCATCCGAGATTCTCTATTAGAGAACAAGGGTGAATACCTGATTTCCGGAGAATTTGTAGAGTTGATGCAGGCAGTTGAAATCTTTGGATTCTACCTTGCTTCTATCGATATGCGCCAAGATTCTAGTGTCCATGAAGCATGCGTGGCTGAATTGTTAGCATCAGCTGGGATTAACGACCATTATAGCGACCTTTCTGAAGATGAAAAATGCGCTCTCCTCCTAAAAGAGTTGGAAGAAGATCCTCGTATCCTCTCAGCAACTCATGCTGAAAAGTCAGAACTTCTTGAGAAAGAACTGTCTATCTTTAAAGCTGCCCGCAAGTTGAAGGACAAACTGGGTGAAAATGTCATTCGTCAAACCATCATTTCTCACGCAACAAGTGTATCCGATATGCTAGAGCTAGCAATCATGCTCAAAGAAGTCGGCTTGGTGGATGCCCAAAAAGCCCGTGTCCAAATTGTTCCCCTCTTTGAAACGATCGAAGACTTAGATCATTCGGAAGAAACCATGAGAAAATACTTCTCCCTTCCTTTAGCTAAAAAATGGATTGCTTCAAAAGATAACTATCAGGAAATCATGCTCGGTTACTCTGATAGTAACAAGGACGGTGGCTATTTATCATCCTGTTGGACCCTTTACAAGGCGCAACAACAACTGACTGCTATCGGTGACGAATTTGGCGTTAAGGTCACTTTCTTCCATGGTCGTGGTGGCACTGTTGGTCGAGGTGGTGGCCCAACTTATGAAGCCATTACATCTCAACCACTCAAGTCTATCAAGGACCGTATCCGTTTGACTGAGCAAGGAGAAGTGATTGGAAACAAATACGGAAACAAAGACGCAGCCTATTATAACCTTGAGATGCTGGTTTCTGCAGCTATTAACCGTATGATTACTAAGAAGAAGAGTGATACTAATACGTCAAACCGCTACGAAGCCATCATGGACCAAGTAGTGAATCGCAGTTACGATATCTACCGTGATTTGGTCTTTGGAAATGAACATTTCTATGACTATTTCTTTGAATCAAGCCCAATCAAGGCTATTTCAAGCTTTAATATCGGTTCGCGTCCAGCAGCTCGTAAGACCATCACTGAAATTGGCGGTTTGCGTGCTATCCCTTGGGTCTTCTCATGGTCACAAAGTCGTGTCATGTTCCCTGGATGGTACGGTGTAGGATCGAGCTTTAAAGAGTTTATTGATCAAGATCCGAAAAATATCGAGTTTCTTCGTGATATGTATCAAAACTGGCCTTTCTTCCAATCTTTACTTTCCAATGTAGACATGGTCTTGTCTAAGTCTAACATGAACATTGCCTTTGAATATGCCAAGCTCTGTGAAGATGAAGAAGTGCAGGCTATCTACTACACTATTTTAGATGAATGGCAATTGACTAAGGACGTTATTTTAGCTATTGAAGGTTATGACGAACTCTTGGCAGAAAATACTTACCTAAAAGACAGTCTAAACTATCGTATGCCTTACTTTAATATTCTTAACTACATCCAGTTGGAGTTGATTAAACGTCAACGTCGTGGTGAATTGTCAGCAGACGAAGAAAGATTGATTCATACAACCATTAACGGAATTGCAACAGGTTTGCGTAATTCAGGTTGATTTTTTCTAAACTTCCTCTTTTTCAAGGGGAAGTTTTTGAATAGTTTAAAAAATTCTAAAAATAGTCTTGACAAGTAATTGAAAAATGATATAATTTAAACATTCAGAAAGTAATCATTGAAGTTTTTTAGAGAGTCTGTGGTTGGTGGAAACAGATAGATGAAAGTGATGAAAATTGGGCTGAATGTTATTAAGAATTTGAAATCATAAAAATTCGGTGAGCACACCTTACAGTGCAACTCGTGAATGCGAGAAAGAGCGATAGGGATATACCCTATAATTGAGGTGGCACCGCGCATCGACGTCCTCACACAAGTTTTTTGTGTGAGGACTTTTTTGTTGGAGGAGACTTATGGATTTTAAACGATGGCGTCGCTTGTTTTGAGCGAAAGAGTATAGTACAAATGATGTAAAAGGAGAAAGAATATGAAAAACAAACGTTTAATTGGAATTATCGCTGGATTAGCAGTATTGGTAGTGGCTAGCTTGATTTATTCATCCATGAACAAGCCAGCAGCTAAGGTGGAGCAAAAGGTTGCTAAGGTTGGTGTCCTTCAATTTGTTAGCCATCCATCCTTGGACTTGATTTACCAAGGGATTCAAGATGGACTAGCTGAAGAAGGCTATAAGGACGACCAAGTGAAAATAGACTTTATGAACTCTGAAGGCGATCAGAGCAAGGTTGCGACCATGAGCAAACAATTGGTAGCAAATGGAAACGATGTTGTTGTTGGGATTGCGACACCAGCGGCTCAAGGTTTGGCTAGCGCTACGAAAGACCTACCAGTTATCATGGCTGCTATTACAGACCCAATCGGTGCTAACTTGGTCAAAGACTTGAAAAAACCAGGTGGCAACATCACAGGGGTATCAGACCACAACCCTGCTGAACAACAAGTAGAGTTGATTAAAGCTCTCACACCAAATGTCAAAACAATCGGTGCTCTTTACTCAAGTAGCGAAGATAACTCAAAAACACAGGTAGAAGAATTCAAGACTTATGCTGAAAAAGCAGGTTTGAAAGTCGAAACCTTTGCCGTTCCTTCCACTAACGAAATTGCTTCAACTGTTAATGTTATGACTAGCAAGGTCGATGCTATCTGGGTTCCAATTGACAACACCATCGCATCAGCTTTCCCAACAGTTGTATCAAGCAACCAATCAGCTAAAAAACCAATCTACCCAAGCGCAACTGCCATGGTAGAAGCAGGAGGTCTGGCTTCTGTAGTAGTGGACCAACACGACCTTGGAGTGGCTACTGGTAAGATGATTGCAAAAGTTTTGAAAGGTGAAAAACCGGCTGATACTCCAGTTAATGTCTTTTCAACTGGTAAGTCGGTTATCAACAAAAAACTAGCGCAAGAACTTGGAATCACCATTCCTGAGTCTGTTCTAAAAGAAGCAGGACAAGTGATTGAATAAGGATAAAGGGGGAGTTGGAGACATCTCCTCCCATTTTTACTAAAGAAAGAAATGAGTGAAAGATTATGATAGTATCCATTATTTCTCAGGGAATGGTATGGGCGATTTTAGGTTTGGGAATCTTTATGACCTTTCGAATTCTAAATTTTCCTGATATGACAACTGAGGGTTCTTTTCCTCTAGGGGGAGCAGTCGCTGTAACCTTGATAACGCAAGGGGTGAATCCATTTTTAGCGACCTTGGCTGCAGTAGGAGCAGGCTGTCTAGCTGGAATGGCGACAGGTCTCTTATATACCAAAGGAAACATTCCAACTCTCTTATCAGGAATTTTGGTCATGACTTCTTGCCATTCCATCATGCTCATGATTATGGGGCGTGCCAATCTGGGGCTTCTTGGAACCAAGCAAATTCAGGATGTCTTGCCCTTTGATTCGGACCTCAATCAACTCCTGACTGGATTTATTTTTGTTGCCCTTGTTATTGGTCTCATGCTCTTTTTCCTAGATACCAAACTAGGTCAGGCCTACATCGCTACAGGTGATAATCCTGACATGGCTCGTAGTTTTGGAATTCATACTGGTCGTATGGAACTCATGGGTTTGGTTCTCTCAAATGGGATTATCGCGCTTGCAGGAGCCTTAATTGCTCAACAAGAAGGATACGCGGATGTTTCTCGAGGAATCGGCGTGATTGTCGTAGGGCTTGCTAGCTTGATTATTGGTGAGGTTTTGTTCAAGAGTTTGACCTTGGCAGAGCGACTCATGACCATCGTTATAGGATCTATCGCTTATCAGTTTCTCGTTTGGGGAGTGATTGCTCTTGGATTTAATACAAGTTATCTTCGTTGTACAGCGCCTTGATTTTGGCAGTTTGCCTGATGATTCCAACCTTCAAAAGCAAATACCTGAAAGGAGTCAAGTTTAGCAAATGACAGCAATTGTAGAATTAAAAAATGCTACCAAAGTCATCACGAATGGCTTTGACGAGGAAAAAATCATTCTAAATGATGTTTCTCTGGAAATTTTTGAACATGATTTCATTACCATCCTAGGTGGAAATGGAGCTGGTAAATCAACTCTTTTTAATACAATCGCAGGAACCCTCCCTCTAACGAGTGGAAGTATCCGCATCATGGGCGAGGACGTGACGCATTTTTCACCTGAAAAGAGGGCTAAGTACTTGTCCCGCGTCTTTCAGGATCCTAAAATGGGAACAGCTCCCCGTATGACGGTAGCGGAAAATCTCTTGATCGCCAAGTTTCGTGGTGAGAAGAGAGGACTCCTGCCTAGAAGGTTATCAAGCTATAGGGATGAGTTTCAGGCTACTATTGAAAAAGTTGGAAATGGACTTGAAAAACATCTGGACACTCCGATCGAGTTTCTTTCAGGAGGTCAACGTCAGGCCTTGAGTCTCTTGATGGCAACCTTAAAGCGACCAGAGTTGCTCTTGTTGGATGAACACACAGCAGCACTCGACCCAAAGACCAGTGTTGCATTGATGGAGTTAACAGATGAATTTGTCAGTAAAGACCATCTGACAGCCTTGATGATTACCCACCATATGGAAGACGCACTAAAGTATGGCAACCGTCTGATTGTTATGAAAGAAGGACGTATCATTCAAGATTTGAATAAAGAAGAAAAAGCAAAAATGAAGATTTCAGACTACTATCAATTATTTGAGTAAAGTAGAGAATTGTTCATCAAAAATAGAGAAGAAAAACTTAGAATCGTGGAAGTGATTCTAAGTTTTTTATCTTCCCTTTCTATCGAGAAAAATAAGGCAAAGAGAATTACGGAAAGTGTATGAAATGGTTTACTTTTTTTCAGAAATAAGCTATACTAGTTAACGTGAAACTATGATAAGATGGAGGTATTGTGTATGGTTGACAAGCAAGTCATTGAAGAAATCAAAAACAATGCCAACATTGTGGAAGTCATAGGTGACGTGATTTCTTTACAAAAGGCTGGACGGAACTATTTAGGGCTCTGTCCTTTTCATGGTGAAAAGACCCCCTCTTTCAACGTTGTTGAAGACAAGCAGTTTTACCATTGTTTCGGTTGTGGGCGCTCAGGAGATGTTTTTAAGTTCATCGAAGAATACCAAGGTGTGTCCTTTATGGAGGCCGTTCAGCTTTTAGGTGAGCGCGTCGGTATTCAACTAGCCATGCCTATCCAGTCTCGTCCTCAACAGCTTTCTCCTCATCAAGCTCTATATGATATGCATGAAGAAGCTGCACGCTTTTACCATGCCATTCTCATGACGACCAAAATGGGAGAAGAAGCAAGAGCCTATCTCTACAAACGTGGATTGACGGATGATGTTCTAAAACACTTCCAAATTGGATTGGCTCCAGCAGAAAGAAACTATCTTTACCAACGTTTATCTGGCAAGTTTGAAGAAAAGGATTTGTTGGATTCTGGTTTGTTTTATTTGTCAGATGACAATCAGTTCTTTGATACCTTTTTCGGACGTATCGTCTTTCCTTTGACCAACGACAAGGGGCAGGTCATTGCCTTTTCGGGTCGTATTTGGCAAGAAGTCGATAATCAGAGTGCCAAGTACAAAAATAGTCGTTCCACTGCAATTTTTAACAAGAGTTACGAATTGTATCATTTGGACAAGGCTAAAAAGGGAACAGGTAAGATCACAGAACTCTATCTGATGGAAGGTTTCATGGATGTTATCGCGGCCTACCGTGCTGGCATAGAAAATGCTGTGGCTTCTATGGGGACAGCTCTGAGCAAGGAACATGTTGATCACCTCAAACGCTTCACCAAAAAGATAGTTCTCAGCTATGATGGTGACAAGGCAGGACAGGCAGCGACAGCCAAAGCTCTGGAAGAATTAAAGGATTTCTCAGTGGAAGTTGTCCGAGTACCTGATGCTATGGACCCCGACGAGTATTTACAAAAGAATTCTGCTGAAGATCTGGCCTACCTCTTAACCAAGACACGTATCAGTCCCATAGAGTTCTATATTCACCATCTCAAACCTGAGAATAGTGATAACTTGCAAGCGCAAATCGAGTTCATTGAAAAGATTGCGCCCTTAATCGCCAAAGAAAAGTCGATCACAGCCCAGAATTCTTACATCCACATTCTGGCGGATAACCTACCTTCTTTTGATTACCAGCAGGTAGAGCAGATTGTAAATGAAAGCCGGATTGTTCAAAGGCAGGAGAGGGTCAAGGAACAACCTACACCAGTAGCGATTAGTTTACCTGTGACGCGGCAACTGACCGCAGTTATGAGAGCAGAGGCTCATCTCCTTTATAGGATGGCAGAGAATCCAGTTGTTTTAAATGACTACCGATTAAGAGGAGATTTTTTCTTTGATACCCCAGAATTTCAGATTCTTTACGAATTATTAAGTGTAGAGGGAGAAATCGGATCAGAGGAACTTTCTCATCAGAGTCCTGAGGTTGAAAATGCCTGGTACCATGTGCTTAGTCTAGATTTGCCGGCAGAGATGTCGCCTGTAGAACTTTCTGAAGTCGAAGCGACTCGTAACCGTGCCCTCCTCAGCAAGGACAACTTAAGAATTAAAAAGAAAGTGCAGGAAGCTAGTCATCTAGGAGATACAGACACAGCTTTGGAAGAATTGCAACGATTGATTTCCCAAAAGAGAAGAATGGAGTAATAATGGCAACAAAACAAAAAGAAGTAACTACATTTGATGTGCAAGTAGCAGACTTTATCCGTAATCACAAAAAAACAGGAACAGCAACAGACGATGAAATCAACTCAAGTCTGGTGATTCCTTTTACTTTAGATGCAGACGGTATTGAGGATCTTTTGCAACGGATTCAGGATGCTGGAATTTCTATCACTGATAACGAAGGGAATCCAAGTGCGCGTGTGCTTAGTACAGAAGAAGAGCCAGAGCTCAGTGATGAGGACTTGATTGGTTCAACTTCTGCTAAGGTTAATGACCCTGTTCGTATGTACTTGAAGGAAATTGGAGTTGTTCCTCTCTTGACCAACGAAGAAGAAAAAGAATTGGCCCTAGCTGTTGAAGCTGGTGATATTGAAGCCAAACAACGTCTTGCAGAAGCCAACCTACGTTTGGTAGTTTCGATTGCTAAGCGCTACGTAGGTCGTGGTATGCAGTTTCTTGATTTGATTCAAGAAGGAAACATGGGCTTGATGAAAGCAGTTGACAAGTTTGACTATTCAAAAGGTTTTAAGTTTTCTACTTATGCAACTTGGTGGATTCGTCAGGCAATCACTCGTGCTATTGCTGATCAGGCTCGTACCATTCGTATTCCTGTTCACATGGTTGAAACGATTAACAAGCTTGTCCGTGAACAGCGTAATCTCCTTCAAGAATTGGGGCAAGATCCGACACCTGAACAAATCGCTGAGCGTATGGACATGACACCTGACAAGGTGCGTGAAATCTTGAAAATCGCCCAAGAACCAGTATCCCTTGAAACACCGATTGGTGAAGAGGACGATAGCCACCTTGGGGACTTTATCGAAGACGAAGTGATTGAAAATCCAGTGGACTACACAACGCGTATCGTTTTGCGTGAACAGTTGGATGAAGTCTTGGATACTCTCACAGACCGTGAAGAAAACGTTCTGCGCCTTCGTTTCGGTTTGGATGATGGGAAAATGCGCACCCTTGAAGATGTTGGTAAAGTTTTTAACGTAACTCGTGAACGTATCCGTCAGATCGAGGCCAAGGCTTTGAGAAAATTGCGTCAACCAAGTCGCAGCAAACCGCTTCGTGATTTTATTGAAGATTAGAGTGAGGATGAATATGGCTTATACAGAAGAGCAAATTGAAAATATCAAAACACGGATTTTAACAGCCTTGGAAGAAGTAATTGACCCTGAGTTGGGGATTGATATTGTCAACCTAGGTTTGATTTATGAAATTCGTTTTGATGGTGAAACTGGCCACACTGAAATTGATATGACCTTGACAACTATGGGCTGCCCACTGGCTGACCTCTTAACAGATCAGATACACGATGCGATGACAGATGTGCCTGAGGTAACCAATACCGAAGTTAAATTGGTCTGGTATCCAGCTTGGACTGTTGAAAAAATGAGTCGCTATGCACGTATCGCCCTAGGAATTAAATAAACAGTAAAAAATAGGAGAGACGATTGGAAAATAGGATAAATTCCTCCTTTTTCCTCTGGTCTCTCTTTCTTTTGCTGATTTTCTGGAAATAAAATGGTATAATGAATGGTATGGAAAACGAAAAATTGCGTATTAATATGCTAAGCTCAAGTGAAAAAGTGGCTGGTCAAGGAGTATCAGGAGCCTACCGTGAGTTGGTCCGTCTCCTACATCGTGACGCCAAAGACCAGTTAATTGTTACGGAAAATCTTCCTGTAGAGGCGGATGTAACTCACTTTCATACCATTGATTTCCCTTATTATTTATCTACTTTCCAAAAGAAACGCTCTGGGAGAAAAATTGGCTATGTACATTTTTTGCCTGATACACTTGAGGGAAGTTTGAAAATTCCATTTTTCTTAAAGGGAATTATCAAACGCTATGTTTTCTCTTTTTACAACCGAATGGAACACTTGGTGGTGGTCAATCCCATGTTTATAGAGGATTTGGTGGCAGCTGGTATTCCACGTGAAAAAGTAACTTATATTCCAAATTTTGTAAACAAAGAAAAATGGCATCCGCTGCCAGCTGACCAAGTAGCAAAACTTCGTCAAGAAATGGATTTAGCTGAGGATCAGTTTGTTGTTGTAGGTGCAGGTCAGGTTCAGAAACGTAAAGGAATTGATGATTTTATCCGTCTTGCTGAGGAATTGCCAGAAATTACTTTTATCTGGGCTGGTGGTTTTTCATTTGGCGGGATGACAGATGGTTATGAACGCTATAAAAAAATCATGGACAATCCACCTAAAAATCTAATTTTCCCAGGTATTGTTCCTCCAGAGCGAATGCGAGAGCTCTATGCTTTAGCGGATCTCTTCTTGCTACCAAGTTACAATGAACTATTCCCTATGACCATCTTAGAGGCCGCTAGTTGTGAAGCACCGATTATGCTAAGGGATTTAGATCTATACAAGGTCATTCTCGAAGGGAATTATCGAGCTACAAGTGATGTTTCAGAGATGAGAGGAGCCATTCTCGAATACAAAAATCATCCTGAAAGGTTGAAAGACTTAAAAGAAAAAGCTAGAGAGATTTCTAAAGAGTATTCAGAAGAGCATTTATTAGAAATCTGGTTGAAGTTCTATCGGGAGCAGGCGGCTCTAGGCAAAAAGTGAGGTAATCTATGCGAATTGGTTTATTTACTGACACCTATTTCCCTCAGGTTTCTGGGGTTGCGACTAGCATTCGAACCTTGAAGACAGAGCTTGAGAAGCAAGGACATGCAGTTTTTATTTTTACAACGACAGATAAAGATGTGAACCGATACGAGGATTGGCAAATCATTCGAATTCCGAGTGTTCCCTTCTTTGCATTTAAGGATCGACGTTTTGCTTATCGTGGATTTACAAAGGCACTTGAAATTGCTAAACAGTATCAGCTAGATATCATTCATACGCAAACAGAGTTTTCACTAGGTTTACTAGGGATTTGGATTGCAAGAGAATTGAAAATTCCTGTTATTCATACCTACCATACCCAGTACGAAGATTATGTGCATTATATTGCTAAGGGTATGTTGATTCGTCCAAGTATGGTAAAATATCTGGTACGGGGCTTTCTTCACGATGTGGACGGAGTGATTTGTCCTAGTGAGATTGTTCGGGACCTTCTCTCTCTAAGTACAAAGTCAAGGTTGAAAAACGTGTTATCCCAACTGGTATTGAGCTAGCTAAATTTGAACGCCCTGAGATTAAAGAAGAGAATTTAGCTGCCCTTCGACTTAAACTTGGGATTAAAGAATACGAGAAAATGTTACTGAGTCTTTCTCGTATCTCCTATGAGAAGAATATCCAAGCGGTCCTAGCCGCCTTTGTGCAGGTTTTGAAAGAAGAAGACAAGGTGAAACTGGTTGTTGCTGGTGACGGTCCTTATCTGGACAGTCTGAAAGAACAAGCAGTCCAGTTGCAAATTCAAGATCAGGTGATTTTTACTGGTATGATAGCTCCAAGTGAAACAGCCTTGTACTATAAGGCGGCAGATTTCTTTATCTCTGCATCCACTAGTGAAACCCAAGGCCTGACTTATCTAGAGAGTCTAGCCAGTGGAACGCCTGTCATCGCTCATGGCAATCCTTATCTGGATAATCTGGTTAGTGACAAGATGTTTGGAACCCTCTACTATGGAGAACAGGAACTTGCAGGTGCCATCTTGGAGGCTTTGATTGCCACTCCGGATATGGATGAGCAGAAGTTGGCTGACAAGTTGTATGAGATTTCTGCTGAGAATTTTGGGAAACGAGTCCATGAGTTTTATCTCGATGTCATTATTTCAAATAAATTTGAGCAGGAACTACGTGGCGACGAACCCATGACACAGCGATTCCTGAAGACGGTTCTTTATCTACCTCAGCAGGTTATGTCAGTTCCGGTCAAAGAATCCAAACGAATATTAAAGGCTTCTAAAAAGCAGTTGTCTAGCATCCGGGATTACTGGAGAGATTAGTAAAAATATAGGAGAATAAAAAATGGCAAAAAAATTTATGAGAAGTGGTAGAGATCAAAAAATTGGAGGTGTTTGCGCAGGTGTAGCCCATTATTTTGATATTGACCCTACCATTGTCCGTGTGATTTGGGGAGTTCTTGCCTTTTGTTATGGGGCAGGGGTACTTGCTTACATAATCCTATGGATAATTGCGCCAGTCTCTACAGACTATTAAGCTATAATTTAAAAAATAAAAATAAATTGAAAAGGAGACCACATGGCTTTCGGAGATGAAGGAAAACGTAAAAAAACAATGTTTGAAAAATTAACATTATTGATTGTTATTGTCATGTTGCTTGCAAGTTTGCTTGGTATTTTTGCAACAGCAATAGGTGCGTTGAGTAATCTATAAAATGTGATAAATCAGGATTGTTTAGTGACTGGATTTTCCAGTCCTTTTTAAAGTGAGAAGAAAATATGAGTATGTTTTTAGATACAGCCAAGATTAAGGTAAAGGCTGGTAATGGTGGCGATGGTATGGTTGCCTTTCGCCGTGAAAAATATGTCCCGAATGGCGGTCCTTGGGGTGGTGATGGCGGACGTGGAGGTAACGTTGTTTTCGTTGTAGACGAAGGCTTGCGTACCTTGATGGATTTCCGCTATAACCGTCATTTTAAGGCCGAATCTGGTGAAAAAGGGATGACCAAAGGAATGCATGGGCGTGGTGCAGAAGACCTTCGTGTTCGCGTACCACAAGGAACGACTGTACGCGATGCAGAGACAGGTAAAGTCATTACAGACTTGATTGAGCATGGCCAAGAATTTATCGTGGCACATGGCGGTCGAGGTGGTCGTGGAAATATCCGCTTTGCAACACCAAAAAATCCTGCACCTGAAATTTCGGAAAATGGAGAGCCGGGTCAGGAACGTGAGTTGCAACTAGAATTAAAAATCTTAGCGGATGTCGGTTTGGTAGGTTTCCCCTCTGTCGGGAAATCAACCCTTCTTAGCGTGATTACCTCTGCTAAGCCCAAAATCGGTGCCTACCACTTTACGACAATTGTCCCAAATCTTGGGATGGTTCGTACGCAGTCAGGTGAATCCTTTGCCGTGGCGGACCTTCCCGGTTTGATTGAGGGAGCTAGTCAGGGTGTCGGCTTGGGGACTCAGTTCCTTCGTCATATTGAACGCACTCGAGTTATCCTTCATATCATCGATATGTCGGCCAGCGAAGGACGTGATCCTTACGAAGATTATCTTGCTATCAATAAAGAATTGGAATCATACAACCTTCGTCTGATGGAGCGTCCGCAGATCATCGTAGCCAACAAGATGGACATGCCTGAAAGTCAGGAAAATCTTGAAGCCTTCAAGAAGAAATTGGCAGCAGACTACGACGAGTTTGAAGAACTTCCAGCCATCTTCCCTATTTCTGGATTGACCAAGCAAGGTTTGGCAACTCTTTTGGATGCGACAGCTGAATTGTTAGATAAGACTCCAGAATTTCCGATTTATGATGAATCCGATATGGAAGAAGAAGCTTACTATGGCTTTAATGAGGAAGAAAAAGCCTTTGAAATTAGCCGTGACGATGATGCTACATGGGTACTTTCTGGTGAAAAACTCATGAAACTCTTTAACATGACCAACTTTGACCGTGACGAATCTGTCATGAAGTTTGCTCGTCAGTTACGTGGTATGGGAGTTGACGAAGCCCTTCGTGCGCGTGGTGCTAAAGATGGAGACTTGGTTCGAATCGGTAAATTTGAGTTTGAATTTGTAGACTAGGAGATTGATATGGGAGATAAACCGATATCATTCCGAGATGCAGATGGAAATTTTGTCTCCGCAGCAGACGTATGGAATGAAAAGAAACTAGAAGAATTGTTTAATCGTCTCAATCCTAAACGTACTCTTAGATTGGCACGAGAAAAAAAAGATAATGAGAAGGCTGATAAAGAAGAAAAATAGCCTATCGATATTGATAAAAAACTCTTTGAAATTTGTAGTAGAAGTTGAAAAGCTAATATTGGGAGAGAACAAAATTTGTTCTCCCCCTTTTGATATGTCTTGTAGAATCAAGTAAAATTAAATCTACAGAAGTTTATTATTATAATTATTTTATAGAATAAACTTTTTAAAATAGTTGTATATTATAAAAAAATATCGCCAGATAATTTTTTTAAAAAGATTTAGAGCAAAAAAATTCGATAATATCAGTCAGTTATGGTAGAATAAAAGTTATAAAAAGAAAAAGGAGGGCTGAAATGTTTTTTCAGGATAGAGAGATAAAATATTCAATTCGCAAGTTGTCAGTTGCTACTGTCTCCCTTGCGATTGGATTTTTATTTGTACCCACTGCGACTGGAGTGGATCAAACAGTCCACGCAGATGAGCTTGAATCTACAGCGCAAGTGGGAAATAAGTCAGACAATCAAACCTCAGAAGGAGCGTCTGAAGTAACAAAAACAGAGAATCAAGAAACAACTTCAGCGATGGCTTCTGCGTCAGTACAAGCAGAGACTAAAGAAGACAATCAAGCCATCATAAAATCTGCTACCCCTACTGTGACAGAGGCGGGTCAAGTGACAGATTCAACTGCTCTTAGAAATTCTCAATCAGTTGCTGAAACGGTTCAGCCATCCACAGAAGGAGCAGCCCAGCTGCCCTCTGCAAACGTTAGTCTGAAGAAGAGTGCTTTAGAAAACTATCTCAAAGAGTTGCGTAACAAGGATTTTTCAAGGAAAACAGATGAGAGTTTAGAAATCCTTAATGATTTGATGACAGCGGCTGATAGCCTACTTCAAACTGCGACAAAGCAAGAAGAAATTGATAAAGTTTACCGAAATCTGGTAACCTTCGTTAATTCGGGACTTCGTAATAAAAAACCGAAAATCATCTTGGGAAAGGATAAGATTCCTTCAAAAGAAGTAGAGTCTGGAGACACTTCCTCTAAAGGAAAATTGCCTGAGAATTCTACCAAACAGACGGATACGATCTACAGAGTGGAGTATAAATTTACTAACTCGACTCCTGCCTACCCTCTTCCAAATAAGATTCGCGATATGCTTCCAGCTGGCACTGATTTCGTTGCACGAGCTGACGATTACAAAGATGCAAGCAAACTTGGCACATCCACAGTAACTGTTCCGACAGGTACATGGACCTTCCATGGTTTTGATGCGGATAAATACGGAAAAGCTATTGCAGGTACGAAAGTGAAGACCATCACAGGATCCTGGAGCTTTACGCCAAATGGTATAGACTATCAATTCCAATCAACTAATCCTGATTTCGTATTACCAGATCATATCACCAAGTTGACTCCGAAAAACCCAATTGATTATAAGATGGGCGGTCTGTTCCTTACAGAAGTAGATGCTGAGCAACCAAGTGAAACGACTTATGTTGACAAAGTAAACAAGGTAACTTGGACATTTGCAGGATACGATAAAGAAAAAATCGTTGTAGCAAAAGGTAGACAGACTTTCCTTGGAAGCTGGGTACCTACTCCAAATCCAGAATATGTATTCAAATCTTCTGACGTACGTGTTCCATTGTCACAAAGTATTTTGGGAATGCTCCCAAGTGATGAGGCTTCTTATAAGGTTGGTGATACCATTGTAGCCAAGCAACCTGCTAAAGAATCAGTAGTTGAAGAAGAAAAAGACTATGTCTGGACCTTCAAAGGTTACGATCAGAAGAATGCGACATATAATGGCAAGCGCGTGACATTTACGGGTATCTGGGAAGTAACGCCTAGACCACATCATGTAAGTTATGCTTTTGTGAGCGAAACGGCTGGTGTTGATTTGCCTGAATTTATCCAGAAGAAAGCACCAAAAGATAGCTCAAGCTATTACAACATGCAAAAAGTTGTACCAGAAGAGCCGACAACAAAGACTTACAAAGATGATGTGAACGACGGTACCTGGACTTTCACTGGTTACGATGCCAAAAGTAAGATTGTGAAAAAAGCTGATTTGACTTTCACAGGTAAGTGGGCATTTAAGGTGAATCAGTATCAAGCAGGTTACCGTTTCGAAAGTGCGACAGCTGGAAAAGATCTTCCAGTAGCTATTACAGCCTTGTCTCCAAATGATAGTGTAACTTATGTGAATGGCGCAGCAGTTTCAGCTAAACAGCCAGCGAAGACGATTTACACAGACACAGTACATGACGGTACCTGGACCTTCAAAGGCTACGCTGCAAATAATGTAGTCGTGAACAAGGCTAATGTAGAGTTTGTAGGTAAATGGTCATTTGAAGTCAATAAGTACCAAACAAATTACCGCTTCGAGAGCGCAACAGCAGGTAAGCAACTTCCTGCAGAAATCACAGGTTTGACTCCAAGCGACAGTGCAACATATCTGAATGGTGTTGCAGTTTCGGCTAAGCAGCCAATCCAAACCACTTACGTAGATTCAGCGAACGATGGGATATGGAAATTTAAGAGGTATATTCCAGCTGGTGCAGTGGTCAATAAGACAAATGTTACCTTTGTTGGTCAGTGGGAGTTTAGAGCCAACAAGTATCAAGCAAGTTACCGCTTCGAAAGTGCGACAGCCGGAAAAGATCTTCCAGTAGCTATTACAGCCTTGTCTCCAAATGATAGTGTAACTTATGAGAATGGTAACCCTGTTTCAGCTAAACAGCCAGCGAAGACGATTTACACAGACACAGTACATGACGGTACTTGGGCCTTTAAGGGCTACGCTGTAGATAATGCAGTCGTGAACAAGGCTAATGTTGAGTTTGTAGGTAAATGGGCATTTGAAGCCAATAAGTACCAAGCAAGTTACCGTTTTGAGAGCGCAACAGCAGGTAAGCAACTTCCAGCAGAAATCAAAGGTTTGACTCCAAGCGACAGTGCAACATATCTGAATGGTGTTGCAGTTTTGGCTAAGCAGCCAATCCAAACTAATTACGTAGATTCAGCGAACGATGGAATATGGAAATTTAAGAGGTATATTCCAGCTGGCGCAGTGGTCAATAAGACAAATGTCACCTTTGTTGGTCAGTGGGAGTTTAGAGCCAACAAGTATCAAGCAAATTACCGCTTCGAGAGCGCAACGGCGGATAAAGCACTTCCGGCAGCCATCGCATCCTTGACCCCAAGCGACAGTGCAGCTTATGAGAATGGTAATACTGTTTCCGCTCAGCAACCATCACAAACCACATACACAGATTCAGTGAATGATGGCACTTGGACCTTCAAGGGCTATGATGCAGCTAGCGCCGTTGTCAACAAGGCTAATGTAGTCTTCGTCGGGAAGTGGGAATTCAAGGCGAATCCGACAAATGCTGAAACTTATACTCCTCAAGTAACGGAAGAAACTATCAAGGTTGGAGAAACACCAGACTTGACCGATAATGTGACGAACTTGCCAAGCCTTCCAGCTGGTACTAAGGTAGTAGATATCACACCTGCGGGTCAAATAGATACTACAAAACCGGGTACTTATAGCGGTACAGTTCGTGTGGATTATCCAGATGGTTCTTCTACTGAAGTTCCTGTACCAGTTAATGTTTTGCCTGCACCGGTAACTGAAACCTATAAAGTGACTTACCGCTTCGAAAGTGCTACGGCAGACAATAACTTGCCAACAGAAGTATTGAGCTTACTTCCACAAAGTGGAACATATACTACAAGTTCTTCTGCAGCGATTGCTTTTGTTCCAGAAGTACCGATGCCTGTAGAAGTTGCTGTTGCAAATGGTACATGGACATTCCTAGGTTATCAAGAAGTGGAAGAGGGAGGAAATCTGACCTTCGTCGGTAAGTGGGGCTTTGAAGCCAAGCAAGCTCCTAGTCCGCAGCCACAACCACAGCCAAGTCCGGTTCCACCAGTGACTCCAGAAGTGAAGCCAGACCAAGAAACTGATTCAGCTGATAAAGCTCAACTGAATCAGCTAGTGAAGCCCGAAAGCAAACCTGTTGCAAATGATAAGCCAGCTGTTCCAATTCCTGCCGTAGATAAGGCTAAACAAGCGACCTTACCAAATACAGGTAGCACTTCTCTAATTTCAATTGAGGGAGCAACGACAAGTGCTATTCTTGCAGGTCTAGGAGGATTACTTCTTGGTCGCAAGCGGGAAGATGATTAAGTACTGATTTTATCTAGAGTATATCTACTTTTATAAGATTCTTAAGCATCTGCTTGACTGTTTGACAAATCTATCTGAGTTACAAGCTTTAAGGTTGAGAGAAGACCAATTTGGTCTTCTCTTTTTGTATTTTGGGTAGAAATCAAATGCTTAATTTCAAGCCTAAGAGAGGAATTTGGAGAAATCGAAAACCGTGTGATAGGCCAGATGAGTTGGACTACTGAAAATGTTCAAAATATGGTATAATAGTTAAATGAATAGAATTGAGGATAATATGTCATTTAAGAAATTTCAATTTAAAAATTATATAGTAGAAGCCTTGGAGGAGTTAAAATTTACAACTCCGACAGAGGTACAAGAAAAATTAATCCCTATTGTACTGGCAGGTCGTGACTTGGTGGGCGAGTCAAAAACAGGTTCAGGAAAGACCCACACTTTCTTACTACCCATTTTTCAGCAATTAGATGAAACTAGCGATAGTGTGCAAGCGGTCATTACTGCACCAAGTCGTGAGTTGGCTACTCAGATCTACCAAGCAGCCCGTCAGATTGCAGCTCACTCAGATGTCGAAGTTCGTGTGGTTAATTATGTGGGTGGTACGGATAAGGCGCGTCAGATTGAAAAACTTGCCAGCAACCAACCACATATTGTTATCGGAACGCCAGGTCGCATCTATGACTTGGTCAAATCTGGTGATTTGGCTATTCACAAGGCCAAGACCTTTGTAGTTGATGAAGCCGATATGACCTTGGATATGGGATTTTTGGAAACCGTTGATAGGATTGCAGGAAGCCTTCCAAAAGACTTGCAATTCATGGTCTTTTCAGCAACTATTCCACAAAAATTGCAACCATTCTTGAAAAAATACTTGTCAAATCCTGTCATGGAAAAAATCAAGACTAAGACAGTCATTTCTGATACGATTGATAATTGGTTGATTTCGACCAAGGGCCGCGACAAGAATGCTCAAATTTACCAGCTGACTCAGTTGATGCAGCCTTATTTGGCAATGATTTTTGTTAACACAAAAACGCGTGCTGATGAGTTACATGCCTACTTGACTGCTCAAGGATTGAAGGTAGCTAAGATTCATGGAGACATTGCTCCTCGTGAACGCAAACGGATCATGAATCAGGTGAAAAATCTGGATTTTGAGTACATTGTCGCAACAGACTTGGCAGCGCGTGGGATTGACATTGAAGGTGTCAGCCATGTTATTAATGATGCCATTCCGCAAGACTTGTCCTTCTTTGTTCACCGTGTTGGACGGACTGGGCGCAACGGACTGCCTGGTACAGCTATTACCCTTTACCAGCCAAGCGATGACTCGGATATCCGTGAGTTGGAGAAATTAGGAATCAAGTTTACTCCTAAGATGGTCAAAGACGGAGAGTTTCAAGATACCTATGACCGTGATCGTCGTGCCAACCGTGAAAAGAAGCAGGATAAGCTTGATATTGAAATGATTGGCTTGGTCAAAAAGAAAAAGAAAAAAGTCAAACCAGGCTATAAGAAGAAGATTCAATGGGCGGTGGATGAAAAACGCCGCAAAACCAAGCGTGCTGAAAATCGCGCACGTGGCCGTGCAGAGCGTAAAGCTAAACGCCAAACATTTTAAAAACTCAGTAGAATCAGGTGATTCTACTGAGTTTTTATTTCCGGAAATATTCAAAGGAGATAATAATTATATATTTTAAATAATTTGATTCATAAAACAGTAATTGCTTTAAAACTTTTTTTAGAGCAATATTTTATTGAAATCATAAGGAAAAAAATTGAAAACTATACAAAATTGTGTTATCATACTATAAAACAATCGGATTATATCATTTGATCCGTGAAAAGAAAAGGGGACTTCTATGGATAAATCATTTATGAAACAACAACGTTTTTCATTCCGTAAAATGAAAGTTGGGTTGGCTTCTGTAGCAATTTTGTTTGCTTTTGCTCAGGTCGGACAAGTGTCTGCAGATGAAACAACACAACCGGCATCTACTTCAGCTGAAACAGTAAAGAAAACCGAAGCAAATAAATCGGCAGTCGAAGCTGCTGTAGCAGAAATTAAAGCTGATGAGGCGAAACCAGTCGTTAACCAATCAGATGCAAAACCTGGAGAACTTGTTGATGTTTCTAAGAAGGTTTCACCTATTGACGTGAAAGAACGCCAAGAAGGTGATCAAAAGATTCATGAAGAAACTGCAACAGTTGAAGTCACAAAGACAGAAGTGGCACCTGTAAAAAGTGAAGAACTTCCTGCTCCAAAGACTGAAACAACTGAGAGTACAGTGAGTGGGAAAGATGAAGATGGAAATTCTTATACCCAATATGAACGTGTTGATAAAACAACTACAGTCGAAATCAAGAAAGCGACAAGAACGATTTCAAAATCTAACTCTGCCGATATCGTTTTTGTTGTTGACCGTTCAGCATCTATGTCTCGAACTATTGACACTGTCCGTAACAATATCAATGAGTTTGCAAGAAATCTTGCTAAAGATGGAGTAGCAGCACGTTTTGGATTAGCTACCTTTAGTGATGAAGTATATGGACGTATAGGTGGATTAGCAGATGAGGGTACAATTTTAACAAAATTTAATGAATCTTATTTTACCTCTGACCCAGCTGAGCTTGAAAAAGCCTTAGCAGGCATTAAGCTTGCACATGGTGGAGACTTCCCTGAAACATCTACACCTACTCTTACACAAATTGTTTCAACCTACGACTGGTCTAAGTCACCTAAAAATAAAAAGTTTGTCGTATTGTTGACAGATGCTCCAATGAAGGAGGATCCTTCAATTCCAACGATGGCGAATACTCTTGCGTCTTTGAAAGCCGCAAAAATCGAAAGAATTGTTGCAACTTCGACAGGGACCGATATTAGCTATAAAGATTTTGTATCTGAAGGTCGATTAATGAATATTAATCGTAACTTGGCTGATTCTTTAACTAAGGATGCAACTACATGGATTGTTGAAACTGTGACTGAAGGACACAATTACAAGGTAACGAAAGATAATTACCAATTTTACCTAGAACGTCGTACAACACTACCTGTTGCTCAGACAGGAAGTGCGACTCCAACTACCACAGTTCCAGTAGCTACAGCTTATAAAAAAGAAGTGGCGAAACTCCCTGATACAGGAAGTAATGATACAGCGAACTATGGTATTGTAGGACTTGGCCTCCTAATGGCTGGACTTGGCTTAACTGTAAGCAATAGAAAGTCTAAGGAACAGTAAGCCTAACTGGAAGATTGTTTGTAAGAACATTGTGATAAAAAATAGGTAGTTTGTAAACGAAGTATGCAGATAAACATAGGTATGATCTTCTGTATTATGGAGTACAAGCCAAATTATTATGCCGAGAAAAGAGCCGTAAGGTTCTTTTTTCGATTTCGAGAAAATACTGCAAAAAAAAGTAAAAAGTGGTATAATGATAAGGTTATATAGTCCCGATAAGATGGTAGAAATTTCTATCAGTACTTTGTAACTCTATAACAATATTTTTTAAGGGGGGACATTTTTATGTCAGAACGTAAATTATTCACGTCTGAATCTGTATCTGAGGGGCATCCGGATAAGATTGCAGACCAAATTTCAGATGCGATTTTGGATGCTATTTTAGCTAAAGATCCTGAGGCGCACGTTGCTGCCGAGACAGCTGTATACACAGGTTCGGTCCATGTTTTTGGTGAAATTTCTACACATGCTTATGTAGATATTAACCGAGTGGTTCGTGATACCATTGCAGAGATTGGTTATACCAATACAGAGTATGGTTTTTCTGCAGAGACGGTGGGAGTTCATCCGTCACTTGTTGAGCAGTCACCAGATATCGCCCAAGGTGTTAACGAAGCCTTGGAGGTTCGTGGGAATGTAGATCAAGATCCGCTGGACTTGATTGGTGCTGGTGACCAAGGTCTTATGTTTGGGTTTGCAGTGGATGAGACAGAAGAACTCATGCCTTTACCAATCTCACTTAGTCACAAGTTGGTTCGTCGTTTGGCAGAACTTCGTAAGTCTGGTGAAATTAGCTATCTTCGTCCTGATGCCAAATCACAAGTAACAGTTGAGTATGATGAAAATGACCGTCCGGTACGTGTGGACACAGTCGTTATTTCAACTCAGCACGATCCAGAAGTTAGCAATGAACAAATTCACAATGATGTGATTAACAAGGTTATCAAAGAGGTGATCCCAGCTTCTTACTTGGATGAGCAAACCAAATTCTTCATCAATCCAACTGGTCGCTTTGTAATCGGTGGACCTCAAGGGGACTCAGGTTTGACTGGTCGTAAGATTATCGTGGATACCTATGGTGGCTACTCTCGTCATGGTGGTGGTGCCTTCTCTGGTAAGGATGCGACGAAAGTGGACCGTTCAGCCTCTTATGCAGCTCGCTACATTGCCAAGAACATCGTTGCAGCAGGTCTTGCTAAGAAGGCAGAAGTGCAATTGGCTTATGCTATCGGGGTGGCGCAACCTGTTTCTGTTCGTATCGATACTTTTGGTACAGGAACAGTAGCTGAAAAGCAAGCTTGAAAAAAAGCAGCGCGTCAAATCTTTGACCTTCGCCCTGCAGGGATTATCCAAATGCTGGACCTCAAACGTCCAATTTACCGTCAAACAGCGGCTTATGGACACATGGGACGTACAGATATTGACCTTCCATGGGAACGTTTGGACAAGGTAGAGGCCTTGAAAGAAGCTGTGAAATAAAAAATTTCCAATGTACTGACTCTCAAAAGTTAGACAACTAATTTAAGTAAAGGATTTAGTCCTGTATTGTACAGGTCCAAGTCCTTTTAGTTTGACTTTAAGTGGGTAAGGAATCCAGTTGGAGTTGGCTTTCTCAAGGTTTGCTAATACTTAAATATCTTTGAGTTGAAAGTAAAACATCATTTTCTGAAAGCTTTTTTAAACGGGCTCTTTATTTCCCCAATTATGATTTTAGACTCTATTGTCATAACAGATAACTTCTAAAAGAATGTATTCTTGTGTCGAACTTCTGGGAAATTATAGATGAAATCTTATGTTTTTATTAGCTCTATATACCCGATTTGAGTGTAGTTGGATTTTATGATGGATATTCTTTTTCCTTTGTGGAATACTTCTGAAATATGGTATAATGAACAGATAGAGAAGTTGGGGGTAAAAGATGAATATTCAACAATTACGCTATGTTGTGGCCATTGCCAATAGTGGTACTTTCCGTGAAGCTGCTGAAAAGATGTATGTTAGTCAGCCCAGTCTGTCTATTTCTGTCCGTGATTTGGAAAAAGAGCTGGGTTTTAAGATTTTTCGTCGGACCAGCTCAGGGACTTTCTTGACCCGTCGTGGAATGGAATTTTATGAGAAAGCGCAAGAATTGGTCAAAAGGCTTTGATGTTTTTTTCAAAAATCAGTATGCCAATCCTGAGGAAGAAAAGGATGAATTTTCCATTGCCAGCCAGCACTATGACTTTTTGCCACCAACGATTACGGCCTTTTCAGAGCGTTATCCTGACTACAAGAACTTTCGTATTTTTGAGTCTACCACAGTTCAAATATTAGACGAAGTAGCCCAAGGACACAGTGAGATTGGGATTATCTACCTCAACAACCAAAATAAAAAGGGCATCATGCAACGGGTTGAAAAGCTTGGTTTAGAAGTTATTGAACTAATTCCTTTCCAGACTCACATTTATCTTCGTGAAGGGCATCCTTTAGCACAGAAAGAGGAATTGGTCATGGAGGATCTAGCGGATCTGCCAACGGTTCGTTTCACTCAGGAAAAGGATGAGTATCTTTACTATTCAGAGAACTTTGTCGACACCAGCGCGAGCTCCCAGATGTTCAATGTGACCGACCGTGCTACTTTGAATGGTATTTTTGGAGCGGACGGATGCCTATGCGACAGGATCTGGATTTTTTTAGATAGTGACAGTGTCAATGGCATCACAGTCATTCGTCTCAAGGATAATCTAGATAACCGCATGGTATACGTCAAACGTGAGGAAGTGGAGCTTAGCCAAGCTGGAACTCTTTTCGTAGAAGTCATGCAAGAATATTTTGATCAAAAGAGGAAATCATGAAAAAAAGAGGAATAGTAGCTATCATTGTACTGCTTTTGATTGGGCTGGATCAGTGGGTTCAAAAGCCTATGTTGTCCAGCAGATTCCACTGGGTGAAGTGCGTTCATGGATCCCCAATCTCGTTAGCTTGACCTACCTGCAAAATAGAGGGCAGCCTTCTCCATGCTGCAAGACCAGCAGTGGTTTTTTGCTGTTATTACACTGGTCGTCATGGCAGGTGCCATTTGGTATCTACATAAACACATGGAGGATTCTCTCTGGCTAGTTTTCGGACTGACTTTGATCATCGCGGGAGGTCTGGGCAACTTTATCGACAGAATGAGTCAAGGTTTTGTGGTGGATATGTTTCACCCTAGACTTTATCAACTTTGCGATTTTTCAATGTTGCTGACAGCTATTTGACAGTTGGTGTGATTGTTTTATTGATTGCAATGCTTAAAGAGGAAGTAAATGGAAATAAAAAAATTGAAACTGGGTGGGCAACGTCTAGACAAGGCTTTGTCAGATCTGACAGAATTGTCACGCAGTCTCGCGAATGAACAAATCAAGGCTGGACAAGTTTTGGTTAATGGGCTAGTCAAGAAAGCAAAATACACTGTCCAAGAGGGGGATATCGTCACCTACCATGTGCCAGAACCGGAGGTTTTAGAGTATGTGGCTGAAGATATTCCGCTAGATATCATTTACCAAGATGAGGATGTAGCCGTTGTTAACAAACCTCAGGGGATGGTGGTGCATCCGAGTGCTGGTCATACTAGCGGAACCTTGGTCAATGCCCTCATGTACCATATCAAGGACTTGTCAGGTATCAATGGTGTTCTCCGGCCGGGTATCGTTCACCGCATTGACAAGGACACGTCGGGTCTCCTCATGATTGCTAAGAATGATGAGGCGCATCTAGCACTTGCTCAAGAACTTAAGGACAAGAAGTCTCTCCGCAAATACTGGGCGATTGTTCATGGCAATCTTCCCAATGATCGTGGTGTGATTGAAGCGCCAATTGGTCGTAGTGAAAAAGACCGTAAGAAACAGGCTGTGACTGCTAAAGGGAAGCCAGCAGTGACGCGTTTTCCACGTTTTGGAACGTTTTGGTGATTATAGCTTAGCTGGAGTTGCAACTGGAAACAGGGACGTACCCACCAAATCCGTGTTCATATGGCTTATATTGGCCATCCAGTCGCTGGTGATGAAGTCTATGGTCCTCGTAAGACTTTGAAAGGACAAGGACAGTTTCTCCATGCTAAGACTCTAGGTTTTACCCATCCGAGAACAGGTGAAACCTTGGAATTCACAGCAGATATTCCAGAGATTTTTAAAGAAACGCTGGAAAGATTGCGTAAAACTGAGAATAGATAAAAGAGTTGAGATGCCTTGTCTCAACCTTTTTCATTTCAAGTCTTTTCTATTTTAAAGTATTCATGTTATAATGGATAAATATGAAGAATCGGAGTGAGAATATGAAGTACAAACGAATCGTCTTTAAGGTAGGGACTTCCTCCTTGACAAATGAAGACGGGAGTTTATCAAGGAGTAAAGTAAAGGCAATTACCCAGCAATTGGCTATGCTGCATGAGGCTGGACATGAGTTGATTTTTAGTGTCATCTGGGGCAGTTGCCGCTGGATTTGGAGCTTTGGGTTTTAAAAAACGTCCGACCAAGATTGCAGATAAACAAGCTTCGGCTGCAGTTGGTCAGGGACTTTTGTTGGAGGAATATACAACCAACCTCCTCATGCGCCAGATCGTTTCTGCACAAATCTTGCTGACACAGGATGATTTTGTAGATAAACGTCGCTATAAGAACGCCCATCAGGCCTTGTCTGTATTGCTTCATCGTGGTGCAATTCCCATTATCAATGAAAATGATAGTGTCGTCATTGACGAACTCAAGGTGGGTGATAATGACACTCTGAGTGCCCAGGTAGCAGCTATGGTCCAAGCGGACCTTTTTAGTTCTCTTGACTGATGTGGACGGTCTCTATACTGGAAATCCCAACTCAGATCCAACAGCCAAACGTTTTGAGAAAATCGAGACTATCAATCGTGAGATTATTGATATGGCTGGTGGAGCAGGTTCGTCTAATGGTACTGGGGGTATGCTAACAAAAATCAAAGCAGCTACGATCGCAACGGAGTCAGGGGTGCCAGTCTATATCTGCTCGTCCATGAAATCAGATGCCTTGATTGAGGCAGCGGAAGAGACCAAGGATGGTTCTTTCTTTGTTGCGCAAGAGAAGGGACTTCGTACTCAGAAACAATGGCTAGCCTTCTATGCTCAAAGTCAGGGAACGATTTGGGTAGATGGTGGAGCTGCAGAAGCACTTTCAAAAAACGGAAAAAGTCTCCTTTTATCAGGTGTGGTAGAAGTGGAAGGCAACTTCTCTTACCATGATATTGTTACAGTAGCAGATAAAGAAACAGGTCAATCTCTTGGAAAGGGACGAGTCCAATTTGGTGTCTCAGCCCTAGAAGATATGCTCCGTTCTCAAAAAGCTAAGGGAGTCTTGATTCACCGTGATGACTGGATTTCCATCACTCCTGAAATCCAGCTGCTCTTTACAGAATTTTAGAGGTAAACGATGGTAAGGACACAAGAACAATTTGAACAGGTACAAGCTGTTAAAAAGTCAATCAACACTGCTAGTGAAACAGTGAAAAACCAAGCCTTACTAGCCATGGCTGATCACTTATTGGCAGCTACTGAGGAGATTTTACAGGCCAATGCCCTTGATATGGCAGCAGCCAAGGGGAAAATCTCAGATGTCATGCTGGACCGTCTTTATTTGGATGCGGGACGTATAGAAGCGATGGCAAGAGGGATTCGTGAAGTGGTTACTTTACCAGATCCCATTGGTGAAGTCCTAGAGACAAGTCATCTTGATAATGGCTTGCTTATTACCAAGAAACGTGTGGCTATGGGTGTTATCGGTATTATCTATGAAAGCCGTCCAAATGTGACATCTGACGCGGCTGCCTTGGCTCTTAAGAGTGGAAATGCGGTCGTTCTTCGTAGTGGCAAAGGATGCCTATCAAACAGCTCATGCTATTGTCACAGCCTTTGAAAGAAGGGCTTGGAGACGACTACCATTCATCCAGAGGTGATTCAACTAGTAGAAGATACTAGCCGTGAAAGCAGCTATGCCATGATGAAGGCTAAGGGTTATCTAGACCTTCTCATTCCTCGTGGAGGCGCTGGCTTGATCAATGCAGTGGTTGAAAATGCTATCGTGCCTGTTATTGAGACAGGAACTGGAATTGTTCATGTTTATGTGGACAAGGATGCCGATGAAGACAAGGCTCTATCGATCATCAACAATGCTAAAACCAGTCGTCCTTCTGTCTGCAATGCCATGGAGGTCTTGCTAGTTCATGAAGACAAGGCAGCAAGCTTCCTTCCTCGCTTGGAACAAGTTCTGGTTGCAGAGCGTAAAGAAGCTGGATTGGAACCAATTCAATTCCGCTTGGATGAGAAAGCAAGTCAGTCTCTTTCAGGTCGAGCAGCTGAGGCTCAAGACTTTAATACCGAATTTTTAGATTATATCCTAGCGGTTAAGGTTGTGAGCAGTTTAGAAGAAGCAGTTGCGCATATTGAAGCTCACAGTACCCATCATTCGGATGCCATTGTGACGGAAAATGCTGAAGCTGCAGCTTACTTTACAGATCAAGTGGACTCAGCAGCGGTGTATGTCAATGCCTCAACGCGTTTCACTGACGGGGGCCAGTTTGGACTTGGATGTGAGATGGGGATTTCTACTCAGAAACTGCATGCGCGTGGGCCTATGGGCTTGAAAGAGTTGACCAGCTACAAGTATGTGGTTACTGGTGACGGACAGATAAGGGAGTAAGAGATGAAGATTGGATTTATCGGTTTGGGGAATATGGGTGCTAGCTTGGCTAAGGCTGTTTTGCAGGCCAAGTCGGGTGCTCAGATTCTCCTTGCCAATCGTAGTCAAGCAAAAAGTAGATGCTTTCATTGCTAACTTTGGTGGTCAGGCTTCCAGCAATGACGAAATCTTTTGCAGAAGCAGGTGTGATTTTTTTCTAGGAGTTAAGCCTGCTCAGTTTTTCTGAACTGCTTTCTCACTATCAGACCATTCTTGAAAAAAACGAGAGTCTTCTTTTTGATTTCCATGGCAGCTGGATTGACTTTTAGAAAAAAACTAGCTAGTCTTATCCCAAGTCAACATCGAATTATTCGCATGATGCCCAAATACTCCAGCTGCTATCGGGCAAGGAGTGATTAGTTATGCCTTGTCTCCTAATTGCAGGGCTGAGGACAGTGAGCTCTTTTGTCAGCTGTTAGCCAAGGCAGGTCTCTTTGTTGAACTGGGGAAAGCTTAATTGATGCAGCGACAGGTCTTGCAGGTTGTGGGACCGGCATTTTGTCTATCTCTTTATCGAGGCCTTAGCAGATGCGGGTGTACAGACAGGATTGCCACGAGAAACGGCATTGAAAAATGGCGGCTCAAACAGTAGTCGGCGCTGGACAAATTGGTCCTCGAAAAGCCAAGAGCATCCTGGAGTATTGAAAGACCAAGTTTGTAGCCCAGGCGGTTCGACTATCGCTGGTGTAGCGAGTCTTGAAGCGCATGCTTTTTCGAGGGAACAGTCATGGATGCAGTTCGTCAAGCTTACAAACGAACACAAGAACTAGGTAAATAAGAGGTTGGCTTTTGACTCAGCCTCTTTTATGGTGCATTGAAATGAGAAGACAAAAAGATTGTCACAAAAAAACCTATTTTTTTGATAGAATAGAAGGTAGTAAAAAAAGAAATGAGTTAGACATGTCAAAAGGATTTTTTTAGTCTCTCTTGAGGGACCAGAGGGAGCAGGCAAAGACCAGTGTTTTTAGAGGCTCTACTCCCCAATTTTAGAGGAAAAACGGAGTAGAGGTGCTGACGACCCGTGAGCCAGGCGGAGTCTTGATTGGAGAGAAGATTCGGGAAGTGATTTTAGATCCAAGTCATACTCAGATGGATGCTAAAGACAGAACTCCTTCTCTATATCGCCAGTCGCAGACAGCACTTGGTGGAAAAAGTTCTTCCAGCCCTTGAAGCTGGTAAGTTGGTCATTATGGACCGCTTCATCGATAGTTCTGTTGCTTATCAGGGATTTGGTCGTGGCTTGGACATTGATGCCATTGATTGGCTCAATCACTTTGCGACAGATGGCCTCAAACCCGATTTGACACTTTATTTTGACATTGAGGTGGAAGAGGGACTGGCTCGCATTGCTGCTAATAGTGACCGGGAGGTCAATCGTTTGGACTTGGAAGGGTTGGACTTGCATAAAAAAGTCCGTCAAGGCTACCTTTCTCTTCTGGACAAAGAAGGAAATCGCATTGTCAAGATTGATGCTAGTCTCCCTTTGGAACAAGTTGTGGAAACTACCAAGGCTGTCTTGTTTGATAGAATGGGCTTGGCTAAATGAAACAAGAAGAATTAAAGGCTTGGCAGCCAGACCAGTTTGACCGCTTTGTCCGTATCCTAGAACAAGACCAGCTCAATCACGCCTATCTCTTTTTCAGGTTTTCTTTTGGAAGCTTGGAAATGGCGCAGTTTTTTTGGCTAAGAGCCTCTTTTGTACGGATAAAGTAGGCGTTTTACCATGTGAGAAATGCCGAAATTGCAAGCTGATTGAACAGGAAGAGTTTCCCGATGTCACCTTGATTAAGCCAGTCAATCAGGTCATCAAGACAGAACGGATTCGGGAATTGGTGGGGCAATTTTTCTCAAGCAGGGATTGAAAGCCAGCAACAGATTTTTTTATTATCGAGCAGGCTGAGAAAAATGCATCCAAACGCAGCTAATTCTCTGCTCAAGGTCATCGAAGAACCCCAGAGTGAAGTTTACATTTTTCTTCTTGACCAGCGATGAGGAAAAAGATGTTGCCGACCATCCGTAGTAGGACCCAGATTTTTCCACTTTAAAAAAAGCAAGAAGAAAAAGCTCATCCATCAATTAGAACAAGCAGGTCTGGTCAAGAAAAAAGCGACTCTTTTAGCTCAGTTTAGTCAATCGCGTGTTGAAGCAGAAAAACTGGCAAACCAGGCAAGTTTTTGGATCTTGGTCGATGAGAGTGAACGCCTGCTGACCTGTTTATTAGCTAAGAAAAAAAGAGTTATCTGCAAGTTGCTAAATTAGCCAGCTTTGGCAGATGACAAGGAAAAAAACAAGATCAGGTCTTTGCGAATCCTCGAAGTGCTTTGTGGGCAGGATCTCTTGCAAGCAAGGATTCGACAGATTTTACAAGATTTGCTAGAAGCTAGAAAAATGTGGCAGGCTAATGTCAGCTTTCAAAATGCCATGGAATACCTGGTCTTGAAAGAAATATAAACTCATACTCTTCGAAAATCAAATTCAAACCACGTCAACGTCGCCTTGCCGTACTCAAGTACAGCCTGCGCTAGTTTTCCTAGTTTGCTCTTTGATTTTCATTGAGTATAAAATGAACGATATAGAAAGGAAAGGGCTGGTTTATGGACAAAAAAGAATTATTTGACGCGCTGGATGATTTTTCCCAACAATTACTGGTGACCTTGGCCGATGTGGAAGCCATCAAGAAAAATCTCAAGAGCCTGGTAGAGGAAAATACAGCTCTTCGATTGGAAAATAGTAAGTTGCGCGAACGCTTGGGCGATGTGGAAGCAGATACTCCCGTCAAGGCTAAGCATGTTCGTGAAAGCGTCCGTCGGATCTATAAAGACGGTTTTCACGTATGTAATGATTTTTATGGACAACGCCGGGAGCAGGACGAGGAGTGTATGTTCTGTGACGAGTTGTTATACAGGGAGTAGGCATGCAGATTCAAAAAAGTTTTAAGGGACAATCTCCCTATGGCAAGCTTTACCTAGTAGCAACGCCGATTGGCAATCTAGATGACATGACCTTTCGTGCCATTCAGACCTTGAAAGAAGTGGACTGGATTGCGGCTGAGGACACCCGTAACACGGGCCTTTTACTCAAGCATTTTGACATTTCCACCAAGCAGATCAGTTTTCACGAGCACAATGCCAAGGAAAAAATTCCTGATTTGATTGGTTTCTTGAAAAGCAGGGACAAAAGTATCGCTCAGGTATCCGATGCGGGTCTGCCTAGTATCTCGGACCCTGGTCATGATTTGGTCAAGGCAGCTATTGAGGAAGAAATCGCAGTTGTTACCGTTCCAGGTGCTTCTGCAGGGATTTCTGCCTTGATTGCCAGCGGTTTAGCACCACAGCCACATATCTTTTACGGTTTCTTACCGAGAAAATCAGGCCAGCAAAGCAATTTTTTCAAGCCAAAAAAGCCTATCCAGAAACTCAGATTTTCTATGAATCACCCCACCGTGTAGCGGATACGTTAGAAAATATGCTAGTAGTTTACGGTGACCGCTCGGTAGTCTTGGTCAGAGAACTGACCAAGATTTATGAAGAATACCAACGAGGAAAGATTTCAGAGCTACTAGAAAGTATTGCTGAAACGCCACTCAAGGGTGAATGCCTTCTCATCGTTGAAGGCGCCAGTCAGGATGTGGAAGAAAAGGACGAGGAGGACTTGTTTTCAGAAATCCAAGCTCGTATCCAGCAAGGCATGAAGAAAAATCAAGCCATTAAGGAAGTCGCAAAGATATATCAGTGGAACAAAAGTCAGCTCTACGCTGCTTACCACGACTGGGAAAAAAATCAAGAAAATGACTAAACAGGGAAGTTTGCCTTCTTCCCTTTTTTTGTTATACTAGTAGAAGAAAAATTAGAAAGATTTGTGGGTGTCAAATAGTCTAGTAGCTTGTTTTTATTTGGACTTAGTTTCTACCCAAAGAGGTATTAGTGTCGTGTCTCAATCTTATATCAATGTTATCGGAGCAGGTTTGGCAGGGTCTGAAGCTGCTTATCAAATCGCAGAACGCGGTATTCCAGTTAAACTCTATGAAATGCGTGGTGTCAAGTCAACACCCCAACACAAAACAGACAATTTTGCTGAATTGGTTTGTTCCAATTCCTTACGTGGGGATGCTTTGACCAATGCTGTCGGTCTTCTCAAGGAAGAAATGCGTCGCTTGGGTTCTGTTATCTTGGAATCAGCAGAAGCTACACGTGTTCCTGCAGGCGGAGCCCTTGCGGTGGACCGTGATGGTTTCTCTCAAATGGTGACTGAAAAAGTGGCCAATCATCCCTTGATTGAAGTGGTTCGTGATGAAATTACAGAATTGCCAACTGACGTTATTACTGTGGTCGCTACTGGTCCTTTGACTAGTGATGCCTTAGCTGAAAAGATTCATGCCCTTAATGATGGGGATGGATTCTATTTCTACGATGCGGCGGCGCCGATTATCGACGTTAACACCATTGATATGAGCAAGGTCTATCTCAAGTCTCGTTATGATAAGGGAGAAGCAGCCTACCTCAACGCTCCAATGACCAAACAAGAGTTTATGGATTTCCATGAAGCCTTGGTCAATGCGGAAGAAGCACCGCTCAATTCCTTTGAAAAAGAAAAGTACTTTGAAGGTTGTATGCCTATCGAAGTCATGGCTAAGCGTGGCATTAAAACCATGCTTTATGGTCCTATGAAACCAGTTGGTCTGGAGTACCCAGACGACTATACGGGGCCTCGTGATGGCGAGTTCAAAACACCGTATGCAGTTGTCCAGCTTCGTCAGGACAATGCGGCTGGTAGCCTCTATAATATCGTCGGTTTCCAGACCCACCTCAAATGGGGAGAACAAAAGCGTGTCTTCCAAATGATTCCAGGTCTTGAAAATGCGGAGTTTGTTCGTTATGGGGTCATGCACCGCAATTCTTACATGGATTCACCAAATCTTCTTGAGCAAACCTATCGTTCTAAGAAACAACCAAACCTTTTCTTTGCTGGTCAGATGACGGGTGTGGAAGGCTATGTTGAGTCAGCGGCATCAGGTCTAGTTGCAGGTATTAACGCGGCTCGTCTCTTCAAGGGAGAAAGTGAGGCTATTTTCCCAGAGACAACAGCGATTGGAAGTCTGGCGCATTACATCACTCATGCAGATAGCAAACATTTCCAACCCATGAATGTCAATTTCGGTATTATCAAGGAGTTAGAAGGCGAGCGTATCCGTGATAAGAAGGCCCGTTATGAAAAATTGCAGAGCGTGCTCTTACCGACTTAGAGGAATTTTTAACGGTCTAATTTTTTTTAAAGAATTGCTCATGATACTATAAAAATCTTAGAAATTGTGATAAAATAGGTAGGATAAAAAAAGGAGAGTAAAATGGCGAACCCCAAGTATAAACGTATTTTAATCAAGTTATCAGGTGAAGCCCTTGCCGGTGAGCGTGGCGTAGGGATTGATATCCAAACAGTTCAAACAATTGCAAAAGAGATTCAAGAAGTTCATAGCTTAGGTATCGAAATTGCCCTTGTTATTGGTGGAGGAAATCTCTGGCGTGGAGAACCTGCTGCAGAAGCAGGAATGGACCGCGTTCAGGCCGATTACACTGGAATGCTTGGGACCGTGATGAATGCTCTTGTGATGGCAGATTCATTGCAACAAGTTGGTGTCGATACGCGTGTGCAAACAGCCATTGCCATGCAACAAGTGGCAGAACCTTATGTACGTGGACGTGCTCTTCGCCACCTTGAAAAAGGCCGTATCGTTATCTTTGGTGCTGGTATTGGTTCACCTTACTTCTCAACCGATACAACAGCAGCCCTTCGTGCAGCTGAAATCGAAGCAGATGCCATTCTTATGGCTAAACGGTGTCGATGGTGTTTACAATGCCGATCCTAAGAAAGACAAGACAGCCGTTAAGTTTGAAGAATTGACCCACCGTGACGTTATCAATAAAGGTCTTCGTATCATGGACTCAACAGCTTCAACCCTCTCTATGGACAACGACATTGACTTGGTTGTCTTCAATATGAACCAACCAGGCAACATCAAACGTGTCGTATTTGGTGAAAATATCGGAACAACAGTTTCAAACAATATCGAAGAAAAGGAATAAGAAAATTATGGCTAATGCAATTGTAGAAAAAGCAAAAGAGAGAATGACCCAGTCTCACCAATCACTTGCTCGTGAATTTGGTGGTATCCGTGCCGGTCGTGCCAACGCAAGCTTGCTAGACCGTATCCATGTAGAATACTATGGAGTCGAAACTCCTCTTAACCAAATCGCTTCAATTACTATTCCAGAAGCGCGTGTTTTGTTGATAACACCATTTGACAAGTCTTCATTGAAAGACATCGAACGTGCCTTGAACGCTTCTGATCTTGGTATTACACCAGCTAATGACGGCTCTGTAATCCGCTTGGTTATCCCAGCTCTTACAGAAGAAACTCGTCGTGACCTTGCTAAAGAAGTGAAGAAGGTCGGTGAAAATGCTAAAGTGGCTATCCGTAACATCCGCCGCGACGCTATGGACGAAGCTAAAAAGCAAGAAAAAGCAAAAGAAATCACTGAAGACGAATTGAAGACTCTTGAAAAAGATATTCAAAAAGTAACAGACGATGCTGTGAAACACATCGACGACATGACTACCAATAAAGAAAAGGAACTTTTGGAAGTCTAAAAATAAACAGAAAAACTCAGTTGGCATTGCTGGCTGAGTTTTATTCGAAAGAAGGAAATATGAATACAAATCTTGCAAGTTTTATCGTTGGACTTATCATCGATGAAAATGACCGTTTTTACTTTGTGCAAAAGGATGGTCAAACCTATGCACTTGCCAAGGAAGAAGGTCAACATACAGTAGGGGATACGGTCAAAGGTTTTGCCTACACGGATATGAAGCAAAAACTACGTCTGACAACCTTAGAAGTGACTGCCACTCAGGACCAATTTGGTTGGGGAACCGTAACAGAAGTTCGTAAAGACTTGGGTGTCTTTGTGGATACAGGTCTACCTGATAAAGAAATCGTTGTGTCACTCGATATCCTCCCTGAGCTCAAGGAACTATGGCCTAAGAAGGGGGATAAACTCTACATCCGTCTTGAAGTGGACAAGAAAGACCGTATCTGGGGACTCTTGGCTTATCAAGAAGACTTCCAACGTCTGGCTCGTCCTGCTTACAACAATATGCAGAACCAAAACTGGCCAGCCATTGTTTACCGTCTCAAGCTGTCAGGAACTTTTGTTTACCTGCCAGAGAATAACATGCTTGGTTTTATCCATCCTAGCGAGCGCTATGCAGAGCCACGTTTGGGGCAAATCTTAGATGCGCGTGTCATTGGTTTCCGTGAGGTGGACCGTACCTTGAACCTCTCCCTCAAACCACGTTCTTTTGAGATGTTGGAAAATGATGCCCAGATGATTTTGACCTACTTGGAAAGCAATGGCGGTTTCATGACCTTAAACGATAAGTCATCTCCTGATGACATCAAGGCCACCTTTGGCATTTCTAAAGGTCAGTTTAAGAAAGCACTCGGTGGCTTGATGAAGACTGGCAAAATCAAGCAAGATCAGTTTGGTACAGAGTTGATTTAGGTCTTATAGATATGAAAAAGAAACTTGAAGAAATGAGTTTAGAGGAACTCTGGCAACTTTTTCCTATTTTTCTAGTAGAGCACAAGTCAGAGTGGAAAGACTGGTATGAATCGGAAAAAGCAAATCTGAAAAAAATATTGGGTGCAAATGTTATTAAAAGAATAGAACATATCGGTAGCACTGCTATCCCTAATATTTGGGCCAAAAATATCGTTGATATTCTGCTAGAAGTAGGTAAAATAGAGGATTTAGCAAGAGTTAGGGATTTATTGGTGAAGAATGGTTGGCTAGTGATGTCGGAGAGTCCTAACAGGATTTCGCTAAATAAAGGATATACAGAGCAGGGATTTGCTGAGAAAGTTTTTCATTTACATTTGCGAATGATGGGAGATCATGACGAGATTTATTTTAGAGATTATCTCTGCCAGCATCCAGATATTGCCCAAGCGTATCAGGAATTAAAACTCAGTTTGTGGAAACAATTTGAACACAATCGAGACGCCTATACAGATGCGAAAACAGATTTTATAAACCACTACGTTTCAGAGGCTATGTCCAGTAATTTTTAAAAATCAGAAAAGTTTCATCAAAAAAAGTCTTGATAGGAGAAAGAATTGAGAAAATCATTTTATACTTGGCTCATGACTGAGCGTAATCCTAAAAGTAATAGCCCTAAAGCCATTTTGGCAGATCTCGCTTTTGAGGAGTCAGCCTTTCCAAAACACACGGATGATTTTGATGAGGTGAGTCGCTTTTTGGAGGAGCATGCCAGCTTCTCTTTTAACCTAGGAGACTTTGACGCCATCTGGCAAGAATACTTAGAACACTAGAGACAATGAGATGAGGCTAGTATTTTATTGTTCTCTTTGCTATAATATAAAGAAATAAACGGATTAGAGAGGTTCTTTATTTGAAGGAACATTCAATAGACATTCAACTAAGTCATCCAGATGACCTGTTTCATCTTTTTGGATCCAACGAGCGCCATCTTCGTTTGATGGAAGAAGAGCTCGATGTGGTGATTCATGCCCGTACGGAGATTGTCCAGGTTTTGGGCGAAGAGACTGCCTGTGAGGAAGCACGTCAGGTTATTCAGGCTTTGATGGTCTTGGTGAATCGGGGGATGACCGTTGGCACGCCAGATGTGGTGACTGCGATTAGCATGGTCAAAAAAACGATGAAATCGACAAGTTTGTCGCCCTTTACGAAGAAGAAATTATCAAAGACAATACTGGGAAACCAATCCGTGTCAAAACCTTGGGTCAAAAAGCTTTATGTGGACAGTGTCAAACAGCATGATGTGACCTTTGGAATCGGACCTGCAGGGACAGGGAAGACCTTTCTTGCAGTGACCTTGGCAGTGACAGCTCTTAAACGTGGGCAAGTCAAGCGGATTATCCTTACTCGTCCAGCAGTGGAAGCAGGGTGAGAGTCTAGGATTTCTTCCGGGTGATCTTAAGGAGAAGGTGGATCCTTATCTTCGACCAGTTTATGATGCCTTGTATCAGATTCTCGGCAAAGACCAAACGACTCGTCTTATGGAGCGTGAAATTATCGAAATAGCGCCTCTTGCCTACATGCGTGGGCGGACCTTGGATGATGCCTTTGTCATTCTCGATGAGGCGCAAAATACGACTATCATGCAGATGAAGATGTTCTTGACTCGCTTAGGTTTTAATTCTAAGATGATTGTCAATGGAGATATCAGCCAGATTGACCTTCCGCGTAACGTCAAGTCCGGTTTGATTGATGCTCAAGAAAAACTCAAGAACATTCACCAAATTGACTTTGTTCATTTTTCAGCTAAGGATGTGGTTCGCCATCCAGTTGTTGCTCAAATTATCCGGGCCTATGAACCAGCTCCAGTTAAAGATGAAGAAAAGGATCAAGAAGTAGAATAACTTGCATGAAGCCTGAAAGCATAATATTGAGAGAATACATTTTGATCCCCCTTTTATCTTAAGGTGATGAAAATCAATTTCTTAAAGTTGAAGCCATTTCTAACATGAGATTATGTTCATTATAGATTATATGGGATTTTTCCCTATGGTAACAGAGGGTTTATAACCCTTACATTGGTTTTGCATATTGTAGAAATTATACCGTTATAAAACAGAACCCCGTGATTGGATTCATCACGGGGGATTTTTTAGTCATTGAAGAAAAAAGGTGGCGCAAATTTTTTAAGAATTTCAAAGCAAGTCTGTGCTTCTTCAGCATTTTCACAGATAAGAAGGCAGACATCATCACCACATACGGTGGCAATGATTTGTTTAAAATCAAGTGCATCAAGAACAGCTCCAAACGATTGGGCAAGGCCTGGCAAGGTCTTGAGGACAACCTGATGCTGAACAGGGCGTAGCATGACCAAGCCATCTTCCATATAGTTTTCTAGGCGTTTTTCCCATTTGGAGATGGAACCAGTATTTAAAACGTAGTAAGAATGATCTGCTTCGCGAACCTTTGATAGATTCATGGTTTTGATATCGCGTGAGAGAGTGGCCTGTGTGACTTGAATATCATTTTCAGCTAGTAAAGCTTGCAACTCTGCCTGTGTATGAATCTTATTTTTAGCTACAAGTGCACGGATGAGTTGGTGTCTATGTTCAGATTTATTCATATAAAGCTGCCTCCTTTTATGAGGGGATGATGATAGTGGACTGTGCTAAATCAACAGTCAAGTGATAGTCTGTATTATCTCGAATTGTAATCTCAAAGTCTGTTGTATAGAGGACCAAGCGGAGAGTGTCACCTTTTTGAAGTTTGTAGATAGTTGGTTGAAGCTCTAGCTTGAAATCCATCCATTCATTGGGTTGAATTGCTTCAATCCTTAAGAGCTCACTTCGATTTTGCAAATTAAGGTAGCCTTTGGTGATGACACGTTGGGCGCTTGGATTGAATGGCAGTTCACAGAGATTTTCAAGTATGTGGTAGCGACCGTTGTCAATGGTTCTAGCACTTAAAACAGCTGGATAAGGCTGTAGGTACTTCTTTTGTCCAAGTTCTAGCAGTTGGGCAGAAAGTAGACCCTTGTTTGTACTTGATTTGACCCGAAGTTTCAGCTCCACTCGGCCATTTAAATGAATGTCTTGGTTTACTGGAAGGTCAATGGTGATCTGATTGGCTTTTCCTTGGTAAAGTTCTGTGTTAAAGGTTTGGTAAGTCTTGTCATAACGCTCAAAATCTTTTTGACTATACTGGTTTTGAATCACTTTTTCTTCAGTTCCAAGTGAGAAAGTATGCAATTCATCTTGTTTGCCAAAACCATCAAGACTCTGCCATGTTTGCGGTGCTGTATTGTCCTGCCAGATAACAGTAGGAAGTTGATAGCCTGAGTCAAGTCCTAACAATTTTTTACTTAACAAGGCATTCATGGATTCGCGGAAGTCAATCGACTGCCAGTTATTCATATAAACATGAGCACCATGATGGAAAAAGAGGTGCTTGCGAATATTGTCAGGAAGAGCATGAAACATCTGATATACATGAAGTGGTTTGACGTTCCAATCCTGGGAACCATGCGTAAAGACTACCTCAGCTTTAACCTTGTGAGCATTGAGTAGATAGTTGCGATCATGCCAAAATTGATTGTAGTCACCAGTCTTGCGATCTAATTGTTCTTTTACCTTCTCTAAGTCTGCTTGGTGGGCTTCATTAGCACGGATATAGTCACCGGCTAAGAGATTGCGGGAGTAGGTCAATTCAGCAAGTGAGTCAAAATCCTCACCTGGATAACCACCAGGGCTGGTCACCAAACCATTTTCACGATAGTAGTTATACCAAGAGGAGATACCTGCTTCAGCGATAATTACTTCTAAACCATCCACACCAGTTGTCGCAAGACCATTGGACATGGTGCCTAGATAGGAAATTCCTGTTGTTGCGACTTTTCCGTTTGACCAGTCGGCCTTGATTTGGCGCTTGCGCGTGTGGTCAGTAAAGGCACGGCAACGACCATTGAGCCAATCAATGACATTTTTATATGCCTCAATCTGCTGGTAGTCCCCATTGGTCATGAGACCTTGGGAATCCTTGGTTCCAACACCCGATACATAGAGATTAGCAAATCCTCGTGGGAGGAAGTAATCGTTGAGAGTGTAAGAGCTATTGATGTGAGTTAGCTTTTCCTCAGCCTCAGAGACGAGTTCGGCTTGACCAAGAGGCTCGACTAAATTTAGCTTAGGCTTCTCAAGTTCAATGGTGTGGGGCGGTTTGATTTCAAGCTCTCCTTCCATTTTGTAGAGAGCCTTGTCGCTGGCTTTGTCGTTGGTCCCTTGGTGATAAGGGCTTGCAGTCATAACTGCTGGAATCTGTCCATCATAGCGAGGACGAATAATACTAACCTTGACTAAGTCAGGGAGACCATCTTTATCAGTATCCACACGACTCTCTACATAAACAACTTCACGAATAACATCGTGACTAGAGAAGGTTGCCAAGCTCTTGCCGTTAAAGTAGTGGTAGTGATTATCTTCTGCAATTAGTCCATCACTAACAAGCTGGTCGATGAGCGTATTTCCTTTCTTCGTTCGTGTATTTAGCAATTGATAAAGATTTTCAATCAAATCTCCATAAATAATAGGAAATCCAGTTTCTTTACGGAATTGTTCAGCATCCCCAAAGTCAATAAGAAAGTTGAAGCCCAAAAGTTGAAAAACTACGGTATAGAAAATATCAGCAGTCAACTCTTTATCAGACTGAAAGAAGCTCAGTAGATCCGTTTCTCTATCTGCAGCTAAAGTGGATAGGGCATAATCCGTGTTAGAATAAGTGAAAAACTCCAGCGGACAAATTGTTCAAGTTGTTTTTTTGATGCTTGTTCTGGTACCAGCTTCAAACCAAGCTGAGATAACTCGCGTAAAATTTGCGAATGAGAAACAGGCAAGTAGCTGAATTGATTAAAACGCATGGCGCTCTCCTTTAGAAATATTCTAAATTTAGTATATCAAAAATAAGGTAAAAAAGATATTGTTGACCCATGATGAAGTCAATTTAAAAAGAAGCAGAAACATGACTCAAACCATCTTAAAACGTGGAGATTTCAGCACGATAGCATTCAGATTATGAAAACAGTTTAGTTTTATAGGTGAGAGATAAAGGAATGGTCTTCTACCTTTTCATTCTAGTTTTTAAAATGGTATAATAGTACTATATCTAAAGCAAGGAGGAGATGGAATGATTGCACAACTCGATACCAAAACTGTTTACAGCTTTATGGAAAGTGTGGTTTCGATTGAAAAATATGTACATACAGCTAAAGAATATGGCTATTCCCACCTTGCTATCATGGATGTGGATAATCTCTATGGAGCCTATCACTTTAGAAGTGACCCGTAGACAAGGTATTCAACCTTTAATTGGTCTAGAAATGACTTTGGTCAAAAATGAGGAGAATGTGTCTCTTCGTTTTCTAGCTCTATCCACTAAAGGGTATCAAGAGTTGATGAAGTTATCCACTTTAAAAATGACTGGACGGAAAAATTGGTCTGACTTTACCAGTCACCTTGAGGATGTTGCTGTTATCGTTCCTTATTTTGATGGAATCGATCAGCTGGATTTGGGACTTGAATATTTTATCGGCGTCAGTCCAGATACTCCTCAAGAAGTCTTTACCAGACCCATTCTTCCATTCTATCAAGTCAACTCTTTTGAAAAAGAAGATATTCAAGTTTTGCAAATCTTGTCAGCAGTCAAGGATAATGTCAGCCTAAGAGAAGTGGATGTGCATTCACAACAGGGGATTTTTTTACCTGCCACAGACTTGGAAGCACGTTTTATGAATCGCTTCCCTCAGGCACTTGCCAATCTCCAAGGTCTGATAGAGAATGTTGACTATCAGATCGACCCAAGTTTAAAACTCCCTCGCTTTAATCCTGAAAGACCAGCAGTAGAAGAACTTCGTGAGAGGGCTGAGCAAGGCTTGAGTGACAAGGGGGCTAACCTCAGCTATCTATCATGAGCGATTGAATGAAGAGTTGGCTGTGATTCATGATATGGGCTTTGATGACTATTTCCTTGTGGTTTGGGATTTACTCCGTTTTGGACGTTCCCAAGGCTATTATATGGGGATGGGGCGTGGTTCTGCTGTGGGTAGCTTGGTGGCCTACTCACTTGATATCACAGGAATTGATTCGGTTGAAAAGAACCTGATTTTCGAGCGCTTTTTAAATCGTGAGCGCTACACTATGCCTGATATCGATATCGACATCCCAGACCTCTATAGACCAGAGTTCATTCGTTATGTCCGTGATCGCTATGGCAGCCAACACGTTGCGCAGATTGTCACTTATTCGACCTTTGGAGCCAAACAGGCAATTCGTGATGTTTTCAAACGCTATGGTGTTCCAGAGTACGAATTAACCAATATTACGAAAAAAAAATCAGTTTCCGAGATACGCTAACGACGGCCTATGAGAAGAATTTGCAATTTAGGCAGATCATCAATAGCAAGATTGAATACCAAAAAGCTTTTGAGATTGCTCGAAAGATTGAAGGTTATCCTCGTCAGACCTCTATCCATGCGGCAGGAGTCGTTATGAGTGACCAAGACCTGACAGACTATATTCCTCTAAAATACGGTGAGGACATGCTAATCACTCAATATGATGCACATGCAGTTGAAGCAAATGGCCTTCTAAAAATGGATTTCCTCGGTTTACGTAACCTGACTTTCGTACAGAAAATGCAGGAATTACTGGCGGAATCAGAAGGTATACATCTAAAAATCGAAGAGATTGATCTGGAAGACAAAGCAACCTTGGCCCTCTTTGCGTCTGGAAATACGAAAGGTATTTTCCAATTTGAACAACCAGGAGCCATTCGACTCTTGAAACGAGTTCAGCCGCAAGTCTTTGAAGAAGTGGTAGCAACGACATCCCTCAACAGACCTGGTGCTAGTGATTATATCGATAATTTTGTGGCTCGTAAGCATGGCAAAGAAAAGGTGACGGTGCTGGATCCTGCCTTGGAGGACATCCTCTCATCAACCTACGGTATCATGCTCTATCAAGAGCAAGTCATGCAGGTAGCTCAGCGCTTTGGAGGTTTTAGTCTTGGAAAAGCCGACATTCTCAGACGAGCCATGGGTAAGAAAAATGCTAAAGAGATGCATTTGATGAAGGAAGATTTTATCGCTGGTGCAGTTAAACTCGGGCATTCAGAAGAAAAAGCCAACCAAGTTTTTGCAGTGATGGAAAAGTTTGCAGGCTATGGATTTAATAGATCCCACGCCTATGCCTACTCAGCCCTGGCATTTCAGCTTGCTTATTTCAAGACGCATTATCCTGCTATTTTCTTCCAAGTCATGTTGAATTACTCCAGCAGTGATTACATAGTAGATGCTCTGCAGATGGGATTTGAAGTAGCGTCTTTGGCAATCAACAGCATTCCCTATCATGATAAGATTACCCAGAAGACAATCTATCTTGGTTTGAAAGCCATTAAGGGTATGCCAAGAGATTTTTCTTATTGGATTATCGAAAATCGTCCTTTCTCAAGTATTGAAGATTTCATCACACGTCTTCCTAAGAATTACAAGAAACTATCGCTTTTGTCTCCTTTGGTTGAACTTGGGCTCTTTGATGACTTTGACAAGAACCGCCAGAAAATCCTAGTGAACCTACCAAACCTATTTGTCTTTGTTGAGGAGTTGGGAGGACTATTTGCAGATGCAAGCTATAGTTGGACGGAGGCTGATGATTTCTCAGAAGCAGAGAAATTTTACAAGGAGCAGGAACTGATTGGGGTTGGTATCAGTGCTCATCCTATCCAAACGCTTGCCAAACAAGCCCTTTATCCAACGACACCCATTGCTACTCTTACCGAGGGGAGTCAAGCAACACTTCTAGTTGAAGTGCAAAAGCTAAAAGTCATTCGAACCAAGAAGGGCGAAAGCATGGCCTTTCTACAGGTTCATGATAGTAAGTCTCGGATGGATGTGACTGTATTTTCGGATCAGTATCGAAAATTCGCCTCTATCCTATCCGAAGGGAAATTTTACTATATCAATGGGAAGGTTCAATCTCGAGATGGTCGTCTGCAAATGATTGCACAAGATTTGAAAGAAGCGGTGGCTGAGCGATTCTGGATTCAAGTTAAAAATCACGATTACGATAAAGAAATTTCAACTATCTTGGAACAATATAAAGGATCAATTCCTGTTATTATCAGGTATGTAGAGGAAGAAAAAACAATTGTTTCCTCCCGCCATTTTGTAAGAAAAGATTCTACTCTACAGGAAAAATTAGAGGGAATTGCTATGAAAACGATTTATCGCTAAAAATACGGAAAATAGAAGAATTTTCGATTTAAATGTGGTATAATCAGTAAGAATGTTAAAAGAAAAAGGAGCATAAACCAAATGAAACGTATTGCTGTTTTGACCAGTGGTGGAGACGCCCCTGGTATGAATGCTGCCATCCGTGCGGTAGTTCGCCAAGCAATCTCAGAAGGAATGGAAGTTTTTGGTATCTATGATGGATACGCAGGTATGGTTGCCGGTGAAATTTATCCACTTGATGCTGCTTCAGTTGGAGACATCATTTCACGTGGTGGTACTTTCCTTCACTCTGCTCGTTATCCTGAGTTTGCACAACTTGAGGGCCAACTTAAAGGGATTGAGCAATTGAAAAAACACGGTATTGAAGGAGTCGTAGTTATCGGTGGAGATGGTTCTTATCATGGAGCTATGCGCTTGACTGAACATGGGTTCCCAGCTATTGGTCTGCCTGGCACAATCGATAACGATATCGTAGGTACTGACTTTACAATCGGATTTGATACTGCAGTTACTACTGCAATGGATGCGATCGATAAGATTCGTGATACATCATCAAGTCACCGTCGAACTTTCGTTGTTGAAGTAATGGGACGTAATGCTGGTGATATCGCTCTTTGGGCAGGTATCGCAACTGGTGCTGACGAAATCATCATCCCTGAAGAAGGTTTCAAGATGGAAGAAATCGTAGCAAGCATCAAAGCTGGTTATGAGCATGGTAAAAAACACAACATTATCGTTTTGGCAGAAGGTGTTATGTCGGCAGCTGAATTTGGTCAAAAACTAAAAGAAGCTGGAGATACAAGCGACCTTCGTGTAACAGAACTTGGTCACATCCAACGTGGTGGTTCACCAACCGCTCGTGACCGTGTATTGGCATCACGCATGGGTGCACACGCTGTTAAACTCCTTAAAGAGGGAATCGGTGGTGTTGCTGTTGGTATCCGAAACGAAAAATGGTTGAGAATCCAATTCTTGGCACAGCAGAAGAAGGAGCTTTGTTTAGCCTAACAGCTGATGGTAAGATTGTTGTTAACAACCCTCATAAAGCTGATCTTGAACTTTCTGCGTTGAACAAGAGCTTGTCCTAATCAACTTTCATTAATTTGGTAACATGACCATAAAAGGTCGAATTATATAAAGGAGTCACAAAAATCATGAACAAACGTGTAAAAATCGTTGCAACTTTAGGTCCTGCGGTTGAAATCCGTGGAGGTAAAAAATTCGGTGAAGACGGATACTGGGGTGAAAAACTTGACGTTGAAGCTTCAGCTAAAAATATTGCTCAGCTGATTGAAGCTGGAGCAAACACTTTCCGTTTCAACTTCTCACACGGTGACCACCAAGAACAAGGTGAGCGTATGGCAACTGTTAAACTTGCTGAAAAAATTGCAGGTAAAAAAGTTGGTTTCCTTCTTGATACTAAAGGACCTGAAATCCGTACTGAATTGTTCGAAGGTGATGCAAAAGAGTACTCTTACAAAACTGGTGAAAAAATCCGCGTTGCGACTAAACAAGGAATCAAATCAACTCGTGAAGTGATTGCTTTGAACGTTGCTGGTGCTCTTGATATCTACGATGATGTTGAAGTTGGTCATCAAGTCTTGGTTGACGATGGTAAACTTGGTCTTCGCGTTTTCTCAAAAGATGATGAAACTCGCGAATTTGAAGTTGTAGTTGAAAATGATGGTATCATTGCTAAACAAAAAGGTGTAAACATCCCTAACACGAAAATTCCTTTCCCAGCTCTTGCTGAACGTGATAACGATGATATCCGTTTTGGTTTGGAACAAGGTATCAACTTCATCGCGATTTCATTTGTACGTACTGCTAAAGACGTTAACGAAGTTCGTGCAATCTGTGAAGAAACCGGAAACGGCCATGTTCAATTGTTCGCGAAAATCGAAAACCAACAAGGTATCGACAACTTGGACGAAATCATTGAAGCTGCTGACGGTATCATGATTGCCCGTGGTGATATGGGTATCGAAGTACCATTCGAAATGGTTCCGGTTTACCAAAAAATGATCATCACTAAAGTGAACGCAGCTGGTAAAGTTGTTATCACAGCAACAAACATGCTTGAAACAATGACTGAAAAACCACGTGCAACTCGTTCAGAAGTATCAGACGTATTTAACGCTGTTATCGACGGAACTGACGCTACAATGCTTTCAGGTGAGTCTGCAAACGGTAAATACCCACTTGAGTCAGTAACAACAATGGCTACAATTGACAAGAATGCACAAACTCTTCTTAACGAGTACGGACGTTTGAACTCAGATACTTTCGAACGTAACTCTAAGACAGAAGTTATGGCTTCAGCTGTTAAAGATGCTACGAACTCAATGAACATCAAATTAGTTGTTACCCTTACTAAGACTGGTCACACAGCACGTTTGATTTCTAAATACCGTCCAAATGCTGATATCTTAGCATTGACATTCGATGAATTGACAGAGCGTGGATTGATGTTGAACTGGGGTGTTATCCCAATGTTGACTGAAGCTCCATCATCAACTGATGATATGTTCGAAATCGCTGAACGTAAAGCAGTTGAAGCAGGACTTGTAGAATCTGGTGACGATATCGTTATCGTGGCAGGTGTGCCGCTTGGAGAAGCTGTCCGTACAAACACAATGCGTATCCGTACAGTACGTTAATCTAACATTTCAAAGCCTATCATATCAAGCTTCATGGCTTGTGTGATAGGTCTTTTTTCTATTTTAGAAGATAAAAAGAGAGAGAATTTTATTAAACAGAAATGGGAAAAATAGGAGAACTATGGTATAATAGAATGTAAAGACCTTTTTAGTAAATTTTGAAAGAGTATAACATGAGAAAAATTGTCATCAATGGTGGACATCCATTGCAAGGTGAAATCACTATTAGCGGTGCTAAGAATAGTGTTGTAGCATTAATTCCTGCTATTATACTGGCAGATGATGTTGTCACTTTGGATTGTGTCCCAGATATTTCAGACGTTGCTAGTCTTGTAGAGATTATGGAAATCATGGGAGCGAAAGTAAAACGCTACGATGATGTTTTGGAGATTGATCCTAGAGGTGTTCAGAATATTCCAATGCCTTATGGCAAGATCAATAGCCTTCGTGCATCTTATTATTTCTACGGAAGTCTTTTAGGTCGCTTTGGTGAAGCTACGGTTGGACTTCCTGGCGGATGTGATCTGGGGCCTCGTCCGATTGATCTTCATCTCAAAGCTTTCGAAGCTATGGGAGCTAAGGTGAGTTATGAGGGAGACAATATGAATTTGTCTGCTCAAGGAATGGGTCTTCATGGTGCAAGTATCTACATGGATACAGTCAGTGTTGGCGCAACGATTAACACCATGATTGCGGCTGTTAAGGCTAAGGGACGGACTGTTATTGAAAATGCAGCTCGTGAACCAGAAATCATAGATGTGGCTACCCTTTTGAATAATATGGGGGCCCACATTCGTGGTGCAGGGACTGATATTATCATTATTGATGGTGTCGAGAAACTTCATGGAACGCGCCACCAAGTCATTCCAGACCGCATTGAAGCAGGAACCTATATTTCACTTGCTGCAGCGGTTGGTAAAGGGAATCCGTATTAACAATGTCCTCTATGAGCACCTTGAAGGCTTTATCGCCAAACTGGAGGAAATGGGTGTTCGTATGACTGTCTCTGAGGATAGTATTTTCGTTGAAGAACAATCTGATTTGAAGGCCATCAATATCAAAACAGCTCCTTATCCTGGTTTTGCAACGGATTTGCAACAGCCTATCACACCGCTTTTGCTGACAGCTCAAGGTCGTGGTACTATTATTGATACTATTTATGAAAAACGTGTCAACCATGTCTTTGAGTTAGCAAAAATGGATGCGGATATTACGACTACAAATGACCATATTTTCTACACTGGTGGACGTGTTCTACATGGTGCCAAGGTGAAAGCGACAGACCTTCGTGCTGGTGCCGCACTTGTGATTGCTGGATTGATGGCCCAAGGACAGACTGAAATTACAAATATTGAGTTTATCCTTCGTGGCTACTCAGATATTATTGAAAAACTACGTAGTCTTGGAGCGGATATTACACTCGTCGAAGACTAAACCGTTGAGGTGATTATGAATATTTGGACCAAATTAGCAATGTTTTCTTTCTTTGAAACGGAGCGCTTGTATTTGCGTCCTTTCTTTTTTAGTGACAGCAAAGCCTTTTATGAAATTGCTTCTAATCCTGAAAATCTACAATTTATTTTTCCTAGTCAAGCAAGTTTGGAAGAGAGTCAATACGCACTTGCCAACTATTTTATGAAGGCTCCTCTAGGTGTCTGGGCAATTTGTAATCAAGACAACCAGGAAATGATTGGCTCCATCAAATTTGAAAAAATTGACGAAATCAAAAAAGAAGCTGAGATTGGATATTTCTTAAGAAAGGATTCTTGGTCTCAAGGTTTTATGACAGAAGTAGTTACCAAGCTATGTCAGCTTTCATTTGAAGAATTTGGTTTAAAACAATTATCCATCATCACTCATCTGGAGAATCAAGCTAGTCAGAAAGTTGCCTTAAAATCGGGATTTAGTCTCTTCCGACAGTTTAAGGGGAGCGATCGTTATACACGAAAAATGAGGGACTACCTTGAATTTCGATACATAAAAGGAGAGTTCAGTGAGTAAACACCAAGAAATCTTAAGTTATCTGGAAGAGTTACCAATAGGAAAACGTGTCAGTGTTCGTAGCATTTCCAATCACTTGGGTGTCAGTGATGGGACGGCTTATCGTGCCATTAAAGAAGCTGAAAACCGTGGAATTGTAGAAACTCGACCTCGTAGTGGAACCATTCGTGTCAAATCTCAGAAAGTGGCGATTGAAAAACTGACCCTATGCAGAGATTGCAGAAGTAACCTCATCTGAAGTCTTGGCTGGTCAGGAAGGGTTGGACAGGGAATTCAGCAAATTTTTCAATCGGGGCTATGACCGAGCAGAATATCTTGTCCTATCTGAATGATGGTGGTTTGTTAATCGTTGGAGACCGTACTCGTATTCAACTTTTGGCTTTGGAAAATGAAAATGCAGTTCTGGTGACGGGTGGTTTTCATGTGCATGAGGATGTACTGGAACTTGCCAATCAGAAAGGAATCCCTGTTTTACGAAGCAAGCATGATACCTTTACAGTTGCAACCATGATCAATAGAGCTTTGTCAAATGTGCAGATTAAGACAGACATTTTAACAGTTGAAAAAATCTATCGTCCTAGTCATGAGTATGGCTTTTTGAGGGAAACGGACACAGTGAAAGACTATTTGGACTTGGTACGTAAGAACAGAAGTAGTCGTTTCCCAGTCATTAACCAACACCAAGTGGTTGTTGGGGTTGTTACCATGCGAGATGCGGGGGATAAATCACCAAGCACAACGATTGATAAGGTGATGACTCGTAGTCTCTTCCTGACAGGATTGGCAACGAATATAGCTAATGTCAGTCAACGGATGATCGCAGAAGATTTTGAGATGGTCCCAGTTGTGAGAAGCAATCAAACTTTGCTCGGGGTGATTACAAGACGAGATGTCATGGATAAGATGAGTCGTTCTCAGGTTTCGGCTTTGCCGACTTTTTCAGAGCAAATCGGTCAAAAGTTGTCTTATCATCACGACGAAGTTGTGATTACAGTTGAGCCCTTTATGCTTGAGAAAAACGGGGTTTTGGCAAATGGTGTTCTTGCTGAAATTTTAACTCATATGACACAGGATTTGGTGGCAAATAGCAGACGCAATCTCATCATTGAGCAGATGCTAATTTACTTCTTGCAGGCTGTGCAGATAGATGATACTCTGAGAATTCAGGCTCGTATTATACATCACACAAGACGCTCAGCTATTATTGATTATGATATTTATCATGGTCATCAGATTGTATCAAAAGCAAATGTTACAGTTAAAATCAATTAGAATCTAGGAGAAAAAATGATAACTTTAAAATCAGCACGTGAAATCGAAGCCATGGATAAGGCAGGTGATTTCCTCGCTAGTATCCATATCGGCTTACGTGATTTGATTAAGCCTGGCGTAGATATGTGGGAAGTAGAAGAGTACGTTCGTCGACGTTGTAAAGAGGAGAATTTCCTTCCTCTACAGATTGGAGTGGATGGTGCTGTCATGGATTACCCTTATGCCACTTGTTGCTCTCTCAACGACGAAGTAGCTCACGCTTTTCCACGTCATTACATCTTGAAAGATGGCGATTTACTCAAGGTTGACATGGTTCTAGGTGGTCCGATTGCCAAATCCGACCTCAATGTGTCAAAAACTCAACTTTAATAATGTTGAGCAAATGAAAAAATACACCCAAAGTTATACTGGTGGTCTAGCAGACTCGTGCTGGGCTTATGCTGTTGGTACCCCCTCTGAAGAAGTGAAAAACTTGATGGATGTGACCAAGGAAGCTATGTATATAGGGATTGAGCAAGCAGTTGTTGGAAACCGTATCGGAGATATCGGTGCAGCCATTCAAGAATACGCTGAAAGTCGCGGTTATGGTGTAGTGCGTGATTTGGTTGGTCACGGAGTTGGTCCAACTATGCACGAGGAGCCAATGGTCCCTAACTACGGTGTTGCAGGTCGTGGTCTTCGTCTCCGTGAAGGAATGGTGCTGACTATTGAACCCATGATTAATACTGGAGATTGGGAAATTGATACAGATATGAAGACTGGCTGGGCTCATAAAACCATCGATGGCGGCCTGTCTTGCCAATATGAACACCAGTTCGTAATTACCAAAGACGGTCCTGTAATCTTGACTAGTCAAGGTGAAGAAGGAACTTATTAAAATGAAGGGAGCTTAGCTCCTTTTTTTATATTCAGTTTAGATAAAACAGACAAGCGTAGCAAAGTTGTCACAAATTTTTTCTTTTGTAGTAAAATAAGATTAGAATTTGTGAAAGTAGGTAATTCGTTGGAGTCTATTATATTTTTAGTATCAGTTTTTTTAGCCGGCATACTGTCTTTCTTTTCACCCTGCATCTTCCCTTTGCTACCAGTCTATGCTGGTATTTTACTGGATGATCAGGGAAATTCGAAAAGCTTTCGCTTTTTCGGAAGAGACGTTGCATGGTCGGGCTTAATTCGGACCTTGTGCTTTATTGCTGGAATCTCCCTCATTTTCTTTATTTTAGGATTTGGAGCTGGATTCTTAGGGCACATGCTCTATGCTGACTGGTTTCGTTATGTAATGGGAGCAGTCATTATCCTTTTGGGCCTTCACCAGATGGAAATCTTACATTTCAATAAACTGGAAGTTCAAAAGACAGTCACCTTCAAACAATCAAAGTCGAATCACTATTTGTCAGCCTTTTTACTTGGGATAACCTTTAGTTTTGGATGGACCCCTTGTATCGGACCAGTTTTAAGTTCGGTCTTGGCTCTGGCGGCTTCAGGAGGGAATGGTGCTTGGCAAGGAGCATTACTAACCTTAGTGTACACATTGGGAATGGCTCTACCTTTCATCATTTTGGCCTTGGCTTCGGGTTGGATTATGCCCTACTTTAGTAAACTAAAACCCCATATGATCCTACTAAAGAAAATTGGGGGAGCTTTGATTATTTTGATGGGATTATTATTAATGCTAGGGCAGTTAAATGCCTTGTCAGGAATTCTTGGATAAAAGGAGAAAAAGATGAAAAAAATGATTTTTGCGGGATTGAGTCTCATGTCTTTATTTTTGTTGATTGCCTGTGGCGAAAAAGAAACCAAACAAACGAGCAGTTCCAAACAACCTACTGTACAACAAATCGCAGTAGGAAAGGATGCGCCAGACTTCACCCTGCAGTCTATGGATGGCAAAGAAGTGAAATTATCAGACTATAAAGGAAAAAAGGTCTATTTGAAATTCTGGGCCTCTTGGTGTGGACCATGTAAAAAAAGCATGCCTGAACTGATGGAATTAGCTGCCAAACAAGATCGAGACTTTGAAATCTTGAGTGTCATTGCACCTGGCCTACAAGGTGAAAAAACAGTTCAAGACTTTCCAAAATGGTACCAAGATCAAGGCTATAAGGATATACCAGTCTTGTATGATACCCAAGCAACTACCTTCCAAGCCTACCAAATTCGTAGTATTCCAACGGAATACTTAATTGACAGTCAAGGAAAAATTGGAAAAATCCAATTTGGTGCTATTAGCAATGCTGATGCGGAAGCTGCTTTTAAAGAGATGAAATAAAATAAAGAAAAAATCGCGATTCTACGCGATTTTTTTTATAGTTTTTCATTGATAAAGCGGATAAATTGATTCCACCAAACCTTCAAAAAGAAGGCTTTTTCTACTTTCTTTTCAGAAACCATTTCAAAAGATGGTTTATCGGAGGCGAGATAGCCTTGGCCGACCAAATCCTGATCATCATAGGTTAGGGTACCGACAACCTTGCCTTCTTCCAATGGAGCCATTTCTGATCTTGCTTTCGGTGTGAATTGCAGAGCTGGTGTAGTACTGCTTCCAATGCGTTGGACGATGGAAATATCTGACTTAGCGACAGCTGACACATTATCTTCTTTACCATCAAGAACAGTCACTTTACTATCATTGTATGCTTCGCCTTTCTGAACGACAGTTTTTAAGGCAAAATTTGCAGAAATATAATCTAAAAGTGCAGAAGTAGCAGTAAAACGTGCATATGGGTTGGTATCTTGTTGATCTGCATTTAAAACAACCGTAATAATACGCATTCCTTTTTCGACGGTTGTTCCAACGAAAGAAGCGCCGGCTTTATCAGTAGTACCTGTCTTTAGTCCATCAACCCCCCCACGATAGGCAGGCATTTCCTCCAACATATAGTTAGTTGAGTGGATTTCAAGTCCTGCAAAGGTAGAAGTTGGTTTTTTGGTGATTTCCAAAACTTGAGGATAATCTCGGATGAGATTACGAGCAACAATTGCAACATCGTAGGCACTCAACTTGTTTTCATCATCTTTTTTAGAACCAGGATAGATATTATCGCCAAGGGTCTCATTATTTAAACCAGTTGTGTTTACAATAGTTGCATCTTGAATTCCCCATTCAAGAAGTTTCGCTCTCATCTTGTCAACGAAGTCTTTCTCTGAACCAGCAATTTTTTCTGCTAGCGCAATAGCAGCACTGTTGGCGCTGGATACCATTGTAGCCTCTAATAATTGTTCAACAGTATAATTTCGAGCTTCCATAGGGACGTTACTGGCCTCAGAATTAGTTGTAAGTTTGTAAGGGTAGTCCGAAATATCGACGGGTGTAGATAGGCTGATGGTTCCTTGTTCCAAGGCTTCATAGACTAGGTAGACAGTGAGAATCTTGGTGATTGAAGCAATTTCAACAGCTTGAGTAGCATCTTTTTCGTAGAGAATTTTCCCAGTGTTTGCTTCAACAGCAATGGCATGCTTGGCAGCGACATCAAAATCTTGCGCAGATACAGTAGGAATGGCTGTACCAAAAATGATAAGAGTTAGTAAGGATAAAATTATTTTCTTCATAGTAGTTTTATTCTATCACAAAGCAAAAAAATATTCTTGTTTTTATAACAAAGCGACTCAATATTTTTAAGAAATATGATAAAATAGAAAGAAGGAGGTAGCTATGTTCCGTAGAAACAAGTTATTTTTTTGGACAGCTGAAATTTTACTACTAACTCTTATTTTATATCTTTGGAGAGAGATGGGAGCGATTGTCACACCTTTTGTGATGGTTGCCAATACCATTATGATTCCATTTTTGCTCGGAGGATTTTTCTATTACCTGACAAATCCCATCGTAACATTTTTAGAAAAGAAATGTAAAATCAATCGTTTGATAGGTGTGCTCATCACTCTTTGTGCCTTGATTGGCACAATAGTAGTAGGAGTAGTCTACTTGCTACCGATTTTGATCAATCAGTTGACAAGCTTGATTATTTCTAGCCAAAATATCTATAGCCGCTTGCAAGATTTGATATATGATTTATCAATGAATCCAATCTTTCAAAATATTGATATTCAAAAAACCATTCAACAATTGAATTTATCTTACGTCGATATTTTACAAAACATTCTAAACAGTGTAAGCAATAGTTTAGGCAGCGTTCTTTCAGCCTTGTTTAGTACTGTTTTGATTCTCATTATGACACCAGTCTTTTTGATTTATTTCTTGCTTGATGGTCATAAGTTCCTCCCGATGTTGGAACGAACAGTCCTAAAACATGATAAATTAAACTTCTCCAGTCTCTTGAAGAATTTGAACGCTACTGTAGCACGTTATATCAGTGGAATTGCGATTGATGCGGTCATAATCGGATGTTTGGCCTATGTTGGTTACAGTATTATTGGCTTGAGGTACGCCTTAGTCTTTGCTATTTTTTCTGGCATTGCCAATCTGATTCCCTATGTTGGTCCAAGTATCGGTCTGATTCCTATGATTATCGCCAATGTCTTTACTGATCCGCACAGAGCTCTCATTGCAGTAATTTATATGCTGATTATTCAACAGGTGGATGGGAATATCCTCTACCCCCGTATCGTCGGAGGGGTTATGAAAGTTCATCCAATCACCATTCTGGTTCTTCTCTTGCTATCTAGCAATATTTATGGTGTTATCGGAATGATTGTAGCAGTGCCAACTTATTCTATCCTAAAGAAATTACTAAGTTCTTGGCGAAATTATATGAAAATCATAAAGAAGCCCAAGAAAAAGAACAAGAAAAATCAGAATCAATCTAAAAATCAGGGAGACCTGATTTTTTTGATAAAAAGACTTGAGGTTAGACTGGTCAAAAGTGTTTAAAATGATTCTGTTGGAGAAGGAGAAGAATGGGAAAGTGTGAGATTTAGAATAATTCACAAAATGTGTGTAAAACACTTGCAATTTAGCTGAAATTTGATAAAATAGTAAGGAAAGTTAGACTGTATTGCCTACTGTCTATCTATAAAATATATTTTATTGGAGGCTTTTACTCAAATGGCAAAAGAAAAATACGATCGTAGTAAACCACACGTTAACATTGGTACTATCGGACACGTTGACCACGGTAAAACTACCCTAACTGCAGCTATCACAACTGTTTTGGCACGTCGCTTGCCTTCATCAGTTAACCAACCTAAAGACTATGCGTCTATCGATGCTGCTCCAGAAGAACGCGAACGCGGTATCACTATCAACACTGCGCACGTTGAGTACGAAACTGAAAAACGTCACTACGCTCACATCGACGCTCCAGGACACGCGGACTACGTTAAAAACATGATCACTGGTGCCGCTCAAATGGACGGAGCTATCCTTGTAGTAGCTTCAACTGACGGACCAATGCCACAAACTCGTGAGCACATCCTTCTTTCACGTCAGGTTGGTGTTAAACACCTTATCGTCTTCATGAACAAAATTGACTTGGTAGACGACGAAGAATTGCTTGAATTGGTTGAAATGGAAATCCGTGACCTCTTGTCAGAATACGACTTCCCAGGTGACGATCTTCCAGTTATCCAAGGTTCAGCTCTTAAAGCTCTTGAAGGTGACTCTAAATACGAAGATATCATCATGGACTTGATGAACACTGTTGATGAGTACATCCCAGAACCAGAACGTGATACTGACAAACCATTGCTTCTTCCAGTCGAAGACGTATTCTCAATCACTGGACGTGGTACAGTTGCTTCAGGACGTATCGACCGTGGTACTGTTCGTGTCAACGACGAAATCGAAATCGTTGGTATCAAAGAAGAAACTCAAAAAGCAGTTGTTACTGGTGTTGAAATGTTCCGTAAACAACTTGACGAAGGTCTTGCCGGAGATAACGTAGGTGTCCTTCTTCGTGGTGTTCAACGTGATGAAATCGAACGTGGACAAGTTATCGCTAAACCAGGTTCAATCAACCCACACACTAAATTTAAAGGTGAAGTCTACATCCTTACTAAAGAAGAAGGTGGACGTCACACTCCATTCTTCAACAACTACCGTCCACAATTCTACTTCCGTACTACTGACGTTACAGGTTCAATCGAACTTCCAGCAGGTACTGAAATGGTAATGCCTGGTGATAACGTGACTATCGACGTTGAGTTGATTCACCCAATCGCCGTAGAACAAGGTACTACATTCTCTATCCGTGAGGGTGGACGTACTGTTGGTTCAGGTATGGTTACAGAAATCGAAGCTTAATTCGATTAAGTTCCCAGAAGAACAATTATTTAAGTCAGACACTAAAAGAATCTTGCTTTGCAAGGTTCTTTTTTTGTTCTTGCTCTATTTGAAGTGCTTCTGCTCTAGCGGTATGATAGATTTTTTGGTATAATAAAAGTTATGGAAATTGAAAAACCAATCGAATGAATGCGCTTTTTGAATTTTTATGCTGCGCTTTTGACAGACAAACAAATGAACTATATTGAACTCTACTATGCTGATGATTACAGTCTTGCTGAGATTGCTGAAGAGTTCGGTGTCAGCCGTCAAGCCGTTTATGACAATATAAAGCGGACAGAAAAGATTCTAGAAGATTATGAGATGAAATTGCACATGTACTCGGACTACATCGTTCGTAGTCAGATTTTTTTGACCGAGATCTTGGAGCGTTATCCTAAGGATGACTTTCTGCAGGAGCAGATAGAAATTTTAACAAGCATTGATAATAGAGAATAAGAGGAAAAAAAATGGCATTTGAAAGTTTAACAGAACGTTTACAGAACGTCTTTAAAAATCTACGTAAAAAAGGAAAAATTTCTGAGGCTGATGTTCAAGAAGCAACCAAAGAGATCCGTCTAGCTTTGCTTGAAGCTGACGTCGCTTTGCCTGTTGTAAAGGACTTTATCAAGAAGGTTCGTGAACGTGCAGTCGGACATGAGGTTATTGATACCCTTAATCCGGCACAACAGATTATTAAAATCGTTGATGAGGAATTGACAGATGTTTTGGGTTCTGATATGGCAGAGATTATCAAGTCTCCTAAGATTCCGACGATTATCATGATGGTCGGTTTGCAGGGGGCTGGTAAAACAACCTTTGCTGGTAAACTGGCCAACAAACTCAAGAAGGAAGAAAATGCCCGTCCTTTGATGATTGCGGCGGATATCTATCGTCCTGCTGCCATTGATCAGCTTAAAACATTGGGGCAACAGATTGATGTTCCAGTCTTTGCACTTGGAACAGAAGTACCAGCTGTTGAGATTGTTCGCCAAGGTCTGGAGCAAGCCCAAGCCAATCATAATGACTATGTCTTGATTGATACAGCGGGTCGTTTGCAGATTGATGAGCTCTTGATGAATGAGCTTCGTGATGTTAAGGCCTTGGCTCAACCAAACGAAATTCTGCTCGTCGTTGATGCCATGATTGGTCAAGAAGCGGGCCAATGTCGCCCGTGAGTTTAATGCTCAGTTAGAAGTAACTGGGGTTATTCTTACCAAGATTGATGGGGATACTCGTGGTGGTGCAGCTCTATCTGTTCGTCACATCACTGGAAAACCTATTAAGTTCACTGGTACGGGTGAAAAGATTACAGATATCGAAACCTTCCACCCAGACCGTATGTCTAGCCGTATCCTTGGCATGGGGGATATGTTGACCTTGATCGAGAAAGCTTCTCAAGAATACGATGAGCAAAAAGCTCTTGAAATGGCTGAGAAGATGCGCGAAAACACCTTTGATTTCAATGATTTCATCGATCAATTAGATCAGGTGCAAAACATGGGGCCGATGGAAGACTTGCTCAAGATGATTCCAGGTATGGCTAACAATCCAGCCCTTCAAAATATGAAGGTAGATGAGCGCCAGATTGCTCGTAAACGTGCCATTGTGTCTTCGATGACACCTGAAGAACGTGAAAACCCTGATTTGTTAAATCCAAGTCGTCGCCGTCGTATCGCTGCAGGTTCTGGAAATACTTTTGTTGAAGTCAATAAATTCATCAAAGACTTCAACCAGGCTAAACAGCTCATGCAAGGTGTCATGTCTGGGGATATGAACAAAATGATGAAGCAAATGGGAATCAATCCAAATAACCTCCCTAAAATATGCCAAATATGGGAGACATGGATATGTCTGCCCTTGAAGGCATGATGGGACAGGGTGGCATGCCAGATATGTCAGCTCTCGGAGGAGCAGGAATGCCAGATATGAGCCAGATGTTTGGTGGGGGACTCAAGGGTAAAATCGGTGAATTTGCCATGAAACAGTCTATGAAACGCATGGCCAACAAAATGAAAAAAGCTAAAAAGAAACGCAAATAAAAAGGGAAGCAGAAGTGCTTTCCTTTTTTATATAAAATATGTGCTTTCTATGATTAGGCAATTTTCTTAATCGAAAAATTTACTAAATAGAAAGGGTAATCTCAAATCCTTGCATCCATTTTGATTTTACTGTGATTTCGATTTTTAAAGCATCTGCTAATTGTTTGACCAGATAGAGGCCCATGCCTGTTGATTTTTTTCTGGTATCTCCCGAGTCTCCTGTAAATCCTTTTTCAAAGATATGAGGGAGATCGCAAGCTTTAACTCCGCAGCCATTATCCCTGATAATCAGAGTGGTGCGCCCCTTGGCTCTTGACATAGAAATCCTAAGTTCAGGCTTGTCAGAGCTATATTTAAGGGCATTGGCGAGGATTTGAGAGAGGATAAATTCAAAACTGCGTTGATCGGTGTAGCAGGTTCCTTGTATCTTTTCTAACTTAATCGAAAAATTCTTTTCTTTGAACAAGGGACCAAAGTTTTCCAAAAGATCATGGACACACTCTTCTAGGTCAAGGTCTTCAAATAGAAAATCATTTTTCTCACTTTTCACCCTATAATAGAATAAGATCTGTGATACATTTTCTTGTATTTGATTTCTCACATAGTCCAACTTAAAAGCTGTATCCTCAGGCAACTGATCGCTTTGATTGTCCAAAAGGAGGGAAAGAAGCGATAGAGGGAGTTTAATCTCATGCGCCCATTTTTCAACATAGTCCTCATACTCGGCTAGTAATGAGTTGAGCTTTCCTATTTCAGCTTGCTTTTGATAAAGTGTATCTGCCATTTTTTCAATGCTTTCTTTCTCTGAGGCACTCGATAAATGCAATAATTCAAGCTCAGTATCCGTCTTGGGATTGGCTATGAAGGCTTTGTAGGCAGCGGATTTTTTTCTTTCTTTTCTTATAAGTAGGAATGATAGGATGAAAAAGAGCAGGACGGTGGCTAAAAGATAGAGAAGGATGAGGGCTTGAAACATTCTCACATCTGAAAGCCAAAGCAGGACAGCAGTAAATAGATCAAATGCTAAGAGAACAAGTAACCAAGGCAGGTAAGTAGCTAGATATTTTAGATTATGTTTCATCTGGACTTACCTCTTCTAGCTTGTAACCAATACCTCTGACGGACTTGACTTGAAGGGGAATGCCAGCCTGTTTCATCACCTTTTTGAGTCTTGCAATGTTTACTTGTAGGGCATTTTCATCGATGAACTCAGTTGTATTCCACAGTTTCATGCTTAGTTCTTCTTTTGTGACGACAGAATCAGTTGCCACTAATAAGGTTTCTAACAATTTTCCTTGATTTTGGGGGAGTAAAATCGAATGTCCGTTGATATAAAGGGTATAGGTCTGTCTATCTAGCAGGAAATTATCTTTTTCAAGTAGATTTTGTCTACCTTCATAGCGTTTCAAGATATTTTCTATACGTGCCAAGAATCTTTCTTTTTTGAAAGGTTTTGTTAGGTACTCATCTGCCCCTAATTTTAGGGCGTAGATCTCATCTTTTAGTTGTTCACGAGAGGTGAGAACCAATATGGGCACAGAGCGTTTGGACTTGAGATTTTTACAAATTTGAAAACCTGTTTCTCCCGGCAAATTCAAATCCAGTATGATTAAATCTGTATTGTATTGCAGCACTTGCTGGCTTGTATCTTTGAAGTCAGTCAACTTATCAACTTGATAACCCGCTTTCTCTAACAAGATGACAATTTCCTCTCGAATCAAGACTTCATCTTCAATAACCAGAATATGCTTCATATCGGTTCCTCCTTTTCCTCGCTTTTTAAATTTTATTCTTCTCTTTTTGGTTCCATTAAGGATAACAAATACTTGTTGCTATTTTTCTTTACAATTCTGATATAGATGACTTCAAAGCCAGCTAAGAGCAGTACTATCAGCATGGCTGTGATAAATTTTTGCCCCATGTCCATTCTTACACTAGCAGGTACTATTCCTGTGAGGAGGGAGCTCACTCCGAAGCTACTACTGATAAGTGCAAGGGCTATTGGCAGACCGAAATACCAGTTGATTTGTTTTTCTGAAGATTTACAAAGAGTTTCGTAGTTGGCGCCAAGATGAATCAAGGTTTGGTATCGTCTGTAGGATTGTCTCTGACCCATCAAAAATTGAACGCCGATGATTGTATTTGCCACGACAAGGAAGATGATAGCCAGATAGATGGTGATATAGCTGGCAGAGATAATGTAAAATAATTGTCTTCCCATATTTTGTATATAGCTTTCATAGCCAAGAGAGGTTTGATTTAGCTTTTCATTGGTATCTGAGATAGCTCTCATCAGGCCTTTTTCCTTGACCAGCTCAGGAGCCAAGATACCGCTGACATAGTTCGAATACTGACCATCTGTATAGCTCATAAAGACCTCATCTGGGACTATGAGAGCTACAGAGAGGGTGATTTCACGGTCCGTTACAATCGGTAAAGACTGTACTTCGCCAATCAATTTTACATCATTTCCCATGACTTTGATTTGAGGGGTTGCTTTCAGAACAGAGTTAACCAAGTTCTCATCAGGGAGAAATCTTTCCCCATATACAAGTAGGCTTCCTTGCTAGTTAGTTCTAGAGGTAGCAGACCTGCAGCCCTTCTAAGTTCATTGTATTCGGAAACTGGTATGAGGTGGGAAGTAGTAGACTGTTTAAATTTATGGAGCAAAATTTCCTTGTTTTTACTGTCTTTTTGCTCTTTCAACACCTTGATGAACTGTTCAAAGGACACGGACTCGTGTTCTTTCGGTTTGCCGACTTTGATTTGCAGAATCTTTGAAAACTGTGATGCTAGTCCAGAAGCTTCAAGCTCTTTTTTTACTGTATTTACATCAAGATTTTCATCTGTTTCTTGCTTGTTATCTCTAAATGTATAATCCAACACGTGGGTTTGATTGCCTGAATTGCCGCTTGCAATGGCAACACCTGCTCCAAAGAGGCACAAGGCAGAGAAGATTAAGAGGGAGCAGATAGCCAGTATAGTTGAGCGCTGGATAACTAATTCCTGAATCTGTCTAAAATTATAGGTATGAAGTTTTCGATTGCTTCCAAGATTGACCAAAATGTCTATAAATAAACGCATACCAAAGAAGAGTAGGATCGTTCCTAGAGTTCCCAAAAGAACAGTGATGCCCATGGTTATGACACTTTCCCAAGCTCGTCCACTCATACCCAAGTAATAGGCCGTTCCTAGGAGCAAAATTCCGAAGACGGAAGCAAGAAGGTACACCCCCTTGGGGAGTAGTTTCTTCATACCGGAAGGAGAATATGATAGCAGATTTCCGATTTCTTTATTGGCCGTCTTTGCACTTAAAAGAATAAAGACAGCTAATTTTACGGCTAGGAAGCCGATGACTGTATAGAGTAGAGCTGTGGTAGATAGAGAAAATTGATGCTCGATAATCCCTAGTCCCACAATTTTAGCGGTTATTAGGCTAATCAGTTCTGAAATCAAGATGGAAATAGGAAGGCCTATCCCAAGAGCAAGGACACTGTTTCTCAAATCCTCGAGTAGGAGTAGCAAGAACAGTTTGCTTCTTCGCATGCCCAGCGTTAGATACACGCCAAATTCATGTTTTCTCCTTTCCATCTGCATACTGCTTGCGAAGTAGACTAGAAAAAAGAGAATAAAGAGAGTTGCCACATAAAGAATGGGAATCATGCTAAAGATTTTATTTACAGCGTCACTCTCTATTTGTTTTAGAAAGATCATCACATCTTGATGAGATAAAGAAAGGATGATGTAAAAGGAGATAATAGAAAGAACCATGGAACTGAAGTACAAGCCATTATTTTTTCGATCTCTCTTGCTATTTCTTGAAACTAATTTAGAAAACATTGCCATCACCTCCAGCTAGCGCTGCCATGACCTTTAGTATTCTGTGGTAGAAATCTTCTTGACTTTCTCTTGGATAATCGCGTCGGATTTCATGAAATAGTTTTCCGTCTTGGATAAACAAGATGCGGTTGCAAAAGCTGGCTGCAACTGAATCGTGGGTCACCATGAGAATAGTGGTTTCTTCTACTTGATTCATTTCGGATAATTTTTGCATCAAAATGGTTGCATTTTTAGAGTCTAAAGCTCCTGTGGGCTCATCCGCAAATACAATCTTAGGGTCTAAAATCAAGGCACGCGCAGCAGCGACCCTTTGCCGTTGACCACCCGATAATTGAGATGGGAACTTATCCAGAAGTTCAGAAATATCCAGATATTGGGAAAGCAATTCTAACCGAACCTTGCTTTCGTTGGCATCGACCTTGTGCAAAGACAAGGGAAGTAAAATATTTTCTTTGGCTGTCAGATTGTCCAAAAGTTCAAAATTTTGAAAGAGGTAACCAATTTCCTTGCCACGATAATCAGCTAACTGACTACCTTTTAACTGACCTAAATCCTTTTCTTGCATTTGAATGGAACCGTCAGTTGGCTTGATGATAGTAGCGAGACAGTTAAGAAGGGTTGTTTTTCCAGAACCGCTACTCCCCATAATCCCTAGGAACTCGCCTTTTACAACTTGAAAAGATATGCCGTCCAAGGCTTTTGTGATATTGGGCTCTTTCCCATAATGCTTTTTTAATGATTCTACTCGTAAAATTGTTTCCATGTGAAACACCTCCATCTTTTGTTACTTTCATTATAGTATGAATCAGAGTAGAATAACACTTACGGATGATGTAAGAAATCTTTGTCGTTGACTTTGATAGTCAGGTTATTGTATTTATACTTACTATATTATAGCATGGTTTTAGGGATTTAAAAAGAGGAGTAGAGAGTCGAGAAATTTTTCTAATATTGAAATAATAAAAAATAATACCACTGAAGTTCATGCTCCAGCAGTATTATTTTTTATTTTATAGAAAACTCTATTCCCACTCAACTGTTGCAGGTGGTTTACTTGTAATGTCGTAGACGATACGGTTGACGTGGTCGACTTCGTTAACGATACGAACAGAGATTTTTTGAAGAACTTCCCAAGGAATTTTGGCAAAGTCAGCTGTCATGCCATCGATAGAAGTGATAGCGCGAATAGCAATGGTGTAGTCATAAGTACGACCGTCACCCATAACACCGACTGAACGAACACCTGTGTTGACAGTGAAGTATTGCCAGATATCACGGTCAAGTCCTGCTTTAGCGATTTCTTCACGAAGGATTGCGTCTGACTCACGGACTGTTTCCAGTTTTTCTTCAGTGATTTCACCCATGATGCGGATAGCAAGTCCTGGACCAGGGAATGGTTGGCGCCATACGATGTGGTCTGGCATACCAAGTTCCGTACCGAGGGCACGAACCTCGTCTTTGTAGAGGGTATTGAGCGGTTCAATGAGTTCAAACTGCATATCTTCTGGAAGACCACCCACGTTGTGGTGTGACTTGATAGTTTGAGCTGTATCCGTTCCAGACTCAATCACGTCAGTGTAAAGTGTTCCTTGGGCAAGGAATTTCACATCTTTGAGCTTGCTTGCTTCGTCATCAAAGACATAAACAAACTCGTTACCGATGATTTTGCGTTTTTGTTCAGGATCAGAAACACCTGCAAGTTTATCAAGGAAACGTTTAGCAGCATCTGCTTTGACGATATTCAAACCAAACTTACCACCAAGCATGTCCATAACTTGGTCTGCTTCCCCTTTACGAAGAAGACCGTGGTCAACAAAGATACAGATCAATTGATCGCCAATAGCCTTTTGGAGAAGAACTCCAACAACAGAAGAGTCAACACCACCAGAAAGTCCGAGGAGAACACGTTTGTCCCCAACTTTTTCACGAATTTGTTTGATTTGCATCTCGATAAAGTTATCCATAGTCCAGTCGCCTTTGGCACCACAGATATTCAATGCAAAGTTACGAAGGATATCATAGCCATGAACTGAATGACGAACTTCAGGGTGGAATTGGATACCGTAGATATGTTTGTCTGGATTTTCAATAGCAGCGTAAGGACAGTCAGCAGAAGTTCCAGTACGAACAAAGTTAGCAGGAATCTCAGTAACAGCATCGCCATGGCTCATCAAAACAATCTGTTCTTCAGGAGTCCCTTCAAAGAGGGCAGAAGTGGTATGGGTAAGTGGTGATTGGCCATACTCTCGGTTACCAGCATCACCTGCAGGGACAACTTTTCCTCCAAGTTTATGAGTTAAAAGTTGCATACCATAGCATATTCCTAAAATTGGAATGCCAAGTTCAAAAATTTCTGGGTCAATATCAAATGAACCATCTTCGTATACAGAGTTTGGTCCACCAGAGAGGATGATCCCTACAGGGTTAATCGCACGAACCTCTGCGGCTGAGATTTTATGACTTTTTAACTCTGAAAAAACACCAATTTCACGAATACGACGTGAAATCAGCTGGTTGTATTGGCTACCATAGTCCAGCACGATGATTTTTTCGACATCTTGCAAGTCAGTTGAAATGTTGCTCATCTTTTTCCTTTCTCAAAAGAAATATCTTTTTCAATATTCTATCACAAATAGGGGCGAATTACCAACTAAACAAGGCAAAGTTTGACTTTTTCTTAGCAAATACGGTACAATGGAGAAAATAAAGAAAAGAAGTGAGAATCATGTTACCAGCTTATATGAAAATCCACGATCAGATCAAGAAGGATATAGATGAGCATCATTGGAAAATCGGAGAGAGACTTCCAAGTGAGCGAGATTTAGCTGAACAGTTTCAAGTTAGCCGGATGACATTACGTCAGGCTATCTCTCTCTTGGTTGAGGAAGGAGTTTTGGAGCGTCGTGTAGGAAGTGGAACCTTTGTCTCTAGCACTCGTGTCCAAGAAAAAATGCGGGGTACAACCAGTTTTACGGAGATTGTCAAATCTCAGGGGAAAGTTCCTTCTAGTCAACTCATTTCTTACAGAAGAACCATTCCAAATGAGCAAGAGGTCGCTAATCTAGGGATTGCTCCGACAGAGAATATTATCCGCATGGAACGGGTGCGTTACGCTGACCAAGTTCCACTAGTCTATGAAGTCGCATCTATTCCTGAGAAATTTATTAAGGATTTCAAAAAAGAAGAAATCACCAGTCATTTCTTCCATACCTTGCAGCAACATGGCTATCGGATTGGCAAATCCCAACAGACCATTTATGCGAGATTGGCTAAGGAAAAAATTGCTCACTATCTAGAAGTTGAAAAAGGGCATGCCATTTTAGCCTTGACTCAGGTCTCTTATCTTGAAGATGGGACGGCTTTCGAGTATGTAAAGAGTCAATACGTGGGCGAACGCTTTGAATTTATCTTGAAAATAACTAGTCTAGAAAGGCTAGTTTTTTGTTTTCTTAAAAGATTAGAATTGTCAAAACAATCTGTCTAGGCTTGATTTTATTGCTTATTTACTATAAAATGAGAAGGAAAAACGTCAAACTTTTATATTGCAAATAGGAGAAGAAATGACAAAAACATTAAAACGTCCTGAGGTTTTATCACCTGCAGGGACTTTAGAGAAGCTGAAAGTAGCTGTTCAATATGGTGCGGACGCAGTCTTCATCGGTGGACAGGCCTATGGTCTTCGTAGCCGTGCAGGAAACTTCACCTTTGAACAGATGGAAGAAGGCGTGCAGTTTGCTGCTAAGTACGGTGCCAAGGTCTATGTGGCTGCTAACATGGTTATGCACGAAGGAAACGAAGCTGGTGCTGGAGAATGGTTCCGTAAGTTGCGTGACATCGGGATTGCCGCAGTTATCGTGTCAGATCCAGCCTTGATTATGATTGCAGCAACCGAAGCACCAGGTCTTGAAATCCACCTTTCAACCCAAGCTAGTGCGACCAACTATGAAACTTTAGAGTTCTGGAAAGAACTTGGTCTAACTCGCGTGGTTTTGGCCCGTGAAGTTTCAATGGAAGAATTGGCAGAGATTCGCAAACGTACTGATGTAGAAATTGAAGCCTTTGTCCATGGAGCCATGTGTATTTCTTACTCAGGTCGCTGTACGTTATCAAACCACATGAGTATGCGTGATGCCAACCGTGGGGGCTGTTCTCAGTCTTGTCGTTGGAAATACGATCTTTATGACATGCCTTTTGGTCAAGAACGTAAGAGTCTGAAAGGTGAAATTCCAGAAGAATTTTCGATGTCAGCCGTTGACATGTCCATGATTGACCATATTCCAGATATGATCGAAAACGGTGTAGACAGTCTCAAGATTGAAGGTCGTATGAAGTCGATCCACTATGTTTCAACTGTGACCAACTGTTACAAGGCGGCTGTAGATGCTTATCTCGAAAGTCCCGAGAAATTTGAAGCCATCAAACAGGACTTGGTAGACGAGATGTGGAAGGTTGCCCAACGTGAATTGGCAACAGGTTTCTACTACGGTACACCGTCTGAAAACGAACAGTTGTTTGGCGCTCGTCGTAAAATTCCTGAATACAAGTTTGTCGCTGAAGTGGTTTCGTATGATGATGCGACTCAAACGGCAACCATTCGTCAACGGAATGTTATCAATGAAGGAGACCAAGTTGAGTTTTACGGACCAGGTTTCCGACATTTTGAAACTTATATCGAAGATCTTCATGATGCCAAGGGCAATAAAATAGACCGTGCTCCAAATCCAATGGAACTCTTGACAATCAAGGTTCCACAACCTGTTCAAGCAGGGGATATGGTCCGCGCTCTCAAGGAAGGGCTCATCAACCTCTATAAGGAAGACGGGACAAGTGTTACAGTTCGTGCCTAGATAAGGAAAAGGGAATGATACAAGCTCAAGGTTTATTGGTAGATGATGAAAGCAGATGTGTTCATTATCATAGTGAAAAGGATATTGTTTCACTCCAATGTTATGAATGCAAAAAATACTACGCATGCTATCAGTGTCACAATACTATGGAGACACATGTTTTTTCTCCCTATCCCTTGGCGCTTTTTGAGGATCGACCAATCTTATGTGGGGGTTGTAAGAGGACAATGACTTTCCAAGAATACCAAAAACAGATGGCTTGTCCTTACTGCAGTGCACCATTTAATCCAGGTTGTAAACAACACTATTCCTACTATTTTAAATAAAATGAATCGATCCAAGTTCTTAACTTGGATTTTTCAGTTTGTTTCAGAAAATAGAGTAAAATCAAGAAAAATTCGCAATCTAAAATGGAAAAACTTTCTATAGAATAGTGTAAAAAAATAGCAAAAAAATAGAAATAAATCATATGAAACGCTTTCAATGTTAGTAAAAAGTTGACAAAAACAAATTTTAGGACTAAACTAAGGAAGTAAATTTAAATAAAAAGGAGAATTCATCATGAATTTAACATTTTTCGGTCTATGTCTTGCCTGTATGGGTGTATCCCTTGCAGAAGGATTTTTGATGAACGGTTTGTTCAAAGTCTGCAGCACGCCAACCAGACATCATCCCACAATTGCGTAGTTTGATGATCATGGGGATTGCCTTTATCGAAGGAACATTCTTTGTAACCTTGGCGATGTCATTTGTCATTAAATAGACAACTCTATTTAGAAATGGAGGTGTCAAACCATGGAAGAAAAGTTTGAATCCAACCGTTAATATTGGACCAATATCCTTTGATTTGACCCTGACTTGCCATGTCTCTTGTAACTGTTTTTGATGGTTTTTTTGCCTTTTGTCTACTGGGCAAGTCGTAAAATGACCATCCGTCCAAAGGGTAAACAAAATGCTCTTGAGATGATTTATGACTTTGTGATTAGTTTTGCCAAACCAAACATTGGAGAATCATACATCAAGGATTATTCCTTGTTTCTGTTTTTCTATTTCTGTTTTATCTTGGTTGCCAAACAATATTGGCTTAATGGCAAAAGTACAAACAACAAACGGTTATAACTTGTGGACTTCCCCAACAGCCAACCTTGGATACGATTTATCCCTATCATTCTTGATCACTTTGATCGCCCATGTAGAAGGAGTTCGTCGTAGAGGCGTTAAAGAATATTTGAGAGCATTTGTTACACCTGGCTTTATGACTCCGATGAACATTTTAGAAGAGTTCACCAATTTTGCTTCCTTGGCGATTCGGATATACGGAAATATTTTTTTGCCGGTGAAGTCTTAGCTGGATTGCTATTAGCCTTGTCACAAAATGCTTTGTATTGGTATCCTTTTGCCTTTATCGCAAACATGTTATGGACAGCCTTTTCGATTTTCATTTCATGTATTCAAGCCTATGTCTTTACCATGTTGTCATCGATGTACATTGGTAAGAAGATAAATGCTGGGGAAGAGTAAGTAGAGGAGGATTAGAAGATGGATTTAACTATTAGTACCATTATTGGTGACTTTATTCTTATCGCTGGTTCCTTCCTTTTATTAATTTTTTTAGTGAAAAAATATGCCTGGGGAAATCTTACCAATATTTTAGATGAACGTGCTGAAAAAATTTCTTCAGATATTGACGGAGCAGAAGCTGCCCGTAAGAAGGCCGAAGAACTCGCTAGCAAACGTGAAGCTGAGTTGGCAGGTAGCCGTTCGGAAGCTAAGACAATTATCGAGAATGCAAAGGAAACAGCTGAGAAAAGTAGAGCTGACATCTTGGCTGAGGCGAAACTGGAAGCAGGACGCTTGAAAGAAAAAGCTAACCAAGAAATTGCTCAAAATAAAGCGGAAGCTTTACAAAGCGTTAAGGGTGAGGTAGCAGATTTGACGATTAGTCTCGCTGGTAAAATCATCTCACAAAACCTTGACGGACAAGCCCATAAAGAACTCATTGATCAGTACATCGATCAGCTAGGAGAAGCTTAATGGACAAAAAGACAGTAAAGGTAATTGAAAAATACAGCATGCCTTTTGTCCAATTGGTGATTGAAAAGGGAGAAGAAGACCGTATCTTTTCTGACTTAGCTCAAATCAAGCAAGTCGCAGAAGAAACAGACTTGCCTTCTTTTTTAGGTCAAGTGGCAGTAGGTGAGTCGGATAAGGAAAAAACCGTTCGTTTCTTCCAAGACTCAGTGTCACCATTAATGCAAAACTTTTTTCAGGTGCTGCTATACAATCACAGAGCAAATTTATTTTATGAAGTAATTGTAGATTGTTTGAGTCGACTTGAAAAAGAAACGAATCGATTTGAAGTAACGATTGCCTCCGCTCATCCATTAACAGATGACCAGAAGGCGCGATTGCTTCCTTTGATTGAGAAAAAAATGTCTCTGAAAGTTCGGACTATCAAAGAACAAATCGATGAAAGTCTCATTGGTGGTTTTGTCATTTTTGCCAATCACAAGACAATTGATGTGAGTATTAAACAGCAACTTCGTGTTGTTAAAGAAAATTTGAAATAGAAAGTGGTGTTCTTTTGGCAATTAACGCACAAGAAATCAGCGCTTTAATTAAGCAACAAATTGAAAATTTCAAACCCATTTTTGATGTGACTGAAACTGGTGTTGTAACCTATATCGGGGACGGTATTGCGCGTGCCCACGGCCTTGAAAATGCCATGAGTGGAGAGCTCTTGATTTTTGAAAACGGCTCTTATGGTATGGCGCAAAACTTGGAATCAACAGACGTTGGGATCATCATTCTCGGTGACTTCACGGATATCCGTGAAGGAGACACTATCCGTCGCACGGGTAAAATCATGGAAGTTCCTGTCGGTGATAACTTGATTGGACGTGTTGTGGATCCACTTGGTCGTCCCGTTGATGGTCTCGGAGAAATCCATACTGACAAGACTCGTCCAGTAGAAGCACCAGCTCCTGGTGTTATGGAGCGTAAGTCTGTATCAGAACCATTGCAAACAGGTTTGAAAGCTATTGACGCCCTTGTACCGATTGGTCGTGGTCAGCGTGAGCTGATCATTGGTGACCGTCAGACAGGGAAAACAACCATTGCAATCGATACCATCTTGAACCAAAAAGGGCAAGATATGATCTGTATCTATGTAGCGATTGGACAAAAAGAATCAACAGTTCGTACACAAGTAGAAACACTTCGTCAGTACGGTGCCTTGGATTACACAATCGTTGTGACAGCCTCAGCTTCACAACCTTCTCCATTACTCTTCCTTGCTCCATATGCAGGGGTCGCTATGGCAGAAGAATTCATGTACCAAGGCAAGCATGTTTTGATCGTTTATGATGATCTTTCAAAACAAGCGGTCGCTTATCGTGAACTTTCTCTCTTGCTTCGTCGTCCACCAGGTCGTGAAGCCTTCCCAGGGGATGTTTTCTACCTTCACAGCCGTTTGCTTGAGCGCTCAGCTAAAGTTTCTGATGAGCTTGGTGGTGGATCAATCACAGCCCTACCATTTATCGAGACACAAGCAGGAGATATCTCTGCCTATATCGCAACCAACGTGATTTCTATCACTGACGGACAAATCTTCCTTGGAGATGGACTCTTTAACGCAGGTATTCGCCCAGCTATTGATGCGGGTTCATCTGTATCTCGTGTAGGTGGTTCTGCACAGATCTAAAGCCATGAAGAAAGGTTGCTGGTACTCTTCGTATCGACCTTGCTTCATACCGTGAGTTGGAAGCCTTTACTAAGTTTGGTTCTGATTTGGATGCAGCAACACAGGCTAAGTTGAACCGTGGACGTCGTACTGTGGAAGTATTGAAACAACCTGTTCATAAACCACTACCTGTTGAGAAACAAGTAACCATTCTCTATGCTTTGACACATGGTTTCTTGGATACGATTCCTGTAGATGACATTGTTCGTTTTGAGGAAGAGTTCCATACTTTCTTTGATGCTCATTATCCAGAGATTTTGGAAACCATTCGTGAAACAAAAGACTTGCCAGAAGAAGCAGTCTTGGATGCTGCGATTACAGAGTTTCTCAATCAATCCAGCTTCCAATAAGAATAGAGGTGTCAGATGGCAGTATCTCTAAATGATATTAAAACAAAAATCGCCTCAACAAAAAATACTAGTCAAATCACTAATGCCATGCAAATGGTATCGGCTGCCAAGTTAGGTCGCTCTGAAGAAGCAGCGCGCAACTTCCAAGTTTACGCTCAGAAGGTTCGTAAACTTTTGACGGATATTCTGCATGGTAACGGATCCGGTGGTTCTACCAATCCGATGCTCATCAGTCGCCCAGTTAAGAAAACAGGCTATATCGTTATTACTTCAGACCGTGGCTTGGTTGGAGGTTATAATGCTTCCATCCTTAAAGCCGTTATGGAGTTGAAAGAAGAATACCATCCAGATGGTAAAGATTTTGAGATAATCTGTATTGGTGGTATGGGAGCTGATTTCTTTAAGGCTCGTGGTATTCAGCCAATCTATGAACTACGTGGCTTGGCAGATCAACCTAGTTTTGATGAAGTTCGTAAAATTATTTCAAAAACGATTGAGATGTACCAAAACGAACTTTTTGATGAATTGTACGTCTGCTACAACCATCATGTCAATACTCTCACAAGTCAAATGCGTGTGGAGCAAATGCTTCCGATTGTTGACTTCGATCCAAATGAAGCGGATGAAGAGTATAGCTTGACCTTTGAGTTGGAAACGAGCCGTGATGAGATTCTAGAGCAGTTGTTGCCACAGTATGCCGAAAGTATGATTTACGGGGCTATTATCGATGCCAAGACAGCTGAGAAATGCTGCAGGTATGACAGCCATGCAAACGGCGACCGATAATGCCAAGAAAGTCATCAATGATTTGACAATCCAGTATAACCGTGCCAGACAGGCGGCGATTACACAAGAAATTACAGAAATCGTAGCGGGGGCTAGTGCCTTAGAATAAGGCTTTAGTCCAGCTCGTATGAAAATGAACTTATACTCAATGAAAATCAAAGAGCAAACTAGGAAGCTAGCTGTAGACTGTACTTGAGTACGGTAAGGCGACGCTGACGTGGTTTGAATTTGATTTTCGAAGAGTATTAGGACCCTAGTTGAGCTAGGAACCGACAGTATCTTATATAGAATAGGAGAAGGAGATGAGTTCAGGTAAAATTGCTCAGGTTATTGGACCCGTTGTAGACGTCTTGTTTGCAGCAGGGGAAACACTTCCTGAGATTAATAATGCACTTGTCGTCTACAAAAATGACGAAAGAAAAACAAAAATCGTCCTTGAAGTAGCCTTGGAGTTGGGTGATGGTATGGTCCGTACAATCGCCATGGAATCAACAGATGGTTTGACTCGTGGAATGGAAGTTTTGGACACAGGTCGTCCAATCTCAGTTCCAGTAGGTAAAGAAACTTTAGGACGTGTCTTCAACGTTTTGGGAGATACCATTGACTTGGATGCTCCTTTCGCTGAAGAAGCTGAGCGTCAGCCAATTCATAAGAAAGCTCCAACTTTTGATGAATTGTCTACCTCATCTGAAATCTTGGAAACAGGGATCAAGGTTATCGACCTTCTTGCCCCATACCTTAAAGGTGGGAAAGTTGGACTCTTTGGTGGTGCCGGAGTTGGTAAAACCGTCTTGATCCAAGAATTGATTCACAACATTGCCCAAGAACACGGTGGTATTTCAGTATTTACCGGTGTTGGGGAACGTACTCGTGAGGGGAACGACCTTTACTGGGAAATGAAAGAATCAGGCGTTATCGAGAAAACAGCCATGGTATTTGGTCAGATGAATGAACCACCAGGAGCACGTATGCGTGTTGCCCTTACTGGTTTGACAATCGCCGAATACTTCCGTGATGTAGAAGGCCAAGATGTGCTTCTTTTCATTGACAATATCTTCCGTTTCACTCAAGCTGGTTCAGAAGTATCTGCCCTTTTGGGTCGTATGCCTTCAGCCGTTGGTTACCAACCAACACTTGCTACGGAAATGGGTCAATTGCAAGAACGTATCACATCAACTAAGAAGGGTTCTGTAACCTCTATCCAAGCCATCTACGTGCCTGCGGATGACTATACTGACCCTGCGCCAGCAACAGCTTTTGCTCACTTGGATTCAACTACAAACTTGGAACGTAAGTTGGTACAGTTGGGTATTTACCCAGCCGTTGACCCTCTAGCTTCAAGCTCTCGTGCCTTGGCACCTGAGATTGTTGGTGAGGAGCACTATGCAGTTGCTGCTGAGGTTAAACGTGTCCTTCAACGTTACCATGAATTGCAAGATATCATTGCTATCCTTGGTATGGATGAACTTTCTGATGAAGAAAAAGACCTTGGTTGCACGTGCCCGTCGTATCCAGTTCTTCTTGTCTCAAAACTTTAACGTTGCAGAACAATTTACTGGTCAACCTGGTTCTTATGTGCCAGTAGCGGAAACAGTTCGTGGCTTTAAGGAAATTCTTGAAGGAAAACATGACCAGCTACCAGAAGATGCCTTCCGTGGTGTCGGTTCAATCGAAGACGTCATTGCTAAGGCAGAAAAAATGGGATTTTAAGAGGTGATCTATGGCTCATTTAACTGTCCAGATCGTGACACCAGATGGCCTCGTCTATGATCACCATGCCAGCTTTGTATCGGTACGAACTCTGGATGGTGAGATGGGGATCTTGCCACGACATGAAAATATGATTGCGGTTTTAGCGGTTGATGAAGTGAAGGTAAAACGTATCGATGATGATACTCATGTGAACTGGATTGCAGTGAACGGAGGAATTATCGAGATTGCTAATGATATCATTACTATTGTAGCAGACTCAGCAGAGCGTGCTCGTGATATTGATATCAGTCGGGCAGAACGTGCGAAACTTCGCGCTGAACGAGAAATCGAAGAAGCCCATGACAAAGCACTTGATTGACCAAGAACGTCGTGCAAAAATCGCATTGCAACGTGCTATCAACCGTATCAATGTCGGAAATAGACTATAAAAAAAATGAACTTGAAACTCAAGTTCATTTTTTTTAATGTGGGAAGTTGATGCAGACTGCTTCAGGGACATGGAAGTCGTTAGAAAGCTCTGCAAGACGGCCACTTTTAGGATTGCGCTTAAAGACGGTTGCGTTATCAGAATCTTGATGAACAGCAATGAGAAACTCTTGATCAGGAGTTAGGTCGAAATCACGTGGATTTTTACCATGGCTTGGTACAATCTCTAATAATTCCAAGCTACCATCAGCGAGGATTGTATAGACTGCAATGGAATCATGACCTCGGTTGGATGCATAGAGGTATTTGCCATCTTTTGAAAGACGAATGGCAGCAGTAGCATTAAAGCCTTCATATCCATCTGGTAAAGGTTGAAATAACTTGCATGCGTTCAAATTCACCAACCCCATCATAAATCAAGACCTCTATCGTGCTATTCAGTTCGCAGATGAGATAGGCAATCTTATAGTGGTGGTGGAAAACGATGTGGCGAGCACCTGCTCCAGCTTGGCTGTGATAAGTGTAGAGTTTACTTAGTTTTCCTTCTGGACTAACATCGTAGGTCGTTACTTCATCTGTACCTAGATCACATGTGACGAGATACTGGTCAGGTGTTAGATCTGTAAAGTGTACATGTAGGAGAAGTTTGGTTTTCATGAGGACCTTGTCCACTATGCTGATCTAGATCCGTTTGGATGAGGCTACCATCCGTTTGACGTTTATAAACCAGAACTTGACCCTTTGTGATAGTTGGCTCCGTATACGAGACCACGCTTTTTCATCCACTGCCACATAACAATGGGGAGCGCCTTCTTCAACCACATGATTTAGCAAAGCGCCATCTGTCTTGTATGCAGCGATTCCACCTAAGCCATCCTGGCTTCCCTACGGTGTATAAGTGTTGCTGTTGGTCAAAGGCAAGGTAGGTTGGACTTGGTTCAGCAGCAAAAGAGTTCAAGATTTGCAAGCTGGCCTGTTTCTGTATCAAAATCTGCCTTGTATATCCCTTTAGATAAGCGACGAGTATAAGTTCCAAAATAAACAGTTTCTTTCATGTCCATACCTCTTAATAATGATAAGTTCATTATACCACAAAATGACAGTCATGAAGCACTAGATTCATTCATGTAAGCACTTTAAAAAAGAGTTATTTTAGTCTAAAAATGGTATAATGAGAGAATGACAGAAAGGATGTATTTATGGAACATAAAGAGAAACATTTTAGCCTATCTTGGTTTTTTAAGTGGTTTTTAGATAATAAAGCTATCACTGTATTTTTAGTAACCTTGTTACTGGGGCTAAACATTTTTCATTCTAAGTAAGATTAGTTTTATCTTTTTACCGGTTTTGGACTTTTTAGGGGTTGTCATGTTGCCAGTTATTTTATCTGGTTTACTTTATTACCTCCTCAATCCGATTGTTGACTGGATGGAGAAGCACAAGATCAATCGTGTCCTTGCCATCAGTATTGTTTTTGTCATTATTGGACTTTTTATCATTTGGGGGCTGGCAGTCGCTATTCCAAATCTGCAACGCCAAGTCTTAAATTTTGCAAAGAATGTGCCGACATATCTGAAGATGCTGATAAGGTGATCAATGACCTTGTAACCAAACGCTTGCCAGATGATTTTAGACCACAGTTGGAGCAGGTTCTTTCCAATGTTTCTAGTGAGGCGACCATGTGGGCCAGCAAAATCTCTTCTCAAGCTGTTAACTGGGTTAGCGCCTTTATCAGTAGCGTTTCTCAGGTCATTGTTGCGGTTATTATCGTACCCTTCATGCTCTTTTATCTTTTGAGAGATGGGAAAGGCTTGCGAGATTACCTGACTAAATTCATCCCAAACAAGTTAAAAGAACCTGTCGGACAAGTTTTGTCAGATGTTAATAAACAGTTGTCAAACTATGTTAGAGGGACAGGTTACAGTTGCTATTATCGTAGCAATTATGTTTATTATCTTCTTTAAAGATTATTGGTCTCAGATATGCTGTGACTCTAGGTATCACGGCTGGTATCCTCAATCTAGTACCTTATCTAGGTAGTTTTCTAGCGATGTTGCCTGCTCTTGGTTTTGGGCTTGATAGCAGGACCTGTGATGCTTTTGAAAGTGATTATTGTCTTTATTGTTGAACAAACGATTGAAGGTCGCTTTCGTTTCTCCGCTTATTTTAGGTAGTCAGCTCAATATCCATCCCATCAATGTCCTCTTTGTTCTCCTAACTTCAGGTTCTATGTTTGGTATTTGGGGAGTCTTGCTGGGAATCCCTGTCTATGCTTCTGCTAAGGTCGTTATCTCAGCTATCTTTAACTGGTATAAAAAAATCAGTGGTTTGTATGAAGAAGAAGGGGAGGAAATCAAGAGTGAACAATAGTCAACGCATGCTCCAGGCTTTGGATGAACAAGATCTAAACAAAGCAGATCAGTATTTTCACAAAGCACTCGAAACGGATTCGACCGAAGTTCTTTATGAACTAGCAAATTATCTTGAGGGAATTGGCTTTTATCCTCAAGCAAAAGAAATTTACCAAAAAATCGTTACAGAATTTCCAGAAGTGAATCTGAACTTAGCAAGCATTGCTAGCGAGGATGGCAATGTTGAGGAAGCTTTTGTCTATTTAGAAGAAATCACACCTGAAAGTGACTGGTATGTATCGGCTTTGGCTTTGAAGGCCGACCTCTATCAGTTGGAGGGTTTGACAGATGTAGCGCGTGAAAAGTTACTGGAAGCCTTAAACTACTCAGATGATCCCTTATTAGTTTTTGGTTTAGCTGAGTTGGATAGTGAGTTAGGAAATTATCAGGAAGCCATTCAAGGCTACGCTCAGTTGGATAATCGCTCCATCTATGAGCAAACAGGTGTCTCGACTTATCAACGAATTGGCTACGCTTATGCCCAGTTAGGCAAGTTTGAATCTGCAACGGAATTCCTAGAAAAAGCCTTAGAACTAGAATACGATGACCAAACTGCTTTTGAGTTGGCCAGTCTATACTTTGACCAAGAAGAGTATCAAAAATCTGTTCTTTACTTTAAGCAGATTGACACTATTTCACCTGAATTTGAAGGATATGAGTACGGCTATAGTCAAGCCTTGCACAAGGAACATCAGGTAGAAGAGGCCCTTCGTATCGCTAAACAAGGTTTGGAGAAAAATCCATTTGAAACTCGTCTTTTGTTAGCGGCCTCTCAGTTTTCTTATGAATTGCATGATGCTAAGGCAGCGGAGGACTTTCTCCTTACTGCCAAAGAAGATGCAGAAGACCTCGAGGAGATTTTCCTTCGCCTTGCGACCATTTATATGGAACAAGAACGATTTGAGGATATTATTGCTCTTCAAAGTCAAGAACCTGAAAATCTCCTGACCAAGTGGATGATTGCTCGTTCTTACCAGGAAATTGAGGATTTAGATAAGGCCTATGAACTCTATCAAGAACTATCGTCTGACCTCAAGGATAATCCTGAATTTCTGGAGCAGTATACTTATCTCCTACGTGAATTGGGATATTTTGAAGAAGCCAAAGTGCAAGCTGAAGCTTATTTAAAACTCGTTCCAGATGATGTTCAGATGCAAGAACTCTTAGAAACACTTTAAAAGTTATCTCTCTAAAAGAACGTATCCGTCAATTTGGCAGATACGTTTTTTTTTGAAAAATAGAATTTTTTTACAAAACCCCTTGCTAAATTGTTTATTTATGCTATAATAGGAACAATAATTTTTAGGAGGTGCAGTATGTCTTATATGTTTGAGATATTACCAAGTTTATTGAACGGTGCAAGTATGACACTCCAAGTCTTTGCTCTGGTTTTGATCTTTTCAATTCCTTTAGGTATTGTCGTTGCCTTTGCTTTACAAGTCCGCTGGAAACCCCTCCATTATCTGATTGACCTTTATATTTGGGTGATGCGAGGGACTCCCTTGCTCTTGCAATTAATCTTTATCTACTATGTTCTCCCTAGCATTGGCATTCGTTTAGATCGCCTTCCTGCGGCTGTTATCGCCTTTGTGCTCAACTATGCTGCCTACTTTGCAGAAATCTTTCGTGGCGGAATTGAAACCATACCCAAGAGGACAGTATGAAGCTGCAAAAGTGTTAAAATTTAGCTCATTTGATACAGTTCGCTATATCATTCTTCCTCAGGTGACAAAGATTGTCTTACCGAGTGTCTTTAATGAAATTATGAGTTTGGTCAAGGATACTTCTTTGGTCTATGCCCTTGGGATTTCAGATTTGATTTTAGCAAGTCGGACAGCAGCCAATCGAGATGCCAGTCTTGTTCCAATGTTTTTAGCTGGAGCGATTTATTTGATTATGATTGGTCTTGTAACCATTGTAGCGAAGAAACTTGAGAAGAAGTACAGTTATTACAGATAGGAGGATTGCTATGTTAGAATTACGAAACATTAATAAAGCCTTTGGTGGCAAACAAATCTTAACCAATTTCAGCCTATCAATTCCTGAAAAGCAAATCCTCGCAATCGTAGGTCCATCAGGAGGTGGAAAAACTACCTTATTACGTATGCTGGCTGGACTGGAGACCATTGATTCTGGAGAGATTTACTATAATGGCGAATCTCTAGCTATAGATGAATTGGAAAAGCGTAATCTACTAGGATTCGTTTTCCAAGACTTTCAACTCTTTCCGCATTTGTCAGTTCTAGAAAACCTAACCTTGTCACCTATTAAAACCATGGATATGGATAAGGAAGCTGCTGAGAAGAAGGCGCGTGCTTTGTTAGAACAACTTGGATTAGCAGGACATGCTGATGCCTTTCCGTTTTCCTTATCTGGTGGACAAAAACAGCGTGTCGCCTTAGCGCGTGCCATGATGATTGACCCAGAAATTATCGGTTATGATGAGCCTACATCAGCCTTAGATCCCGAGTTACGATTAGAAGTGGAAAAACTCATCCTTCAAAATAAAGAGCGTGGCATGACCCAGATTGTTGTGACGCACGACCTTCAGTTTGCTGAAAACATTGCTGATCAGCTCCTTAAGGTTGAGCCGAAGTAGGAGGTGCCTATGAAGAGAAAGAAAATTGCCCGAGTACTTGCTTTGTTCTTTAGCTTCTTCCTGACTGCTTGTACGCAAAAGGTCAGTGATCCGAAGCAGGATAATTGGTCCAAATATCAAAAGCAGGGGAGCATTACCATTGGATTTGACAATACCTTCGTTCCCATGGGATTCGAAGAAAAGAATGGCAAGTATGCAGGTTTTGATATTGATCTAGCTCAAGCTGTCTCTGAAAAACTTGGAATTCAGGTGAACTTTCAACCCATCGACTGGGATATGAAAGAAACCGAACTACAAAATGGTACCATTGATGCCATCTGGAATGGTTATTCTGCGACAGATGAACGGAGAGAGAAGGTTGCCTTTACCATTCCTTATATGGAAAATCAACAAGTTTTAGTTTCTAAAAAATCTCAGAACATCCAGTCAATCAAAGATATGAATAACAAGGTTTTGGGAGCTCAGGCTGGATCTTCTGGCTATTTGGACTTTGAAGCGCAGCCAGATTTGCTAAAAAATCAGGTAAAAGATCAGAAGGCCAATCAATACCAAAGTTTCAACGAAGCTTTGATTGATTTGAAAAATGATCGTATTGATGCCTTGTTAATTGACCGTGTCTATGCCAATTACTACCTCCAATCTGAAGGGATATTAAATGACTACAATGTCTTTTCAGCTGGATTTGAAAGTGAATCTTTTGCAGTGGGTGTTAGACCTGCTGATAAAACTTTGTTAGCTACTTTGAACCAAGCTTTTGTTGCACTATACAAAGAAGGAAAGTTCCAGGAAATCAGCCAAAAATGGTTTGGAGAAGATGTAGCGACCAGTCAGGTGAAAAATCAAGAATAAGAAAAAGAGATTGAGTTTACCTCAGTCTCTTTTTGCATCAAAAAATCCTCTGGCAAGAGCCAGAGGATAAGAGTTTATTTCATTGTTGGGAAGAGCAATACGTCACGGATAGTAGTTGTATCAGTGAGGAGCATGCAGAGACGGTCGATACCGATACCCAAACCACCTGTTGGTGGCATACCGTATTCAAGAGCTTCAATGTAGTCGTAATCGATACCTGTTGCTTCATCGTCACCAAGTTCTTTAGCTTTGGCTTGGGCTTCAAAGCGACTAAGTTGGTCGATTGGGTCGTTCAACTCGGTAAAGGCATTACCGTATTCCTTGGTCATAATGAAGAGCTCAAAACGGTCAGTAAAGCGGTTGTCTTCAGGATTTTTCTTAGCGAGTGGAGACACAGCTACTGGATGACCATAGACAAAGGTTGGTTGAATCAAGGTTTCTTCAACAAATTCTTCAAAGAAGGCATTGATGATGTGACCAACTTCAGTGTAATGTTTCTCAACTGGAACTTTCTTCTCAGCAGCGATAGCTTTAGCTTCCTCGAAAGTCATGTCTTGCCAGAAGTCTACACCAGTAATTTCTTTGATAGCATCCACCATGTGAACACGTTTAAATGGTTCGTTGATTTTGATTTCAGTTCCCTTGATAGTTTAACTGGACCATCACCCTTTAACTGATTTAGCAGCGTGTTGGATAATACCTTCCGTCAAGTCCATGATATCTTGGAAGTCCGCATAAGCTTGGTAAACTTCGATAGAAGTGAATTCAGGGTTATGAGTGGCATCCATTCCTTCGTTACGGAAGATACGGCCAATTTCATAGACACGTTCCATACCACCAACGATAAGACGTTTTAAGTGAAGCTCAGTTGCGATACGAAGCACCATGTCAATGTTTTGGGCATTGTGGTGTGTGATAAATGGACGAGCAGCAGCGCCACCAGCTTCGTTATGGAGAACAGGTGTTTCCACTTCAAGGAAACCTTTTTGGTCAAGGTAACGACGGATTTCGGAGATGATTTTTGAACGAGTGACAAAACGTTCAAAGCTTTCACGGTTAGAAATCAAGTCAAGGTATCGTTTACGGTAGATGGTTTCAACGTCTGTCAAACCGTGGAATTTCTCAGGAAGTGGGCGAAGTGCTTTAGACAAGTGAGTGATGTGAGTTGCCTTGATAGAGAGCTCTCCCATATCGGTACGCATGACTTCGCCTTCGACACCGAGGAAGTCACCAAGGTCAGCTTTTTTGAAGATTTCGTAATTTTCTTCACCAACTTCGTCTTTACGAACGTAGATTTGGATTTGACCTTCACGGTCTTGAAGATGGGCAAAGCCAACTTTCCCTTTTCCACGTTTGGTTACTAAGCGTCCAGCGATAGTAGCAGTTTCATTTAATTCATGTAATTGTTCTTTATCAAGTTCTGCAAATTTATCTTTTAGTTCTTGAGAGTTAGCAGTACGTTCAAAACGTTTTCCGAAGGGATCGATTCCTTGTTCACGGAGCGCAGCCATTTTTTCACGGCGAACGATCTGCTGGTCATTTAGTTCTTCCATATGTTCTGTAGACATGGGTTCCTCCTAATTTTACTCAAAATTTGATACGATGAGTCATTTTTTTGCGATACTCCCATTTTATCATAAATAGCAAAGAAATTCACGGATATTCTTTGAAAACTAAAAAGAACTTGACCGATGGGATCAAGTTTCATTATTTTTCTTGATAGGAAGTGTCATTCCATCTTTCGAGAGTGAAGGATTCAAAATCCTCAGTGTCCAAAATCGTCAAACTAGCATTGGCCAAGCCCCCATCTTCGCGAAGGTGAGCCTCTTTATAACCTAGAAGTGTACGTAGGCTAGCAGTGAGATTTGCACCATGACCGACGATTAGAATGTTTTCGGCTGAACTCTCTTTCAGTGATTTGATAAATTGAATGGTTCGCTTGGTAGTACTGTAAAGGGATTCCGCTTCAAACATCCTCGTATCAAACTGAGCCAGATTGGAGCGAAAGGCCTTGATTTGTTGTGGATAAATGGAATTGAGAGTTGCGATTTTTAAACCTTCAAGTTTCCCAAGTTGCCATTCACGTAGGTCTGGAATACTTTCTAAAGGACAGGGGGTCTGGAGTTGACTTTGGATAATTTCAGCAGATTTGACCGCTCTGGGCAAATCACTTGAATAAATCATATCAAAGGGTATTTCCTTGAGATACTGACCAAGTTGCTTTAAGATGTCAATGGATTCTGAAAGAAGGGGCGAGTCGCCACTAGCGCCTTGAAAACGGCCTTCGAGATTCCAGAGGGTGCGACCGTGACGGACAAAATAGAGTTTCATTACTTACTTTCCTCCAAGATATCAGCAAAATCCGCTTTTACAAAGCTGGCCAAGTCTCGAGGGCGTATGATGATACTATGTCCAACCTCCCCAGCAGAGACGATCATTTGGTCTAAATCCAAAGCAGTCTGATCAATAAAAATTGGATAATTGTGTTTTTGGCGAATGCCGACGGGGTTATTTGCACCATGAATATAGCCTGTCGTTTTTTCTAAGTCTTTCTGTGGAATCATGCTCACTTTTTTATTGCCAGAAACCTTTGCTAATTTTTTTTCAGCGAGGTGTTCTGTGATGGGAACAATTCCAATAATCGGTCCTGTCTTGTCTCCCAAAAGAGCCAAGGTTTTAAAGATATGTGTTCGATCATATTCTGAAGGAAGTTCTCCCTCAAGCGCATTGATTTGAATCCCTGTGTGCTCAATCCCTGCCTTGGTTAAGATTTGCTCGACCAAGGTTTTTTTAATCTTGACTTTCTTTGCCATTATTTATACTTATCCTCCAACTGACTCATCCAGATACCAAGCCAGATACCAAGCGCAAAGAAGAAGGCAACGAGAACATAGCTCACAATGGAAAGCCCAGTGTATAGGATACTTTCAGCATTTCCAGCATTTGGAATCAAAATTAAGAGAGTGCTCGACAGCACAATCCCAATGATAAAGTGATAAACACGGGAGTGGTAGTTGTTCAAGGCATAATCCATCAATTTTGAAAAAATAATGAGGGTTGCTCCTGCACCAATGCCGATAGGAAGGAAGGTGCCAAATAAATCAAAGGTTTTAAAACCAGTCAACATAGGAGCGTACAGTCCCAAAATCAAGAGGAGATTTGACGGACTTAAACCAGGAACCAAGACACCCAGAGCTAAAAGAGCACCCGCTAAGATGAAGTTTGCAAAACTTGCGCTGAGTGAACCAACAACAAAGTTTAGCGCATAGAGCCCGACACCTGAAAGGATAAAGGTAGCCCAGAACCAAACTAGGTCAATCTTATCACGATCAGACTCTCGAGTAGATTCTTTAAGGAGGCTAGGAATTGTGCCAATGATAGCTCCAGCAAAACTCCATAAAACATAGACCTGGTAATTTTCTAGCAAATATTCGATTGGATAAGAAAACAAACCAATACCTAGCAACATCCCGATAGCTACTGGGATAAAGTAAAGGACATTTGATTTAAAATCCTTAAAAGGATGAGCTAGAAAAGCAATCATTCGCTCGTAGATACCTAATATTGCAGCCAGAACTCCTCCAGAAATACCTGGCAAGATAAATCCTAAGGCAATGACGATTCCTTTAATAACTCGTGCAATCCATGAAAACATAATAAAATCCTCAATTTCATAAAATTCTTCTCTTTGCTATCAATTATAACACAGACGAGAAGAAAATGAAAAAACAAGTGAAAAAGTTACGATTTTCACTTGTTTTATGGTCTTAAAAATAGCTTTCTGAAGGTTTCTTCCTTCTCTTTAGCTGTAGAAATCAAATTGATGTCCAAATGATGTTCAAATCCAGCAATTCTTCCTTTAGATGTGTACTGGTGGAGATCGTAGTCCAGATCAGTATTTGGCTTAGTTTCAAAATAACCAGAGTCAGTTCCATAGGAAGGAATCCAAATAGCAGTGAACTTATCTGTATTGATACTATGTTCTTGCATAAAGTAAACCCCAATGTAGATGCCGATGTTTTTAGCACCTAAAGATTCCAGTTTAGCACGAAAGGCTTCAACACCTTCATTCATATCGGACATTGTTTTTTCTTCAACGTCCAACCAGTAGTAGCTAGGATTGTAGGGAGAAGCAGCATTATAGAAGACTTCAGCAGCCTTTTCCATATCTTCTTTACTTTTTCCAGCTACGTAAGCATAAACACCCACAGGGACATTGCGTTTTTGAAATTCTGCTATGTGATTTTGATAGGCTTTATCTACACCATTGATAAAGGCAGCATTATTTGTTTCAGTATGCTGAGCCCCATTGTGCACGCGAACGATAACACCAGAAATGTTTTGAGATAAGGTATCGTAGTTGATCTCCTCAGGTCTTTGCCAACCAGAGACGTCGATAATGGGTTTGTCAAGATTATGCAAGGCTTGTGTTTCAACTTGAAGAGTATTTGGCTTAGTTTTGATAGGATGGTCCTCAAAACTTGGTTTGTTGAGGAGTAAAATTGCTATAAAAATTCCAAATAAACTAAAAATAATAGCAGGATGAATCTGTTTTCTCATACCTATTTAGTTTATCGTAAAATCTAAAAAAAATCAAAGAAAACACTTGAGAAACGAGGGATAGCAGGATGTCTTACTGCTTTTTCCTATTTGATTACTCCTCACAACTTAAATTATGGTATAATATAAGGGAATTTCTAGAGAAAAGAGAATAGTATGTCAAATTATGCCATTATTTTAGCAGCGGGTAAAGGTACTCGCATGAAATCAGATCTTCCTAAGGTACTTCATAAAGTAGCAGGAATTTCAATGTTGGAACACGTCTTTCGTAGTGTTGGTGCTATTCAACCTGAAAAGACAGTTACCGTAGTGGGACACAAGGCCGAGTTAGTTGAGCAAGTCTTGACTGGACAGACAGAATTTGTTACCCAGTCAGAACAGTTAGGAACAGGTCATGCCGTCATGATGGCAGAGCCAATCCTCCAGAATTGCTCTGGTCACACCTTAGTTATCGCTGGGGATACACCTCTAATTACAGGTGAAAGCTTGAAAAATCTCCTGGATTTCCATATCAATCACAAAAATGTAGCGACTATTTTAACGGCTGAAGCGGCAAATCCTTTTGGATATGGTCGTATCGTCCGTAACGATAATGCTGAAGTTCTTCGTATTGTTGAGCAGAAAGATGCCACAGACTTTGAAAAGCAAATTAAGGAAATCAATACAGGAACTTATGTATTTGACAATGAGCGTCTTTTTGAAGCCCTTAAAAATATCAACACCAACAATGCTCAAGGAGAATACTATATTACCGATGTGATTGGGATTTTCCGTGAAGCTGGTGAGAAGGTTGGTGCCTATACTCTGAAAGACTTTGATGAAAGTCTTGGGGTAAATGACCGTGTAGCTCTTGCGACTGCGGAAGCAGTGATGCGTCGCCGTATCAATCACGCTCACATGGTGAATGGTGTCAGCTTTGTCAATCCAGAAGCAACTTATATTGACGTTGATGTTGAGATTGCTCCTGAAGTCCAAATCGAAGCCAACGTTACCTTGAAGGGTCAAACGAAGATTGGGGCAGAGACTGTTTTAACAAATGGAACTTATATTGTGGATAGTACTATTGGAGCTGGAGCTGTGATTACGAATTCTATGATTGAGGAAAGTAGTGTGGCGGACGGCGTGACTGTCGGTCCTTATGCCCACATTCGTCCAGGTTCAAGCCTAGCTTCCCAAGTTCATATTGGAAACTTCGTAGAAGTAAAAGGATCTTCTATCGGTGAAAATACCAAGGCTGGTCATTTGACCTATATCGGAAACTGTGAAGTGGGTAGCCATGTTAACTTTGGTGCGGGTACCATTACAGTAAACTATGACGGGAAAAACAAGCACAAGACTATCATTGGCAACAATGTCTTTGTTGGATCAAACTCAACCATCATCGCCCCTGTAGAACTTGGGGATAATTCTCTCGTTGGTGCTGGTTCAACCATTACTAAGAATGTTCCTGCTGATGCCATTGCGATTGGTCGTGGACGACAAGTAAACAAAGATGAGTACGCAATACGCTTGCCTCATCATCCGAAGAACCAGTAGGAGTTGATTATGGAATTTGAAGAAAAAACGCTTAGTCGAAAAGAAATCTATCAAGGTCCTATCTTTAAACTGGTGCAAGATCAGGTGGAACTACCAGAAGGAAAAGGCACTGCTCAACGTGACTTGATTTTCCACAATGGAGCCGTTTGTGTTCTAGCCGTGACAGCTAAGGATAAAATTATCCTCGTTAAGCAATATCGGAAGGCCATCGAGGCTGTCTCTTATGAGATTCCCGCTGGAAAACTTGAAGTTGGTGAAAATGCAGATCCAATGGCAGCGGCTCTTCGTGAATTGGAAGAAGAGGTTGCCTACACAGCTAAGTTAGAACTGTTGTATGATTTCTATTCTGCGATTGGTTTTTGCAACGAAAAATTGAAACTCTACCTTGCAAGTGATTTGACGAAGGTAGAAAATCCTCGTCCGCAAGATGATGATGAAACCTTGGAAGTTCTAGAAGTGAGTCTAGAGGAGGCCAAGAACCTGATCCAGTCAGGTCATATCTGTGATGCCAAGACTATTATGGCGATCCAGTACTGGGAACTACAAAAGAAATAGAGGAGTAACCCATGGGAAAACCTTTATTAACAGATGAAATAATTGAACGTGCCAACCGCGGCGAGAAAATCTCAGGGCTACCTCTTCAAGATGATGAGGAAACTAAGATTCTACCAACTGCTTCACAACATTTTGGGAATTCACGTTCTAGAGATCATGGTTTTAGTCAAGATACCTTAACGATCGAAGTAGAGCCAACGATTCATAAGAGTCGTCGTATTGAAAACACCAAGAGAAATGTTTTTAATTCAAAACTCAATCGCATCTTGTTTGCAGTCATTCTACTCTTAGTTTTGTTAGTGTTGGCAATGAAACTCTTGTAATTGAAAGGATATGAAATGAAAATTGGAATCATTGCTGCCATGCCAGAAGAGCTCCTACATCTGACTCAGAATTTGGACAAAACCCAAGAAGTCCAGGTCTTGGGAAACACCTACTATACTGGCACTATTGGCAAGACAGAAGTTGTCCTTGTTCAGAGTGGGATTGGGAAGGTCATGTCGGCTATGAGTGTAGCTGTCCTAGCTGACCATTTTCAGGTAGAAGCCATTATCAATACAGGATCAGCAGGTGCTCTTGCAGAAGGGATTGCTGTTGGCGATGTAGTGATTGCGGATAAACTGGCTTATCATGATGTGGATGTGACCGCATTGGCTATGCTTATGGTCAGATGGCTGGTCAACCCCTCTACTTTGAATCCGATAAGAACTTTATCGCTAGGATTCAAACAAATTTATCTCAGTTAGACCAGACCTGGCACCTAGGCTTGATTGCTACAGGGGACAGTTTTATAGCTGGAGAAGACAAGATTGCTAGTATCAAGTCCCACTTTCCAGCTGTTCTAGCAGTTGAAATGGAAGGGGCAGCCATTGCTCAGGCGGCTCAGGCTCTTGACCTACCTTTCCTAGTCATTCGCGCTATGAGTGACAATGCCAATCACGAGGCCTCTATCTCATTTGATGAGTTTATTATAGAAGCAGGACGTCGTTCTGCCCAAGTCTTACTAGCCTTTTTAAAGACCTTGGATTAAGCGGAAATTTGACAGTTTATCTAGCTTATGATAAGATTTAAATAAAGAAAAGCTAGAAAACGTTTCAGAGGATATTATGAGTATTGAAATGACCGTCAGTGAGATTGCAGAGGTCTTAGGCCTATCTCGTCAGGCAATCAACAATCGTGTCAAAGAACTTCCCGAAGAGGACACGAAAAAAAATGACAAAGGTGTAACAGTAGTTACTCGAAGTGGCTTAATCAAGCTAGAAGAAATCTATAAAAAAACGATTTTTGAAGATGAACCAGTCAGTGATGATGTCAAACAACGTGAACTGATGGAAATCTTGGTCGATGAGAAAAATGCTGAAATTCTTCGATTGTACGAGCAACTCAAGGCCAAGGACCAGCAGCTGGCAGAAAAAGATGAGCAGATGCGCATCAAAGACCGCCAGATTGCTGAAAAGGACAAACAATTGGATCAACAGCAACAATTAACTCTTCAAGCAATGAAGGATCAAGAAAGCTTGAAACTAGAGTTGGACCAAGCAAAAGAAGAAGTCCAAGCAACCAAAAGAGGCTTTTTTGCTCGCCTGTTTGGAGGAAAATAAAGAAGCTGTTTGGGTTATTCACTAACCTAATAGCTTCTTTTCTTATTTATAGTTTAAATTGAGTCGGAATTGAGGTAAAAGATGGAAAAATTAAGAGACTATATCGCCTTTGACTTAGAATTCAATCAACACGAAGGGGTTACTCATTTAATTCAGGTATCAGCAGTTCATTTTCAAGATGGTCATGAAATAGATGCCTTTGATTCTTATGTCCATACCAGCGTGCCTTTAAAGAGTTTTATCAATGGTTTGACAGGAATTACAGCTGAGACCTTAAAAGATGCGCCAAAAGTAGAACAAGTTTTACAGGACTTTCAGGGATTTGTAGGCAACTTACCCATCGTTGGTTACAATGCAGCCAAGAGTGACTTGCCTATTCTCATGGAGCATGGCTTGGACTATCGTGACCAGTATAAGATTGACCTATATGATGAGGCTTTTGAACGCCGTAGTTCTGACCTACACGGCATTGCCAACCTCAAACTGCAAACTGTTGCGAATTTTTTAGGCTTTAAAGGTCAATCGCATAATAGTTTAGAAGATGCCCGCATGACAGCGCGTGTTTACGAAGCCTTTTTAGAATCGGATGAAGGAAAGCTATTATTGAAAGAACAGAGCAATCTATCCATGAATCCCTTTGGTGGGCTAGACTTATCTCAATTTCTAGACTAGGAGTGCTTATGAAACCTGAAAAACCTAAAAACTAGGTTTTAGGAAAATTTACCTCAACCTAGATAAAGTTCTCTTCCTCTTTTTCTTAATTTTCATGATGGTGGAATATCTGTGGTTACCTCTCAATTCTTTTCTTGCTGGTCTTTTACTCAGCCAGACGGGCTATTTGTTTATTTCTTACAATAATATTTTTGCCATTATCACGAGTTCTCCTTTAATCAGTCTGGCCTTTCTCGTCTTGATTGTAATCAATCTTTTGGTGGCCTATTTCCAGATTTGCCTCCTCTTTATTGGGGCGCGTCACCTTCTCTACCACGAAAAGAGAACCTTGATTGAGTACAGTCGCAAAGTTTTCCAGCAAAGTTTTCTGTTCATGAAACGCTTGAGCTTCTGTAAGATGGCCTTTGTATTCTTCTACGTAGCCATGCTCTTTCCTTTCATCAGGAAAATTTTAAAAATTTATTACTTAAATAAAATCGTTATTCCAGACTTTATCGTAACTTATCTGGAAGACAAGCACTGGTTAGTAGGTTTGATGATTTTTGCATCTGCTTGGATTTTGCTCTATGTGTCTGTCCGACTCATGTTTGTCCTTCCAAAGATTCTCTTTGAAAAGAAGACTGTGAGAGAGGGAGTAAAATTTAGTCTGCAAAAGACAAAAAACAAGTTCTCTTTTATGCTTGGAACTTACTACTCATTATTATTAAAACCTATCTCTTTTTCTTTCTCCTCTTGACTCCCTTGCTATTGGGACAGATTGTAATTGACAATTTAACACAGAAAGAATCACTGATTCTTGGAGTTATCAACTTTGTCCTGATAAAAAATATCCACTATATGGCGTTGACCTATTTCCTTGTTAAGTTTGTCTCCTTTTTGACAGGTGAGGAACTGGAGATTATGCCAAGAAGAAAAAAAGACCATCTGATGAGATGGGGAGTTATGGGCTGTGCTAGTATCTTTTTTGCGCTGGAAGGTTATATCTATCTGGAAGCTCCTGTGACAAATATCCCTTTAGTCATTTCACATAGGGGCGTTTCAAATAAAAATGGTGTACAAAACACTGTACAGTCTTTGGAAAAAACAGCGCAACTGAAACCAGATTTGATTGAAATGGATGTACAGGAGACCAAAGATGGTCAGTTTGTGATGATGCATGACGCTAATCTTAAGAACTTAGCAGGTATCAATGCCAGTCCTCAAGACTTGACTTTGGAGGAGTTGAAAGGGTTAGATATTTCTGAAAATGGCTATCGAACCAAGATATCTAGTTTTGATGACTATCTCAATCGCGCGAATGAACTTCATCAAAGATTGTTGATTGAAATCAAAACCAGTAAAAAAAGACAGTCCTCAAATGATGGAACATTTCCTTGAAAAGTATGGGACGACCATCAAGAAATATGGACACCAGATTCAATCCCTTGATTACCAGGTGATTGATAAGGTTTTGAATTATGATCCTGAGATTCCGTCCTACTTTATTATGCCTTATAATAGTATTTTCCCAAAAACCAAGGCAACTGGCTATACCATGGAGTATTCAACATTGGATGAATATTTTGTCACTAAACTTTGGTATACAGAACAAAAGCTTTACGTATGGACTGTGAATGGTTCTGAGTCTTTTGATAAAGCCGTTCAGCTCGGAGCTGATGGGATGATTACGGATGATCTTGAAATGGTTCAGTTGCAAGTAACAACGGCGCAAGATGATCCTGAGTATACGGAACTACTACTAAAAAAAGCAACGGAGTTCTTTAATTTCTAAACTAGTCATTTATAGTAGTTGAGACCTAATATAAAAATAGATAAGTAGAAAAGTGTTTGAATTTCAGTTTACAATATGTGGATTGAAATTATGGACTGAAATAATAAAAAGGAGAGGAACGAACCTCTCCTTTTTATTATAGGGTGTAACTTTGATACAATTAACAAATAGTTATAAATGCTAAAAGTCAATAGAACTAGAAAGACAATCCGCCTGAAAAAGCACTTAATTTTTGTTTAGCAGTTTCATTAATTTGATCAATGGCATGATTGATAGCTTGACTAGTCAAATCAGATAGAGTATCCAAGTCTTCTGGATCAACAACTTCAGGTTTAAATTCAATCTTAACAACTTTTTTATCACCAGTTAGAGTTGCAATGACTAAATCTTGGCTAGATTTTCCAGTAAATTCTGTTGCAGCTAATTCTGCTTGAGCAATATCCATGTCTTTTTTAAGTTTTTGGGCTTGCTTCATCATATTTTGCATGTTCATCATAATAGTTTCTAGGTTCCTTTCTTGGTCAGGGAATTTCATCCTCTGATATCGTTTTTCTTGAGCAAAGTAACCACCTTCAAACATATATCGTATAGAGTGGTATCTTCTGTGTGTTTAATAAAGGAGAGCTTTTAATACCTAAGCTACAAAAGAATTTAGTTCTTTAAATCATAGGCTGATATTTACTCTTGAAAGTGAAGTGATGTAGGTCAGGATACTGATTTTGTTGTTTTCATCCCTCCCTCATTTTAAAAGCAATCACTTCATTTTCTAGGCTATTTTTCTTTCAAATTCATTTGAAAGAAACCATTTCTATCTATAAGGCATATCAAGCTGCTAAGTTCTATTAGCAATCCCTGTAGAAATCAGTATTCTCCTCTTTTAATACACAGTAAATTATAGCATGTTTTTACTACGCTGTCAATTTCCCAAATACTTTACACTAAAGCAAATGAAGAATGGCTATGCCTTGTAAATCATATCTCTAGTTTACGGCTGACTTCAAGTGAGAGATTGCGGACATTTATACTGTTTATAAAAAATAAAATGAATTGATTTCGGTTGACTTTTCTATGCTCTTTTCAAGTTTATTCGATTTTGTGCTTCAATGGACTAGGCTTGATGTTATGAGTAAAAAAGGATTTATTAATTCCTAGTTTAAGAAATTTATGGATTTCTAGTTTTTTTGTATTTTTAAAAATAACTTTAAGGTTTGTATTATATTCTGAAAAAAACTCTATGTTAACCGAACGTTAAATAGATAATGTAGAGGATAACCTAATTTTTATTTTTAAATTTGTTATGATTTTTTTCAAATTCATTTGGACATTGTTCACTTTTTGACCAAAATAGTGAGTTGGTTCGACTAAATGGGGTTCTATCTTTTCTTCATGATAAGGGCAGATTGTGATATAATAGATAGTAATGAGTTTTTAAGAATAAACAAAGGAGAATATATATGATCTATGCAGGAATTCTAGCCGGAGGAACTGGCACACGCATGGGAATCAGTAATTTACCAAAACAATTCTTGGAGTTGGGTGATCGTCCTATTTTGATCCACACAATTGAAAAATTTGTCTTGGAGCCAAGTATTGAAAAAATTGTAGTTGGAGTTCATGGAGATTGGGTTTCACACGCTGAGGACTTGATTGACAAGTATTTTTCTCTCCATAAGGATCGTATCATCATTACCAAGGGTGGTGCTGATCGTAATAGCAGTATCGAGAAGATTATAGAAGCCATTGATGCCTACCGTCCGATTTCTCCAGAAGACATCGTGATTACCCACGACTCTGTTCGTCCATTTATTACACTTCGAATGATTCAGGACAATATCAAACTCGCCCAAAATCATGATGCAGTTGACACAGTAGTAGAAGCGGTTGATACCATTGTTGAAAGTACCAATGGTCAGTTCATCACTGATATTCCAAATCGTGCTCACCTCTACCAAGGTCAAACACCTCAAACCTTCCGATGCAAGGATTTCATGGACTTGTATGGATCCCTATCTGATCAAGAAAAGGAAATCCTGACAGATGCATGTAAGATTTTTGTTATCAAAGGGAAAGACGTTGCCCTAGCTAAAGGGGAATATTCAAACCTTAAAATCACGACTGTGACAGACTTGAAAATCGCGAAAAGTATGATTGAGAAAGACTAAGGCTATGATTAATCAAATTTATCAACTGACCAAACCAAAGTTTATTAATGTAAAATACCAAGAAGAGGACATTGATCAGGAAAATCATATCCTGATTCGTCCAAATTATATGGCGGTCTGTCATGCGGATCAACGTTACTATCAAGGGAAACGTGATCCTAAGATATTGGCTAAAAAGCTTCCTATGGCTATGATTCACGAGTCTTGTGGAACTGTTATTTCAGATCCAACTGGGACTTATGAAATCGGTCAAAAGGTAGTTATGGTCCCAAATCAACCGCCTATGCAGAGTGACAAGGAGTTCTACGAGAACTACATGACAGGAACCTACTTCCTATCTAGTGGTTATGATGGCTTTATGAGAGAATTTGTCTCTCTTCCAAAAGATCGTGTTGTGTCTTATAATGACATTGAGGACACAGTTGCAGCCATTACCGAGTTTGTGAGTGTGGGTATGCATGCTATGGATCGTTTCTTGAATCTCGCCCACAGCAAACGAGAGCGTATCGCAGTTATCGGAGATGGTAGTTTGGCCTTTGTGGTTGCCAATATTATCAATTACACTCTACCAGAAGCAGAGATTATCGTGATTGGTCGCCATTGGGAAAAATTGGAGCTCTTCTCTTTTGCAAAAGAGTGCTACATCACGGATAATATTCCTGAGGATCTGACCTTTGATCATGGATTTGAATGTTGTGGTGGCGATGGAACAGGACCTGCTATCAATGACTTGATTCGTTACATTCGCCCTCAAGGTACGATTCTCATGATGGGAGTGAGCGAGTACAAGGTCAATATCAATACACGAGATGCTTTAGAAAAAGGTTTATTATTGGTTGGTTCGTCACGATCAGGACGGATTGATTTTGAAAATGCAATACAGATGATGGAAGTTAAAAAGTTTGCGAATCGTCTGAAAAATATCCTTTATATTGAAGAACCAGTGAGAGAAATAAAGGACATTCACCGAGTCTTTGCTACAGACCTAAATACTGCTTTTAAAACAGTGTTCAAGTGGGAAGTGTAGAAGATGGAGGTAAATTGTGGAGAAACTCATCAAAGAAAAAATCTCTTCCTTGCTATCTGAGGAAGAGGAAGTCCTCAGTGTTGAACAACTAGGGGGCATGACCAATCAGAATTATTTGGTTAAAACAACTTCTAAACCCTATATTGTTAAATTTTTCGGAAAAGGGACTGAAAAGCTCATCAATCGTCAAGATGAAAAATACAATCTTGAATTGTTGAAAGATTTAAATCTTGATGTCAAGAATTATCTTTTTGATATTGAGTCAGGAATCAAGGTAAATGAGTACATTGAATCTGCAACAACGCTTGATTCCACTTCAATTAAGACCAAGTTTGAAAAGATTGCACCGATTCTACAGACCATTCATGCATCAGGTAAAGAACTAAGAGGGGAATTTGCACCTTTTGAGGAAATCAAAAAATACGAAGCCCTGATTGAGGGGAATGTCCCTTACGCCAATTATGAAGCTGTGAGAAAAGATGTATTTTCGTTAGAGAAAAGATTGGCTGACTTAGGTGTTGACAGAAAGTCTTGCCATATCGATTTGGTTCCAGAAAACTTTATCGAGTCTCCCCAAGGACGCATGTATTTGATTGACTGGGAGTACTCTTCCATGAATGACCCAATGTGGGATTTGGCAGCTCTCTTTTTGGAATCTGAATTTACAAATCAGGAAGAAGAAGATTTCCTAACCTACTATGAGAGTGACAAAACTCCAGTATCTCGTGAAAAGATTCGAATCTATAAAATTTTGCAAGATACTATCTGGAGTTTGTGGACAGTGTACAAAGAAGCTCAAGGTGCTGACTTTGGAGATTATGGTGTGGGTCGTTACCAAAGAGCTGTTGACGGTTTGACCTACTATGGAGGTTCGGATGAAGAATAAAAATGGTGTTTCTTTTGGTCTGCTCTCAGGTATCTTCTGGGGGCTAGGTCTGACTATCAGTTCTTATATCTTTTCGATTTTTACAAATCTTTCGCCTTTTGTAGTGGCTGCTGCACATGATTTCTTGAGTATCTTTATCTTGTTAGCTTTTCTTTTGGTAAAAGAAGGAAAAGTTCGTTTTTCAATTTTCCTAAATATCCGAAATGTCAGTGTTATTATCGGTGCCTTGCTAGCTGGACCTATTGGCATGCAGGCCAATCTTTATGCGGTTAAGTATATCGGTAGTTCTCTTGCGTCTTCAGTATCAGCTATCTATCCAGCAGTTTCTGTTTTGCTAGCATTTTTCATTTTGAAACACAAGATATCTAAGAATACTGTCTTTGGTATTTTGTTGATTATCGCTGGTATTATTGCCCAGACATACAAAGTTGAGCAGGTTAATTCTTTTTATATCGGAATTCTTTGTGCATTAGTTTGTGCCATTGCCTGGGGAAGTGAAAGTGTTCTTAGTTCCTACGCCATGGAAAGTGAATTAAGTGAAATTGAAGCCTTGCTAATCCGCCAAGTAACTTCATTCTTGTCATACCTTGTCATTGTCCTCTTTTCTCATCATTCGTTTGCAGAAGTAGCAGATGGACAATTACTCGGCTTGATGTTAGTCTTTGCAGCATGTAATATGATTTCTTATTTTGCTTATTACATTGCTATCAACCGTTTACAACCTGCAAAAGCAACTGGTTTGAACGTAAGCTATGTCGTTTGGACAGTATTGTTCTCAGCAATGCTTTTAGGAACACCTCTCGATATGGTGACCATTATTACATCGCTTGTTGTCATGGCTGGTGTTTATATTATTATTAAAGAATAAAGGAGAATAGCGTGAAAGCAATCATCTTGGCAGCGGGGTTGGGAACTCGTTTGCGCCCTATGACTGAAAACACCCCCAAAGCCTTGGTTAAGGTAAACCAGAAACCTTTGGTAGAATACCAAATTGAATTTTTGAAAGAGCGAGGAATTGATGAAATTATCATCGTTGTCGGTTACCTCAAAGAACAATTTGACTACTTAAAAGAAAAATATGGTGTTCGTTTAGTCTTTAACGACAAGTATGCCGATTACAACAACTTTTACTCACTTTACCTTGTAAAAGAAGCCTTAGCTAACAGCTATGTCATTGATGCGGACAATTATCTTTTCAAGAACATGTTCCGCAATGATATCGACCGATCTACTTACTTCAGTGTGTATCGTGAAGATTGTGAAAATGAATGGTTCTTGGTTTACGGTGATGACTATAAGGTTCAAGACATCATTGTTGATAGCAAAGCTGGCCGTATTTTGAGTGGTGTATCATTCTGGGATGCTCCAACCGCAGAAAAGATTGTTGGCTTTATTGACAAAGCCTATGCAAGCGGCGAATTTGTTGACCTCTATTGGGATAACATGGTTAAAGATAATATCAAAGAGTTAGATGTGTATGTCGAAGAATTAGAAGGCAACAGCATCTATGAAATTGATAGCGTTAAGGACTATCAAAAGCTAGAAGAAATTTTATCTACTATTAATTAAGGAAAGAGAAGAAGGATTGGACCTTCTTTTTTTGTAGTTGAAATTAAGGGGTGTTTGGTATTGATTGTATTCTTAAAATAAAACAAAAAAAGAAACAAAATAAAACAAAAAGTATTGACAACGGTTTTATATAGTGTTATACTTATAACGTAAAAGTTAATTGAAAGAAGGGAAACTGTTATGGGATTAGATTATTTCTTTGACAAAGACCTCGTGTTTTGCTTAGAAGCGGATAATCAAGAACAACTCTTTGACCAGGTAGCAACCCTGTTGGAAGAACGAGAAATAGTGACTCCAACTTATCGTGAAGCCTTGATCACGCGTGAAAAGTCATTTCCAACTGGCTTAGATATGGAATTTCTGGGAAAGGACTTGCCAAATGTAGCGATCCCTCATACAGATATTGTTCACAATTTAGCTGAGAAAGTGGTGGTTGTTCGATTAGAAAAACCAGTAACTTTTCACAATATGATTGCTCCTGATAAGGAGGTAGAAGTATCTCTACTCTTCTTTATCATAAACAACTCAAGTTCGAGTCAAACCAATATTCTGGCTCAGTTGATGGACTTCTTTACAGGAAATGGCCATCTGGAAGATTTATCAAAATTTTCCGAACCAGAAAAACTTTATGCTTACATTGCTGAAACAACAGCTTAACATTGTCTATTAAAAATTATATAATCGGAGGAAATCCTAATGATTAAAATTCTTGCTGCCTGTGGTGCAGGTGTAAACTCAAGTCACCAAATTAAAAGTGCTCTTGAAGAAGAACTCGCAAACCGCGGTTACGATGTTCACTGTGATGCAGTCATGGTGAAAGATGTAAACGAAGACCTTATCAAGGGCTACGATATCTTTACACCAATCGCTGCAACTGACCTTGGTTTTGAACCAGGTATTCCAGTAATTGAAGCTGGCCCAATCTTGTTCCGTATTCCAGCGATGAGCGCTCCAGTATTTGACAATATTGAAGCAGCTATCAAAGAACACGGACTAAGCTAATTTATTCTTTATCTTGTTAACATTCATATAACTAAAAAAACGGGAGGAACTATTATGGATGTCATTATCGAACTAGCCAATAAGCTGTTCAAACCTATCTTGGATATGGGTGGACCAATTATCATGCTGATCATTTTGACAGTATTGGCTCTACTTTTTGGAGTGAAATTCTCCAAAGCGCTTGAAGGTGGTATTAAACTTGCCATCGCTCTTACTGGTATCGGTGCTATCATCGGTATGCTCAATGGAGCTTTCTCAGAATCACTTAAAAAATTCGTTGAAAACACTGGTATCCATTTGAACATCACTGACGTTGGTTGGGCACCACTTGCTACCATCACTTGGGGCTCTGCTTGGACACTTTACTTCTTGCTAGTAATGTTGATTGTCAACGTTGTGATGCTTGCAATGAAGAAAACGGATACACTTGACGTCGATATCTTCGATATCTGGCACTTGTCAATAACTGGTCTTTTGATTAAATGGTACGCAGATAACAATGGAGTTAGCCAAGGAGTTTCACTCTTCATCGCAACTGCAGCAGTTGTCCTTGTAGGTATTTTGAAGATCATCAACTCTGACCTGATGAAACCAACATTCGACGATCTTCTTAATGCACCAAGTTCATCACCAATGACTTCAACACACATGAACTACATGATGAACCCAGTTATCATGGTTTTGGATAAGATTTTTGAAAAATTCTTCCCAGGTCTTGATAAATATGACTTTGATGCTGCTAAATTGAACAAAAAAATCGGTTTCTGGGGATCTAAATTCTTTATCGGTTTCATCCTTGGTATTGTTATTGGTTTTATGGGGACTCCACAACCTGTTGAAGGACTTAAAGATGCTGCAAACTGGCAAGAAGTTATTAAAGGTTGGTTGTCTCTTGGTTTAACAGCCGGTGTAGCTTTGGAACTCTTCTCACTTATCGGATCTTGGTTCATCGCAGCCGTAGAACCACTTTCACAAGGTATTACAAACGTTGCTACTAAACGTCTTCAAGGACGTAAATTCAACATCGGTCTTGACTGGCCTTTCATCGCTGGTCGTGCTGAAATCTGGGCTTGTGCTAACGTACTTGCTCCAATCATGCTAGTAGAAGCTGTTCTTCTTTCAAACGTCGGTAATGGTATCTTGCCTCTTGCAGGTATCATCGCTATGGGTGTGACCCCAGCTCTCTTGGTTGTTACACGTGGTAAATTGCTCCGTATGATTATCTTCGGAACACTCTTGTTGCCTCTCTTCCTTCTTTCTGGTACTCTTATCGCACCATTTGCAACAGAACTTGCTAAAGGTGTAGGTGCCTTTCCTAAAGGTGTAGATAGTGCTCAATTGATTACTCACTCAACTCTTGAAGGACCAATTGAAACTATTTGGTTGGGCAATCGGTAATGCTACAACAGGTGATATCAAAGCAATCCTTGGTGCAGCAGCCTTCCTTGTATTCTATGTAGGTATCTTTGCTTGGTATAGAAAACAAATGATCAAACGTAACGAAGAATACGCAGCAAATGCTAAATAATTCGCTCCTATAAAATGTAAATTGTGAAAACTAGGTTGTTAATTTCCGACATTGGGAGTGGCAACCTAGTTTTTTATATAAAAATCTAAAAATAGTTGGAGAACATTATGGTAATTGAAGTAAAATCAGACCAGTTAACGGTCCAGTTTAAAACCTTAGGTGGCGCCTTGTCGTCAATTAAGGACCGAGATGGCATTGAGTACTTGTGGCAAGGAGATGCCACCTATTGGAGTGGACAAGCTCCAGTACTTTTTCCAATCTGTGGCTCTTTGAGAGAGGATACAGCCTTCTATAGTCACGCAGATGGAACGGAAACAAAAGGAAGCATTCCTCGTCATGGTTTGGTCCGTAAAAGTGAATTTAAATTAGTTGATCAAACTGAAAATAGCGTAACTTTTTCTATCGAAGATGATGAGAATACTTATCAAAACTATCCTTATCATTTCCGTCTTGAAATCACTTATCTAGTGACTGGCAAGACTGTTCGTACTCAATACAAAGTCTTTAATAAAGAAACGAATAAAGTAATGCCATTCTTCATAGGAGGACATCCAGGATTTAATTGTCCTCTACTTGATGATGAAGCTTATGAAGATTACTATTTAGAGTTTGAAAAAGAAGAGACTTGCTCTATTCCACGTCCTTTTCCAGAAACTGGACTCTTAGACTTCCAAGATAGGAGTCCATGGTTGGATTCTCAAAAGGAAGTGGATCTCAGTTACGATCTGTTCAGTGTTGACGCTGTGACACTCGATGAGTTGCAATCTAAATCAATCGCGCTTCGTTCACGGAAGCATGAGAAGGGATTGAAAGTAAACTTCCAAGAGTTTCCTAATCTCATCATTTGGTCTACCCTAAATAAAGGTCCTTTCATCGCTTTTGAACCCTGGTCAGGCTTATCAACTTCACTTGAAGAAGGCAATCATCTAGAAGATAAAAAGAATGTTCGTCTCTTAGAACCAGGTCAAGTTGATCAGATTGGTTTTGATATTGAAATATTTTAGATAAAAAACCACAAAAACAAACATTTACTGTTGACTTTTATATAAAATAGGAGTATATTATGTTTGTAAGCAACAAATGATGTTTGTAATAAACAAACAATCACTTGTTATATTCTTTCTATCTGAGAGAGTATTATTTCTAGGAAATTGATTTCCTAGACTTGGATAGGGTGTCGAACAGCTTATTCAAATAAATTTGTCAATAAACTGCTAGAAAGCCTTTTGTACTTATAGTACTAACTACAAAGTCTTTACTGGCCTAGAAAAATAAAAAGGAGTATACAATATGTCTATTGTTATCGGTGCAGATGCTGCAGGTTTGAGATTGAAAGAAGTTGTGAAAGACTTCTTGGAAAAAGAAAACTTCCATGTTGTGGATGTTACAGCTGAAGGTCAAGATTTTGTCGATGTGACTCTTGCTGTTGCTGCAGAAGTAAACAAAGAAGAACAAAACCTTGGTATCGTGATTGACGCTTATGGTGCTGGTCCATTCATGGTCGCAACTAAGATCAAAGGAATGGTTGCTGCTGAAGTTTCTGATGAACGTTCAGCTTATATGACTCGTGGCCACAACAACTCTCGTATGATCACTATGGGTGCACAACTTGTTGGTGACGAATTGGCTAAAAATATTGCTAAAGGTTTTGTTAATGGTAAATACGACGGTGGTCGTCACCAAATTCGTGTTGATATGTTGAACAAAATGTGCTAATTAGATTACAGTAAGAAAGGTAAGTTAAAAATGAGAATTGCAATTGGATGTGACCACATCGTAACAGATGAAAAAATGGCGGTTTCAGAATTTTTGAAATCAAAAGGACATGAAGTCATTGACTTTGGTACTTACGATCATGCTCGAACACACTATCCAATTTTTGGTAAAAAAGTTGGTGAAGCTGTAACTAGCGGCCAAGCTAATCTTGGGGTTTGTATCTGTGGTACAGGTGTTGGTATCAATAACGCTGTTAACAAAGTTCCAGGTGTACGCTCTGCCTTGGTTCGTGATATGACAACAGCCCTTTATGCTAAAGAGCAATTGAATGCCAACGTTATCGGTTTTGGTGGTAAAATTACTGGTGAATTGCTTATGTGCGATATCATCGAAGCTTTCATCAATGCTGAATACAAACCATCAGAAGAAAACAAAAAATTGATTGCGAAAATCGAGCACGTCGAAACTCACAATGCTCATCAAGCAGATGCAAACTTCTTTAAAGAATTCCTTGAAAAATGGGATCGTGGTGAATACCACGACTAAGGGGTGACGTATGATTTTAACAGTCACGATGAATCCATCCATTGATATTTCTTATCCTTTGGATGAATTGAAAATTGACACTGTCAACCGTGTGGTGGACGTGACCAAGACAGCTGGTGGTAAAGGTCTCAATGTTACACGAGTTCTTTCAGAATTTGGTGATTCTGTTGCTGCTACTGGTTTAGTTGGTGGCAAACTTGGTGAGTTTTTAGTAGAGCATATTGACGATAAAGTAACGAAACGTTTCTTCTCGATTAAAGGAGAAACTCGTAACTGTATCGCTATTCTACATGGTGACAACCAAACAGAAATTCTTGAGAAAGGGCCCGAAGTTCTGGAACAAGAAGGTCAAGATTTCTTGGTTTATTTCGAGAGTTTTCTTGACACTGTGGAAGTCGTTGCTATCTCTGGTAGTCTGCCAGCAGGCCTTCCAGTTGACTACTATGCGAGTTTGGTAGAACTTGCAAATCAAGCTGGCAAACCTGTAGTCTTGGATTGCTCAGGTGCTGCCCTTCAGGCGGTTCTTGAATCACCACATAAACCAACAGTAATTAAACCAAATAACGAAGAATTGTCTCAGCTTCTTGGGAAAGAAGTTTCTGAGGATCTGGATGAATTAAAAGAAGTTCTTCAAGAGCCTCTATTTGCAGGGATTGAGTGGATAATCGTTTCACTTGGAGCAAATGGTGCTTTTGCAAAACACGGTGATACTTTCTACAAGGTAGATATTCCAAGAATTCAGGTAGTTAATCCAGTTGGATCTGGAGATTCTACTGTTGCAGGTATTTCATCAGGTCTTCTTCATAAGGAATCGGATGCAGAACTCCTCATCAAGGCAAATGTCCTTGGTATGCTCAATGCTCAAGAAAAAATGACAGGTCATGTCAATATGGCCAACTATCAGGCTCTATATGATCAATTAATAGTAAAAGAGGTATAAAATGGCTTTAACAGAAAACAAACGTGCATGCTTAGAAAAACTCTCTGACGAGAACGGCATTATCTCAGCTCTTGCTTTTGACCAACGTGGTGCTTTGAAACGCCTCATGGCTCAATACCAAACGGAAGAACCAACAGTTGCTCAAATGGAAGAACTCAAAGTCTTGGTTGCAGATGAATTGACCAAATACGCATCATCTATGCTTCTCGACCCAGAGTATGGACTTCCAGCTACAAAAGCGCTTGATCCAAATGCTGGTCTTCTCCTTGCTTATGAAAAAACTGGTTACGACACAACTAGTACTAAACGATTGCCTGACTGCTTAGATGTTTGGTCTGCAAAACGCATCAAGGAACAAGGCGCTGACGCTGTCAAATTCTTGCTTTACTATGATGTAGACAGTTCTGACGAACTCAACCAAGAAAAACAAGCCTACATCGAACGTATTGGTTCTGAGTGTGTGGCAGAAGACATTCCATTCTTCCTTGAAATTTTGGCTTATGATGAAAAAATCGCTGACGCAGGTTCTGCAGAATACGCAAAAGTGAAACCACACAAGGTTATCGGTGCCATGAAAGTCTTTTCAAATCCACGCTTCAACATCGATGTCTTGAAAGTGGAAGTTCCAGTCAACGTCAAATACATTGAAGGTTTTGGCGATGGTGAAATCGTCCATACTCGTGAAGAAGCAGCAGCCTTCTTTAAAGCACAAGACGAAGCAACGAACTTGCCATACATCTACTTGAGTGCTGGTGTATCAGCTAAACTCTTCCAAGAAACCCTTGTCTTTGCCCACGAATCAGGCGCAAACTTCAACGGAGTTCTTTGCGGCCGTGCAACTTGGGCTGGATCAGTTGAAGCCTACATCAAAGACGGTGAGGCAGCAGCTCGTGAATGGCTACGCACAACTGGATTTGAGAACATTGACGAACTCAACAAAGTTCTTCAAACCACAGCAACTTCTTGGACTGAACGAGTATAAGTTTTCCCCCTATAAAAAAATTCCCCACCAAGAGGCAGGGGAATTTTTTATGGTTTTGATAAAAGAATGGTTGTTTGTTTGGACAGATCTTCAAATGTCTCCAGACTCAGTTTAGAATCTGAAACAATCGTATCAATCTCTGAGATATTGTAAAAATTGTAAAAATCAAACTTATTAAACTTACTGTGGTCTGCCAGTAAGTATTTTTTATTAGCATTATTCAAGGCGATTCGTTGTACTTCGCCCTCTTCCTCGCTGAAGGTGGCAATAGCCTTATCCTTAATGCCATTACAGCTTACAAATGCCTTAGAAAACTGAAGATTGGTCAAATCCTGTAAGGTAAGTGTCCCTACAAAAGCACCAGTGATAGAGCGATAGTTTCCACCAATCAGAATCAAATCTGTTAGTTTCGTTCGTTTAGGATAAGAAAAACAGGAAGACTGTTTGTTACAACACGAATATTATCGATAGGAAGTTCACGAGCAAAACACTCCAAGGTCGTTCCTGGGCCGATAAAAATGGTTTCTCCTTCGTCAATCAAATGACCAGCAAAACGACTGATTTCTTGTTTTTCAGCAATCTGCAAGCCTTGTTTTTCAACGTTTGACCGTTCGTTGTTTAAGAGAGAACCTGTACGAAGTTTTTCAGCGCCACCATGCACACGTACCAGCAAATCCTTATCTGCCAATTCTTGTAAGTAGCGGCGAGCGGTCATATCTGACACATCAAGACTCTCCATAATCTCTTTTACAGTAATAGTGCCTTTTGTGTTTACTGCTTCTAGAATACTATCTAGTTTTTCTTGCTTTAGCATCCTTATCACCTCGATTTCTACTATTATTATCTTACCATAAAACGCTCAATCAATCAAATAGAAAAAAACAAAATAAAACAAAAACAAAAATCTCACAGTCTGTTTAAACAAACTGTGAGAAGTGTGGATTAAAGCTTATTTTTAATCTAAACCGTAGTTGTAATCATCATCTTGCATGGCTTCAACTTCACCAAGGAGGTAACCATTTCCGACTTGGGAGAAGAAGTCGTGGTTGGATGTTCCAGTTGAGATTCCGTTCATGACGATAGGATTGACATCATCAGCCGAATCTGGGAAGAGTGGATCTTGTCCAAGATTCATCAGAGCCTTATTGGCATTGTAGCGAAGGAAGGTTTTGACTTCTTCAGTCCAACCAACACCGTCATAGAGACTTTCTGTATAACCTTCTTCGTTCTCATAGAGAGTATAGAGAAGATCGTACATCCATTCTTTGAGTTTTTCTTGCTCTTCTTCTGGCAATTCGTTGAAACCAAGTTGGAATTTGTAACCAATGTAAGTTCCGTGAACAGATTCATCACGGATAATCAACTTGATAATTTCCGCAACATTGGCAAGTTTGTTGTTACCGAGATAGTAGAGTGGTGTAAAGAAACCTGAGTAGAAGAGGAAGGTTTCAAGGAAGACACTGGCAACCTTCTTTTCAAGAGGACTACCATTAAGGTAGATTTCGTTGATAATTTCTGCTTTTCTTTGTAGGTAGGGGTTAGTGTTGGTCCATTCAAAGATTTCTTCAATCTCAGCCTTGGTATTCAAGGTTGAAAAGATAGAAGAGTAAGATTTTGCGTGGACAGATTCCATAAATTGGATGTTGTTGAAAACAGCTTCCTCATGCGGTGTACGGATGTCTGAACGAAGAGCCTGAACCCCTGTTTCAGATTGCATGGTATCAAGAAGGGTCAAACCACCAAAGACTTTTCCTACTAGGTCTTTTTCCTTGTTTGATAGTTTTCTCCAGTCGTCTAGGTCATTTGACAAGGGGATACGCGTATCGAGCCAGAATTGCTCCGTCAGCTTTTCCCATGTTGATTTGTCGATGACATCTTCGATGGCATTCCAGTTAATAGCTTTGTAGTAAGTTTCCATTTGAAATCTCTTTCTTAAATTGATAGTAAAGAATGATGGTCATTTATTAGTCCAAAAATTTAACATGATTTATCCTGTTATTTTCAAAAACTATTTGAATTTTTAATAGAACGGATTCAATAGTTAGTGGCTCTTCCTTTGCAGTATCTATATATTTTGTTTGAACAGTCAAGATATATGAATCTGTGTTGCTTGAATAAATACTAATATCCTGATTGGAAACAGGTGCTAGATGGATTGAATCTATATTTAGTTTTTTTCTTTAATTTTTTTGTTCAGCATTTTTTTAGTATAGAACCATAATTTTCTTTTTACAACAATATTATGTAATTCAATACGACTTCCTATTAGTAATGTCATAATAAACATTCGGATTTTATGTTCTTTTGACATTATTAAATAATTTATTCTTTTGATAATAAATATTAATATAAATGGCGCTATGAATGGCAGTAAAACAGTTAGGGTAAATAATATTGGATGTGTTTTAATATTATCGCAACTTAGATTTGTATAAAAAAAGATTTATTTCGTTTACAGGCTTGATAATCGAACCATAAAAAGTAGAGTATAAATAGCCCCCTTTTAAAGTATTGATGTACTTATTCATATCAAGTTCATCAAAAATTTCAACATTTTTTTATAGTTTAAAAATCAGTTTATATATATCAGTATTAGTTAGAAGGAGAACGAATGACGCGAAAGCTATGAACACAGTTGATTTGGAATCAAAATTCAGACTTAATATTGACAAAAAACCAAATAAATATCCAAGAATTGCTAATGCAAGTAATGAAAAAGAGTGAATTATTTTCTTCTTTATTTCCATTAAATCACACAGCTTTCACATTGGTTAGCACCGACTTCTCCACCATCATCTGTAAAGGTACGGACATAGTAAATTGACTTGATGCCCTTGTTAAAGGCATAGTTACGAAGGATAGACAAGTCACGTGTCGTTTGTTTGTTTTCTTTCTTCCATTCGTAAAGACCTTTTGGAATATCACTACGCATGAAGAGGGTGAGTGAAAGTCCTTGGTCCACGTGCTCTGTTGCAGCAGCGTAAACATCAATCACCTTACGCATATCCATGTCGTAAGCAGAAGTGTAGAAAGGAATAGTTTCTGTTGACAAGCCGGCAGCAGGATAGTAGATCTTTACCGAATTTTCTTCTCTTGGCGTTCTTCGATACGTTGCGTAATCGGGTGGATAGAAGCAGAAACATCGTTGATGTAGCTGATAGAACCATTTGGAGCAACAGCTAGACGGTTTTGGTGATAAAGACCATCTGCTTGAACCTTTTCGCGAAGTTCAGCCCAGTCAGCAGCACTTGGGATAAAGACGTCTTTGAAGAGTTCTTTGACACGGTCTGATTTTGGAACAAATTCACCTGTCACATACTTATCGAAGTAGCTTCCGTTAGCATAGTCTGATTTTTCAAAATTGTGGAAGGTGATACCACGTTCACGCGCAATATTGTTTGATTCCACCAAGGTCCAGTAGTTCATAAGCATAAAGTAGATGCTTGTAAATTCAATTGACTCAGGTGATCCGTATTCGATGAGTTGTTGGGCAAGGTAACTATGAAGTCCCATGGCACCAAGACCAAAGGTGTGAGCCAAACTGTTTCCGTGGTCGATAGTAGGAACAGCTACGATGTGTGAACTATCTGTAACGAAAGTCAAAGCACGAACCATAGCACGGATAGAACGACCAAAGTCAGGTGAGGTCATCATGTTGACCACGTTGGTTGAACCAAGGTTACATGAAACGTCCGTTCCCATTTGAAGGAAATTCTTGAGCATCGTTGATCAAAGCTTGGTTCTTGAACTTGAAGAATCTCAGAACACAAGTTACTCATGATAATCTTTCCATCAACAGGATTAGCACGGTTAGCCGTATCGATGTTGACTACATAAGGATAGCCAGACTCTTGTTGCAATTTAGAGATTTCAGTTTCCAAATCACGCGCCTTGATTTTTGTCTTGCGGATATTTGGATTTGCGACTAATTCATCGTATTTTCTCAGTGATGTCGATGTAGTTGAATGGCACACCATACTCAAGCTCTACAGAGTAAGGGCTGAAAGAGGTACATTTCTTCATTTTTACGAGCCAATTCGTAGAATTTATCGGGTACCACAACACCAAGTGAGAGGGTCTTCACACGAACTTTTTCATCGGCATTTTCTTTCTTAGTGGAAAGGAAAGCGATGATATCTGGGTGAAAGACATTGAGGTAGACAACCCCAGCACCTTGACGTTGCCCCAATTGGTTTGAGTAAGAGAAACTGTCCTCGAAAAGTTTCATAACTGGCACGACACCAGAAGCTGCTCCTTCGTAACCTTTGATAGGAGCTCCAGCTTCACGAAGGTTGCTGAGGGAAATTCCCACACCACCACCGATACGTGAAAGTTGAAGAGCAGAGTTGATGGAACGTCCGATAGAGTTCATGTCATCAGTTACCTGAATCAAGAAACAAGATACCAACTCCCCACGACGGGCGCGACCAGCATTCAAGAAAGAAGGAGTAGCTGGTTGGTAGCGTTGGTGGATGATTTCATTGGCAATATCAGTCGCAATCGCCTCATCCCCGTCAGCAAAATAAAGCGCATTAAAGAAGACACGGTCTTCCATGCTTTCAAGATAGTATTCCCCATCGTTAGTCTTCAAGGCATATTGATTGTAAAACTTTATAGGCAGCCATGAAATGACTTGAATTGGAAGTTTTGATCTTTGATAAATTGATGCAATTCTTCCAAAAACTCTGGACGGTATTTCTTGATAAAAGCTGTTTCGATGTAGTTGTGTTCAATGAGGTAGTTGATTTTATCAGTGATTGAATCAAAAACCATAGTATTTGGAACTACATTTTCTTTAAAGAAAGGCATCCAAGGCTTCTTTATCTTTATGAAGCATGATTTGTCCATTAACAGGACGGTTGATTTCGTTATTGAGACGGAAGTAGGTCACGTCCTCAAGATGTTTTAATCCCATAAAATTTCCCTTATCTAATTACAAAAGAAAGGCCTCTAAGTTAGCCCTAGAAGCAGTTTCTTCTGGATGATGTACTAAGATTATGCTAATTGTTTCAGTTTTCCTGGTTGGAAACCTGAAAAGACTTCAGTTGGTGTTTGGATAACAGGAGCTGCGCTGAAACCAAGCTCTTTAACTTGATCAACGTACTCAGGTTGCTCGTCGAGATTGATCTCACGATAGGCCACATTGTTGCTATCCAAGAAACGTTTGGTCATCTTACATTGTACACAGTTATTTTTAGAATAAACGGTTACCATTTTTGTAACTCCTCTTCAAAATTTAATACTATCTTAGTATATCAGAAAAAAAAACTTTGTCAAACAATTTTGACTAAATATTGTGTTTTAAATAAAAATATTTAAAACCAGAACACTATATATAGTGTGATGCGAATGGTAAAGATTGCGTTTTCATTGACCTGTCAAAGACTGATGAAAACTCAAAACTATATCCTGTATGTTGGTAATTTATATAGAAGATTTTCAGCAAGTTATCTGAAAGGAAATTGAAGAAAGTCCATAAAATACTTGAAAAATTATCTTGAAGGTGATATAATACACTATTGTAAGGGTTATCACTTATAACTCAAATAGAAAACACTTAAAGGAGAGTCAAACTATGGCTTCTAAAGATTTCCACGTAGTGGCAGAAACAGGTATTCACGCACGTCCAGCAACATTGTTGGTTCAAACAGCTAGCAAATTTGCTTCAGATATCACTCTTGAGTACAAAGGTAAATCAGTAAACCTTAAATCTATCATGGGTGTTATGAGTCTTGGTGTTGGCCAAGGTGCTGACGTTACAATTTCAGCTGAAGGTGCAGATGCTGACGATGCAATCGCTGCTATCTCTGAAACAATGGAAAAAGAAGGATTGGCATAAGGAAATGACAGAAATGCTTAAAGGAATCGCAGCATCAGATGGTGTTGCAGTTGCAAAAGCATATCTACTCGTTCAACCGGATTTGTCATTTGAGACTGTTACAGTCGAAGATACAAACGCAGAAGAAGCTCGCCTTGATGCCGCTCTACAAGCATCACAAGACGAGCTTTCTGTTATTCGTGAGAAAGCAGTAGGTACGCTAGGGGAAGAAGCTGCTCAAGTTTTTGACGCTCACTTAATGGTTCTTGCTGATCCTGAAATGATCAGCCAAATTAAAGAAACTATCCGTGCGAAGAAAGTGAATGCAGAAGCAGGTCTGAAAGAAGTAACAGACATGTTTATCACTATCTTTGAAGGTATGGAAGACAACCCATACATGCAAGAACGTGCAGCGGATATCCGCGACGTGACAAAACGTGTATTGGCAAATCTTCTTGGTAAAAAATTGCCAAACCCAGCTTCTATCAATGAAGAAGTGATCGTGATTGCGCATGACTTGACTCCTTCAGATACAGCTCAATTGGACAAAAACTTTGTAAAAGCTTTTGTAACCAACATTGGTGGACGTACAAGCCACTCAGCTATCATGGCACGTACACTTGAAATTGCTGCTGTATTGGGTACAAACAACATCACTGAAATCGTTAAAGATGGTGACATTCTTGCCGTTAACGGTATCACAGGTGAGGTTATTATCAACCCAACTGATGAGCAAGCAGCAGAATTCAAAGCAGCTGGTGAAGCTTATGCGCAACAAAAAGCTGAATGGGCACTCTTGAAAGATGCTAAAACAGTAACTGCTGATGGTAAACACTTTGAATTGGCTGCCAACATCGGTACTCCAAAAGACGTTGAAGGTGTCAATGACAACGGTGCTGAAGCTGTTGGTCTTTACCGTACAGAGTTCTTGTACATGGATTCTCAAGACTTCCCAACAGAAGACGAGCAGTACGAAGCTTACAAGGCTGTACTTGAAGGAATGAACGGTAAACCAGTTGTCGTTCGTACAATGGATATCGGTGGAGATAAGGAACTTCCTTACTTCGATATGCCTCACGAAATGAACCCATTCCTTGGATTCCGTGCCCTTCGTATCTCTATCTCTGAAACTGGAGATGCTATGTTCCGCACACAAATCCGTGCCCTTCTTCGTGCGTCTGTTCACGGTCAATTGCGTATCATGTTCCCAATGGTTGCGCTCTTGAAAGAATTCCGTGCAGCGAAAGCAGTCTTTGACGAAGAAAAAGCAAACCTTCTTGCTGAAGGTGTTGCAGTTGCGGATAATATCCAAGTTGGTATCATGATCGAGATTCCTGCAGCAGCTATGCTTGCAGACCAATTTGCCAAAGAAGTTGACTTCTTCTCAATTGGTACAAACGACTTGATCCAATACACAATGGCAGCAGACCGTATGAACGAGCAAGTTTCATACCTTTACCAACCATACAACCCATCAATCCTACGCTTGATCAACAACGTTATCAAAGCAGCTCATGCTGAAGGTAAATGGGCTGGTATGTGTGGTGAGATGGCTGGTGACCAACAAGCTGTTCCACTTCTTGTCGGAATGGGCTTGGATGAGTTCTCTATGTCAGCAACATCTGTACTTCGTACACGTAGCTTGATGAAGAAACTTGACACAGCTAAGATGGAAGAGTACGCAAACCGTGCCCTTACAGAATGCTCAACAATGGAAGAAGTTCTTGAACTTCAAAAAGAATACGTTAATTTTGATTAATCGAAAAATCCTTGCAACTCAGTTGCAGGGACTTTTTTTGATATTTTTAAAAGAATTTTCAAGCCAATCTTTCTTATATAAAGTCCAATCTTGAGAAAATTGTGGTCAGAATAAAAAAGTACTTAACTGGTTCATAAAATTCTTGACAAGCTGCAAATTTAGGAGTAAACTATTAACCAGTTAAGTAATAGAGAGGAGTTTCTGCAATTTAGAAATGAATTGCAAATATAAATATCAAAAAAGAAAGTGAGTTTCAATGAAAATTAATAAAAAATACCTTGCTGGTTCTGCGGCAGCTTTGATGTTAAGTGTTTGTTCTTACGAGTTGGGACTGTATCAAGCCAGAACGGTCAAGGAGAATAATCGTGTTTCCTATATAGATGGAAAACAAGCGACGCAAAAAACGGAGAATCTGACACCGGATGAGGTCAGCAAACGTGAAGGCATTAATGCCGAACAAATCGTCATCAAGATAACAGACCAGGGTTATGTCACTTCACATGGCGACCACTATCATTACTATAATGGCAAGGTCCCTTATGACGCGATTTTTAGTGAAGAATTACTCATGAAAGATCCAAACTATAGGCTAAAAGATGAGGATATTGTCAATGAAGTCAAGGGTGGTTATGTTATCAAGGTAGATGGAAAATACTATGTTTACCTTAAGGATGCTGCCCATGCTGATAATGTCCGTACAAAAGAAGAAATCAATCGGCAAAAACAAGAGCATAGTCAGCATCGTGAAGGAGGAACTTCAGCAAACGATGGTGCGGTAGCCTTGGCACGTTCACAGGGGCGCTACACCACAGATGATGGTTATATCTTTAATGCTTCTGATATTATAGAGGATACTGGTGATGCTTATATCGTTCCTCATGGCGATCATTACCATTACATTCCTAAGAATGAATTATCAGCCAGCGAATTGGCTGCTGCAGAAGCCTTCCTAACTGGTAGAAGTGGCCAATCAAAAACGCCTACTTATCGCCGTACCAATAACAACAGTGATAGCACACTGATGTAGACTAGACTGGACCCCATCCTATAATCAATCAAGGCAGAGCTATGCGAACACTAACACAGGCTAACAACAGCAACAGTAGCGACAATAGTCAAGCGAGTCAAAGTGATGAGGATATTGATAGCCTTCTGAAACAACTTTACGCCTTGCCGCTTAGCCAACGACACGTAGAATCTGATGGCCTTGTTTTCGACCCAGCGCAAATCATAAGTCGAACAGCTAGAGGTGTAGCTGTACCTCATGGGAACCATTACCATTTCATCCCTTATTCACAGATGTCTGAATTGGAAGAACGAATCGCTCGCATTATTCCTCTTCAGTACGGTTCGAACCATAGGGTGCCGGATACAAGACCAGAACAACCAAGTCCACAACCGACTCCGGAACCTAGTCCAAGCCCGCAACCTGCACCAAATCCTCAACCATCTCCAAGCAATCCAATTGACGAAAAATTGGTCAAACAGGCAATTCGAAAAGTAGATGATGGTTATGTATTTGAGGAAAATGGAACATCTCGTTATATTCCTGCCAAGGAATTATCAGCTGAAACTACTGCAGCCATTGATAGTAAGCTAGCCAAGCAAGAAAGTTTAGCCCATAAGCTCGGAGCTAAGAAAACCAATCTCCCATCTAGTGATCGAGGATTTTACAATAAGGCTTATGATTTACTAGCAAGAATTCATCAGGACTTACTTGATAATAAAGGTCGTAAAGTTGATTTTGACGCTTTGGATAAACTGTTGGAACGTTTAAATGATGTCTCAAAGCAGTGATAAAGTTAAGCTAGTGGATGATATCCTTGCCTTCCTAGCACCCATTCGTCATCCAGAACGTTTAGGAAAACCGAAATGCGCAAATTGCTTACACAGATGATGAGATTCAAGTAGCCAAGTTGGCAGGCAAGTATACAACAGAAGACGGTTATATCTTTGATCCTCGTGATATCACCAGTGACGAGGGGGATGCCTATGTAACTCCGCATATGACCCACAGTCATTGGATTAAGAAAGATAGTTTGTCTGAAGCTGAAAGAGCAGCAGCCCAGGCTTATGCTAAAGAGAAAGGTTTGATGCCTCCTTCGACAGACCGTCAGGATTCAGGAAATACTGAGGCTAAAGGAGCAGAAGCTATCTACAATCGAGTAAAAGCAGCTAAGAAGGTGCCACTTGATCGTATGCCTTATAATCTCCAACATACTGTGGAAGTCAAAAACGGAAGCTTGATTATTCCTCATTATGACCATTACCATAACATCAAATTTGAGTGGTTTGACGAAGGTCTTTATGAGGCACCTAAGGGATATACTCTAGAAGATCTCTTTGCGACTGTCAAGTACTATGTTGAACATCCAAACGAACGTCCGCATTCAGATAGTGGATGGGGAAATGCAAGTGACCATGTTCAAAGAAACCAAAATAGTCAAGCTGATAACAATCATACGGAAAAACCATCAGTGGAGAAACTTCCTACAGAAAAACCTGAGGAAGAAAAACCTCGCGAAGAGAAGCCTCAGAGTGAGAAACCAGAGTCTCCAAAACCAACAGAGGAACCTGAGGAAGAATCACCAGAGGAGCCAGAAGAAACTCAGGTTGAGACTGAAAAGGTTGAAGCGAAGTTGAGAGAGGCTGAAGATTTACTTGCAAAAATCCAGGATCCAATTATCAAGTCTAATGCCAAAGAAACTCTCACTGGATTAAAGAATAACTTACTATTTGGCGCTCAGGACAACAATACTATTATGGCAGAAGCTGAAAAGCTGTTGGCTTTGTTAAAGGAGAGTAAGTAAAGGTAGCAGCATTTTCTAGCTCCTAAAAAACAGGATAGGAGAACTAGAAAAGTTAAAATCGAAAAATGAGAACAGAATGTGAGTTCTAGTTCTCATTTTTTTCATGAAAATATGTAAAATATCTTGACAGATAGTGTAAATAAAGATAAACTATTTACTAGTTAATTAAATGGTTAAATACTAGTTAAGGAGTAATGATGAAAAAAAGAACATTTCTATTATTAATGACAGGCCTGTTGGTTCTTGTCTTAGGAGCATGTAGCCAAAAAGAAAAACAAGAAGCAAAAGGGATGAAGATTGTAACGAGTTTTTACCCAGTCTATGCCATGGTCAAAGAGGTATCAGGTGACTTGAATGATGTTCGGATGATTCAGTCAAGTAGTGGAATTCACTCCTTTGAACCGTCAGCAAATGACATTGCTGCCATTTATGATGCGGATGTCTTTGTCTACCACTCTCATACGCTCGAATCTTGGGCTGGAAGTCTAGATCCTAACTTGAAAAACTCAAAAGTTAAAGTTTTAGAAGCTTCTGAAGGGATGACATTGGAGCGTGTACCGGGCTTAGAAGATGTAGAAGCTGGTGACGGTATCGATGAAAAAACACTCTACGATCCTCACACTTGGTTAGATCCAGAAAAAGCAGGTGAAGAGGCACGGATTATTGCGGACAAACTTTCGGAGCTTGATAGTGCTAATAAAGAGACTTATCAAAAGAATGCCAAGAATTTCATCTCTAAGGCCCAAGAATTGACTAAAAAATACCAGCCTATTTTTGAAAAAGCGAGTCAAAAGACTTTTGTTACGCAACACACAGCCTTTTCTTACTTGGCTAAACGGTTTGGATTGAAACAACTTGGGATTGCTGGTATTTCTCCTGAACAAGAGCCGAGTCCGAGACAGTTGACAGAAATCCAAGAATTTGTCAAAACCTATAAGGTCAAAACCATCTTTACTGAGAGCAATGCTTCTTCTAAAGTCGCTGAGACCTTGGTCAAATCAACAGGAGTTAGTCTAAAGACACTCAATCCTTTGGAAGCAGATCCTGAAAATGACAAAACTTACTTAGAAAATCTAGAAGAAAATATGAAATTTCTTGCAGAAGAATTAAAATGAGGAGATGATGAAAAATGAAGAAGAAATATCTTGTGGCAGGATCGGCTCTTTAGTCCTTTCCCTAAGCCTTTGCATCTATGCACTGAACCAACACCAAGTAGAAGGAAACAAAGACAATAACCGTGTATCTTATGTCGATGGGAAACAAGACTCACAAAAATCAGAAACTCAGACACCAGATCAAGTTAGCAAAAAGGAAGATATTCAGGCAGAACAAATTGTCGTGAAAAATTACCGATCAAGGTTATGTGACTTCACACGGTGATCATTTCCATTATTACAATGGGAAAGTTCCTTTATGACGCGATTTTTCAGTGAAGAACTCTTGATGAAAGATGTCAATTATCAACTTAAAGACGCTGATATTGTCAACGAAATCAAAGGTGGCTATATCATTAAGGTCGATGGAAAATATTATGTCTACCTGAAAGATGTAGCACATGCTGATAATGTTCGTACGAAGGATGAAATTGAACGCCAAAAACAAGGTCATACGTCAAACGATGCGACCAACGTCTAACAGTGCAGATGTTGCTGTAGCAAGGTCTCAGGGACGCTATACGACAGATGATGGTTATGTCTTTAATCCAGCTGATATTATTGAAGATACGGGTGATGCTTATATCGTTCCTCACGGAGGACACTATCACTACATTCCAAAAAGTGATTTGTCTGCTAGTGAATTGGCTGCAGCTCAAGCCTATCTCTCTGGAACTAGAAAACAACCGAGTGTGACTGACTATCGTCCAAGTACAAATGGGACCAGTCAAACCACTAATCCTAGTCAACAAACTGAAATACCAAGTAATAAAGCCGAGAGTCTTCAAAGTCTATTACAGCAGCTCTATGCTCTTCCAAGTACTCAACGATATGCTGAATCAGATGGTTTGACTTTTGACCCTGCTAAGATTTCAAGCAGAACACCAAGTGGTGTAGCGATTCCTCATGGAAATCACTATCATTTCATCCCCTATACAAAGCTTTCTGCATTGGAAGAAAAGATTGCGCGTATGATTCCTCTATGCTAGTGACAGTGGGAAACCAACACCTTTGGAAAATCCAAGTAAACCAGCAGAACATCCTAGCTCAGCAAAGACCATCATCATGACCAAGACGGTGACCATGGAAGTCAGGATGGGGACCAACCCATCATGGGAAGACCATGATCACGTGATGGACAGAGAGTCAAGACCATCATCACGGTGAAGAACATGATCATGGATTTTGCAGACTGACCGCGTCATTGAGTGCAGGATGAGCAACAGGTTTGTAGTAGATGTCATCATGGAGCATCATGCTCATTATTTTTTTCTTTTTGAAGAAGGACTTGACTGGCAGTGACCAAATCAAAAGCTGCTCAAGAAATCACTTTGACAGAGAAAAAAATCATCAGTCTCGAGCACTGTTCAACCACTCTGCTAAAGACTGTGGAAAGTTTCTCAAGAGATGCTAGTGATGAAGAAAAAATTGCTTATATTTCTAAGACCTACGGAGTTCCACTTGAAGCTATTAGAATTTCAAACGGATTCTTTGTCTTTGGAAATCCAGACCAAGCCTACGATCCAACTCATATCCATCCATATGCTGTTCGTAAGGAACATGTTCGTCTTCCGCTCCAAACTGGCAATCCAGAACTTGATTTCCTAAATGAACTCTATACCACTGCCTTACGAGATGGTGTGTCTCCTTATAGTTTGCAGGTAGAAAATGGTAGTTTTGTGATTCCTCATGGCGACCACAATCACTACATCAAGGTTCAAACTAAGGGCTATGAAGTGGCTTTGAAAAACAAGATTCCAGCCCTGCAATCCAACTATCAACCTGGAGCTTTTGATGAGAAGGCAGTCTTGGCAAAAGTAGATCAACTTCTAGCTGATAGCAGAAGTATCTACAAAGACAAGCCTATCGAACAAAGACAGATTGAGTTAGCTTTAGGGTCAGTTTACTGAAAACATGAAGAAAACTGGCAACTAAACTCTACAGCTGGTTATCTTGCAACACTTGGATCTCTTTGATAAGCAATATATCCATATTGATGAAAGTGTCAAAGCCCAGTTGAAAACAAGTCGCTTTAGATAAGAAATATCAAGCCCTTGATTGATAAAAATCAATACACTGGATACAGATACTTATGGACTTCCCTAAGAAAGACCTTCTCGTTCGACTCCAAGAAGCTAAAGTTGGCACAAAGATGAGGCTGCGTTTTAGCAGCGGTTGAATCACAACTTCAAGCCTTGCAAGATTTTAATGATCGAACAGGGTGTTACAACAGTAGAATACATCAAGTATTTCTACGAACACGTAAATGATGGTCGTTTGAGTGATGAACTTCGTAAACAAGGTCGCTCAGTTGACTTTGGGACCTTGTATCAATCTCAATCCTTTCCTCAAAGCAGCAGACTTGAAACAAATTATTCCCAAGCATCTATCAAACAAAACAAGAAGTGGAAGAAGCTTTGAAAAGCTCAACCAACTTTCTGCAAAAAGCTGACTAAGACAGTTCTAGATACTGAAAAAGTAGATAGCCAAACTGCTAAGACAGCTATTTATGAATTCTTGAAAAGAACTCTATGGTGACTTTTATGCCAGAAGAACATGTCAATCATGTTAGCAAGGAAGAAGTTGAAAGTCTCTTTGAGCAAAGCAACTCAACTCTTGGAGCAAAGTTCAAAGAAGAAGGAATCAGACAATCCCTTGGCAGAAGAAGTAGAAAATCTCAAAGCTGCTACAAACAAGGCTGATGCAGACTTTGATGAAGTAAATAGTCAGGTGAAAGACGTCTTGACTCGTATTGCCAGCGCCCTTCAACAAGAGAAGGAAAATGCTGAACAAGATCCCTCAGACGCTGTATCATCTATCAAAAAAACTCTATGATATGTCTTGCTGTCTCTTCACAAGTACTTAGAAAGATAATAAGGGTTCTGATGCAGACTTTGATAAGGTTGATGCCCTATTTCGATCAACTTTGCTGCTAAAAGCAGTGATAAGAAGGCTTTACTTGAATTGACAAAAGCTATTCTGGTCTTGAATCAAGAAATCAAGTCAAAATCAAGTGCGAGTGAAGAAGCAACTCCAGCAACAAATACTGAGAAGACCAGTACCGAAACTGAAACATCAGCAACTGCGAAATCTAACAGTGAAACTGCAAACGACGAAAACAAACCAAGCAACACAGGAGATTCTAAACCTGCTGAATCAACTTCAGAAAAGGAAAAAACAGAATCTACAACAAGTACTGGAAATCAAGAAACACCAGTGGTATAAAAAGAAAGGCGAAGTAGCTGAGCTACCTCGTCTTTTTAGTCTTTATAACCTACGATACCAATGATGGTATCAACTGCACGTTCCATAGTCTGAAGGCTGACGTATTCAAAACGTCCGTGCATGTTTTCGCCACCCAGCAAAGATATTGGGAGTTGGGATTCCCATAAAGGAAATCTTAGAGCCATCTGTCCCACCACGGATTGGTTCGATAATAGGAGTGATACCTAAATCTTCCATAACGGCTTTAGCAATGGTAATTGGAGTCATATCTTTTTCAATGACTTCTTTCATATTGTAGTACTGGTCTGTCAAGTTTAGGTGACACGGTCGCTACCAAGTTCTTGATTCATCTTATCAGCGATAGACTGCATAGCTGCTTTACGCGCTTCAAAGGCATCTTTTTCAAAATCACGAATGATGTAGCTTGCACGCGCCTCCTCGACACTACCTGTCACATCCATAAGATGATAGAAACCTTGGTAACCTTCTGTTAACTCAGGTCGGTCATTTTCTGGAAGTTGATTATGAAAATCAATTGCTAGCTGAAGGGCATTGACCATCTGTCCCTTTGGCAGTACCAGGGTGGACATTGCGTCCTTGGAAATGCAATTCAGCACCCAGCTGCTGAGAAGGTCTCGTACTGAAGTTCACCTAGTGGACCACCATCAACAGTGTAGGCAAAATCAACATCAAAATCTTCTGCATCAAATTTATTAGCACCAACACCGATTTCTTCATCTGGACCAAAACCAACACGAATCTCACAGTGTTTGATTTCAGGATGAGCAGTTAGATATTCAATAGCAGTCATAATTTCAGCAATCCCTGACTTGTCATCAGCACCTAGCAAGGTTGTTCCATCGGTTGTGATGAGCGTTTGTCCTGGATATTTTTTTCAAGACTCTTGAAAGTCAGCTGGATCTGAGTTTGAAAACCAGAATTTCCCTAGTTCAATCACACCACCATCGTAGTTTTTCAATTACCTGAGGATTGACTCCTTCGGCATTAAAATCAGCAGTATCCATGTGGGAGATGAAAAGCCAATCTTACGTGTTAAAGACGGATCATTGGCTGGTAAGGTTCCAATAGCAAAAACCATTTGGTAGATAGTAGACGTTTTTGCAGTCCAACACGTTTCATTTCAGGAATAAGAACATTTGGTTGCAAAAGTCAACCTGACTCTGCGTACTTGGAGTAGTAGTAGAGTGTTCATCAGAGCGCGTGTTGACCTTAACGTAGGTTAAGAAGCGGTCCAAGAGATTTGGGGTAAGTCATAAAAAAACTCCTTTTTGAATTCATTTTTTTCCATTGTATCATAGAAAGAAGAGAAAAACAAAAGACAGAAGTTAGGGAAATTCACTATGTTAGCGTTTACTTATTAATGAATTAAATGATAAAATAAAACTTGATAAAAACATCACAAGGAAGCAGTTATGAAAAAAGCAATTTTAATGATGACCTTCGGTTCGCCAGAAGAGATTACCTTTGAAGGTGTAGCTGATTTTTTCACAAATATTCGTCGTGGAGTGAGACCTCAAGACCACGAGATTCAAACCCTCTATGATAATTATGTACTTATTGGAGGGTACGCCCTCTGCAAAGAATTACTCGTGAAGAAGTTGCCTTAGTAGAAGCTAGACTGGGGAATGAGTATAGTGTCTATTTTGCCAATAAATTTTCCAAACCTTTTATTCCCAGATGTGATTGGTCAGATGGAAGCAGATGGAATTGAGCAGTGTATTTGCTTTGATTTTTGGAGCCCTCATTATTCTTTTTACTCTGTCATGGGGTATGAGAAATTTTTAGAAAGCAAAGCAAAATTCAATTTTTTTAGTTATTAAGGACTGGTATCAAGAAGAAGCTCTCTTAAACTATTGGGCAGATGAAATTGCTAAGATTTTTAAAAGAAGAAGTGAAAGCAAGATAGCTTTTAAAGTCATCTTTTTCAGCCCATAGTGTGCCCATTTTTTTGCCTTGGATTTTGGTGATCCCTTATATCGATCAAATTTTTGAAAATAGCAAGTTAGTCGCTGAAAAACTAGGTTTGAGTTCTGAGCAATATACCAACACTTGGCAGAGTGAAAGTGATATCGGTATTCCATGGATTAAACCAGATGTTTTGGAGTATCTCAGAGAACAGACAGAACATCCAGACCATTATATTTTTTTGTTCCTATCAGCTTTTATCAGTGAGCATATTGAAGTCTTGTTTGATAACGATGTGGAATGTTATGACTTTGATGTCAAGAATTTGGGTGTAAACCTACCATCGACCACCAATGCCCAATACGGATTCTCGTTTGATTGATGCTTTGGTTAATACAGTCAGAGCTAATGAACATCAAGAATTTAAGGAATTTCTCCCAGAAGAAGAAACCTTTGATGAGTTAGTTCCTTCAGATGAGACTAAAAACATTTTGGCTGAATCTGAAGATTTACAAATGCCAGAATTTGTGAAAAAACTGATTGAGAAAAAAAGGTCGTGAAAATGTTAAGATGCCTTATCTTGATCAAGAAAAATGCTTGAGAAAAGCAGGCAAGTTACCGAAAAGAGTAAAGAAAAAAAGGATTTAGCTTTGTGCTAGATCCTTTTTAAATCGATTATTTTTTTCTCAAGAAGAGCTTTTGATTTCTTGAAGTACTTCCAACTCAGTTGGAGCAGCTGGAGCTTCTTCAACAACTTCTTCTTTTTTAGTAAGGCTTTGAGCTTTTTCCATTGCTTTAATCACAAAGAAGAGAACAGTACCTACAACAAGGAAGTTGATAACAGCACTCAAGAATTTACCATATGTAACACCATTCCATGCAAGCTCAGCGATGTTTTGTACTTTCGCAGCTTCCAAGGCTGGGTTCAATAGAAGTGGAGTGATGATATCGTTAACAAATGAAGTAACGATAGCACCAAAAGCAGAGGCAATGATCACACCGACAGCAAGGTCAACAACATTACCACGAAGCAAAAAAATGCTTTTAAGATCTTTTAACATTTTCATAATTTCCTTTCCAAAAATTTTCTACTTTATTATATATTAATTAAGAAAGAACTTGCAAGATATATGCTCAGAAATTTTTCTATTTTGTTTAAAAAAATATAGACCTTTACTTAAAAATGTAATTAAGAATAATTATCAATAATTTGTGCAAGAACTAGTTTCGATTGCATTAACTTTATCTAGATTTTCATTTACAAATTGTCCCAATGATATCAGGAAAGCTGAGTCACAAACAGAAAAGTTAAAAGACAAAGTCTAAAGAGAAAAGTAGAAAGACGAGCTAAGAGAAAATTTTCACTAAACGGATTAGCCAATTCTTCCTTGCTTGTTTAAAGACAATCGTATCATTTGTGATAAAGGCAAAGAGGATACCGATAATATTTGCTAGGGCAGTAGCAAGGAGTTCTTTATGAGTTAGTTGATAAATGACTAATCGGGATAGAATAGAAATAAGAGTAGTTGCTATTCCAAAAAAAAGATAGGCTAAGATTTCATTATTAAAGAAACTTTTTTTGAATACGTTTTTTTCATGATTTTTAGTATAGCATAAAAGCAGCCTATTGTGCTATACTAGTAAGGTTGATTCACTCAACCCTTGGTGCTTAGCTTCTTTCACCAAGCATATTATACGCGGGAAACCGCCAAAGGAGAAAAGATGAAAAAATTAACTATTCGTGATGTAGCAGATATTGCAATCGTTGCTGCTATCTATGTCGTTTTGACTGTCACACCGCCCCTAAATGCCATTAGCTATGGTGCTTATCAGTTCCGTATTTCAGAAATGATGAACTTTATGGCTTTTTACAATCCAAAGTACATCATCGGAGTTACCATCGGTTGTATGATTGCTAATTTCTTTAGCTTCGGACTGCTAGATGTCTTTGTTGGTGGTGGATCAACCCTTAGTATTCCTCAGTCTAGGTGTTTGGCTTTTTGCAAAATACAGCAAAGATTACCTCTTTAACGGATTGATTCGAAAAGATCATTTCTTCTTTTCAATCCTCTTTTCAATTTCCATGTTTACTATCGCTGCGGAATTGAATATCATAGCGCAATTACCATTTCTTTCCTTACTTGGTTCTACAACAGGAATTGGTGAATTTGCCTCATTGATTATTGGAGCGATTATTATTGGTAAAATTGGTCGTCGAATCGATTTAAGCAAATAGAAGAAGATAAGCTAGGTAGCTCTTACCTGGCTTTTTTTCTTATGGAAAAATTTCTAAAGGAAAACTTGACAAGATTTTTTTCTAACTATAGTATACTTTTTAAGTAAGCTGATTTAGCTCAGTTGGCAGAGCGCATCCATGGTAAGGATGAGGTCGCCGGTTCAATCCCCGGCAATTAGCATGATATATACAGAAAAACTCTTGAGACACAAGGGTTTTTTTCTTATGCTCATGCAAAAAAATTTCTGACTTTTGTAAATAAAAGTCAAAAGAGTTTTGTCTGTTGACAAAAAGTCACTCTTTCTAGTAGAATAGTAGATGCGATGAGTCGATAGGTAGTCTTCGGACTACTATTGAGCATAAGGAGGTCATAACGCAGGAGCGGACCTTGATGAGTTGTGTGAACCTGCTCATCACATGAAGATGCCTCTTAGTCCCTAGTCTAGCGACTGGGGATTTTTATTTTCCAAAAAATGATGAAAAAGCTTTGCAATTCATGGAAAAAGTAGTATAATACATCTATTATAGAAATTTTTAGAAAATTCCGAAAGAGGTTATTTATGGGATATACAGTTGCTGTAGTCGGCGCGACAGGTGCTGTCGGAGCTCAGATGATAAAAATGTTGGAAGAATCAACACTTCCAATCGATAAAATTCGTTTACTTGCTTCTGCACGTTCAGCAGGCAAGACTTTGAAATTTAAAGATCAAGATATTACGATTGAAGAAACGACTGAAACAGCTTTGAAGGAGTTGATATTGCTCTCTTTTCAGCAGGTGGTTCTACATCAGCTAAATATGCACCATACGCAGTTAAAGCTGGAGCGGTAGTAGTAGATAATACATCTTACTTCCGTCAAAATCCAGATGTTCCTTTGGTTGTTCCAGAGGTCAATGCTCATGCACTTGATGCCCACAACGGAATCATTGCCTGCCCTAACTGTTCAACAATCCAAATGATGGTGGCTCTTGAGCCTGTTCGTCAAAAATGGGGCTTGGACCGTATCATCGTTTCAACTTACCAAGCAGTCTCTGGTGCTGGTATGGGAGCGATTCTTGAAACACAACGTGAACTTCGTGAAGTCTTGAACGATGGTGTGAATCCTCGTGATTTGCATGCAGAAATCTTGCCTTCAGGTGGTGATAAGAAACACTATCCTATCGCCTTTAACGCTCTTCCACAAATCGATGTCTTTACTGACAATGATTACACTTATGAAGAGATGAAGATGACTAAGGAAACAAAGAAAATCATGGAAGATGACAGCATCGCAGTGTCTGCAACATGTGTTCGTATTCCAGTCTTATCAGCTCACTCTGAGTCAGTTTATATCGAAACAAAAGAAGTGGCCCCAATCGAAGAAGTGAAAGCAGCTATCGCAGCCTTCCCAGGTGCAGTTCTTGAAGATGATGTAGCTCATCAAATCTATCCACAAGCCATCAATGCAGTTGGTTCACGTGATACCTTTGTTGGTCGTATCCGTAAAGACTTGGATGCTGAAAAAGGAATCCACATGTGGGTTGTTTCAGATAACCTTCTCAAAGGTGCTGCTTGGAACTCAGTTCAGATTGCAGAAACTCTTCATGAACGTGGATTGGTTCGTCCAACAGCTGAATTGAAATTTGAATTAAAATAGTCATATCGTTTAGGAGTTCAGATGAACTCCTTCTTTGAAATAGAGAGGTGTTTTTCATGTCTTATCAAGATTTAAAAGAGTGTAAAATCATCACAGCCTTTATTACCCCTTTCCACGAGGATGGTTCCATCAACTTTGATGCCATTCCAGCCTTGATTGAGCATTTATTGGCCCATCACACAGATGGCATTCTTCTAGCTGGAACGACTGCTGAGAGTCCAACCTTGACCCACGATGAGGAGTTGGAACTCTTTGCGGCTGTACAAAAGATTGTCAATGGACGTGTTCCTTTGATTGCGGGTGTAGGTACCAATGATACGCGTGACTCAATCGAGTTTGTCAAAGAAGTAGCAGAATTTGGTGGTTTTGCTGCTGGGCTTGCTATCGTACCTTACTACAACAAACCTTCTCAAGAAGGAATGTACCAGCACTTTAAAGCTATTGCGGATGCTTCTGACTTACCAATTATCATCTATAACATTCCAGGTCGTGTGGTTGTCGAATTAACTCCAGAAACCATGCTTCGTTTGGCTGACCATCCAAATATCATCGGTGTCAAAGAATGTACTAGCTTGGCTAATATGGCTTACTTGATTGAGCACAAGCCAGAAGAGTTCTTGATTTATACAGGTGAGGATGGAGATGCTTTCCATGCCATGAACCTTGGTGCGGATGGGGTTATTTCTGTTGCATCCCATACAAATGGGAGATGAGATGCACGAGATGTTTACTGCCATTGCAGAAAGCGATATGAAGAAAGCTGCAGCTATTCAGCGTAAATTCATTCCTAAAGTCAATGCCCTCTTCTCTTATCCAAGTCCTGCTCCAGTTAAGGCGGTTCTTAACTATATGGGATTTGAAGCTGGACCAACTCGTCTACCTCTTGTTCCAGCACCAGAAGAAGATGCCAAACGCATTATCAAGGTTGTCGTAGATGGCGACTACGAAGCAACTAAGGCAACTGTAACAGGTGTTTTAAGACCAGATTACTAATAAAGACAATAAAATCCATGACCGCAAGAACGATCATGGATTTTTCTTATTTTCCTAAACAGAATTGGCTAAAGAGTTGGGTAATGAGTTCATCTGGAGCAGCATCCCCAGTGATTTCTCCGAGGATTTCCCAAGTACGAGTCAAGTCAACTTGAAGCAAATCAACTGGCATACCCCAGTTCAAGACCTTCATTAACAGCTTGTAGGCTTTCAACTGCCTTTTCAATCAAGGAAATGTGACGGGCATTTGACAAGTAAGTAGCATCTTGCTCAACCAAACCAGCATTTTCAAAGAAGAGGTTGTTAATTCTCTCTTCAATCTTATCAATGTTTTGATTTTTAAGGACTGAAATACGGATGACATCTTCAGGTAGTTCCGAAGTTTCAATCGCTTCAGGCAGGTCAGTTTTATTAAGCAGAATAATGCGGATTAGTATCTTGGCTGATTTCTAAGAGTTGTCTGTCTTGGGCGGTCAGTGGCTCACTGGCATTTAGCACTAGTAGAACCAAGTCAGCTTCCTTAAGGGCTTTTTTCGAACGCTCAACACCGATTTGTTCCACGATGTCATCTGTTTCACGAATACCAGCTGTATCAATCAATTTTGAGAGGAACACCGTTGATGTTGACGTATTCTTCGATGACATCACGTGTTGTACCAGCAATATCTGTTACGATAGCCTTGTCCTCACGCAAGAGGTTGTTGAGAAGGCTTGATTTCCCAACGTTGGGACGGCCGATGATAGCAGTGGAAATTCCTTCACGAAGGATTTTACCACGACGGGCTGTTCTAAGGAGATTGGTTAGTAATTGCTCAAACTCCATAGTCTTCTCACGGACAACAGCAGTAGTGGCTTCCTCAACATCGTCATACTCAGGATAGTCGATATTGACCTCAACTTGGGCAAGTGTATTGAGGATTTCTTGACGGGTATTATTGATGAGGTCAGAAAGGGAACCGTCTAATTGTTTGACTGCAATGTTCATGGCCTTGTCTGTCTTGGCACGGATGATATCCATCACCGCCTCAGCCTGTGTCAAGTCCACACGACCATTTAGAAAGGCACGTTTGGTAAATTCACCAGGTTCAGCCAACCGAGCTCCTTCACGGATAGCTAGCTGGAGAATCTCATTGGTCACCGCAATCCCACCGTGGGTGTTAATCTCGATAATATCCTCACGAGTGAAGGTCTTTTGGAGACTTCATAGCTCCCAACCATAACCTCGTCCATGACTTTTACCAGTCAGAGGATCAACAATGTGACCGTAGTTGAGAGTGTGGCTAGCAACCTTGCTCAAGTCTTTTCCTTTAAAAATCTTTTGCGCAATAGCAAAACTTTCTGTTCCGCTCAGGCGGACAATACCAATAGCCCCTTCACCTAGTGGAGTAGAGATAGCAGCGATGGTATCAAATTCACGTGTAATCATAATATTTCCTTTAATTAATAGCTCTTTTCTTGGAAATTTTTCCAAGTCTCTTTTCAAATTGTAACAAATTTAGACTATTTCTTCAATGGATGCTACTTGGAGATTGAAAAAGCCTAAGCAATTCTGCTTAAGCTAGCTTATTTGGTGCGCATTTCCCCTTGAGGGAAGTAGGTTCCTTCTGGCATGTCGTTGATGATGACATGAACAGCTGATTGAGGGGCTCCAGTGTTGCGGACAACAGCTTCCGTTACTTCCTTAGCAAGAGCTTTCTTTTGCTCGAGCGTGCGTCCTTCAAATAAATCGATGCGTACAAATGGCATAATAGCTTCCTCCACTAGTTTTTGATTTCTTCTATTTTACCACATTTTGCCGTTTAAAGCTTAAGAAAATTATGATATACTAGAATGTAGCAAAAATTTAGAAATGGACGTGAAGCAAGAAACATGGCACAGTTGTATTATCGTTATGGGACCATGAACTCTGGTAAGACGATTGAGATTCTCAAGGTGGCCTATAACTATGAGGAGCAAGGAAAAGGTGTTGTGATTATGACCTCGGCTCTGGATACGCGTGACGGTGTTGGCTATGTGTCGAGTCGAATCGGCATGAAACGCCCTGCCATTGCGATTGAGGAAACGACGGATATCTTTCGGCTATATCCGAGACCTACCAGAAAAACCTTACTGTGTGTTGGTCGATGAAGCCCAGTTTCTCAAGCGTCACCATGTTTACGACCTAGCTCGTGTTGTTGATGAGTTAGACATACCTGTCATGGCTTTTGGCTTGAAAAATGACTTTCGCAATGAACTGTTCGAAGGTTCCAAGTATCTCTTGCTCTTAGCAGACAAGATTGACGAAATCAAGACCATCTGTCAGTATTGTAAGAAAAAGGCGACTATGGTTTTGCGAACACAGGATGGACTGCCCGTTTATGATGGTGAACAGATTCAGATCGGTGGAAATGAAACCTATATCTCAGTTTGCCGTAAACATTATTTTGCGCCAATGATAACCTCTAACAAGGAGCAAAACTATGACAATTGAACTAAGAGATGTTACAATGGGAAAATTATTTTGATGTTTTGAATTTGGATGTCAAGGAATATCAAAAACAATTCATTGCAACCAACGCAATTAGTTTAGCTGAAGCATATGTCTACACTAAAAATGGAGATTTTGTAGCTCCATTGGCAGTTTATGATAATGATGCAATTATAGGTTTTGTGATGATAGCTTATGATAAAAAGATCGGAATTAGTAGTGGAAATTATTTACTATTTCGTTTTATGATTGATAAGAATTTTCAAAATCAAGGATATTTTAAACCAATTATGGATAAAGTACTAGACTATGTTCGGACAGCGCCAGCAGGTTTAAGCAATAAACTTTGGTTGTCTTATGAACCAGAAAATGAACATGCAAGATCTTGTTACCTCAGTTATGGATTTAAAGAAACTGGGGAAATATCCGAGAACGAAGTAGTAGCAATCTATGATTTAACAATTGAGAAATAAGGAGAAAAAATGAACATCTATGATCAACTACAAGCTGTAGAAGACCGTTATGAAGAATTAGGAGAATTGCTCAGTGACCCGGATGTGGTTTCGGACACCAAGCGTTTCATGGAGCTTTCAAAAGAAGAGGCTTCCACTCGTGACACGGTAACAGCCTACCGTGAGTACAAACAAGTCCTTCAAAACATCGTTGATGCTGAAGAGATGATTAAGGAATCAGGCGGAGATGCGGACTTGGAAGAAATGGCCAAGCAAGAACTCAAAGATGCCAAGGCTGAAAAAGAAGAATACGAAGAAAAACTGAAAATCTTGCTCCTTCCAAAGGATCCAAACGATGACAAGAATATCATCCTTGAAATTCGTGGAGCGGCTGGTGGTGACGAAGCGGCACTTTTCGCTGGAGACCTTTGCTAACCATGTACCAAAAGTATGCGGAAGCCCAAGGCTGGCGCTTTGAAGTCATGGAAGCTTCTATGAATGGTGTCGGTGGTTTCAAAGAAGTGGTTGCCATGGTTTCAGGTCAGTCTGTTTACTCTAAACTCAAGTACGAATCAGGTGCCCACCGTGTGCAACGTGTCCCTGTGACAGAAAGCCAAGGTCGTGTCCATACTTCAACAGCGACAGTTCTTGTCATGCCTGAAGTCGAAGAAGTAGAATACGATATTGATCCAAAAGACCTTCGTGTTGACATCTATCACGCCTCTGGTGCTGGTGGACAGAACGTCAATAAGGTTGCGACTGCCGTTCGTATCGTTCACTTGCCAACCAATATCAAGGTTGAGATGCAGGAAGAACGTACCCAGCAGAAAAACCGTGAGAAGGCCATGAAAATCATCCGTGCGCGTGTTGCTGACCACTTTGCTCAGATTGCACAAGATGAACAAGACGCTGAGCGTAAGTCAACAATCGGTACTGGTGACCGTTCAGAACGGATTCGTACTTATAACTTCCCACAAAACCGTGTCACAGACCACCGTATCGGCTTTAACCCTCCAAAAACTAGATACCATCTTTGTCTGGTAAATTGGATGAAGTTGTGGATGCCTTGGTTCTCTATGACCAAACACAAAAATTAGAAGAATTAAACAAATAATGAAATTAGCTCAATTATTTTCAGATTTTGAAGAAGAGTTGATAAGACAAGGAGAGGAAGCTGAAAGCCTCTCTTTTGTCTATCGTAGCCTGAAAAATCTCTCTTTTACAGACTTTGTTTTTGCCCTCCAGCAAGAGGTAACAAAAGAGGAAGAAATATTTTGTAAAAGAAAATTTACCAGCAGTTAGCAGCTCATAAACCAGCCCAGTACATCATTGGTCATGCAGATTTCTTTGGAATGCAGTTAACAGTTGATGAGCGGGTTTTGATTCCTCGTCCAGAGACAGAGGAGTTGGTGGAGCTTATCCTGGCTGAAAATCCTGAGGAAAATCTTAAGGTCCTAGATATCGGAACAGGTAGTGGAGCTATTGCTCTCGCTTTAGCAAAAAACAGACCAGATTGGTCAGTGACAGCAGCAGATATTTCCCAAGATGCTTTAGATGTAGCTAACGAAAATGCTAAAAATCAAAATCTTCAAATATTTTTAAAAAAATCTGACTGTTTTACAGAAATTTCTGAAAAATATGATATAATTGTTTCCAATCCACCCTATATCTCTCGTGAAGATGAGTCAGAGGTTGGCTTGAATGTTTTGTATTCAGAGCCTCATCTAGCTCTCTTTGCAGATGAGGATGGCCTAGCTATTTACCGTAGAATTGCGGAAGATGCAAAAGACTATCTCAAAGATGGTGGTAAGATTTACCTTGAAATTGGATACAAGCAAGGTCAAAGTGTTCCTGAACTTTTTAGGAAACATCTTCCTGAAAAAAACGAGTACGAACACTCAAGGACCAATTTGGTCAAGATAGGATGGTTGTAGTTGATGATGGACAGGATTAGACAAGAGTTGGAAAAGGGTGGAGCTGTCGTTCTGCCTACAGAGACAGTTTACGGTCTCTTTGCCAAGGCTCTAGACGAAAAAGCAGTTGACCATGTTTACCAACTCAAACGTCGTCCAAGAGATAAGGCGCTCAATCTCAATATCGCCTCTCTAGAGGACATCTTGCACTTTTCAAAGAATCAGCCAACTTATCTACAAAAACTTGTAGAGACCTTTTTACCAGGTCCCTTGACCATTATTCTCGAAGCCAATGACCGAGTTCCCTATTGGGTCAATTCTGGTCTTGCAACTGTTGGATTTCGGATGCCGAGTCACCCCATTACACTTGATTTGATTCGAGAGACAGGTCCCTTGATTGGGCCGTCTGCCAATATCTCAGGTCAGGCAAGTGGAGTGACCTTTGATCAAATTCTAGAGGATTTTGACCAAGAGGTTCTGGGTCTGGAAGACGATGCTTTTTCTAACTGGACAGGATTCAACTATTTTGGATTTGTCTGGAGACAAGGTGAAAATCTTACGCCAAGGGGCGATTAAGCGAGAAGATATTCTTGCTCAGTTGCCAGAGATTTCTTTTGAGGAGGAATGAGATGCTAAGAGATTTGCAAAGAAACAGATGTGAAAGCTATATGTGAGATTAACCAAGAGGCTTTGGGCTATTCTTTTAGTCCAGAGGACACAGCTAGTCAACTAGCTAGACTGTCTCAGGATTCCCATCATTTCCTACTTGGTTATGAGGATGAAGTCAGTCATGTCTTACTTGGATATGTCCACGCTGAAGTTTATGAATCCCTCTATTCCAAAGCAGGATTTAATATCTTTAGCCTTAGCAGTTTCACCTCAAGCACAAGGTCAAGGTATCGGTAAAAGCTTACTGCAAGGGTTGGATCAAGAAGCAAAAAGACGGGGTTATGGGTTTATCCGCTTAAACTCTGCCGATCATCGTCTGGGTGCTCATGCATTTTATGAAAAAGTTGGTTATACTTGTGATAAAGTGCAGAAACGGTTTATTCGCATCTTTTTAGTTTATTTTCTTATTGTAAAACAAAACTAAAGGACCTAGTCACACTATAAAGGAGAAGACCTATGATTTTTGACAAAGATGATTTTAAAGCATACGATGCTGATCTCTGGAATGCTATTGCCAAAGAAGAAGAACGCCAACAAAACAACATTGAGTTGATTGCTTCGGAAAACGTGGTTTCCAAGGCTGTTATGGCAGCTCAAGGGTCTATCTTGACGAATAAATATGCCGAAGGTTACCCAGGACGCCGTTATTATGGTGGAACTGATGTAGTAGACGTGGTAGAGACTCTAGCCATTGAACGTGCAAAAGAAATTTTCGGTGCTAAAATTTGCCAATGTCCAACCTCACTCAGGAAGCCAAGCCAACTGTGCGGCTTACATGGCCTTGATTGAGCCAGGTGATACGGTTATGGGAATGGATTTGGCAGCAGGTGGACACTTGACCCACGGAGCTCCTGTTAGCTTCTCTGGTCAAACCTACAACTTTGTTTCTTATAGTGTGGATCCTGAAACCGAACTCTTGGACTTTGATGCTATCTTTGAAACAAGCCCAAGAAGTAAAACCAAAACTGATTGTAGCAGGTGCTTCAGCCTATTCTCAAATTATCGACTTTCTCAAAATTCCGTGAAATTGCGGATGCTGTTGGGGCTAAGCTCATGGTCGATATGGCTCATATCGCTGGTTTGGTTGCAGCTGGTCTTCACCCAAGTCCAGTGCCATACGCTCATATCACTACAACAACGACCCACAAAACCCTTCGTGGACCACGTGGTGGTTTGATTTTGACCAATGATGAAGACCTAGCTAAGAAAATCAATTCAGCTATTTTCCCTGGTATTCAGGGTGGTCCTTTGGAGCATGTTGTTGCTGCTAAAGGCTGTTTCCTTCAAAGAAGTTTTGGATCCAGCCTTCAAGGAATATGCTGCTAATGTTATCAAAGAACAGCAAGGCTATGGCAGATGTCTTCTTGCAAGACCCTGATTTCCGTATCATTTCTGGTGGGACTGAAAACCACCTCTTCCTAGTGGATGTGACTAAGGTTGTAGAAAACGGAAAAGTTGCTCAAAACTTGCTGGATGAAGTCAATATTACCCTAAATAAAAACTCAATCCCTTACGAAACCTTGTCACCATTCAAGACAAGTGGGATTCGTATCGGAGCAGCAGCCATCACTGCACGTGGATTTGGTGAAGAAGAAAGTCGCAAAGTGGCTGAACTCATCATTAAAACCCTTAAGAATGCAGAAAATGAGGCTGTCTTAGAAGAAGTGAGAAGTGCAGTCAAAGAATTGACAGATGCCTTCCCATTATACGAGGACTAAAACTTTTATGGACATTTATATTAAGAAAGCTATTATCCATCAGTTTAGCCCGGATGATACCGAGCTGTTTCTAGCGGATAAGTTTCTCAATATCACTCCAAAAATCGAAGAATACTTGCGTAAAAAAATTGAACGTGTGTATTCAGATGAAGCTAAGACTGGGATTTTCGAAGAAGAAAATCCCTTCTTCAATCACATCACAGACGATTTGTTGGAGACATCAGTAACACTGGCTAATCTCTGGAAAGAGGAGTTCAGCATTTCCGAAAATCTCAAGACCAATGACTTGATTTTTGTGCAATTTTCTAAAGAAGGCGTGGAACATTTCGCTTTCTTGCGAATTGCCCTGCGGGAGACCTTGACCCACCTCGGAGGAGAAGTTGATAATCCAATCAAGCTGACTCAGAATAACCTGCCTGGATTTGGAACGGGTGCTGACGAGGCCTTGGTGGTCAATCTTCAGAGTCGCAAGTACCATCTGATTGAAAAACGAATCAAGTACAACGGGACTTTTTTGAACTATTTTTCAGAAAATCTTCTTGCTGTTGCTCCCTAAGATTTCTCCCAAGAAATCTATCAAAGAACTGGAAAAAACGGCCCAGAGAATTGCTGAGACTTTTAACACAGATGATTTTCAATTTCAATCCAAGGTCAAATCAGCGATTTTCAACAATCTAGAAGAAAGCAATGAATTGTCACCTGAAAAATTGGCCAATGACCTTTTTGACAACAATCTGACAGCTCGTTTGAGCTTTTATTGACCAAGTAAAGGAAGCTGTACCAGAGCCAGTTCAATTTGATGAAATTGATGCCAGTCGCCAATTAAAGAAATTTGAAAACCAAAAACTCTCCTTGTCAAATGGAATTGAGCTCATCGTTCCCAATAACGTCTATCAAGACGCCGAGTCTGTTGAGTTTATCCAAAATGACAATGGAACCTACTCTATCTTAATCAAAAAAATATCGAGGATATTCAAAGTAAATAATGTTTAAACGAATTCGAAGAGTGCTTGTACTAGCAGTCTTCCTTTTTGCTGGCTATAAAGCTTACCGCGTTCACCAAGATGTCAAACAAGTCATGACCTATCAACCCATGGTGCGAGAAATCTTGAGTGAAAAGAGACACTCCCAGCAAACGAAGAGCTTGGTGCTCGCTATGATTTATACCGAAACAAAAGGAAAAGAAGGCGATGTTATGCAGTCTAGTGAGTCTGCAAGTGGCTCTACCAATACTATCAATGATAATGCCTCTAGCATTCGGCAAGGCGTTCAAACTCTGACAGATAATCTCTATCTGGCCCAGAAGAAGGGTGTAGATGTCTGGACAGCTGTTCAAGCCTATAATTTTGGACCTGCCTATATCGATTTTATCGCCCAAAATGGCAAGGAAAATACCTTGGCTCTGGCCAAACAGTACTCTCGTGAGACTGTTGCTCCCTTGCTTGGCAATACCACTGGAAAGACTTATAGTTATATTCACCCCATTTCCATTTTTCATGGTGCCGAACTCTATGTAAATGGAGGAAACTATTACTATTCTAGACAGGTGCAACTCAACCTTTACATCATCAAATGTTTCACTCTCTTTTCAACATCTGGCTAGTCCAGGTGTTTTTGTTATAAGTTTTCTTTAAGATAGATATATTACTCTAGAAAGGTAAAGGAGGGAAATTCCCATGAGAAAGAAACTCTTTCTGACAAGTGCTGCAGTCTTGTGGGCAGTAACAGCTATGAATAGCGTCCATGCAGCAACAGATGTTCAAAAAAAGTCATCGATGAAACCTATGTCCAACCTGAATATGTCCTAGGTTCTTCACTATCTGAAGACCAGAAAAAAATCAAACCCTTAAACAAAACTAGGGCTACAATGCCTCAACAGACACCAAAGATACTCAAGACCATGACACCTGATGTCTATTCTAAAATTATGAATGTGGCTAATGACTCTAGTTTACAGCTGTATTCATCAGCCAAGATTCAAAAAGCTGGGTGACAAAGTCGCCACTTGAGGTCAAGATTGAAACACTAGAAAACATCACTAAGGTGACGCAGGATATGTACCGTAAATGCAGCAGTAACTTTGGGAGTGGAACATGCCAAAAATCACTGTAGCAGCTCCTATTCCAGTTACAGGTGAGAGTGCCTTAGCTGGGATTTACTACTCGCTAGAGGCTAATGGAGCCAAAGTACCGCAAGCCAATAAAGACTTTGGCTCAAGAAGAGCTAAAAGGCTTTGTCAGATATCAATGCTGAAAACAAGGACAAAGTCAGGCTATGATGCTAATAAATTAAATGTTGCTCTAGCAGATATCAAGTCAGGACTCGCCAAAGCTAAAAGAAAGCAAAGGGAAATCTGACAGAGGAAGATGTCCGCAAAATCGTTGAAGATACCTTGAAAAATTACAAACTTGATCAGGTTATAACAGGAAACCAGATCAATATCATCATCAATTTTGCTTTGAATCTCTCAAAGAGTGATATCCTCAGCAATGCAGATTTCACTAAAAACCCTAAATGACCTCAAACAAAGTATTGTCTCTCAAGCTGGAGACAGTTTTAAAAATATTAACCTTAACTTTGATGCTGATAAGGCGCTAGAGGACGGTGGGAACTTCTTAAGCTCCCTCTGGCAAGCCATTGTCAACTTCTTCAAGAGTTTTGGTTCTTAAGAAAAATCATGGTATAATAGATGGTAACAGTAACGTTGCCGTCTTTTTTTGTCGGCCAATAGAAAGAGAAGAAAATGTTAAAGAAAAAAATGATATTGTAGAAGTTGAAATTGTTGATTTGACCCATGAAGGGTGCAGGAGTTGCCAAGGTAGATGGTTTGGTATTTTTTGTAGAGAATGCTTTGCCGAGTGAAAAAATCCTCATGCGTGTCCTCAAGGTCAATAAAAAGATTGGCTTTGGGAAGGTTGAAGAATACCTTGTCCAATCACCACACCGTAATCAAGATCTAGATTTGGCTTACCTACGTTCAGGAATCGCTGATTTAGGGGCATCTTGCCTATCCAGAACAGCTCAAATTTAAAACCAAGCAAGTCAAGGACAGTCTCTACAAGATTGCTGGAATTGCTGATGTAGAGGTTGCTGAAACGCTTGGTATGGAAAATCCAGTCAAGTATCGCAACAAGGCACAGGTGCCTGTTCGTCGAGTGAATGGTGTCTTGGAAACTGGATTTTTCCGTAAGAATTCGCACGACCTCATGCCTCTGGAAGATTTCTTTATCCAAGATCCTGTGATTGACGAGGTAGTAGTAGCCCTACGCGACTTGCTCCGTCGTTATGATTTGAAACCTTATGATGAAAAGGAACAATCTGGCTTGATTCGGAATCTTGTGGTGCGTCGCGGACACTATTCAGGACAAATCATGGTTATTTTGGTAACAACTCGTCCCAAAGTTTTTCCGAGTGGAGCAATTGATTGAACAACTAATCAAGCAGTTCCCAGAGATTGTGTCTGTTATGCAAAATATCAACGACCAGAATACCAATGCGATTTTTGGTAAGGAATGGCGCACCCTTTATGGACAAGACTTTATCACTGACCAGATGTTGGGAAATGACTACCAAATCGCTGGACCAGCCTTTTTACCAGGTCAATACTGAAATGGCTGAGAAAACTTTATCAAACAGCCATTGACTTTGCTGAATTAAAAGAAGATGATGTGGTCATTGATGCCTATTCTGGTATCGGGACGATTGGTCTCTCTGTTGCGAAACATGTCAAGGAAGTCTATGGTGTTGAAGTGATTCCAGAAGCGGTTGAGAATAGCAAGAAGAATGCTCAACTGCAACAATATTTCAAACGCCCACTATGTCTGTGACACAGCTGAAAATGCTATGAAGAATTGGCTCAAAGAAGGAATTCAACCAACCGTTATCTTGGTTGACCCACCACGAAAGGGCTTGACCGAAAGCTTTATCAAAGCAAGCGCCCAAACAGGAGCAGACCGCATCGCCTATATCTCTTGTAATGTCGCAACCATGGCGCGTGATATCAAACTATACCAAGAGTTGGGATATGAATTGAAGAAAGTACAGCCGGTGGATCTTTTTCCACAGACGCATCACGTTGAGTGTGCTAGCTTGTTAGAGAAACGGAATTAAAATCTCGCTTTTTCATTTCAAGGCGAGAGGCTTCAAAGCTCCACTGGAGCTTTGAACTCCCCAAACCTTTTGAGTCCCACAGACACACCATGTTGAGGCAGTATCACTGCTTGTACGAGCTGAGGCATCAGCGAAGTATAATTAAAAAATAGTTTATACTATTACAAATAAGAATGAGTTTGTTGCAGTTTATTTTTAGATGGACTAAGACAGAATTATAGAGATTGTTACTGAGAGATTGCAGTTGTTTTATGGTATAATGTATATTAACAGACATTTTGTGATTGATAAATAGAGAGGATTATAAGATTATGGAGAATAAAGTATACTACGGAGAATACTCTTTGGACTATTGGATTGAATTAATTCTGTCAAAAAACATTATACTGCCCGATTATCAAAGAAATTTTTCATGGGACGAGACTAAAAGAGAAAAATTGATTACTTCTCTTAAAAATAAGGAATTTGTTCCTCCTGTAATTATTGGTTCATTTACAAAAAATGGTTTGAAGGAAAATCTTTTAATTGATGGACAACAAAGGTTAACTAGTATTTTATTGTCTGTTTTGGGTTTTTTTCCAGACCGTGAAACCTATAAAAAGCATTCAAAAGATAAAGTCAGAAAATATATTGATGAAAATGACGATTTTGCAGGTGAAACAGATTCCTCCACTGATGTCATTAATTGGACATTTAATGATTTACTCATAGAAGATAATTTAACAATTTCAAAAATAAAATCAACTTTAGAAAAGGATGAATATTTCAAAGCGTTGAATAATGATAATGAAATAGATAATTCTTTTTGAAGAATACTTTTCTAGGATTTTCGTATCTTGTACCTAGTAATAGTCAAAGAGGGATCAGCAAAGATATTATTCATCAGTTTTTAGAAATATTAATAGACAAGGAATGTCTCTTACTGGTCAAGAAAGTAGAGAAGCACTTTTACTATTTAGATGAAAGTAAAACCAGTTTCTTTTAAGCCTAAATTTATCAACCTTATTGAAGGGGAGTTATCTATTGATTTTATTAGATATTTATCAATTTTATCACAATATAAAAAGAGGGCTCTGTTCAAAAATTTATGTAGTGGGTTTGGTGGAAGAAAAAGAAAAATTAGAGGAGTACTATGAAAATTATATCAATTTTTATAATTGGTGATAAAAAAATATTAAGTATTATATTAGCTATGAAGAATTATTTGATACTAATGAACAACTACTCTCTTGTGAACAACCTCATTCAGGACGCTATAGCAAAATGAGTAATTTCATTAGTGATTCACCTTTATCCAAAAAACTTTTGATTCTATTATTGATTGTGACTTGTATTACTTTGGTTTAATTTATTTAATAATATTCGAAAATAAGAATATTGATTTGGAAAAATGGTCGGACATAACTAAAAAAATTGAGAAATCAATAGAAGAATTTAAAGCACCATATCTTGATAAACAAGGCGTTCCAACATATGAGTTATCAAAAGCTGTATCAAGAAGCTTTCACCAAAAAAATCCATCTGCCTTAAAATATTTGCGTGAGAGAGTTGAAAAATCAATAGCTATTTATAGGGAGTTTGAGATATGAGTAAACATGAAGAATTTATTAACAGTCCAATTGAATCCGTTATGTTGGAAGGGATTTCTGCAATTACTCCTATCAATACAGGAATAGAAACATATCCTTTAAATGATTACTTGCTTAAGACAATTTTTTTACAAATGACAGGTTTTCAAGAACAAAAATTTAAATGTATTGCTTGGGAAATGGCTACTGAAGATTTTGAGTTTCGGAGAGTTTTTTTAAAAGATTATGCTTCCCAAGGTTTTTCTACTTATGATTCTAAAAAGTCAATTTATCAAAATCTAATGATTCTACTTGATAGGGGTGAACTATCTGAATCTGACAGAAAGTTGATAGTCAATGAATCCAAAGATATCATATGTAAAATTTTTAAGGAAAGTAATTTCCAATACTGGAATGGCAATACTTACATAGAATTCAAGGGTAATATAAAGAATAAAATTGGATATAAAGGCATTGCAAGAAAGGGGGAAGGTTACAATTTGCTAGAAAGCGAAGGGCAGAAAGTATATGATATGTTGTATCGACATAGAAATCGATTGGCCCATAATACGTTTTCATATCAACGTAATTTGCCTACATTACATGAATTAGAAAATAAGGAATTTGGGGATTCTAACTATTTTACATGGTTTTATATTTTGATAGTTATAGATAAAATTATGATTAAACTATACAATGAATTTAATCAAACAAATAAATCTCTTCTAGATATGTGATTTATTATTTCTAATAGAAAGTTTCGTTTTATAGTATAATTTCAAAAACAATTGTGGCAATTTCGTTCTATAGTTAGTTAGACTTCTATCACCACGCGTCGAGGCGGTATCACTACTTGTACGAGCTGAGGTATCAGTGAAGTAGAAGTAGATGTTTTGCCCATGGGATAGGACTCGTAGAATGAGGAGGGAAACCGACGAAATGATACGGTAAGTCCGAACCGCTGAGTGTATGAGTTTGTTAGTGAAACGTTGCTAATCCTCAAAATAAAGAAACCAAAATACCATTATTTAGAAATGAAAACCTAAACTGTTTTTTGAACTGCACCCCAAAAGTTAGACAGAAAAAATCTAACTTTTGGGGTGTTTTTATTATGAAGTTAACTTATGATGATAAAGTTCAGATCTATGAACTTAGAAAACAAGGATATAGCTTAGAGAAGCTTTCAAATAAATTTGGAATAAACAATTCTAATCTTAGGTACATGATTAAATTGATTGACCGTTATGGAATAGAAATCGTTAAAAAGGGGAAGAATCGTTACTATTCTCCTGATTTAAAACAAGAAATGATTGATAAAGTTCTGCTGGAAGGTTGTTCACAAAGAAGTGTAGCTTTGGCTTATGCTTTACTTGATCGTTCGCTGTTGACAAATTGGCTGGCGCAATACAAGAAAAACGGGTATACTATTGTTGAGAAAACAAGAGGGAGACCAGCTAAAATGGGACGTAAACGGAAGAAAACTTGGGAAGAGATGACAGAACTGGAGCGACTTCAGGAGGAGAATGAACGCTTACGGACTGAGGTGGCCTACCTAAAAAAGTTAAAAGAGTTAGAGGAAAGGGACGAAGCCTTAGAGCGAGAAAGGCAGAGACAGTTAGAGAAATGGTTTCAGGAGGATTTCGACTAGATTTTCTTCTTGAAACAGCACGTTTAGCTCGCTCGACTTACTATTATCAGTTAAAGCAACTGGATGGGCTTGATAAAGATAAAGAGCTTAAAACCGAAATTCAGACCATTTATAGTGAGCATAAAGGAAATTATGGCTATCGGAGAGTTACTCTTGAACTAAGAAATCGTGGTTTTGTAGTGAATCATAAGAAGGTCCAACGTCTGATGAAAGTCCTTGGTCTAACAGCTCGGATTCGTCGGAAACGAAAGTATTCTTCATACCAAGGAGAGATTGGCAAGAAAGCAGAGAATCTCATTCAACGCCAGTTTGAAGCATCAAGGCCAATGGAAAAGTGCTATACGGATGTGACAGAATTTGCCATTCCAAATAGCACACAGAAACTCTATTTATCGCCTGTTTTAGATGGATTTAACAGTGAAATTATTGCTTATCATCTTTCTACTTCGCCCAACTTAGAACAAGTGAAAGTCATGTTGGAACAGGCCTTCACAGAGAAACACTATGAGAATACTATTTTACACAGCGACCAGGGCTGGCAATACCAACACGATTCTTATCATCTATTCCTAGAGAGTAAGGGAATTCAAGCATCTATGTCACGCAAGGGCAACAGCCCAGACAATGGCATGATGGAGTCCTTCTTCGGTATTCTTAAGTCTGAGATGTTTTATGGTTATGAGAAGTCATTTCAGTCGCTTAACCAATTGGAACAAGCTATTGTGGACTACATTGATTACTACAACAATAAACGAATTAAGATAAAACTAAAAGGACTCAGTCCTGTGCAATACAGAACTAAATCCTTCGGATAAATTAATTGTCTAACTTTTTGGGGTCAGTACATTTAAGGAGGTGTTATATTGATAGAGAGCAGACCTGAGTTTGATAAAATCACATCCTTTGATGAGTTTAATAAATACTATTGGTATCGTGATGAACTTTCACAGATATGCAGGTCATTAGAACTTGAATATAGAGGTACAAAACAAGAACTTAATGATATTATTAAGCATTACTTTAAGGGCAATTTGATTAAAAAATCATCAATAAAAAGGAAAAAGAAACAAGTAGAAGTCGTTACCTTAAATACGCCCTTACTTGTTTGTGGATTCTCCTTTAATTCACACTTTAGAGAATATTTCTCAACTTTAACAGGTGTTTCGCCCTTTAAATTTACTGCTGATATGGCCACCGCTTGGAGAAAAGTCAAAAGAGAACATGATTTGAGTTTTACAATCCAAGATATGCTAAAAGTTTATTATGGAAATTCAGATTATGCCAAGTATGATCATTCGGTTTGTCAATGGAACCAATTTCTAAAGAATTTCTGTGCAGACGAAAATAGTCGAAATTACTCGAATAAACTAAAAGTAGCTTCTATTCTTTGGAAAGAGGTTAGAAATTCAAGTAATGAAAAAATTTATTCAAAGAATCTTTTGACTGAATATGCTGATAAAATAAAAGAGTATGTCAAGTAGAAATGTCAGTCTAAATCAATAGTTCGTAAGGAGGAATACCATGTTAGGAGCAATTATTGGAGATATTGTAGGTTCAGTTTATGAATGGAACAATATCAAAACGAAGGATTTTCTTTTATTTCGTGAGGATTGTTTTTTCACGGATGATACGGCAAGTCCGAACCGCTGAATGTGTAAGCTTGTTAGAGAAACGTAGTTAAACATCTCGCTTTTACATTTCAAGGCGAGATGCTTCAAAGCTCCAGTGGAGCTTTGAACTCCCCGAACCTTTTGAGTTCCACAGACGCATCATATCGAGGCGGTAAGTCTATTAGTGAAGAGTAATTAATTTTCAGAAAGCTTCTTGCTTTTTTAATCCTACGGACGAAAAAATACGGCAAAATTTTTATTTTTATACAGTAAATTTTCTAACGTTAGAAAAAAATAGATTTGATGCATTTAGATAAACAAATTATAAATAGGAGAATCAAATGTTTAGTTTTTTAAAAAAGAAAGGTCCTAAAAACCTCGAAATCAATTTTCATGACAATTCAATGGTAATAAACGGAACCAGCTTGTCTTTTCCTTTATCTTTAAAAGATATTGAGGCTGTGTTAGGAAAGCCTGATCATGTTGTCAAAAAAGAAAATAAATACATAAAGTACATTTACGACAATGCTGGCATTATATTTGAACAATCGCCTTCTATCCAGAATCATTTAAAGAAATGCAGGGTCTATATTGATGATGAGCATCTACTTTCTACTATCAGTTTCTACTATGGTGATGTTGTAAAACCTATGTTTGGAGAAGAAGAATTACCCAAGATGCCTTGTCAAGCCGTAGTATCCACTGATGGGAAGTCTCCCTATTTTCTTTATGATAGACACAGAACAGGGGATTTCAATTTTATTTTATGGACCCCTCATGGAACCAATTTTAATGGAAGACCAGATGTAATGAGATATCCACTCACCATTTCTTACTATCCAGAAATCAAGCATGAACGTCAAAAATCAAATCCAAAAGTTGTTCAAGAGAAATATCTTCGTTTTGATAATCTGAATTTTAAACTAGCTATTATCCAAGTATTGATGTATGATTTAGAGGTTTTAAAACCAGCTTTTGATATTTTTGATTTTTCAGAGGAATTTAGCGAGTTGGATATTGATACAGAAAGTACAGAACTTGTCGAGCCTGCCTTAGAGTACTTTAAGAATCTTCAGATTTCACAGAAGTATGCAAGTCTTGTAAAAGAGATTGATATGGATGGCGGTAATGAAATTTTTATGAATCTGATTCCTCAGTGGGATGGTGAGGATAGTACTTTTGATTTGAATGAGGTTAGTTTAGCTGAATTAAAGCAGTTCCCAAATTTAAAACAAGCGACAATCATGTCAAGTAAATTTGAACAAGTTAAGGAAATTTTTTCTAAAGCTGGAGTTGATGTAGAACTAGTGTAAGTTAAATCAATCATTTGTGAATTTTTGAAAAAATCTTACTGTTTTGATTCGAAAAAGGATTAAGTAAAATATGAAAAAGTTTAAATGGCGTTTATGGGTAACTGGGGTTCTTGTTATTCTTATGACAGCATCTTCATTGAACGGATGTAGTTTGGGTGGTGAGACCATTCCCAAAAACAGGACAAAGGAGCAGTACGAATTCGAAAAAACGTTTGAGCCCATGTTTAAATTTTTAGAACAAGAAAAAAAGATTTTACTGGACTAAAGTCATACACTAGTGATGTTTATATAAAAAATCAAGCTGAAGTCAAAAAGTACGAAGTGGACTTAGATATTAATCAAGCTGACATTAAAGGTGATTACACAATAACACTTGGCGAGGATAAAGAAACTGTTCCAGTTACTTATTCTAATGGTAAACTAAATTATGAGTCTGAGATAAATCCTTTATTTGATGAGGAAATTCTAAATTTAACGGTTTCAAGAGATTATTTCGCTTCCTTAGATGTGGAAAAAACATTTAAGAGCGCAGAATCTGAATTGAGTGATATTATTTACCAGCCAGAAAATCAATCAGAGTTATATAAAAAAATAGTGGAAAAGTATAATCTTCCATCTGATACAAAACTTTCAGTTAGTCTTGGATATGCGTACTATGACAGATACGATATACTACTAAGTTTAGAATCTAAAGAAAAATTGGTTCAAATCAGTGCTGCAATTTATTTAGTGAGAGAGAAGTAATGCTGAATTCGGTTGAAAAAAGCAACCGCCGAGTTGAAATGTAAAGCGATATAAATGCTAGTTAGGGATAGAAATATGCAAAAACATAAATTCTTATTTTGGGGTATTAGTGTAATGATAATGATCTTAACACTTTTTGCTCTAAATGGATGTAGTTTGGGTGGTGAAAAAATTCCCAAAAACAGGACAAAAGAACAGTACGACTTTGAAAAAACGTTTGAGCCTATATTTAAATTTTTAGAACAAGACAAAAAAGATTTTACGGGATTAAAGGCATACACTAGTAGAATTTATATAAAAAATCAAGATGAAGTTAAAAAATACGAAGTGGATTTAGATATCACTCAAGCTGATATTAAAGGTGATTATACAATAACAATTGGGGAGAATAACGAAACTGTTCCGGTTACATATTCTAATGGGAAGTTAAATTATGGGTCGGAGGGAACTCCTTTATATGATGAAGAAATTCTTAATCTAGTGGTACAAAGAGATTTCTTTACTTCTTTAGATGTAAAGGAGACCTTTAAGAGTGCAGAAACAGAACTTCGTGAGATTGTATATCAGCCAGAAAATAACTCTGACCTCTATAAACATCTAAAAAGCAAATATGATTTACCAGAGGAAACAACATGTATAGTATTAGTAAATTATTCCAGCTCAACTATATATAGAGTAACTATTCAACTAAAATCTAATCAAAAGATTGTGCAAATTAGTAGTGTTATTTTTGAAAAAGAATGAGGTTTTTATGAACGAAATTGAAAAGACTATAAATGATATCGGAAGTGGCATTGATTCAAGTATTAAATCAATTCAGAAAGTGTTTGGGTGGTAATTTTGAAAATTAATTTTAGAGGATTGGATGTTGCTTATTTTGATGTGTTAGAGATGGGATAGAAAAAGTACGTTCTTGATTCCAATTCCACGAAATCAAAGAGTTATTATTGGGGACTTTCCCCTGAAACTCTTGAAGTTGATTTGATAGAACTTGATAGTCAGAATAAAAATTTTGATAAAAAAATTAAGATGGGACCCTCAGGAATGCGTATGGTATCTATTGGTTTTGGTCTTCTTTCGTATAGAGTAGTAACATCAATTTTTTTAGATATTACGATATTAGTCATGATTTATATTTAAAAAGTATTTTTATTTCTCATATCTATTTTGGTAGCTTATATTGTCTATCAAGGTATTTTAATCAAATCAAGGAAGGAGATTTCAAGTCGTTTATCGCAGGAAAAGAAGAGGTTTAAAATAGTCTTTCAGAATAATAAGAAAAAAAAGACAATTCCATGCCTATCTGTTTCTTATTTTACACACAATTGCTTTCTCTATTTATATGGGACAAGATAATGGAACAGAAGCTGCAATTCTAGTGTTGAATGGTTTGTTGGCCTATCTATTTATTTGGATTGAATCTGGCGTTATTCCATTGACTTATGCTTATCAACAGAAATATCTAGAATTTAAAGAAGTGAAAAGGGTATAATGTAACTTATAATAAAATTCAGAAAGTGTTTGGATGGTAAATGATTCATTTAAAGTTCAAGACTGCTTATATGATAGCACGGATGCAGCTAATGATGCTTTAATAAAAACAACGGATGCAATTGGCGATGGCTTAAAAACAATAGGAAGGTGGTTTAGTTAATGGCAAAGATAAATAGAAAAAATAAAGCAAACATTACTGATATAGAAAGAGAAAGATACCACGGTCCTTTGATTACACATGGTGTCAGTTTAGGATACATTAAGATTTATCCATGGATTGCTTTAGCATTAACCGGTTTTCTGTATGTGGGTGGAACTTATGAAGACAATCTAGGCATCTTTAAAGGACTTTCTTTGTTTTGCGGTGTTGTAAATATATTAGGTATTATCATTTCTTTTATTCCCTATTTGGTAAACGCATGGAAGGCTTTAACATATTATTTGATAGCCCTCACAGTGTTAAGCTTAGTGATAGTTACAAATTTTATTTGTTTACTAATAGTTATTTCAGACGGTAGTTCTATAGGAGCTAAGGAGATATATCAATCCCCTCTCACTCCATTTTATGTAATATTGATGACGTTTCTTTTTATCTTTGCTTGTGGTCTCTATGCTTGGCACTATCTCCCAAAGAATCAGGGGAAAGTCTGGGCCTTTAATCAAGTAAAAGAGGGAGATAGAAAGAAAACATGGTGGAATAATTTTGCTATAGCTTTTGCTGGGGCAACAATCATTCCCTCCCTCCTAACAAGTTATATTCAGATTGCTTTTGGTGTTTTATTGGGGATTTTGTTGACCTTGACTTTGCCGGCTGTCATGGTAGATGCAGTTTATGCAGCTATTTATGTGAAAAAGCACCCTGATAGTGATGAATTAGCTTAAAAATAAAAATAATTACGAAGAGAATTTAATATGAAATCAAATAGTTTATTTTTTTTTAATGGAATCTTTGCTTTAACGTGTTCTCCCATTATTGCATATGCTTTCTTCTATAGATGGGAGATAAGATTTATCAATGGAGCTCTGCGTTTTGTTGATAAACCAGCATGGGCTTTTTCAGTAAATTTAATTAGTTTTATATTTCTTGTTTGTTCTATACTTGCAATTTTCATTTATAGAAAAAGAATCAAAATGGTCGTAAGAAAAGCTGTTTGTTTCTTTTTAGTTGCATCTATCACAGGTTTTATCCCCTTCCTTTCATTTTTTTCAGCAATTTTTGCACTTATTTCTGGGATTTTATATTTGGTTGATTTTAATCGATTGGTAAAAAAATAAACTAGAAGGTATTTATCATTTTCAGCATATCCAACTTTTTTAGAACTGATTTTTTCAATCCCCATCCCCAGTACGTCAAAGTTCTTTTTTCTGAGTTTTCATTATATAATAGCATTATATGTAATGATAAATGTAGCTACGCTAATATTTCTATTTAAAATTCAAGGAGAAAATCAATGAAAAAAGCAATGTTAATTATCAACCCTACCTCTGGTGGGGAAAAGGCTTTGGATTATAAGGACAAGCTGGAGAATAAAGCCAAAGATTATTTTGAGCACGTGGAAACCAAAATTACTGAAAAAGCGTTAGATGCAACACATTTTGCTGAAGAAGCTTCACGTGAGAAGTACGATGCAGTGGTTGTTTTTGGTGGAGATGGGACAGTCAATGAAGTCATTTCGGGTATTGCTGAGAGAGACTACATTCCTAAGTTAGGGATTATCCCAGGCGGTACGGGTAACCTCATTACGAAACTTTTGGAAATCAATCAAGACATCGATGGCGCGATTGATGAACTCGATTTTAACTTAACCAATAAGATTGATATTGGTAAAGCGAATGACAATTATTTTGGTTATATCTTTAGTATCGGTTCTCTGCCTGAGGCGATTCACAATGTTGAAATCGAGGACAAGACAAAATTCGGTATTTTAGCCTATGCTGTAAATACCATGAAGTCTGTGATGACGGATCAGGTCTTTAACATTAAGGTTGAGACAGAAAATGGAAATTATGTTGGTGAAGCTAGTCATGTTTTGGTTCTTTTGACAAATTACTTCGCTGATAAGAAAATCTTTGAAGAAAACAAGGACGGCTATGCCAATATTTTGATTCTGAAAGATGCTTCAATATTCTCTAAATTATCCGTCATTCCTGATTTACTAAAAGGAGATGTTGTCGGCAATGATAATATTGAGTATATTAGAGCGCGTAATATCAAGATCTCTTCAGATAGTGAATTGGAGTCAGATGTTGACGGCGATAAATCCGATAACCTACCTGTAGAAATCAAAGTCCTAGCACAGCGAGTAGAAGTATTTTCGAAACCGAAAGAGTAGAAGGTAAACATTAGTTTATTTTTCACTGCGAAATCGAGTTTTATATCAACGATTGGGGGAGGAATGAATTCTCTATTTGATGAATTTCGAACAATTTGTTCTCATTTAAACCAAGTCGGGATCACTCCGACTCTCATGGGCTCTTTGGGGTTTGAATACCGTTCAAATGAAGAATGGGGGCCGTCAGACATTGACATTCATGTGTCTGGTGACCCTAGAGGTTGGGAAGCACCTGATCATCTCAGAATTTATGATTGGGATAAGATAATGAAAGTGATGAAACGCTTAGGTTACGCCTTAATAGATATTCATGAGCATGAATTCCAAAAAGATGGTCTGAGTGTTGAATTCGGAAGTATTGATTCTTTACCTGATTTTGCAGGAGTTTCGGAATCGGATATAGAGCTGATTCATCTCGATGACATCACGTTTCGTGTTCCAAACCTAGAACAGTATTTAAGTATTTACAAGGCTTCTTCCCAAGATTCCTATCGAAATGAGCACAATAACAATAAGGATTTTAAAAAGATAGAGTGGTTGGAAAGACATTTGTAAAATCATATGTAGAAAATAGTGAAGCAAATCGATTTGCTGTTTTTTGTATTGATTGAACGTGAGGCAATTTGTGATGGAGCTATGTGAATACAAAGGGTACATGGATACATACAGAGACTCATTAGTTTTTTTGTCAATTTGCTCGATAGTTAGATAAGAGTTAGATAATACAAAAAAACAGTTCCTTGTAGTCAGAAGGAACTGTTTTTATATGGATTAGTTTTTAGAAGCTGCTTGGAATTCAGGGTTTTTTCCATGCTTCATCAATAATTGCTTGCAATTCTTTTGCAGATGCTTGCATTTTTTTGAGTTTCAGCGTCGTTCAATGGGATGTTTACTGGACGAACGATACCGTGTGCACCAACAACAGCTGGTTGACCGATAAAGACGTTTTTAACACCGTATTGCCCTTCTTGGAAGACTGAAAGTGGAAGTACTGCATTTTCGTCATCAAGGATTGCTTTTGTGATACGAGCAAGTGCCACAGCGATACCATAGTATGTAGCTCCTTTTTTGTTGATGATTGTGTAGGCAGCGTCACGAACACCTTCGAACAATTCAATCAATTCAGCTTCTTGAACGTTTTGAGTGTCTTTAAGGAATTCTTCAAGGTTTACACCAGCGATGTTGGCGTGTGACCAAACGGCAAATTCAGAATCTCCGTGTTCACCCATGATGTAGGCGTGAACTGAACGAGCATCAACATCCAATTTTTCAGCAAGTGCTTGACGGAAACGAGCTGAGTCAAGTGAAGTACCTGAACCGATAACACGTTCTTTAGGGAATCCAGAGAATTTCCAAGTTGAGTAAGTCAAAACGTCAACTGGGTTAGCCGCAACAAGGAAGATACCATCAAAACCTGATTCAACAACTTGTGTTACGATTGATTTGTTGATAGCCAAGTTTTTACCTACAAGGTCAAGACGAGTTTCACCTGGTTTTTGAGGAGCACCTGCAGTGATAACAACAAGGTCAGCGTCTGCACAGTCAGAGTATTGAGCAGCGTAGATTTTTTTAGGTGAAGTGAAGGCAAGGGCGTGGCTAAGGTCAAGCGCATCACCAACAGCTTTTTCGTGTAATTGTGGAATTTCGATAATTCCAAGCTCTTGTGCAATTCCTTGGTTAACAAGTGCAAAAGCGTAAGATGAACCTACGGCACCGTCACCAACAAGGATCACTTTTTTGTGTTGTTTAGTTGAAGTCATTATCTAAACATCTCCTTCATTTTTTTTAGGGGAATCCCCAGACACTTTCATTCTATCACTTTTAAAAAACTTTGTCACGAATATGCCCTCTTGTTCTTGATGTAAACGTTTTAGTGATTTCCAAAGACTGAAATGATGTACATTTTATGGTATAATATATCTAGTTACTAATAGTGAAATGAGGCATTTATTAATGCAGGATAGAAATTTAGTGAATGTCAATCTGACAAAGGAGATGAAGACTAGCTTTATCGACTACGCCATGAGTGTTATCGTAGCTCGTGCTCTTCCTGATGTTCGAGATGGCTTGAAACCAGTTCACCGTCGTATTCTTTACGGAATGAATGAATTAGGTGTTACTCCAGACAAACCCCATAAAAAGTCAGCCCGTATCACAGGGGATGTTATGGGTAAATATCACCCACACGGAGATTCCTCTATTTATGAAGCTATGGTCCGCATGGCCCAGTGGTGGAGTTACCGTTACATGCTCGTTGATGGGCATGGAAACTTTGGTTCCATGGATGGGGACGGTGCTGCCGCGCAACGTTACACTGAGGCACGTATGAGCAAGATTGCTCTTGAAATGCTTCGTGATATCAATAAAAATACAGTTGATTTTGTAGACAACTACGATGCCAATGAACGTGAACCCTTGGTTTTGCCAGCTCGTTTTCCAAACCTTTTGGTCAACGGGGCAACTGGGATTGCCGTAGGGATGGCTACCAACATTCCTCCTCACAACCTTGGTGAAACCATTGATGCCGTGAAGCTGGTCATGGACAATCCAGATGTGACTACTAAGGACTTGATGGAAGTCTTGCCTGGTCCAGACTTTCCAACTGGTGCCCTTGTTATGGGGAAATCAGGTATTCATAAGGCCTACGAAACTGGTAAAGGTTCGATTGTTCTTCGTTCTCGTACAGAGATTGAAACTACTAAGACAGGTCGTGAGCGTATCGTTGTAACGGAATTTCCTTACATGGTTAATAAACCAAGGTGCATGAGCATATTGTTCGCTTGGTTCAGGAAAAACGGATTGAGGGCATTACTGCGGTCCGTGATGAATCCAACCGTGAAGGGGTTCGTTTCGTTATCGAAGTCAAACGCGATGCCTCCGCAAATGTTATCCTTAACAATCTCTTCAAGATGACCCAGATGCAAACCAATTTTGGTTTCAATATGTTGGCGATTCAGGATGGCGTACCAAAGATCTTGTCTCTTCGTCAAATTCTGGATGCTTATATTGAGCACCAAAAAGAAGTAGTTGTTCGTCGTACACGTTTTGACAAGGAAAAAGCAGAAGCGCGTGCTCACATCTTAGAAGGTCTTCTAATTGCACTTGACCATATCGACGAAGTGATTCGTATCATTCGTGCCAGTGAAACGGATGCGGAAGCGCAAGCTGAGTTAATGAGCAAGTTCAAGCTTTCTGAACGTCAAAGTCAAGCTATCCTTGATATGCGTCTTCGTCGTTTGACAGGATTGGAACGTGATAAGATTCAGTCTGAATATGATGAATTGATTGCCTTAATTGCAGATTTGGCCGATATTCTTGCCAAACCTGAGCGTGTGGTCCAAATCATCAAAGAGGAATTGGACGAAGTCAAACGCAAGTTTGGTGACAAGCGCCGTACTGAGTTGATGGTCGGAGAAGTCTTAACTCTTGAAGATGAAGATTTGATTGAGGAGACGGATGTCTTGATTACCCTTTCTAACAAGGGCTACATTAAACGTCTGGACCAAGGTGAGTTCACTGCCCAAAAACGTGGTGGCCGTGGAGTCCAAGGTACTGGTGTTAAGGATGATGACTTTGTGCGTGAGTTGGTTTCAACCAGCACTCATGATCACCTGCTCTTCTTTACTAATAAAGGACGTGTCTATCGCCTTAAAGGTTATGAAATCCCAGAGTATGGCCGTACAGCCAAGGGCTTGCCAGTTGTCAATCTTTTGAAGTTAGACGAAGGCGAAAGCATTCAGACCATCATCAACGTTGAGTCTGAACGTAGTGATGATGCTTATCTCTTTTTTACAACTCGTCACGGAATCGTAAAGAGAACCAGTGTCAAAGAATTTGCAAATATTCGTCAGAATGGACTTAAGGCCTTGAATCTCAAGGATGAGGACGAATTGATTAATGTTCTATTGACAGAAGAAGACACAGATATTATCATTGGTACCAAGTTTGGTTATTCTGTTCGCTTTAATCAGTCAGCTGTTCGTGGAATGAGCCGTATCGCGACAGGTGTCCGAGGAGTCAATCTTCGTGAAGGTGATACAGTAGTTGGCGCAAGTGTTATTACTGACCAAGATGAGGTCCTTATCATCACTGAAAAAGGTTATGGTAAACGTACTCTTGCTACTGAATATCCAACTAAAGGCCGTGGTGGTAAAGGAATGAAGACAGCCAATGTTGCTGAGAAGAATGGTCCTCTTGCAGGCCTCATCACTGTTAAAGGTGATGAAGATCTGATGATTATCACGGATACAGGGGTCATGATTCGAACAAACGTTGCCAATATTTCACAAACAGGACGCTCAACGATGGGAGTTAAGGTGATGCGTCTAGACCAAGATGCCAAGATTGTGACCTTTACAACGGTTGCCGCAGCAGAAAAAGAAGAAGTTGGGACTGAAATTGAAACAGAGAGTGAAGTATAATGTCTGAAAAAGATAATAAAAAGAAAAAAAAGAAACGCAGAAACCTGCTGACCAATATCCTAGCAGTCTTTCTCATCCTCTTGTCTTTGGTCTTGATTTTTAATTCAAAGATCCGAAACATGTTTATGGTTTGGAATACCAATAAATATCAAGTCAGTCAGGTGACTAAGGAAAAGATTGAAGAGAATAAAGAGGCAGAAGGAAATTTCGATTTTGATTCTGTCAAATCGATCTCATCAGAAGCGGTGTTAGCTGCCCAGTGGGATGCTCAACAACTTCCAGTAATAGGAGGTATTGCCATTCCTGAAGTAGAGATCAACCTGCCTATTTTTAAAGGTTTAGATAATGTAAACTTGTTCTACGGGGCAGGGACCATGAAAGCAAATCAGAAAATGGGGGAAGGCAACTATTCACTAGCCAGCCACCATATCTTTACTGCTGAAAATGCAAGCCAAATGCTCTTTTCACCTTTGGTCAATGCCAAAGCGGGGATGAAAATTTATCTGACTGATAAAGATAAAGTATACACCTATGAGATTCGTGAGGTGAAGCACGTGACGCCTGATCGCGTAGACGAAATTGAAGACCGTGATGGTATCAAAGAAATCACATTGGTAACCTGTGTCGACTATGACGCGACAGAGCGAATTATTGTTAAAGGTGATTTTAAAGAAGTTAAAGCATATTCAGAAACATCTGATGATGTCCTTAGTGCCTTTAATAAACCATATAAACAGCGTTATTAAACTCTAATGAACCAGTGAAATAGTCATTTCGCTGGTTTTTGTGTGAACAAAGAGAACTAAAAAAACTTTTAAAGAAAAATATGAGAAGTATTACAAGTGAAATTTTTTTGAACAAAATTTTTCATATTTCACGGAAAACGCTTTCTTGAAAACAAGAATTATGTTATAATTATCACAAATAAAAAGTTTTTAGGAGTTTTTTTATGGTCTCTTCAGAATTTATCTCAAAGATTGAATTTGCTTGCAAGAAGAAAGAAAGTCTTTATAGTCAAAGCAAATTCAAATATGCGATTCGTTCTATGTTTGCAGGTGCCTTTCTAACATTTAGTACGGCTGCGGGTGCAGTTGGAGCTGACTTGATTAATAAAATAGCTCCAGGTAGCGGACGTTTCCTTTTCCCGTTTGTTTTTGCTTGGGGATTGGCCTACATTGTTTTCTTGAATGCTGAGTTGGTAACTTCTAACATGATGTTTTTGACTGCTGGTAGTTTCTTGAAAAAAATCTCTTGGAGAAAAACAGCTGAGATTTTACTTTACTGTACCTTGTTCAACCTTATCGGGGCTTTGATAGCAGGTTGGGGCTTTGCCCACTCAGCAGCCTATGCAAATCTGACTCATGATAGTTTCATCTCAGGGGTTGTAGAGATGAAGTTAGGCCGTTCCAATGAGCTAGTCTTGCTTGAAGGTATTTTAGCCAATATCTTTGTAAACATTGCCATTCTCTCCTTTGTTTTGGTGAAAGACGGTGGGGCCAAACTTTGGCTTGTTTTGTCAGCTATTTACATGTTTGTATTCTTAACAAACGAACACATTGCAGCCAACTTTGCTTCTTTTGCGATTGTTAAGTTCAGTGTTGCAGCTGATTCCATCGCAAACTTTGACATACCTAATATTCTTCGTCACTGGGGTGTAACCTTTGTCGGGAACTTTATCGGAGGAGGTCTCTTGATGGGCTTGCCTTACGCCTTCCTCAATAAAAATGAAGATACTTATGTCGATTAAAGAAATGAGCACGAGTTAATCGTGCTTTTTTGTTTGATGTGTAAGACTAGTCATAGTTGTTCCTTATATCAAAATATAAAAAAACGGTATTGGAAAAGACTAGCCTAAGATGATACAATATCCGTAATGAAGCTATTTGGAGGTCGTGAAATGACTCGTGATTTTAAATTTGAAACTCTACAATTACATGCTGGGCAAGTAGTTGATCCAGCGACCAAATCTCGTGCAGTACCGATTTATCAGACAACATCCTTTGTATTTGATGACACGCAGGAAGGTGCCGATTTGTTTGCTTTGAGAAAACCAGGGAACATTTATACCCGTATCACAAATCCTACAACAGCAGCCTTTGAGGAAAGAATCGCTGCTCTTGAAGGTGGTGTTGGAGCACTAGCAACAGCATCAGGTATGGCCGCTGTAACCTACACTATTTTGGCGCTTGCTCACGCAGGTGACCATGTGGTGGCTGCGTCAACCATTTACGGTGGGACCTTCAATCTCTTGAAAGAAACCCTTCCTCGTTATGGGATCACAACAACCTTTGTGGATGTGGATAATTTGGAGGAAGTAGAAGCAGCTATCAGTGACAATACCAAGCTTGTCTTGATTGAAACCTGGGGAATCCCTTGATTAACATTCCTGACTTGGAAAAATTGGCTGAGATTGCGCATAAACACAAGATTCCTCTCGTTTCGGACAATACTTTTGCCACACCATATTTGATTAACGTTTTCTCTCACGGTGTCGATATTTCAGTCCACTCAGCGACTAAGTTTATCGGTGGACATGGTACGACTATTGGAGGAGTGATCGTCGATAGTGGTCGTTTTGACTGGGAAGCTTCAGGGAAATTCCCTCAATTTGTAGAGGAAGATCCTAGCTACCACAACTTGAGCTATACTCGTGATGTTGGGGCGGCAGCTTTTATCATCGCTGTTCGTGTCCAATTGCTCCGTGATACTGGTGCGGCTTTGTCACCATTTAATGCTTTCCTATTACTCCAAGGACTCGAAACGCTTTCGCTTCGTGTAGAACGCCATATTCAAAATACAGAGAAAATCGTTGATTTCCTTGTTAACCATCCTAAGGTTGAGAAAGTAAATTATCCAAAACTAGCTGACAGTCCATATCATGCCTTGGCTGAGAAATATCTACCAAAAGGTGTGGGTTCAATCTTTACCTTCCATGTCAAAGGTGGAGAAGCAGAAGCCCGCAAGGTAATTGATAATTTGGAAATCTTCTCTGACCTAGCAAACGTTGCAGATGCCAAGTCCCTCGTGGTCCATCCAGCCACAACAACTCATGGACAGTTATCTGAAAAGGACCTAGAATCTGCAGGTATCACACCAAACCAAATCCGCTTGTCTATCGGTCTTGAAAATGTAGATGATTTGATTGAAGACTTGCGCTTGGCCTTGGAAAAAATTTAAAGAAAGATAGATAAACAGTGGGTTTCGACTCACTGTTTTTGATTTTCCTTTAAGCATGATATAATGGTTACAGAAGTCTAGAAAGAGGAAAGATATGAACGAAATCAAATGTCCCAACTGTGGGGAAGTCTTTACAGTAAATGAGAGCCAGTATGCCGAACTTTTATCCCAAGTGAGAACAGCTGAGTTTGATAAGGAATTACACGATCGCATGAAGCAGGAACTGGCCTTAGCTGAGCAAAAGGCCATGAATGAGCAACAGTTTAAACTGGCTCAGAAGGATCAAGAAATTGCGCAACTGCAGAGTCAAATCCAAAACTTTGATACAGAGAAAGAGCTAGCTAAAAAAGAGGTTGAACAGACAAGTCATGAGGCTTTATTGGCTAAGGATAAGGAAGTACAGACCTTGGAAAACCAATTGGCTACCTTGCGTTTAGAGCATGAAAATCAACTGCAAAAGACCCTCTCTGACCTAGAAAAAGAGCGCGATCAGGTCAAAAATCAGTTGCTATTGCAAGAAAAGGAAAATGAGTTATCTCTATCTTCCCTCAAGCAAAATTACGAAGCCCAGCTCAAGGCAGCCAGTGAGCAAGTCGAATTTTACAAGAATTTCAAGGCTCAACAATCTACCAAGGCAATCGGGGAAAGTTTGGAACAGTATGCAGAGAGTGAGTTTAACAAGGTTCGTAGTTTTGCCTTTCCAAATGCCTACTTTGAGAAAGATAACAAGGTTTCTGCGCGTGGGTCTAAAGGCGACTTTATCTTTCGTGAATGTGATGAAAATGGCGTTGAGATTATTTCCATCATGTTTGAGATGAAAAATGAAGCAGACGGAACAGAGAAGAAGCATAAGAATGCAGATTTTTACAAGGAGTTGGACAAGGACCGCCGGGAGAAAAACTGTGAATATGCCGTTTTGGTGACCATGCTTGAGGCCGATAATGACTACTTTAACACTGGGATTGTTGATGTTAGCCACGAGTATGAAAAGATGTATGTGGTTCGTCCCCAGTTCTTTATCCAGTTGATTGGGCTTTTGCGAAATGCTGCGCTCAATTCCCTAAAATACAAGCAGGAGTTAGCACTTGTTCGTGAGCAAAATATCGATATCACGCATTTTGAGGAAGATTTAGATGCCTTCAAAGTAGCCTTTGCCAAGAACTACAACTCTGCTTCGACCAACTTTGGTAAAGCAATTGATGAAATCGACAAGGCCATTAAGCGTATGGAGGAAGTCAAGAAATTCCTAACAACATCAGAAAACCAGCTCCGCCTTGCAAACAATAAATTGGAAGATGTTTCCGTCAAAAAATTGACCCGAAAAAATCCAACCATGAAAGCGAAATTTGAAGCGCTGAAGGGAGAGTAGCCTTAAATATGAAATAACTTTAAAATAGTCGTATGTCTACATTAAATATTTACAACTTTATGTACAGGAAACGAAGAGCTATTTAGAAAGATAAAACTGATATAAGTTCTTACCGTACGTCACCTATGTGAAGGAACATAACCAGGTCAAACAAGACTATGCAACAGTTAAAACGACTAATGAGACGGGAGTGAGGAAGGTGGATCATCTCACTCAAACTTTTAATACCACTGGTGAGGTAGTTGGTAGTGCTTTTAATTGGGTTGTAGAGCATCCAGTTGAAACGATTGGACTAACTATTGTAACAGTTGGGACAGTTCGTGCTTTTTCTACTGGGGTTGGTGAGGTAGCAACTGCTGTAGTTGCATTATTTGTAGGAATTACTGCGTTATTTAATAGCTAGTTATGGAGTGTTATATGAAAAGAGCTATAGAAATTATTAGAACATGGTCAGCTGATAAAATAGAATTAATTTTTCTTAAAATTATATTTAAATATTTGTTGTATTTTTTAGTGTTTTCAACAGTAATTGTTTATGTGTATATTTTTAACCATTCATCGACCACTTACACAAAGGTATTAACAATATTTCTTGTCTTTGTTATATTGTTTATTCTTTTTATCTAAGCTATTACTTGACAAGGCTTTTAATTGATATTTTATCTCAAGATATCAATTTAGCAAAGTATCAAGAAATAGTTGCCAGAGCTGAGGAAAAATTCTTTAAATAGAAATGTTCAAGTTCTTCCAAAATATTTGGCAAAATGCAAGGGTATCCTTTTATAGAGGACACTTCCAAGATAGTTTAGAATTGCTGAATAAAATAAAAAAATAGTAATCTAAAAATCCAAAAAAATCTGTACTATGTATTTAATATCAAGTATTATAGCATCCTAAACTCGGTTCATTTGAATGATTGTTTAGAATTGAGAGAATTGATGATAGAAATTGAAGGACTAACAAGTAATGTTCCATCACAAATTTTAAAATATCAGGAAGAAATATTGAGTTTAAAGGCTATTGTTGATATCTATTGTAATAAAATATCAAACGACTACTTCGACACCACTGAACCAGAAAATAATCTAGCAAGAATCAAGTTTTCTTATTACGGAGCTTTCAATGCCCAATTAAAAGGAGATGAAGCTCGTACTCGCAGTTTGTTTGAAAACATCGCCCATGAAAATCCAGAACTCTTTTATGTTCAGGAAGCGAAGAAATATTTAGAAGGAGAAAACTGATGTCAGAACGTACTACTTTACCGATTGGGAGTGTTGTTCGGGTGAGAGAAGGTGTGGAGCCTGTCATGATTGTTAATCATTATCCAGTTACTAAAAAGCAGAGGCAAAAATGAAACTAGGACCATTTGGATTGGGCTTATCAATAGGGTGGTAAAACATGGAAATACAATTAAAATTACGTGGAAACTCAGAAGGATTTATCCTTCAGTCAAAATTACCTGATGATGAACATTGGACTGAAAGAATTGAAATCGTTCAAGAAGAGGAAGGTTATCGTCTATATGCAAAAGATGTAGAAATTCTTGTCTTTAAAGAATCAGAATTCATTTCTAAGAGGAAAAAAATAGTCGCAAGAGGGTTAAATAAGGATTTGATTTATTATGAAGAAAAAAGATTTGAACATTTATGGGAACAAGCATACTGGCATGGAGTTTTTCAATTCAATTTAAATAACTATGAAATGACGCGTGTAGGTTCAGGTAGTAAAGGAGATATTTTACCTGTCACAAAAGATGGCATTCCGATTGCCGTTTATGCTGCAAGTAACATTGCAATTGCTGGAAAGAGAAACTTTTCTCTCTATACTGAAAATATTGACGAAATTGACAATTTACTGATGTTTTACGTAATTGATTATATTAGGGGATATGACTTTTTAGATATTGATTCTTTATCTGCAAGATATCGTTTCTTTTATCGATTCGATAAACGCTCAGCTATAACGAAGGAACATTTAGATATGCTTCCAGAGGAGAGAAGACCTTCTAAGTTAGAGGCGTTTATCATTTATTTTTTATCAGCCTTACTTGTTGTGGGTGTAAGCTTGGTATCATTACGCCCTTTGTTCGCATTTTTAGTAGGATTACTAATACATTATATTTATACTATCTTAAAAAATTGGAGAGACAGAGGTGAATAGTAGGGTATTTACCTATAGATTTGTTATTGATGCTACATAAAAAAACTTAAAAAACATGCCAATAGCCTAATTAAAGGCATGAGAGGATGGTTTAAATGATACTGGAACGAATTAAAATAACTTTATTAACCACATGCTGAGAAAGGAAATCAAAAAGAAAAACATGAACGGTATTATCAACTTAAAAAAAGAAGCGGGAATGACCTCGCATGATGTGGTTTTTAAATTGCGCAAGATTTTAGGGACTAAGAAGATTGGCCATGGTGGGACCTTGGATCCGGATGTAGTGGGTGTTTTGCCTATTGCAGTTGGAAAGGCAACCCGAATGGTTGAATTTATGCAGGATGAAGGCAAGATTTACGAGGGTGAAATCACTCTGGGTTATTCAACAACGACCGAGGATGCTAGTGGGGAAGTGGTCGCAGAGACACCCGTTTTGTCGCCCTTAGATGAAAAGCTTGTCGATGAAGCAATTACTAGCCTGACTGGGCCTATTACTCAGATTCCTCCCATGTATTCGGCTGTCAAGGTCAATGGTCGCAAGCTCTATGAGTATGCACGTGCTGGTCAGGAAGTGGAGCGTCCAGAACGTCAGGTAACTATTTATAGCTTTGAACGGACAAGTCCGATTTCTTATGAGGGCGAACTTGCACGTTCACCTTTCGTGTAAAATGCAGTAAGGGAACCTATATCCGTACCTTGTCAGTTGATTTGGGTGAAAAGCTTGGCTTTGCTGCCCATATGTCACATCTGACTCGAACCAGTGCAGCCGGTTTACAGCTAGAAGATGCTCTTACCTTGGAAGAAATTGCTGAAAAAGTGGAAGATGGGCAACTGGACTTTCTCCATCCTCTAGAGATTGGAACAGGGGATCTTTTCAAAGTTTTCCTAACTCCAGAAGAGGCTACAGAAGTCCGCTTTGGTCGTTTTATCGAGCTTGACCAAACAGACCAAGAATTAGCTGCCTTTGAAGAAGAAAAATTACTTGCCATTCTAGAAAAACGGGGTAATCTTTATAAGCCAAGGAAGGTTTTTGGATAGTCTAGCTAGGTGCAAGTATTAGAATTGTTACCCATAATCAATCCAAAACTAGACTATAAATTTTTCAAAAAATGTGATAGAATAGACGACGGATAAAAAAACGGAGGATAGCATGCAAAATAGACCAATCATTATCGGGGTTACAGGTGGTTCTGGTGGTGGTAAGACCAGTGTTTCAAGAGCCATTTTATCGCATTTTCCTGATGAGAAGATTTCCATGATTGAGCATGATTCATACTACAAAGGATCAGTCTCATTTGACCTTTGAAGAGCGTGTCAAAACCAACTATGACCATCCTTTTGCCTTTGATACAGACTTGATGATCGAGCAGATTAAGGAGTTATTGGCGGGTCGTCCAGTGGATATTCCGACTTATGACTATACAGAGCATACACGGAGTAGCATGACCTATCGTCAAGAACCTCAAGATGTCTTTATCGTTGAGGGGATTCTTGTTTTAGAGGACAAGCGTCTGCGTGATTTGATGGACATCAAAATTTTTGTGGATACAGATGATGATGTGCGCATTATTCGTCGTATTAAGCGTGATATGGAAGAGCGTGGCCGTAGTTTGGATAGCGTGATTGACCAATATCTGGGTGTTGTAAAACCTATGTATCACCAGTTCATCGAGCCGACCAAGCGGTATGCGGATATCGTCATTCCTGAAGGGGTCAGTAATACAGTGGCTATCGACCTGTTGACCACCAAGATTGCAAAGATTTTGGAAGAAGCTCGAAACAGCAAATAATCAGATGAGGAGGCTTGGCCTCCTTTTTCTATTTTTCCTTTCGTTTCGATATGCAAAAGGAGATTTTTAATCATATTTTTGGTATAATAATACCCATGGAAAAGCAAGAAAATGAATAGTAGGTGGAGATGGAAAAGTATTTATCGGTAACAACTTTGACCAAGTATCTGAAAATGAAATTCGATAAAGACCCATACTTGGAACGGGTCTATTTAACTGGTCAGGTTTCCAACTTTCGTAAACGACCTACTCACCAATATTTCTCTCTAAAAGATGACCATGCGGTTATTCAAGCGACCATCTGGTCAGGAATTTATCAGAAATTAGGCTTCGACCTCGAAGAAGGAATGAAGATCAATGTGATTGGGCGTGTTCAGGTTTATGAACCAAGTGGGAGTTACTCTATTATCATTGAGAAGGCTGAACCTGATGGGGTTGGTGCGCTTGCGATTCAGTTTGAACAACTCAAGAAAAATTGACTGAAGAAGGCCTTTTTCAAGAATGCTTCAAGCAACCTCTTCCCCAGTTTGCTAAGAGAATTGGTGTAGTAACCAGCCGCAGTGGAGCCGTTATTCGAGATATTATCACAACTGTGAGCAGACGTTTTCCTGGTGTTGATATCCTTCTCTATCCGACCAAGGTGCAAGGAGATGGAGCTGCTGAGGAAATAGCAGGGAATATTGCTCGTGCTAATCAACGGGATGATTTGGACTTGCTCATTATTGGTCGTGGTGGAGGTTCCATCGAGGATCTCTGGGCCTTTAACGAAGAAATTGTGGTACGGGCTATTTTTGAATCCCGTTTGCCAGTCATTTCTAGTGTGGGGCATGAGACGGATGTGACCTTGGCAGACTTTGTGGCGGATCGTCGTGCGGCAACGCCAACGGCTGCGGCAGAACTGGCAACGCCTGTAACTAAGTTGGATCTCTTGACCCATTTGCAAAATCAAGAAAAACGGATGGCAACAGCAGTTCAGAATGTCCTATCTAAGAAAAAAGAAGCTTCGAAAAAATGCAGTCAGTCTGTTATCTTTAGACAGCCAGAGCGCTTGTATGACGGTTATTTGCAACGCTTGGATCAGCTGCAACTGCGCTTAAAACAAAGTTTGCGAACACGGATTTCTGATAGCAAACAAGTTGTCCAAGCAAGGACTCACCAATTGCTACAATTATCACCCGTTACCAAAATCCAACGCTATCAAGACCGGCTTGCTCAGTTGAACAAGCTCCTCCGTAGCCAAATGGCTCTGGTTTATGATGCTAAGGTTGCTGAGGTCAAGCGACTTTCAGAAGCCTTGCTGATGTTGGATACGAGCCGAATTGTTGCGCGTGGCTATGCTATTGTCAAAAAAGAAGAGTCCGTTGTGGATTCGGTTGAGAGTTTGAAGAAAAAAGACCAAGTGACGCTGTTGATGCGAGACGGTCAAGTAGAATTAGAGGTTAAAGATGTCAAAACAAAAGAAATTTGAGGAAAATCTAGCAGAACTGGAAACCATTGTCCAAAGTTTAGAAAATGGTGAAATTGCCTTAGAAGATGCGATTACTGCTTTCCAAAAGGGCATGGTCTTGTCAAAAGAACTCCAAGCGACGCTGGACAAGGCTGAAAAGACCTTGGTCAAGGTCATGCAAGAAGATGGAACAGAAAGTGATTTTGAATGAAGAAGCAAGAAAAATTAGCTCTTGTTGAGTCGGCCTTGGAAGACTTTTATGGAGATCAGCAGTTTGCCTCTAGTTTACGAGAGTCTGTTCTCTATTCCATTCATGCTGGTGGCAAGCGTATTCGCCCTTTTCTCTTGTTAGAAGTTCTGGAAGCTCTGCAAGTCGTTATCCAACCAGCTCACGCCCAAGTGGCTGCGGCCTTGGAAATGATTCATACAGGGAGCTTGATTCACGATGATCTTCCAGCTATGGATGACGACGATTATCGTCGGGGACGCTTGACCAATCATAAGAAATTTGGCGAAGCTATGGCAATATTGGCAGGAGATGCCTTGTTCCTAGATCCCTATGCCCTGATAGCGCAGGCAGATTTGCCAAGTCAGATCAAGGTGGACTTGATTGTCAACTTATCCCTTGCTTCAGGAAGTCTGGGAATGGTTGCAGGGCAGGTTTTAGATATGGAAGGCGAACACCAACATTTGTCTTTGGAAGAACTTCAGACCATTCATGCTAATAAGACTGGGAAATTACTAGCTTATCCTTTCCAAGCAGCTGCTATCATAGCTGAATTAGCTCCTGAAATCCAAGCAAAATTAAAAACTGTGGGTGAATTGATTGGGCTGGCCTTTCAAGTTCGAGATGATGTGCTGGATGTGACCGCTAGTTTTGAGGAAATCGGCAAGACTCCGCAAAAGGATTTACAGGCAGAAAAGTCGACCTATCCAGCCTTGCTGGGCTTGGAAGAGGCCATTGCCTTTTGTAACCAAACTCTGGATCAAGCCGAGGCTGAATTAGAAGAAATCGCCCAGCAAGTCAGCTTTGAAACAGAACCGATTGTGAAAGTAGTAGAAAGTTTGAGAATCAATGGCTAAGGAAAGAGTGGATGTACTAGCTTATAAACAGGGTTTGTTTGAAACGCGTGAACAAGCCAAGCGCGGTGTCATGGCTGGTCTAGTTGTAGCTGTCCTCAATGGGGAGCGTTTTGACAAGCCAGGAGAGAAAATTCCAGATGATACTGAGCTAAAACTCAAAGGTGAAAAACTCAAGTATGTCAGTCGTGGTGGTTTGAAACTGGAAAAGGCCTTGCAGGTCTTTGATTTGTCAGTGGATGGCGCAACCACGATTGATATTGGGGCCTCCACTGGAGGATTTACCGACGTCATGTTGCAGAATGGTGCAGAGTTGGTCTATGCGGTGGATGTTGGTACCAATCAGTTGGCTTGGAAATTGCGTCAAGATCCTCGGGTTGTCAGTATGGAGCAGTTTAATTTCCGCTATGCTGAAAAGACTGATTTTGAGCAGGAACCAAGTTTTGCCAGTATTGATGTGAGTTTCATTTCCCTGAGTCTGATTTTGCCTGCCTTGCACCGTGTCTTGGCTGAACAAGGTCAGGTGGTGGCTTTGGTTAAGCCACAGTTTGAAGCAGGTCGTGAGCAGATTGGGAGAATGGAATTATTCGCGACGCTAAGGTTCATCAACATGTCCTTGAATCAGTCACTGCTATGGCAGTTGAGCAAGGCTTTTCTGTGCTTGGATTAGACTATTCACCAATCCAAGGAGGACATGGAAATATTGAGTTTTTAGCTTATTTGAAAAAGGAAGAGGGAGCAAGTAATCAAGTTGCCCCCGAAATAGAAAAAGTTGTAGAGAGAGCACATAGAGAATTTAAAGATGAATAAAAAAGAGAGACTTGAAAAAATTAGAAGATTTGTTACGGATTATCAAATCGGGACTCAGGAAGAAATCGTTGAGCATTTGAAGGAAGCAGGTATTTCTGCTACTCAAGCCACTGTCTCAAGGGACATCAAGGAGCTTGGGATTGTTAAAATTCCTTTGAAGAACAACACCTATATCTATGAGTTGCCAAAATCAATCGTCAAAAGTTTGCAGTTGGCTGAGGACAATATTGTGAGTTCTGAGTTAATGGGAAATATGATCAATCTTTCTGTCATTCCTGGAAATACTATTTTTGTGAAGAGTCAGTTGGTTGAAGCATTCACTGAACAGATTTTTAGCTGTCTAGCAGATGATGATTCTATCTTAATTGTAGCTAGAACAGCTGAGGCTGCTAAGGAAATTGTTGAACAAGTAAAAAAATGGTAGGTCAGTATGTTACTTGAAATTTCGATAAAAAACTTTGCTATTATTGAGGCCATTTCTCTCAATTTTGAAAAGGGTATGACTGTTTTGACCGGGGAAACGGGTGCCGGAAAATCTATCATTATCGATGCTATGAATCTCATGTTGGGGGCTCGAGCAACGACTGATGTTATTCGTCACGGTGCTCCTAAGGCAGAGATTGAGGGACTTTTCTCGGTTGAAAACAGTCGCCTTTTGCAGGAACTTTTTGATGAGCAAGGTTTGGAATTGGGGGATGAGATTATCATTCGCCGTGAAATTCTTCAAAATGGGCGAAGTGTTAGTCGCGTCAATGGCCAGATGGTTAATCTTTCTGTCTTGCGTGCAATCGGTCAGCATCTTGTCGATATTCATGGTCAACATGACCAAGAAGAGCTAATGCGTCCACAACTTCATATCCAAATGTTGGATGAATTTGGCGATGCAGCATTTTTGGAGTTGAAACAAGCCTATCAGACAAGCTTTGATGCCTATCGCAAAATGCGGAAACAAGTTCTTGAAGTTAAGAAAAATCAGCAAGAACACAAGTCTCGCATTGAGATGTTGGAATTTCAAATGGCAGAGATTGAGGCGGTAAATTTGCAAGCTGGGGAGGATGTTAGTCTCAACCAGGAACGAGATAAACTCCTCAACCACAAGAATATAGCGGATACCTTGACAAATGCCTACACTATGTTGGACAATGAGGAATTCTCCAGCCTAGCAAATATCCGTTCCGCCATGAATGACATGGAAAGTATCGAAGAATACGACCCTGAATACCGTGAAATTTCAAGTTCTCTGTCTGAAACCTACTATGTTTTAGAAGATATTACCAAGCGTTTGGAAGATATCATTGAAGATTTAGATTTTGATGGCAATCGCCTCATGCAGGTTGAAAATCGCTTAGACCTTCTGAATACTATTACACGCAAGTACGGTGGGACTGTGGATGAGGTCTTGCTTTACTTTGCTAAGATTACGGATGAGTATAATCTCTTGACTGGAAATAACCTTTCTTCCGAAGACATGGAAGCAGAGCTTAAGAAATTGGAAGTCAATCTTGTTGATTTGGCTGGTCAGCTTGCATCTGCTCGCCATGACTTGGCCCAGCAGCTCGAAGCAGAGATTAAGCAAGAACTGCAAGACCTATATATGGAAAAGGCACAGTTTCAGGTTCGCTTTAGTAAGGGCAAATTCAGTCGTGAAGGAAATGAAACAGTTGAGTTTTACATTTCAACCAACCCTGGCGAGGACCTTAAACCCTTGGTCAAGGTTGCATCTGGTGGGGAATTGTCTCGTCTCATGCTAGCTATTAAGTCTGCCTTTTCTCGTAAGGAAGGTAAGACCAGTATTGTCTTTGATGAGGTGGATACGGGAGTTTCAGGTCGTGTGGCCCAAGCTATTGCGCAGAAGATTCATAAGATTGGCCAGCATGGTCAGGTTTTAGCTATTTCTCATCTACCACAAGTGATTGCCATTGCGGACTACCAGTTCTTTATTGAAAAGATTAGTGACGAACATTCAACTGTTTCTACGGTTCGTCTCTTAACTTTAGAAGAGCGAGTAGAGGAAGTTGCTAGATGTTGGCCGGGGAGAATGTAACAGAAGCGGCCCTTAGCCAAGCCAGAGAATTATTGCAAAAGAGGGAGAAATAAATGACAGATTATTATGTAATTGGAGATGTCCATGGAAAAGCAGGTATGTTGGAAGACCTTCTCAAAACATGGGATGGTCACACCCAGTTGCTCTTTCTAGGGGATCTGATTGACCGAGGTGAAGATAGTCGCCGTGTTCTAGAAATGGTCAAGGACTTGGTGTACAATCATGGAGCTATCTGTCTATCAGGCAACCACGAGTATATGTTTTTGACTTGGTTGGACAATCCTGAAGAAAGTTATGACCACTATCGTCGAAATGGTGGTGATACAACCATTAACTCTATCCTAGGTCGTCCCTTGGATGCACCAGTTGATGGCGTAGGAGATGCCAAACGGGTTGCGACAGAAGCAGCAGACTTGGTCGAATTTATTCGTAAAATGCCATTTGTAGTAGAGACAGACAAGTATATCTTTGTTCACGCTGGTATTGATTTGACCTTGGATGATTGGCATGAAACCACTGATTACAAGAAAGTCTGGCTCAGAAAACCATTCCACGAAGCTGAAAATAATACCGGGAAAACCATTGTTTTTGGGCATACACCAGTTTATGGTTTGCTGAAGCAAGACCGAGGTACTGCTGAGCTTTGGATGACAGAGGATGACAAGATTGGCATGGATGGAGGAGCTGTCTATGGCGGTGTCCTTCATGGGATTGTCTTTACTGACCAAGGCATGACTGAGCACTATTTCATTGAAAATGACGGCTTTATCGCCGAAGATTAGTACTCCTAGCAGGGTATGGTCTTGTCAAAATGTTAAAAACAATTTATAATAAATAAATACCCTGAAAGGAAGAGAATCATGAATTTAGAAGAATTGAAAAAACGACAGGAAAAGATCCGTAACTTCTCTATTATCGCCCATATTGACCACGGAAAGTCAACTTTGGCAGACCGTATTTTGGAAAAGACGGAGACGGTTTCTAGTCGTGAAATGCAAGCCCAGCTTCTGGATAGTATGGATCTTGAGCGTGAACGCGGAATTACCATCAAACTCAATGCTATTGAGCTGAATTACACTGCTAAAGATGGGGAAACCTATATTTTCCACTTGATTGACACGCCTGGACACGTGGACTTTACCTATGAAGTGTCGCGTTCTCTAGCTGCCTGTGAGGGAGCGATTTTAGTGGTCGATGCAGCCCAAGGGATTGAGGCTCAAACCCTTGCCAATGTCTATCTTGCCTTGGACAATGATTTGGAAATTCTTCCAGTTATTAACAAGATTGACCTACCAGCAGCGGATCCTGAGCGCGTGCGCACGGAGATTGAGGATGTCATTGGACTGGATGCCAGTGAAGCAGTCTTAGCTTCTGCCAAAGCTGGTATTGGTATTGAAGAAATTCTTGAGCAAATCGTAGAGAAAGTTCCTGCACCAACTGGTGATGTGACGGCACCACTCAAGGCCTTGATTTTCGACTCTGTCTACGATGCTTACCGAGGGGTTATCCTCCAAGTTCGTGTCATGGATGGGGTGGTCAAACCTGGTGATAAGATTCAGCTCATGAGCAATGGCAAGACCTTTGATGTGACTGAGGTCGGAATTTTCACTCCGAAAGCAGTAGGGCGTGATTTCCTAGCGACTGGTGATGTTGGTTATATTGCGGCTTCTATCAAAACGGTTCAAGACACGCGTGTCGGAGATACAGTGACTCTAGCAAGCAATCCTGCAGCAGAACCGCTTGATGGCTACAAACAGATGAACCCTATGGTCTTTGCAGGTCTTTATCCAATTGAGTCAAATAAGTACAATGACCTTCGTGAAGCCCTGGAAAAATTGCAGCTCAATGATGCCAGTCTTCAATTTGAACCAGAGACATCTCAGGCACTTGGATTTGGTTCCGTTGTGGTTTCCTTGGACTTCTCCATATGGATGTTATCCAAGAGCGTTTAGAGCGTGAGTTTAACATTGACCTCATCATGACAGCTCCGTCTGTTATCTACAAGGTTAACCAAACTGACGGTGAGTCTATGGATGTGTCAAATCCATCAGAATTCCCAGATCCAACTAAGATTGCGACCATTGAAGAGCCGTATGTCAAGGCGCAAATCATGGTACCGCAGGAGTTTGTCGGAGCAGTGATGGAACTAGCTCAGCGCAAACGTGGGGACTTTATAACCATGGACTATATTGATGACAATCGTGTCAATGTTATCTATCAAATTCCACTTGCTGAAATCGTCTTTGACTTCTTTGATAAACTCAAGTCTTCGACACGTGGTTATGCAAGCTTTGACTACGAATTATCAGAGTATCGCCCATCTAAGCTGGTCAAAATGGACATCCTTCTCAATGGAGATAAGGTGGACGCCCTTAGCTTTATCGTTCACAAGGACTTTGCCTATGAACGTGGAAAACTCATCGTTGATAAGCTCAAGAAAATCATCCCTCGTCAACAGTTTGAGGTGCCAATTCAGGCAGCTATTGGACACAAGATTGTGGCTCGTACTGATATCAAGGCCCTTCGTAAAAATGTACTTGCCAAGTGTTATGGTGGTGACGTTTCTCGTAAACGCAAACTCCTTGAAAAACAAAAAGCTGGTAAGAAACGCATGAAGGCTATCGGATCAGTAGAAGTTCCACAAGAAGCCTTCCTCAGCGTCTTGAGTATGGATGAAGAATAGAAATAGAAAACAAAACTCTTGAGAAATTTTCAAGAGTTTTTGCTTTAAAGGAGAATGAGAAAAATCGTCAACTGACAGAATTGGTCAGGTTAAAATTTGACAGGAGTCCTGATTTTTTTTATAATGCAGATGGAAAGGTGGTAGGATGAAAAAATTATTAATTTCAGGAACGGTTGTTCTCGCTAGTGTTTTTTTAGCTTCATGCTCCAATAAGTCTCAAACAGCAACCGAAGAAAATTCGACTGCGGTTGTTAGTTCTTCTAGCAGTTTGGAAACGAGTAGTTCTAGTTCTGCTGTTTCTGAAGCGAAAAAGGAAGAGACACAAATCATTGGTTCGAATGAATATGGTTTTGTCAAGGTACCCAAATCATGGGTTCGATTCCATGAAGTAGAAGGTGGAAATGATATACAGTATTGCGATGGAACAGATATCAACATTGTTACGCTGAATACCTTCAAGGCTGAGCAGTTTAATATTAGCGAAGAAGAGTATGCCAAACTGGATGTTGTGACTGTCTCTGCTAGTATTTTATCTTCCAAAGAACAAAGCTCTGATTTCAGTAAGGTTTGGGGCTCCAAATCGACCATTGGAGGTTATGAAGCCTATGTTGTCAATGCAATTGCTAAGTCAGGGAAATACCTCGTTACTTGGGTTTTTCGATCAAATGATGGTAAAATCCGCTATGTTTCACTTGAAGGGGATGGGGAAACTTTAAAAACAATCTTACCGATGATTGAAAGTAGCTGGTCAACTACTAAAGCTGAATAAATGAAAAAAAGAAGATCAACTGATCTTCTTTTTATTTTTTTACGAATAGATAAGAGAGTAGTAAAAGAAATGGAGTTTCTTATGAAAATTGATAACTATGAAATCTATAAATTGCGCAAAGCTGGGCTAACCAATCAACAGATCTTAACTGTTCTTGAATATGACGAGACCGTAGATCAGGAGCTCTTGCTAGGTGATATTGCTGAAATCTCTGGTTGCCGCAATCCTGCTGTCTTTATGGAACGCTATTTCCAGATAGATGATGTACAGTTGGAGAAGGAGTTTCAGAAATTTCCATCCTTTTCTATTCTTGACGACTGTTATCCTTGGGATTTGAGTGAGATTTATGATGCTCCAGCGCTCTTGTTTTATAAAGGAAATCTAGACTTATTGAAATTTCCAAAGGTTGCTCTTGTAGGGAGTCGTTCATGTTCGAGTCAGGGAGCAAAGTCGGTTCAGAAATTATCCAAGGCTTGGAAAACGAGTTAATCGTGGTCAGCGGCTTGGCCAAAGGAATTGATACCGCTGCCCATATGGCTGCGCTCCAGAATGGAGGGAGAACGATTGCTGTGATTGGAACAGGATTAGATGTTTTTTATCCACGTGCCAATAAACGCCTGCAAGAGTACATTGGCAATCATCATCTAGTGCTAAGTGAATACGGACCAGGTGAAGAACCCTTGAAATTTCACTTTCCAGCTCGTAATCGCATCATTGCAGGATTGTGTCGTGGAGTGATTGTGGCAGAGGCAAGGATGCGTTCTGGTAGTCTTATTACCTGTGAGCGAGCTATGGAAGAAGGACGCGATGTTTTTGCCATTCCAGGAAACATTTTAGATGGCCATTCAGATGGCTGTCACCACCTGATCCAAGAGGGAGCAAAACTGATTTCCAGCGGTCAAGATGTGCTAGCTGAGTTTGAATTTTAAGGAGAAATTGTTCACTCAGATAAACTTTTCTTCTATACTATAGGAGTTAAGTCTTGACAGGTCTTTAAAAATGGTTTACACTTTATAAAGTTTATTACTTTGAAAAGGTGTGATAGTGTGGCTACGGCAACAAAGAAGAAAAAATCAACAGTTAAAAAAAATCTAGTCATCGTGGAGTCGCCTGCCAAGGCGAAAACGATTGAGAAATATCTAGGAAGAAATTATAAGGTTCTAGCAAGTGTCGGACATATCCGAGATTTGAAAAAATCCAGTATGTCAGTTGACATCGAAAACAACTATGAACCGCAATATATCAATATCCGAGGAAAAGGTCCTCTCATCAATGATCTGAAAAAAGAAGCCAAAAAGGCCAATAAAGTCTTTCTGGCAAGTGACCCGGACCGTGAAGGAGAAGCGATTTCCTGGCATTTAGCTCATATTCTCGATCTGGATGAAAATGATGCCAACCGTGTGGTCTTTAATGAAATCACCAAGGATGCAGTGAAAAACGCTTTTAAAGAACCTCGCAAGATTGATATGGACTTGGTCGATGCCCAACAAGCACGTCGTGTTTTGGACCGCTTGGTAGGCTATTCGATTTCACCAATTCTCTGGAAGAAGGTCAAGAAGGGCTTATCAGCTGGACGCGTACAGTCTGTTGCACTCAAGTTAATCATTGACCGTGAAAATGAGATTAATGCCTTCCAACCCGAAGAATATTGGACGATTGATGGAGTCTTCAAAAAGGGAACCAAGCAGTTCCAAGCTTCTTTCTATGGTATGAATGGCAAAAAGATGAAATTGACCACCAATGAAGAGGTCAAAGAAGTCTTGTCCCATCTAACGAGTAAAGATTTTGCAGTGGATCAGGTAGATAAGAAGGAGCGCAAACGCAATGCGCCACTACCTTATACTACCTCAACCATGCAAATGGACGCTGCTAACAAAATCAATTTCCGTACTCGTAAGACCATGATGGTTGCCCAACAGCTCTATGAAGGAATCAATATCGGTACAGGCGTGCAAGGTTTGATTACCTATATGCGTACAGACTCGACCCGTATCAGTCCTGTGGCTCAAAATGAAGCGGCAAGCTACATTAATGACCGTTTTGGTAGCAAGTATTCCAAGCATGGTAGCAAGGTAAAGAATGCCTCAGGTGCTCAAGATGCCCACGAAGCCATTCGTCCATCTAGCGTCTTTAACACACCTGAAAGCATCGCTAAGTACTTGGACAAAGACCAGCTCAAACTTTATACCCTTATCTGGAACCGTTTTGTAGCGAGCCAGATGACGGGAGCTATCTTTGATACCATGGCTGTCAAGCTCTCTCAAAATGGAGTCCAGTTTGCAGCAAATGGTAGCCAAGTTAAGTTTGATGGGTATCTTGCCATCTACAATGACTCTGACAAAAACAAGATGTTGCCAGATATGGCTGTTGGAGATGTAGTCAAGCAGGTGAATAGCAAGCCAGAACAACATTTCACCCAACCCCCTGCTCGCTATTCGGAAGCGACCCTTATCAAGACTTTGGAAGAAAATGGAGTTGGTCGTCCATCAACCTACGCACCAACTATTGAAACCATTCAGAAACGCTATTATGTTCGTCTGGCAGCCAAACGCTTTGAACCAACTGAGTTGGGAGAAATTGTCAATAAACTCATTGTTGAATATTTCCCAGACATCGTAAACGTGACTTTCACAGCTGAGATGGAAGGAAAACTGGATGATGTCGAAGTTGGAAAAGAACAGTGGCAACGTGTTATTGATGAATTTTATAAACCATTCTCCAAAGAAGTAGCCAAGGCTGAAGCTGAAATGGAAAAAATTCAGATCAAGGATGAGCCAGCAGGATTTGACTGTGAGGTCTGTGGTAGTCCAATGGTGATTAAGCTAGGCCGTTTTGGTAAATTCTATGCTTGTAGCAATTTCCCAGACTGCCATCACACGCAAGCGATTGTTAAGGAGATTGGTGTTGAGTGCCCAAGCTGCCATCAAGGACAAATCATCGAACGCAAAACCAAGCGCAATCGTATCTTCTATGGTTGCAACCGCTATCCAGAATGCGAATTTACTTCCTGGGACAAACCGATTGGCCGTGACTGTCCAAAATGCGGACACTTCCTTGTGGAGAAAAAAGTCCGTGGTGGTGGCAAGCAGGTTGTATGTAGTAATGGCGACTACGAAGAGGAAAAGATCAAATAAAATGCCGAGTCCTGAAAATGAATTTCAGGCTCTTTTTACTTGAAGCTTGACAAATTTCCTCATTGTATGCGAAACTAGAGGAAGAGTAATTTATCTAGGAGAAGTTATGCGCATTATTTATTTCTGTATTGGTTTTATTTCTTTGGCTCTAGCTCTTGTAGGGGTTGTCTTGCCCCTCTTGCCAACAACGCCCTTCCTTTTGCTATCAATTGCTTGCTTTTCAAAATCTTCTAAGCGTTTTGAAGACTGGCTTTATCATACAAAGCTTTATCAGACCTATGTAGCTGACTTTCGGGAAACCAAGTCAATCGCGCGTGAACGCAAGAAAAAAATCATCGTATCTATCTATATCTTGATGGGAATTTCTATTTATTTTGCCCCTCTTTTGCCAGTCAAAATCGGTCTGGGAGCCTTGACTATCTTTATCACCTACTATCTCTTTAAAGTCATTCCAGACAAAGAATAGATAAAAATAGTAGTTATTTGCCTTGATAAAAATGAAAGCATATTTAAATAATATGATATAATAAATTAAAAGTAATCTTCAAGGAGAATCAAATGATTTACGAATTTTGTGCTGAAAATGTGACCTTGCTTGAAAAAGCGATGCAGGCTGGAGCTCGTCGAATCGAACTCTGTGATAATTTAGCTGTTGGCGGGACAACACCAAGCTATGGAGTAACCAAGGCAGCTGTTGAATTGGCAGCTAACTACGATACGACCATCATGACCATGATTCGTCCACGTGGTGGCGACTTTGTCTATCATGATTTGGAAATTGCCATCATGCTAGAAGACATTCGTTTAACTGCTCAAACAGGTAGCCAAGGGGTTGTCTTTGGTGCTCTAACTGCTGATAAGAAATTGGATAAGGCTAATCTTGAAAAATTAATCGCCGCATCAAAAGGAATGGAAATTGTCTTCCACATGGCCTTTGATGAATTGAGCGAAGAAGACCAGTTGGAAGCTATTGACTGGCTCAGCCAAGCTGGTGTCACTCGTATCTTGACTCGTGCTGGCGTATCTGGTGACTCGTTAGAAAAACGTTTTGCCCACTATCTCAGAATTTTGGAACATGCAAAAGGTAAAATTGAAATCTTACCAGGTGGTGGGATTGACTTGGATAACCGTCAAACCTTTATCAACCAGCTAGGTGTGACACAATTGCATGGAACTAAGGTTGTCTTTTAAAAAATAGAAAGGAACTGCTAGCTTTCGGTAGCAGTTTTCACTTATGTTTGAAATTTTTAAATCCTATCAGTTTAATAAAGAAAAGGCCAGAGACTATGGTTTTGTAGAAAATGGAGAAGTCTGGACCTATAGTTGCCAGATTTTGCAGGGTGACTTTATCATGACAGTCTCCATCACTACTGATAATGTGAGTTTTCAGGTCTTTGATAAGGAGACTGGTGACCTCTATCCTCAAGTTCACATGGAAAGCATGAGGGGAAGTTTTGTCGGAAGTGTCCGTGAGGCTTGTTTGGAGATTCTTTACCAGATTCGGAAGGTTTGTTTTGATGTGCAGGATTTTATCTGTCCTCAGACTAAGCGAATCATGGATCAGGTTCATGAAAAATATGGAAATCAGTTAGAATATCTGTGGGGGGAAATCTCCTGATACGGCAGTATTACGTCATGAAGGCAGTAAAAAGTGGTATGCTGTTTTAATGAAAATACCTTGGGATAAGCTAGATAAGGACAGAAAAGGGCTAGTGGAAGCTGTCAACCTCAAACACGATCAAGTAGCGGACTTGCTTTCACATAAGGGCATTTATCCAGCTTTTCATATGAACAAACGCTACTGGATTAGTCTGGCTCTTGATGATAGTTTGCTTGATGAAGAGGTGTTAGAACTAATCGAAAGAAGTTGGAACTTAACTGTGAAAAAATAAGGAAATTCACTTGATTTTTCAAATACTTTCAATTAGCAAAATATTCTTTACTGAAGAAATTTTCAGAAAATAATGGATTTTTTCTTGACAAGTACTTTTAGCTATGCTAAAATACTAAACAAGATATCAAACGAAGGAGAAAGTCAAACATGAAAACAGCTAAGTTTAATCAATTTGCTTTGTTGTTGAGGTACTCGGGCTAGTGCAAAAGCATTAGTCCTGTTTGGCTTACCAAGCGGGAGTAAATCAACATCTCGCTTGGGTTTCTGAGCGAGATGTTTTTTTTTTTAAAACCATATTTGGAAAAGGGGAATTCTTATGCGTAAAGTTGAATTTTTTGATACAAGTCTTCGTGATGGGGAACAAACACCTGGTGTTAACTTCTCAATCAAGGAAAAAGTTTCCATTGCAAGACAGCTGGAGAAATGGGGAATTTCTGTAATTGAAGCTGGTTTTCCGGCTGCTAGTCCAGATTCATTTATAGCCGTTAAAGAAATTGCTAAAGCTATGAAAAAAACAGCAGTGACAGGATTAGCTCGTTCTGTAAAATCTGATATTGATGCTTGTTATGAGGCGCTAAAGGATGCCAAGTATCCACAGATTCATGTCTTTATCGCTACCAGTCCGATTCACCGCAAGTATAAACTCAATAAGAGCAAGGAAGAGATTTTAGAAGCTATTAAGGAGCATGTTTCTTATGCACGTTCTAAGTTTGAGGTTGTCGAGTTCTCTCCTGAAGATGCGACTAGAACAGAGTTGGATTTCCTCTTGCAAGTCGTTCAAACAGCGGTCGATGCAGGTGCATCTTATATCAATATCCCTGACACAGTTGGCTTTACGACTCCAGAAGAGTTTGCACGCATCTTTGATCACTTGACTGAAAATATTAAATCAGATCATAAAGTTGTCTTTGGTGTCCACTGTCACGATGATCTCGGTATGGCAACTGCAAATACTTTGACAGCGATTAAACACGGTGCTGGACGTGTCCAGGGAACTATTAATGGCATCGGTGAACGCGCAGGTAATGTTGCTCTTGAAGAAGTAGCTGTTGCTTTGAAGATTCGTGAGGATTTCTTCCAAGCAACTAGTGATATTGTTTTGGATGAAACAATGAATACGTCAGAAATGGTTTCTCGCTTCTCTGGTATTCCAGTTCCTAAACAAGGCCGTTGTTGGTGGTAATGCCTTCTCTCACGAGTCCGGTATCCATCAGGATGGTGTCCTTAAGAATCCATTGACTTACGAAATCATCACACCTGAGCTGGTTGGTGTCAAGAGTAATAGTCTTCCGCTTGGGAAATTGTCTGGTCGCCATGCCTTTGTTGAAAAACTAAGAGAATTGGCTCTAGACTTTACAGAAGAGGACATCAAACCACTCTTTGCTAAGTTCAAGGCGCTGGCTGATAAGAAACAAGAAATCACAGATGCAGATATTCGTGCTCTGGTAGCTGGAACCATGGTTGAAAATCCAGAAGGATTCCACTTTGATGATTTACAACTGCAAACTCATGCAGATAATGACATCGAAGCGCTCGTTAGCTTAGCTAATATGGATGGTGAAAAAGTCGAATTCAATGCGACAGGACAAGGCTCTGTTGAAGCAATCTTTAACGCTATCGATAAGTTCTTTAACCAATCTGTCCGCTTGGTGTCCTATACTATTGACGCTGTGACGGATGGAATAGATGCTCAGGCTCGGGTATTGGTGACTGTTGAAAACAGAGATACAGAGACCATCTTTAATGCAGCAGGGATTGATTTCGATGTACTGAAGGCTTCAGCTATTGCCTACATCAATGCCAATACCTTTGTTCAAAAGGAGAATGCTGGTGAGATGGGACGAAGCGTTTCCTATCGCGATATGCCTAACGTGTAAAGGAGAATGCTATGACAAAGAAAATCGTAACTCTAGCAGGGGATGGAATCGGTCCAGAAATTATGGAAGCTGGTTTGGAGGTTTTGGAGGCTCTAGCTGAAAAAACAGGATTTGTCTATGAAATAGACAGACGCCCTTTTGGAGGTGCAGGTATTGATGCTGCAGGGCATCCCTTACCTGATGAAACTCTCAAGGCATGTAGAGAAGCAGACGCTATTCTCCTAGCTGCTATCGGCAGTCCCCAGTATGATGGGGCAGCGGTTCGGCCCGAACAAGGCTTGCTGGGTCTCCGTAAAGAACTCAATCTCTACGCCAATATTCGTCCGGTTAAAATCTTTGAGAGTCTCAAGCACTTATCACCTCTCAAACCAGAACGAATTGCTGGTGTAGACTTTGTCGTGGTGCGTGAGTTGACAGGAGGGATTTACTTTGGAGATCATATTCTTGAAGAGCGAAAAGCGCGTGATATCAACGACTACAGCTATGAGGAAGTGGAGCAGATTATTCGCAAGGCCTTTGAAATCGCAAGAAGTCGGAGAAAAATCGTTACCAGCATCGATAAGCAAAATGTTCTAGCAACATCAAAACTCTGGCGCAGAGTAGCTGAGGAAGTCGCACAGGACTTCCCAGATGTAATCTTAGAGCATCAGCTAGTAGACTCAGCTGCTATGCTCATGATTACCAATCCTGCTAAGTTTGACGTTGTGGTAACGGAAAATCTTTTCGGAGATATTCTATCAGATGAATCAAGCGTTCTATCTGGTACACTTGGAGTTATGCCATCAGCCAGTCATTCTGAAAATGGACCAAGTCTCTATGAGCCCATTCACGGTTCAGCGCCTGATATTGCAGGTCAAGGAATTGCCAATCCTATTTCCATGATTTATCAGTGGCCATGATGCTGAGAGATAGTTTTGGACGTTTTGAGGATGCGGAGCATATCGAATATGCAGTGGAAACCAGTTTGGCGGCAGGCATTTTAACAAGAGATATAGGAGGTCAGGCTTCGACTAAGGAAATGACGGAAGCTATTATTGCAAGGTTATGAAGTTAGATGAAAAAATTACTCTAGTCCTTTTGATTTGGAATGTCATGATTTTCATCATTTATGGAATCGACAAATTCAAGGCAAGGAGAGGTGCTTGGCGCATCCCTGAGAAAATTTTATTGACTATAGCACTTGTCTGTGGTGGATTTGGTGCTTGGTTAGCAGGAATCGCCTTTCACCACAAAACTAGAAAATGGTATTTTAAAACGATTTGGTTTCTTGGGATGGTGACCACACTAGTAGCCTTATATTTCATTTGGAGGTAATGGATGGCAGGAAAATCGATTTTTGATAAATTATGGGAGCGTCATGTCATCACAGGAGAAGAGGGGCAGCCCCAACTCATGTATGTGGATCAACACTATATTCACGAGGTGACCAGTCCCCAAGCCTTTCAAGGATTACGAGACGCAGGTCGCAGATTGAGACGACCAGATTTGACATTTGGAACCTTTGACCACAATGTTCCGACGGTCAATATCTATGATATTCGAGATGTCATTTCGAAAGCGCAAATTGATAAGTTAGCTGAAAATGTTGAGGAGTTTGGGATCGAACATGCGGCCCACGGTTCTGAGAAGCAAGGGATTGTTCACATGGTTGGTCCAGAAACAGGACGGACCCAACCAGGGAAGTTCATCGTCTGTGGAGACAGCCATACAGCAACTCACGGAGCCTTCGGAGCAATTGCCTTTGGGATTGGGACTAGTGAGGTGGAGCATGTCTTTGCTACTCAGACCCTCTGGCAAGTTAAACCCAAGAAAATGTTGGTAGAATTCACTGGTGTTCCTCAAAAAGGAGTTTATTCTAAGGATTATATTCTCGCCTTGATTGCCAAGTACGGCGTTGCCTGTGGTGTTGGCTATGTGGTAGAATATCGTGGGGAAGCGATTGATGCTTTGACCATGGAAGAGCGAATGACCATCTGCAATATGTCCATCGAGTTTGGCTCTAAGATGGGAATTATGAATCCTGATCAGACCACCTATGACTATCTCAAGGGACGGGAATGTGTTCCAGAAGCTTTCGAGGAGGCTGTGGCAGACTGGAAAACGATTGTCAGTGATGATGATGCTGTCTATGATAAGGTTATCCAGATGGATGTCTCAGACTTGGCTCCTATGGTGACTTGGGGTACTAATCCTGCTATGGGAGTTGACTTTGACAGTAGCTTTCCAGAAATTAAGGATATGAATGATGAGCGAGCCTACAATTACATGAACTTGGAGCCTGGTCAAAAGCCAGCAGATATTGAACTAGGCTATATCTTTATTGGGTCTTGTACCAATGCTCGTCTCAGTGATTTACAACTGGCTGCGCGATTTGTCAAAGGAAAGAAAATAGCTCCCAATCTAACAGCTATCGTAGTCCCGGGCTCTCGTCCTGTGAAACGAGCTGCTGAGAAGTTGGGCTTGGACAAAGTCTTTCTAGATGCTGGTTTTGAGTGGAGGGACCCAGGTTGCTCCATGTGCCTAGGGATGAATCCTGACAAGGTACCAGATGGTGTCCACTGCGCTTCAACTAGCAACCGTAACTTTGAGGACAGACAAGGTTTTGGTGCTAAGACCCATCTCTGCAGTCCAGCCATGGCAGCTGCGGCAGCTATCGCAGGGCGTTTCGTAGATGTTCGACAGATGCCAGAGGCCCAGTAAGGAGAGGATATGGAGAAATTTACAGTTTATACAGGAACGACCGTTCCTCTTATGAATGATAACATTGATACTGACCAAATCCTTCCCAAGCAGTTTCTCAAGTTAATTGATAAGAAAGGTTTTGGTAAATACCTCATGTATGCTTGGCGTTATCTGGACGACAAGTATACTGAGGATCCAGACTTTGTCTTTAACCGACCAGAATACCGTAAAGCCAGCATTCTCATCTCAGGGGATAACTTTGGCGCAGGATCTTCGAGGGAACACGCGGCTTGGGCTCTAGCTGACTATGGTTTAAAGTCGTGATTGCAGGGTCTTTCGGTGATATTCATTACAATAATGAACTCAATAATGGTATGTTGCCCATCGTTCAACCCAGAGAGGTTAGAGAGAAACTAGCCCAGTTACAACCAAGCGATCAGGTAACTGTTGACTTGGAACAACAGAAAATCATCTCACCAGTTGGAGAATTCACTTTTGAAATCGATAGCGAATGGAAACACAAGCTCTTAAATGGTTTGGATGATATCGGTATTACGTTGCAGTATGAAGACTTGATTGCTGCTTATGAAAAACAACGTCCAGCCTACTGGCAGGATTAGAAAAAATAGAAAAGGAAATAGAACTATGACAAAACACATTCAATGGAACGGAACACTTTCACAAGAAGGCTATGATATTTTAAAAGGTGAGGGCGGATGTATCGTTTGTCCTACCAAAGTTGGTTACATCATCATGACTAGCGATAAGGCAGGACTTGAACGTAAGTTTGAAGCAAAAGAGCGTAACCGTAACAAGCCAGGCGTCGTTCTCTGCGGTAGCATGGATGAGCTTCGCGCTTTAGCACAACTCAACCCAGAAATTGAAGCTTTCTACCAAAAACATTGGGACGAAGATATTCTTCTAGGTTGTATCCTTCCTTGGAAACCAGAAGCTTTTGAAAAACTCAAAGCTTATGGTGATGGCCGTGAAGAACTTATGACAGACGTTCGTGGTACTAGTTGTTTTGTCATCAAGTTTGGGAAAGCAGGAGAACAATTGGCTGCCAAACTTTGGGAAGAAGGCAAGATGGTCTATGCCTCATCTGCAAACCCATCTGGAAAAGGAAACCGCGGTAAGGTGGAAGGGATCGGAGAACGTATCGAAGGGGCAGTGGACCTTGTCATCGAAGCAGACGATTATGTGGCATCCATCCAACCTGACAAAACGATTGAAACGCGCTACGAGCAAGGTGTGATGGTGTCTATGGTTGATAAAGACGGCAAACTCATCCCAGAACAAGGAGGAGCTCGTTCAATCTCACCAGCTCCAGTTGTGATCCGTAAAGGACTTGACATTGATAAAATCATGATGCACTTGTCAGATACCTTTAACTCATGGGACTACCGTCAGGGAGAGTATTATTAAGATAAAAATGAAGTCTAGTGTTAAGAGTGAATAAAGCTCTCTACACTGGTTTTTTCTTTAGAAATTCTTTCTTTTTATAGGATATGATATGCTAGAAGTGAACTATATATTAATAGAACTTACTTGTAAAAAGTAAATTAAAGGAGCATTCAAATGAACAGTGAACAAAATAACTATTTTTTTGTTGGTACAAGATTTGGTGATGATCGTCTTGGAAAATTTAGGGAAGAAGGAAAGTGGGAATTAGGATGGCATAACAACGAGAAAAATAAACAGTATCAAAAAATGTTAAAGTTGTTTAATAAAATTAAACCAGGTGACGTTTTATTTGCTAAATCCACATATGTCAAAAAGAAGAATTTACCTTTTGTAAAGAAAGATGATTTAAAGGTTTCTGTGATGAATATTCGTGGAATGGCGACTGTTAAAGAGATTTTAGATGATGGGCATACCATTATTGTTGATTGGAAAAAAGAGTATATAGAGAGGGAGTGGTTTTTCTTTACGGGGCAAGAAACAATATGGTTTCCATCAAATATTAAGTATCGAACTAAAGAGACTGATCAGTTAATAAAATTTGCTGCAAGTGATGAAATCATAATTCAAGACTATGACTATTTTTTGAATCATCCTAATTGGAAAAAGTATAAAAAATTAGAAAGTGAAACTATGTTAAGGAATGATTTTTTATTTGATTATAGTGGTATATTAAAAAAATCCAAAAACCTCATCCTCCGTGGTGCTCCTGGCACAGGAAAAACTTATCTTGCTAAAGAAATTGCTAAAGAATTAACGGATGGCAACGAAGACCAAATCGGCTTTGTACAGTTTCACCCATCCTATGATTATACGGATTTTGTGGAGGGTTTAAGACCGGTATCAAATGGGGATGGAGCTATTGAGTTTAAGCTAGAAGATGGTATCTTTAAGAAGTTTTGTAAGAAAGCAGAGAAAAATTGGGCTTATTCACAGAAAGATAAGTTTGAATTAGAAAAGGAAAAAAAATCAACAGCAAAGATTTCAAAATATTTTTCTAATATGGAGTTTCCATCTGACAAATTATATACAACACGTAACTCGTCTTTTTTTATTACAGAAATTGATGAAGATTACATTTATATATCTATTCCTGAAAATGAGGTATCAAAAAAAGTAAAATTAAAAATTCAAGATATTGAAGCAATGTTGACTTCGGAATCTCAATTTAAACAAGTTAAAGATATAACTCGGTTTTTTAACAAAAATAATGCTACCCAAGAGTATTCATATTATTTGACGCTTTATAAAATGATAAAAAATGAGAGTATTCAGGAGGAAGTAATAGAAATAGACAATGAATTGAAAAACTTCGTCTTCATCATCGATGAGATTAATCGTGGGGAGATTTCTAAGATTTTTGGGGAACTCTTTTTCTCTATCGATCCTGAATATCGTGGAGAAAGGGGGAGTGTTTCCACCCAGTATGCTAATTTACATGAGACTGATGACAAATTTTATATCCCTGAAAATGTCTACATCATCGGAACAATGAATGATATTGACCGTTCAGTAGATACCTTTGATTTTGCTATGCGTCGTCGTTTCCGTTTTATTGAAGTTACTGCTGAAAGCCAAGTTGCTATGTTGGATAAAGAACTAGATATCCATGCAGAAGAAGCAAAACTTCGTTTAAGAAACTTGAATGCTGCTATCGAAAACGTTCAGGAGCTAAACAGTCATTATCATATTGGACCAAGTTATTTCCTTAAGTTGAAGGATGTAGACTTTAACTATGAATTACTTTGGTCTGATTACCTTAAACCGCTTTTGGAAGATTACTTACGAGGTTCTTATGAAGAGGCTGAAACTCTAGATACATTGAAAAAAGCATTTGATCTGACAAATAACGAGCAAACAGATCGGCAAGATACTGGTGATGATAATGCGGATAACTGATAATCAGTATAGAATTGCTAAAAAAGACTTTGTCGCAGAATATCCCAACCTAAGTCAAGCACTTCTTGATAGAACACTAGATAACCTTTCTCGAGAGGACCGTATCTTTATTTTCCCAAATGATTTGATGAATTCTCCTGATTTAGACAAGGACCAAAAGATTTTGGAAACAGTTAATCAGGAAATCAAGACAGGAAACGTGATTGGTTTTCTTGGATATGGTCAGGAAAGATTAACGATTTCCTCTCGTTTTTCTGATGAGAGTAACGACCATTTCTTGCATTATCTCTTACAAAAGGTTCTCAATATCAATCTGACTAGTTTAGATGTCGGTCTATCTCCTGAAGATAAGCTTTATCAACTCTTGGTTTACCTCTTTCCAAAGTATCTGCAAGCTGCTCTCAGAAAAGGTCTTTATAAGGAATACCAGCGATTTTTCCATAACGATAGTCATGTAAAGGGGGTACTAGATGTTGGAAATCATCTGAAAAAAAATCTCCCTTTTACGGGAAATATTGCCTATACCACTAGAGAGTTCACCTATGATAATCCACTCATGCAGTTGATTCGGCATACGATTGAGTACATTAAGAATCAGAAAGGTTTCGGAGTTCTGCTCGATAGTAATCGTGAAAATATGACAGAAATTACTCGTGTAACCTCATCTTATAAACTAGCTGATCGTGCCAAGATTATCAGAATGAATAAAATCAAACCCATCCGACACGCCTATTTTAGAGAGTATAGAAAATTACAGGAACTCTGCTTGATGATTCTGAGTAGAGAAAAGCATGGTCTTGGACCTCAAGCCCAAAAGGTACATGGTATTCTCTTTGATGTTGCCTGGCTTTGGGAAGAGTATGTTTACACCTTGTTGCCAAAAGGTTTCATCCATCCTCGAAATAAAGAAAAGAAAGGCGGCATCCTAATATTTTCTGGTGGGGAACAAAAAGTATATCCAGATTTTTATGACAGAGAACGAAAGATTGTTCTAGATGCAAAATATAAAAAACTGGAGTTCACTGAAAGAGGGATTAACCGCGAGGACTTGTTCCAGTTGATTTCCTATTCTTATATTTTAGAAGCTGGGAAAACTTGGAAAGCTGGATTGATTTTTCCTAGTATGGAGCAGTCAGTAAATAGTGAGATAGGAAAAGTAGCGGGGTACGGAGTTTTGCTTAAAAAGTGGTCTATCCAAATCCCTCAAAAGGCTTCATCTTATAATGAATTTTGTGAAATGATGGAAAGCTCCGAAGAAATTTTTAAAAGGAATATTGATAAGGAAGTGGGGAGAAACTAATCTCCTCACTTTTTATATCCGAACTATAAAACCCGAACAATATCGTTTTGTAATTGGAATTATTTGACAAAATCTGTACTTTGGTTTATAATAAATTAAGGAAACGTCGGAAAAGACGTAGGGATGCGCGAGCATAGGTAGGTCATTATAAAAGAAACGAGACATCGATATGTTAAATGAATTTCCAATTTTTGATTACGAAGATATTCAGTTGATCCCAAACAAATGTGTCATTAAAAGCCGTGCAGAAGCGGATACAAGTGTCACTCTAGGAAATCACACTTTCAAACTACCTGTTGTACCAGCCAATATGCAGACGATTTTGGATGAGAACGTAGCAGAGCAACTTGCTAAAGGCGGTTACTTCTACATTATGCACCGTTTTGATGAAGCGGGGCGCATTCCTTTTATCAAACGCATGCACGATCAAGGGCTGATTGCTTCCATTTCTGTCGGTGTCAAGGATTATGAGTATGACTTTGTTAGCCAACTCAAGGCTGATGCTCCTGAGTATATTACGATTGACATTGCTCATGGTCATGCGGATAGCGTGATTTCTATGATCCAACACATCAAGAAGGAATTACCTGATACTTTTGTCATTGCTGGGAATGTTGGAACACCCGAAGCTGTACGTGAATTGGAAAATGCAGGTGCGGATGCTACCAAGGTTGGAATCGGTCCTGGTAAGGTTTGTATCACCAAGGTCAAGACTGGTTTTGGTACAGGTGGTTGGCAGTTGGCAGCACTTCGCTGGTGTGCTAAGGCAGCTCGCAAACCGATTATTGCTGATGGTGGGATTCGTACTCATGGTGATATTGCCAAGTCTATCCGTTTCGGTGCTAGCATGGTCATGATTGGTTCCCTCTTTGCAGGACATATCGAAAGCCCAGGAAAGACGATTGAAGTCGATGGGGAACAATTCAAAGAATACTATGGTTCAGCTTCACAATATCAAAAGGGTGCTTATAAAAACGTGGAAGGAAAACGCATCTTACTTCCTGCCAAAGGACATTTGCAAGATACCCTTACAGAGATGGAGCAGGATCTGCAAAGTGCCATTTCCTACGCAGGTGGACGAAAGGTTGCTGACCTCAAGCATGTTGATTATGTTATCGTGAAAAACTCTATCTGGAACGGAGATGCATCCCACTAATGGACGCTTAGTTCACCCATAAAAGACTTGTTATTAGAGCAAATTTCTGTTATAATAAGACAAGTTTCCACCCTTAGTGTAATGGATATCACGTAAGATTCCGGTTCTTAAGATGGGGGTTCGATTCCCTCAGGGTGGATGTAAATAGCCTAAGAAAGCCTTTAAATAAGGCTTTTTTCTTTAAATTTTTCCTAAAATTGAAAATTTTCTTCTAGAAAAGCTAAATTTTCTTTAGTCCCGTTTTAAAGTGACTCAGGGGGCTTTTTTTGTTATAATAGAAAGGATCGTAATTATTAGAAAGAGGTTGGTATGAAAGAATTACAAACTGTACTGAAGAAGCGTTTTGCAATCGAATTTGCAGACAAAAAGCTACTGGAAACGGCCTTTACTCATACGAGTTATGCCAATGAGCATCGCCTCTTAAAAATTTCACACAATGAGCGCTTGGAATTTTTAGGAGACGCTGTTCTGCAATTATTGATTTCAGAATACCTGTATAAAAAATATCCTAAGAAACCAGAGGGTGATTTATCCAAGCTCCGTGCCATGATTGTCCGTGAGGAAAGTTTGGCTGGTTTTGCGCGTGATTGCCAGTTTGATCAGTTTATCAAGCTAGGAAAAGGAGAAGAAAAGTCTGGTGGGCGCAATCGTGACACCATTCTTGGTGATGCTTTTGAAGCCTTTCTGGGTGCTTTGCTTTTAGACAAAGATGTGGTTAAGGTAAAAGAGTTTATCTATCAGGTCATGATTCCCAAGGTTGAAGCAGGTGACTTTGAAATGATTAAGGATTATAAGACGCATCTGCAAGAGTTACTCCAGGTCAATGGTGATGTGGATATTCGCTACCAGGTTATCTCTGAGACAGGACCTGCTCATGATAAGGTTTTTGATGTAGAAGTTCTGGTTGAGGGCAAGAGCATCGGAAAAGGCCAAGGCCGTTCTAAAAAATTAGCAGAGCAAGAGGCTGCCAAAAATGCCGTTGAGAAAGGGCTGGATTCATGTATTTAAAGGAAATTGAGATTCAGGGATTCAAGTCCTTTGCTGACAAGACCAAGGTAGTCTTTGACCAAGGTGTGACAGCTGTCGTTGGGCCAAATGGATCTGGTAAATCAAATATCACAGAAAGTCTGCGATGGGCCTTGGGGGAATCTAGTGTCAAGAGCCTTCGTGGTGGCAAGATGCCCGATGTCATTTTTGCTGGGACTGAAAGTCGTAAACCGCTCAATTATGCCTCTGTTGTCGTGACCTTGGATAATGAAGATGGCTTTATCAAGGATGCAGGACAAGAAATTAAGGTAGAACGCCATATCTACCGTAGTGGGGATAGCGAATATCGAATTAATGGTAAGAAAGTCCGTCTGCGCGATGTACATGACCTTTTCTTAGATACAGGTCTGGGACGTGATTCCTTCTCTATCATTTCCCAAGGGAAGGTGGAGGAGATTTTTAATTCCAAGCCTGAAGAACGCCGAGCTATTTTTGAAGAAGCTGCAGGAGTTTTGAAATACAAGACTCGTAGAAAAGAAACAGAAAGCAAACTACAGCAAGCTCAAGACAATCTAGACCGCTTAGAGGATATTATCTATGAGTTGGATAATCAAATCAAGCCTCTTGCAAAACAAACCGAGAATGCTCGTAAGTTTCTCGACCTGGATGGTCAACGCAAGGCTATTTACTTGGATGTACTGGTTGCCCAAATCAAGGAAAATAAGGCTGAACTAGAGCTGACAGAAGAAGAGTTAGTTCAGGTTCAGGAACTTTTGACGAGCTACTACCAAAAGCGTGAAGAGTTAGAAGAAGAAAATCAAACACTTAAAAAGAAACGCCAAGATCTCCAAGCTCAAATGTCAAAAGACCAAGGGATCTTGATGGATCTGACGAATCTGATAAGTGACTTAGAGCGAAATTAGCCCTATCAAAACTTGAGTCAGAGCAGGTAGCCCTCAATCAACAAGAAGCACAAGCCCGTTTGGCATCTTTAGAAGATAAGAGAAAGACTCTAAGTAAAGAGAAGGCAGAAAAAGAAGCGAATTTGACACAGTTAGAGGAAAGTCTAACTGAAAACAACAAAGAACTCAATCGTTTAGAAGCAGAATTGCTAGCTTTTTCAGATGATCCTGACCAGATGATCGAGCTCTTGCGTGAACGTTTTGTGGCGCTTTTACAAGAAGAAGCGGATGTCTCAAACCAACTGACCCGCATCGAGAATGAACTAGAGAACAGCCGTCAGCTATCTCAAAAACAAGCAGATCAACTTGAGAAATTGAAAGATCAACTGGCTACAGCTAAAGAAAAAGCAAGTCAGCAAAAGACTGAGCTTGAATCTGCCAAGGAGCAGGTTCAGAAATTATTGGTAGACTACCAAGCTGGTGCCAAGGAGCAAGAGGCAAAGAAGGTTTCTTACCAAGCCCAGCAGAGTCAACTCTTTGACCGTCTGGATAGTCTCAAAAATAAGCAGGCTAGAGCCCAAAGTTTAGAAAATATCCTTAGAAATCATAGCAACTTTTACGCGGGTGTTAAGAGTGTTCTCCAAGAAAAAGACCGTCTTGGTGGGATCATTGGTGCAGTCAGTGAGCATTTGACCTTTGATGTTCATTATCAAACTGCCCTAGAAATTGCGCTTGGAGCCAGCAGTCAGCATATCATTGTAGAAGATGAGAAAGCGGCAACTAAGGCTATTGATTTTCTCAAGCGCAACAAATCCGGTCGTGCAACCTTCCTTCCGTTGACGACGATCAAGGCTCGTGCGATTTCTAGTCAGAACCAAGATGCTATCGCATCAAGTCCAGGCTTCCTTGGAATGGCTGATGAGTTGGTTACTTTTGATACTAGACTAGAAGCCATTTTCAAGAACTTGCTAGCTACGACGGCTATCTTTGATACCGTAGAACATGCCCGTGCAGCTGCTCGTCAAGTTCGTTACCAGGTTCGTATGGTGACACTGGATGGGACAGAGTTGCGCACAGGTGGTTCCTACGCGGGTGGTGCCAATCGGCAGAATAACAGTATCTTCATCAAGCCAGAGCTAGAGCAATTACAAAAAGAAATTGCTGAAGAAGAAGCTAGTTTGCGTTCAGAAGAAGCGGCTTTAAAAACCTTGCAAGATGAGATGGCAGTATTAACAGACAGATTAGAAGCCATCAAATCTCAGGGTGAGCAAGCTCGTATTCAGGAGCAAGGCTTGTATCTTGCTTATCAACAAACCAATCAGCAAGTGGAAGAGTTGGAAACTCTTTGGAAACTTCAAGAAGAGGAATTAAATCGTCTTTCTGAAGGAGATTGGCAAGCGGACAAGGAAAAATGCCAAGAGCGCCTTTCTACTATCGCGAGTGAAAAGCAAAATCTAGAAGCTGAGATTGAAGAGATTAAGTCGAATAAAAACGCTATTCAAGAACGCTATCAAAACTTGCAGGAACAAGTAGCGCAAGCACGCTTGCTTAAGTCAGAACTGCAAGGACAAAAGCGGTACGAAGTGACTGATATTGAACGCCTAGGTAAGGAACTGGATAATCTGGATATCGAACAAGAGGAAATCCAGCGTATCCTCCAAGAAAAGGTTGATAATCTTGAGAAAGTTGATACGGATCTGCTAAGTCAGCAGGCGGAAGAGGCCAAAACTCAGAAATCAAACCTCCAGCAAGGTTTGATTCGCAAGCAGTTTGAGTTGGATGATATCGAAGGCCAGCTGGATGATATTGCTAGTCATTTGGACCAGGCTCGCCAGCAGAATGAAGAGTGGATTCGCAAGCAAACACGTGCTGAAGCTAAGAAAGAAAAGGTCAGCGAACGCTTGCGCTATCTACAAGCCCAATTAACTGACCAGTACCAGATCAGCTATACTGAGGCTCTAGAAAAAGCGCATGAGTTGGAAATCTCAATCTGGCAGAGCAAGAGGTTAAAGATCTTGAGAAGGCTATTCGCTCACTGGGTCCAGTCAATTTGGAAGCTATTGACCAGTACGAAGAAGTCCACAATCGTTTGGATTTCTTAAATAGCCAACGAGATGATATTTTATCTGCGAAAAACCTGCTTCTTGAGACCATTACAGAGATGAATGATGAGGTTAAGGAACGCTTTAAATCAACCTTTGAGGCTATTCGTGAGTCCTTTAAAGTGACCTTTAGACAGATGTTTGGTGGAGGTCAGGCAGACTTGATATTAACTGAGGGTGACCTTTTAACAGCTGGTGTGGAGATTTCTGTTCAACCACCAGGTAAGAAAATCCAGTCTCTCAACCTCATGAGTGGTGGTGAAAAAGCCCTATCGGCCTTGGCCTTGTTGTTCTCTATCATTCGAGTCAAGACTATTCCCTTTGTTATCTTGGATGAGGTAGAGGCGGCACTAGACGAAGCCAATGTTAAACGTTTTGGGGATTACCTCAATCGTTTTGACAAGGATAGTCAGTTTATCGTCGTGACCCACCGTAAGGGGACGATGGCAGCAGCGGATTCTATCTATGGGGTTACCATGCAAGAATCAGGTGTTTCTAGAATTGTTTCTGTTAAGTTAAAAGACATTGAAGAAACAATGGACTAGTTACCAAATGATAGCATCTCTTAGGAGGTGCTATTTTTTTAAAATGAATACCTTAAACTGTCTATCAAGGTCAGTTTAGGCGCAAAAAACGACATTTGGGATTTCCTCTTAGCGAAAAGGCTTTCTCTAAGGC
>BNJS01000659.1_pt1 | contig 213469 bp, 266 predicted proteins | sample 8540461 | NCBI WGS metagenome assembly BNJS01 (sample SAMD00202454, study PRJDB9452) | human saliva metagenome | isolation source: human saliva | place: Japan
CTCCCAAGAATTGGATTGCAAAGATAATCAAAATGATAATGATGGTTGCCAAGATGGTCACATCGTGATTGTAACGGTTAAATCCATAAGCGATGGCTACGTTACCAATACCGCCGGCTCCAACCGCACCAGCCATAGCCGTTTCCCCAACAAGAGAAATCAAGGTCACAGTCGTCACACGGATCAAATCTGGAAGTCCTTCTGATAGATAAACACCCACGATATCCCAGAAAGTCGCTCCGCTCGCTTGAGCCGCCTCAATGACACCACCATCTAGCTCAGCCAAGACAACCTGCACTTGACGGGCAAAGAAGGCAAAGACTGCAAAAGATAGCGGTACGATAGCCGCATTTGGACCAATGCTTGTTCCTACGATTAGATGAGAGAAGGGTGACAAGACTGCCAAGAGAATGATAAATGGTACCGCACGGAAAATAGAGGTAATCTTATCCAAAATCCAAAAAACAACTTTATTTTCCAAAACACCACCCGGCGCTGTCAAGACAAGGAAAAGCCCTGCAACCAGTCCTAAGAAACCTCCGATGATAAAGGAAAGAACCGTCATATAAAGAGTCAAGTAGATAGCTGTTCCCCAGCCTGCCTGACCAGCCCAGCCCATTTTATAGACATTTGGCAAATAGGTTTGAATCAATGATTCCATCTTACTGTCCTCCCTTCAATACTTTTAGTTGTACGCCTGCTTGACGAATGGCTTCTTGGGCACCTGCCAACGCTGCTTTTTCACCTGACAAGACCACAACTAATTCTCCAACAGGAGTACCATCGAGGATTTCAATATTTCCATAGAGGATATTAGCTGTCACTTGATAATGCTTGTACAATTCATTCAAAGTGGCTCGTCTGTTGAAGCCCCTGCATACTTGAGTTGCACCAAGAGACTGTTTTCAGACAAGTGTTCCACGATTTCTTGCTTCTCAATCTTAACCATGGCTTCATCAATACCTGTGGCTGTTGAGATAAAGTCTTGAGTCAAAGGTTGTTTAGGGTCTGAGAAGATTTCAAGGACACTACCCTCTTCAATCAAATGTCCGTCCTGCATAACTGCCACACGGTTGGCAATGTCTTTGACAATCTGCATTTCATGCGTAATCAAGACAACCGTCAATCCTAATTTTTGGTTCAAATCTTGCAACAATGCCAAAATCTGCTTGGTTGTCTTAGGGTCAAGGGCAGACGTTGACTCATCTGAAATCAAAATTTTCGGATCATTTGCCAAGGCACGCGCAATGGCCACACGCTGTTTTTGCCCTCCAGATAGCTGTGAAGGGTAATTTTCAGCACGGTCTGCCAAGCCAACCAAGTCCAACAACTTAGCTACTTTAGCCTTCTTTTCTTCCTTGCTGAGTCCAGAGTGTTTGAGGGCAAAGGCTACATTCTCCTCTGCAGTCTTCTGGCTCATCAGATTGAAATGCTGGAAAATCATCCCAATATCCTGACGTTTACGACGTAACTGCTCTGCCGTCAAGGTCACCTTACCATCAAAAATCACATCGTCGTCAATGGTAATTTTGCCTGCAGATGGTTTTTGCAAGAGGTTAATTACCCGTACAAGGGTTGATTTCCCTGCTCCAGAATATCCAACGATTCCGTAGATATCCCCTTCTTGGATGTGAATGGTCACATCCTTGACCGCTGTGATGGTTCTCTTCTTTTGGTGAAAAGTCACATCGATCTGATCTAACTTGATAATATCTCTACTCATAGCTTCTAATCAGCTCCTCTACTAATTCAATATGGGTGTAGTAATCGGCGATTCGCACATTTTCATCTCCACCGTGGTCTCGGCTATTGGCATTTCCTAGACCGAAGGCCACCATTGGCACCTCTAGGGCATCAAAGACCGTATGCATAGGCCCAGTACCTGCCGTAGTCGGCAAGACTGAAACGCCCTGTGGATAGAATTTCTTGGCCAACTCGATCACATTGAGAATGGCTGGCGCGCTCATATCGCTTCGATAGCTCATCTCTCCCAAGGTATAGTATAATTCTACCTTATCAAAGCCATTTTTGTCTAGCTGTTTCCGAATTTTTTCCAGAACATCATGCGGTTCTAAGCCCGGAACCAGACGAACCTCTAGCTTAGCACTGGCTTCTGCTGGCAAAATAGTCTTAACACCCTGACCTTGATAACCAGACTGGATTCCTTCGATATTAAGGGCTGGTTCAAAAAAGAAACGCTTTAGAAAGGCCATCCGCTCCTCCTGTAAGAGAGGCAACTCCAATCCATAAATCCGACTGACTTCCTCTGGGTTTCGTTGACCATAAGTTTCTAGCAAGGCCATTTCTCGTTCATTTGGTTCTTGAACTTCTTCGTACAAGCCTTCAACCAAGATACGACCATCTGCGGCACGAAGAGACTGTAGGGCTTGAAGGAGGTACCAAGGAGCTGATTCCACAACCCCACCATAACTAGAGTGGATATCCACATCAGCGCTTTTTACCTTGGCATCAAAGGTCACAATCCCCTTATTTCCACCAGAAATTTCTAGCTGTTCCAAGGCATTTTTGGTTCCTTGTTCCCAGACCAACAAATCTGCGCCACGGAGTTTATCCGCATGTTTTTCCAGATACTTATCCAGGTCTGTCGAGGCCGATTCCTCCGCACCCTCCATGATAAAACTGATGTTGACAGGCAGGTCATCGTGGTGCTGCATGTATTTTCTCAAAGCACTCAAACGAGCTGTGATATGACCCTTGTCGTCATCAACTCCACGCCCATACATAAAGCCATTGCGGACCGAAAGCGTAAAGGGATCCTCTGTCCAGACCTGATCCCCGTCCGCTGGTACAGTGTCATAGTGGTTATAGAAATCAGGGTCTTGGCATCTGGACGCGAACTCTTGAAATGCGCCATGACAAAAGGCGCCGTGTAAGTCTCATCAATCTCCACTTCAGCCCCAACACGCTTGAAAATCTCACCCAGATAGTTTGCGACTTCCTTGAGTCCAACCTGCTGGGCAAAGACTGATTTCTTAGAAATCAAGGTACGCAAAACCTCAAAATAATGCTGGGCTACATGATCCTTTTCAAATTTTTCAATCTGTTCTTGTTCGCTAGGAAAAACCATATTCTCTCTACCTTTCTATGAACTACTCTTCCTGACAATCCATGCTCTATACAAAAGCAAGAGGTGGAATTTTCTCTCCCACCTCCCTGTTTCTTATTACCAAACTGGTTGATCCAAACCGTCTGATGTTTCTTCGATAACTTTTTTCACTTCATCTGTATGGTAAGCTGCGATCACTTTCTTGATAGCATCAGCTTTTGGTGATGTTTCCCAATCTTTTTTCGCAACGATGATGTTGTACCATTGTTTTGAATTTTCATCAGCTTGTTCTTTGAAAAGTGCTTTCTTGTAGTCCAATTTTGCTTCTGTAACGAAGGTATTGTTTACAACGGCAGCGTCAACTGATGACAATGAACGAGCTGTTTGGCTAGCGTCCAATTCAGTGATTTTCAAGTTCTTTGGATTTTCTTTGATATTAGCAACTGTTGCAAGAGCAGTTCCTGAAACGTCCAATTTAATCAAGCCAGCTGATTGAAGCAAGTAAAGCGCACGGCTTTCGTTTGTAGCATCGTTCGGTACAGCGATTTCTCCGTTTGCTGGGATGTCTTCTACTTTAGTGTACTTGTTGTCACTTCCATTCAAACCTGAGTAAAGGCGGATTGGAGAGATGTAAGTATCAGCAATCGCTACAAGGTCTTTTCCGTTTTCTTTGTTCCAGTTGTTCAAGAAGTTGTAGTGTTGGAAAGCGTTCAAGTCTACTTCGCCATCAGCAGTTGCCTTGTTTGGTTGTGAGTAGTCTGTGAACTCTGTAAATTCCAAAGTGATTCCGTCTTTTTTAACCAATTCTTGAACTTTATCCCAACGAGCTTCTTCAGAACCGCTACGGTTGACAGTTGCAATTTTGATAGTTGTTGCATTGTCTGCTTTCTTTTCTGAGTTTCCGCAAGCTGCAAGAGCCAAACCTGCGACTGTAGCAAGGGCTGCTACACCAAGCCATTTTTTAATTTTCATGATTCTTTCTCCTTAAAAATAATACCGTACTAGTATCTCATACTTTCTTCAATTGCACAAATTGTTATTAGATAGTCAGATATATAGTTTAAAACTATATCCCTAAAAACTGAGAAATCACCCATCTTATTCAGAATGGATGATTTCAAGAAATTATTTAATATCAGCTTCTGCTGGTAGATAAGTGTCTCCAAAGAATTGTTTAGACAACTTTTCAAGAGTGCCATCTTTGTAGAGTTCTTGGATACGTTTGTCTACAAATGTTTTCAACTCATCTTGACCTTTAGCAAGAAGTGGGTAAACGTAAGGTTGTTGATCGCTTGGAAGTTCGATAACTTTCAAGTTGTCCAAACCTTGGTTCTTGATCACTGTTTCAACACCGATTTTATCAAAAATCTTATAGTCAAATTGGCCATCGCTCAAACGTACCATGATTTGTTGGAAGTCTGCCTTAGTATAGTTAAGGATAGTTGGGTTGTCCGGGTGTTCAGCGTTGTATGCTTCTAACTGCTTAGCTGATGTAGTGGCTTGAACGACTTCCGTCGATTTTCCACCGATATCAGCGAGAGACTTGATACTAGAGTCATCTTTCTTCACTACAAGGACATTAGGGTTTTGGGCAATTGGTGCGGCATAGAGGTATTTCTCCGCACGTTCTTTAGTGTAGCTAAGATTGTTGACAGCCATATTGTAACGATCAGCGTCAAGACCAGCAAATACACCTGACCATTCTGTCTTTTCAAATTTGACATCATATTTGTCAGAATCTTTAAAGATAGCGCGAACCACTTCAATCTCGTAACCAGTCAATTCGCCATTTTCTTCATAGATAAATGGTTTTGGCGAGCCATTGGTTGCAACGATGATTTCTTTCTTGCTAGCTGCTTCTCCTTCTTTCTTAGCACCACCTGAGCAAGCTGCTAGAATGCCTGCAGCAACAAGCCCTAGGGCAGCAAGAGATGAGTATTTAACGATTTTTTTCATGTCATTTCCTCCAAATAGAATACCTTATAATCTTAACAGAAAAAGAGCATTTACGCCATTATATGATATCTATCTCTGTGATAGGTTTTCTTTATGGCTGATTTATACTCAATGAAAATCAAAGAGCAAACTAGAAAGCTAGCCGCAGGTTGCTCAAAACATTGTTTTGAGGTTGCAGATAGAAGCTGACGTGGTTTGAAGAGACTTTCGAAGAGTATTAAAAGACCAAGCGCAAGACGGCAATCAAGACCACTCCAAAGAGAACTGTTCCGACTAGATTGCGGTAGCGAAAGGCTACCCAAGCTGTTGGAAAGACTGCTAAAAAGTCCAGCCATTTGATTTGAGGCAAGCTGCCAACCTTGCCTGTCACTACGCTTGAAAGAATCAAGGCAAAGATAATGGAGACGGGCAAAAACTTCAAAAAACGCTCAACAATCGCAGGCAGGCCCTTATACTTGACCAAGATGAAGGGAATCATACGGGGAATCCAGGTCACAAGACCAGAGAAAATCACTGCTAATAAAAGATACTTACTGACCATCTAACACCACCCCCATGCTACAACCAAGTAGCGTCGCAAACAGAACAGCTAGCGACTGAGACACCACTGTCAAGAGCAAAAAGAAGGACACCGCAACAACTGCTAGGATAATGAGCAGATTGCGGACGGGAATCCGTCTTTGCATAATCTGGAATTGCGAAGCAAAAATGCCGATGAACATCCCAACCAGAGCAAAATCTAAACCAAAGATTTCTGGATTTGGTAGCAGGCCACCCAGAGCCGTTCCGACAACTGTTCCCACAAACCAAGCCACATAGCTGTTGAGATTGTTCCGTGCATCCACATAGGATTGACCTTGTCTGCATGGGCCAATTCGCCCATCAAAACACCATAAGTCTCATCCGTCAAGATACTAGACATACCGATATTGTGCCAGAGACTAGTATGACGGAAATAGGTTGACGCATGCAAACTCAACAAAAAGAGACGCAAATTAATCAAAAAAACCGTCATAGCAATAGCTGCCACAGGTGCCTGCACTGCAATCAGTGCCAGCATGGCAAACTGGGCACTCCCAGCATAAACAAAGAGGCTCATCAAGCCCATCTCAACAGGTGTCACATAGGGCGCACCGATAATCCCACAGGCCAGACCGATACTGACATAACCAAGGGCTGTTGGCATAGCTGCCTGCGCCCCCTCCCAAAATCCTTTTTCTTTCATCTTTCTCCTCATATTGTGTTAATAAATGGGCTGATAAGAATCCAGCCACAGCATGGACTATTATAACACATTCAGGAAAGAGAAAAAAGTCTGCTGATTGTAATCAGACAGACTCCATTTTATTCCATAGTATCAAAAGCGAGACTTGGTTTGGCATTGAGGTCCAAACCTTGCTTATATTCTTTTTCTTTTTAGATTCATCCATTATGCGAAGTTAATACCGTATTTTATAATGAATCATATTTTAAAAATACCAGACCACACTATTCCCTGCTTGTATTTAGCTTCTTTCTTTTGGACAAATTTTTGCTAAATCCAACAACTCTGTCGGCGGTTCACCTTTAAAGCCCAATAATTCTTTAGAGACGGCAAATGAGAGACGTGCAGCTAACAAATCTTCATTAGTACTAGAGAACTGTTTCGCTGTTTCTAGCAATTGCTTCCTAAATTCTTCCGTCAAGCTAATTTCTTTATTATTGTACAGGGAATGAATCAACATTTGTAACTGACTCTGTTTTTCCATCGTTTACCTCATTTTATCTAGGACGCCAAGTTTCACTTTTAGTCCAGCCATTTACAGTATGCTCATAATTAAACATATACTGTACGAATTCCCATCTATAAACCACTTCTGCGACTTAGGATTTGCTTGAAGTGCTTTACAAGGATAGTATAACACAGAAATTAGCTTATTTTAGAAAATCGCATATTTGATATTTTTTCTTACAGAAATTTCACATTTGCGATTGTTGACTAATCAATAAGTTCTTTGTATTGCTGCAAACGCAATTCAAAAAGGGCTATCAATTGTGGATTTTCTAATACTTGCAGAGATTGGAGATAGCTTTCAATCTCTTTTTGATTGCTTCCTTTGGTTTGAAGGAAAAATACTCATTTTTCTTTAAAAAAACTGCCACGATACTTTTCTCAAAAACATCGTATGGACGAAGCATCCTCTCCAACTCAGCTTCAAATGAAAGTTTCCTCATAGTAATTCAAAACTTTTTACCAAAATCAAATACTCCGAAATTTTCATCTCTTTAAATTCTAGTGCAATAACATAAGAATCTGACCAATACCATTGTAGACTATATGCAGTCCAATAGGCCAATAAATGGACTTTGTCATCCTAAATAAGACTGCAAATATGAGACCGCCACCCATATATACAAAAAAGTCTGTTAAGACCCAACCATGGCCGCTAATGTGTAAGATTCCAAATAATATAGCTGAGCCAAGTACATCCAGTCCCCATTGCTTCCCTTGTTCCAGAGCAGTCATCACCAATCCACGATAAATCATGTCTTCAAAAATGGGACCTGCAATCACAGGATAGAAAAATACATCAAAAATGCCGTAGCTCCTGTAAAAGTAGGAACATCCAGTTGATAAGCAATTTCATTTCGAGTAGGTGGGAAAAGAAAAAAGGTGACGAAATTCCAAACAACAAAAGCAAGCAGAGCTAGGAAGGAATAGAAAAGATAAGATCTTTTAAACTTTCTACTGTTGATTTGTTGCCATTTACCTGACCAAATCATAGCAATAAGAGCAAATAAAACCACAAGAAAATTCAACATCATATCCGACAGATAATAGGCAAAGTCAGATAGACCAGTAACAAGGTTGCTGCGTAAAACTAGACCACTGAACTTCTGGTCAGCAATAACTAGTAGAAAAGCCATAATAAAGTAGTGACGTGAGATTACCTTTTTCAAACTTCACCTTTCTAATATCCAAATACCAATAAAGTAACAATGAGTAAGAAACTATTCCATGAAGCATGCAGAGCTATAGCCCAATAGATGGAGCGAGTGTAACGAAACATCATACAAAATATCAAGCCCATTCCAAAATACTTTATGAAATCTGTCGTTATCCAACCATACTGCAAAACATGCATAGCCCCAAATATGGCAGCGGAAACAAGAACATCAAGATAGTATCTTTTAACTTTAGATAAACTTGTCATCAAAAAGCCACGACAAACAACCTCTTCTGATACAGGTGCGATAATACTAGTATAAAGTATTCGCGTAACAAAATAGCTAGTTCCTGTTAAACTGGTGGCTACCTCCACGACTACACTTCCATTCTGGGTACGAGGAAAGATATAGGTTGTTAGATTTGCCCACACGAACAATAAGAAAAAAGAAAGAAGGAAAACACCCAGGTAAGACCAACGAAACTGGAAACGACCACACTCTTTCCAATGTTCACTTTTGACAAAAGCAATTGTAGCTATAGTTCCCAGAATAAGTACCAATAAAACTTGGAACACATAGTACATATTATCAGACAAAGCAACCATAAAATCTAAGCCTGATGTGACATTAAAAATGAGGTAATAAGTCAAAATCAACAATCCAGTTGCTAGGTGAAATTTCATTTCTTTCATTTTCTTCATCCTATTATCTCCTATAAGAGCCTATCTTCTACGGCGACCAAACAATCCATCTGCTAAATCTATAGTCCAATCAAAAGCTCCACGATTAGGACTCATCCCTTGATTGCCCCAACCAGGGTAAATTCCTGGGACGCCCCAACCAGATATACCACTTCTTCCGCCACCTCCCATAGAATCTATGAGGTTGCCTCCTCTAACATCTTGCAACTCAGCTTCTGTCAATTCCATTGTTTCTGCAAATTGTAAATTTAACATCTTTTATACTCCTTCAATCGTTTTCTTCTTGTAAACCACTTCTGCGACCTAGGATTTGCTTCAAATGTTTTAAAAGGTCAGTATAACATGGAAATTGGCTTATTTTAGAAAATCGCATATTTGATATTTTTTCTTATAGAAATTTCACATTTGCGATTTTGGTAGATTTGATTATTTCACTGGTATAATAAAGTTACTACTGACAAGGAGGTTAATAATATGAAAAAAAGAAAAATTCAACTAATACTTCTACTCATTACCGAATGGATTATCGTATTCCCGTTTCTTACTAATTAATAACCCTTTTTGAATTGCTGCAAACGCAATTCAAAAAGGGCTATTAATTGTGGATTTCTAATACTTGCAGAGATTGGAGATAGCTTTCAATCTCTTTTTGATTGCTTCCTTTGGTTTGAAGAAAGATACTCATCTTCTTTAAAAATTGCCACGATACTTTTTCAAAAACATCATATGGTCGCAATATGCTCTCCAACTCGGCTTCAAATAAAAGTTTCTTCATAGTAATTTAAAACTTCTTACCCAAATCAAATACTCTAAAATTTTCATCTTTTCAAATCCTAGTGTAATAACATAAGAATTTGACCAATACCATTGTAGACTATATGCAGTCCAATAGGCCAATAAATTGACTTTGTCATTCTAAATAAGACTGCAAATATAAGACCTCCACCCATATAGAAGACAAAGTCTGTCAAGACCCAACCATGACTACTAATGTGCAAGATTCCAAATAATATAGCTGATCCGAGTACATCCAGTCCCCATTTCTTTCCTTTTTCCAGAGCAGTCATCACTAATCCCCGATACATGATTTCTTCAAAAATAGGAGCCAGTACGACAGGGTAGAGAAATAACATCAAAAATGCTGTAGCCCCTGTAAAAGTCGGAGCGTAATGTTGATAAGAAATTGCATTTCTAGTAGGTGGAAAAAGAGAAAAGGTAACTCTATTCCAAAGGAACAACAAAAGAAAAGTCAAGACACAATAAAACAAATAGGACCAACGAAACTTCTTACTGTTAATTTCCTGCCATTTCCTTGACTGAACCATGAAAATAAGAGTAATAAGAATTACAAGAAAATGCAACGTCATATCCGACAGATAATAACCAAAGTCAGATAGTCCAAGGGCAAAGTCGCTATGTAAAATCAGACCACTGAGATACTGGTAAGCAATGACTAGCAGAATAGCTATAATAAAGTAGTATCGTGAAATTATCTTTTTCATTCTATTTTTCTCCTATATTATGAAATAAAGATAGCCCCTACCCAAGAAAAAGGCAAGGGCTTTAAACATCAATAATGACGTCTAGTCTCAGGAGCTGGAGGAGCAAAGTTAAAGTAGTTTTGCCATAGAGCGCTCCTTCCACCAGATTCCAATGGAGGATATGCCCTTCCTCCATAAATTGTCTCCAACTCAGCTTCTGTCAATTCCATTGTTTCTGCAAATTGTAAATTCAACATGTTCTACACTCCTTCAATTATCTTCATTTGTAAACCACTTCTGCGACCTAGGATTTGCTTCAAGTGCTTACAAGGACAGTATAACACGAAAATTGGCTTATTCTAGAAAATCGCATATTTGACATTTTTTCTTATAGAAATTTCAGATTTGCGATTGTGGACTAATCGATAAGTTCTTTGTATTGCTTCAAACGCAATTCGAAGAGGGCTATCAATTGTGGATTTTCTAATACTTGCAGAGATTGGATAAAGTGTTCAATCTCTTTTTGATTGCTTCCCTTAGTTTGAAGGAAAACACTCATTTTCTTTAAAAATTGCCACGATACTTTCTCAAAAACATCATACGGACGCAGCATGCTCTCCAACTCCGCCTCAAAGATTGGGATATAAGAGAAAAGTTTACGCTCCATGAGTTCTGATATAATATTCAGAAATCCACTTTTCATATACAGTCTATTATGTACCAACTCTTTAAATTCCTTGGATTTTTCAAGTAACGAAGTTGATAAAAATATCAAATCTTGGTTGCTCAAGAAGGGCATGGTATTGCAAAAGAGATAGAGTTCAAACCAGGTCCAAGACTCAATAGCATAGAGGTAGGTGGTCAAAAATTCGCTATCCTCATCTGTTAGCGGATAGCTCTTATTTAAGGAATGGATGGCATCTTTGATTACAATAGCATTCAAACGACGATAGGTCTCTGCCATCTGTTCTTGCTTGACCTCCTCTAATAGTTGCTCTAAACCAGCTATATCTTGGTGGGCAAAGCGATCCACAACCTTTCTACCAATTTGCATATGTAGGGATTCTTGATAATTGTTGAGCTTATGACCAAACTCATCAAAATTCATATTGATTCCTTGGATGGCTAAGATCAACTTGTCTGCAGATAGCATAGACTGTCCGAGTTCAAACTTGGACAACTGAGAGGCTGTTAGTCCAGCACAAGCCACATCTGACTGTTTGAGCTTTCTCGCCAAACGCAATTCCTTGTAAAATTCCCCCAATTCCATTCTCTCAATCATCTTGCCACCTCCTAGATTTTGCATATTATATCATTATTTTTATAGTTTTGTCAAAATATTCTGACACCTTAGTGAGTGAAAAAGCCAGCCTTAAGCTGACTCCTTATTCTATGGTATCAAAAGTGAGACTTGGTTTGGCATTGAGATCCAAGCTTGCAAAGTTTTCTTTGTTCCACTCGCTGACGCTAGCATAGGCAATCATACCTGCATTGTCTCCGCAGAGGCGTAGGGGTGGGATGATAACCTTGACATCTGTGATCTCGGCTGCTAGGCGTTCTCTGAGGCCTTTATTGGCAGCCACTCCACCAGCCACGACTAGGGTTTTAACAGAATATTTCTCCAAAGCCTTCTTGGTTTTAGCCATGAGAATATCCATAACTGCTGCTTGGAAGGACGCACACAAGTCCTCTGTTGACAAACTCTCTCCCTTTTGCTCAGCATTGTGATGAAGATTGATAAAGGCAGATTTCAAACCTGAGAAGGAAAACTCCAGATTATCCTCCTTAATCATAGCACGAGGAAAATCATAAATATCCTGTCCCTGATGAGCTAGCTCATCAATCTCGCGACCTGCTGGATAGGTCAAGCCCATGACACGACCGACCTTATCATAGGCCTCACCAACCGCATCGTCCCGCGTTTCCCCAACAATCTTGTAATCACCAGCCTCGGAAACATAGACCAACTCTGTGTGACCGCCACTGACCAAGAGAGCTAGCAAGGGAAACTCCAAAGGCTCCACGCTCTGAGCTGCCATGAGGTGGCCAGCCATGTGGTTAACGGGAATCAGCGGAAGTCCATGTGCCCAAGCAAAGGCCTTAGCCGCTGACAAACCAACTAACAGCGCTCCAACCAAGCCTGGTCCATAGGTAACTGCAACAGCTGTAACATCGTTTTCAGTAATCCCTGCTTCTGTCAAAGATTCCTCAATACAGGCCGTAATGACCTCTACATGGTGGCGACTGGCTACTTCTGGCACTACGCCCCCGAAACGTTTGTGACTCTCAATTTGACTAGCAATGACATTGGACAAGAGCTCGTCGTCGTTTTTCAATACGGCAACACTGGTCTCATCACAGGATGTCTCAAATGCTAAAATATATCTATCCTTCATCTATTTCTCTCTTCATGATAATGGCGTCCTCGACTGGTTCATGGTAGTAGGCCTTCGCTCAGCGATAACCGCCATCTGTTCTTTCTTGTAAAATGCTTGCGCCCGTTGATTTGACTTTCTGACTTCGAGGAAAATCTCCTTATCTGTCGGCAATTGAGTAAACAAAGCCGAGGCAATCCCCTGACCCTGATAGGTTTGCTTGACAGCGATTTGCAAGACTTCTGCCTCAAATAGATTCTCCTGCACAGCTAGAAAGCCAATCACTTCTGTCCCATCATAAGCCAGAGCATACCAAGTCTGGTCTTGGGACAGGTCTGCTTGAATTTGTTCCAGCGTCCAAGGACTAACTGAGTAAACATCCACCATGACAGCGTAGATGGCTTGAGCCAAGTCAGGCTGCTGTTGGATTCGTTTGATTTCGATCATAAGCGTTTAATATAAGACTCGCCAGACTCGGTGTGGTTCTTGAGCCAGTTTTCCTCAGCCTCAACACGTTTGAGGTAGTTGGGCACAAAGTCGTGCAAGGAGTCTGCTTCCTTGTCCCAGGCCAAAAGAGCAAGATTGGCTGCATTAGGCAAGGTTTCTTTGTAATTAGTCCTTAGCAAGTGTTCTTGAATCTGCTCCACAAAGGGGCCAACTTCTCCGACAAAGGTTACCTGACTAGCACCTTTGATTAACTCGATGACTCGCTCAAAGGACAAGTGCGCTGCTGGCATGACAGGTTTGGCATTTTCATAGAATCCTGCATAAACATTGTTGCGACGCGCATCCATCAGGGGAACGAACAAGCCTTCTTGCTGGTAGGGCACCAGAGCCAAGAGACTTGACATACCAACCAACTCAATGTTCAGAGTATGAGCCAAAGTCTTGGCAGTTGCTACCGCGATTCGCAAACCTGTGTAACTACCTGGTCCTTCTGCCACCACGATTCGGTCCAAGTCCTTGGGTGTCCAGTCCAAACTTGCCATCAAAAATCGATGGCAGGCATAAGGGTAATACTGTGATTTTTCTTAATATTAATCGTCGTCTCGGCAAGAACCTGCTTGTCCTCTAAAATCGCGAGAGAAAGAGCCTTGCTAGACGTATCAAAAGCTAATACTTTCATAACATATTCCTATCCTTTTGTCTGCTTACTATTATACTACAAAAGCTGGAACATGGGAATCTTCTTTATCCCTAAACAAAAAGCCTATACTTAGCCCAAAAACAATTCGCAAATAAATTTCAAAAAAATGTTCACTTTTCCTTTTCTTTTCCGAATATAAAAGTGAACAAGAAAAAAGGAGGAAAGTTCAATGACAAATTTTGACGTTCTTGACAATCAATTTTTATCCCTATCTGAAAATGAATTATCAGATATTGATGGCGGTCTCGCTCCCTTGATTATCTTTGGAGTAGCAGTATCTTGGAAAGCTATTGCAGGCGGAACAGCACTTGTAGGTTCTGGTTTGGCAGCTGGTTATTTTTTAGGAGGAGATTAATATGATGAAAGATTTGAACAACTATCGTGAAATTTCTAATAAGGAATTGCAAGAAATCAAGGGTGGTTTTGGTGCAGGTGTTGGTATCGCTTTATTTATGGCAGCTTATACCATTGGGAAAGATCTCCGTAAAAAATTTGGTAAGTCATGCTAGATAAAAGACACATTTTTAGAAAGATAAATTTTATTATCTTCATCTCTTACAGTTTGCTAAGCATTCTCAATGATTTAAACATTACTACTATCCCTTTACCATTCGATTTATCTGTTTGTATTGTTTTATTTTTATGTTTCAACTCTATTTTTGAACAGAAGAATTCTTAACATAAAACTAATAAGCTCTGAAAATTCCATTGTCATGTCATTTTAGAAAAATGCAAAGACCACCTCATCTTGATAGATGGGGTGGAATTTTCGTGTCGTAAATCTACTATCTCTATATCCCCAAACAAAAATGCCCTAGCATCAGCAGGGCATCTAAGCATTTAATCCAAAGAAAAATACAAACCAAACGACATAGGTTACAAGGAAGAGAAAAAGCGAATAGAGAGTCACAAAGGTAATCTTCCACAAGAACTTGGTTTGTCGTCGTTCCAGTTTGGCAAATAGAAGATTCCCTCCATAAACACAAGCAACAAAAATAATAAAAGCCACCAAGCGAGCTCCGATAGCAAAAGCAAATAAGTTATACATAGGGCAACCTCCTTGGCTTAAAATCTATATGGAATTATGACAAGCGATAAATTTCACTTCCACTATCAAGATAACACATTTTCTTTGTTTTTTTGCAAGCGCTTACTCAACAAATCGTCCCCTGACTTTCTCGTTTCCGTCTTTTACTAATTTTTCATTTTATGTTATAATTGAAATAATTGTAACGAATCAAGGTCAATCTAGACACAAAATGGAATGAAATCAAGCAAATATCTGCTAAAAGTTTGGAATAAGCTGACCTGTAAATAGAAAGGAACTATATGATTTACAAAGTTTTTTATCAAGAAACAAAAGAACGTAGCCCACGTCGCGAAACAACACGCGCACTTTACCTAGACATCGATGCCAGCTCAGAACTTGAGGGCCGTATCGCTGCTCGCCAACTTGTCGAAGAAAATCGCCCAGAGTACAATATCGAGTATATCGAACGCTTGTCTGACAAATTGCTAGATTACGAAAAAGAAACTGGCGCCTTTGAAATTACGGAGTTCTAATATGGCCTATACTCTTAAACCTGAAGAAGTCGGCGTTTTTGCCATCGGTGGTCTGGGAGAAATCGGGAAAAACACTTACGGAATTGAATACCAAGATGAGATTATCATCGTCGATGCTGGGATTAAATTCCCAGAAGATGACTTGCTGGGTATCGACTACGTCATTCCTGATTATTCTTACATCGTAGACAATATCGACCGCGTCAAGGCTGTTTTGATTACACACGGACACGAGGACCACATCGGTGGGATTCCATTCCTGCTCAAGCAAGCAAATGTCCCTATCTATGCTGGACCACTTGCCTTGGCTTTGATTCGTGGGAAACTCGAAGAACACGGCCTCTTGCGCAACGCTAAACTTTACGAAATCAATCACAACACTGAGTTGACCTTTAAAAATCTCAAGGCAACTTTCTTTAGAACCACTCACTCTATTCCAGAGCCTTTGGGGATTGTCATTCATACTCCTCAAGGGAAAATTGTCTGTACGGGTGACTTCAAGTTTGACTTAACACCAGTTGGTGAACCTGCAGACTTGCACCGTATGGCTGCCCTTGGGGAAGAAGGCGTGCTCTGTCTCCTGTCTGACTCGACAAATGCAGAAGTGCCAACCTTTACCAACTCTGAAAAAGTCGTTGGTCAGTCCATCATGAAGATTATCCAAGGTATAGAAGGACGTATCATCTTTGCATCCTTTGCCTCAAATATCTTCCGTCTCCAACAAGCAACAGAAGCTGCTATTAAGACTGGACGTAAGATTGCGGTCTTTGGTCGTTCTATGGAAAAGGCCATTGTCAACGGAATCGATCTTGGCTACATCAAAGCTCCTAAGGGAACCTTTATCGAGCCAAATGAAATCAAAGACTACCCTGCAGGCGAAGTTCTCATCCTCTGTACAGGTAGTCAGGGTGAGCCGATGGCAGCCCTCTCTCGTATCGCCAACGGAACCCACCGTCAGGTACAACTCCAACCAGGCGATACGGTTATCTTCTCTTCAAGTCCTATCCCTGGAAACACTACTAGCGTTAACAAGCTGATTAACATCATTTCTGAAGCTGGTGTCGAAGTTATCCACGGTAAGGTTAACAATATCCATACATCTGGACACGGTGGTCAGCAAGAGCAAAAACTGATGCTCCGCTTGATTAAACCAAAATACTTCATGCCTGTCCATGGTGAATACCGCATGCAAAAAGTCCATGCTGGACTAGCAGTAGATACTGGTGTCGAGAAGGACAATATCTTTATCATGAGCAATGGTGATGTCCTTGCCCTTACTGCTGACTCAGCTCGTATCGCAGGTCATTTCAACGCCCAAGACATCTATGTCGATGGAAATCGTATCGGCGAAATCGGTGCCGCTGTCCTCAAAGACCGTCGTGATTTATCTGAAGACGGTGTCGTTCTAGCAGTCGCAACTGTTGACTTCAAGTCGCAGATGATTCTGTCTGGTCCAGATATCCTCAGTCGAGGCTTTGTCTACATGAGAGAATCTGGAGACTTGATTCGCCAAAGCCAACGCATCCTCTTCAATGCAATTCGTATCGCACTGAAAAATAAGGACGCCAGCGTGCAATCTGTCAATGGTGCCATTGTCAACGCCATTCGCCCCTTCCTCTATGAAAATACAGAACGTGAACCGATCATCATCCCGATGATCCTCACACCAGATGAAGAATAAATAAATCATGACCACCCGTCTAACGGGTGGTTTGAACCAGGGCTATAAGCCCAAATTACCAGCCAGCGCCTAAAGACGCTGGCTTTCACGCTGTTCAAGCCTTATCGCTCTTGACTCGTCACTTGCCTCTTAAAGAGGCTTTAGTATTACTTACCACTATCCCTAAAGGGATCCTCATATTCTTTTACACTTAATTTATCTAGTGCTATATCATGCTTTACTCGTTCTCAAATTTTCATACTCATGAAGAAATCATCCACTGGATAATTTCTTTAATCTTGAATATATTTCTTAATTGTGGCTTCATTGAGTCCAACCGTACTCACATAATAACCTTCCGCCCAAAAATGCCGATTCCCAAACTTGTACTTGAGATTGGCGTGTTTGTCAAACATCATGAGTGCACTTTTACCTTTTAAATACCCCATGAAACTTGAAACACTTATCCTTGGTGGAATACTTACTAACATATGTACATGATCAGGCATTAAGTGTCCTTCGATAATCTCAACACCTTTATAACTACACAATCGATGAAATATTTCTCCTAAACTACTTCGATATTGATTATAAATGACTTTTCGTCTATACTTAGGGGTGAACACAATGTGATATTTACACATCCACTTTGTATGTGACAAACTATGTGCCTTTTGTGCCATATTTTTCTCCTCTCGCTTTACAATTGGCTTGAACACCTTTATTGTATCGCGTTTGGAGTTTTTTGGGTATAACCTTCGACGCGCACCCGCATAGCGGGTGGTTTTTTGTCTCGCACCTAGCGGAGCGAGACGGACTAATAGTCACATAATTATAAAACAGCCCCGTCCTCGGAGCTGTTTTTCTCTATGCTTTCTTTTCTTGATTTTTAGAAATACTACGATTTTTACCTTCCAGATACACCATCAAAATAGAAATATCTGCTGGGTTTACTCCCGAAATACGGCTGGCTTGGCCGATGGTTTCTGGATTGATGAGTTTGAACTTCTGACGGGCTTCGGTTGCGATAGAATCAATGTCATCCCAGTCGATATTGGCTGGAATGCGTTTTTCTTCCATGCGTTTCATCTTGGCAACCTGATCCATAGCTTTTGAGATGTAACCCTCGTATTTGATTTCTGTTTCAATCAATTCGATAATCTTGTCATCCAAGTCCTCTGCTGCTGGTCCGATAAAGGCCACCACATCTTGATAAGAAACTTCTGGACGGCGAAGGAATTCCTTGGCTGTCACTGCATCGGTCAACGGCTTGAAGCCCATCGCCTCAACCTTGGCATTGGTTTCTTTGACTGGCTTGAGTTTGATGCTGTCTAGGCGCTTCATCTCATTGTCAAATTGATTTTTCTTGATTTCAAAGCGAGCCCAACGTTCATCGTCAACGAGTCCAATCTCGCGTCCCATCTCTGTCAAACGCATATCCGCATTGTCATGACGGAGAATAAGGCGGTATTCAGCACGACTAGTCAATAGACGGTAGGGTTCAATGGTTCCCTTGGTCACCAAGTCGTCAATCATCACCCCGATATAACCGTCACTGCGCTTCAAAATCAACTCAGGCTTGCCTTGGATTTTCAAAGCCGCATTGATACCCGCGATAATCCCTTGGCCAGCAGCTTCTTCGTAACCTGACGTTCCATTTGTCTGACCAGCAGTGAAGAGTCCTGAGATTTTCTTGGTTTCCAGAGTCGCACGCAACTGATGAGGCAAGACCATGTCATACTCAATGGCATAACCAGTTCGCATCATCTCAGCATTTTCCAAACCTTTGATGGAATGAACCAAGTCACGTTGGACATCCTCAGGCAGACTGGTTGAAAGTCCTTGGACATAAACTTCCTCTGTATTGCGTCCTTCTGGCTCAAGGAAGAGTTGGTGACGTTCCTTATCCGCAAAGCGCACAATCTTGTCCTCAATTGACGGACAGTAACGAGGACCCACTCCCTTGACCACACCTGTAAACATAGGCGCACGGTGGAGGTTGTTTTGGATAATCTCATGACTGGTACCGTTGGTGTAGGTCAACCAGCATGGCACTTGGTCCTTGACATAGTCCTCATCACGTGAAGTGTATGAGAAGTGATTAGGCGTTTCGTCCCCTGGCTGAATCTCTGTCACGTCGTAGTTGATCGAAGAAGCCTTGACACGTGGAGGTGTTCCTGTCTTGAAACGACCGATTTCGAGGCCCAATTCCTTGAGGTTGTCAGCAAGGTTAATAGATGCTAGGCTGTGGTTAGGGAACCTGATGAGTACTTGAGGTCTCCGATGATGATTTCCCCACGGAGAGCAGTCCCTGTCGTCACGATAACAGCCTTGGCAGCATACTCTTGATGGGTCGCAGTACGCACACCGACAACCTTGCCATCTTCCACCAAAAATCTCATCAATCATGGTTTGACGAAGGGTCAGATTTTTCTTGATTTTTCAACCGTCTTTCGCATTTCCTTAGAGTAAAGTTCCTTGTCAGCCTGCGCACGAAGGGCACGAACGGCTGGACCCTTCCCTGTGTTGAGCATCTTCATCTGGATGTAAGTCTTGTCAATGGTTTTGGCCATCTCGCCACCGAGGGCATCAACTTCACGCACGACAATCCCCTTGGCAGAACCACCGATAGAAGGATTACAAGGCATGAAAGCCAGCATTTCAATGTTGATAGTCGCAAGCAAGACCTTGCAGCCCATACGGCTAGCAGCTAAGGAAGCCTCAACCCCAGCGTGTCCCGCACCAATTACAATAATATCGTATTCTTCTGTAAAATTATATGTCATTTCTTAACCTTTCAAAAATTTCTCGCAAATAAGGAACTAACTTCTCCTCCTCTAGAGCTTGAGCCATAGTAACCCATTTAAAGTGCGTATGCTCTTCAGGATCTAATCTGATAATTGGCTTCTCCCCAACCCACTCTGCTTTATAAACTAAGCGAGTAAAGACCGTATCCTTAGAGGTATCCAGTTGACTATCTTCGTGAAGAAGTTTGAGCGAACTGCTATCTAGCCTAACTCCCGCTTCTTCAATACATTCTCTAAGAGCTCCATCTCGCGGAAGTTCACCCTTTTCAACCCCACCACCAGGAATATCCCAGTAAGTTGGATAAACATTGGGTTGTCCTCTTTTAATTTCCGAACGCTGAATGAGCAAATAATCATCACCACTATGAACAAGTACATGGGCAATAAGCTTAACCATCCTTTTCTCTCCTATTTCTCAAGATGAATGTGTCTTAGTTGGCCGTCCCAATCTGGCAGGGCTGTTTTTAAAAAAGCTGGAACTAGATTGATACCCTCAAGCTTGTCTATGTCAATCCATTCACAGGGCTGCCTTTTCTCATCTTCCTGCATGGTCAACGGAGCATCTTCAAGTAAGTCCACCAAATAATGAAACTCGATATTGTGATAGGAAACACCGTCTTGTTCAAAACGATTTTCAACCACGAAAGCTAGCTGCCCAGCCTCAGCTTTGACACCCAGTTCTTCCTTCACTTCACGAACTACCGCGTCTTCCGTGCTTTCATTAACTTGAATTGCACCGCCAATTGTGTAATATTTTCCCTTGTCTTTGGTGACTAGGAGCTTGCGATTTTGGAAAATCAAGGCTGTCGCCCGAACGCCAAAAACCGTATTTCCCACTTTTGTCCGAAAGTCTTGTTGAGTCATTTTTGTCCTTTCCTCTAAACGACACAAAAACAGTCAAAACTCCAAAGAAGTGCAGGACAAAAAAGCCTGCAACATCCATGAGCTTTGACCATCATTCCTATTGCTCTTATTATTGTAGCAAATTGAGAAAATTTGTCAATCTAAATGTACTGACAAACTTGTCCATCTCGATAAGCATTGTCAATCAAACCGCCACCTAGACACTCTTCGCCGTCGTAAAAGACAACTGCCTGTCCTGGTGTAATGGCACGCTGTGGTTCCGCAAAGATGACCTCTGCCTTGTCTCCTTTGACATGTACAGTCACCTTAGAATCAGGCTGACGGTAGCGGAATTTAGCCGTACATTCTAGCGTGAATTCCTCTGGCATGGCACGAGTAAAGTGGACTTGACTGGCCTCTAGGCTGGTTGACATGAGCGAGTCATGGTAGAAACCTTGGCCGACATAGAGGATATTTTTGCTCAGGTCTTTCCCGACAACGAACCAAGGAGCATTGTCACCGCCGTGTTGGCCACCGATACCAAGACCGCCACGCTGACCAATCGTATAATACATCAGACCAGCATGCTCGCCCATATCGCGACCATCCACAGTCATCATGCGACCAGGCTGAGCTGGTAGGTAGTTGCTGAGGAAGTTTTTAAAGTTCTTTTCTCCGATAAAGCAGATACCTGTCGAGTCTTTCTTCTTAGCAGTCGCAAGGCCCGCTTCTTCTGCTAGTTTTCGAACTTCAGGCTTTTCCAAATGTCCTAGTGGGAACATGGTTTTTTGAAGTTGTTCTTGCGAAAGTTGGCTGAGGAAATAGGTCTGATCCTTGCCATTGTCCACGCCACGAAGCATGTGAACAGTGCCATCCTCATCACGCGCCACTCGGGCATAATGCCCCGTCGCTACATAGTCTGCACCCAAGGTCATGGCATAATCCAAAAAGGCCTTGAACTTGATTTCCTTGTTGCACATAACGTCTGGATTTGGCGTGCGCCCTGCACGGTATTCCGCTAGGAAATACTCAAAAACGCGGTCCCAGTACTCTTTTTCAAAGTTGACAGAGTAGTAAGGAATGCCAATCTGGTCTGCCACCGCAGCCACATCCTTATAATCTTCGGTCGCCGTACAGACGCCGTTTTCATCTGTGTCGTCCCAGTTCTTCATGAAGATACCGATCACATCGTAGCCCTGCTCCTTGAGAAGAAGAGCCGTCACCGACGAATCAACACCACCACTCATCCCCACAACAACACATGTTTTAGAGTTATCACTCATGGTAAGTCTCCCATCTATTCGTTTATTCACGATTGAAGGTCGTGTATGCTTTAACGATTGAAGGTCGCTTGAGCAGTATTCATTATAACATGCTTGGTTAGAGAAGACAAGAAAGAGGCTGATAATCTACCAACCTCTGGTTTTATTGATAAAAACTTTAGTCATCATCGTCTCTATAAAAATATTTTCTATACACCCTTGATAATATCAAAATTAATGCCCATATCGTACTAAGAGCTATAATAATAGAATTTATTGGATTTATTTCAGTATGTCCAATCACTAGTCCAATAATTGGACTAGTAGACATGCTTAGATATAATAAAAATGACAAAAAATGACTTTCACCAATTCCAGCAAAAAAATGTTTCATGTAATGATTCTCCATTTGCTCCATTAAATCCGTTTTATTTTAGAGTAGCATAAAATAAGCAATCCTTCAATAAAATCCATTGACGAAATACTATTCTAAAGCATTGATAACTCAGATTTTCTCAGAATAGAGCTGTCCAAACTATCGAACAGCTCAAACACACACATATCCATGCAATTCTACGTTTAGAATTGCTATAGAATAAATGTTTTATGGGTATTCTAGGTCTTTGACTGCTTAAAATTTTACGTTCTGAAGGATTCTAAAGCTAGAATAGCTCAAAACAATGAGAACTTAAGTATTCGAAGCTTAAGGGTCATACGATTTCCATAGGAAGTATCTTTTTAGTACGTGTGGTTAGAAGGTAATTTTAGTGAATCTCCCCAAAAACAACCAATTTCCTATTTTTTTATCAATCAAAAAAATGTTGATAAATGAGTGTTTTAAAATTAAATTTTAAAGGTATCCTTAAATCTAAAGATTTTTTTGATAAGATTTCTGTATTTTTCACAATTCAATGATTCGATGACATTGTTGGGCTACATAAGCATCGTGGGTCACAATAATGACTGTTTTCCCCTCGCGATTCATCTCTAAGAGAAACTTCAAGACCAAATCTCTATTTTCAGGATCCAGAGAACCTGTTGGTTCATCGGCTAAAAATCAGCTGGCTGGGTTTTTAAGATGGCTCTAGCAACTGCAATTCGTTGTTGCTCGCCCACCAGACAACTCGGAGACCTTTTGATGCAAAAGTAGCTGACAAACCTACTCTCTCTAAAAATCTCTTCCACCTTTTTTTGAGCTTGTCTTTCTTAGACAATTTCACATATTTCAGCGCCAGCATAAGATTGTACTCGACCGTTTCATCATCAATCAGGGCAAAATTTTTGAAACAGATAAGAGATATGTTCACGGATTATTGTTTGCGACTTAGCAGAATTGACCGCTAGATTTGTCTGACCAAAAATCTCATACCGTCCGCTGTAATCACCATCTATCAAACCTAATAAATTTAACAAGGTCGACTTACCACTACCACTTTTTCCAACGATGGCAACCAAATCTCCCTGATCAATCCTGAGAGACAAGTGATCCAAAATCACTTTTCCCCCAATGGTTTTGGTAATATTTTTCAACTCAATCATAAGATGCCCCCTTTCAATAATTCTACTAGACTTCTTTTCTCCATCCTAGAAGCCAAGACTAGCACAAATAGTATATCCAGACATGTAAAGCCTGCAAACAGCAGGAGTGGCAAGAGCGCATGGGCAAAGAAAATCAATACTAGAAGAGGGAGACTATAGCCCAGCAAGAGCAGAACTAGAAGAGGGCGGTAGCGATCGACCAGTTTCCACCCCATAAATTTCTTGGTAATGATGTCCCTGCGCTTCAATAAGAAAGTTGTTACTAGTAAGAAGTAGGAAATCATCATGCTAAGGAGACCAAACAAAGCAAAGAGTATATTAAGATTTCGAACTGCATCTCGATAAGAATCTACTTTCTCTTGTTGAATGGCTTGAAGCGATGAAAATTTTAAATAATTCCCATCTGATAATTTCTCAACTAACTCCGTAATCACTTTTTGATTTTGTTCTGTATTTTCAACTTTCATCGGATTGTTTAAACCTGTCGTTGACAAGCGAGTCTTTTCTTCCCACATCATGTCTTGATCATTTACCAGACTAATAATTGGATTGTGGAGATTTTCCTTTCGCTCATTATTATAAGGGAAGAATGACCAATCTCCTTCATAGTAGGCAATCTCTACATCCATATCTTCTATCCTTTGCTTTTGCTGATCTTCATACCTCAGAGAAAGATAGGCTATGGATTTTCCCAAGAACTGATTCTTACCTTCTTGTCCTTTATCACTGGCTGGCATTAAAATAACTTTTTTAGTGCTGTTATCTGGTAACTTGAATCCCTTGCTCTTTAGAAAATTGCTATTAGCATAGTAAACATCTACCTTATCAGGCAGTTGGTACTGCTGCACTTGTTCTGCTTTGATGACTGGTTTGATAGGAAGACTCGCACTTCGCACATAATTTACTTGTATTTTTGCTAGCAAATCTTGATAAAATTGGTAGAAATAATCTGTAGATTTCCCTGACCCTGCTAGCTCTTCTTGCCACAGGTTATCATTGAGTTGGAAGGTTTCTAAGGTCAGGTAATTCCCTTGGCTTACCCACTGTTGCTGATAAGCAAGTTCTTTGTTTTCTTGTTCTAGACTTCTGCCCACCCCAATCAGTAAGGCCGTCAGTAAAATAGTTGTCCCTATTTTCATCACATAATTGAAGATGAGACCAAGTTTGACAGATGAAAAACCTTTCAACATGGAACTGACTGTCATTTTCTGAATCATCAGGTAGGTCAGCCAACTGATGAACAAATACAACTGTAAAAGCAGAAATTGGGATAAGAGTAAACTTGGGAACAGAAGTTTTGGTCTGTAGTCCAGCACTAAAAATAGTCCCCAAGTCAATGACAAGACTTCCACCCAAGAGAAGATAAAAATTAGTCTTTACAAAACCAGCCAAAATCGCCCTGCTTTGAAAACCAAGTAACTTTTGAACCCCCACTCGTTTCATCTCCATCATCGGCTGATAAACTGTTACTAACACAAGAAGTAAAATAGCCAAGACAAAAACAATGGCAGATAAAAGCAAATCTCGATTTATGACTTCCACTGCACTTTTATAGGTAGGCTCTAGCAAGGTAGCCTGGTCTATCTTGAAAAAATCGCTCCATTTCTGTACAATCCTATCCTTATCCATCTCTTGTGTAGAAGTTATCGTATAGCGACCATTTAAACTACGAGATGTATCCTTGATATAGGTTTGAAAAGTCATAAGCTGAATAGGCTTGGCTTTTAGAAAGGTCGGAATCGTACCAAGTTTATTAGAAATTTCTTTATTACTGTAGACTCCTTCACCATCTGTGGTAAAATCAAGAGAAGAAATCCCAAACTCTTGGTAGGGGAAGGTATCTTTATCAAAAACACCAGACTTGATTACCTCATCACCACTGTCTGTTTTGATGATGGAGACCTTTGTACTCCTTTGATACATCCTCAAAAAATCGAAGAACAGACGCTGCAGGTTCGTTAATATCTTTCAAATACAAATCCAAAGAATCTACAGTCTTTCCCATTTCCCGAATCCGAACCGCTTCACGTGTGTAGTTTACATTAAAAACAAAAAAAGTGGTACACAGTAACAGCAGAAACATACAAAGATGACTGATTTTTTTCATAGAGATACCTCCCGTGAAGAGACTAAACTGGGAAAAACTAACTTTCCAATAAAGCCACACAGTGATTTTCTCAGCTTGATTATATTCAAATGCTGAAAGAAACACTGTGTGGTTTTTTGAATGTTTAGAGGTTAGTTTTTGGAGCAATTGTCTATCAGAATGTCCCTTTTATCTGTCAATAATCCTAGAAAAATCTTGTCGTTTCAAGTCGGAGAAATGTTTGGTAGAAAGACTTCCCTTTTTGAAGTCCATCATCTCTGACCTGCAAATAATAGCTATGTTGGCTTGTTTTAATTGTCAAAAAATCGCCAAATACAAAAAGCTCTTTTTCCAGTTGCGAATCTCAAATTCTTTCATCTCTGATTTTGGAATGCGGATAAGTCCTTGTCGCAAATCACGATGATGCTCACTTGTGAAAGTCATCCCATTTCCAAGATTTCTTATCAGTAGTTCATCTGGAGTTACCATCACCAGCGCTATTTTAGTTAAGAAAATTTCAACTGTTGGTGGTAAAATCGCTAGATTAAACCAAGGGTGTAAGTAGCGATAAGCTAAGAAATAATGAGGCTCCTCACCCAATCCTAGTTGTTTATATAAGGTCTTGACCTCACTATCTAACCTCGCTTCAAAAGACACATCCGAATGCTCTTCTTCCTTCCTCTGATTAAAATAACGCATCCAGACTAGGAAACCTATAAAGACTAGGACAAATATTCCTGATAAGAGATATTTTAAATTGTAGTTCATCACTTAACCTCCTGATTCACTACTCCACCTAAAGCAGAGGCCTATTTATTTTTAAAATAGTTCCATAACAACTTTAAATAAGACGGGTGTCATCAAAATGAGGATGATTCCTATCACAAATATCATGACTACTCGAAAAAGCTCCTTGTTTTTAAACATTTTTCCACCCCTTTTCTAGCTACATCATAATTCTTAACCAAATACAAAGTTAAGATCAGTAAATTTGTCAACGCTTGCACAATTCCCATTTCACCTATATTATAGTTCAACATATATAACCTGTCAAAGCAATTAAAGCAAACTATTTTAAATATTTTTCAAAAAGAAGAATTATAGTTATATTTTTACACATAAAAAAGATAGCTTCTGCTATCCTCATACATTCTCTGACTACTTATCCATCAGATATTGTTCTACCTTGAGTGCCATGACTTCATTATTTTCAATTAGATAAAGCACCTTAGCTTTCATATAATAGTCCTTAGCAACAGAGATATCAAGATCTTCTGTTACATTTCCCAACAAACAATATAAATCTGCTAACCTAAAGCTACTATGATATTTGTTACAAAATTCAATTATCTCCAATAATAGCGCTCTGGACTTGTCCATCTCCTCCTGTTTCCAAAGGTGGTAACAATAATTGTATTTTATTTTGATATACAACTCAATTTGTTCACGCACACTGGTATCGATTTTTGAAAGGGCTACGGAAACCTGATCATATAGTTGCTCAAATTTCTCCTTATCCTCATCATAGCCTAAGAAAAATCAGCAGGGTATTCAAAATATATAAGTAATCCACTTTATCAATACTAATCCTACTGAGGATGTCCTCTATTTTTTTGAAAATAGCTAGTTTTTAATTGATGTTCACATTGATAGGTTAGAATAGCATCTACCCAGTCCAGATAAATCTTTTCATCAAAAGATAAAGAAGTCTGTTGCTTTCTTTCTCCCTCAAAAGCATATTTCAAAGAGGCATAATCTTGATTTTCCAATAATGTTTCAGACAACCTCTTGAAAAGCAGACAAGCCTAGAAACTCTTTCGAAATTTCTCCTGAAAAGAAATAGTCCATATTTAAGCCCATTTTTTCAGATAATTTATATAACAAATCTGCTCCTGGCATATATTTGCCTTGTTCCATGCGACTTATCTGAGTTTGTTGGCAAATTCCTTCTGCCAATTCTTTTTGCGACCACCCCAGCTCTTTTCGCTTATTTTTTAATCTCGTTGCTAATAATGCATGCATGCTATCCACCACTATTTATATTCTATAAAAACATTATACTACTTTTTTGAGAAGATTATATCAAATTGTCTACACAGTGTGAATAGGATTCTAAAAAGGAAAGAAAAAAGAGCCATTCAAAGCTCTTTTCCTAGTTCTTAATACCAACCGTTGTTAAGCCAGAAGTTTTTCGCAGCTGACCATGAACCGTAACGTCCTGCAACGTAAGCATCTGCTACACGTTCTTGGTTTTCAGCTGAGTAGTCACCGTTCAAGTATGAATCTGTCAATTGGTAACGTCCGATGTAACGTCCGTTTGTAGCTGTGTAGCTACCACCTGATTCTTTTTGAGCGATCCATTCTTTGGCTTCTGCTTCAGATCCGCTTACAGTTGCAGCAACTGTTTCTTCTGCTGCAGGTGCGCTTGCCACTGGAGCTGCTTCTTCTGTAGTTTCTGCTGCTGGAGCTGAAACAGTTTCATCTTGAGCAGCTGGTGCTGCATAAGTAGTTGGCGCTGGTGTTGCAGCTGGTGCTACAGGGCCGTCGATAACCAACTCTTGACCAACATAAATCAAATGAATGTTGTCAATGTGATTGTTTTCTGCCAATTTCTCAATAGTTGTGTTGTGAGTTTCAGCGATTTCTGAAAGTGTATCACCTTCTTTAACAGTGTAAGTTGATGATTCTTGAGCAGATACAAATGATGGAGCAAATACTGCAAACAAGGCAGCTACTCCTGCAAGAGTTGTTTTAATCTTTTTAGTTGTTGATTTCATATTTGAAAATTCTCCTTCTTTCTATAGTTCTATCATACCCTTTAAATATTACTGTTTCTTGACACTTTTATGTAGAAATATTACAAAATTATTTTTTATTTCCCTAAATAAGCTATTTTTTGTTACAAAAGATGCTTTTTTATGCTATTTGTAGTGTAAAAAGGTTTTCATCCACAATTAAAGCCAAGATCCTCATTCTTTGATATAATAGAGATAAGAATTTTTATAAGGGGAAACTGATGAAATCACTTCGTTTTCAATCTGTCTTTGATATCATCGGACCAGTTATGATTGGCCCATCTAGTAGCCATACCGCTGGTGCTGTTCGTATTGGGAAGATTGTATCTTCCATTTTTGATGATACTCCGACAGAAGTCGAATTCCAACTATTTAACTCATTTGCCAAGACTTATCGTGGTCACGGGACAGACCTAGCCCTTGTTGCAGGTATTTTGGGCATGGATACAGATGATCCTGAAATCCCAAATAGTCTGGAGATTGCCCACAAGCGTGGCATCAAGATTGTCTGGACCATTCAGAAAGACAGCAATGCTCCCTCACCCAAACACCACTAAAATTACTGTCAAAAATGCCCACAAGACCATCAGCGTGACTGGTATTTCTATCGGTGGAGGAAATATTCAGGTAACCGAACTCAATGGCTTTGCCGTCTCTCTCAATATGAATACACCGACTATCATCATCGTTCATCAAGATATTCCAGGTATGATTGCCCTTGTAACGGAGGCTCTTTCACGCTATGATATCAATATCGCCCAGATGAATGTTACTCGTGAAAAAGCTGGTGAAAAAGCCATTATGATTATCGAAGTTGACAGTCGCAACTGTGATGAGGCCATCGAAGAAATTCGAAAAATCCCTCATCTCCACAATGTCAATTTCTTTAAATAGGAGGAAGCATGTTTTATTCTATCAAAGAATTGGTCGAGCAGGCAGAACTGGACTTTCAAGGAAATGTCGCAGAACTCATGATTACAACAGAGTTTGAATTGACCGGTCGCGAACGTGAAGAAGTCCTCCTTCTCATGGAACGCAATCTGGAAGTCATGAAAGCCTCTGTCCAACTTGGCCTCAATGAAAATAAATCTCGTAGTGGCCTGACAGGTGGAGATGCTGCCAAATTGGACCACTACATCAAAAACGGAAAAACTCTGTCAGATTACACGATTCTCTCTGCTGCCCGAAATGCCATCGCAGTCAATGAACACAATGCCAAAATGGGCTTGGTCTGTGCCACTCCGACTGCTGGAAGTGCTGGCTGTCTGCCCTCAGTTCTAACTGCTGCTATTGAAAAATTAGACCTCAGCCACGAGCAACAGCTGGATTTCCTCTTTGCTGCTGGTGCCTTTGGACTAGTCATCGCAAACAATGCCTCTATCTCAGGTGCTGAGGGTGGCTGTCAGGCCGAGGTTGGTTCTGCCTCTGCTATGAGTGCCGCCGCCTTGACTCTAGCTGCTGGTGGAACACCTTATCAGGCCAGTCAGGCCATTGCCTTTGTCATTAAAAATATGCTAGGTCTCATCTGTGACCCTGTTGCTGGCTTGGTCGAAGTTCCCTGTGTCAAACGTAATGCCATGGGAGCTAGCTTTGCCTTTATCGCAGCAGACATGGCCTTGGCAGGTATCGAATCTAAAATCCCTGTGGATGAAGTTATCGATGCCATGTATCAAGTAGGAGCAAGCATGCCAACTGCCTTTCGTGAAACAGCTGAAGGTGGACTCGCTGCTACCCCTACTGGTCGTCGCCTCCAAAAAGAAATTTTCGGAGAATAAGCTTATCAAATAGGAGAAACTATGACCTCTATCTCAGCTATCTTTTTCGATCTGGATGGAACCCTCGTTGACAGTTCTATCGGGATTCACAATGCCTTTACCCATACCTTTAAAGGAGCTGGGGGTGACCTAGTCCCTGATGTCAAAACGATTCGTGGTTTTATGGGACCGCCCCTCGAAAGTAGTTTTGCGACCTGCCTGCCCAAAGAACAAATTTCTGAGGCTGTGCAGATATACCGTTCTTACTATAAGGAAAAAGGCATCTATGAAGCTCAACTCTTCCCTCAGATTGTAGACTTGCTTGGGGAACTAGCGAGCAAATATCCTCTTTATATCACCACAACAAAAAATACTCCAACTGCTCAAGATATGACTAAAAATTTGGGAATCCATCATTTCTTTGAGGACATTTATGGTTCTAGCCCTGAAGCACCCCATAAGGCAGATGTCATTCGCCAAGCCTTGCAGGCACATCAACTAAATCCTGAACAAGCCATCATTATTGGAGATACTAAGTTTGATATGCAGGGGGCTCAAGAAACAGGCATTCAGAAATTGGCTGTCACTTGGGGATTTGGAGAGCAAGCAGATTTGCTAAACTATCAGCCTGATTATATCGCCCACAAACCCTTAGAAGTTTTGGCGTATTTTCAATAACATAAGGGAGACTGGGCAAAAACTCAATTTCATACTCTTCAAACCACGTCAGTTTCTATCTGCAATCTCAACGCTGTGCTTTGAACAACTTGCGGCTAGTTTCCTAGTTTGCTCTTTGATTTTCATTGAGTATCAGAATAAAATGAAGCAAGTTTACACATCACAAAACGCATATTACCAAGGTTTCAAGTCCTAATAATATGCGTTTTCTTTTTTATTCAACGTGGGTTGTTTGATTGGCAAAGGCGATAATGGCTTGCTTCAACTCATCTCCACTGAGAGTGCGGAACTCTTCAATCTTTTGATCGATGGCTTCTAGAGGCATGACATTAACCTTACCAACGAAAATCTTATCCATAACCTGATTATCAACCAGTTCGGTGGATACCAAGAGTTCTTCGTAGAGTTTTTCACCTGGGCGGATTCCAACTTCAACGATTGGAATTTCGCTCTCAGTGTGGCCACTTAGAAGGACCATTTTCTTGGCCAAGTCATAAATCTTGACTGGTTTGCCCATATCAAGGATAAAAACTTCTCCATCCTTGGCATAAGCACCAGCATGGATAACCAGACGGCTAGCTTCTGGGATGGTCATAAAGTAACGGGTCATACGGAAGTCTGTCACCGTTACAGGCCCACCTTCAGCAATCTGACGTTCAAAGACAGGAATTACACTGCCACGGCTACCGAGAACATTCCCAAAACGAACCGCACAGTAGGTCGATTGACTACGTTGGTTAAAGCCAGTAACAATCAACTCAGCCACGCGCTTAGTTGCTCCCATAACATTGGGTGGATTAACCGCCTTATCTGTCGAAATCATAACCATCTTAGGTACTTTAGCTTCATCAACAGCCCTAGCAACATTGTAGGTTCCACGGATATTGTTTTTGAAGGCTTCTTTTGGATTGCGCTCCATCATAGGAACGTGCTTGTGGGCAGCCGCATGATAAACAATAGCAGGCTTGTACTGCTCAAAGACTTGCAACAGGCGGTCATAGTCTTGAATGTCCGCAATCACTGGCACATAATCAATCCCTTGGAACTTGCGAATCAATTCATGATAAACGAGGTAGATTGAGTTTTCCCCATGACCGAGCAAGACAATGCGTTCAGGATTGAAGCGGCTAACTTGGCGACAGATTTCAGAACCGATTGAACCACCAGCACCTGTAACCAAGATTGTTTTTCCAGTAAGCTCTGCCCCCAGACGCGATTCGTCAAGACGAATTTCCTGACGTCCCAAAAGGTCTGTGATATCAATCTTTTGGAAGCCTCCACCTGCTTGGTGAAGTCCCTGAACAACGGTTTCAACCTTAGGCATCTTGTAACATTTGACACCCAGCTTATTACACATTTGCAGAATACGTTCATATTCTGACGGATCAAGCGACGGAATCGCAACGATGACACGCTCGATTTGATGGCGTTTGGCTAATTCAGGCAGATTATCATAAGAGCCCAAAACAGGGATACCACCGAGTTTTTGACCCTTTTTCTTTTCATCATTATCCAAAATACCAACAAGTTCTAAATCACTGGTTGGGTGTTGGTAGCTGTTCATAAAGAGGGCTCCACCATCGCCAGCACCAATCAAGAAGGTCCGACGATGTTCCCCATCACCACTGCCTTTTTTGCGTTTAGAATAGATTAACTGCCAAGTAATCCGTGGCAATAAAATCAAGAAGGTACTCAACAAGATAAAGAGAATGATGAAACGGATTGAAAATAGAGGTAAGAAGGCATAGCAGATACTATATGACAAGACACTGCTGGCAGTCACACCAAAAAAGATTTTCATAAAATCCGTAATCTTGCTGTAACGACTAATACTAGCGTTCAAGCCCCCCAAAATCCAATCATCAATTGATAGAACAGGAAGGCCAAACTCGTATAGATAATGTAGTCAACAGGTGCTGGATTAATCAATCCATAGAATAAAATATAAGATACAATGATGGAAACCACCATACTGAAAATATCAAATATGCCCCAGAAGACCTGTTTTTGTTGTTTATTTAAAATTTCCACCAGATCAATGACATAATCTGTGAGTTTTTTATTCATAGAAATTTACTCCTCCTTAAAAGAGCTGGATGGTTATACTCAATGAAAATCAAAGAGCAAACTAGGAAACTAGCCGCAGGTTGCTCAAAACACTGTTTTGAGGTTGTAGATGGAACTGACGTAGTCAGTATCCTACACATACGGCAAGGCGACGTTGACGCGGTTTGAAGAGATTTTCGAAGATTATTATATTGTTATTATAACACTTTTTCTGAAGTTTACGATTTGCTACAAGCTTTTAATTGCTTTTTCGTAGCAGTTTCATAAAAATAAACTGTCTGACAAATCCTGGACAAAGAGCAACAACCATCTGAATCGCAACACTCTTGGCATACTCCATGTAAGAAATTTGCCCTCTCTTCAGCATCCGCTGACGAGCCTGACGATAGAGTTTGAGGTAGCGCAGTCCCCCACGACGCTCAAACATCCCTGCTCCGACACGAACCCTACACAAGATTTGATCCAGATTTCCAGTCTTGGCTCCCGCAGCAATCATATTGAGCCAGAGGAGGTCATCCTCCATATAAAGCCCATCCTCATAGTTACCTGCCTTGAGAACCATATCCTTCTTGAACATGACAGTCATGTGGTTAAAGGCACTTCTCATTCTTTGATAAGCTACAATATCTGCGTGCTGGGTTGGAACACGACGGTAAGAAACAATCTCATCAGGATTGTCAATAAACTCTGCAATATGTCCACCTAATAGGTCTAGGCTGTCCTTCTCCATCAACTGAACCTGTTTCTCAAAACGGTCTGGAACGGCTATATCATCTGTATCCATACGAGCGATGATATCGTACTGACACTGCAAAACACCGTATCGAAGAGCCAGACCCAAACCTTGATTCTGCTCAAGAGGACAGCGTTTCACTGGAATTTCAGACTGAGCTTCCACTTGGTCTAACACCTGATAGAGCTCAGGTGTCAAAGGCCCATCCTCAACCAGAACCAACTCGCTCGGTTTCAAGGTCTGATTTTGAACACTCTCAATAGCATCCTTTAAAAATGTCGGATTTTCCTTGATATAGACCGACATCAATACGCTGATTTTTTGCTTTTCAGACACAGTTTTTCTCCAATATATAGATTTCCTTCCACTATTTTATCATAATTTTCAAGACTTTCCTATTTTTATCTTGAAAGCCAGAAACCTTACTTGACATTATAGTGAAAAAGCCTTAAAATAAGCTGTTATTAAAATCAGCTAGAAGAGGTATTATATGAAAAAGCAATCACTCTTTTTTGTTCCAGGTATTATCCTGATTGGTGTTTCCTTGCGGACTCCTTTTACTGTTTTACCCATTATTTTGGGAGATATTTCGCAAGGGCTGGGCGTAGAAATTAGTTCACTTGGTGTCTTGACCAGTCTTCCCCTCCTCATGTTTACCCTCTTCTCGCTATTTTCTACCCGACTGGCTCAGAAAATCGGTTTGGAGCATCTCTTTACCTACAGTCTCTTCTTCTTGACTATCGGTTCTCTGATTCGACTAATCAATCTGCCCCTCCTCTATCTAGGAACCTTGATGGTTGGGGCAAGTATCGCAGTCATCAACGTTCTGCTTCCTAGTCTTATCCAAGCCAATCAACCAAAGAAAATTGGTTTTCTGACCACCTTATATGTAACGTCTATGGGAATTGCAACGGCTCTGGCTTCCTATCTGGCTGTGCCCATTACACAAGCCAGTTCTTGGAAAGGACTTATTATCCTCCTCACACTGCTCTGTCTAGCAACTTTTTTGGTCTGGCTGCCAAATCACCGCTATAATCACAGACTGGCTCCACAAACCAAACAAAAAAGCAAAGCAAAGGTCATGCGTAATAAACAGGTCTGGGCAGTGATTGTCTTTGCAGGTTTTCAATCCTTGCTCTTTTACACTGCTATGACCTGGCTACCGACCATGGCTATCCATGCAGGTCTATCCAGTCACGAAGCGGGCTTGCTGACATCTATCTTCTCCCTGATTAGCATTCCTTTTTCAATGACCATCCCAAGCCTGACAACTAGTTTATCTACTCGCAACCGTCAGCTTATGCTCACTCTGGTTTCACTAGCTGGTGTGGTCGGCATTTCCATGCTCTTCTTCCCGATCAATAGTTTCATTTACTGGCTTGCCATCCATCTCCTCATCGGAACCGCAACCAGCGCCCTCTTCCCTTATCTCATGGTCAACTTTTCACTCAAGACAAGCGCTCCTGAAAAGACAGCCCAATTGTCTGGTCTATCTCAAACAGGAGGCTATATCCTAGCAGCCTTTGGACCAACCCTCTTTGGTTACAGTTTTGACCTTTTCCACTCTTGGGTGCCAGCTGTAGCTGCCCTCTTGCTCGTCGATATCCTGATGACTGTGGCCCTCTTTACAGTGGACAGAGCTGATAAAATCCTCTAATTTTTCTAAAATACTTCTCAGATATAAACTATGCAAAGCCAGACTCTATCTGGTTTTTTTGGTGCTTATATCAACAAAAAACGCCCTCCATCTGTTAGTAGAAAGATAACATTTTTGATATAATAAAATGTATAGAAACTAATTATCATACGAAAAATAAATTAGTTTATAAGATAGCTACTATTTCAAGCGAGGTACATAGAATGGATGAACAGAAATACAATTTGAAAGAAAGTTTAACAGAGTTAGATAAGCTCTTTGACTTATCAACCAAGGAGACAGATAAGACTGCCTGTGAAGCTCTAGCAAAAAAAGCTAAAATAATTTATGAGCAATACCCTGAATCAGAAGACATTGCGTTGCGGTATGCTATGGCTCTTTTCAATTTGTCGATTGAACAAGTAAATGTTGAGGAGCTACTAAACACTGTTAATTCTGTCAAAGAAATTTTTGAACGCTTCAAACAGTCTGAAGATATTGCATTACGTTATGCTATGGCTCTTTTCAATTTGTCGGTTGAACAAGTAAATGTTGAGGAGCTACTAAACACTGTCAATTCTGTCAAAGAAATTTTTGAACGCTTCAAACAGTCTGAAGATATTGCATTACAATATGCTAAGACTTTAGTCAATTTGTCAGTTGAACAAGTAAATGTTGAGGAGCTACTAAACACTGTTAATTCTGTCAAAGAAATTTTTGAACGCTTCAAACAGTCTGAAGATATTGCATTACGTTATGCTATGGCTCTGTTCAATTTGTCGGTTGAACAAGTAAATGTTGAGGAGCTACTAAACACTGTTAATTCTGTCAAAGAAATTTTTGAACGCTTCAAACAGTCTGAAGATATTGCATTACAATATGCTAAGACTTTAGTCAATTTGTCAGTTGAACAAGTAAATGTAGAAGAGAGAAAGAATACCACTAATTTACTCAAAGAAATTTTTTTGAGCAGTTCAATCAATCTGAAGACATTGCGTTACACTATGCTATGGCTTTATACAATCTTTCAAATAGACAAAATGATATCAAAGAACGTAAGGAATCCATATCAGAAATAGAAGCTTTAACCTTAAAGTTCCAAAATTCTGAAGAGATTGCTTTACGATATGCTAGGGCTTTAGTCAATTTATCAGCTGAACAAGTAAACGTAGAAGAACTGGGCAATACTATTCATTCAGTCAAACAAATTTTTGAACAGTTCAATCAGTCTGAAGAGATTGCTTTACGATATGCTAGGGCTTTAGTCAATTTGTCAGTTGAACAAGTAAATGTAGAAGAGAGAGGGAATACCGCTAATTCAGTCAAACAAATTTTTGAACAGTTCAATCAGTCTGAAGACATTGCGTTACACTATGCTAGGGGCTTTAGTCAATTTGTCAGTTGAACAAGTAAATGTAGAAGAGAGAGGAATACCGCTAATTCAGTCAAACAAATTTTTTTGAGCAGTTTAAACAGTCTGAAGACATTGCGTTACACTATGCTATGGCTTTAGTCAATTTGTCAGCTAAACAAATAAATGTAGAAGAGAGAAAGAATACCACTAATTTACTCAAAGAAATTTTTGAGCAGTTCAATCAGTCTGAAGACATTGCGTTACAATATGCTATGGCTTTATTCAATTTATCACTGAAACAAACCAACTTAGATAAATTGAATGATACGGCTTCTAAACTAAAGAAATTAGCTTATAATTTTGAAAAAAATGAAGAGATCACTTTATGCTACTCTGAAGCTCTTGCCGAAATTATCACTAAACAACAAAATGAAGGGGAAAAACTTGAAATTATAGATAAACTAAAAAGACTACACGATAGATTCGTACAATCTGAAGAAATTACTGTTCAATATCTTACAGCTCGGATGGATTTGGTAAAAAATAATCAAATAGACCAATCAAATCTCGTAAACGATATCTGTCAGTCCTTAGAGTCTATTCAGAGTATTAAAATTTTAAATATGCTCATCGAAATACTCGAAAACGAAAAACAATTTAAGCAAGATCAAGTTCAGATTTCCACTACTAATATCGTAAAGGCTTTGGATAAACTTTGTTTTGATTCATCTATTGAAGAAGGGAAAGATGAAAAAGAGAAAAATTTGCTTATTCGCACCTTAAAAATTGGTATCATCTCCGATACAAAATATGATATTTTAAAATCCTGGATAGAGCATTACAAGGAAAACTCAGAAAGAATCAATCAGTTAATTAAAATTTATTCGCTTGTCCAACAAATCAAGTATGAACTTGGATTAAAGACTGAAGACAAAAATAGAAAACTAAAATTTGGTCATTATACCTCAGGAAAAGCGCTCCAAAGCATATTAGGAAAAGAGGATAAAGCTCCATTCTCCATCTCAGGAAAGACACGCCTAAATAACGCTAACTATATGAACGATCCTGAAGAAGGGGAAATTCTAGAAAACATTTTAAAATTAGAAAAACGTAATCCTTTGGATCCTAGTTCTTGGTTTTTAATGAGTTTCACTAGCAAAACAGATGATCTAGCCATGTGGTCGCAATACGGAAATAACGCAGAGGGAGTCTGTATTGTACTAAATGAGAATGATTTTGCTCATTATCATTCACTTAGTGACCTTCCTTGGTATCAAAAAAACTCAGATAAACAAATCAGTCACAAAATGAATTCAAGCGTTGAAATTTCAAACGATATCTCTTCAAATGAATCCAACAAAGAGATGACGACTAGAGACAATGATAATACTCAAAATTCTAAAGACAAATATTCTACACCGAATACTAATCAGGATTATTTATATCGCGTAGCTTACGTTCATTACTCCAATGATCAATTCGACATAGAAAAAAAACTGAACTATTCACTAGTGAAGAAGTAACGCGACTAAAAAGGATTGTTGGTAGATTTAAAAATCAGAATTATGGGATTATAAAAAAATTCTGGGGACCCGTTCTATAAAAAAAGCTATCGCTGACTGTATTGAAGAAATCCGCTACCTATTCAAATCGGTTGATTACAAGTATGAAGAAGAATTACGTATTTTACAATATGCTAACTTAAATTCTGATAACGACAAAATAAAAAAATTGATTATTCTCCTGAATTCGGTAAACTTTATCTTGAGCGAGAAGAAAATGTTCAAATCGGTGAAGTCATTTTTTGGTCCCAAGTTTCCGAATCCTGAATACGTGACTCCTTTATTGAAACTTTTGGATAAGGATATTAAGTATAAAAAAATCTACGATAAAATTTAGATAAAAAAATCTCCCCAAAAATCCTCTAAACTTCTAGTTTTTTTCCTAGAAGTTTTTTTATATAAAAAAATTTTACACATTTCTCTTGACAGGGCTTTCTTTTAGATGTACAATGTATGTGTAGAAAAATTATATATAAAAATCTTACACATTAGAAAAGGAGGTTCCCCATGTACTTTCCAACATCCTCTGCCTTGATTGAATTTCTCATCTTGGCCGTACTGGAGCAGGATGATTCTTATGGTTATGAGATTAGCCAAACCATTAAGCTGATCGCTAATATCAAAGAATCCACACTCTATCCCATTCTCAAAAAATTGGAGGGCAATAGCTTTCTGACAACCTATTCTAGAGAGTTCCAAGGTCGCATGCGCAAATACTACTCCTTGACAAACGGTGGTATAGAGCAGCTCGTGACCCTAAAAGATGAATGGGCACTCTATACAGACACCATCAATGGCATCATAGAAGGGAGTATCCGCCATGACAAGAACTGAATACCTGACTCAGCTAGAACTCTATCTCAAGAAACTACCTGAAGCTGACCGCATGGAAGCCATGGACTATTTCAGAGAACTCTTTGACGATGCTGGAGTCGAGGGAGAAGAAGAACTCATCGCTAGTTTGGGAACTCCCAAGGAAGCAGCTCACGAAGTCCTCTCTAATCTTCTCGATAAAAAATCAATGAGGCACCCGCTCAAAAGAATAACCGACAAATTTTGCATATCGCCTTGTTAGCCCTACTTGCAGCACCCATCGGTATTCCTTTAGGAATATCCATTCTCTTGGCTCTTTTCGCAATCCTTGTGGCCGCTTCGAGCGTCATCTTGGCTTTCTTTGTAGTTTCCATACTTGGTATCATCGGTGGATTCCTATTTTTAGTTGAAAGTTTCACTGTCTTAGCCCAAGCTAAATCAGCCTTTATCTTGATTTTTGGTTCTGGTTTACTGGCTATCGGTGCTTCTTCACTAGTCTTACTAGGTATTTCCTATGTAGCCCGCTTCTTCGGCCTACTCATTGTTCGCCTGGTGCAATTTGTTCTCAAAAAAGGAAAGAGAGGTGACCAGCATGCGTAAATTGACAAAAGGATTTCTCATTTTTGGTGTGGTGACTATCGTTATCGGATTTATCCTGCTTTTTGTAGGTATCCAATCTGACGGAATCAAGAGCCTACTTGCCATGTCCAAGGAGCCTGTCTATGATAGTCGGATGGAAGAGTTGACCTTTGGCAAGGAAGTCGAAAACCTAGAAATTACGCTCCACCAACACGCGCTGACCATCACAGACTCTTTCGATGATCAAATCCACATTTCTTACCATCCATCACTTTCTGCTAACCATGATCTTATCACAAATCAGAACGATAAAACGCTGAGCCTCACTGATAAGAAACTGTCTGAAACTCCGTTTCTCTCTTCTGGAATTGGCGGGATTCTCCATATCGCAAGCAGATACTCTAGTCGTTTGAAGAAGTTATTCTCCGACTGCCAAAAGGGAGAAGTCTAAAAGGAATCAACGTGTCAGCCAATCGTGGACAAACCAGTATCACTAATGCTAGTCTTGAAAATGCGACCATCAATACCAATAATGGCTATCTCCTCCGAATTGAAGGAAGTCGTATCAAAAACAGTAAACTCACAACCCCTAATATCATTAATATCTTTGATACAGACCTTACAGATAGTCAGCTAGAGTCAACAGAGAATCACTTCCACGCTGAAAAAATCCAAGTACATGGTAAGGTGGAATTGGTAGCAAAAACAAACCTAAATCTGCTACTTTCCGAAGAAGAACAACAAAGAATCAACTTAGATCTTTCAACAAAACATGGTTCTATTCTTCATTTTGTGAGAGAAGGAAGACATTCATTTAACAACAAAGAAAACAAAGATGAACGATTAAGCAATCCTTATAAAATAGAAAAAGCAGATGCAAACGATCAACTCATGGCAAGAGCAGAACAGGATATCTATCTACTTAAATCAGAGGAACACGAGTCTGCTTCTAGAAATCGTTGACAAAAGCGCTTACATCTGCTACTATGAAAGCATATTTATCTAACTAAAAAGGAGGTTCTACCATGAAACAAGAATGGTTTGAAAGTAATGATTTTGTAAAAACAACAAGCAAGAACAAGCCTGATGAACAGGCCCAAGATGTTGTAGACAAGGCTGAAGAAACGATAGCCGATCTCGATACACCAATTGAAAAAAATACTCAAGTAGAGGAGGAAGTCTCTCAAGCTGAAGTCGAACTTGAAAGCCAGCAAGAAGAGAAAATTGAAATACCTGAAGACAGTGAAGCGAAAACAGAAACAGAAGAAAAGAAAGCATCCAATTCTACTGAAGAAGAGCAAGACCTTTCTAAAGAAACAGAAAAAGTCACTATAGCTGAAGAGAGTCAAGAAGCACTTCCTCAGCAAAAACCAACCACGAAAGAGCCCCTTCTTATCAGTCAATCCTTAGAAAGTCCTTATATTCCCGACCAAGCTCCAAAATCTAGGGATAAATGGAAAGAGCAAGTGCTTGATTTTTGGTCTTGGCTAGTGGAAGCTCTCAAATCTCCAACAAACAAGCTTGAAACAAGTAGCACACACAGTTACACAGCCTTTCTCTTACTCATTCTGTTTTCTGCATCTTCCTTTTTCTTTAGTATCTACCACATCAAACATGCTTACTATGGACATATAGCAACTATGCATAATCACTTCCCTGAACAATTTGCTTCATTAAATCTCTTTTCGATTATCTCTATCCTAGTAGCGACAACACTCTTCTTCTTTTCATTCCTCTTGGGTAGTTTCGTCGTGAGACGATTTATCTACCAAGAAAAGGACTGGACCCTAGAAAAAGTTCTCCAACAATATAGTCAACTCTTGGCAATTCCAATCATCCTCACTGCCATTGCTAGTTTCTTTGCCTTCTTTGATAGCCTACGATTTACAGCCCTCTTGTGTGTGATTAGCATTGGAATCATTCTGCTTGCTAGCCTCCATATCATTACGAGACCTAGTCAATCAAGTGAAACCGACTCCTTCTATCAATTATTCTTGTCTGTCCTTGTGAACGGAGTCATTATCCTCCTCTTCTTTGTAGCTGAAGTGGCACTGATTGGAGATTACCTCCGTATCTTAGCCTTTCTTTAAACTTTAATCCTGTCTTTCATGGCAGGATTTTTTATATGTCAAAAAGCAAGTCGATTGACCTGCTTCTGCTTTACTCTTCTTGTGCTAATGTTTTAAAATATTTGTCTAAGATGGGTTGGATTTCTAGAGTTCAGTAGTATCATAATATTTCTATGAAGTTCGTTATTCAAAATATTATGGAAACTAGTTATATGTAAAATTAAGATTAGAAACCACCAATCTCCATTTTTTAACTTTTAATGAAATTCATCCATATTAATAACTTTGCTTGCTCTAGCAATAACATCCTTATCATGAGTCACGACAATAACAATCTTTTCCTCGTTCACTAATTTCTCAACCTCATTTAGAAATAATTCTGTTGAATTTCTGTCCAAATTTCCTGTAGGCTCATCGAATAAATATATATCCTTTCTTGCGATAAACTCCTCATGAGTAGAATTTTTTGTTTCTGACCTTGCGAAATATTTGTGGCTTTCCCATCAATCTGATGACTTAGAGCTATATTGAGATTCAGACTATCAAGATTATTTGATTCATAGTTTTCCTTATTAAATAGGGTGAAATTAATATTTTTTGAAACACTTCCAGGGAATACATGAAATTCAGATGAATACACGCTTAAATAATCCAAAATATTAGTCTCTTCTAAAGTAGAAAAACTTTCCATTCCATTCAGTACAATATCACCCTCTGTTGGAGAAGATAATCCCTGAATAATATTCAAAAGGGATGATTTCCCAGTTCCATTACCGCCTGTAATAATGGTTAATTCACCACTATTAAACTCGAAATTTAATTTATTAAACACCAATCTTTCATCCCATTTTTTACATAAATTCCGGCATGACAATTGTTTAATTTTAGATACTGGAATGGTAGCAAGATTACTTTCCATCCCTACTTCCTCTAGTCCAATAAACTCAAAGGAATATTGACTTTTTTTCAATGCTACCCAAGATGTAATTAAAGAATTTAAAATGCTGGATAACAGTAATAGAATCAAAATACTATTTGCATACTCTGATATATGTGCGTAATCTCTAATAATATTCACAGTAGCAAGCAAAAATGAACCAGTTAAACCAATAAATATCTGCGTAGAAGCTAATAATCTATTGGTAATATGTGTACTATCTAGTTTCGTTCCCAACAGTTCATTGAGTCTTTCATCAAATTCTTTGATAAAGTCGCTAGATTTTTTTGGAAACTTATAATATCTTGCAAACCATAAATTGTATTTTTCTACAAGAGAACTAAAGTTAGAACTATTAGCAATAAATTCTCGCTGATTTTTTTACAACTTTTTCGTATCTCAAAATTGACATATAAACCAAGAATAGCTATAGATACGCATGTAACTGCGAAAATAATAATATTCAATTTTAATAGCAATAACAGTAGCAAACAGAACACTAAAAGCTGTACCTTTAAGTAAAATTTTTGCATAATACCTGTTGCTGATAACAACAAATTCCAAAAAAATAACTACTAACATACTCATAATTCTTAGTTAAAGAAAAAAATCATTTAATTGGTTCTTATAAAAAGAGGACAGAATATCATTTAAAAAAATTATTCTCAATCTTTCCTTTTTAATCTCGTTTCTAATATAGAGAACTGCCAATACAAATATGAAGCTAATATTATTGAAGCTAGACTAAATAACTGAATACTAAACTGAATGTTAAGTAGACCAGACATTGTTATTTGTAGTAAAAAAAGCAATAGCAATAGGTAAACTAATTTTTAGCTAATCCCAAGAAAAAAAGATTGTCAATTTTCTCTTCCAACCAAGTGAAGCTAGAAATCTATGATATAACTTATCTGCATAGCTTATCGTAACAATATCTTTTTCTATCTTCTGAATTAACATTCTCATTCTTTTGAGGAATTAAAACAATTCCTACACTCTGACTAAAAAAAGTTCTAATCTTGAAATTTTTCTCAATTTCCTCATTTGCAGGATCAGAAACAATCAATGAACTACTGTCTCCATCCAACACGACGATATAATGAGGCAAGCTAGCTCTTTCTACTACCAGTAAATAAGGAAATGATACGTTGTTTAACAAACTAGGAGTCTCAATTTGATAAGAATCCGCATCAATACCATATCTTTAGTATATCTTCTATATCAAACAAAGACAGTCCTTGGTGGTTATTGTTATCAAATTGTAGACTATCTAAATGTTCTAATTTTGGGAAATAGTAAGAAATGATTGTCTTTACACAAGCCATTCCACAATCCAGCAAAGTTGCTTGTTTATAGTGACTAACCATTATTTTCTCCTTTTTCAACACTTATCTTACTATAACCATCAACTTCAATGACGCTATTCGAAGTTTGATTTGTCGTAGGAACCCTTAAAACTTCTCCTGTATTATTTGTATGCAAAGTATAGATTCCATCAAAATCTTTAGGAACTGTAATAGATACATCGCCAACAAGAGTATCTACAAAAATTTTTTCGAAAGTTGCATTTTTCCCTAAGGAAATGGTTACATATAACTTGTCTTTCCCTTGTGAACTCAAAGCCAAATTAAAGCCATGTTGTGAAAATGGAATATATAGACTATCTGAACTCATTTTAACGTTTTTAGTTATGTTATTCACTGATTCTTCGGAAACTTTTCCTTCTATTTGAACACTTGTCTCATCTGATTCACTCTTGACAACTTTAACATCAATTGCTTGCTTTGAACCATAAAACTCTAACGTTTTAATACTTTTAGAAGAAAGAGTCCACGATTGTTTTACACTGATTGTCGTCTCTCCTCGTTTTAAGGTTAATAAAATTCCAGCCACTACAAACAGTAACAACAGCCCAATTACAATTCCTATTTTTTTCATCATTAGTACTCCTACTTAAATTCTTTTTTACTGAATACAACAAACGCAAGTACAATCACTGCTATACTTACCAATATAGGATAGCCTACATTCGTAAGGGTAAATTGACTTACCCCAGAGGAAGTTTTCAAATTTAAAGTCATTAATAAATAGTCTCTCACACTCTCACCAGAGTTTGGAAGGACATAAACCAATAGGTTATCAAACAGTAAAATATAGAGTATATAAATCATACATGATTCATAAACCTTATCAAATATTTGAAAAATTAATAATGAGATACTGATAATAACCAAATAGTATGGTAGTTGATGTAAAAATGTCGAAACAATCAACACCAAGTCTCCCTCCAAATAGACAAGAGCTGTTAAACCATAAAAAATAGTTACATATAGGAAAGACAAACAAAAGGCTCCCAAAGTTTTATATAAAAATAACTTCCATCGTTGTTTTTCTTTTGTGAGCAGAATATTAATCGTACGAAAACTATAATCTTCCCCCCAGAAAAATAAATTAGTAGAGATGAAAAGCAAAGGAATAAAACCACTTACATTTGAAATCAATACTCGAAATTCTGGTTCATCTCCATTCGATGACTTAAAAAATAAGGAGAATAACAAAATCAATAATCCTATCAACAAACTAGGAAGCACTCCTCTTTTTCCCAGTAAAATTTATACATATCTGCTTTAAGAGAATTCATGACTCTCCTCCTTTCTTAAATCATCAGATAATATTACGCAAATAGTAGTCCTCAAAGCGTTCCTTCTTAATATAAATATCCTGTATCACTAGATTTGAAGCAACACTATATTCCAAGATAGCCATTAATTTTTCCTTTTCTGTCACAACCAGATAGTCATCCTGCTCAAAATGATCAACGCCCTCTGATTCTAAAAACATTTTTAGAATCAGATTATCACTCGTCTTAAGGAAGAGCTTTTCTGACAAATCATTTGCTAGCTCTTTTGAACTCATCACATTTAGAATCTTTCCTTTTTTCATGATGATATACTTATCTGTTATAAACTCCAACTCTGATAGGATATGGCTTGAAATTAAAAAGGTAACTCCCAACTGATCCCTTAAATTCAAAATCATTTTTCTTAAATCTGAAATTCCTTGAGGATCTAAACCATTCACTGGTTCATCTAGGATAATAAGCTCTGGATTATCCAAAAGAGCAATTGCTATCGATAGTCTTTGCTTCATTCCAAGAGAATAATTTTTTACTTTTCTGTCCCATGATGTTTGGGGTAGGCGAACCAATTCCAACATTTTTATGATATCTGTCTTTAAACCAAATCTTGTTTTATAATATTGCAAATGTTGACGTCCAGTCAAGTTTGGATAAAGGGCAGGTGATTCGATAATACTGCCAATCTTATGCTGAGAAATACTCTTGATTTCTCCCTTATCAGCTCGAATGAGTCCTAGGAGAATTCTCATTAATGTTGTCTTTCCCGCACCATTTTCGCCGATAAGACCACATATTTCTCCTTGCTCAATATCAAAAGAAGCATTATGAAGAACCTGTTCTTTCCCATATGTTTTATCGATATTTTTAAGACTTAAAATCACACGATTCATAGTTTCTCTCCGTTCATTATATTGAAAAAGTCTCTGACAAGGAATGAACCCTGCCAGAGATTTTTAACTTACGTTAACTCCAGCAGAAGAATCCAATACCTGTGAGCATTCCATAAATACCAAGTGGTGAAACAGCACAAAATTGCCCTGCCACAATGTGTTTTTTATGTTTATTACTTAATTTTTTCATCACTTAACTCTCCTTTTAATCCCAACAAAGTAGACCTATTCCATATGGGAGACCTATAATACAAAAGCGACCTGCTACAATGTGTTGTTTATTTTTGTTACTTAGTTTTCTCACTACTTCATCCTCCTATTTAATCCCAGCAAAATAGACCTATTCCGTATGGGAGACCTATAATACAAAAGCGACCTGCTACAATGTGTCTTTTGACACGTCCAGTTAGTTTTCTCATTAGAAAACCCTCCTTTTAAAAATTTTTTTATAATAACTAAATGAGATCCTCATTTCAGTCATTTATTAACTGTTTTAAATCTTTAGACAAGATTTCTTCGCTTCCTTGTTCTACATAAATTTGTTTCACTATCCCATCTTTATCCACTATAAATATTGTTGGAATAGCTTTTACATCAAAAAACTTAAAAACTTGTAAATCTTGATCTATATAAACTGGAAAGGTAAAACCCTGATTCCTTAAAAATTTATGAGAGGTTTCAAGTGTTTCACGTTCCCCATCAACTATATCCACCATAAAGAAATCAACTTTATCTTGGTATTTATCATAAAGGTGCTGAATGATTGGAAGCTCTTTTTGGCAATCAGGACACCAACTAGCCCAGAATACCACAACCTTTGGTCTAAACTTATAATCTGACAGTTGAACCTGTGCTCCCTCATTGGAGGTTAACAATGCATTCTTGAATGTTGTATTTTTTGTTTTTGAAATATATTGTTCTATCTCCTTCTCTTTTTTTAAAAGGAGCTCTTGCGCTGTCTCTTCTTGATGATGAGATTCCTGGTTTTGATAGTAAAATCCTGCTAAAAATAAAGTTGCTATCACAAGAAGAACCATTGTCTCTACAACATGTTTTTTTGACATCATGGATCGTCCTCCACTTCTGAAATTTTAAAACTTTCGATAATAGATAATTCTTCTGGTAAGATTAAAACTCGCTCTTCGCCTGCATCTAAAATAGCTAAACGGAATGGTTCCTTATTCAACTCTATTTGTACCAACTTTTGCTCCGCCGTGTTATTTCGAAACAGCAAACTGTGGCGAGTTTGTGTAAACGTCTCTAGCGAGATACTAAAATCTTCCATTTCTATCTCCTATCCATAAAACCAAAAACTAAGACTTAAGAATACTTCAAATCCAAACATTTTTCTTTCCTCCTTATCTCTTGTTCTTTATGATTAAAGTATAGCGCTTTCAAAAATAAAAAAACATGACAAAAATGTCATGTTAGCTCTCCATTTCCTCAAAAGTTTTTATATCTTTTTCTTTTTCTCCCAATATACGCGCTTCTAATACTGAGTCCCCAAATGCTTGAGCACAAATAATAGCTCTATCGTATAAGCGGATGGCTTTTTCCTTATCCCGTTTATGAAATAAGGTACACATAGCTTCAAGCATATCAACAATTGGTTTGTTTTGAAAATCCTGCGATAAAATCATCAGCCTGTTCATCGCCTTAACATAAGGCTCAAAAGTAGAGTAAGATTTTTCCATCCATTGAACAGCTAAAGAATCAAGCACCGTTCTCTTTAACATATAAGCTGTCTCTAAATCGGATGAATTTGTTTCTCTTATAAGTTTTTTAGAAAGCATCCAAAATAGTTCATGATGATACTCAGTCGGTCTTGCCAAACATGAACCAAAGTACAATTTTATCAGAAGCAAATCATTCACCGAATAGTTTTTCCTTATCTTTACTTGTTCAAAATATTCATCCAGCAAAGCATCGCCAAAACCTGCATCTTCACTTACAAAGACATCAAAACTAGCTTGTAAGGCACTAACTGCAATCTGCTCATCCTCAGGTAGACTGTCATAATAGTGTTCGTAAACTCTTTCAAACAACTCTTCCTTAACTTGGATTCTATCATCATCTCCATAAGTTTGAAACTTAATGAGTTTATCCTTTAATATCAAGTACTCGGAGGGTAAAATCATATGATCCATATCTACTATATGTGAAATTGAACAGCCTAGTTTGTAAGCTATATACTCTACCTTGGATAAACTCGGGGAAGACTGGCCTGATTCAATCCGTGCTAATTGGCGCACCGTTATCTCGGTTTCATCATCACAAAGAGTTTCACGAGTGATATGTTTCATCTCTCGCAACATTCGGATTCTTTTACCTACTTCTATTTTTATGTCCATTTATTTACTCTCCTGACAACTATTTCCATATAAAAAATAAATTCCCTGTATATATTTTACTATTTTCTATGGAGATAAGCAATATTTGAAATATATATAACTATCTTTGCGTTATATCATAAATTTCAGTTCAACTATTACTACACCTTGGCAATTCCAATCTTCCTCACTGCTATTGCTAGTTTCTTTGCCTTCTTTGACAGCCTGCGATTTACAGCCCTCTTGTGTGTGATTAGCATTGGAATCATCCTGCTTGCTAGTCTCCATATCATTACAAGACCAAGTCAAGCAAGTGAAACCGACTCCTTCTATCAGTTATTCTTGTCTGTCCTTGTGGATGGAGTCATTATCCTCCTCTTCTTTGTAGCTGAAGTAGCACTGATTGGGGATTACCTTCGTATCTTGGCCTTTCTTTAAACTTTAATCCTGTCTTTCATGGCAGGATTTTTCTATGCTAAAAAGCAAGTCAATTGACCTGCTTCTGCTTTACTTTTCTTGTGCTAATACTTTAAAATCTTTTTCTAATATGGGTTGTATTTCTAATTGATTGGCGTCTAGTTGGTGGTAAAAAGATGGGGGTAGTACCTCGAGGAATGTTGCATAGTCCAAGCGGGCAATGGCTTCATAGTCTTCTGGTTTAGAGCCATCTCCTTTGATTTGAACCAAGTCAATTTCCCATTGGACTTCCTTATCCACCAATTGCTCAATATAGGCTGCAGGAACAAATGGTTCTCTCGGTAACACTGTCTTGACTCCTTGAGCCAGATGGTAAACACCGTGCACTTGGCCTTCTCCATCCTGATAGAAGGAAACTCTTGCAAAGTAAGCATTTGTCTCTTGAACCGCACGCACACACGCTTCAAACTGAGCCAAACCATCTTCCTCTAAAAAGCTTTTCAAGTCCTCATGACTAAAGAAAACAGGATTAAAAATTCCTTGGCAAATCGTAAAACGGGCTACAGTGTCTGCCAAATGAGCTTGAATACTTGCTTGAAAATAAGCTTCAAAGTCAAAACCATCTAGCCCCTCAATCTCAGTTCCTGTGTAAGCAAGCAGGGTATCTAAAAATGATTTGATAATCTGCCAGTCTGTCTTTGTGAGTAGATCAGGAAGATCGACACGATAAGCCTTTTGACCATCAGCATAACTAACCTTAAAAAGAAATTGTGATTGCCCTACTATTGCACACTCGATATACTCGAGACGGTTAAGAGGCTGACGGAGATAGACGGCATCATAGCTATGTGACTCCAAGCCATCTACCAAGGCCAAGATGGACTTGGCAGTCAAAATTTCCTGTTCTCCTAAAATGCTCTGTTTATTTGGAATAAAAAATGTTTTCGTCATAACTGGACTCCTTTTGAAATCGTTTACATATAGTATACCCTATTTTTCTGAAAGATACAGAAACAAACTTTAGATTTTTGAGTAAAAAGCATAGAAAAACAGCCCCTAAGGACTGTTTGATCTTATACAGTAGCTGCTTGATCCAAGCTTTCACCGATAGCGGTTAGGCGCTCGATAACTTCTGCTTGTGTCAATTCATTTTCTGAAACATAGCGGTTACGTGGGTGAACACGGCACTCGTGTGAGCATCCACGAAGGTACTTGTCTTCATTTTCTTCTGATGTCAAGATACGACGGTTACAGAATGGATTTCCACAGTTGACATAACGTTCACATGGTGTTCCATCAAACCAGTCTTTCCCTACGATGGTTGGGTTGACATGGTTGACATCTACGGCGATACGCTCGTCAAAGACGTACATTTTTCCATCCCAAAGCTCGCCTTGAACTTCTGGATCTTTACCGTAAGTTGCAATTCCTCCGTGCAATTGGCCGACATCTTTGTAGCCTTCACGGACCATCCAGCCTGAGAATTTCTCACAGCGAACCCCACCTGTACAGTAAACCACGACGCGCTTGTCCATGAATTTTTCCTTGTTGTCACGAACCCATTGTGGCAACTCACGGAAGTTGCGAATATCTGGACGGATAGCTCCACGGAAATGTCCTAGGTCGTACTCATAGTCGTTACGTGTGTCAAGGACAACTGTATCTTCGTCAAGAAGAGCTTCTTTGAACTCTTTTGGAGACAAGTAAGCACCTGTTGTTTCAAGTGGGTTGATGTCGTTATCAAAGTCGTTGTCTTCCAACCAAGGTGGACGATTTCTTTCTTGTAGCGAACAAACATCTTCTTGAAGGCTTGTTCATTTTCTTCGTCAATCTTGAACCAGAGGTCTTCCATGCCTGGGAGGCTGTGAACGTAGTCCATGTATTTTTGAGTTGTTTCGTAGTCACCTGAAACTGTTCCGTTAATTCCCTCGTCAGCGACTAGGATACGGCCTTTAAGGCCGATTGATTTACAGAAAGCCAAGTGGTCTGCAGCAAATTGCTCTGCATTTTCAATTGGAGTATAAAGGTAGTAAAGTAAGACACGAATATCTTTTGCCATAAGATTTGTTCTCTTTTCTATTCTTAAATTTTCAGAATTTTTCATCTAACTATACTAGTATACCTGCTTGAGAAAACGAATGCAATTTATTTGACTGGAAATTGGAGAAAGGGATTTATCCCTGCACTTCATCAGTAGCCATAGCAAATAGCAGATAATTCTCTCAATTTTTTGATCTGCTCAGCTTGACTTTCTGACAAAGTCAGCTTATTGTCAATCAACACACGTGAGATGTCAACGTTCATTTGGCTCAGAATAAATGGAGTAGAGGTTCCATCGTTCTTTAATCGTCTTTTATAACTCACTAACTGATTTTTCAAGGGAGTCAGTTGAGGAGTAGTCTTTATATCTTCCAATAGATGATTTATGATCGTCATGGCTTCACAACGCCTTTCACTTCCTCCAGCAAACCATTTTAATGGTGTCATACTCATTTACCTCCTGAAATTCGTTTGTAAATTGAAAAACTATCATTCCTAACGCTCGTGCCAGTATTTTACCACACCCTATGTAAAAAAGTCAGCAAAAATGGTAATGTTGCGAAAATATTATTGATCACATGCACTGCATAGGATGGATAAATGCTCTTGGTATAGCGGGTCAAACTAGCAAAGATGATGCCAGATGTTGCAAAGACGAAGATATCTAACAAACTAGGCAGGCTTGAAAAATGAGGAAGAGCAAATAAAATTGACGGAAGAAGCAAATCAAGGCCAAATCTCGAATGCTTAAAAAAGGCGTGTTGCAGTAATCCTCTATAGATTAGCTCTTCCATAAGTGGAGTCAGAAAGAACAAAGTTATATAGATACCTAGCTCAGCAAAGTTGGTCCCACTATAACCGATCAATACAGCCCAACCTTCAGCAGTTGACTGAACATGTTTAGCTGTCTGAACGTTAAAAGAGATCTGGAGCACTACCACTAATACTGTCAAAATCGAATACCAAAGCCATTTTTTTCTTGGAATGTGAAAGAGATAACCATGACCTGTCTTAACCAGAATCCAAATCATGACTCCGCTAAATAGCAAACTCAAGAGATTTTGAATCCAGACGAAATTGCCAATCTGGGAAGAAAATTGCCAATAATTTTGAACAATAAGCGTCAGTTGAGAAAGACCAAATACGAAAAATAAGTAAGACAAGACTGCGCTTATTTTGAAGACAAGCTGATGCTTTTTCATGTGAACTATTCCTCATTTTTTATATTCTAGCCTATATTCCACATAAGTGAAAACCAACTCCCATATAACTAAGGTCACGATAACCACGCGGGCAATATTCACTTACTGAAAAAGAATCTGTATTTTTTAATAGAGAAGGGAAATTACCTAATGAACTTCCCTGACTAGCATATTTTTAATTTTTGTCTTGTTGCAACCTTTACACTGTTAGTATAGCACTGTTTTTTTATTCTTTCATCAAAATATTTAATTGGCATCAAAACATCTTGAATTGTAAAAAATTTAAAAAGCAAGCATGAAAAACATACTTGCCCTAGGGGAACTTACCAACGTAAAGATCCAAAATTGAAAGCTATGCACCCTTACTTCCGTCTGTTCTCATATATTCTCATGATCGCAACAAGGATAGCAGCTGTCCCACTTGCCAAAGCGATAAGGGTAATGATAATGTTGAGGATTTCAGACGTACTCCCTATTCTATTAATAAGACGTAGTAGGGATATAACTGTCAACTGAATTAGGAGTATTGATTCTACTCTTACCATTGAAGTAAGTCTGTTTTCAACTGCATATAAAAAGGCTGGTAGCATAACACAGGCTATAGCAATCACAAACAGGTTGCCCCCTGTTTCTTCTCCCTTGTTCACCACGGAAATCATGAGAAGATTCGATGCTATGATCAACGTAGAGCAGATGATAAAAAAGGATTTCTTATTCATTTAATATACCTCGCATACTATGGTAAAAATCAAACTGGATAAAGACAAAACTTTAACTGGTGAGTCACCCATCCTCACCTATACTTCTATCTCTAAGACTTGTTTAAATATAAAATTAGAACTTGTGGTTTTTAGAATGATATTTGGATATTTTGTCAAAATACTATTAACATTAGACAAACCAACTCCTCTATTCTGCCCTTTAGATGACATTCCTCTCTCAAATATTTTTGTAACATCAATCTCTCCATCTCGAGTAGGATTTTGGATAATCAAAACTTGCTTATTACTTCTACTATCTTCAAAAAAACAAACACTTAGAGGTTCCTCGACAGTGGTGCTTACAGCAGCCTCTATCGCATTGTCTAGCAATATAGAAACAACTGTCAAAAAATCAATTTCCTCAATCTTTTTGATAGCAATTGGTTTTTCTATTTCTAAAGAAACTGGCACTAGTAAACTCTGAGCCTCGGATAATTTTGAGATTAATAGACTCTTTAACGATAAATCCTCTATATTTCTCAATCTCACTACATCAAATTTTGTATCTTGTAAACTTTTTCCCGATTCTTTCAGGACTCTATCATAAATTTGAGCAACCAAATTAATATCTTTTCGGTCTATTCCTATCTTCAAACTTGTTAAGATATTTGCATAATCATGCCTAAAACTTCTAACCTCTTGATAAAGCCCTTCTACTTGTTTACTATAGCTAGTAAGATTTTGAAGTTGAATCTCTTTTTGTAGTACTAAATCTTTTTGCAATTCCTCACGTACATTTCTGTCCAATATATTGACAAAAATAGATAAATAAAAAGAAATAGATTGCAGTTATAGCTCCTTGATAGTGATTTATAGATAAATTCAGACTGTTTTTTTAATGTAACCAATAAAAAGGAACCAAGATAAAAATAACCCAACATTGCAGTATTAGCAATCCTCATTATTCTATCTAGATTTTTTTATCCAACACTTTACTTCTTAAATAGCTAAAATCATACTGAAAAAAACTTTTTATTATAAGCAAAGATAGAAGACCTGCTAAAATTGAGAAAAATTGTAGCATCGTAATAAGCATATATGTCTGTTAAACTAGCAAAATTAGGAATAATAAAATCAACAAAAAAATCATAGATAATCGACCAAAAATGTGATAGGAAACAGAGCATAAAAAAAGTGGCGATGTTATACTATATTTATGTTTATCCAAGAAAAAAATGTGTAGGTAATAAAAAAAGATGGGATAATCTAATACTGTAATAACAACAGGAATATATAACATTTTAATCAAGATTATAAGTAAAAACTCTAATAAAAAAATAGAAAAAGCAGTAACCCTAAAAAAATCTCTTTATAGTCAATTGATAGCCATAAATTTTTTTGCATGAAGAAATAAAAAGTATGTAAAAATTCAAAGATACTAATACAAAAAGACATTTACTACTCCTTACTATCATGTAAATCTTTAACTATGGTCAGCAATGCCCTCATTTTTAACCTAGATACTAGGCAACTTGCACCATTCTTCAAATAGACTAGTTTTTCTTCCTTATCTATTGAAGAGATATTATAAGGATTCACAATAAAAGAACGATGACACTGAATCAATCTTGGTTCTTGCTTCAATATATCAGAAATTTTACCGTAAAACTCTATTCTTTCTCTCATAGAATAAAGAACCAGTTTATGAGGAATCATTGACGTTTCTATATAAAGCAAATCCGAAAACGGAACCTGAACGAGCGCCTTAGAATTTGTAAACAAAAAGAATCTTCACTCATTAGTTGATGTTTATTCTTGTAAACATAAGTGATTGCCCTTTCCACACGTTCCTTAAAAGCACTTTCAGGTAATTCCTTATCAATAAAATCTAAAGCTGATACTTGATATTGAAAACTAACCGGCATAAACTCTGAATGAGTTGTTACAAAAACAATGACTGCATTCGGATCTCTATCTCTGATTTCTAAAGCAATATCTAGCCCTTTTCTAACATCGTTTTTAATTTCAATATCCAGAAAGAAAAGTTGATGACTTCCACGTTCAATCATATCTTCTAATAATTGATTCGGTTTGCCATAAACATCACAGTGCTTTACTTCCCAATTATTCTTCTCTAAAATATCATGCACCAGATTTTCCATCCTAGTTTGCTGTACAAAATCATCCTCTAATATAAAGATATTCATCTCTCGTCTCCTTTTGTATTTAACCATCTTTCTTTTAGAGTTTTAAAATATCTTCTAGAGCAGATAATATCTGATACTCTTTCATCCATAAATAAAATCGTTTTCGTTTCATACTTTAATCCCATTACTTTGGATAAGTTAACAAGAAACTTCCTATGACACCTAAACAATTTACCCAGACTTATTTCCTCAACTTTTGCTAGACTCATATACTTCTCAAATACTCCATCAGCTGTAATAAAAATAACAGCATGTGCCTTCGTCGGATGTGTTGTCACATAGTAAACCTTAGAATGAAGCACTTTAACAACTGCTCCATCTTGGTTTAAAATATATTCTTGCATATTTTTCCTCCTTACTCCCCTATATCATATCAAAACTAATATCCTATGATGGAAAAAAATCTTAAAAAGGTATCTAAGTTATCATCAATGGTTATTTTTCAACATTCCATGCTAAAATTTATACAATCTAAGATTTCGGTATCTTCTATCGAATGTCTTTTGATATAGCAAGAGGGAAATATGGATACAATTCAAATTCTACATTTTTTTCATTATTAGAATACATCATCGCACATAATATCAATTCTTATATTAAAAGAAAACATATCAACAAAAAAACTAGAATTATAGACTCTAGGCATATCATCTATTCCTATAACACTACTACCTATTTTTATCATAAAAATCAATGTTTTTTTATCTTCAAATACAATGTATTCTTATATAGAAGATATACGACTCCGTTCTGAATTTGCCAATATTATCATCATAGGAAGTTACATTGATTATGATAAACTTTTTCCGTAGTCATTACAAAAATATTCGGTGTCATTGATACAGCTAGAAATCATTCTTTACAATCTATACGACAAGAAATTCACTCATATTTAGATGGTATTTATAACAACCTAAAAATAAATTAGGCTCGATAGTCTTTATACATTTCCTCAACATACATGGCTTCAAAAACTTCCAAAAAAATCACTACCTCCCCTAGAGAACTAAGGAAGGCAGTGATCACATTTTTAGGAATTAGGAATGAATACACGAAATCAATTGATCTTATGATTTTTTGTTTTTCAGGAATTCATCGTATTGTTTTTGCATTTCGTTCAATACTTTATCGTAAGCACCTTCAGATTTCAATTTTTCCATCAATTCTGGAATAGCTTTGTCTGGGTCTACAGTACCAGTGTTGATAGCTGTATCGAATTGTTGCATTGTGTTAGAGATTGCTGAGATTTCAGATTTCACATTGTCAGTGTTAAAGATGAATCCAAGCGCTGGAGATTCTTTAGCTTCAGCCAATTGTTTCTTAGAATCTGCGATTTGTTGGTCTGTAACGTTTTCGTTGATGTAAAGGATCCAGTTGTTACCAGTGTTCCATCCACCCATGTGAGTGTTTCCTTTGTAGCCATCAAGGACTTGAACACGGTTTTCTTTACCTGAAATTTTTTCCCAGTTCTTGCCTTCTGGACCGTAAACAAGACCGTTCAAGAGTTCTGGGTTAGTGTTCAAGAGGTTCAACACTTCCATTGATTTTTCTTTGTTCTTAGAGTTGTTTGAGATAACAAAGTTAGCAACTTGTGTTGTTTGGTTTTTCTTGATGAAGTTAGTGATTGGTTTGATTTGGATATCTTTGTTGGCAACACGTGAAAGCAAGCTGTTACCGTAGTCAGCTGGTCCTACTGTTTCTTCACGAACGAACCAAGTATCTTGTTGAAGGTCAAATGAAGTATCGCTTGTTGCTACGTCTTTTGGAATGTAGCCAGCTTCATAGAATTTGTGAAGAGTCTTCAAGTGTTCTTTGAAACGAGGTACTTCGTAACGGTTTACGATCTTAGTAGTGTCCCCTTCAAGGTCGATAACGAATGGAAGTCCATTTGGAACTGGATAGTCAAAGTTATCAGATGGGATGAAGTTCTTAGTAACTGCAAATGGCACTACATCTGGAGCTTTTTCTTTGATTTGTTTCAAGACTGGTTCAAGTGTTTCGTATGAAGTGACACCTGAAATATCGATACCGTATTTAGCAAGAAGAGTTCCGTTGAAGGCGAAGTTTTGAGATGATGCAACGTTGGCTGCAACTGGAACTGCGTAAATTTTACCGTTAATGCTGTTACCTTTGATGTAAGCTGGGTCAAGTGCTTTGTAAAGCTCTGCTCCTTCTTTCTTGTACAAGTCTGTCAAGTCAGCATAAGCACCTTTTTGAGCATTTACAACATAGTTAGATGCAAAGGCGATATCATAGTTTTCACCAGATGATGTGATAACTGACATTTTCTTATCATAGTCACCCCATCCAAGATATTGGATATCCAACTTTAGCACCAACTTTTTCACCGATGATTTTGTTAGCATTTTCTAGCAATTCATCCAAGTTATCTGGTTTGTCACCGATTTGGTACATTTTGATAACAGTCTTATCACCTGAAGCTGAGTCAGCAGCCTTTTTTGTTACCTGAAAGGTTTCCACAAGCAGCGAGACCAGCAGCCAAAGCGACTACGCTAGCAGATGCAAAGCATATTTTTTCCAGTTTTTCATGACAAAAACTCCTTTTTTTATTTTTAAACTTATAAACAATGTAATGATCTTATACTCAATGAAAATCAAAGAGCAAACTAGAAAACTAGCCGCAGGCTGTACTTGAGTACGGCAAGGCGACGTTGACGCGGTTTGAATTTAATTTTCGAAGAGTATTAACTTCACACAAGGGAAGTTGGGAACTGAGAAATATTTTTTCTCAACAAGCACTATTCTTTCACACCACCGATAGTCAAACCTTTTACAAAGTAGCGTTGGAAGAATGGATACAGAATCGCGATTGGAAGGGTTGCGACTACAACCATGGCCATACGTCCTGTTTCTTTTGGTAGAGCAACTCCCAGTTGACCAGATAGGCCGACTGCTTTTGCGATGTAGTCCATATTTTGTTGGATTTGCATGAGCAAATATTGCAATGGGTACAAGTTGTCACTCTTAATGTAAAGAAGGGCGTTGAACCAGTCATTCCAGAAACCAAGTGCTGTCAAGAGCGTGATGGTTGCGATACCTGGTAGTGACAATGGCAAACAGATTTGGAAGAAAATCCGGGCCTCACTAGCACCATCGATACGAGCGGATTCGAGAATAGCTTCGGGAATCGTCTTCTTGAAGAAGGAACGCATCAAAACAATATTGAATGGTGAGAGAAGCATTGGAACAATCAAGGCCCAAACAGTGTCACCAAGCTGAAGTACACGAGTTACCATGATATAACCTGGTACCAAACCAGCATTGAACAACATACTAAGTAGAACGAATATTGTAAAGAATCTGCGATACTTAAAGGTTGTCCGTGAGATGGCGTAGGCATAAGTTGTTGTGATAAAAACGTTTGTGATAGTCCCCACCACTGTTACAAAGACTGAGATGAAGAGGGCTTGGAGAATTTTATCCTTAAACTGTGCCAAGAAATTCAAAACCGTCTAATCCAAATTGGGATGGGAAGAAGCTATATCCATTTTGCAGGATACTCTTTTCATCTGTCACCGAAATCACGATAACGAATACAAAGGGTAGGATACAAGATAGGGCGATCAAACCAGAAATGATACTGAAGAAGATATCCGCTTTCTTACTGAAGGAGTGAATGCCGACATTATCAATTTTTTCTTTTTTAATTTTCTTTTCTGCCATATTCTCCTCCTTTCTAGAACAAGGCTGAGTTTGGATCAACTCGTCTTGCAAGTAAGTTTGATAGGATAACCAGAATCAAACCGACAACTGATTGGTAGAGACCTGCCGCTGAAGCCATCCCGATATCCGCTGTCTGAGTCAAACCGTTATAAACATATACGTCCAAGACGTTGGTTACGTTATAAAGCTGACCAGCATTATGTGGGATTTGGTAGAAGAGACCAAAGTCTGCACGGAAGATATTTCCGACTGCAAGGATAGTCAATACGGTTACCAATGGTGTCAACTGCGGAATGGTTACATTACGAATTCGTTGCCATTTGCTGGCCCCGTCCACTGTTGCTGCTTCGTAGTAGGTTGGATCAATTCCCATGATTGTCGCATAGTACATGACACTGCTATATCCAAAGCCTTTCCAAATACCAAGGAAAAGTAGGAGATAAGGCCAAATACCCAAGTCAGCGTAGAAATTGATTTCCTTCATCCCAATAGATTCTAGGAAATGGTTGAACACACCTTTATCAATGTTTAGGAAAGCATCTGTAAAGAAACTGATGATAACCCAAGACAAGAAGTAAGGGAACAACATGGAAGTTTGGAAGATCTTAACCATTCTCTTAGAACGGAGTTCACTTAAGATGATAGCAATCCCTACTGATACAATCAAACCGATAAAGATAAAGCCTAGATTGTAGAGGACAGTATTTCGAGTGATGATAAAGGCGTCTTTTGAACTAAACAAGAATCTGAAATTATCGAGTCCGACCCATTTACTATTCACGATACTATCTATAAATCCATTACTGGTCATGTGGTAGTCTTTAAAGGCAACCACGTTCCCAAATACTGGAATGTAGAAGAATAGAATCAACCAGAGTGCCCCTGGTAAAACCATCAAGAGAAAGATCCAGTTGTCTCTCAAGGTTTTTGAAAACTTATTCATAATTTCCTCCCTTTTTTATTTTGATATCCATCTAAAAATTCCTTTTTAGATTTTTGATAACGATTACATTATTAGTATACTCCTATTTACAGGTTAGGTTAAGCTACTAATCATAGAAAAAACTCCACAAATTATTTTATGTGGAGTACTTTTTAAGAAAGGGATGTTTCACGAGAAACACTCTGAGTAAGGCACAATGTTCTTGTTTTTATACTCAATGAAAATCAAAGAGCAAACTAGGAAGCTAGCCGCAGGCTGCTCAAAACACTGTTTTGAGGTTGCAGATGGAAGCTGACGTGGTTTGAAGAGATTTTAGAAGAGTATTAAGTCGTATAAATCGTTGAAGCTGTCGCAATGGTATGCCACTGGTTGGCTGTTGTCGCTGCGAAGCCCTTGTCTGCGTAAAAGTCGTTAAATGGCAGGATTTCTACCTCTAGCTCGTCGATGCGGTCCAGCTGACCAGCCAGATAAGCCTCGATGCGACTTTCTGCTCGCTTGATGCGTTGCAAAAGTCCGCCCATACGGATATCAACCGTATCCAAGCCAAAGACCTTGTTTTCCTTCAACCATTGATGGCTAAAGAGGGCATGGAAGTCTTCAATATCGCTTCTGAGTTTTGGTAATTCTTGTCTTGCGATTTCTTGCAGGCTTTCTTTATCACCCTCTTGGTAGGACTGACGGATGCGTCGTCCCACATCTACTTTACTGCTTAAAATCTGGTTCAACTGAGCCTGAGTTTCAAAGAGGTAAGCATAATTTCCTGCTTTTTCTTTAATGTCAGCAAGCGTCTCAGCTGCCTGAGCGAAGTGCGGTTTGTCCTGTTCAGGTGTTATGTGGCGGTCAAGTATTGGGCAGAGAACATCCTGATAAAAGACATAGCGGTTAGGATTGATGCCACTGAGATTATCTGGTAAGTCTGGCAAGAGGTTGGCAAGGTCAATCTGCATAAATTCCTCAACGGATAGACCTGTATTGGTCTTGAAGTGAGCAGACAAACGGTCTAGGTCATTGCGGTAACTGAGTTCTGCCCAGATTTGCAGGCTTGGTAGGATAGAGAATTGAGCAGTTTCCCCACCATTGTCCCCCCACCCCGTCACGATGACTTCTTTGATGTCATTAGCACGACAGGCTTTGTTGGCCTCAAGAGCGATGAGACGGCTGAAATGGTTGTTGGGTGTGAAACCAATCCACTTCCAAGCACCACCTGCAAAGGCAAGGTCATGGCTAATCTTGTGGTGATTTGCGGAAAGTTACGATTGTATTTTTCTTCGCTATCTTGGTAATAATCCCAGTAAACCAAGGTCACACGGTCTTTGAGGCGGTCTAGGTAGACACGCGTTTCCTCAGGAATTTCTACGTCACGGTCGTACTGGCCATCCGCTGACATGAGTTTGAAGAACATATCGCTCCACATCTGGCAGTGGAAACCATACTTGTCAGCAATATCCAGCACGCGCTCCAAGTGTTGACACATGAGGAGACTACGGTCTACAACGCCGTTCAAGATAAGGTAGCGTCCCAAGCCAACCAAGTGGGCTTCATCCATCCCAATATTGACCTTGTGAGTCTTCAGTTTAGACAAAGTGGCAAACATGCCATCAATCAGGTCATAAACCTTTTCTTCGACAATAAGGAGGATGTCCTCCACATCACGGAGCTCCTGCACTTCCTTTGACACCCCATTTGACAAAGGCTGACAAGTGGGCCAAGGTCTGAATGCAGGGCACAAAGGTCATGTCAAACTGCTGGGCATAGGTTTCGATTTCCTGCAATTCCTCAGCTGAGTAGGCTCCACGGAAATAGCCAAAGTAAGGCTGCCCCTCAATCTGGTAGGTGTCTTCCATGTAGAGCTCAAAGGTTGAGTAACCCATGAGAGCCAAGACCTCAATCATCTGCTTGGCAGAAGCCACATTCAGCACCGCATTTCGCGAACAGTCTGCCATGTAGGCTAAATCTTCATAAGCTGCCTGCTCCTCAATCTCTACTTTGTCAGCTTCTGCTAGAGCTGTTGCCAACAAGGACAAGGCGCGATAGAGTTGGTGAGGTTTGCGGTAGGTCAATTGATAGTGACCATCCTCACCCTTGATAGAGATAGAGGCTTGGTCAGACTGAGCGACAGCTACTTCCACATCTGGTAGAGAAATGTGCTTTTGAAGCAACTCTATAGCTTGATGTTGTTTGAAACTAAGTCCTGTAAATCTTACCATTGATTTTCCTCCTGTAACCAGTTGACAAGGGCACCGTAGAGATTGGCATCTGCATGATAGGTGCAGGCTTGGATAACTGGTGCGACCGTGTATTCTTCGTAGGTTTCGACAAAGTCATCAACAGCCTTCTTGACACCTTGGATAAAATCTGGATTTTGACTGATAGAGCCTCCCAGACTGATGACATCTGGGTCGATGAGATATTGGATATTGAGCAAGCCTTGCGCCAGATTGCGGTTCATGCGCTCAATGGCTTCTTGGCAAAGGGTATTACCAGCTGCGGCTTCTTGGTAAATCTTGCGACCGTCCCAGTCAGTCTGACCAGATTTTTCAATCACGTATCGCACCATATTCCCAGTTGACGCTAGTTGCGACCAGTTGTTGAGCTTTTCAGCAGGGGCAAGGGTTGTCATGTAGCCAAATTCCCCACCCAAGCCATGGCGTCCTCGATGAAGTCTACCGTTAATAATCATGGCTCCACCAATCCCTGTCCCAATCACGACACAGGCTGCATTTTCAAATTCTGGATGAGCTAGTAATTCACTGAGTCCAACGCAGTTGGCATCATTTTCTAGATGGACAGGTAGTTGATGATGAGCAAGCGCCTCATACCAAGAAAAGCCGTGGATATAAGGGACGGCACTGAAGCCATCAATCACACCTGTTTCTTGATTGACTGCACCTGGAACGCTCATAGCAATCCCGCTGTAATCCTGTTCTGACAAGCGCTGGTCTAGCCAAGCTAGTAAAATCTCCAAGTTTTCTGGTGTTGGGATACTTGTCTTATCTAATATTTTCCCATCAGGAGTCAGACTGGCAAACTTAATCCCAGTCCCTCCGATATCAATCGTTGCAATGGTCATTGTTTTTTTACCATAAAAAGGGGCGAATCAGCAGTTAGTTCTTACTTTTTTTCGCCCCTCCTTTCTTTTTATGTTTACTTTTTTTGAAACTTAAATTTCTTCTTTTTTTGATGAATTCTGTTCGAATCTCTTGTGGTGAAATGAGGCCTCTATGAACTGGGTATGGTCGTTCAAGTAGGTCAAGGAAGAGATGTTGACTTTCTGGTACACGTACATTTTCACTACACATATTGTAGTAGCGAAGGACATAGCCTTCTTCATTTTCAGCTATCTTAAAGGCTGTTGGACAGATTTGCGGTATGCTGAGAACAGAATGACTCAAGAGGTTACCAGTCGTAGCCACGCTTCCTTCTTGTTTTAGCAACCTGAAGGCTGGTAAATGGTGTCTGCAAAGCTTTAGCACGACGATAGGCTGAAAAGCGTTCTTGTGCTTGGTGGCATTCAAGCGCAAATTCGACTTCAAACTCACGCAAGCATTGTGCCTCTGGTGTTGGGAAGTAGCCCCAGTCACCTAGCTCACCTGATGCACGCAAAATAGTCACTGCAATGGTGTCGTCTCCAAGGATTTCGTATTCATTCAATCCCTTGTTGGATACAGTCACACCTTTTTCATCGTCATACAGACTAACAAAAGGCTTGTTGATGTTGAGGATTTTCAGGATTTTTCCCATGAAGCTGCTGGTTTGTTTGGTCGTGTCACCACCTCATAGATGCTTTCTGAATCATTGCTTGGACGCGTGTTATGAGTCTTAACCAAGAGACGGATACGGTGGTCTTTGGCAGTGTTAGTAAAGCGAGTCTTGCAACGGATTTGTGGATTATCAACGAAGACAGTCATCTCAGTTTCCAGAGGAATGTTTGTCAATTCTTCTGACCGTCCAGCCTCACGCTTCATAAACTCGATGATGCCTTTTTGCTCTTCTTCTAGTTTTTCATCGGCACTGACAGGCACTGTCAATTCATGTTTGAGCAAAATCTTAGCATAGCGAGCTGTGTTTTTCCAAGACCTCGTAGCCCTTAAAGCTCTGCATAGATGGGCTCTGTTCCTTTTGGTTGGAAATAGATATACTCGTTTCCGATGTCCCCACGGTCTTCAAAAGCGGATAAAAGTCTTCATAAGCTTCGTGAGTTGTCTTGTCATAAACTGTGATATTGTCACCCACACTCACCCTTACAAATGGCGTATCAATCACTCCGTTTTGGTAAATACCGTCGCGGTGTTCTTGTTCTCCTTCCAGCAATTGGAAAGTTGTCCAAGAAAGTGGCGCTAGGTGAACTGGAATGGTCACGCGCACTTGACGAGCAATACGAGCTTGGCGGAACTTATCTTTTGGTAAATCATACTCAAAATTAGCCCCAAGGTCTTCGATTTTAGCCTCTACAGGACGACCATCCAAGTCCTCCACACGATAACTTGGCAAGGTAAGAGCAGCCATCTTCTTGTAACCTTCTGTTGGGTGCAATTCCTTGAAATCACAAGTCGCCACATCAATCACTGTGCTAACAGTATCGACCTTATCATGCAAGCCTGTGTTAATGACAGTAAAGAGATAATCACTTTGAGCCTTAGCCGTAGCGATTTTACCCTTCCACTCGTTAAGAAGATTGGTCTTAACAAAGTTTCCGACTTGATTGACCTTGGCAAAACGCGTTTCCATCTCACGGTGAACTTCGTCCACGCTACAGCCACAGATACTATCATGCGGCGCATTTTGCAAAAGTGTTTTCCAAGCATAGGTCAACTGGTCCTTGTGGTTGTGCCCCCCAGTGATAACGGTCAAGGGTTCTACAACTTGCTCTAGGAGGTTGCTATTTTCTTGGAAGGCTTGTTTGAGATAAATACGGGATGAAGAAGTGTTGGCAAGTGTGTACCAGCCATCTGTTTCCTGACTGGTCAACTCGCCTGTAACCGTTGATAACTGCTCTGGTAGAGCACCTTCCACAGCTTGAACATATTCATCAAAAGAACTGTGAACAAAGGTCACATCTGGGAAGAGTTCATTTGCCACACGAATGGCTTCGCTCAGATTTTTCTGTACAGGCTGATGGTCACATCCGTTCATCATCAACCATTGGTTGGTCGAAGCATAGGCACGCACATCTGACAATTTTTGTTTCCAGAAGGTCAAGGCCTCATCTTTGTCAACTGGGATTTCATTCCCGTTACTGTACCAGTTGGCAAAGAGAATACCGAGGACACGACTACCATCCGCACCCTGCCAGTACATTTCTGAAAACTGAGAAGTAAACTGCTCATCTTCGAGGACTTGGTTATCAAATCCAATCGGCTTCACACCACGACCAAAAGCTGCCACGTGAATGCCTGATTTTTGAAGAATTTGAGGCGCTTGTCCCATATTTCCAAAGGTATCTGGGAAGTAACCAATCTGAGTAGATTTGCCCCATTTTGCAGCTTCTTGCTGACCGATAAGAGTATTGCGGACATTGGCTTCACTTGAAATCAAGTAATCATCCTGCAAAGATGTAAAAGGGACCAATTTTGAGTTTGCCTTCGTCAATGTAGCGTCTGGACTTTGTCGCGATTTTTCAGGGACGAATTTGCAAGTAGTCATCAAGGACAATAGTTTGTCCATCTAAAGTGGAAACTCTTGAACTCAGGGTCATTTTTCAAAGAGATCGAAAGAGATTGTCAAACAATTCCACCAACTGCATACGGTGGCTTTCAAAAAGGCAAGTACCACTCACGATCCCAGTGACTATGTGAGATAATATGTACAACAACATTTTTCCATGAAGTAAAAACCTCATTCTAAATTTAAATTTTTAACGTTTTTAAATGTAAATTTGTGATTCTTTCAAGAATCAGTGAAGCGAAAAGCGAGCTCCTTATACTCAATGAAAATCAAAGAGCAAACTAGGAAGCTAGCCGCAGGCTGCTCAAAGCACTGCTTTGAGGTTGTGGATAAACTGACGAAGTCAGCTCAAAACACTGTTTTGAGGTTGCAGATAGAACTGACGAAGTCAGTAACATCTATACGGCAAGGCGAAGCTGACGTGGTTTGAAGAGATTTTCGAAGAGTATTAGCGGATATCCAGGTAATCCAAGACTAACTCACAGAACATCATGTTGGCCCAAGAGAACCATTCACGCGAGTAGAGAGTTGGATCGTCCACGTGGAAGCTTTCATGCATGACACCTGTCCCCATCGCAAGCAACCAGCTGATCCAGCAAGAATTTCTTCTCTGCCTTATCTCTTGTTGTCAAGCCTTGGATAGAAAGGGCAATGGGCCAGATATAGCGATAGAAGGTATGAGAACTTCCGAGACCACTAGCGTATTCTCCTTGGTAGAAATATGGATTTTCCGAACTCAGAATGGTACGACGAGTTGCTTGATACACTTCGTCGTCAATATCGCAGTAGCCCAGATAAGGCGCAGCCAACAAACTTGGTACGTTTGGATCATCCATGATGCTGGCATTTCCCTAAACCATCCACTTCAAAGGCATAAATCTTTTCGCCCTTGCTGTTGGTGGTGTAGGCGTAGTTTTCGATTCCTTCTTGAATCTCAGCCTGGAGACGCTTAGCGTCAGCAATAATACTCTCGCTATCAGCTAGTTCTAATGTCTGCAAAGATTTCTTGCACATAACCCAAGACTACTACAGCAAACATATTTGACGGAATCAAGTAGCTATACTGGCAGCAGTCATCACTCGGACGAAAAGCTGACCAAGTCATACCCGTCACTGCAAAGTCAGGTCCAAAACCATCATTGACCAGGGTGTCTTCCTTGCGGTCTGTATCTCGGACAAAACGATAAGGAGAGTTCTTGTGGTCTTGTTCCACCGTCCACAGATGGAGAATCTCCTTGGTCGCTTTGACAAAAGTCTCATCAAACTGACTGGTCTCGTCAGTTTCTTTCCAGAGAAGATAAGCCAACTGCAAAGGATAGCAAAGCGAGTCCACTTCATACTTTCGCTCCCAAATCCAACCATTAAGGTCGGTATGGTCGGTCTCGTGGTGCCCCTTCCAGTTTTCCTCAATGTTAAAGGAATTGGCATAAGGATCCTTGAGCACCAAGGTCATCTGACGTTTGACCAAACCTGCAATGGTCTGGCGCAGGAGGGCATCTCTTTTAGCCACATGCAGGTAGGGTCTGAGTTGGGCTGTCGAATCCCGAAGCCACATTGCAGGAATATCCCCAGTCAAGACAAGGTTGAGCCATCTTCTAGGATTTCAACCGTATTGTCCAAGGTGTCTGTATAGCAACGCTCAAAGACATCCACCCACTCTGGATGGTCCTTAGCCCGTTCTGCTACTTCATCTAGCCACTCTCTAACAATTTCTTTCGAATAAATCATGTATCATTCCTCTTTCAAACAAGTTTCATTTTCAGTATATAGTTTTTGGGACAGAAAATACATACACAAATGATAGTCATTTTTCTACAAAATAGTTATCTTTGAAACTCCTTTTCTAAAGCCTATCTTTTTCTGATATAATGTAGAAAAACAGCTAAAGGAAAGACTATGAAACCACTACTTGAAACCATCGATACCCGCTTTGGAACTGCCAGCAAGCATGCCTTTTCTCATGGAAATACCCTGCCATACACAGGCGTGCCTTTTGGGATGAATTACTTTGTGCCCCAAACCAGTAACCAGGAGGGAGCTTGGTTTTTCGATCCACATCTGCCCATCTTTCAGGGAATTAGACTGACCCACCAGCCCAGTCCTTGGATTGGGGACTACTCTTGGCTCCTCCTGACACCTGTCACAGGACAACTAGGTGGAGACAGCCTCTTTCACCGCCAGTCTTCCTATGATAGGGATAAGGCCTCCTTCCAACCTCATTATCTGAAAATTTTCTCCCTTCGCTATCAGATTGAAATCCAGCTCACACCGACTTGCTATGGTGCTTCTATTCGTTTGGAGCAAAAGCAAGGCAAAGCCCTCTCCCTCTATCTTCACGCAGCAGATGAACTGACCGTAGAGCAAGTAGATAAGCGAACTCTTGCCTTAAGACAAGAAGGTAAAACTGAGACCAACAACAAATCCACTAACGATGTTCACTGTCCTGAAAATAAACACGGATATTCTTGCTATCAGCCAAGAAGCTGGGGACTGGCGAATTGACTTAGCAAGCAGCTATGCCGAGATTCAACTAGCAACTTCTTTCATCTCTCCTTCTCAAGCACTGCTTAATCTACCTCAAGAAGATTTTGATAGCTGTAAAGCAAATGCCCAAGCGGACTGGGAAAATCTCCTCCATCGTTTTGACATTATAGAGACAGGAGAGGCTGACCGAACCTTCTTTGATCACTGCCTCTACAGACTCTTCCTCTTTCCTCAGACTTTTTATGAGGTTGATGAATCAGGGCAAGCCATCCACATGGATCTGGCTACTGGTACTGTCAAGCCTGGTATCCTCTTTAGCAACAATGGTTTCTGGGATACCTTCCGCACCACCTTCCCCCTCTTTGCACTTGTCATACCAGAGTATTATCGTCTCTTTTTAGAAGGTTTCCTCAATAGCTACCGCGATACTGGATTTCTTCCAAAATGGCTAGCTCCAGATGAACGTGGCATGATGCCTGGTACCCTTTTAGATGGTATTATCGCAGATAGCGCCTGCAAGGACATGGCCCCCGACCTAGAAGAAGAATTTCTCCAAGCCATGCTTGAAACAGCCAGCAAGTCCGATCCTCTCGGCATCAATGGTCGCCACGGACTAGCCCAATACCAAGAACTGGGCTACCTCTCTACCGACCACCACGAAAGCGTCAGCCATACCCTAGACTATGCCTATAGCGATTTTTGCATCGCTAGCTGTGCCGAAAAACTAGGAAAAACAAACATCGCAGAAACGTATAGAACTGCTTCACAAAATTACCGCCATCTATTTGATGCTGAGACAGGTTACATGCGAGCGCGAGACAAGCAAGGCAACTTTCGCCCTGACTTCTCTCCCTATAGTTGGGGACAAGACTACGCTGAATGCTCTGCCATTCAAGCGACTTTAGGCGTCCTCCACGACATCCCTGGCTTAATCCAACTTATGGGTGGAAAAGAAGCCTTCAGCAACTATCTTTTGAAAACCTGTCAGGATGCTCCCCTCTTTGAGACGACAGGCTATGGTTACGAGATTCATGAAATGAGCGAGATGGCTACCGCTCCTTTTGGGCAAGTCGCCATTTCCAACCAACCGAGCTTCCACATTCCCCTATCTCTTCCGTTACAGCAACTACCCTGACTACACTGCTCTTCTTATCAAAACCTTACGTCAGAAAGCCTTTCACCCAAGCTGGCAAGCCTATCCTGGCGATGAAGACAATGGTAGTCTCTCGGCCTGGTACATCTGGTCGGCACTCGGATTCTATCCGACCTGTCCAGGCAAACCAAGCTACGACCTCGGAATTCCTCTCTTTGACCACCTCCGTATTTACCTAGCTAAAGAAGGTAAATGGCTGGATATCCATGCCGAGCAAACCACAGCCACTTCAACTTTGTCAAAGAATGCCGACTGGATAAGGTGCCAGTATCTAGCATTCAACACCGAGACCTCTTGAAAGCTGATCAGCTAACCTTCACCCTCAGCTGGTTGCCAAGTCAGCCGTCCAATTCCTGAAATGCAAAAAATCTCCTAGCAGACTTTCCTGCTAGGAGATTTTCTTATGAGAGGTACTTATTTAAGCTTTGAAAATCGGACTTATCATCTGATAATTATCAAACAATCTACCAATTAAGCTTCTTCGTCTTCTTTACGACGACGGCCTGCAAGACCAAGACCAAGTAATGCACTTGCGGCAGCTGCCACCATAGCTACAGTAGAATCTGCTGTACCTGTATTTGGCAATTCTTTAGCCACTGTACGTGTATTTGCTTGTGCTGATGCTGTTTGATTAGCATTTGCTACTGCTTGAGTTGTAGTTGGTGTTTGAGCATCTTGGTCATTAGCTGGAGTTGCATGATTAGTTGCTGAAGCAACTTTCGCCATGAAGTCTTCGATACGTTTCACCATTGCATCCACTTCTGCTTGACTTGCTTTTGCATTGGCAAATACATCTTTAGCTTCTGCAAGTAAAGTTTGAGCTTCTTTTGCTTGTGCAACATCTAATTTATCTAATTGAGAAGCGATTAAACTATCCAAGTTATGAATTTCTGATTCTAATTTAGATTTATCTACTTTAGCATCAGTATTTCCTGCATTACCATCATATTGTGGTACATAAGGACGTTGTTTGAATGCATCATCTCTTGAAATTGCTAATACTTTACCATCTTTTGTTACGATAGTTACATTTCCAGCTTTATCAATGTTAACTGCTAAATCAGTCTTACCATCTTTCGTAACTTTCATATTACCATCTTTGTCGATTGTAATTTTCACTTTAGAATCTTTAGATGTGTAAACTGTATTTCCTTGCTCGTCTGTTTCTTTCGTGAATTCATCAAGATTGAATTCATCTTTAGAATTAATCGCACCTAACATCATGAATTGGAATTTCGCTTTTTCTTCTGGAGTAATATTAGCAAGATCTGTTACCTCTACTTTACTCAAGTCGATATCAAGATTATCTCCACCATGTTTAGATTTAGAAACAGTTTCTTTATCTTTCACTAGTTGTTCTTTAGAAATTGTTGCTGTAGAACCATCTGGCATTGTTACTGTTGCGTTTCCTTTGTTGTCCACTACTACAGTTGCGCCTGGGTTGACTGCTTCAATTGCTTTCTTAACAGCTTCTTTTTCAGCGTCTGTTAAGTTTTCTTTATCTCCAACTAATGTACGGATAGCTGGTGTTTTCACTTTAGCGTTTGTAGCTTCATCAGCTAATTTTTCAGCTGGGATTACTAAGTCTAAAGCTGGAATGTTAAGAACTGTTCCATCAGCTTTCGTTACTGTTGCGTTTCCTTTGTCATCTACTACTACAGTTGAACCTGGGTTGACTGCTTGAACTCTAGCGATGATTTCATCTTTTTCATCTTGTGTTAATGAGTCTGGATTTGCTACTACAGTCTTAGCTGCTGGTGTATTTGCATCGTTACCACCATTAGGTTTGTTAGCATCATCTTCGACTTTAACTAAGTCTGTTGATGGGATAACTGAAACATTACCATCTTTCACTACAGTTGCATTTCCTTTATCGTCTACTACTACAGTTGCGCCTGGATTTGCTGCTTTAACTTTGTCTTCGATTGCTTTCTTCTCAGCGTCAGTTAATTGTTCTGGATTTGCTACTTTGTCTTAGAAGCTGGTGTAACTGCATTGTCTTTTGCTTTTCCATCGTTCACATCTTTTTCAGATTTTGTTAAATCTGATGCTGGGATGACTGCTGTATTACCATTTTCTAATGTTACTGTTGCGTTTCCTTTGTCGTCTACTACTACAGTTGAACCTGGGTTTACTGCTTTAACTTTAGCTACGATTGCATCTTTCTCATCTTGTGTCAATGAGTCTGGATTTGCTACTTTTGTCTTAGAAGCTGGTTTAACAATTTCATTTCCTGCTTTTGGTGCATTTTCTGCATCTGCATTCTTCGTTAAGTCTTTCGCTGGAATTACCGCTGTCTTACCGTTTTCTAATGTAACTGTTGCATTTCCTTTGTCGTCTACTACTACAGTTGAACCTGGATTTACTGCATTAACTTTAGCCGCAATTGCATCTTTCTCATCTTGTGTCAATGAGTCTGGATTTGCTACTACAGTCTTATCTGCTGGTTTAACAATGTCGTTTCCTGCTTTTGGTTCTTTAGCTTGTGCTTCTGTCTTCGTTAAGTCTGATGCTGGGATGACAACTGGTTTACCATCTTTAGGTGTTACTGTTGCATTTCCTTTATCATCTACTACAACTTTAGCTTCTGGATTTAAGGCTGTAAGCTTGTCTGTGATTGCTTGTTTCTCATTATCAGTAAGTTTTGTTGGATCTTTTACTAAAGTTTTATCCGCTGGTTTAACTACGTTGTTACCTGCATTTGGTTTAGTTGCATCTTCTGCTGACTTAGTTAAGTCTGCCGCTGGAATTACCGCTGTCTTACCATTTACTGTTACTGTTGCGTTTCCTTTATTGTCCACTACAACTTCAGCACCTGGGTTGACTGCTTTAACTTTAGCCACAATTGCATCTTTTTCATCTTGTGTTAATGAGTCTGGATTTGCCACTACAGTCTTATCTGCTGGTGTGTTTACATCATTTCCTGCGTTTGGTTTAGCTGCATCTTCTGCTGACTTAGTTAAGTCTGCCGCTGGAATTACTGCTGTCTTACCATTTTCTAATGTTACTGTTGCGTTTCCTTTGTCATCTACTACAACTTCAGCACCTGGGTTGACTGCTTTAACTTTAGCTACAATTGCATCTTTCTCATCTTGTGTCAATGAGTCTGGATTTGCTACTACAGTCTTATCTGCTGGTTTAACTACGTCGTTTCCTGCGTTTGGCTCTTTAGCTTGCGCTTCTGTCTTAGTTAGGTCTGATGCTGGAATTACCGCTGTCTTACCATCTTTCGTAGTTACTGTTGCATTTCCTTTATCGTCTACTACTACAGTTGAACCTGGATTTACTGCTTCTACAGCTTTCTTAACAGCTTCTTTCTCTGCATCTGTAAGTTGTTCTGGGTTCGCTACTACAGCCTTATCAGCTGGTTTATTCACATTGTTTCCTGCTTCTGGTTTAGCTGCATCTGATTCTGTTTTCACTAAATCTTTCGCTGGAATTGTTGCTACTGCTCCATCTTTCGTAGTTACTGTTGTATTTCCGAATTTATCAAACACTACTTTAGCTTCTGGATTCACTTCTTGAATTTTCTTAGTGATAGCTTCTTTATCCGCATCTGTTAAAGTATCTGGATCTTTTACAACGACTTTATCAGCTGGTGTATTCACTTTGTTTGTAGCATTTGGTTTAGTTGCATCTTCTGGTGATTTCACTAAATCAGTTGCTGGAATTGTAGCTGATTTACCATCTTTCAGTGTAACTGTTGCATTTCCTTTGTCATCTACGAATACTTCTGCTCCAGGATTTACTGCTTTAACTTCAGCAATTGCTTTTTTATCATCTTCAGTGAATTGATCTTTATCTTTTACTGAAACTTTATCAGCTGGTTTGTTAATATTGTTTCCAGCTTTTTCGTTAGCAGCTTCTGCTTCAGTTTTCACTAAATCATCTTTTGGAATAACTACAGTCTTACCATCTTTAGTTGTTACTGTTGCATTACCTTTATCATCTACGAATACAGTTGTTCCATCTGCTGGTGGGTTAACAGCTCTTACTTTAGCTTCGATTTCTTTCTTCTCTTCTGGAGTTAATGAATCTGGATCTTTCACTAAAGTTTTGTCCGCTGGTTTCTTAACTGCATCTTGTTTAGCTGGATCTAGTAAATCTGCTTTTGGTTTAACTAAGTCAGATACTGGAATTGTTGCAATATTACCTTCTTTAGTCTTAACTGTAGCATTTCCTTTGTCGTCAAATACTACTTCAGCATCTGGATTTACTTCTTTGATTTTCTTCTCGATTTCTTCAACTTCTTTAGCAGTTAATTTAGCTGGGTCTTTCACTAATACTTTATCTGCTGGAGTGTTTACTTTGTTACCAGCATTTGCTGTATTCTTATCAGCTTCTGTCTTCACTAAATCATTTACTGGAATTGTTGCAGTTTGTCCATCTTTCGTTGTAACTGTTGCATTCCCTTTGTCATCTACGAATACTGTTGAGCCTGGGTTAACTGCTGCAACTCTGTCTTTGATAGCTTTGATGTCTTCAGGAGTTAAGTGTTCTTTATCTGCCACTAACTCTCTATCAGCTGGTTTGTTAATTACGTTACCTGCTTTTGGATCAGTTAACACTTCATCTGCAGTTTTCACTAAATCATCCGCTGGAATTACTGCTGTTTTTCCTTCTGGAGTTGTTACAGTTGCATTTCCTTTTTCATCAACTACTACAGTTGCGCCTGGGTTAACTTCTTGAACCTTAGCTTTAATCGCTTCTTTTTCAGGTCCTGTTAAAGCATCTTTATCTGCAACTACTGTTTGATCGATAGGTTTCTTAATCGCATCTTGTTTAGCGGCATTTTCTAAGTCTTCTTTAGCATTTGATTTCACTAAATCTGAAGCTGGAATTGTTGCTGTAGTCTTAGTTCCATCTGGATTTGTTACAGTTACTGTCGCATTTCCTTTGTCGTCTACTACTACGGTTGCACCTGGATTTACTGATTCTACAGCTTTTTGAATGGCATCTTTAACATCTTTTGGTAATGTTGCATTTGGATCATTCAATACTGCTGGATCTACAAGTGCTTTTTCAGCTGGAGTATTTACTTTGTTTCCTGCTGATGGAGTTTCTTTAGCTGCTGGATCTTTCAATAAGTCTTCAACTGGAATTGTTGCTGTCTTACCGTCTGGTGTTGTTACTGTTGCGTTTCCTTTTTCATCTACGAATACAGTTGCACCTGGATTTACTGATTCTACAGCTTTTTGAATTTTAGCTTTAACTTCGTCTTTCTTATCTCCAGTTAAATCTGCTGGTGTTGCTGAAACTTTATCCGCTGGTTTGTTGATGTTGTTTCCTGCGTTTGCACCCTCAGCTTCTTTTGCAGTTTTCACTAAGTCTGATGCTGGAATTACTTCAGTTTTACCGTCTGGTGTTGTGACTGTTGCATTTCCTTTGTCATCTACAACTACTGTTGTATTTTCAGGATTTACTTTTGCTACAGCAGCTTTGATTGCATCTTTTTCAGTATCTGTTAATTTAGCTGGATTCTTAACAAGTGTTTTATCAGCTGGTTTCTTAACTGCATCTTGTTTAGCTGGATCTGTTAAGTCATTATTTGTTTTCACTAAGTCTGATGCTGGAATTGTTGCTACAGATCCGTCTTTTGTTGTTACTGTTGCATTTCCTTTTTCGTCAAACACTACTTTAGCATCTGGATTCACTGCTTTAATTTTCTCAGCAATTTTTTCCTTATCTTCAGTTGTTAATTCAGCTGGATTTGCTACTACTACTTTATCTGCTGGTGTATTTACTTTATTTCCACCATTTACTTCATCTTTAGCAGTTGGAGCTTTTACTAAATCTTCAACAGGAATTGTCGCTGTTTTTCCATCTGGAGTAGATACTGTTGCATTTCCTTTGTCATCAACAAATACTTTTGTTCCTTCTGGATTTACTTTAAGAATTGCTTCTTTAATTTTATCTTTATCAGCTTGCTGTAAATTATCTTTATTAGCAGTTACTTTGTCCGCTGGTTTATTGACATTATTACCTGCTTTAGTATTTTCTGCATCAGCTGCTGTTTTCACTAAATCAGCTACTGGAATTGTTGCCGTTTTACCTTCTGGTGTTGTCACTGTTGCATTACCATTTACATCAACTACTACTGTTGCATCTGGATTTACTGCTTTAACTTTTTCTTCAATCGCTTTTTTAGCAGCTTCATCAATATTCGTTGGATCTGTTACTAATACTCTATCCGCTGGTTTATTGATATTGTTTCCTGCTTTTGCAGTTTCTTTATCTGCTTCTTTTCTTACTAAGTCAGCTTTTGGAATAACTACAGTTTTACCTTCTGGTGTTGTGACTGTTGCATTTCCTTTATCGTCAACTACTACAGTAGAATCTGGGTTAACTGCTGCAACTGCTGCTTTAATCGCATCTTTAGCCGTTTGAGGTAATGTTGCGTCTGCATTATCTACCAACTCTGGATCAACTACTACTTTATCTGCTGGTTTGTTGACAGCATCTTGTTTCGTTGGGTCAGCTAAATCAGTTTTAGCTTTCACTAAATCTGTTGCTGGAATTGTCGCTACAACGCCATCTTTATTCGTCACGGTAGCATTTCCGTTAGTATCAAATACTACTTCAGCACCTGGGTTTACTTTAAGGATTTCAGCTTTAATCTTTTCTTTATCTGTATCGTTTAATGCAGTTGAGTTTTCTACTACTACTCTATCTGCTGGTGTATTTACTTGATTACCACCACTTACATTTTCTTTATCAGATGAAGTTTTCACTAAATCAGCTACTGGAATTGTCGCTGTTTTTCCTTCTGGTGTTGTTACAGTCGCATTTCCTTTATCGTCAACGACAACTGTTGCACCTGGGTTTACAGCTTCAACTGCTGCTTTAATTCTAGCAAGTTCAGGTTCTGTTAATTCAGCTTTATCTGCTACTTGTACTCTATCTGCTGGATTGTTGATATTGTTACCAGCTTTTGCAGTTGATGTCTCATTAGGTTTTTTAATTAAATCATCTGCATCGATTACTGCTGTTTTTCCTTCTGGTGTTGTTACAATTGCATTTCCTTTATCATCTACAACTACAACTGCACCTGGGTTTACGGCTTCAACTTTCGCCTTAATCGCGTCTTTTACTTTAGTACGTTCTTCTGGGCTTAATGTTGCCATATTCTCTACAACAGTTTGAGCATTTGGTTTATTGATATCATCTCCACCGTTTACTTTGCTTTACATCTTCTGGTGTCTTAAATAAGTCTGCTGCTGGAATTGTCGCAATTGTTCCATCTTTAAGAACTACTGTTGCATTACCTTCAGCATCATATTTAACTATAGCATCTGGACCATTTAATTTTTTCAGTTTCTCAGTTGCTTTTGCTTGATCAGCTGGATCTGTTGCATTACCAACTACTTTATCTGCTGGTTTAAGAATTCCTGCATTACCTGAACCATCTTTTGCTGCATCAGCTAATGTACGTACTAATTCTTTCGCTGGGAAACCTGCTGTATGTCCATCTGGTGTTGAAACTGTTACTGTTCCTGCATCATCAATTGATACTACAGCATTAGGGTTAACGTCACGAACTGCTTTTTTGATTTTTTCTTTATCTTCAGCAGTTAATTGATCAGGATTATTAACGATTACTTTATCTGTTGGACGGTTAATATTATTTCCTCCACCAGTTGTTTCTAAAGCACTCGCATCTTTTGTTAAGTCAACTTGTTTTAATGTTTCTGTTTTACCATTTGGTAATGTAACACTAGCGCTTCCATCTTGATTTACTGTTACTTTGGCACCTGGGTTTACGGCCTCAATAGATTTTTTAAGTTTTTCTTGTTCTTCAGCATCTAGATTTGTTGGATTTTTCGCAACTAATTTATTACCTGGTAAACGTGCAGAGTTAATAGCTGCAATTGCTGTTTCAGCTGCTTTTTTAGCTAAATCAACATCTGCATTTTTCTTAGCGCCATTAATCGCTTCTTCTGATGCCTTCTTAACTGCATCTACTTCATCTTGAAGTTTTTTCTTAGCTTCTGGTGATAATGCTTTATCCGCTTCAATCTCTGCTTTTTTTAGCTTCAGCTTTATCTGCTACTGCTTGATTTGCCTCTGGTTTTTCGCTGGATCTTTTTGCTAAAAGCTGTAATAGCCGCTGCTCCATCAGTACCTGCTGTATTGATTTCACCTTGAATTGTTCCAGCTTCTGCTTCTGTATCTGCATTATTTTTCTTAGCATTAATTTCAGCTTTTTTAGCAGCTGCAATTTCCTTAGCTTTATCTTTAACTTCTTTTTTCTCTTCATCAGTTAAGTCAGTACGATCATCGATTTCTTTTTCTTTTGCTTTTAATGCTTCATCGATTTTATCTAATGCTGCTTGTTTACCGATTGGATTAATTTTACCGATTGCATCCGTACCATCAGTTTTTCCAGTATCAACTGCTGTTTGTGCTGTCGTTGCTTCTGCTGGTGTTGGTGCAGTATCTGGTTGTTCATTAATTTTAGCAATTGCTTTATCTGCTTCTACTTTAGCAGCTGCTTTTGCATCTTCTTTTTCTTTTTGAGTTAAATCTTCACGCGCATCAAGTGCATCATTTTTAGCTTTTAATGCATCTGTAACAGCTTGTTTAGCTGCTTCTTTCGCTACTGGGTTTACTTTTGATACTGCAGTTGAACCTTCTTCTTTAGCACCATTTACTGCTGTTTGGTTTGTAGCTTCATCAATTTTACCTAATGCTACTGTTTTATCTTCGTTTACTTTAGCAATAGCTTTTTTTCTTTTTCAGCTGGTGTTAATGCGGTGTTATTATTGATCGCTGCAATTTGGTCAGTTGCTTTGTTATTTACTGCATCAATAGCTGGTTGCTTATCTAATTTTACAACTTTATCTACTGGGATTGTATCTTTAGAACCATCTTTATAAGTTACTTCTAAGTTATCCCCTTTTTGAACCAATGTATCAACTACTTTTGCAGCATCAGCTTTGTCTACTGCTGTGCCTTTTTTATCTTCTAAGTTTTTGTCTTCATTTTTCTTAGAGTATTCTAAAGGAATATTTTCTTTGATTTTTTCTAATTCAGCTGCTGGAATATTAGCTGTATCAGTTACTACAATTTTGTTAGCTTCATCTAATTCTTTAATATCATATTTTTTCGTTTGAGATTTCAATACAATTGAAAATGAACCTGGGTCTGTTGCATATGAACTGCTAGTTGCATTATTAACAATAATTCTTCCGTCAGTATCAGTTGCTGTTGCATAACGAGTTACCAGTCTATATTCGTCTGTATCTCCTTTAGGGAACTTATCTGCTTTGAGTCCTGGTGTATCTTTTGTTACTAATCCACGAATTTTAACAATTGCAGGTTTTTCCTTCTGTTGCTTCTGTTTCTGAAGTAACAGGTGTTAAAGTCATATCAAATTCATTATCTAAAACATCTGGATTATCAGCAGTAGGACTTTAAAGGCTGATTTCCACCTCTGTTAACTGTTGCTGATGCTACTTTACCTGAATCATCTGTATATTTAATGTCAAGATTGATATCTTCATTCGCATATACATAGACATCTTTCTTGCCATCTACTGAATAAGGGATTTTCACTTCTGGAGCATTATTTTTACGAACGATTACTTTGTATGTGTAGTCAGCAGATTCTTTACCTTGACTATCTACAGCTTTGTAAATAACAGTGTGTTCTCCCGCTTCTGAAGTATCAATTCCAGTAACATTTGTATTTCCATCAACTGAAACTACTCGCACATTCCCCTTGTTACCAAGTGTCGCATTTAAATCATCTTCATGGTCTGTTACTTTTACAAGAGCTAATAAATCAGCTTTAGTAATAGTTGTTTCCGTTGGGACTGTTTTTTCATTTTGGTTTTCGATTACAGGTGCAACTACTGGCGCTTCATTCGTAACAGGATACTGTGTTTTACCTAAGTATGTTCCTTTTGTTGCTCCACCATTGTGAGGAATAACTTTTAAGTTTACCCCTTCTTTAACAGGTTCTGTTAATGTTAACGTAACTGTATCGTAGAAAGGTCCTTTTACAGTCTCTTTAACCGTTGCTTTACCTGCATTTCCACCAGCCATCACTAAACTTCCGTCATCTTCACGTTTAATATCAAGCTGAATTTCTCTGTTAGTTTCTTTATTTGTATAGAAGAAGTATGTGAATCCTGCGTCATGTGGTACAGTAAACGTTACTTCTTTAGCTCCTGCTACAACGCTCTTACCATCTTTTGCTGCCGCTGATGGTAAGATTGCTGAAGGTCCGATAGATACAACTACATCCGTCTTTTCACTTAATACGCCATTAACAGTCTGTGTAACTTCAACATTGTTCTTAGGAGCATAGAATGTTCTGGCTCTTTCACTTGCTCCAAATAATGCTTCGTTACTGTTAAGTCCTTTATCTAAAGATAGTTTCCAAGTACCATCAGCTCCAACTTGTGTTGTTTTTTCTGAGATAACTTCTGTTCCTTCTGGATTTTTTATAGTTACTTTAACAGTTGCTCCAGCCGTACCAGTCCCTGATAATTCTTCATCAGTTGATAAAACTGTATTTCTAGCTTTAGGATTTCCAGTTACTACAGGTGCTGGCCCGCTAATTAACATCCCTTTAGAAATTGTATCTGTAGAACCATCTTTATAAGTTACTACAATATTATTTCCAGAATTAGTAATAGAAGCAATACGATCTGATTGATTTTCTACTTCTGTTCCTTTTTTATCAGCTAAATTAGCGTCATCATTGTTATTAGAGTACTCAATTTTTTTAATTTTTTTCTTTGACTTTAGCTAAATCAGCTTCTGTTACGTTTACTGGATCTGTTACAACAACTTTTTTTCAGTTGGTGTCTTGATATCGTACTTATCCGTTTGAGATTTAACTATGAATTCAACATACCCAGGTTTTCTTCGACGAAGTTCATAGTTCTCAACACTATAGGATTCATTTGCTGGCATAGATTTAACACCATTATTATCTTTAGCCTCGATAAAACTTGTCCACTTGTTTGGAGCTTTAAGGTTTGTAACACCCGTCATCTTGATTGTCGCTGTTCGCTTATCAGCAGATACAGTTCCATCCCCAGATGCTACAGCACCATTAGTTACCTTTCCTATAGTAAAGCCATAACCACTAGCGTTATCACTTTCATCTAAACCTTTATTTCGTAGATATAAATCTTTTACTGTTGTATCATCTGAAGCTTTGAATGTTAAGTCAGTATTTTCTCCTGTGTAAATATAAATTTGACGTTTGTCTGCATTTGAGTATGGAAGTTCAACTGTTGGAGCTTGATTTCCTTCTGTTCTAAACCCAACACCTGTAACCATTTCTTTCTCATTACGTGAATCATGAGATCCTGTGTTTTCGATTGCGTTAGATTCTGATTTTGGTTCTGTGTTTTCTGCTTTTTTACCTAGAGTTGGTTGTCCGTTAGTAGTATCTACTTTCGGAGCGTCTTTTGAATCCTTTGGTTTGTTTTTTAATTTTGAGCTTACTGTAGTGACAAGGTTTCTGTAAGCTACGTTCAATTCATCTTGAGTAGTTGCAGAAGCGAGTGTAGACTCAGCAGAAGCCAATTCACCATTCAAAAGAGCAAGGCTCTCCTCTGTTTTATTAGCATACGTACCTGCAGAAAGTTTTGATTTAACTTCTGAAATGTAGTTTTCAAGTTGCTTTTTGTCCAAAGCTGGAGTTGCTACTTCTGGTGCAGCTGGTTTTGCTGGTTCTTCTACGACTGGTTGTGCTGCTGGAACGCTTTCTGCTGGAGTTGATGGGGCATCAAGGGCTGGCGCTAGAGCTTCTACATCTGGTGTATCTTGTTTACTTAGCTCATTAGCTGATACAGCTCCATTTCCCAAGAACATGAACAGGGCAGCAACTGCTACACTGGCTGCTCCAAAACTATATTTACGGATTGAGTAACGTGTGACCTTTTCACGGTGCAAGCGTTCAACACGACTCATAGGCGATTTCTTCTCCACTTATTGTGTTCTCCTTAAAAATATTTTTTTATGTCCATATCTACATGCAAAGATTCCTCGCCATGGGCGAGGTTTTGCATATGATACTTTACTTCTTCATTGTACATGATAAGTGATATATATGCAAGCTATATGCTTATCAAATTCGCAAAACATTTTTCAGACAATTTTTTTACAATTCGTTCGTTTTTATAACCAAAATTATGAATTTTTTTAACTTTAAAATCAGGAAAATGTTTTTGATTTTTATATATGTTATTATGTTGTATTAAGAACCAAAAATTCGGAAATGAATTTGAATAAATTCTTTTTATTTTTGAAAAAGCAGATAACTTTGATACCTAAAAGGAACTATTCTTGTTTTTTTGAACAAAAATATTCGTAAAATAAATATACAAAAAAATTTTTTTAGGTTTTTTTGGCTTTTTTTCTTCCAAAAAAAGAGAACCTGTCAGTTAAATGTCCAGATTCTCTGATAGCTTTCTAGCAGAGCCCAGCAGAACCAGACCCTATCTCTCATATGCACTATTCTCTTAAAATTCAAAGGCTAAACACGCCAGAGTCGCCTCACCGTAGAAATATGACTGACTTCCACATCCTAATTACGACCTAAAAGTGTTAGCATTCTCTGGCTGATCTGCCTGTTGCAACTAACAACTAAAGCTAAAATAAAACATGCTACCTCATTTTGGCAACATGTCATCTGTTCCTATTTACAGCAATGCCTCAAATTCAGCGACGGTCATACCTAGCTGCTGGCTGGCAATCTCAGGTGTCAGAAGACCTTGGTGGACTAAATTTGCTAACATCGCGAAACTACCTTCAGCTTTCCCGAGCTCCAGTCCCTGTTCAATGCCCTCTGCACGACCACGCTCTAAGCCTTTTTCTTCAGCTTGTTCCAAGGCATAATCATGAGCCAATAATGCTTGTTCTTCACGCATACGTAGTTGACTAAACATTTTCCTGTCCTCCTCGGACCAGCTCTTGTAGTCCAGTAGTTGGTCTGCCTGGCTGATGGCTCGCTCTGGTTCTTGGGTAAAGGGCTTGTTCCCGAAAAACTCCAACCACGGCTTGCGAACGTCGTCTTTGCTGGTTTCTCTGTATTTGTTAGATCTTATTTATGATGGTCTTTCAGCAACGATTCAAACTCCGCGACTGGCATGCCTAATTGTTCACTCGCAAATTCAGAAGTTAAAACATGTTGGCGTACTAAATCAATAAAGGTAAAGATTTGTCCTTCAGCTTTCCCCTGTTCAATACCTTCTGCCCTAGCAGTTTCCAAAGCATAGTCATGAGCCAATAATGCTTGTTCTTCACGCATACGTAGTTGACTAAACATTTTTCCTGTCCTTCATTTGACTTTAAATTTCTGCAAAAAGCCTTTTTGGGAAAGTAGACAATTTTTTTAGAAAATTACTTTTTTTGCATTTTTTTACACTTTTTTTAAATAAATATATGCAATATTATCCAGTTAATCATATGAAAAAGTTTGATGTCATTCGGAAAGATAGCGTATACATTTTTGGATTTTAGTAAAATAAATAAGTTTGATATATAAAAATAGATATTCTTTCTCACAAAAAAGAAATCATTCGGAAAAATTATTAAAACAAAACATGCTATCTAGTTCGATAACATGCCTGTTTCTCTTTTATAGCAACTCCTCAAATTCTGCGACAGTCATACCTAACTGCTGGCTGGCAACCTCGGAAGTCAGAAGACCTTGACGGACTAGATTTAGTAGCATAGACAAACTTCCTTCAACTTTCCCACGCTCCAGTCCCTGTTCAATGCCCTCTGCACGACCACGTTCTAATCCTTTTTCTTCAGCTTGTTCCAAGGCATAATCATGAGCCAATAACGCTTGTTCTTCACGTCTGCGTTGTTCACTAAACATTTTCCTATCCTCCTCGGACCAGCTCTTGTAGTCTAGCAGTTGGTCTGCTTGGCTGATGGCTCGCTCGGGTTCTTGAGTAAAAGGTTTGTTACCGAAAAACTCCAACCACGGCTTACGAACCTCGTCTTTGCTGGTTTCTCTGTATTTTTTTAGTTCCAAGAACGCCATCTTGACCAGATGGTTTTCTTGTCCATTGTTTGTGATAGTTAAAACCTCACCTGTCGTGTCCTCGCGCATGCTAAAGCTATGAAAGGCCAAATCATCTTGGAAATAATTACTATCCACAATAGCGATTGCGTATACTGGTGCGATGTGTTTGTAACTCTGATGAGTATCACCTTCACGTTGACGAATTTTTTCTAGGTTTTGATTGACCTGACTGCACAAGTAAGCCCACAGGCGATTGATGAAAAAATTCTGATGATGAACTTGGATTTCGATAATAACCTGCGTGCCATTGTCCAACTCCGCCAAGACATCTATGCTAGTGTAGAAATCCTGCGCCGAGTACGGCAAGGAAGGTAGTACATGAATATTGCTCCCCCTCCAAAATAGTCACATTTTTTGCTGGTAAATCCAGCATATCGCGGATAAATTGACAAGTGATTTCTGGATTGCTAAAGATTTTCTTAGCTACCAAGTCATTGGTTGGGCTGATGCCCGGATGTCTTAAAGTCATCCATTTCCTCCTCTTATTATACCACAGTTTTAAATCTAATTTTGCTAGATTCGATGGTTCCATCTATTTATTCGAAAAGGAAATGAATTGTGAAGATATTTTATCTCGTTTCAACTAAAATATGAGCTTGATCAACCAGTTGTCCATCAACAGTCAGATTCAGATAAAAATCCAAGGTCTTGTCGGCAGCAAAATACAGGGTTGGTAGGCACAAATCTTTTTTTCTTTCCCCAGCTTGAAATTGAAGGACTTGAATTTCGTCCTGATAGGCAACACCATGCACACCTGTCCCAGGTTGAATCGAAATCTTAGCCTCCAAAGGAGTACTACTTTCGCTACGTTCAATCCTAAAATGCAGAATCTCTCCCTTTGCCACAGCTAGACTTTTTTCTGCAAATGCTAGTCCCTGAACAACTTCTTTTTGGGATAAGCTAGGAGTTTTATAAAGTGAAATTTTTGTTAAGACAGGCAAATCCTGTGCCTCCGTGATTATCACGCGCACCTTCTGTGCCTCTACCAGCGGCCCTCGCAAGAGGCGCTTATGACCAACTGTGAAGCCCGTACCAAATTCCTGCCAAACACCACCCACCTCTACTTGCACATGAAAAGCAGCGATTCGTTGTCCTAGCTTCAAATCTTCTCTTAATTCAAGCACATCGAAGATTTTGGGAGAACCTAAATCAATTTCTAGATGGATGGGCAAGCCTGCATCGCTTGCCCAAGAGCTGGTCTCAAGGCCATCTGTCAGATGATGACAAACAAAGTCTGCGGAAAGAGCTGGACCAGATACTTCAGCTCCCAGAGCCAAATCTTCCCTATAGAGCTCGTCACGATAAGCCGCAAATTCATAGAGACGCTTGATATCTTTATCGTCAAATAGACCATCTTGATTCGGCGGAATATTGAGCAAGAGAGGTGTTCCCCTCCCTACCGAGTGGAAGTAGATTTCAACCAACTCCTCAAGTGACTTAGGATCCTGATCCTCATGGTAAAACCAACCTGGTCTAATGGAAACATCTGCCTCACCGATTGAAAAAATCGTACCCGAGGAATCTCCGTGCTGAAGATAGTCCAACTCTGCTTCTGTTCCTAGTTTATCAGGATTCACCTTTTGCCACAGGGGATCACCTGCATACCCTCGTTCATTGCCAATCCAACGGATACTGGTACCTTCTGTTGAAAAATCAAGCAGTCTCCCTGCAGGTCACGAATGGTCTCAAACCATTTCTCAAATTCATAATTGACCTTTTGAGCGCCCTCTCCTCTGGCACCATCCATCCAGACCTCAGCAAATTTTCCTGCATTGCCATAGGCAGGATTTGATAAAATCTCCTTCAACTGCGCCAGATAATAGGCATTATAATCCGCTTCTCGCTCCACATGATAGAGAGGACTGTGGGCATCCCAAGGCGATAGGTAGACTCCCATATGCATATCAAACTCTGTGGCAGCTTGGGATATCTCAAGGAGCAAGTCTCCCTCTCCATTCCTCCAAGGACTGGCCTTGACCGAATAATCTGTGTGAGTTGTCGGATAGAGGACAAAGCCGTCGTGGTGCTTGATCACCAAAATCAACTTTTTAAAGCCCGTTTCCTTGAGCACGCGAACCCACTCACGCGCATCTAACCTTGTCGGATTAAAGCGTTCAGGATCCTCCTGACCTATCCCCCATTCCTGATCATAAAAGGTATTGGGGCCAAAATGGATAAAGGCTGCTAGTTCATCCTCTAAATAAGCTAGCTGGGCCTGACTAGGCAAGGGGCCATGCGGTTTTATTTCTCTTACCATACTACTTCCTATCTACACTTTTCTTTACTTTTTTGGCATATACTTGCAATTCGGTTAAGGCTAGGGGACTAGTCAAGTCTTCAAATCGAAGACGAAGGGAATAGGTCTCCACCTTATCAAATTCAAAACGAAACTCTTCATCCTTGTCACTTGACACTTTTCGGATGCCTGATACAGGGCGCCAATTCTCCTCTTGTTTGAGCAGGGAATCCTTGTCCAAATGGTTGGGAGTTCGAGGCAAGGCAGGCTCATTTCCCACATAATAATCAATAAAGGTCGGCTCCACCACCACGTAATCTTGATTTTCAACATAATACAAGGTCACATTATCCACAAATCGCGGTTTTAAAATCCCTGCATCTCCAAAAAGAATGCCCACGCTGGCTTGCTCTGACTTGGTAATCCAAGTATTGGCTGTCGATTTCTTCCTAGCAATAACCTTGTCATTGAGGTAAGAGGCTGGGTGATTAGGCTCTGAATGGGAAGCAAAGACCAGAGGTAGGTTAGACCCTGTCCACTGATTGGAAATAACCTCCCCATCTACACTAGCATCTATCACACGAATGGTGACTGTTGCTGGCAACTCACAGCCCTCTACCTGCCCTGTGAGAACATATTCTCCTACCTGAGCATAGATTTGAGGATCGAGTTCATCCCAAGTCACCTTGACAGTATCTCGTCTGCCATCTGATAAGACTAGCTTGACTCGCTCTGGTAAGTGTGGAGCTTCCTTGACAAGCGTCCAGACCCTTTCAGGCTCAATAGCGTAAATCCCTTGGACACAAACCTGAGCCAAAGCCTTTAGATCCAGCCCTTCTAGCTGACCAGATACCGTAAATTCATGAAAGCTTTCCAAATCTTCTTTAGGAATTTCCTCCCACACAACCTTGACTCGTTTTGCACCGCCTGTCTCATAGTCCACCAAGACCGAGGACGGAAACTGTGGATAAGTCCCCTTAGCTGTATACAAGCGAAGCGGTCTTACAGAAACTGCCTTCCCTAGTGAGGTATTTTCTGCGACCTGCAAGTGAGTTTGATAGGTTTTCCCTTGATAAATAGCGCGGATAGCCAAGTTGCCTGCAGACAAGCAATGAAGCACTCCCTGCTTGATAATAGCATGGGCACTGCCACTAGTCTCCCAAATCACTTCACTATTCCCCACCTTATTCACAGGGTTATCCACAATTTGTGGATAAATTCCAATAGCTGGGGAATCTCCTTCTTGTAAACCTGCCCGCTTGTCCACTCGAATCTCAAACAAGCACTTATTTTTCACTGGTTGGGAAGCCAAAGTCTCTCCCACTAAGAGATCAAAACTTGCTGGCCCTAGTCCCCTAGCACTGGTTTTTACTCTCACATGACCTGCCTGATCCAAGCTCTGAACTAAAAGGACACCCCTGCCATGAAAGGCTCTCCTCTTAAACCGACCATTTTTCTGAGCCTGATAACGTTCACGACTAGCCTGTCTGCCGTTATCCACACCCACAATGCGAGCAGGACCTTGAATTTCAAAATAAAGTTGATTGGAAGCAGTCGACACCCAATTTCCATCCTTGTCCAATACATCAAAATAGAGATAAAGGAGGTCTTGCCCATCTAGCTCTAGTTGTGTTTTCTCGGCATGTAGCCCGATTTGAACTGGCTCACCTGCAGTCACCACCCTATCTTCTGCCACAATCTGACCTTGACGGTCATAGGCCACAGCACGCAATTCTCCCGGTTGATAAGCCAAGCGCCATTCGAGATAAAGTTGATATGAACCTTGTCCCTCTTGGTATTTTCTACCATCTGAAGTCCATTTTTCTTGAAAAGTCTTTCTCCCCTGAGATTTTCCATTGAGAAATAGCTCTACAGAACCAGCATTTGAATACACTCGAACAGGGATATCCCCATACTTATCCACAACTTGTTGATAACTCTGGTGGATTTCCCAATTCCAATGGGGCAGGATATGAACCATAGATGCTGATCTAGTTCCAACCACTGACTTTGATAGAAATAATAGTCATTTTTAGGAATCCCTGCCGTGTCCACAATCCCAAAATAGGAACTCTTGACGGGCGTGTCATTTTGATTGTGCCAAGGAGTTGGCTCACCGATATAGTCCACTCCTGTCCAGATAAACTGACCTGCATAGTCTAGCCGATTTCGATCTGCTATCCAAGAAGCCGTCGCCGTCTTCCCCCAAGGAACCCGATCATTGCCATAATCCGACTGTTCAAAATTCCGCACGCGACGATTATCTCCAACCCATTCCTTATCTGGTCGAAAATAGCTGTCACGCGTCCGTGTAGCTGATGAGGTTTCAGATCCATAAAGTCGCCACTTGGGATGTCTTTTTCGAATCCCATCAATATTGTCTTCCGAGTAATTCAAGCCCACCACATCCAGCAAATCAGCAATCTTTTCATGACCTCCAGAACCATCTCCGAAGCGGAACTGATCCATTCCCATGGTCACAAAACGGCTATCATCAACTTCCTTAACCCTTTCTAGCAAGCGTTTGATCGTCTTCAATGAATGAGCATCTCCATTTGCTTCGCTGACTTCATTTCCCAAGGACCACATAAAGATAGCTGGATTGTTCTTTCCACGCTCAATCATAGTGCGCAAATCGTAGTCTGACCAGAAATCTCCCGTCTTCGCTTCTGGATGAGTCGCTTCTTCCTCAAAAAAGCGACCATAGTCATATTCTTTCTTGCCTCCATACCAGGTATCAAAGGCTTCTTCTTGGATGAGTAAGCCCATTCTGGCAGCTAGATTCAGCAGAATACTACTAGCTGGATTGTGGGTGATTCGGATAGCATTGACTCCCATTTCCTTCATCTGGCGCAAGCGTCTCTCGGCAGCTGACCTGTTTTCCACAGCTCCCAGCGCTCCATAGTCATGGTGCAGACAAACCCCATGAATCTTCAACCAGTGACCATTTAGAAAGAAGCCCTTATCCGCTTGCCAATCCATATAGCGGTAACCAAAAGTCTCCTCTTCTTCATCAACTAAGACGCCATGTTTATAAAGACGAGTCTTCAATTGGTAAAGGTGAGGGGAATCAATATCCCAAAGCAAGGGTTGAAAAATTGATATTACTTGTTGGAAAGCATATTTGTCCCCAGACTTAATCACTACAGAGTCTGTCGCCTGCCAGTCTGACAGTTGTTGGCCATTATACCAGATACTCTGTTCCAAATACACCGACACGGACTGAGGCCCATCATTTGAAACCTTGCTTTCAAGCTGAGTTTCCACCCAAGATTGTCTTTGCTCCTTAAGCTTAGGACTTTTTATCGTAATCCCATACAAATCCAGATGCACCGAATCTGTAATCAACAACTTCACTTCTCGGTAAATACCACTACCCGAATACCAACGACTGCTAGGTTGCTGATTTTCCACAAAAACTGCTAACTGGTTAGCCGTCCCATCGTTTCTTAGATAAGGCGTGATATCATAAGAAAAGGGCGTATAGCCATTGGGATAATAGCCCAGCACTTGCCCGTTGACATAGACTTGGGCATTCATGTAAACCCCATCAAAGAGCAAACGCACCGAAACAAGACTGGCATCTTCTTCCAAGTAAAACTGCGTCCGATACCAGGCCTGACCCCCATTTAGCTGGCCACCCTCATTTGCGCTGGCGAATAATGGTCAAAATCATTGTAAATACTCCAGTCATGGGGCACTTGAATGGCCTGCCAATTTTCCCTCTGAAAATCCGATGCCAAGGCCTCTTCTTTCCCCACCTCCTGACTAAAAAACCAGTGATTTCGTAAAACTTCTTCTCTTCTCATACAATCATTCCTCTTTAAACGACTCAATTTACTTGACTATAGCACAAAACAAAAGCGCTTTCAAGAGTTCCTCCATCACTCCCTAAATACTCAGAAAAGATTCTATAATTTGTGGAGGAGAATTTAGTCCTCAAAGCTACAAGGGTAATGCAAAAAGAGCCTGTTGCCAAGCTCTTTGTACTCAATGAAAATCAAAGAGCAAACTAGGAAACTAGCCGCAGGCTGTACTTGAGTACGGCAAGGCGACGCTGACGTGGTTTGAATTTGATTTTCGAAGAGTATTAGTCTATTATTTCTTCTCAGCACGAAGGGCTGACAAGATTTGAGTACGGATATCATCCACACCATTTGGCGTATTTGGTAAAAAGATGGTTTGATTTCCTTTAGAAGCAAAGGTATTCAAGGTGTCCAAATATTGGTTGGTCAAGAGGATGGACATGATTTGCTCTTCTGTCATGCCAACATTGGCTTCCTTGAGTTCGGTGATAGACTCTGCCAATCCATCCACAATCGCCTTACGTTGTTGGGCAATCCCCACACCATGAAGGCGGTCTTTTTCTGCTTCGGCTTCAGCTGCAGTAACAATTTTAATCTTGTCGGCTTCCGCTAATTCTTGCGCTGCGACCCGCTTGCGTTGCGCCGCATTGATTTCATTCATGGATTGCTTAACTTCTGCATCTGGTTCTACCTTGGTAATCAAGGTTTTCACGATAATGTAGCCGTAAGTTGTCATTTCTTCCGCAACTTGGTGTTGGACTTCAAGGGCAATCTCATCTTTTTCTCAAACAATTCATCCAAAGTTAATTTTGGAACAGAAGAGCGGAGCGCGTCTTCGATATAAGATTTAATCTGAGATTCTGGACGCATGAGTTTATAGTAAGCATCTGTCACGCTCTGCTCGTTGACACGGTACTGAGTCGCCACATTCATCATAACGAACACATTGTCCTTGGTCTTAGTCTCAACCACAATATCGCTTTGCAACAAGCGTAACTGGATTCGTGCTGCAATCGAATCAATCCCAAAAGGCAATCGAATGTGAATACCGCTATTGGCAACCTTTTGGTATTTCCCAAAGCGTTCAATAATCGCCACCGACTGCTGACGAACCACATAAACTGTACTTAGTGTGACTATCACCAATAGGAGCACACAAACCACCACAAAAATCATCAAAAATGTTGCCATTATTGCGACCTCCATCATTATTTTTCCTGTATTATAGCACATTTAAAGAAGGCTGTGCAGTTTTTACTGCGATTTTTCCTGAAATGTCAATAATTAGAGGTGAATTGTCACATTGTCGTCTAATCTCTATCAATTTAAAGTTACATATGTTAGAAACTTTACTCACAGTTTTTCTAGCTCCGTTGCTTATCAGTGTACTATCTAAGCTTTTCAAGCTGTGATTCAATACACAGAACAAGTAACGGTTAACCTTTTAATAGGATAGAAAAAAATCATTGGATGCACTGATATCCGATATTTCAAGAATTAATCAATGTTGATGAGCTAAATTTATTGTGGTATACTATTTTTTGTCATCGGTTACCGATTACGTTCCTTACGGTTCGTGAGAGGAGGTGAAACTAATGAACCTTGCCCCAGAGCTCGTTCTTACTATTGTAGCGGACGTCATAGCAGGAATTATCTTGTATTTCGTCTGCAAATGGCTAGATGGTAAGAAGTAGACCGAATGACTAGCCTACCGACACCCGTTAAATCGTTAAGATACGTCAAAAAATCCCTTAACTACTGCAATAGTTAAGGGATTTGGTGTTCTAATGAACCTTACCCATTAAATTTATTCTAACACACAAGCGCTAAGATTTCAAGAGTTTTATTTATTGTTTAAAGTTCTGAAAGGTCTATAATGAGAAGTTAGACATCTAGTATCCAAAAATCGACCAGCTCTTATGAACTAGTCGATTTCTCATCAATGTGCCAACATTTCTTGGGCGATTTCTTGGCCAGATAAGTTATCTGGGTAGTAAGTTGGCCAGTTATCCATTTCTTCAAAGAGGGCTTCTTGGCTTGTGCCTCCAAAGAAGATATGGAAATGTTCTGCCTTCACTGGGGCGATATTGTGGTCACTAAACTGAACATACTTGAACTGTCCAGCGTCAGCATCTGTCGCTTCAAAGAGGAAGCGTACACCACGATTGCCTTTCTTATAAGTCAAGATTTTCTTGCCGACATACTTGTAGGTGAATTTCTTGCTTTGTCCATCTTGAACAAATTCCATAGTATTATCAGTAATGTTAATCTTAGCCACATCTGTCTGATAGCCTTTTGTATAATAGGCCTTGTACTCAGCCTGGGTCATCTTACCAGTCAACTTAGCCTTGTAGTCAAAGACTTGATCAAACGTGCCATCTTCAAGGAAAGGATAAACTGATTGCCAGTTACCGACATAGTCACTCAAGGTGCGATCCTTGACATCTGCATCCTCAAAGTAACCATTTTGAACTGTCTTGGTATCCTCTGCTTTTTCAGGCTCGATTGCTGGGCCTTCTTGGTCTGTTGTTTGTTTCAAAGCCTTGAGGTTTTTCTCCATGATAGAGATGTAATTTTCTCCAGCCTTGGTGTCCTCTTCTGTCAGACTTTCTAAAGGATTGAGGACATCTGTTTTGACACCTGCTTCTTTTGAAAGTGTATTAGCAAGAGCTTGTGAAGCATTTTCTTCAAAGTAGATATAGGCAATTTTATTTTTCTTGACGTACTCTGTCAATTCTGCCAGACGAGCAGCTGATGGCTCTGCATCTGGAGAGAGACCTGAGATTGCGACCTGCTTGAGTCCATAGTCCAAAGCAAGGTAGTTAAAGGCTGCGTGCTGAGTCACGAAGCTCTTTTGTTTAGCTTGAGACAAGCCTTCTGCATAAGCCTTATCCAAGGCTTGCAATTTTTCGATATAGGCAGCAGCATTCTTCTCAAAGGTCTCTTTTTTATCAGGATAATCTGCTGACAAGCTATCACGGATGTGCTCTACTAGTTTGATGGCACGGACTGGTGACAACCAAACATGGGGGTCAAACTCATGGTGATGGCCTTCTTCGCCATGATCATGGTCTCCCTCTTCTTCCTCACCACCTGGCAAGAGCAACATATCACCTGTCGCCTTGATGGTTTTCACCTTTCTTATCCAAAGTATCTAGCAATTTAGGGACCCATGTTTCCATGTTTTCATTTTCATAAACGAAGGTATCTGCATCTTGGATTTTGGCAACCGCCTTGGCAGAAGGTTCGTATTCATGGGGTTCTGTACCAGCACCAATTAGGAGTTCTACATTAGCAGTATCTCCTACAACTTGCTTGGTAAATTCATAGACTGGGTAAAAGGTTGTCACGATATTGAGTTTGCCATCTGCCTGTTTTTGATTGGAACAAGCCACTAAAAACAAGGCACATAGACTGGCTAGCAATAAGCTAATTTTTTTCATGTTCTTCTCCTATTTGATAAAACGTCTTACTAAACTGATTAGCAAGAAAACAGTTACAAAAATAATGGTAATACTTGCACTTGCAGGTGTTTCTGCATAGTAGGAAATGTAGAGTCCTGCCACCATTCCCAAAAAGCCAATAGCACTGGCAAGTAGCATAACCGATTTAAAGTTTTTCCCCAGACGCAGGGCAATACTAGCTGGCAAGACCATAATGGTCGATACCAGAAGAGCTCCTGCTGCAGGAATCATAAGGGCAATAGCCACCCCTGTCACCATGTTAAAAAGAATAGACATGGTACGAACGGGCAAGCCATCCACAAAGGCCGTATCCTCATCAAAGGTCAAGATATACATTGGACGCAAGAAGAGGAAGGTCAAAATCAAGACAACCGCCGCAATGACAAAGAGGGAAATGACCTGCTCTTCGCTGATAGTCACGATTGAACCAAAAAGATACTGGTCCAAACTCATTGAACTGGAGCTTTTACCCTTGCTCATGACAATCAGAGAAACAGCCAGACCCGTTGACATGAGGATTGCTGTCCCGATTTCCATAAAGCTCTTGTAAACCGTACGGAGATACTCCAAAAAGACCGCCGCAATCAAGACAATGGCAATCGTAGAAACAGTCGGAGAAATCCCTAGAACCAAACCAAAGGCTACACCCGAAAGTGAGACGTGGCTGAGGGTATCACTCATCAAACTCTGACGACGCAAGATAAGGAAAGTTCCAAGAACTGGCGAGAAAAGACTCATGGCAATAACGGCCAGAAAAGCTCGTTGCATAAAGTCATAAGATAACAAACTAAGCATGGCCCACCTCCTGATCATTCTCATGAACGTTGAAACAACGCCATGGCGAGTCTTGGTTACGGACTAGATGAATATTACGGTCCGCATAGTCCTTAACTTCTTCAGGATCATGGGTAATCATCAAAACAGCTTTGCCATGATGATGGGCGCTGTGGTGCATGAGTTCATAAAATTCGTTTTTACTTCCTGCATCCATCCCCGTTGTCGGTTCATCTAGGACAAACACATCTGGGTCAGAAGCAAACATACGCGCGATTACCGCTCGCTGCTTTTGTCCCCCAGATAGAGACCCCAAGCGTTTGTCTCGATGTTCCCACATGCCAACTGAGTCCAGACTAGCCTTGATATGCTCCTCATCATGAGCATTCAAACGACGGAACCAGCCTTTTCGCGGATAGCGACCCGACTTGACAAATTCATAGACCGTACTTGGAAAACCAGCATTAAAACTGGCAATCTGCTGGGGAAGATAGGCTATTCTCAATTTCTTCCCCTGCGTATTTGTCTTTGAAATGGTCACCTTTCCAATGCGTGGCTGAAGGATTCCAAGACTGGCCTTGATAAGCGTCGTCTTAGCCGCCCCATTTTCCCCTGTCAAGGTAACAAATTCCCCACTATCAACACTATAATTGATATGTTCAAGAACGGGCTCCTTATCATAATAGAAGGATAAATCCTCTACCGTAATATATCTCATTATTTGATTTCTCCTACTAAAGCAGTCAAAAACCGCTGGATCACTTTTTGTTCATTTGGAGTAAACTGAGTCGCCACTTGTTCATAGGTTAAAAGTGTGTGCTCATGGTGGTGATGATGCTCCTCAGCGATTGGACGAGCCAGATCAGTCAACTGATAAAAAATCACACGTGCATCCTTAGGATCTTTAGATGTTTCCAACATTCCTTCTTTTACTAAGGATTTGATAGCTTTAGTGATTGCGGCCTGACTAACATTGAGACGATGAGCCAACTCTGAATTTGTTAAAGATTCCTCTGATAAGAGCATGAGGATATGCTCTTGGGTATTGGTCAGAGCCACCTCACTAGTGCAATGACCTATTAGGATTTCATGCTGATTTTCTGCCTGCAAAATCACCTCATTCAAAAAAGCATCAATATCCTTCGCTAGCTGTCTCATATTTGACTCCTTTCCTTTTGGACTTCTCTTTTTTAAGAGAAAAATACTACTCTTTGAAATTTTATTTACCAGTTAATTATATCACAAGCAAAAAAAGAGTCAAGAAAAAACGTGAAAACCAGTTTCATTCTTGAACTCTTCATAGGAGGCCCAATCTTTGTAGGCAAGTTTATTCTAGCAACGATGAGGCATTTTACCTTATTTCCTTACCTAGGTGGTGATGTTGCAACAAAGTCTCCACGACTTCAAAATCCAACTTATCATCGATATCATAAGAATAGAGCTTTGGCATTTCATAAGCTACTGTCTTATCTGTATAAAAGGTCTCATCCCGTAGGTAAAGATCCTTACGAGAGATCCAAATACTTCCGTTGGGATAATAGTAAATAGGCTCTTTCTGACGAACATAATGCTTGGCAACTTGAGGCGGACGGATAAATGGCGACTCTTCCAACTGCAAGTAAAGACTACGACTCTTGTCTGCCTTGACACAGGAAATCAAATGATCTGCCCCAGACTGGCAGTAGAGCTGATAGGATTCGATAAGGTGACCTACCTCTCTCAACGGTGAAGTCACCTGTAAATTAACGAATACCTGATCCTCTTCAAAGGGTTGTAAAAATCGGATAAAGTTTCTAAACTAGAGGTTGTTGACAAGGCCAGTTCTTTTGGTCTGTGGGCACAGCAAATTTCTGGATAGGCTTGACGACAGAGTTCCAGATAGGCGGGAGAATCTGAGGATACCCATATTTCACTAAATAACCTAGATGCTAGAGCGACCTCTATAGTATAGAAAACTAAGGGTTTGCCTGCAAGTGGTTTAATATTTTTATCCACTAAGCCTCGAGATCCAGAACGAATCAGAATAATGGCTATCGGTTTAGATTTTTCTTTCATATAACCTTCCTAGAAATAAGATAAAAAACGGATAGAGTAATGATATGATTGGCAACACTTTTCAATTACCTTATTATAACACCAAATCAGAAAATACTGACAATCTCATCAAGCACAAGTCCTTTTATTTTATCCCTCTTATACTCAATGAAAATCAAAGAGCAAACTAGGAAGCTAGACACAGGCTGCTCAAAGTACAGCTTTGAGGTTGTGGATAGACTGACGAAGTCAGTAACCATACCTACGACAAGGCAACGCTGACGTGGTTTGAAGAGATTTTCGAAGAGTATTAACATAAAAATGGAGAAGACAGCGATTGTCCTCTCCAAATTTTAGCGGCTAACATCCGCCTACTACAGTTGATAAAAAGACTGAATTCATCAATATTCTGAGAAAATACTATTCACTATCCTTCTTACGTAGAACAAGGCTTAAACCACTCAAAATCCCAACAAATCCAAATGCTGCTAAGGCTGCATTTGACTCAGTACCAGTATTTGGCAATTGAGATACTTCCCTTGATGGAGCTGGATAAGTATTTCCACCAGAAGGGTAAGTTGATGGTACTGGTTTATTCGGAACATTAGGTGTTTCTTCTTCGTTTCGTTGAGGGGTAGGAGTAGGTGTCGGTTCTGGATTAGACTCAGGTTTTGATTCCGATTTTGGCTCTGGCTTAGGCTCAAATTTAGATTCAGAGTTTAATTTTCTGAATACATGTGTCACTACATTCCCTTCGTGGTTTCGGATAGTTTCAACATATTCATAGCCTTCAATTGTTCCATGCTCGAAAGCTTCATTTGGTTGACCCAATTCAACAGGTGCTTTTACATCTGCCGATTTTAATGGAGTCCCATTTTCATCCACCCATTTTGTGATGATTAATGTTGATTTCGTGTAGATTGGAGGTTCGATACTATTCGCACCACCTGTATACTCTGGCACTTCAACTATTGGTGTATCTTGCGATACTCCCCATTGAACTTTTTCAGGTTCTAACTGATATTGATAAACAATCGTAGTAATTCCTTCTACTACTTTCCCTGTTTCGGCTGTTGTATTATGGAATTTCTGACGGCGCGTAAATACCTTGATAGTTATATTTCTTACCATCTTTAGTAATTATATCAACTTTCTTATCAGCAGTATTGTACTCTACATCATGATTTTCTACTTCATCACGAGTAGAGACAACTACATCAACTGACTTAGTAGTATATGTTTTCGTTGTTTTCACAACTGCGTCGGTTACTACACTTTCTGGATTTTTAATTTCTTTCCCATCGGCATCGACGTATTTAACAACCACCGAACCTTTTTCCTCTTTTTTAGCAGGATTAGGATCTTCTTCACTTACTAGACCGTATTCGTAAATAACTTCCGTTATTCCTGCTACGACTTTACCACTAGCTGCAGGGGAGCCTTGTTTTAGTCCTACATATTTATAGGTAAATCCAGTCTTTGCATCTTTTAATATTGGATATTGTTTTGCAGTTGTATCGTAATCAGCATCTATTATGTTTTCAACTCTACGTTCACCAACTTTTGTATTCCCCGAATACTGATTGTAAACGTTCAATTCGTAAACTTTCCCAAGTTCTCTAACAATTTCTGTCTTTAATTCTTTCCCTTCAGTTGTTAGATACTTAATTCTTACGCCTCCAACTGCTTCCATTGAATATGCTTCTGATTCTCGCGTAATCTGCATTCTATAGTAATGATTTACGACAGGTCCACCTTCATCCATTACCTTATATGCACGAACAGGTGTGATAATCTCCTTAACAACATAATCTGTTGCTTCCTTTGTTGCTACATCTTGTTTAGTAAACTCTGTCTCTGTTGTTTTTTGATTCCCATTGACAACTTTTATCTTGCTTAAATCATCAGAGATAGTTACAGCACCCTTGTTCGTTAAAACTGAATGGTCTATCTCTTCTATTTCAGGATACTCTATTTCCCAATCACTATAATGTTCAGGCACTGCATCTTTATGATAAGAAGTGATTATTCGATGAGAAAACTTAGGATAACCATAACGATACCCATCAATACTTTTGTGATTCGCCTCGTAATATAATACTTCTTTAGTAATCTTATTAACATTTTTTAGATTATCGTACTGTTTTACAACTTCTTCATGGGTATTTAGTGTAAACATGATTTCATCTAATAAATTTTCTGCAGATTCAATTTGTTTTTTTAGAGCAGTTAATTTTTCTCTATCAGGAGAATAAAAGACCATCCCTGATGTATAAATATCACCAGGTTTAGCAGCTGCCATGCTAATATTTTCATTTTTTATCATTTGAATGGTATCAGCAATATTCTGCTCTAATTTAGTTCTTCTTTCTTGAATCAATTGTCTTTCTGCATCTGTTTTTGCATAGTAATCAAAGTATTCCAATACCCCAAAAATTTCAGATTGCATATATCTCATTATTTCATTTAAAGAAGATTTACTAAAATCTAGCTCTGGAGTATCTTTTACCTCTGGTAAGTCATTTTCTAGTTTTGGTCCATGATAATAGTGAAGATATTGTTCTCCGTTGAAAGTAACTTCTCCATCATCGCTTGTTCCAAAGTTATGATCTACACCTGCTGCTACATATTTACCTTTTACAGTTTCATCAAACAATGCATAAGTAGGATAAGCATTCACATCTTTAATTTCTTCAGATGATTCCACTCTATTGAACTCTGGCGTTGCACGGACTAACTCTCTTCTATATTTAACCGTATTAACCGTTCTTTTTCCACTTCCGTGAGCATAGGTATCTCTATCTAATACAAGAATAGTATCTCCTTTTTGAAGACTTACATTTTCTTTAGTGAAATCTTTAGCAGTTGCTTGTCCATTTTTCCAAGCTTCTACCGCTTCTTCATCACTGTTGATATTTGTTGCTTCTACAAATTTACCGTATTGTCCATTTGAAGTTTCTTCTACTAGATAGACTTTTCCAGTAATTTTCCCATAGTTAATTTCTCCAAGATTATTATGCATTCCTTCTGGAGAAACTGAAGCTTCAATATTATTGAACTGAGTCTTTTCATAAGTTGCTTTATCTGCATCGATTACTTCCGAACGGACCAATTGATATTCTTTGTTGTTAGCTTGTATTTTTTCTTCTTTTCCTGTGTTTTCATCAACAGACCCTGTTTTTTCTACTATTGATTCACGATAATCCTTTCCATCTACATCAGCAGCAATCCCTTTTCTATCATAAGGTGTATTTATTGTGCCACTGTTACCGTCTACAATTTTAGAATCTTGTAATTTTGAGTGATCATCTTCTAATAAATAATTTACCGTTGCTTTAGAAGTAAATTTTACTGAATCTGTTCCATCTGCATTTCCTGTATTTTCATTTGCTTTAGTTGGCAAGGAAACAACTTTTCCTATAACAGCATCTACTGTTACTTTTTTTGTAGGATCTTGATCATCCGTAAATGTTGTAACTGATGTAGAGTCTACTTTTGAAGTATCACTTACCAATGTTGCTGTGTCTGTACCGTTTGATGAAATAGCCGCAGATACTGGACTTGCACCAACGGATAAAGCCACACCTGTCGCTAAAATTGTTGCCCCAATAAGTTTAGAATCTGTACGTCCATCTTTATACTTACGCAGGGAAAATTTTTCTTGTTTATTGTGAAACATAAAATGCTATTCTCCTAAAAATTCATTGCTTTTTTTGATGTATTAAAACACATATATAGGTATAAACCAAACTGGAATCACTCTATCCATTATAGTATTTTACAGAGATAATATAAACTTATATAACTCCAAAATTTCCCTTTTTTGATAGTCTTTAGCAAAGGTTGCTGATGCATAACGACCTTCTTTTTGATAAGCATTTAACCACAAGATTAACTCTCCAATGTCACCAAATGTTGTGACAACTTTAGATTGATTCTTGTAGTATCTGTGAGCTAAATCTGTGTCAGACAAAAGACAGACCAAGCCCTTGGCAGATGCTTCCACAGCCGAATTAGCAAAACATTCACTCATAGAACACGATAGGTAGCCTTGGTGTTGCTCATAAGGAACCTCCTCTAGAAAACCTGCATAATGGACATTCGGCGGTAAGTCTTCCTGTCTATAACCTTTAGGTAGGTTTCCATAAATCGTTAGCTGACTATCAGGAACTTGTCTAAAGGCCTCGATAGCCCATGCACAACGTTTGACTACCGTCATATTGCCAACGATACACCAATCGGTGACTTTTGCATATTCTTTTTCCAAGACTTTGTCCACAAACATTGGGGGTAAAAATCGAACCTTTTCTTTCCCTATCAACTTCTCTAAAACAGGACTTGCAACGATATTTTGGCACCAACCTTGTAAGACAAACTTCATCATCGGATCTAAAATATTGTAATGGGTATAAGCAAATAGCTTTCTTCCCGTATTTTGGAAAAATTTTCTCAATTGAAGAGGATATTCATTTACCATATCAATGATAAAGTAATCATCTACTGTAGAATGATTAGCTAGATAGAGACTGACCAATTGCCATTGCGTATAGGTTTCCCCACTTCTTAGATTTTGATAAGAATGGTAATTTTCACTCACATCACCCCTCAGCAATTCTCCATTACTATCATAAAGGGTAAATTGTTCTTCTTGACTATGGAAACGATAAAGCAATTGTGAGGTATAACATTCTATATCGCCATTTTCATAGCGGACCAGACCTACATATCCCTCTTTTGTGTATTCTACCTCACTGACATTGCTTAGTCCTTGTACAAATTCTTTTGGGACGCTCGGTTTTTGTCTAGCCAGATCTGACTGGTCAAAAATAACATGATAGAAATTTTCAAAGCCAAGTTTTTCCAATGTTTCTACAAAATTCGCTACAAAATTAACCAAATTTGTTAAAACAATTTCTTGCTCTACTTGCAGACTTTTAAAAATTTCTTGACGTGCCAATTGACTTCTTTCAAAGCCATAGATATTGAAAGGAAGGCTCTCCTTTATAGTAAACACTTTAGTCATGTTTTAACACCTCTTCTAATGATAAACCTCGACTTTTAGCCAATCGTGAGCGAAAAGCCATTTCTCGTCTATATTGGTTTGATAAGCGATAATAGGTTGTAACAGTATTGAGAATAAGAGCATTATCCTTTGTGACCAATCGCGCCCATAAGTGCCAATCTTCCATTCCATCAAAGTCCGAATGATATCCTCCTGCTTCATCATATGCAGAGCGCTTAAATAACAGTTGAATGGTTGAAAAAGTTTCGGTAAGCAAGATATAGCCATAGCACTTCTCCTGATAATTCATTAAAATCATTATATGCCAACTTATCAGACAGTTTATCCTCTTCGGCAATCACTTTAGCTCCAATAATATCTAAATGACTTTCTTTTTCGAGTCTATACAATAGTAACCCTAAATGCCATGGAGTTCAAACATCATCAGCATCCTGCCTAGCTATATAAATACTATTACTTTTAGAAATCCCAAAGTTCAAAGCTTTTGAAATCCCACCGTGTTCCTTTTTGAAATATTTGATCCTTGGCTCCCAATGATAGGATTTACAAATTTCTTCTGTTCTATCCGTCGAACCATCATCAACAATCATTAAATTGAAATTTTCATGAGTCTGATTTAAAACAGATTCAATTGAGAGTTGAATAGTCTCTTCATTATTGTACGTAGGCATAACAATATCAACCTGGGTATCTGACTGAGATACATTTTGATAGGGTATACCCAATTTTGCAAAAACATCTGATTCATGAGTTGTTAAAAAAGTACGATAACCATGAACCGATACACCTTCTATATCTTTTAGCAATAAAAGTGCTGTCGAATAAAAACTATGAACCTCAACGAACTCATATTCCTCTAGCAAGAGATAAATTTCTTCTTCAAAACAGAACTTTGTCTCTTTCAATTTACCTGAGTGGGTACTCAAAGGAACTCTAGGATGAGGATAGTAGTAATCAATCTTCTTTTCATCTAAAATTTTTGAAGTCAATTGGTTAGTAATTTCAAAAGATTCCTGATAAGGGAGAGAGGCTAAAAATTGTCCCAGAAAAACACTTATTTTCTTACCATTTTTAGCTCTATGAAAATCACTTGGTTCAAGATGAAGCTTCAAAAAAACCTGTTTCTCTTTTGGAAAGAGAATACAATCGTTGAACACCGTGTAATGTCTAGTTGAAAACGACATTATCTCTCTCATGGTAAAATTTGTAGCTTGAATCGTCCTGTCAAGACCTTGTGTATAGAAATTAAGAGGCACAATTGAGGTACTTCCATCATCAAAGGTATACAAATTCATCGTACTGGGATTAAATAGATTAAGAGCTACAGGATTGTCCAAGCTCGCTAAATAGAGATTACTGATAAATTTACCTTTTAAGGCTTCCTGCATATCGTCTAAAACAGTTTTTCCTTCTAAGACAATGACTTCCTTACAAAATTCCTTCATCCGTTCAGCATAATAAGTCTGTCTCTGATCATCTGACACTTTTAAATAAATCCCAATAAAATCTTCTGAAACAGTCTGAACAACTTCTTTTGCGACTAAAACCTGAAATGGAGAAGAACAAAAAATGATATTTTCCACATTTACCTCCTCATAAAATCCTTACAAACTCTTATTAATCATTTGCTTTTGTGCAATCATCTCTTGCCACCAATCTTCATGGTCTTGATACCAGCGGATAACTTCTTGTAGCCCCTTATCAAAATCCACGTAGAGAGGCGTAAAACCTAACTCAGTATATAACTTACTAGCATCTATTCCATAACGAAGGTCGTGTCCTGGTCTGTCTGCTATATACTTAAAGTCTTCCTGAGATTTTCCTAACTGCAACAAAATTTTCTGTAAAACTTCAATATTCGTGCGTTCATTATTTACTCCAATCAAGTAGGTCTCCCCAATCACACCCTTATCAATGATGGTGTCGATAGCCCGACAATGGTCTTTGACATGAATCCAATCACGAATATTCAGTCCTGCTCCATATAGGACTGCCTGCTGACCAGTTAAAAGATTGGTGATTTGCCTTGGGATAAATTTCTCAGGATTTTGATAGGGACCATAATTGTTTGAACAATTGGAAATTGTTGCCCTGACTCCAAAAGAACGAACCCAAGCTTTTACCAATAAATCCGCAGAGGCCTTTGTAGCAGCATAGGGCGAACTTGGATTGTACTGTGTTTTTTCAGTAAATTTATCCTTACTTTCTAATGGAAAGTCCCCATAAACCTCATCTGTTGAAATATGGTGGAAGCGGATATTATACTTCCTAGCTAACTCTAAAAGATTGTGCGTCCCAACGATATTACTTTTCACAAAAACAGACGTATCGTGCAAAGACTTATCATTAAAAGATTCTGCTGCAAAATGAACAATCAAATCAACTCCTTCATCGATATGGTTGCTTAATTCCAACTCATTTGCGATATCAAGTTTATAAAACGATACCCTATCATCCAGCAAATCTTCGATGGTCTTTAGCGAAGAAGCATAAGTCAGATTATCCAAAATTGTAATCTGAATATCCTCATAATTCTCTTTTAAGTATCGAACAAAGTTCGAACCAATGAAACCAGCTCCACCAGTCACAACGATATTTTTATAGTTCATCTATTTTTCCTTTTATATTTTTCACTCAAAGCCAGTACGGTCAACACTTACAACTTCCCATTCTCTCGTATCCGCAATTTGTTTTCCATTTTGTTCAAGCAGAGTATTAAAATCAGGAACAAACACTCTTACAAAAGGCTTTGTTAATCTTAAATATAGCCTACCCAGTAACAATAGGTCGAATTGGGACAAATGAAATATTTGTTGCAGCTATACAGTTGTAAAAAGTTATCTTGAATATCCTGCTCCTCAACTATAATCGGATTTTCAAAATGGTACTGAGAATGTAGAAAAGGTACCAATTCTTCGCGACACCAAGCAACATCATCTGAAGTAATTCGGATGGTTAAATGTTGAAAATCAGCCCCTTCAATTTCTGCTATCTTTTCTAAACAAGAACCGATATACAACTGAGAGTTATAACCGTAATTTTTTCTATTGCGTTCATTGAGAAAATCGGTTCTCCTAATAGCAATTGTCACATTTTTCTCTTCAAATTGAGAGGAAGCTGCTACTACTGGTTCAATCAAATACTCTCTACAAAAAGAGTCCAATTCTTCTGAAGAATAGTCAACACCTGCCTCTTGAAAATAACCGAAATCTTCTAATTCGATACCATTTGCTTTTGAAAATAAGACAGCGGTTTTTGGAAAAAAGGTTTGGGCAAATTGAAAATATCCTGTTCGTAAGACATAACTTTCCTCATAGCCCATCATTCGATCTCTATGCGCTTGTAGTAGAAGATAGAGCAAATTTCCTAGTTGAAAACCTCTATTATTTTCATAAATTTTCAAGATTAGAATCTCCTTTTTGATTTTTAAAGTATTTCCCTAAAGTGGAAGCATCAGGATGTTTTACTAAATTCTTAATTTGTTTACCTGTTAAAATTTCAGACTGATCGATACCCAGTTTCACTCCATCGACCCTGTTTAAATTCGCCACCAGATGACTGACTAAATCATTTATTGCTGTCACTTGATAACACATTTCATCAGGATACATGTCAGAAATTGGTTCTAAAGCCCTCAACAATTCATCTGGAAGAGGCTCTACTAAAGACCACAACTGATCATTTACTTTTTGATAATATTTTTCTAATTCAGGCTTACCTAAAACAATATCATTTGAAATATAGGTCCATTGTCTAGAAAGCAAATCATGAACAAATCCCTTTTTCAGTGTCTTTCCACATAAGGTATCCATAATATAAATAGTGTTCTTATTTTGATGAGCCTCAATCACGCCATTATAAATCTTTTGATGAATGGCACTATATCTGGAACCACTATCAAATACAGACTTCGTGGATACTAAATCATATGACCTGTCTGAATATTTTTTAGGACATTCAATAATGTTTCTATTTCTGAATCATTGTTTTTTAAACCTAGATTAGTCAATAATTTTTCTGATGACGGAGCCGTACAAATCACCACATCATAAGAAGCTTTCAAAGCTTCATTGATATTATTTCGATTGAAACAACTTAAATCAATATCAGATAGTTTACTTAATGCATCAAACAAAACTTTCCCAACTGCACCCCTTGAACCAATTAAGGCAACTTTCTTCTTACTTGATTCAATTATTTCAAGAACTTCTTTAAAAGACTTAGCAGCTTGGTCTTTTTCAGAAATGATTGGTTTTAGAAGAGAATCCCACGACAAATCAGCATCTTTATCTAGCGGTGTAATTCCTAAATAGTTTTTTTGTGGATCATAATAATCAGCAACCAGATAATTTAATATCCCATTGTTAACTAGCGACTGTGCTCCATTGGCTACTCCCCCAGGGACAAAAACAGCCCTACCAGGCTTGACATCTATCACATCTACAGATTTGTAAGTTGGAGAATCTATTCGTAGATCGATAAAAATCATTTTAAAGGTACCAGATGCTACTGTCATCAACTTTTCATAGCCCTGACAGTGTATCCCTCTAATAACTCCCTGCTTTGAGACAGATACATTATTTTGAAGTTTATGGTGAAAGAAAGATTCTGGTACCCCATTTTCAACCAAATCTTTTTTACGCCAATTCTCTAAAAAATAGCCACGCTCATCATGATGAAGAGGACTTTTAAACACTAATAATCCTTGAATTTTTACTGAGATAGTTCTATCTATATCCATCGTTTTACCTCTATATTCATACAAACAACGACAAATCCATGAAAAATAAGCTAATTTTCATAATCTTTCTTAAATTATACCACTATATGAGTTCTCTAGCCAGATGAAGTTGACTCTTTTTAGGCTCCCATATCTATCAATACAAATTTTTATTAGCCCAAAAGAAAAACCCTAAAAATCAGACTGCTTGTCTAATCTTTAGAGTTAAATCATTGATTATTTTGTCATTCCCTATTGAAATTCCTTGACATCTCCATCGTAGAGCGACCATTCTTTACTGAAAAAGCGCTCATTTAGATGATAGGTAGGAGCTGGTGTGGGATTGGATAGGAAAGGATCAACTGCCTTATCAAAAGCAAGCCAACCCAACCAACCTAGGTGAATAGTGTCCTTCATAAAGAAAGGCTCCCCACCATCCTTAGAAAAATCTGCTATATTGGTAAAACCTTGACTTTCTAACTGGTAGCGAATCTTCTGCACCGTTTGTTGGTACATATCCTCTCGTAGACCAGCGTAGTCCATCCATTTTTTGTTAACAGGTGGAATGATAAAAATCGGATTTACCTTGGATTTAGAAAACTGTGTCAACACTAACTGCAAGTCATTATATTCTGGCGACTTGAGATAGGTATAAGTTTTCTGAGAATCCTTTAATTTCTTAAAATCCTTCTTAATCTGCGTAGTATAGAAATAATTTTCCATTCCTAAATCATTATTAGAAGTATTCTTTTCTGCATCTGATTTAACAACATCTTCTATGGCTTGATAAGAAAACTGATCTGGTAAGGTTTTTAAATACTTAACTACATGCTTATCGTAGTTGACATAACCTCTGAAAGAAAATTGACCAAAGAATATCGACTGTCTCTCATTAAAACGAGACATTAAGCAACTAAATCATAATCTGTTTCTGAAAGAGATTCCCCTTTAGCCAATTTCATAATCATGTCTTTATTAGCTACATGAGGATACTGTTGAAGGAGGCGACTTGCTGCATATTGACTCGCTTGGTCTCCCGACTGATTTTCTAAAAAACTAGTTAACTGATCACCATTGAAATACTGTTGAAAAGCTGCTGGTTCGTATCCATTTTTACTAAACCACTGAGGTGAAATAACAAAGACAGCTGGCTTATTTTCCAATTGCGGTAACATCTGTTGCATCCCAAAATACTGATTAAGAGATGCAGCTCCTCTCTGACCTAACAAATAAGGTCTATAGGAACGATTATATTTTTCCGCCAATACTGAAGGATGAGCACTATCAAAACGTAACCACTCACTCGATCCAAAAAAAGGAACAAATCTTAAATCAGGATCTGACAGAGCCCTAACTTTTTGAAATCTTTCTTTAAAACTATCAATTGTAGTTGCTGCTGCCGATCGCTTTTCCTGTATAATATCATGAGCACTCCCAGTAGGGAAGAAGAAAATCAAGAGGTAAACCAACAAACCAGCTGTTATGATCGGTCCGAAGATCATCCATAAGCGTTTAAGCATTTTGTAGCTCCACAATACCAGCTATAATTTTATTAGCTGTATTCCAGTCATCACGACCAAACTCTGTTACAGGGACACGAATGTCAAAACGGTTTTCAATCTCCACAATCAACTCAACCGTGCCCATGCTATCCAAGACACCTGCATCAAAAAGATCTTCATCCATCATGTCAGAAACATCTTCCATAAACAACTCATCAATAATTTCGATAACTTCTGATTTGATATCCATATTTTATTTCCTTTATTTTTTAAACCATAAATCATTCAAAAATCCAGAAAAGATTAAGAATGACAGCATGACGACATGGAAAGTCACAACCATGCCAAGCAACTGAATCCAGCGATTCTCAGGTAGAGCAGCCTTCCCTGCTTTTTTCCGTTCCTTATTGAGCGTTTTTTTCTTGCGAATCCAAGCGTCATTAATGACCAATCCTAATCCATGAAAGAGTCCATAGGCGATATAGTACCAAGTCACTCCATGCCAAAATCCCATAATCAGCATATTTACAATGTAGGCCACACTTGAGGTTACATTGCGATTCTTAAAGACCTTCTTTCTGGTCAACACCATGACCATTCGCATAAAGACAAAATCACGGAACCAGAAAGACAGACTCATGTGCCAACGATTCCAAAATTCCTTTAAATCCCTTGATAAAAAGGGCTTATTAAAGTTGATAGGGCTACGAATTCCCATCAAATTTGAAATGGCCAAGGCAAACATAGAGTAACCTGCAAAGTCAAAGAAAAGCTCCAGACCAAAGGTATACATAACTGCTAAGGCATAGAGATTAAAGAAGCCACCTGACTGCAGGGCTAGATTCTTCAGAGGAGGTAGTAAGGTCTCTCCTAAAACATGAGCTAGGATAAACTTATACAAAAAGCCCCACATGATATAGCGAACAGATTCATCCAGCATATCCATCAACTCATCCCTCTCAGGAATGGTCTGATAATTTTCATTAAAACGCTTAAAGCGATCAATTGGACCACTTGAAAAAGTCGGCATGAAGAGAAGGAAACGGAGGAACTCCCAGAGGGTAAAATCCTTAATCACTCCATCTCTCAGCTCGATAATAATCCCAACCGAACGAAAGGTCAGGTAAGAAATTCCCAAAAATCCAAGCAAAGACTGCGTTCCATTGATAGCAGGCTGCACCTTGACAAAGATAATCGGAAGGAGAGACAGAAAACTAACTAGGTAGAAAACCCACTTGCCATCCTTACTTTTTCGATAATGCTTGTAGAAGAGTACGAGTAATATTTCCCAACAAAGATAAATACCTAAAGCAGCCAATTGATTGGTCTTCCCACCCGCCAACATGGTGACGATAAAGAAAAGACTAACCAGCACTTCATACCAGGCAAAGCGTTTCTTAAAAAATAGACCGATAAAGATGGGTAAGGTTGCAGCAATCACATAGACAAAATACTGAGGATTGCCATACGGCTCTAAATGAGGAAGCTGTTGAAAGAACTCCATCATCTCTTGTTCACCTCGTTAATCAATCCTTTAATGTCAATTTTCCCATTTGGAGTCAGTGGCAAACTGTCTCGATAAAGGAATTTGGACGGCATCATATAAGACATCATAATATCTGTTAAGTCTTCCTTAATGGCCTTGGTAATATCGATATCACGTTCAAACTGGTCACGGACACCATCTTTTAAGATGACATAGGCCAACAGATTTTGTACCTTGTGATCCTTATTATAGCGCGGTACTGCGACAGCAGACTCGATAAAGCGAGACTTATTGAGGTTTTGAGAAACATCTTCTAACTCAATGCGGTAACCATTGAATTTAATCTGGAAGTCCATGCGTCCACCGTAGAGAAGTAAGCCTTCATCTGTCATAGTTCCCACATCGCCTGTGTGATAGGCTGGCAGTCCTTCAAATTCAAAGAAGGCTTCTGCTGTTTTTCAGGATTGTTCATATAACCTTTTGAAACAGCTGGTCCAGAAACAATGATTTCTCCCTGTTCGCCATTTGGCAATTTATTGCCTTCCTCGTCAATGATAAAGGTTGGAGAATCAACCTTGGTATAGCCGATTGGTAGGCGTTTGAGAGTCGCTAGCATCTCGTCTGTCACAGCAACAGCTGACAAGGCTACGGTCGCTTCTGTTGGACCGTAAGCATTTATAATACGGGCATTTGGGAAACGTTCACGTAGTTTTTGAGCCGTTTTGACCGTCAATTCTTCGCCATCAAAGTAGAAATGCGTGATTCCATGCATTTTCTCGCTGTTGAAGTCTTCAGACAACATGGCCATATCTGCAAAAGAAGGGGTTGATGTCCAGATAGCAATCGGCAATGAAAAAATAGTCGCAAAGAGTTGCTTAAAGTCCTGAGTAATAGCTGAAGGAAGAGCGAAAAGCGTACCCCCCAGTGCCAAGGTCGGCGCCCAGTACATGACAGACAGATCAAAAGAATAAGGTGGCTGAGCCAGCATTTGCGGACGACTTGGCGTCGCAAATTCCTTATCCGTAATCATCCAGTTGGTAAAGCTGAGGAGGTTATCATGGGAAATCTGCACTCCCTTAGGCTTACCAGTCGTACCAGAAGTAAAGATGATGTAGTAGTTATCATCGCCCTTGACTGGATGCGTGATCTCATAGCTTGTCCCTTGAGCAAAGGCTTCTTGAACCTGAGCTAGATTCATTATCGGTGTAGAAACCTGCTCCAATGGAAAATCTGAGATGGCAATAATCAAGCTTGGCTCTGCTACTTCTAAAATAGCTGAAACTCGCTCCAAAGCCGAATGGCTATCAATGGGAATGTAGGCATGTCCTGACTTAGTCAGTGCTACAAAAGTTGCCAACATTTCATATTCTTGGCCTCCAAAAACAACCACAGGAGATTTCTCTGGCAAATCTAATTGATCAATGGCTACAGCCAAACTATCCGAATCAGCCTTTAAATCTCCATAAGTATGTTCCTGCCTAAAACATTGTAAACAGGATAGCTAGGCTGTGTCTGAGCAAAATGCTCAATGGTTTCAATCATATCTACTATTGGTTTATTTGACACAATAGGGATTCTCCTTCAAGTTAAAATTCATTATAGATAAAGCTTCCTTGACCCTGACCAAGATAGCTAAAGAAGTAAAGCAGCCCTAGAAAGATAAGAAAATACAAGGCTGTCCGACCAAGAAAGAGGTACAATTCTTTTCTCTGTTTCATCAAGAAAAACCATTCATTTCTGTAATTTTTCGCTAAAATAAGAGTGATTCTTACTAGCTTATTTTTCTACCATTGTACCATTTTATAGGGTAATTTTTCAATTGTTTGCCGTACATTTTCACTGCATTTAAGCTAATTTTAAAGATTATGCAGTTTTTCTATGTATATTTTAAGTAGAGAAGTCTAGGTAAAAACTCCATTTCAGTAGAAAATGAAGTAATTATCCCCATAATAAAACGCATAATATCAAGTTTTTTCAACACCTGATACCATGCGCTTTTCTGATTTTTAAAGACTTTTTAACCAGTCTCTCATTTAAAATAATCTCGTCTGATATAAATTAAAATAGCTTCTATCATCAGACAAATGGCCGATAGCCAAAAACTGATGCTAATACCAAAATTTTCAGTAATATAGCTCATTAGCAAAACAAATACTGAAAATGATAGTGTTGAAATCACTTCCAGAACGGAATAGACATTAACCAAGTTATTTTCCTCTACTGTTTCCTGAAGAAATACACTTTCAGGAACTTCTTTTAGTTGCGATAACATACCAACTAAAGCTGAAAATAATAAAAACATCTGTGCGTTTGGAAAATATAGAATAGTCAGTGTCACTATTACCATACCTACAAGAGAAAAAAGAATACTTTCCCATTTAGCAGCAAGAAACTTTTCAGATAGCCTAAAAGCAATTAAGCCACTAATTATAATCCCGATAGAGTATGCTGTATTAGAATATCCCCAGTAACTTTCCGTTTCATTTAATAGCTCAGTTACAAAGACAAGTATGATAGAAGAAACCCAAATCGTATTTGAGAAAATTTCCAATAAATTTGCTGACACAAAAAGTCTTAATCTAGGATCTCTAGCAACTAACTTCCAACCTTTGAGTAAAATTTCAAGATTAGTTTCTGAATCTAACACCTCCACTTCAGCCTTAGGAAGCAATAACATCAGAAAGCTAGAAATGATATACAAGATTAAAATGATAAACGTGGTAGGTAAGAGACCAATTGTTGCAAACAAGAGTCCACCTAATCCCCAACCCACCAATTGAACAGCTTCACCACTCATTGATAAGGCTGAGTTAGCCTTGCCCAAATCGGTCGCATAGCGTGGCACAATAGCATAGGAAACGGGTGCTGCAAAACCATCTAATATGGAAATTACAACAACAAATAGATAGATCACCAAAGGCGCTACTGATTGCATTACGGTAAACATTCCTACCAGTATCGTTAATAATATAGTCTTTCCAAATTGAGATAAAGATAAAACCCTATTTAGCGCTATCCTCTTAGTAACTAAAGGAACTAAAAAACTAGCAACAAAAGAGGATATCCCTATTAAAATAGGAACTAGTGATGTAGCAATTACTGATTTTGAAATAATGTATATGTTAGCAATGATGGTTACTCTAAAGAAAATATCTGCTAAATTTGCAAACAATTGAGAGACTAACAACTTGATAAATGAATTAGACATATAGCTCTCCCATCTTTATTTCCAACTTTGGAATTAAAATTTGATTTTTAATATTTTAGCATAAAATAACAGAAAACAAAAAGTGAGGTTTTTTTCACATGAAAAAGAAAAAAAGCTATTGCCTTTATTATTCCTAATTTTGGGAGGAATTATGATTATCGTTGTTGGCTAGTACTAAGAAATTAGTTACTAGAATACTTATATCTTCAATCGAAAAAGAGACTGGAAAAAAGTCTTAAAATCAAAAAACGCATAGTATCAGGTGTTGAAAAACTTGATACTATGTGTTTTATTGTGAGAAGATTTACTTTATTTTTTGCTGAAATTGAGTTTTTGCCCAAGCTCTATCAAAATAATTGTTTTTTCTAGATTAGAAAAGTGAGAATACAAGTACGGCCAAGGCTGCACCGATAACAGGGCCTACAACTGGAATCCAAGCGTAAGACCAGTCTCCGTCTCCCTTGTTTGGAATTGGCAAGATGCTGTGCATGATACGAGGGCCAAGGTCACGCGCAGGATTCAAGGCATAGCCTGTTGTCCCGCCTAGTGATAGACCAATACCGACAATCAAAGTCCCCACTGCAAAGGTTCCGATACCTGCCTGAAAATCGTAAAGACCCAAAGCAAAGATTGTCAATACCAAAACAAAGGTACCAAGGATTTCGCTGATCAAGTTAGAAACTGTATCCTTGATAGCTGGACCAGTACTGAAGGTTGCCAAAATATTGCCTGCATTTTCTTCTGCCTCATAATGCGGCTTGAATTGCAACCAAACCAAAATCTGACCCAGCATAGCCCCTGCGAACTGAGCTAGGATGTAAGGAAAAACGGAAGCCCAAGGCAAACCACCTTTTAAGGCCACACCGATGGTCACAGCTGGGTTTAAATGAGCTGGACTGAGCTTGCCAGATACAAATACTGCAACCGCAACTGCAATCCCCCAACCCATAGTAATCACAATCCAACCTGAGCTGTTGCTCTTAGTTTTAGGAAGAACCACACCTGCAACAACACCATTTCCTAGAAGAATCAGGATTAAAGTCCCCAAAAATTCTCCAAATAATTCATTCATCATCTTTCTGTCTCCATTAAAAAGAAGGGACGGGCGACAAGGAATGCTGCCCTCCACCTCTTTTCCTTTTTCTTAATTTTTTAATTCTGCTAAATCATTGTTAGCGAGAGCTGCTTCGACATCCGCACGGTAACCTGCTTTTTCATCTTCTGACCAGTCATAGAATCGTCCCATTTCATCCAAAACTGGCTCAACGATACTATCCAAACTATCACGCATAAAGAGCATGTGGTTGGTACGACGAAGGAGGAAGTCAACTGGGCTAAGAGCCAACTCATTGCGCATTGCATAGTGAAGTGACAAGGTATCTGCCAAGCTGAGTCCTGGCGCTTGTTCCAAGCTGTGAGCAAGGGCAAAGACTTTCGGTGCATTTGAACCATAGAGATTTGCTAGGTAATGAGCTTCCTTGCTATCCAATCCACGTGAAACTCCAAGTTGCGCAAAGGCTTCGATTTCTGAATCCACATTTGCTGGATTCAATTCTCCACCTGAAACAGGGTAAGTCTTAGAGTTGATGAGTTTAAAGCTTCGGTCAAATTCTGCTTTGAGGATATCGACCACGCGCTCCATAGCTCCTTCAGCCATCTTACGGTAGTCTGTGATTTTACCACCAGCAAGAGTCAAAAGTCCATTATCATCACGGTCCAAGCTAGAGCCACGAGAAACTGCAGATGGATCCAAATGTTTCTCAGATGTGCTGCTTTCAAGCTTGCTGACAGCAGACTCAACATCTTCACGCGTTTTTCTTTAGAGAGATAAGATTCAACAGTCGCAATCAAGTTGTTAAAGCTTTCATCACTGATGGTTCCGTTATTTCCTCCATTGTAGTCAGAAGCGCTATTGCCTGCGATCAATGGACGAAGACCTGCCCAGCTACTTTCGATATCATCAATGGTAATGTTAGCTTCTGGGAAGCGGTTGTTAACAATACCGAGTAGATAATCTACATCTTCTTGAGTCACTTTTGGATGTTCTAAATCACCTGTGTAGTCTGTGTCTGTTGTACCGAAGTAAGTCTTGTTTTCACGTGGAAGTACAAAGACCATACGACCATCTCCCAAGCCTGTATCAAAGTAAACTGGCTGTGAAACCTTGATCTTGCTTGAATCCACTACCAAATGAACTCCCTTAGTTGGGCGCATTTGTGAGAATTGTGTTCCCTTATTAGACAAATTGCGTACTTTATCACTCCAAGGACCTGTTGTATTAATAACAAGGCGTGCCTTAATTTCAAATACTTGGTCTGTCAAGAGATCACGAGCTACTACGCCTGTAATCTTGCCACTTTCGTCAAATAGGAATCCTTCTGCCTTCACGTGGTTGGCAATAAGGGCACCGTCTTGGTTGGCACGTTTGATATTTTCAATCACGAGACGCGCATCGTTGTTACGGAAGTCAAGGTAAACCCCACCTCCTACCAAACCTTCTTTCTTCAAGTTTGGCTGGCGTTCCAAGACTTCTTCCTTGCTCAAAACCTTGTTGGCAGCTGGCGTGTTATTAACCCCTGCCAAGAGGTCGTAAAGGTCCATAGCTACTTTAAGACGGAAGAGACTAAAGGTCGCTCCATCCTCATCATATACTGGCAAGAGCATTGGGTCTGGTTTTGGAATATGAGGTGCAATTTGTTGGACCACTGCACGTTCAGAAACCGTATCTGATACAACTTCTACGTCAAATTGCTTGAGGTAGCGAAGACCTCCGTGAACCAATTTTGTTGAACGGCTAGATGTTCCTTCTGCGAAGTCCTGCATTTCAATCAAACCAGTCTCAAGACCGCTAGCTGCAGCCTGTAAAGCTACACCAGCCCCTGTGATCCCCCCACCGATAATCAAGAGATCCAAGGTGCGTTCCTGCATTTTTTTAATTGATAATTCACGTGTTTTCTTTGAAAATTCCATATCTACACACTTTCTAATTAAGTCCTGTCATTGTTAAACTGATGTCATCAGTATTAGTCTTCTTCTGCAAAAACTTGAGTTGCTTTTACAGCTTTCTTCCAACCCTTGTAAAGTTGTTCCTTACGAGATTCATTCATAGATGGCTCAAAGAGTTCTCCAGTCTCATTCAAGAGCTTCAACTCATCTAAGTCTTTCCAATAACCAACTGCCAAACCTGCTAGGAAGGCTGCACCTAGAGCTGTTGTTTCCAAGTTTTTAGCACGAGCAATGTCAATTCCTAAAATATCAGCTTGGAACTGCATGAGGAAGTTGTTCATAGCTGCGCCGCCATCCACTTTCAATACTTGAATAGCTGTTTGAGAATCTACCTGCATGGTGTCAATAATATCACGCACTTGATAAGCAATTGATTGAAGAGTTGCCTTAATAAAGTCTTCCTTGCTTGTTCCACGAGTCAAACCAAAGACTGAACCGCGAGCATTTTGATTCCAGTATGGTGCACCTAATCCTGTAAAGGCTGGAACCACATAAACTTCATCATCATTGTGTGAATCACGAGCATATTTTTCAGATTCTGGTGAGTTCTCTACCATTCGAAGACCGTCACGAAGCCATTGAATCGCACTTCCTGCGATGAAGATAGATCCTTCTAAAGCATAGTAAACCTTACCATTGATACCGTAACCGATAGTTGTCAAGAGGTTGTTTTCAGACAACTGCATTTCTTCACCAGTATTCATGATGATGAAAGAACCTGTTCCATAGGTATTTTTAACCATACCAGGTTCAAAGGCTAACTGTCCAAAGAGGGCTGCCTGTTGGTCCCCTGCCATACCTGAAATTGGAACTTCTCCACCATAGAAGTGGAATGGAGCTGTCTTACCGTAGATTTCAGAGTTAGAACGAACTTCTGGCAACATAGCCTTAGGAATGTTGAGGATTTCCAAAATCTCATCATCCCATTTGAGTTCTTTAATGTTATAAAGCATAGTACGGGCTGCATTTGAGTAATCCGTCACGTGAGAAGCACCGTCTGTCAATTTCCAAACCAACCAAGTATCAATAGTACCAAAGAGCAATTCACCCTTTTCAGCTCTCTCTTGCGCTCCCTCTACATGATCCAAAATCCAACGAACCTTAGTAGCAGAGAAGTAAGCATCGATAATCAAACCAGTCTTTTCATGGAATTTTTCCACATAGCCTTTGCTTTTTAGTTGCTCAGCTAAAGGAGCTGTCTGACGAGATTGCCAAACGATGGCATTGTAGATTGGAAGTCCTGTTTTCTTATCCCAAACAACTGTTGTTTCACGTTGGTTAGTGATCCCGATTGCTTCGATTTGACTTGGTTTCACACCACTATCAATGAAAGCACCAGCAATAACAGACTGTACAGAGTTCCAAATTTCATTGGCATTGTGCTCCACCCAACCTGCGTGAGGGAAAATTTGAGTGAACTCTTTTTGGCTAGAGCTAACTTTTTCACCTTTTTTGTTAAAGATAATGGCACGAGAACTTGTAGTCCCCTGGTCAATGGCCATGATGTATTTTTCTTGTGACATGTGATGTCCTCCTCATAAAAATCTTGAGGATGTCTCCTCTTTACACTAACTAGTATACAAAATAAAGCGTTTTCCTGCTTATCAACTTTTTTTAATTTTTAAAAAAATGTGAGTAGATTGTGTAAATTTCACAAAAAATTATGCTTAAAGTCACACCCAAAGCTAAATAAGAAAGCCTTAGAGTACAAACTTTATTGAGATTCTCAGTTTGAAGATTTTTCATAATCCTTAGTATTCACCATCTATATTGACTGCTAAAACTCAATTCTGGAGAGGAACAGAAAAAAGAGAAGGAAAATAATCCTTCTCCATCATGTAATCTAGAAAATTAGTTTTTGCGTTTAGCAAATGGAAGGGCACCAAGGACTAAACCAAGGAATCCTGTAGATGCCAATGCAGCACTTTCTTTACCACCAGTGTTTGGAAGTACCTTTTTAGCTTCTTCTTTAGCTGCTGGTGCTTGGTAAGTCTTATCTTTGCTAGTTCCTGCTACAGTTGGTGTTACAGACTGAGCAGGTGTAGCTGGTAATTTGTATTCAGGAACTTCGTTAACAGCTGGTTTATTGTCATTCAAAATGTCGAAAGCTTCTAGAAGATCGTTCAAACGTTCTTTCAATCCTTCGATGTAGTATGGTTCTGCACCATTTTCTTCCCCATTTTCGATTTGTGTGCGAACTTCCCCAATTTCTTTCAAGATTTTTCTTGATTTCAGGGTTGTTAGCACCGAATTCAGAAACTTCGTTAACAGCAGCCTCAACACCGTTAACATTACCTATAAATTCAGGAGCTTCTGCTTGAACTGGAGGGAGAACTTGACCTTTAGAAAATACAACTTTATCTTCTTTTGGCTCTAAAGCTTTAAGAGCATCTTTTAAATCAGCTTCTTTTTCAGCTTTTTCAACAAGAGATAAGTCAGCTTTTAACGCTTCAAGTTTTTTAGTTAACTCTTCTTTTTGCTTGCATCAGCTGTTTTTAATTCTTCTTCAAGCTTTGCAACTTCTGCTTTTAAAGCCTCAGATGCAGTTGGTACTTCTAACTCAGCTGCTAAAACTGCAAATGTAGGTGTAGCAGGTTTAGTTGTATTAAGTGCTTTTTCTGCTCTTGCAAGCGCAGAACGTCTAGAATTTAGAAGATCTTTGATAGCTTTATTATTGTTGTTTGTAGCAAGAAGTTCTTCTAAAGCTGTAACTTCTGTTTCTAAAGTTTCTACTTTCTTTTCTGCTTCAGACTTTTTCAGCTGGTTTTTGGTGCTTCTGGTTTTGCTGATTCAACCGGAGCTTCTTCATCACTTACGCCACCATTGTATTCTGGAGTTTCTGATGTTGGAGCTTCATCGTCACTTACGCCATCATTATATTCTGGTACTTCTACTTTAGGTGTAGCTTCATCACCAGCAGTACCTAGAGAACCATTGTATTCATTGTTTTCTACAGGAGGAAGTACAGCCTCTCCGTTTTCATCAGCAGGAGTATTAGTAGCTACAGTTCCAGTGTATTCAGGAAGTGCTTCAACAGTAGGAGCTGCTTCTTCTCCCTTAGTAGCTACAGGTTCAGTATATTCAGGAAGTACTTCAACAGTAGGAGTTTTTGATACACCTTCGATACTGCCTAAAATTTCGTTGTATTCATCAGTCAGTTCATTGATTTCTTCTGAGTTAGCTTGTAATGACTCATTAACTTCATCAAACTTAGTTTTAGCTTCCCTAGTGTCTGCTTGTAATTGCTTTTCAGCAGTTTGTAAAGCATCAAGAACAGCTTGATTACTACTATTTTTCTTAGCTGCTTCTACTGCTACTGTAACTTTTTCTAAAGTTTCATTTTGTTTTTCAAATTTTTCAGCCTTTGTAGTAGAGTCTGCTTTATCTTTTTCAGCAACTTCAGCTAATTTTTCAATCTTTTCTGCTAAATCATCTGCGATGTCTGTAAGTTTTTCAACAATTGGTTTAGAAGCTTCTTTGTTATCAGCTTTATCTAATTCTTTTTTATCTTCAGCAGGAAGATCAGCAAGTAGCTTCCCTTCTTGTTCTATAGTACTAGTTTCATTAGCAGTATTAGATTGATTTTCTAATTCTTTAGCAGCTTCTGTTGCTGAGATGTCACCATTTTCAATAGCTTTTAAGATAGCATCTTTTCCAATTACTACTTTAGCTTCTTCAATAGCTTTCGCTTTATCTTCAGACTTAATACGACTATCATTATTAATTCTGTCTTCAGCTTCTTTTTCAAGTTTCTCTAGCGCAGTTTTAAGAGCTTCTTTGTTATCAGCTTCTTCTTTTGTTTCTGTTACTTCTGCTTCTTCCTCTGCTTTTGCAACTTTTTCCACTTCTTCTTCAGCTTCCTCTGCTGTTAAGCCGTTTTTGGAAAATCTTCTACAAATTCAGTTCTCTTTTTCTTTTGATAGTTTTTTTAAATCCATCAATAAAGCCTTGGATTTGTTCTTTAATTTCAGGATTACTATTTCCATATTCTTCTAATTCTTTTAACTGTGGCATCTACAGATTTATCAAAAATTATCTAAAAATGCTGCTTGCGCGTCTGCTTCTTCTTTAGCTTCTCTTGCTTCTACTTCTTCCTCTGCTTTTTGCAACTTCTTCTACTTCTTTTTCAACTACTTTTTGCAGTTACACCGTCTTGGAAGCTTTGTACAAATCCTGCTTTCTTTTCATCCGCTTGTTTTTGAATTCAGCAATAACCCTTTGGATCTTTTTCTTTAATTTCAGGATTACTATTTCCATATTCTTCTAATTCTTTAACTGTAGCATTTACAGATTTATCAAAATTATCTAAGAAATCTTGTTGTGCTTTTGCTTCCGCTTTAGCTTTTTTCTGCTGCTTCTTCTGCTGATTTTTATTTGATTCTTCGATTGCTTCTTCAGCATCTTCAGCAGTTAAAGCCATTTTTGAAACCTTCTTCAATTTTTCTTTCTTGTTTCAGTAGCTTCTTCTCTTAACGCTTTAATTGCTTCTTGTTTTTGTGCTTCTAATTCAGCATTATTTTTCAGTATTAGTTTTTCTAATTTTTCAATTATAGCATTTAAATCTTTATCAAACTTTTTCTAAAAAAATGCTGTTTGTGCGTCTGCTTCTTCTTTAGCTTCTCTTGCTTCTGCTTCTTCCTCTGCTTTTTGCAACTTCTTCTACTTCTTTTTCAACTTCTGCTGCTGTCTTACCTTCTTTAAATGCTGTTTCGAAAGCAGCTTTCTTTTTCTCCTGCTTGTTTTTTCAACTCATCAATAAATCCTTGAATTTGATCTTTTAATTCAGGATTATTTTTTGCATCTTCTTCTAAACCTTTAATCGTATCGTTTAACGCTTCATCAAAATTTGCTGAAAATTCATCTTGTGCAGCCTTTTTCAGCTGCTTGTTTTGCAGCTGTTAATGCTGTCTCTGCTTCTGCTGCTTTAGATTTAGCTTCCGCTGCTTTTTTCTCTAACTCAGCAACTTTAGCTTCTGCTGCTTTTTTAGCTTCTGCTGCTTGTTCTGAGTTTGTCTTTATAGAATCATCAGCTTTTACAACTGCTTGTTGAGTTGCAGTAAATCCTGCTCCTAAGACTGCTGCACTAGCCAAACTAGCGAGTATCATTCTTTTCTTATCCATTTGCAATACCTCTTTTTTTATTTTTATAATGCATAATATATCATATTATCGCTTCTATTATAGTCCAGGATATATCATTTGTCAATTATTTCACTTAAATGACGACTTTTTGTTCGTAAATTAGCTTCATCTATCAAATATTTCTATAAGTTTTATTAAAAAAATTTCAATAAAACTTACAATTAAACAAAAATGCTCTAATATTTTTATATATTTTTCAAATACAGATAATATATACATTATCAACTTTATAATATATGTTATGTGACAAAAAAATCTCTCCTTAGATATTTATGGTAAGGTTTCTATCGATAGTTCAGATATAGTACTTTTTCTATTCTACTAAAATTATAGTCATTAAAGTCTTGTGTAAGTCAAATTAAAAAAATCAAAAAAAGACCTAGTTTTACTAAGCCTTTTTAGCTAAAGAGTAACTGACGAATACCCTGCCAAATCTTCCAAATCCAAGTCATTTTTTTAAATAATAAATCGGGTCTGTTCTTTCTTATGAACTGGGTTATTTGTAACCAGTATATCGTAATGGCGAGTACGGGATTATAGACTTCTATTGTAATAAAACGATTGTATTCTAAATAACGTTTCAAAATAGCTGACATTCTCGAAAAGACAAGAAAACCAGAGGTTAAATCTAGACCAATCTTCATATGTTGGCCACCATTTTCAGCCATATATTCCATCAACTGGAGCCATTCCCAGATAATCTTTCTTATCCAGGTCCGTCCCCTGATGAAAAGCAGGTAAAGCATTAAAAATATCCTCTGCTGTATCTCTAAAAATCATGTTCCATCAGCAAATAAGGATGACGATTGTCTAGCTGATACTTGTATCGATCCTGCAAGATATAGCCCCTTATATAGATAAACTTGACCACAAAGCTGACTAAGTTCATAGGTGATATGGTCCTCTGTATAATCTCCAAGTAAGTCCTCCTTTCTTCATTTCTTGTATCAATTTGCGTCAACAAAGATCTGCAAGCTGACCACCAAAACCAAGGATATACTCCATAGTATGAAGAGGAAGAATGCGATGAGATAGGAGAAAGAGAAGAAAATCATCATCTCACCATCCTCAGTTCCCTAGAGGAAGATGTTGTCCCAGCAAAAAGGACGGAGCCTTTTCTCAGCAAACGAAGGTAGAAAAATATTGTCAAAATACCCTCGCATTTTTCTCTTCTATGACTTGAAACTGACAGGCATTGGCCCGAAGACGTTGTTGACTGATGTGACTCCACAAAACCAAGTCCAATTTCTGACCCGAAGATAAGCTTGCACCACAGATTTCTTCTAATACTGGCAATCTCCTGCTTTTCTCTCTGGCTTCTGCATATGACCTTTCCCACTCCTGACTGGACCAGATCTTGCGGAAAAAGGCAGAAATAGAAAAGTAGCGAATCTGATGCTCTGGGACCCTCGCCAAACGTCCATTTTGGATGGATAAAGTCAAATTCTGACAAAATCTGGTTTAAACTAGCTAAAGTGGCGACCAAGCGTTGCCTCACTAATCATCAATTCTTGAGCCAACTGATGGGCTAAAAAAACTGTTGGTGGTAGAGAAGATAAACTAAAATTTGGTATTTTAACAGCATTCTCCAAAAATAAGCTCCGAATATCTCTCCCCTTGGTAGCTGCGACCAATTGATAGACTCAGATTTTCATCTTCTAAGTGAATAGTCAGCTCTAAGCCACTATCCATGAGCCTTGTCATTGAGCAAGGGTGACATATTTGGTTAGGGTTGCTTTTTGAAAATCCTGTTTCTTCCATTACAGCCTTGACGGTCGTCTGAGACTCTTGTAATAGAAAAGGAAAGGATTGAAAAATTGGCCAGATTCGGCCTTTTTCCATCAAATCTCCTAAATACATTTGTTACCCCTTTCATTTTCTACCTTTAGCATAACATAAAACTTACAAAATGATGAAATAATCTGTTTCTCTTTTTTTATTTTTCATGCTGATTTCCTGGTCCATTATCCTGAAAATCAGCAAACACACAGCTCCCCCTTTGGGCATTTTTTTATGCTAAAATAGTAGCTATGGATAAAATTATTAAAACAATATCAGCAAAGCGGAGCCTTTTCGTGCTTTTGTCCTCGATAGCACTGAAACCGTCCACATGCTCAAGAAAAAAACATCAAACCCAAGCTAGCTCAACTGTAGCGCTTGGTCGAACTCTTATCGCTAGCCAGATTCTCGCAGCCAAATGAAAAAGGAAATACCAAAACTAACTGTTAAAGGTACTGGGATCTAGCTCTCTAGGAGCCATTATCACCGTCGCTGATACCAAGGGGAACGTCAAAGGCTACGTTCAAAATCCTAGGTGTCGACATCAAAAAGACTGCAACTGGTGAAGTCCTAGTTGGACCTTTTGTTGGAAATGGTCAATTCCTCGTTATCACAGACTACGGTACTGGAAATCCTTACAACTCTATGACTCCCCTCATCTCTGGGAAATCGGTGAAGACCTTGCCTTTTACCTGACCGAAAGCCAACAAACCCCTTCTGCAGTCGGCCTCAATGTCCTTTTGGACGAAGAAGACAAGGTTAAGGTTGCAGGTGGTTTCCTAGTTCAAGTCTTGCCAGGAGCCAAGGAAGAAGAGATTGCTCGCTTTGAAAAACGCATCCAAGAAATGCCAGCTATCTCAACGCTTCTGGAAAGTGAAGACCATATCGAAGCCCTCCTCAAGGCTATCTACGGGGACGAGGCCTACAAGCGTCTTTCTGAAGAAGAGATCCGTTTTCCAATGTGACTGTAGCCATGAACGCTTTATGAACGCTCTTGCTAGTCTTCCAAGCTCAGACTTACAGGAAATGAAAGAGGAAGACCACGGAGCAGAAATCACTTGTCAATTCTGCCAAACTACTTACAACTTTGATGAAAACGACCTGGAGGAACTCATTCGTGACAAATCTTAATACACCCTTTTATGATTGGCAATGTTGAGATTCCCAATCGTACCGTTTTAGCACCCTATGGCTGGTGTGACCAACTCAGCCTTTCGTACCATCGCAAAAGAGCTCGGAGCTGGACTCGTTGTCATGGAAATGGTCTCTGACAAGGGAATCCAATACAACAACGAAAAAACCCTGCACATGCTTCACATCGATGAAGGTGAAAACCCTGTGTCTATCCAACTCTTTGGTAGTGATGAAGACAGCCTAGCACGCGCAGCAGAATTCATCCAAGAAAACACCAAAACCGATATCGTGGATATCAACATGGGCTGCCCAGTTAACAAAATCGTGAAAGAAACGAAGCTGGCGCTATGTGGCTCAAGGATCCCAGACAAAGATCTACTCTATCATCAATAAGGTCCAATCTGTCCTTGATATTCCACTTACTGTCAAGATGCGTACAGGCTGGGCTGACCCCTCTCTGGCAGTAGAAAATGCCCTCGCTGCTGAAGCTGCAGGTGTTTCTGCCCTCGCCATGCATGGCCGTACCCGTGAGCAAATGTATACAGGTCACGCAGACCTTGAGACCCTTCACAAGGTCGCTCAAGCTCTGACCAAGATTCCATTTATCGCCAACGGTGACATCCGTACAGTTCAAGAAGCCAAACAACGTATCGAAGAAGTCGGGGCTGACGCAGTTATGATTGGCCGCGCTGCCATGGGAAATCCTTACCTCTTCAACCAAATCAACCATTACTTTGAAACAGGAGAAATCCTCCCTGATTTGACCTTTGAGGACAAGATGAAAATCGCATACGAACACTTGAAACGCTTGATTAACCTCAAAGGAGAAAACGTGGCAGTTCGTGAATTCCGTGGACTCGCTCCTCACTACCTCCGTGGAACATCTGGCGCTGCCAAACTCCGTGGAGCCATTTCACAAGCTAGCACCCTAGCAGAGATTGAAGCCCTCTTGCAATTGGAGAAAGCTTAAAATGGTTCACACTGCTCTACTTGTTATCGATATGCAAAAAGCATTTGATAGACCTATTTGGGGAGAACGAAATAACCCTCAAGCTGAACATCAAGCATTGAGGGTACTGGCATACTTTCGTAAACACGCTCTTCCAGTCTTACATGTTCAACACATATCTGACAATCCCTAGTCGCAATTTCATAACAAACAAAATCAGGTGTTTAAAAGTGGATTTGAGCCAGTTACTGCAGAACCTGTCTTTCAAAAAACAGTTAATAGCGCCTTTATTGGAACAAATCTTGAAACATATTTACGAACAAATCAGATTTGTCATTTAGTCCTTGTTGGTTTGACCCTGCCTCATTGTGTATCTACTACGACACGAATGGCAGCAAATCTTGGTTTTGAAGTCACTTTACTAGCAGATGCCACTGCCAGTTTTACCCTATCTAACAAAAACGGTCAGGCCATCTCTCCTGAGACTATTCATGAGATTAATCTCCTTTCTCTACAAGATGAGTTTGCTCAAATTCTTACTACAGAAGAATTTTTAACCCAAATACAAGTATAAAATAATCCGTCAACTCTTATTGAGCTGACGGATTTTCTTTGATTGTAAAAATTTAAATACTTTAATACAGTAAAACAAGACACAAATAAATTTGAATGAATCGACTAGGAAAGTCAAATCAATTTCTAGCAATATTTTAGAAATCGTGACGTATTATTCCATATTCAATCTACTATAAACTCAGACCTTAGAACCGATGATTAACAATTATTCATAAATGTCTATAGATTCAGTCAGAACTAACTCTACTAGTCTACCCCCTTTAAAGCACTAATCATGTCAATCTTTCTCATACGAAGACTAATAAAATAAGCAGTCCCTAAAGATGTAAACCAAACCAATAACGTAGCAGAAGCAAGGACATATATACTGACATAAGCGGTATACTCAATTCGAATCGTCGAAAATGTTGCTACATATTCTTTCAAAAACCATATGCCTAAAGGAATTCCTACTAGCCACCCAATAAAGGTAGTCAGTATAGTCTCAAAAAGAGTCACCATCTGTAGATATTGATTAGAAAATCCTAATACTTGCAATGTAGCATAGTCTCTCATTCTCTCTACAAAGTTTAAAGAGCCCAGATTATAGAGAACAATAATAACAAGTAATAAAGCAAAGCCAATAATCATTAGAAATACACTCATTAAACTAGCTACAAAATCATAGGCATTTTTTTCTTGGCTCCCTTTTTCAATGACAGATAGAACACCTTTGTCTTGCTTAATCGTATCTTGGTCCACCTCTGACCCAACTAATAAAGTATGGGGAGTAAAATCTCCCCCTGCTTTTTCAAAGACTCTAGCATGAAGATAAGCCCCTTGATTGGTTTCACTTGTGACAATCCCTTTTACTTCAAACTTGTAAGTATAACCATCTTGATAAGGAGTTACAGTTAAAAAATCTCCGACTTTAATACCTGCTAAACGGGCAAATGATCTAGTTACATACAAACCATCATCTTTCAGAGAATCAGCACTCTCTGTTTTTGCTTGGATCATATCTCCATCATCAAATATAATCAATAAACGATTGTAGCCATCATCTGGATTAAAATGTGCTTGTGAAATTTGTACACCTTGCCCACCATATCTAGACTTAGAAGTAGGATAATCCGCCACGGTCAGTCGTTTTGAGTAAGAAAAATCTTCATTATATGCCTTATCAACAAGATGATTCATAGATACAGGCATACCAATTCCAGCAATCAGTAACATCATACTTCCTGCAACTCCCACGATTCCCATCAAAACTCGAATACGATTAAACGAGGCATCCCGAATTGCCCATCTTGAAGGATAAGAAATTCGTTGCCAGATAGAGGAAAATCTTTCCACAAAGACAGATTTAGCAACTTTTTCTTTACCTCTTAAAAATATTGCTGGTAAGCCTCTAGCTGACTCTCTAGAAGCTAAATAGGCAGCTAAAACACAAATAATAATGACCACAATACCAACAACTATTGATGAAGATGAATAAGAGATTTGCCAATTTGGAAGTGTAAACATTGACTTTTGAGTTTCTAGTACAAACCATGACATCAAGGGAGAAATAGCAAAGCCTGCGAAACTTCCTAATAAACTTACTACTAAGCCAAATAAAATATAATGTAAACTGATAGCCTGATTTGAAAAGCCTAAAGCCTTTAATACAGCAATCTCTTTTGTTTGACCATCAATCAAACGCTGAATGGTTGTAAACATAGCCAAAATAGCTAACAAAATAAAGATAAAAGAAAATAGGTAAGATAAGTTTCTAATTTGCCCCACTCGATCAGTAGCTTCTGATATTTCAGTTAAACTTTTTTGATCTTGATAAGAAACTAAATCGCTCCCTAAAATAGACTCTAAATCTCCTCGCAAATCTACCTTAGAACCATAAATTTCTAAAGCATTATCTGACGATAAACTCAAAATTCCTTTTGCAATTTCATTATCGGCAATATAACCGTAGGCATCATTGTCAGGATTTGGAGCTATATATTCCATGCTACCTGTAAAATAAATCTTATCTGTCGCCTGAACAAATCCTACAATTTCTAAATCTATCTGTTTTCCCCTTGATGAAATAAAAATTGAATCTCCAATCTGTAAATGATTCTTCTTCGCATAATTCCCATCAATCCAAATCGAATCTTGTTTTCCCTCAGAAAAAGGACTTCCTTCTGTTACTGTAACCAGTTGATTATCTGTAATCGTTTCAAGATTGATTCGTCCGTCAGTCTTGTCTAAACGAACAATATTAGCAAAGCCTTTCTTTTTACTGACAACTTTTTCAACAGAAGATAAGAGTTCAACCTGCTTAATTTTTGATTCATCAATTTGTCTCGCTTGAACCCAAACAACAGGAAGTTCAGATTGTTTCAAATAACTCTCTAGACTCTTTTCAAGTCCATGCCAAGCTCCTTGTAGCCCTACAAAGATTAATACACTTAATAGAGACATCAGAAAAACAGAGAAAAATTGTTGCCAATTTTGCCGAAGATCTCTTAATAATTTTATATGAAGATACCTCATCCCAGCACCTCTTCATTATTCTCTATTTTTTCAATACTTCCATCTTTCAAATATATAACTCGATCTGCAAATTTAGCAAACTCTCTATTATGTGTAACCATTACAACTGCAGCATTCCCATTTCTAGAAACTTCCTTCAATAAAGTTAAAATACTATCACCTGTCTTTGAATCTAACGCTCCTGTAGGTTCATCACACAATAATAGACTAGGCTCTTTAGCCAATGCCCTTGCAATTGATACACGTTGCATTTCACCTCCAGAAAGTTGATTAGGAAAATTATTTTTTCTATGAAGTAAACCAACTTGATCTAAATACATATCAATTTCTTTATTGTTTTTCACTAAATTTGCTGCAATACCTATATTCTCTTTGGCTGTTAAACTTGGAACTAAGTTATAAAATTGAAAAACAAAACCAATTTTATCTTTTCGATAAGCAGATAATTCCTTATCCGTAAACTTTGTTACGAGTTCCTCATCAAATATAAAGGTTCCTGATGTCGCACGATCCATCCCACCAAGTAAATTTAGTAACGTACTTTTCCCTGAACCTGATGGACCTAAAATAACTGTAAATTTCCCTTTCTCAATGGAAAAACTAACTTGATCTAGAGCACGAACTTCTTGCTCCCCCACCTTATAAATCTTGCTAATATTTTGAAACTGAATCATACATACTCCTAATATCTTGTCATAAATTTTATTTTTTCCTTTAATGTAGGCTCTTCATATTGCTCTATGATACGTTTAGATACTGCTTCCCTGTTTTCTCGTATAACCTTTTCAGCTAAGGAAATAGCCTCATCTACTGGAACAACTATTGGCAACTTATAATGTTGAATGATCTGATTTAACCGTTCTTTCTGACTACCTTTTACACAATAAGGAGTCAGACCCAAATTCCTATAAGCTTCATATAATTCCTCATCTGATAAATTTCGATACTCTTCAGATACTGGTCTATGCCCATCTGGATCCATTTCAAACTCTACTGGTAGATGGACAACATCTGTATACCACAATTTCGCATGATTCTTAGAGACCACTCCATAAGCAGTCAAATATTTTTTGAAAAATGTTCGACCAGGAATACCTAAAATAGATTTCATCAATCGATGAACGAATGCTGAGCCTGGATTAATTCCTACCCTCATTCGAACAGTCCCGTAAATCCATTCATTCAATACTGACCCATCTGATAGAAAACTTCCATGCTCCTTGTATAAAATTCCTTCTGTACGAATTCTCTCTTCAAAACGCTTTAACCCCAGTGCCATTAACTCAGTTGATGACATATCCTGAAATCTTCTTCCAGGATATAAATCTGTCAAAATTTCCCTCGCAGATAAAGCATCAATTAAGGGAAGTCCCGTTGCAATCGAAAGAGCTGTAGCAGTTGTTGTCTTACCCGTAGAATAAGTACCTGATATGACTAGCCTCAATTCTCTATTTCCCATCACTGCCCCCTCCATCAGGTAATTTTTGAGCTATTTTACTTTTAAAGACTACCTTATGATCTACATCATACCCAGACATTTCGTAGATTTTCCAATGTTCTTCTCTAATTTTTAACAATCTATTTTTTGAAACACTACCACTAAGTTCTACTACTCCGTTCAAAATTGGTGAATCCAAGTCTGCACTTACTTGCTTCATCCACATGGTATTGCTCTCCTCTCGAGATATCTCTTCGATATGGTAGGCTAACATCTCTGCCATTTGAGAAAAAATAATCAGAAGCTCTAACAAACTATAATAATTCTGTTCTAGACTACCTACACCACTATATTCAATATCTTTGATTAATACTTGCTCTGCTTTACAAGATATACTACTATCTGAAAACTCAACATCGTATATATCATGTTGTCTATCTCTTAAATGCGTTGATAAAAAATCTCTACCTTGTTCTCCTATAGCAACTACATTTTCCATACATTCTAATAATTGATAGCCTAAACAAACTTTCATATCCATTACCAAGCAATCAAATTCAATCACTTGGTTCGTCATTTTGAAATTTTGTAATTCTAATTTTAAATTTACCAATTCTTCTATAGCTTTTATTCCTGATTTTATCTCAAAATGGCTTAACCTATACTGATTTAAGCTCGCTCCCATTCTTTTCAGTATTTCACTTCCAAATAAATGAGCTAATGCTATTCCATCTAATGTACTCAGGTGCTGCTGTATGATTTCAGATTGTTTACTAGACCACAAACCTTCTTGATGAAGAGACCCAACCCCTTCTAAAATATTTTTCAACTTAACTTCATAAGTCGTCCTCTTATGTCCTCTACCAAAATAGCGATTTCTATTATCTCCAAGTAAATAATCTACTGTTAGCATATCCTTCTCCAATCTATTAAACTGACTCTATATTAAACAAAAAAAGACAAGAAAGAATCCGTAATTTACGAAAACCTTCTTGCCTTTTTAGGATGAAATTATAAAGATACGAGATTTAATCGAATAGCCTCACGTACAGCTCCAACTCTACTCGTCACTCCCAACTTTGAACAAATATTTGAAACATGGGTATCCACTGTTCTCCTGCTAACAAATAAACTATTTGCTATCTTTCATTAGAATATTCTTTTACAATAAGTTCCAATACACTTAACTCCGTATCTGTCAATAGATTATTTTCTTGCTTTTCTAACAAACCATCTGGGATAACGTGATTTCCCTTATAAACAGCATAAATTGCACTTTTAACATCCAAATAAGAACTTTCTTTGGGTAAAAAAGCTTGAATCCCAAAATCCATCGCTCTCTTATGTAACAAAGTGTCATAAAATCCTGATAAAAGAACTATCTTGGGAACTGTATTCAGAAATCTATTTATCTGACTAATAACATCAAATGCCGTTACTCCTTTCAGCATAAAATCCATAACTAGCACATCTACCTTTTCATGCTTGAGACAAAGAAGTAAATCTGCTACTTCTGTATAGGAGCCGATAATTTTAAAATCGTCTTCCTTTAAAAAATAGCTCTCCAACCCTTGTAATACTAAACTGTGATCATCAATCAAAACCAAACGAATCATTTCTCTTCCCTTCTATAGGTATTCGTATCTTCACACTTGTAGGTTCAATATTTAGCTGAACAGTTCCCCCCAATAAATGAACCTTCTCTATAATTCTATTTAAACCAAAATGATGTTCATTAGACTGATGGTTTCCCTTAAAAATACCATCATCTGTAACTTCAATAGATAAAATTTTTTCTTTTGTAGATAAATCTACAGTAATTTCTCTAGCATTCCCATGAAGAATACTATTATTTACTAATTCTTTAATTGTCCTTAATATAAACGTGCCCACTTTATCATTAACTTTTTCTTCATCTATTGAAAAATTTGTCATAATCGAAACAGTTTCCATCTTCATGAATTGGTTTAATATACTAGTAATAGATTCTTTCAGCCCTAATTCATGCACCATTAAAGGATAGATATTGGAACATAAATCTCTTAATTCAAAGACAATATCATCCAACATCTCTAATAAGCTATCCTATTAATTTGTTCACTAATTTCTAACTGCTTTTTATAATAAATAACCTTCTGAATTGTAGTATCATGTATAAACGTTGCAATTTCTTCCCTCTCCAATTCAGTAGCTACAAAAGTATGAAAACTACTAAAGATTCCCTCCATTTTATGGCTAATCAACATCATTTTCCTTATTTCAGGTAACAAAGCTAGCGAAAAAAGAAAAGTGTAAAGAACGAAAAAAATTGGAGAAAATTCTCTTAATAACAGACTAAAAAGAATAATTAGACTAGTAAAAAAAACGGCAAATATCAAGTTATATATGAACGGGTTCCACTTCCAAGCAACATATATCATTCGCTCTAGTATCAAGTTATTCACAATAGAGAACAAAATAAGCAACAATAGAGGAATACTATAAATAAACGAAACTTCCTTACCAATCGGAAAAATATATCCAAAAAATAAAGGAAATAAGGCAAGAACTGCTAAAAATAAAGTATGAATTGGCAACATTTCTCTTCTCTGATAGTAATTTATAAGCATCTTTAACAGTAGGATAACTAAAAAGAAAAATACTAAATAAAATACTCCTCTAGAAAAAAAGATGGTCAAAAAACCAATGGGCTGTATAAGATTATAAACATACAAAAGTTGAGTTATGAGTGAATAGCCCAATATAATACGAGAAAAGTTAGAAATGGTTGAACCTTTTATCTTTAAGACTGACACTCTAATGAAGATATCCATGAATAATGGAAATGAAGTCAAGTATGAAATTAATAGACTACGACCAAATATATCTCCTATACTTGATGGAATAATCGATAATAACATCAGACTAGTATAAATAATAAAATAAAAATATCGTTTCCCAGTTTTCCCTCTATTTCTGCCTTTTATGTATAAGCGAAATAACAGTAACATCAGAAAAGCAATGATTGATAAAACAAGAAAGATAATCTGGCTTGTTCTTTCAGATTCTATTATTGAAATCTTTGAGATTCCTCGATTTAACACTGTCACAGAATGAAGTGGCTCAACAATTAAAAATCGAGATAATAAGAAATTACTATCTGGACTCTGACCGTCTATTTGTATAATTGATGACCCTATTATCTCTTGATGATTTGCAAAACTTCCCAGATTATGGACTTGTCTAACTATCCACTCATTATCATGTTTATCTACGGTGATTCCACTGTACGTTCGATTATACACCGCAAATGAAAAATAAAGAAAGAAAATAAATAACAAAACAAAAGAAAATCGAAACGTTTTTGACTTCATTGTTTGTAGCACTCCATATTTTACTTGATATTGATGTTTATTCTACCATTTTTTCATTCAATAAGACAGGTTTTATAGTTAAATTTATCCTTTTTTATTTCGAGATATAACTGATATAATCTTCCTCCATGGGAAATCCCTACCTCTTTAACCAAATCAACCACTACTTTAAAACAGGAGAGATCCTACCTGATTTGACCTTTGAAGACAAGATGAAAATCGCCTACGAACACTTGAAACGCTTGATTAACCTCAAAGGAGAAAACGTAGCAGTTCGTGAATTCCGTGGCCTCGCTCCTCACTACCTCCGTGGAACATCTGGCGCAGCTAAACTCCGTGGAGCCATTTCACAAGCTAGCACCCTAGCAGAGATTGAAGCCCTCTTGCAGTTGGATAAGGCTTAATAGTTTAAAACCCGTAACTCTCTTAAAAGTTACGGGTTTTTGACTGTAAAAATTCAAAGACTAAGAGTTATTATTGACTCAAAGCAACACTGGAAACTTTACCATCCGCTCCTGTTGTAATTTGGATGACTTTTCCTCCACCGATTTTGGCATTATACTTACCATCATCAAGAGTATAAGAATAGCCTTTGATAGAATAATTTTCTTTCTTTCCATCGGAAGATTCTACTGTGAATTGACCTCCTGATGAAACTGTAATGGTTTCGCCATTAGCTCCCTTCCAGTTGCCAGCTGCTGCTGAGAAATCACCATCTACCATGGTTAAAACACCCTTGTAGCGTTTATTTTGCTCTGCTTGCTTGTCTTGAAGTTTGCGGTCAGTTGTAGGATCATAGCTTGATTGGTTAGACTGGGCTTGAGGAGCTTGTTGAGTTGAAGGAGCCTGAGCAGGAGTTTGTTGACTAGCTACCTGTTGATTAGCCACTTCTTGACCTTGTCTTTGTTCTGGTGCCGCTTGTGATGACCTTGCAGTTGCTGAAGATTGATCAGTAGACGCCTTGGCCTTTTCAGATGAAGCTGAACTTGAGGACTTCTGAGTCTTGCTTTCTTTGCTAGCAGAAGCTGCTTTAGAACTTGATGATTGGCTTGTCTTAGCAGAACTGCTTGCTTGAGTTGTTTCCTTTTTATTTCCACAAGCTCCTAATAGCAAGGTATAAGCCAATACAGTTGCTGTCATCAATTTGATATAGGTTTTCTTTTTCATTTTTCTACTCATTTGTAATATTTTAGAAATATAAAGAAATCTTTTTGTAATATAATTGTAATATTAGGATTTAAATATGTCAACAATTTATCTAAACTATTTTAAAAATCTTAAATACTTTAGATACATTTACTCCTCCTACTCTTCTATTCGTAATAAAACAGAAAAACCGGATATTTTCCTGTTAAAAATTTGAATTTGTTTTTTTGTGTAATCGCTTGTATTTTTTGTCAAAGGAATATAATAACATTGAAATAGAATATAGGAGGTGCACTCTTATGCTAAATAAGTATTACAAGTATCTTCCTTGGTTGATTTTGGGAGCTATTGGCTCTTATCAATCAGCCACTTACTATGCGCGAACTGCATTTGATGTGTTTTATCTGACTACAATCTTTTTGATTGTTTATATCGCTTTGTTATTTTTACATGAGAACTATCTCAAGTATCGATACAAAGACTTCTTTACTCACATGTTGAGCAATCCTAAGAAAGATAGGCACACCTAAAAACAGTCGCAACAGCAAAACCATTTCATGATGGTACATAAAGAGGTCAGGAACTTTGTCCCGACCTCGCTTTTTATTTCAATCGATAGGTTTTTCTTGGTTTCTTTTTAGGCACTCGTTTGAGTCCAACTTCTTCTACATATTCTCCGTATTTTACGAGAAAGTTATTGCTGACGATGGGACGACCGGGGTTGATAAGATTGACCAGTTCAGTCCCTTCATAGACAGTGAACTCCTCCTCCAGCAGATAGAGGAAGGTCGGATTCCAGTCGAGACGGCCTTGGATTCGTTTGATGGATTCTTGGATAATGGCATAATGGTCAAAAGCGAAGGCTTGCTCCTCCAACTCTACTCCCTCTAAGAAGCACTTGCCCGTCTGAAAATCCACATCTACAAAAACCACATCCCTAGCATCGTCTCCTGCTTGAACAAGTTCTAATGCACGACTAGGCAAATAAACCAAGTGGGCAATGGTCACTGTCCAGCCCCGTGGGTCACGGCCGGGAGTCGATACGGTCATCAATTGCTCAATTTTTTCCAAAGGAAGATCGAGATTGACTTCTTCTCTCACCTCACGCTGACAGGCATGTGCAGCATCTTCACCCTTGTCCATAAAGCCTCCAACCAGAGCCAAACAATTTTGATAAGGGTGAGCTTTGCGACGAATTAATAAGAGCTTGATCTTTCCTTCAACAAAGCAATAAGCTACCATATCCACCGTCACACTTGGTTTTTCGTATTGAGGAAGTTCCTGCTTATAGTACCAATCCAAAAACTCTTCCTGACTGGCATGAATTTCATAATATTCTTTTTCTGTCATCTCGGATGGAATTATCGTGTCCGTCATTTTACGCCTCCTTACGAACTGCCTTGGTCCATTGGTACCAACCTACTAGACTATTGAGAGTGTAAACCCAGTACATCCCTTGGATGTGGATATTTTCACCCCACCAGAGGTAAATACTAAAGAGATTGGTCGCAATCCAGAAAATCCATTGCTCACGGTAGAGACGAGTCATCAAGAGCTGGCCAACACCATTGGTCGCATCAGTAACACTATCACGGAAAGGGCGAGCACTATGGATACTTTGGTATGCCAAGCCCATACCAATCCAGATGATAGCAGTCAAAGCCAAGTACTTGAACCAATCAATAACAGATAATTTCTTAGCTTCAAAGTGAGATTCTTCTACTTTTCCTTGGTCATTAATACGGTTGGACAGCCAAGCATAGAGACCAATCGGCTGCATGACAAAGAAGTAAACTGTCGTCAAAACTTCGCCATAAAAAGTCGCATTCATGGCCAAAACCAAATAGATAGCAGAGTTAATGGCCCCAAAAAGAGATAATTGCTTGCACGCCCTTCTGCAACTAAGATAACACAGACAATCCCAGTCCAAGAGGCAAACAAGCTCATCCAGTCATGACTTTCTGTATTTGCGTGAATTCCAAGATCAAGGGAACACTTGACAGGACGATGAGATACAACCACTGGAAGAGGCTACGGCCGACAAAGAGATCTTTCCAGAGCAGGTTCATGATTCCTGCAAAACCGATCTTGCGGGCTTCCGCATGGACATTTTTAAAGTTTTCGATAAATTGTGTGATTTTTTCAGTTAATTTTTTCATAATTTTCTCCTAATCTGCTTGGTAAATGGCATCAATAGCCACTTTTGCTGCTTCATAATTGCCTAGGTAATCCTCAGCTAGATAAACTAGTGGAATGGTGGTTAAATATCGCTCTCTCATCTGGTCCAAATGCTGGGAAAAACTATGACGAATATGGTCTTCTGCCATGGTCATATCTCTAAATCCGTCATTGACATAGGAGCCGACAGGTTGCACGAAGAGAATCAAGTCCCATTTTTCCTTAGCCAAAATCGAGGCAAAGAGATTATCAAAAGTCTCTCCCGATAAGTCCCCTTGATCCTCTGACTCCATGTAATAATCATAGTAGCCCTTGGTTACTAAGGAGTTGGTGTCTGCTATCACCAGTCCCCTATTGGCATTACTGTCAATTAACTTAGAGGTCTGGTCATACTGCCCCAACAGGAGATAATAGTAATCCTTTGGAGTCAATTCATCGTCGCGGACATTGTTTTTGATCTGGTACTCACGTGCGTATTCCAGACTGACGGGTGCATCGTAATACCTAGCCAAATCCTTGGCTAGAGTGGTCTTCCCATTACTGGCACTTCCCATAATCAACACTTTCTTTGTAAACTGACGTCGGAAGGGTTGAGCGATATATTTCCAATATTTGCTTGGATTTTCTCGAATCATAGTCGCTGAGATACCAAACTTTCTTTCTTGCAAGACAGTCTCAAAGCCACGATTTGATAATTCTTGCTGGTAGTCTGCTTCTCCCACAAAGAAAATTAGTTCTTGCTGGGTTTCATCATAGGAAATCTCTGCAAACATCTGATTCAACCACTCCTGCCAGCCCATAGGGTAACGGGGAAGATTGGTTTCATCTAACTTGCAGACAGAGGTCAACTCGTCATCACGAAAGGCCTCTCGGATATAGCGAAATCTTTTTTGAAGATTTAAGCCTACCTGCTCCCCTCGGTCTCCCTCATAGCCCGAAACGACAACCCAGACCTGGTCACACTGCCGCTTGGCTCGCTGGATCAGATCGATATGACCTTGATGAAGCGGAGCAAAGGTTCCAAATACCACTGCTGTTTTCTTTTTCATAAACCTATTACCTTTTTATGGTTTTTGATATTTTTGTTATCTATGTTTTTATTATAAATTATATTTTTGTTTTGTCAATAGTTTTTATCATTTTTTATAAAAAGTAGAAAAAAGAATCAAGATTGCTCCTGATTCTCCATTTTTTTATGCAATATCAAATTTTAACTGGCCTGCTTTTGACACCAATCTTAAGTGTACTGCCTGCCACTAATTCTCCCTTGAGAAGAAGTTCTGCTAACTTATCTTCCACTTCTGTTTGCAGGGTTCTGCGAAGTGGACGAGCTCCCATCTCTGGGTCATATCCTTGATTTGCCAATAATTTCAGTGTGGAAGCTTGTAATTTCAAGTCAATGCCCTTTTCAGCCAAACTTGCTACTAAAGGTTTAACCATAATCTTCACCACTTCCTGCATATGGTCGCTAGACAGGCTATGGAAGACCACCTTTTTCATCAATACGGTTGATAAACTCAAGTCTATAAGCCTTTTTTTCAACTCTTCAAACATGCGTTTTTTTCCATATTTTTCCTGGTCAAAACGAATGTCCTTGGCCCCAAAGCCAACAGTCTTATCATCACGAAGGGCTGTCGCACCAAGGTTTGACGTCATGATGATAATGGTATTTGAAAAGTCGACCTTGCGGCCCTTGCTATCGGTCAAGACACCATCATCCAAGACCTGCAAGAGAACATTAAATATATCTGGGTGGGCCTTCTCTACCTCGTCAAAAAGGAGAACGGAATATGGTTTGTTGCGAACCTTCTCGGTCAACTCCCCACCTTCTTCATAACCCACATAACCCGGAGGAGCTCCATTGAGACGGCTGGCTGCAAATTTCTCCATATACTCACTCATATCAAAGCGGATAAGGGCTGATTCGTCGTCAAAAAGAACTTCTGCCAGAGCCTTGGCCAATTCAGTCTTCCCGACACCTGTCGGTCCTAGGAACATAAAGGAACCAATCGGACGCTTGTGACTGCGAATCCCTGACTGATTGCGGCGAATGGCACGGCTAATGCTTGAAACAGCTTGATCTTGACCGATGACACGTTTGTGCAGTTCTGCTTCCAAATTAAGGTATTTCTTGGCATCAGTCTGAGTCAGTTTTTGAACTGGAATACCTGACAAGCGACTCAAGGTGGTCAAAATATCAGACTCTGTCACCAAGTCTTTGTAGACAGGCACTTCCTCTTCTTTTGCGATTAGCTGGGCTGCCTGTTTCCACTTACCATCCATCAGGGCCTTATCAGCTGGACTCAAACCTGAATCGTCTGCTTTTACATGCTTAGCCTTATTTTGCACTGTTGCTGCTGCTTCATCTAAGAGGTCGATAGCAGAGTCTGGCAAGTGACGACTAGTCAAGTAACGATGAGCCATCTTGACGGCTGTTTCAACTGCTTCATCTGTGATTTGCACACGGTGATGTTTCTCATAAGTCGCCTTCAAACCTTGCAAAATGGTCATGCTGTCTGCAACACTTGGCTCTTCAATCGTCACTTTGGCGAAACGACGAGAAAGAGCTGCGTCTTTTTCAATGTGCTTTTGGTACTCTTCCTGAGTTGTCGCACCAACCGTCCTCAAAGTTCCACGCGCCAAGGCTGGTTTCAAGATATTGGCCGCATCTAGAGTTGAGTCAATCCCACTCCCAGAACCCATGATAGTGTGAAGTTCATCGATAAAGAGGATGACTTGGCCATCTTCTTCAATATCCTTGATGATATTGTTCATGCGTTCTTCAAAGTCACCACGGAAACGTGTCCCTGCAACGACATTCATCAAATCAAGCTCTAACACGCGCATCTTAGCCATTTCCACAGGCACATCCCCACTCGCAATACGCTGAGCGAGCCCAAGCGCCAAAGCAGTTTTCCCGACACCAGCATCTCCAACCAAGACAGGATTGTTCTTGGTCTTCCGACTCAAGATTTGAATCATACGCGAGATTTCCTTGTCCCGACCGATGACTGGTTCTAACTTGCCTGAACGCGCTTGCTCTGTCAAATCATGTGTGTAGTCCTCAAGACCACCACTCGGAGTCTGGGGCATTCCCATCATATTAGCCATAGAATTTTTGCTTGTCAGCTACTGTACGATGGCGTTGGCGTAGAGCCTTTGAGATCTTCACGATTCCAGCCTGCTCGTTCTTCTAGATTTCGACGAAGGGCTGCAATCTTGACCTGATCTTTCTTGTCTTCATAAGAAAAAAACCAGCCCTCTCCAAGATACGAGTCGCTAAGGCATTGCCATCATGCAAAAATCGCATAGAGGACATGCTCTGTCCCCAGCACCTTAGCATGAACCACTGACGCTACATATTCCGCTTCATCAAAAAAGAACCTGCAAACGATGAGAAAACGGCAATTCCATAAAGGTTTCATCCTGGCTATAGTCCGTTTCAGTCAGTTCCAAAGCCACCTCTTCTAAACGGTCCATCTCATATGGATAATCATTTAAAGTCGCCCCTGCCACACTATAACTGTGATTAGACATAGCAATCAACAAATGCCAAGACTCTAGGTAACGAGCTCCAAAATGGCCAGCAACCATGTAGGCACTTTCGATACATTCATTCAATGCTTTTGAATAATTCATCTTACTTCCCTTTTCTATCTACCTCTTGTATGACCTGTCGTAGCATGTTTGCACGAACAACTGGAGCTTCTTCTCCTAGAACGCGATCCAAAGCTACTGTCATCAGCAAATCCATCTCCTGCTTGGTCATCAATTCCTGCTCAACCAAAAGCTGGAGAATATCCTCATAAATTTCTTGACTGACCCGCTCACCAATCGAGTAAAGCAGCTCCCTGAGCATTTCATGATGACTAGAAAACTCAATCCGTCCTATACGAATGTAGCCACCACCACCACGCTTACTTTCAACCAAGTAGCCTCTACTTTCCGTAAAGCGTGTCTTGATCACATAGTTGATCTGACTAGGAACAACCTGGAAGGTATCTGCCAACTGACTCCGTTGCAACTCCACAATACCAGATTGATCTAAAAATCGCCTTGATGTAGGCCTCAATATGATCCGATGTATTTTTTTAAATCTCATTACAAACCCACCTCTCTCTTTAAACCTTGACTATCTTTGACTATTATACCGAAATTTTTCTCATTTTTTTAAAAGAAAAAGGGCGCTGGTAAAGGATAATCTTCACCAACTCCCTATTTTTTTCTACTTATCTAAGCCCTAATTCTGCCAAGATTTTGACGTTTGTAGGCAATCTTTTGGACTTCCTTGTCTTCGCTCTGGGACCAATCTAGTTTAATTTCTGAAACAATCTGCCCAGGGCGATTTTTCAAGATATAGATGCGGTCGCTGAGATTGAGGGCCTCCTCGATACTATGAGTAATAATCAAAGTTGTGAGCTGCAACTGCTTGTGAATCTCAAGATACCAAGCGTGGAGTTCCATCTTGGTCATCTCATCCAAGGCGCTAAAGGCCTCGTCTAAGAGAAAGAGCTTGTGCCCGAAAAGGTAAGTTCGAAGCAAGGCTACACGCTGGCGCATCCCGCCACTGAGTTCATGAGGATACTTGTCTCGTACAGCTGTCAACTGGAAGGTCGCAAGGATTTTATCCGCGCGAGCAATAGCTTCAGCCTTATCCACTTTTTGAATCAAGAGGGGCAGGATGATATTGCCAAGCACCGTCTTGTGCTCCAAGAGCAAATCCTTTTGCAACATATAACTCACGCGCCCCTTGGGATTTTCTTCCCCATCAAGGACGATTCTCCCTGACTGAACTTCTAAAATCCCAGCAATTAAGTTGAAAAGCGTAGTCTTACCAACACCACTTGGGCCTAGGATAGAAACCACTTCACCTGAAGTGACTTTCAGATTGATGTCCTCTAAAATCCTCTCTTCGCCATAAGCATAACTGACGTGTTCTAGTCTTATTTCTGTCATTATTTCACAAATTCGTTGGTGAAGCCTTTTGTCTGTCAAGTCTTCTTTTAAGGATACCATTTTTCTTTATCCCATTTGTAGAAGGCATTCCAGCGAGCTGCGTCAAATTGACCCCATTTTTTTCCTTGTCGCTTGCGTATTCTTTTTGACAAGTATTTTTTTGAGATTCGATGACAAAAGTCACGTTTTTTTCCTGAAGTTCAGGTGCATTCTTAATGAGGATATCTGCCGCTTCCTCTGGATGCTCCATAGCATATTGGTAACCTTTTTTTGATGGCTTGGATGACTTTACGTGCTTCTTCTTTGTTATCTTTCAAAGTAGTCGTTGTTTGCGATGATGACTGGTGAGTAGTAGTCAAATTCTTTAACGTAGTCTTTCAAATACATGAAATTAGCATCTACACCTTGAGATTTAGCAAGGATACCATCCCATCCGTAGTAGATCCATGCAGTATCAAATACTCCATTAGCAATCGGTGTGATAGAGTTTGAGTCGTTATTTGGTACTTTTTTTCAACCTTCTCAAAAGTCTCCACCTTGAGATTCTACTAAAGGTTTTTCAACATAGCAAGCTCAGTTGGGTCATTCCAAGTTCCGTATTTCTTACCAACCAAGTCTTTTGGACTAGCTACATTGTCAGATTTACGAGAGATGATTCCTGATGTATTGTGCTCAACAATAGCTGCAACGGCAGTGATTCCTGCGCCTTTTTCCAATTTCTTAGCCATATAGTCTTGGAAATACACTGCAAATGGTGCCTTACCATTGATAACCAAGTCAGAAGAACTTTCTTCTGGTGGCAATTTCAAGTCAACATCCACTCCAGCTTCTTTGAAATAACCTTTTTCCTTGGCAACATAAAGTCCCTGTGTGGTTGGTATTTGGCGTCCAGTCTAGGATAAAGTCAATTTTCTTGAGTTCTGCTTCTTTGTTGTTCTTAGAAGCAGTTCCTTGACCACAGGCCACAAGCACAACAGCTACAAGAGCTGTTAAAACAGTTAAAAACACTTTCCATGTTTTCTTCATTTTGATTTCCTCTTTTCTTTTTTGAAACATCCTTATTCTATGAACGTTTCCATTTAATAACATATTTTTCACTGACATCAACCAGCTTCATACCGAGAAGACTGATAATCGATACCAGAATAATAATAGCAAACATGGTATCATACTGAAACAGTTTCTTGGACTGAATCATATAAACACCAAGACCCTCAAAGCCTCCCAACCACTCAGATACCACCGTTGTGATAAAGGCGTAGGAAACACTGACCCTCAGACCTGCATAAAAGTAAGGCAGACTGACTGGGAAATTTTAAAATGCCACAGGATTTGCCAAGGTTTGGCCCGCATCAGACTAAACAAGGTCAGCATATCCTTGTCACAATGCCTAAAACCGTCCAAAATGCTGACGATAATAGGAAAGGTAGTCGTCAAGATAATCAAGACAATCTTGGGTAAAATCCCATAACCGAGCCACAAGACCAGGATAGGAGCTATGGCAATAGTCGGAATGGTCTGAACGACCACCATCATAGGATAAATCAGGTCATTGAGCCAAGTCAAACTATCCATGAGTACAGCCATGAGACAGGCAATCAAGACTCCCAAAATTAGACCTAGTAAAGCCACTCTCAAGGTCGCCCAGCTATGGTGCCAGAGAAATTCTCTATCACGCACAAAAGACTGGAGGATTTCAAGAGGTGTCGGCAGGATAAACTTGGGGAGAAGTTTAAGAAAACCTGCTAACTGCCAGATTGACAAGACTCCCTAGAAAGCCCAATAAACTAATGTGTCGTCTCAGTATACTTTTCAAGTTTCTCATCAATACTTAAAATCTCTCCTACATTTATTTTTGACATTGGCAAAAGACATTGTCTGCCTCCTGTCCTGCCACTTCCAAGCGCTTCTTTGAGAATGCGCATAAGCTCATCAAACTCCCCTTCCAAGACTGTTTCAAATGGTGTCACCACCATGGTCACTTCTTGAGCTTGCAGATAAGCAATGACTTGATCGATAACAGCAATCCGATCAATCCCCTGTGATAGGGTAAAACTTGCAAGGCAATGCTTGCTTTCATAAAAACCTCCTCTTCTCGTTTTTCCTTTTGACAAAAAGAAAAAAACCTTTACCATATATGGAAAAGGTCAAGAATAGACTAAGTATCGTTCCCTACGCTGGCATTACCCAGATCAGGTGCGGTCGAAGTTTAACACTTCCTCTCAGACTGTACACAGACTCCCATATATTATATGGACATATGATAGCGTAAAACAAAAAAAAAGTCAAGGAAACTGCTTACAGGAAAGAGCAGGAAATTTTTCCTGCCCCAATTTTCTATATTCTTTCTCCATCACTGTTTACTCTGTAGCCATCCACAGTCGTATTAACAGCTAGCTCACCTGAAGAGTAAGAATAATACCACTTACCAGATACTTGATACCAGCCCGTTTTCATTGCCCCTGAATCATCCAGATAATACCACAGACCATTTTCCTTTAACCATCCTGTCTGCATTTCACCAGATGATTTCAAATAATACCAGCTAGAACCGTCTTTCAGCCATCCCGTTGATTTAGACCCATTTGATTTGAAATGATACCAACTATCATTTATTTTCTTCCAACCAACAGTTAAACTACTATTGGATCCATAGCTAGAGCTATTTCCTGATTAATTCTGATAATTCTGTGAAGAAGTCACCCCCTCTAGCTGGATATAGCGACGACTTCCACTATAAGATATATAACTCAACCACTTGTATCCATCTTTTTCAAGAATTTGATCATAATGAACATTCTCCCCAGAATAATAGTAATCAATCACAGTTGCACTAGCTAGGGGCTGAGTCTTGATAGCAGATTTAGCCTTAAAAAAATGTGTTCCTCCTGTGGAAGAGATACGAGAATCATTTAGAACGTGAGAATCAAGAGGATTTGTATTCACAGCCTCCAACTGAACATAGCGACGGCTTCCATTATAAGCTGTATAACTCAACCACTTGTATCCATCTTTTTCGAGAATTTGATCATAATGAACATTCTCCCCAGGATAATAGTAATCAATCGCAGTTGCACTAGCTAGAGGCTGATTTTTGATAGCAGATTTGGTCTTAAAATGATGTGTTCCTCCTGTTGAAGCCGAGGATTGACTGTGCCCAACACTGCCACCAGATAAATCTTTAAAATGAATAAAACCAGTCATAGTATTCGTCTTCACAACACGCTTGTTATAAGATTCCCTTATTCCATAGTTGTATTCTTCAATCTCAATCTGATCTCCCATTACATTTGATACCCAAGCAACATGACCATAAGTCCCTGCAGTAGACCAAGCAATGGAGCCAATAGCTGGTGTATTGTCTACACGATATCCTTCACGACGAGCACGATAGCCCCATTCATTCGCATTTCCATAAGCTGCCGGAATCTCAAAACCATTGACATTACTCAAACGAAAGGCTGCAAAAGAAGTACACTGACGAGAATACATGCGCCACTTATCAATCTCCTGGCTCCCATTTTTATAATGAGCAGGATAATCATCCCCACGTGCAATCGATCCATTTCCTCCGGAATAGGCATATACATTATCACCCGCTGCTAGCATCAATCCTACTACTAAAAAAGGAACAACCTTTTTAACTGATTTTCTAAAAGAAAACCTTATCTCTGTTACTTTGAATGGTAAAACTTTCATTCTTCCTCCTTGAAAATAATATAAATCGAAGATTGCCTTCACCTAAACTATTCGGAGAAAAAAGAAAAAGTGAGAAAATTTCTCACTTTAGTCAAGATAATGAATCAAATTCTTTTCTGTAAGAATATCTGAATAAGTAAAGGATTCAACGAAAACATTAGCTTGTTTATCTCCTTCAACATTTCCAAATTCAACGATAAATAGGGATGGATAAACTTCAATTAGCTTACCCAATCTATTTTTTTGGCGCTTACGACCATTCTCCAAAGTCATTTCTACGACTTGTCCCTCATGTGCCTTGATTTCTTCTTTGATTTTTTTCATCTTGGCTACATCTGTAAATGCATCTGACATCTTATGCCTCCCTCTTTGAGATACTTGAAAATTTATTGTATTCTTTTTGGAAAATTAATTCCACCGTTCCACGAGCTCCACTGCGGTTTTTCTCGATAATAACTTCTACCTTATTATTTGGTATGCCTTCCTCTTCTTCACCACCACGCTCATAGTAGTCGTCGCGATAAAGAAAGGCTACGATATCAGCGTCCTGCTCAATAGACCCAGATTCACGAATATCTGACAAGACTGGTCGCTTATCCTGACGTTGTTCTACACCACGAGAAAGCTGACTTAGAGCGATTACTGGAACTTTCAGTTCTTTTGCTAAAATTTTCAACTGACGTGAAATTTCTGAAACTTCTTGTTGACGATTTTCTCGGCCTGTACCTGTAATCAATTGCAAGTAATCTATCAAAATCAAACCAAGATTTCCAGTTTCTTGAGCCAGTTTACGAGAACGAGAACGAATCTCTGTAATCCGAATCCCTGGCGTATCATCAATATAGATACTTGCGTTAGCCAAATTGCCTTGAGCAATGGTATACTTTTGCCATTCCTCATCGGTCAATTGACCCGTACGGATAGAGTGAGACTCTACCAAACCTTCTGCAGCTAACATACGGTCTACTAGACTTTCTGCACCCATCTCGAGCGAAAAGATAGCAACTGTTTTGTCCAACTTAGTCCCAATATTCTGAGCAATATTCAAGGCAAAAGCTGTCTTACCAACCGCCGGACGAGCTGCTAAGATAATCAACTCCTCCTCATGAAGACCCGTCGTCATATGATCTAAATCATGATAACCTGTCGCAATCCCTGTAATATCTGTCGTTTGTTGAGAGCGAGCCTCCAGATTTCCAAAGTTGACATTCAACACATCTCGAATATTCTTAAATCCACTTCGATTAGCATTTTCACTGACATCAATCAGTCCTTTTTCTGCCTGAGCAATGATTTCATCAGCTGGTTGCGAAGCCTCGTAAGCTTGATTGACAGACACTGTCAGCTTGGCGATTAAGCGCCGTAACATAGCCTTTTCTGCAACAATCTTAGCATAATACTCCGCGTTAGCAGAAGTTGGCACAGAATTGACAATCTCAACCAAGTAAGACAGGCCACCAATATTCTGCAAATCACCTTGATTGTCAAGAATGGTACGAACCGTTGTTGCATCTATAGCATCGCCACGATCAGATAAATCGACCATAGCTTGGAAAATCAAACGATGGGCATACTTAAAAAAGTCCCGAGATTCAATATATTCTCGCACAAAAACAAGCTTACTCTCGTCAATAAAGATAGCCCCTAAAACGGATTGCTCAGCTAAGATATCTTGAGGTTGTACTCGTAACTCTTCTACTTCTGCCATCAGACTTCCCTTCCTTTTACAATCTTGTCAAGAAGGTGTAAATTTATCCTTCTTTCACACGAAGATTGATTACACTTGTGATATCTTGATAGATTTTCACTGGTACATCAATCAAACCAACTGCTCGAATCGGAGCTTGCACTTGGATATGACGTTTATCAATCTTAATTCCAAATTGCTTTTGCAATTCTTCTGCAATCTTCTTATTGGTAATAGAACCAAAAGTACGGCCATCTGGACCAACTTTTTCGACAAATTCTACAACAGTTTCTTCTGCTTCAAGTTGGGCTTTAATTGCTTTTGCTTCTGCAATCATCTCAGCGTGAGCTTTCTCTTCAGATTTTTGTTTACCACGAAGTTCACCTACAGCTTGAGCAGTCGCTTCTTTGGCTAGATTCTTTTTGATAAGAAAGTTTTGCGCATACCCTGTTGGTACTTCCTTAATTTCGCCTTTTTTACCTTTTCCTTTGACATCTGCTAAAAAGATTACTTTCATTCTTCTTTCTCCTTTTCCTTTATTTCATTTAATACAATTTCTGTCAGTTTTTCACCCGCTTCTGACAAGCTTAAATCCTTAATTTGAGCTGCTGCCAAATTAAAGTGGCCTCCACCTCCCAGCTCTTCCATAATCCGTTGTACATTCAGCTTACTACGACTGCGAGCTGAGATAGAGATAAATCCTTGTGTATTCTTCGCAAGAACAAAACTCGCTTCAATACCTGACATAGCTAACATGGCATCTGCTGCCTTACTAATAACAACTGTATCATAGCATTTCGAGTCCTTAGCCTCTGCTATTAGTACATCTGAACCTAATTTACTCCCCTGTAAAATCAGTTCATTGACCTCACGATATTCTTCAAAATCTGTCGCAGCAATTTCTTGGATAGCAATACTATCACTTCCTCTCGTTCTGAGATAGCTAGCAACATCAAATGTCCGACTGGTCACTCGTGAGGTAAAATTTTTAGTATCCAGCATCATACCAGCCATTAAAACACTTGCTTGCATACGACTCAAACGATTTTTCTTAGAATTCTGGAACTGAATCAATTCCGTTACCAACTCACTGGCACTGCTTGCACCACTTTCGATATAAGTGATAACTGCATTATCTGGGAAATCCTGATCCCTTCGATGGTGGTCAATGACGATGGTTTGGGTAAATAAATCATAAAAATCTTTTGATAAAGTTAAAGCTGTCTTTGAATGGTCTACAAGAATCAACAAAGAACGATTGGTTACCATCCCCATTGCATCCTTAACAGACAACAACTTCGTAACTCCTTCTTTTTCTAAGAATGAAACAGCTCGTTCAATATCCGGCGACATTTGTTCTTCATCATAAAGAGCATAGCTATTTTCAGTCACATTGCTGGCAAATAACTGCATACCTACAGCAGAACCCAAAGCATCCATATCTAGATTTTTGTGACCAACTACAAAAACCTGATCTACACTTCGAATCTTATCTGAAATAGCTGTCATCATAGCGCGCGTACGGGTCCGTGTACGCTTGATTGAGGCAGCAGACCCACCACCAAAATAAACTGGATTTTTCGTTTCCTCATTCTCCTTGACAACCACTTGGTCGCCACCACGTACTTCAGCCAAGTTCAAATTGAGCAAAGCAACTTTCCCTATTTCATCATGATTTCCATCACCATAAGAAAATCCCATACTTAAGGTCAATGGCAACTGTCTCTGTTTCGCCTCTTCTCTGAAAGCATCGATAACAGAAAATTTATCATTCATTAGTCCCTCAAGCACCGTATAGTCCGTAAATAGATAAAAACGATCCATACTCACTCGACGGGAGAACATGGCATGTTTACCAGCAAATTCTGAAACAAAATTAGCTACAAAACTATTGATATGACTGATATCAGACTCCGATGTTTCATCTTCTAAATCGTCATAGTTGTCAACAGAGACGATTCCAATCACAGGTCGACTCGTTACTAACTCAACATTCGCTTCATATTCTCCAGACACATCAAAGAAGTAAAGAACTCCAGATACCTTGTCCATATGAACCGAATAGCGGGTCTCACCCAAGGTCGCATAAGAACCTGGATTTCCTACCGATGCCTTGATAATTGTTTGAATTAATGCCACATCAATCTCGCCCACTTCATTAGTCAAAATCAATTCAGCATAAGGATTAAACCATTCAACTTCACCTGACGACAAGTCTAATTTAATAACTCCAACCGGCATCTGTTCTAACAAGGTTGTCAAACTTTCTTCAGCTTGGTGATTAACATACTCAATCTCTTCGATTACACCCTCTTCATTCCTTTTTCTTGTAATATAAATACATACAGATAAAAAGAATAAATAAAAATAAGAGACTAATGATTAGAACATTACTTTTTTTGAAAAAAATGATCAGACTTGTCAAAACTCCAAAACTTGCAATCCCCAGTAAAAATCACAAAAAAATGGGGGTAAATAATTTTTCATTCTAAACCTCTTGCGCATTATTATATCATAAAACCCTATAAAAAGCGACTTTTTTAGAGGAAGGATGCTTGACTAAAACACAAGTATATTAAGGAATCGCTGATATAAACTAGATCCTCGTATTTTACTAAAAATCCACTCTTAAAAAGATCAAAAAAGCATAAAAGAAAGATGTTGACTTTCTCATACCTGATTGATCACCTCTATTATGAGCAAGAAAAAAGCAAAAAAAGAGAAGGAAACTAATCCTTCTCCCCTCTACTATCTAGTAGATTAGTTTTTGCGTTTAGCAAATGGAAGAGCTCCAAGAACCAATCCAAGGAATCCTACTGATGCCAACGCAGCATTTTCTGTAGTACCAGTTTTTGGAAGTACTTTCAAACCATCTTCTTTTGCTGCTGGTTTGTCAGCTACTTTGTCAGCTGCTTTAGCTGGTGCAGCAGGAGCTTTTTTGTCCAATGGATATTCAGGTTTATCAAGAACAGCTGGCTCTGTTCCATTTACTCCACCTTTAAAGTCAGAAACATTATTAACAGGTGCGTCTGTTGGTAATTCAAATTTTACATCTGGGTTTTCAGTAAGAGGGCCTTTATCAGCAACAGGTGCGTCTTTTGGCACTTCAGCATAAGGTTTGATGTCATTAACAGCTGGTTCTGCACCATTTACTCCACCTACAAATTCAGTAGGTTCAGCAATATCTGCAGCTTTTACAACTGAAGTTTGAGAAGCAAAGAAGACTGCTCCAAGTACAGCAACGCTAGCTAAGCTAGTAGTAAGAAAATTTTTCTTATTCATAATTTCCACCTTTAATTATTTATTTCAATCTAATTCTACTACAACTTTTAAAAAAATAATCAACCAGTAACTTAAAAATTTTTGTAGATTTTAACAAAAATTAAACTAATCGGATACAATAGCTTTGTTTTTCAGAACCTTGATAAATCTAAAAACCTATCTTATTTGCTCTGAACATCAAAAAAAGAAAGAAATTTGCCCTTTCTAGATCCTAGCTTTTCTTCAACCCACCACAGTTGACTAAGAAACAAAAAGAGAAGGAAATCAATCCTTCTCTGTAAGATTAACTACTAAATTAGTTTTTGCGTTTTGCAAATGGAAGAGCCCCAAGAACAAGACCAAGGAATCCTACTGATGCCAATGCAGCATTTTTCTTTAGTACCAGTGTTTGGAAGTGCTTTTTTTAGCTTCTTCTTTTTAGCTTCTTCTTTAGCAGCTGGTGCTTTGTAAGTGTTATCTTTGTTAGTTCCTGCTACAGATGGAGTAGCTGGTTTGTATTCTGGAAGTTCTGGTTGTACAAGTGAAGGACCTTTTTCAGCGTAAGGTTGAAGTGCTGGTTGTACAAGTGAATCACCTTTTCTAGATGTTCCTTTCTTGTAAACAAAGTAACGAACTGTTTCGCCTTCATTAACGTCAAACTCTTCTACAGTATCGAAGTCATATCCTTCTTTATCAAGTTTTTCATGATTTCCTTGGAAGTTTTCATCTTGGAATCCATCAGCTGCAAATAAAGTTTTACCTTCTTCATCAACCCAAAGAGTCTTCTCAGCAATTGCGTTGTGTTTGTAGTAATGACGTGTTACACCATTTTCAGTTTTAGTTTCAACAAACTCATAACCTTCAGCTTTTAATTGTGCATCATAACTAGCATAGTTACGAACGCCATCAGCGTTCTCCTCAGAACCATTGTAAAGAGGGTCATCCTTGTCAACTCCAGCTACAGGCACCATAATAACACCTTCGTCTGTAACCCATTCAGTTCTAGGACCATTGTAAGCATTTGACTTAGCTTCTTTTTTTAGCTTGATTATTTAAAGCTTCGTCTTCTGCTGCGATGGCAGCTTCTTTAAGCTTTTTAAGATCGTCAGAAGTCAACGTTTTAGCAGCTGCATTAGGTTGTGGTTTGAAAGCTTCATCTAATAGTTTTTCAGCTTCCTTAACAGTCAAACCACCTGCAAAACCTGCTACGATTTCTGCTCGAGTTGCAGCAGCTTCTTCTTTTAATTTAGCAATAATTTCAACTTTATCTTTTTCTGCTGCTTCAACTTCTTTAGAATCAGTTGATTCAGGTTTAACTGCTTCATTTTTTTTAATTTGTTCTGCTAAAGCTTTGTCAAAGTTAGCCAAAAATTTTGCACGAGCTGCAAGTTCTGCTGGGCTAGTTTCTAAAGCAGCAAGTTCTTTTGGTTTAGCTACTGGTTTAAGAACTGTTACACCTGCTAGAGCTGGTTCATTTACTGGTTTGTCAGCTGGTTTAGCTGCTGGTTTGTCAGCCGCTGGTTTAGCTGCTGCTGAAGTACCAGTATTTACGATATCAGAAATTTTCAAAGTTGATGGAGTTGTGGAATTGTCTACTTTATCATCAGCTTTTACAACTGAAGTTTGAGCAGCAAGGAAGCTTGCTCCCAATACGGCAACACTAGCTAAGCTAGCAGAAAAAAAGTTTTTTTCTTGTTCATGGTTTAACCATCCTCATTTTCTATTTTTTATTATTTTACCATTATTTCAAGGAAAACTTCAAGGTTTAGTGCTTATTTTTTGATTCTTTTATCCCAATTTTATAAATAAAAAAAGCCAGTAATATCAAGGAATACTGACTTTTCATTCGGATAATATACTTGTAATAAAAGTTTAACAAACAGTAACATGACTGAGAAAAGATGTAATCTATCTGATTTTTTCCCAATTCACGAATAACTCACATAGTAACTAGAGACTATCGAGTTGGTGTGTAAGCTAATTGATCCTTATGTTGTTTCACAAACTCAGGCATTTCTGAGTCTGGAATTTGACGAAGATAGAGATTGGAGCGAATCGTCTCGTCTTCTTCACGACAAGTTGAAAGAACCAAATATTTATCTTTTTGCAGATACTTTTACATTAGGTTTCTTAATTTGTGCATCATTATAAACAGCTGATAACTGGGTTTCAAAATCTTTATCATCATCAAAAGAAGTACGATAAAAGGCTGTCGTTTCTGGTACGATAATCATGGCGATAGCTTCATAATAGTACTTTCTCTCAGGTGTTTCAATCACAACATATGGATGTTTATCAAAAAACTCTTGCTTATCAAAGTAGTTGACATCGTTAAACATACGATGGTCCCCTACCTTACTACCACGTGCGTGACCAAATAACCAAGTTAAGCGATCGCTAAAATCCTTTTTGTTATCTGTATCCATAAAGACTGTACCCAAGTAAGGTTGATATCCACCGTCAAAAGTCTTATCTAGATAAGTCGCATTGTCAGTTGTTTGAACCACTGGCTCATCCAACTCTGTACCTGGAATATTAACATAAGCGACACTTTCCTTATTTATCGCTTTATACTTATCAAACCTCTCTTTGAGATACTTCTTTTCTTCTGCACTGACAGTATAGCTTGGTTTTTCAGTTTTTTGAGTAACTTTTACATCATTTTGTTTTTCAGTCGTAGGAGCTAGAAAACTATTATATACAAAGAATCCTCCGACAACAATAACGACGAATGTAAGGATGGAAGCAATAATCTTACCAATAGGTGATTTCTTTCTCATAGAACTTCTACTCATCTTTTTCCCTCATTATTTATCAAAAATCACTGAAACGAAGTTTCAGTGATTTAATACTCATTAAATAAATAAATTATTTAACTGCGCTTGTTTTTTGGAAGAGCTTTTTGACCTGCAGCTGGTGCTTTAGCGTCAGCTTTTTGTCTGCAGCTTTAGCAGCTTCACCTTTATCAACGTTAAGCTTTTCACCTTTTTTAAGTTTGTTAGCGTCACGAGTCCATTGTTCAGACTTAGTACCAAGGTCTTTATCGTTAGCTTCTTTGATTTCACCTACAGTTGCGTCTTTAGAAGTGTCTGCGTAGATACCTGACTCTTCTGACCAACGAGTTGCTCCAAGTCCGTAAGCTCCGTCTTCTGCGAATACTGGTGCTGCTGCTGCGAATACTGCAAGTGCAGCTACTGATGATAATAAAACTTTTTCATAGTTTTATCTCCTTTTTTTCTTTTAAAAATTTTTTTCGTAAGGATTCCTTACTGCCTATAGTATATCACATTTATTAGAGTTGTCAACCATTTTTTTAATAGATTTTTAAAAGTTTTACCGCGCTCTGCTGTAATATGACGGTCAACACAAAAAGACAGCTTTAGCAGCTCTGCTATTGTTACTAAAAACCTGAGATAGATCCCAGGTTTGTCTATTAAATTCTTTGCTCAATACTGAAAAAGTGGCGAAAGAGGACGTTTTTCGTGAATACGGACGATGGCATCTCCCAATAAATGAGCGATTGAAATCTGCTCAATCTTATCAATCAAACGCTCTTCTGGCAGATAGATGGTATCCAAAACAACTAATTTCTTAATAGCTGATTTTTGGATATTGTCCATAGCAGGACCAGAAAGAACTGGGTGCGTACAACTTGCATAGACTTCAACCGCACCAGCTTCTGCAAGGGCATCTGCAGCATGACAAATCGTTCCAGCAGTATCAATCATATCATCAATTAAGATACAAGTCTTGCCTTCGACCTTACCGATGATGTTCGCGACTTCACTAGTGTTCATCTTATCAACGCTACGACGTTTGTCGATGATCGCGATAGATGTTTTCAAAAATTCTGCTAGTTTGCGGGCACGAGTCACACCCCCATGGTCTGGGCTGACAACCACATAGTCAGAACCAACCATGCCACGACGCTCAAAAATAATCTGCAATCAGAGGAGCTCCCATCAAGTGATCCACAGGAATATCAAAGAATCCTTGAATCTGTGCAGCGTGTAAGTCAATGGTCAATAAACGATCCACTCCAGCAACTTCAAGCATATTTGCCACAAGTTTTGAAGTGATTGGCTCACGCGCTCTCGCCTTTCTATCCTGACGTGCATACCCATAGTAAGGCATGACAACATTGACAGATTCTGCACTCGCACGCTTCAAAGCATCTACCATAATCAAAATTTCAAGCAGATTGTCATTTACAGGCGAACTAGTTGATTGTAGGATAAAGACGTGTTTCCCACGGATTGATTCTTCGATGTTGACCTGAATCTCTCCATCTGAAAATTGGCGAACACTTGATTTCCCCAACTCAATCCCAATCTCCTGCGCTACACGTTTTGCCAATTCTTGATTAGAAGAAAGGGCAAACAGCTTTAAATCAGAAAAAGACATGATTTCCTCCGGTATATATGTATCGCTTGTGCTTTTCACAAGATTTTCCTTTTACCATTGTAGCGCTTTTTTCTAGTATTTTTCAATAAAAAATAAAAGAAGGGCACCATATTTGTACCCTTGTCTATTTTTTAGACTATCTCGTGATTGTCCTTCCTCACAAAGAGAAAGGCTTGATAAAAACCGTAAAGAGTAATGGCTGTGACTAGAGGAATAGCAAGAGGCACCTCTGTCTCCAACTCCACAAAAGGAGAGTTAAAGAGGAAGTGTGCGCCCAAGGCCAAACCTACATAAGCAAAGCCCTTTTTCTTATCGACCTGCTGACCCTTAGAAGCCCTGTAAAGCAAGTAGACACCAACGATTGCAAGACCTGAAAACGTCCAATGAGAGGCAATGCCCGAAATGATACGCTCTAAAATCCTTGAAATAGTAAAGTCAAAGCCCTCTGGTAAATCCGCACGAATATAAGATATATCCTCAATCATTTGGAATCCTAGACCAGAAGTAGTCCCTAGTAAAAACAAAGATTTTAAGTTTCGGACTGAAACTAAAGCTAAAACAAAGGCAAGAGGCAACAGCTTCAAGGGTTCCTCTACCAATGGAGCCACAATAGCACTTTCAAAGGCATTTAAAAAGTCACTATCAGGGAAAAGAACTCCCAAGAAATCATGGATGTAGTATTCGCAAAAACTAGACAACCACCCTGAAATAAACATCCCACCTAATAGGGATAGTATCAAAGCGTTTTGGGGAATATCCCATTTTTTACCAAGACGAGTTAGGACAAAAGTAGCAGGAATCATGTAAAAGAGAGCCAAAAAGAGGGCTACCCCCATCAACTTATAATCTGCTTCTGACATAGAACCATTGGTAAAATAACTCGTTTCATACTGTAAACCAATACACAACAATAAAATAAAAATAAATAGGATATTCTTTTTCTTCATACACTTCTTTCTAAATATCATTTTTATATTTCTACGACGGTCATACTTCCTGTATCCACATCATAGATAGCTCCAGAAATGATGACATCTTCTGGTATAAGTGGAGAATCGATAAGAGCCTGCATGTCCTCACGCACACTCTCTTCTATATCTTGAAAAGGCAAAAAGTCTTTATCTGAAACATCAACTCCTAGCTCTTCCTTCAGATATTCTTGAAAAGGACCATTCTCAAAAGTCTGAGCTCCACAGTCTGTATGGTGAAGCACTACGATTTCCCGCGTTCCCATCTGTTGTTGGGAAATAACCAACGAGCGAATCATGTCTTCTGTCACTCGACCACCTGCATTCCGCAAGATGTGAGCATCCCCAAGAGCAAGTCCCAAAGCTTGGGCAACGTGTAAACGAGAATCCATACAAGTAACGATAGCTACTCTTGTTTTTGGTCTAAGTGGCAGATTTAACTGCCCATGTAGGGCAACATAAGCCTGATTGGCTTGCATAAACTGTTCAAAATAAGACATGATTTCCTCCTTAACAGTTTGAGAGTCAAATATTTCTCCTATCTTATCATTTTTAAGAGGATTTGTCACAGATTAAGCAAAAACCTTTTTCAAGACTTCCTGGATGGTTGTCACACCAATCACCTGAATTTCCTTGGGTGGAGTGATTCCTGTCAAGGAATTATTGGGTACATAGATTTTTGTAAATCCAAGTTTAGCAGCTTCATTGATGCGCTGCTCAATCCGATTGACACGCCGAATCTCTCCTGTCAAACCCAGTTCACCTACAAAACACTCCTGAGGATTGGTTGACTTGTCTTTGTAGCTCGAAGCAATAGCAACCGCAACAGCTAAGTCAATGGCAGGTTCATCCAATTTGACACCGCCAGCAGATTTAAGATAAGCATCCTGATTTTGCAAGAGAAGCCCTGCTCGCTTTTCCAAAACAGCCATAATCAAGCTTGCGCGATTGAAATCAAGTCCCGTCGTCGTACGCTTGGCATTTCCAAACATGGTCGGTGTCACCAAGGCTTGAACCTCCGCCAAAATCGGACGCGTCCCTTCCATGGTCACAACGATGGACGAACCAGTCGCACCGTCTAAACGCTCTTCTAGGAAAACTTGACTCGGATTGAGGACTTCAACCAAGCCGCCCGACTGCATCTCAAAGATGCCAATCTCATTAGTGGAACCAAAACGGTTTTTAACAGCTCGCAAGATTCGGAAGGTATGGTGACGCTCTCCTTCAAAGTAAAGCACCGTATCCACCATATGCTCCAACATACGTGGACCAGCCAAGGTTCCTTCCTTGGTCACATGACCTACGATAAAGATGGCAATGTTATTAGTCTTAGCCAACTGCATAAGTTCAGCTGTCACCTCACGCACCTGAGAAACAGAGCCTTGTACCCCTGAAATCTCAGGAGACATGATGGTCTGGATAGAGTCGATGATAAGAAAGTCTGGCTGGATTCTCTCTACCTCTGCGCGAACACTCTGCATATTGGTCTCTGCATAGAGATAGAACTCACTATCAATATCTCCCAAACGCTCTGCACGTAGTTTAATCTGCTGGGCAGACTCCTCCCCACTAACGTAGAGAACAGTCCCCACTTGAGACAACTGGGTTGAGACTTGTAGGAGAAGGGTTGATTTTCCAATCCCAGGATCCCCACCGATGAGGACGAGACTTCCTGGTACCACTCCTCCCCCAAGTACACGGTTGAATTCCTCCATCTCCGTCTTGGTTCGATTGACGTTGATTGAAGTCACCTCAGCCAGTTTCATGGGCTTGGTTTTCTCACCTGTCAAGGACACACGCGCATTCTTGACCTCGGCAACCTCAACCTCTTCTACAAAAGAAGACCAAGACCCACAGTTAGGACAACGTCCCAGATATTTAGGGGAATTATACCCACAATTTTGACATACAAATGTCGCCTTTTTCTTTGCGATGATAAACCTCTTTCTATATCTCTAACTCACACTCAATCACTTGGCAAAAATCAATCTTCTCATTTGGCACAAACTGGCGCATAAGCATGTTATGAGCGACAACTACCACAGTCTGATGTTCTCGATACTTAGACATACATTCTAGAAAACGAGACTTCATCTCTTCAGCTGTCTCATATTGAATAGGACTATTAGGAAGTAATTCCCCCTTATTTTCTAGAAACATAGTACGAGCTTTTTCAAAATTATCTGTGCCACTTTCATAGACCTGCCATTCATGCAATAATGGCTCCACTCTCAAAGGAAGTCCAGTAACACAAGCAACATAAGAAGCCGTTTCTAAAGCTCTTGTGACTGCAGAAGATATGATTATTTCAGCTGAAGGGAGTAAAGGATTGGTGCTCAGTTCCTGAGCTTGTTGCCGTCCCTTCTCAGACAAGGGTGCCAAATCTATCCCAAATCCCGTATAAGAACGCTCCTCTAACTCACAATAATCTGGCTCCCCGTGACGTACAAAGATAATCTTCATCCTAGTTCCCTGTCGAACCAAAACCACCAGTCCGCACGCCGTCTGCCTCATCTCCATCTGCGATTAAAAATGGTGCAAAAACAGCCTGGACAACACGTTCTCCAACTTCAAGAACAACCTCTTGATCTGTAATATTCTTCATCTGTGCAAAAATATGCCCTTCATTCCCAGGATTTCCATAATAATCCCCATCAATGACCCCAACTGAGTTAATTAAAACCAAGCCCTTCTTACGAGGGTTTGAAGAACGATCATATAGGTAGAGAACCTCCGTCGGTTGCATATAAGCCTTAACCCCTGTTGGAACCAATACAATCTCTCCTGGAGCTATAACTGTACGCACAGCAACCTTTAAGTCGTAACCAGCCGCATGCGCTGTCTCACGCTTGGGCAATAAATTTTCATCTGTAAAACTCGAAACCAATTCAAAACCACGAATTTTTCATCATCTTCTCTTTTCTATTATCATTTTATTCTAGATTATTCTATCTTATTTATTCGGAAAAAGCACGAAAAAAAGAGCACACAATTCAAATCGCTTAGGGCTGCTGGATTCCTCCCCTGACCCGCTTCACGCAGAACTGTTGCTCCACTATTTATTATATCACATTCCTATTCATTTTAAAAAGCAAAATTATTTTTCCGTCTATTTCTAAAAAAATCCTGCATAATAGCTGCGCATTCATCTTCCAAAATTCCCCTTTCAACTTCCACGATGATTGAGGCGCTCATCTGTCAAGATATCGTACAAACTCCCAGCAGCGCCAAATTTCTGGTTTTTAGCCCCATAGACCACGTTTGGAATACGGGCAAGTCCAATCGCCCCACTACACATAACACACGGCTCAATGGTCACAAAAAGCGTGCAATCCAGCAAACGCCAGCTCTCTTCACGAAGATTCGCATTCTCTATAGCCATGATTTCTGCATGCATAACCGCTCGTTGCAATTCCTCACGTGCATTATGCCCACGACCTATGATTTCTCCATTCTTAACAATCACACAACCAATAGGGATTTCATCATTCTCTAAAGCTATTTCTGCCTCCTTCAAGGCTTCCCTCATAAATGCTTCTTTTTCTTCTAGCCTATAATCCATTTCTTCTCTCTGTTTCTAATGATACTCTTTATAAACCTCTTCAAACCATACTTATCTTAACAGCCTAAACAACTCTCTTGCAATCTAAAAATATTATTTTAAAGGATCTATTCTATATTCTTAGTTTTATTTCCATCAATTCTCTCATTATACCATGTTTTAACAGACAAAAAAAGCCACCGAATGCGGTGACTCTATAGGGAGATTATTATGAAAAAGAAAAGTTTAGGATATCTGTTACAACAAGTTAGGAGGTCTTCTTGTAACTGTCTATAGTATAACCGACCTGTCTTAAACTAATCTTAAAAATCTCTTATGACCAAACACTTTCTAAAATATTTGTTTGTTCACGACCAGGACCTACTGAGAAGGTTGAGATACGAACGCCTACTAACTCACTAATACGGCGAACATAGTTACGCGCATTCTCTGGAAGATCTTCCAAATTACGAACTCCAGTAATGTCTTCAGACCAACCTGGCAACTCTTCGTAAATTGGCTTACAACGCTTCAATTGCTCAAGACTTGCTGGGTAGTAGTCAATACGTTGACCATCAAGATCATAAGCTACACAAATTTTCACTGTATCCAAACCACTTAAAACATCAATAGAGTTTAAAGAAAGGTTGGTAATACCAGAAACACGACGGCTATGACGCATAACAACTGAGTCAAACCAACCTACACGACGTGGACGACCAGTTGTTGTACCATATTCATGACCAATTTCACGGATACGCTCTCCAACTTCATCAAACAATTCAGTTGGGAAAGGACCGTCACCAACACGACTCGTATAAGCTTTACATACACCAACTACCTTATCAATCTTACTTGGACCAACACCAGAGCCGATTGTTACCCCACCAGCTACAGGATTTGAAGATGTAACAAACGGATAAGTACCTTGGTCTATATCTAACATGACACCTTGTGCACCCTCAAAGAGAACACGCTTACCGTTATCAAGTGCATCATTCAAGATTACTGAAGTATCAGTTACGTATTTTTTAATTTGTTGACCGTATTCATAGTATTCTTCAAAAATATCATCAAAAGCAATAGCTTTGCTATCATACAATTTTTCAAACAGACGATTTTTTTCAGCCAAATTACGTTCTAAACGTTCACGGAAAATTTCCTTATCCAAAAGATCCGCAATACGAATTCCCACACGAGCAGCCTTGTCCATATAAGCTGGACCAATTCCTTTAATCGTTGTACCAATCTTATTGTCACCCTTTGCTTCTTCTTGCAAACGATCTAACTCGATATGGTAAGGTAAAATAACATGTGCACGATCAGAAATACGTAAGTTATCTGTCGTAACCCCTTCCTCATGCAGATAGCTCAACTCTTTCACAAGAGATTTTGGATTTACAACCATACCATTTCCAATTACAGAAATTTTTTCAGGGAAGAAGATACCAGATGGAATTAGGTGCAACTTAAATTTTTTACCATCAATCACAATCGTATGTCCTGCATTATCACCACCTTGGTAACGTGCAATTACTTCTGCATTAGCTGAAAGGAAATCTGTAATCTTCCCTTTACCTTCATCACCCCATTGGGTACCTACAACAACAACTGAAGTCATAATTTTTCTTTGTCTGAGCCAATAGGCTCTACCTTTCTCATGTACATGGCAGGAATCTCACCCGCAATTATATCTTACAATTTATTATAAGAAAAATCACTTTTTATCAAGAAGAAAAGGCAAAAGATTTGCTATTTCCAACTATTAAAAATCATACAGACATAGGAAATTATTAAATAAAACTAAATAATGATTAATTTCGTTCGAAATATCCATTCATTTCTTAACAAGTAATAAGATTTCTCTGAGCTATCAACTTTTCAAGATACAAACGATAAGAAGCACGATAATGATAAACTACAAACTTACAACTATGATCTACACCATATCTAACTAAATAGTAAATCAAAAACTTAAAATGAAGATGAACCCATTCCAAATCATCTGCAAATAAGTCAGCGTACTCTTCTTCAATGATTTCATAAAAATCCAACATTTGTTTATAAATTTCTTGTAGCATGATAATCTACTCCTTTTTCTTTATTATATTTTAATTGTAACAAAGAAAAAGAAAAATTTACTAACATTCTCTCAACTGTCAAAATAAAAGACTGAACTAACAAAAATTTAAAAAAACAAGTCACAACATAAAAACTGATTATATTATAGAACATATAATTGTCCCCAATTGTTAAGTTAAGTGCAACAAAATTACTCTTCTGATTAAGTTAGTATCCTTCAAGATGATTGAATTAGCTCAGACAGCTTGTTTGCGGACTAATAACTATAGATTCGTCTTGGCCTTTCATCGATAGCTCTTGAGGAAGCTTTTAAAAAATTAAAATCGAGTTCTTTTAGTGAATCATCCTTTGGTACAATTTCTTTCAAAAGCCCATAGAAATTCTAAATTGTAGCTCTTTCATATGAAAAATAGGCATGGTCAAATAAACATCCAAACCTCCAATATCACTTTATTAAGCAACTCTTTCCCATTGACGACCGTAATTGACTTAATAGGATAAAGGAGTCATACACTTTAAGATACCTTTATTTACATACTCAGCCTTCTTCTCCACGAATTCTCTTGTAATAGCATAGCGTATTTGTCGTTCTATCAAGGTTCGAATAGCAGATTGTCCTGTTGTCTAACCACTAAGAACAGAGTTGGTCTATTCTGGTCTTTCTTCCATTGACTTCACTAGATATTTCTTTGTAGAGGAACGCTTAGTAAATTTCTTGCAGATTACACTGCTCCTGGTAAATCAATGACTTTCATCCCAAATTTGTTGCACTTCATTTTTACGACAAGGCAACCTAAAAATTTAAAATCAATCAAAATATATTAATCAAAATCATTTTAGCATTAATTATTAAACGACTAAAAATTTTTACCACCCTATTATAACAAGAAAAGCCATCACAAAAAAATATAAATTTGACATTCAAGATTTGTAAAAACAGTAAAAAAACATATACACGAACATCTCCAAAATGCAAGACAAATATAAGATTCTCCTGAACTCAAAACGATAAATTATAAAACTATTTTTTTGCAGAAACACAAATTAACTGATATTTTTTTAGTAGCATAGAAGCAAAAAGATACACAAATTAACAGGAAATAAATCAAAAATCTGAGTTGGAGCTAAAACTAATCAATTTTTCAGATACTACTAATCAGTTAATCAGTACTATCAATACAAAAACAAAATCATGATTTGAAAGCAATTTCAAATCTCGATTGACTCCCTCACAAAATAAAATAGAAAAGAATGGACAATGAGCCTTTTTAAGTTAAATAAAACAAAACCAAAAGCTTCTCATTATATAAAACACACTATTTAAAATTCAATTGCCAATTAAAAATGTTACAATTAGCAACTTACTAAATACTGTAGATAAGATGTTTTAGTTTCTAAAAAAATAAAAAGAAGGATCAACCTTCTTCTCAATATACTCACCAGTAGGGACTCGAACCTACGACATCGTGATTAACAGTCATGCGCTACTACCAACTGAGCTATGGCGGAATAAAGCTAAGCGACTTCCATATCTCACAGGGGCAACCCCCAACTACTTCCGGCGTTCTGAGGGCTTAACTTCTGTGTTCGGCATGGGTACAGGTGTATCTCCTAGGCTATCGTCACTTAACTCTGAGTAATACCTACTCAAAATTGAATATCTATTCAAACCAAGAAACCTTCGCTTTCATATTCTCAGTTACTTTGGATAAGTCCTCGAGCTATTAGTATTAGTCCGCTACATGTGTCGCCACACTTCCACTTCTAACCTATCTACCTGATCATCTCTCAGGGCTCTTACTGATATAAAATCATGGGAAATCTCATCTTGAGGTGGGTTTCACACTTAGATGCTTTCAGCGTTTATCCCTTCCCTACATAGCTACCCAGCGATGCCTTTGGCAAGACAACTGGTACACCAGCGGTAAGTCCACTCTGGTCCTCTCGTACTAGGAGCAGATCCTCTCAAATTTCCTACGCCCGCGACGGATAGGGACCGAACTGTCTCACGACGTTCTGAACCCAGCTCGCGTGCCGCTTTAATGGGCGAACAGCCCAACCCTTGGGACCGACTACAGCCCCAGGATGCGACGAGCCGACATCGAGGTGCCAAACCTCCCCGTCGATGTGAACTCTTGGGGGAGATAAGCCTGTTATCCCCAGGGTAGCTTTTATCCGTTGAGCGATGGCCCTTCCATACGGAACCACCGGATCACTAAGCCCGACTTTCGTCCCTGCTCGAGTTGTAGCTCTCGCAGTCAAGCTCCCTTATACCTTTACACTCTGCGAATGATTTCCAACCATTCTGAGGGAACCTTTGGGCGCCTCCGTTACCTTTTAGGAGGCGACCGCCCCAGTCAAACTGCCCGTCAGACACTGTCTCCGATAGGGATCACCTATCTGGGTTAGAGTGGCCATAACACAAGGGTAGTATCCCAACAACGTCTCCTTCGAAACTGGCGTCCCGATCTCATAGACTCCTACCTATCCTGTACATGTGGTACAGACACTCAATATCAAACTGCAGTAAAAGCTCCATGGGGTCTTTCCGTCCTGTCGCGGGTAACCTGCATCTTCACAGGTACTAAAATTTCACCAGGTCTCTCGTTGAGACAGTGCCCAAATCATTACGCCTTTCGTGCGGGTCGGAACTTACCCGACAAAGGAATTTCGCTACCTTAGGACCGTTATAGTTACGGCCGCCGTTTACTGGGGCTTCAATTCATACCTTCGCGTTACCGCTAAGCACTCCTCTTAACCTTCCAGCACCAGGGCAGGCGTCACCCCTATACATCATCTTACGATTTAGCAGAGGCTGTGTTTTTGATAAACAGTTGCTTGGGCCTATTCACTGCGGCTGACTAAAGTCAGCACCCCTTCTCCCAAGTTACAGGGGTCATTTTGCCGAGTTCCTTAACGAGGTTCTCTCGCTCACCTGAGGCTACTCGCCTCGACTACCTGTGTCGGTTTGCGGTACGGGTAGAGTATGTTTTAAACGCTAGAAGCTTTTCTTGGCAGTGTGACGTCACTAACTTCGCTACTAAACTTCGCTCCCCATCACAGCTCAATGTTACAGATAGTAAGCATTTGACTCATATCACACCTCACTGCTTAGACAGACTCTTCCATTCGTCTGCTTTAGTTAGCCTACTGCGTCCCTCCATCACTACATACTCTAGTACAGGAATATCAACCTGTTGTCCATCGGATACACCTTTCGGTCTCTCCTTAGGTCCCGACTAACCCTAGGGGCGGACGAGCCTTCCCCTGGAAACCTTAGTCTTACGGTGGACAGGATTCTCACCTGTCTTTCGCTACTCATACCAGCATTCTCACTTCTATGCGTTCCAGCACTCCTCACGGTATACCTTCATCACACATAGAACGCTCTCCTACCATACCTATAAAGGTATCCACAGCTTCGGTAAATTGTTTTAGCCCCGGTACATTTTCGGCGCAGGGTCACTCGACTAGTGAGCTATTACGCACTCTTTGAATGAATAGCTGCTTCTAAGCTAACATCCTAGTTGTCTGTGCAACCCCACATCCTTTTCCACTTAACAATTATTTTGGGACCTTAGCTGGTGGTCTGGGCTGTTTCCCTTTCGACTACGGATCTTAGCACTCGCAGTCTGACTGCCGACCATAATTCATTGGCATTCGGAGTTTATCTGAGATTGGTAATCCGGGATGGACCCCTCACCCAAACAGTGCTCTACCTCCAAGAATCTTTATGTCGACGCTAGCCCTAAAGCTATTTCGGAGAGAACCAGCTATCTCCAAGTTCGTTTGGAATTTCTCCGCTACCCACAAGTCATCCAAGCACTTTTCAACGTGCCCTGGTTCGGTCCTCCAGTGCGTCTTACCGCACCTTCAACCTGCTCATGGGTAGGTCACATGGTTTCGGGTCTACGTCATGATACTAAGGCGCCCTATTCAGACTCGGTTTCCCTACGGCTCCGTCTCTTCAACTTAACCTCGCATCATAACGTAACTCGCCGGTTCATTCTACAAAAGGCACGCTCTCACCCATTAACGGGCTCGAACTTGTTGTAGGCACACGGTTTCAGGTTCTATTTCACTCCCCTCCCGGGGTGCTTTTCACCTTTCCCTCACGGTACTGGTTCACTATCGGTCACTAGGGAGTATTTAGGGTTGGGAGATGGTCCTCCCAGATTCCGACGGGATTTCACGTGTCCCGCCGTACTCAGGATACTGCTAGGTACAAAGACTATTTTTAAATACGAGGCTATTACTCTCTTTGGCTGATCTTCCCAAATCATTCTTCTATAATCTTTGAGTCCACATTGCAGTCCTACAACCCCGAAGAGTAAACTCTTCGGTTTGCCCCTCCTGCCGTTTCGCTCGCCGCTACTAAGGCAATCGCTTTTGCTTTCTCTTCCTGCAGCTACTTAGATGTTTCAGTTCACTGCGTCTTCCTCCTCACATCCTTAACAGATGCGGGTAACAGGTAGTACCTGTTGGGTTCCCCCATTCGAAAATCCCTGGATCATCGCTTACTTACAGCTACCCAAGGCATATCGTCGTTTGTCACGTCCTTCTTCGGCTCCTAGTGCCAAGGCATCCACCGTGCGCCCTTATTAACTAACCTTATTTTTCTGACCTTTCAGTCATAAACTCTTTCTTAATACTACAGCGTTTTCGGTTTATTTTTCTTGTTACTATTTGATATAGATATTCAATTTTCAATGTGCATTACTTGGTGATCTCTCACCAATGGAGCCTAGCAGGATCGAACCGCTGACCTCCTGCGTGCAAAGCAGGCGCTCTCCCAGCTGAGCTAAGGCCCCACAAGACCTCTCAAGACTAAACAAGACCAATGCGCAGTTCCTTATCCTTAGAAAGGAGGTGATCAGCCGCACCTTCCGATACAGCTACCTTGTTACGACTTCACCCCAATCATCTATCCCACCTTAGGCGGCTGGCTCCTTACAGTTACCTCACCGACTTCAGGGTGTTACAAACTCTCGTGGTGTGACGGGCGGTGTGTACAAGGCCCGGGAACGTATTCACCGCGGCGTGCTGATCCGCGATTACTAGCGATTCCGACTTCATGTAGGCGAGTTGCAGCCTACAATCCGAACTGAGACTGGCTTTAAGAGATTAGCTTGCCGTCACCGGCTTGCGACTCGTTGTACCAGCCATTGTAGCACGTGTGTAGCCCAGGTCATAAGGGGCATGATGATTTGACGTCATCCCCACCTTCCTCCGGTTTATTACCGGCAGTCTCGCTAGAGTGCCCAACTAAATGATGGCAACTAACAATAGGGGGTTGCGCTCGTTGCGGGACTTAACCCAACATCTCACGACACGAGCTGACGACAACCATGCACCACCTGTCACCTCTGTCCCGAAGGAAAACTCTATCTCTAGAGCGGTCAGAGGGATGTCAAGACCTGGTAAGGTTCTTCGCGTTGCTTCGAATTAAACCACATGCTCCACCGCTTGTGCGGGCCCCCGTCAATTCCTTTGAGTTTCAACCTTGCGGTCGTACTCCCCAGGCGGAGTGCTTAATGCGTTAGCTACGGCACTAAACCCCGGAAAGGGTCTAACACCTAGCACTCATCGTTTACGGCGTGGACTACCAGGGTATCTAATCCTGTTTGCTCCCCACGCTTTCGAGCCTCAGCGTCAGTTACAAAGCCAGAGAGCCGCTTTCGCCACCGGTGTTCCTCCATATATCTACGCATTTCACCGCTACACATGGAATTCCACTCTCCCCTCTTGCACTCAAGTTAAACAGTTTCCAAAGCGTACTATGGTTAAGCCACAGCCTTTAACTTCAGACTTATCTAACCGCCTGCGCTCGCTTTACGCCCAATAAATCCGGACAACGCTCGGGACCTACGTATTACCGCGGCTGCTGGCACGTAGTTAGCCGTCCCTTTCTGGTAAGATACCGTCACAGTGTGAACTTTCCACTCTCACACTCGTTCTTCTCTTACAACAGAGCTTTACGATCCGAAAACCTTCTTCACTCACGCGGCGTTGCTCGGTCAGACTTCCGTCCATTGCCGAAGATTCCCTACTGCTGCCTCCCGTAGGAGTCTGGGCCGTGTCTCAGTCCCAGTGTGGCCGATCACCCTCTCAGGTCGGCTATGTATCGTCGCCTTGGTGAGCCGTTACCCCACCAACTAGCTAATACAACGCAGGTCCATCTGGTAGTGGTGCAGTTGCACCTTTCAACTGACTATCATGCAATAGTCAATATTATGCGGTATTAGCTATCGTTTCCAATAGTTATCCCCCGCTACCAGGCAGGTTACCTACGCGTTACTCACCCGTTCGCAACTCATCCAGAAGCAAGCTCCTCCTTCAGCGTTCTACTTGCATGTATTAGGCACGCCGCCAGCGTTCGTCCTGAGCCAGGATCAAACTCTCATTAAAAGTTTGAGCTCTCACTCATTTCTGTCACTGACAGATTTATTGTTTTTTCATTGTTCAGTACTACAACAATTGTTGTAGTGCCCTGCACATTGGTTCGTCTTGTTCAGTTTTCAAAGGTCTTTGTCACTCAATCTCTCTCAAGCGACAACTATCTTAGTATATCACAGCCTCTTCTACTTGTCAACACTTTTTTGAAACTTTTTTTATCTTTTTCATCCAGTGTCCCAAAACTTAATACACCAATAGTCCGTACGGGATTCGAACCCGTGTTACCGCCGTGAAAAGGCGGTGTCTTAACCCTTGACCAACGGACCTTAGAGTTGTTTTCAACTCTTTCTATTATACCCACTTTTTCTTCCTTGTCAACACCTTTTTTATCTTTTTTCTTTATTTTTTTATTTGCTTGTGATATCAAACTCCTTCATTACTAAGCGCAACTCTCTTAAGATTCTTTGTCTTCCTCTGAATCGTTCATCCCTTAATAAGCGGTCTAGTTCTTCTTGTTTCTCTTTACTTTGTTGACTTCTATATGTGTTTAATAGCTCATGAAAAAGGTAATAGTCATCTAACCAGAGACCCCCTGTACTTACTCGATGACTTATTTCTCCCTATTTCCTCATAGGATTCTCTGTCATATCTTCGTTTTTTTGACTTTCTTGTTTTCGGATTATGTCTAGAATTCGATTTCGAAACTTGGTCTTAAAGTACCGTCTTAAGCGTGGTATGTCTTCTACCAGTCCCTTCTCTTTACTAAGCAATTCATGTAAACAAATCATTCCTTCTTGTTCCCAATCTGATTGTTCCCATAAATGAAGATAATACTCATTCCTACACTTATATACTATCCCTTGTACTTCTTTATATAACGCTTTAAACATTTACTTTCTCCTTTCTGATATTACTCTACCAAAATGAAGAAGCTATTTGCGGATTTTCCCTCTTCTGTCTCTTTTTTATTCCCTAATGTAATGAAAAAGAGAGGCACTGCCTCTCTCAGGGTTATTTTTCGTCATTCATTTTTGACTTAATTTCAGCATAAGATAGGGCATGTGATTCCTCTTCTAACGTCTCAGGCATTTTTCCTGTTTCATAAAGAGATTTAATTTGTGTACTATCTAATGTTTCGTGTTTCAATAATGCTTCAGCAATCAATTTGTGAGTTTCACGATTTGACTGAATAATTTCAGCAGCTTTATTTCGTGCTTCATTCAATAACGAACGAACCTCTTCGTCGATTTCATAAGCTGTTTGTTCTGAAACTGATTTTTGAGGGCTTTGTGCTCCAAACATAGCATGATTACCCTCATATTGAACTGGGCCAAGCTTTTCACTCATACCGTATTCTGTAACCATTGCACGCGCCATTTGAGTCGCTTGTTCAAAGTCGTTTGAGGCTCCTGTAGTTTGGACATTAAAAATAATTTCTTCAGCTACACGTCCACCCATTAAGCCAGCCAATTGCTCTTTCATATCTTCTTTAGATAGAAGCATTTGGTCTTCCTTAGGAAGTGCAATCATATAACCACCTGCACGGCCACGTGGTACAATTGTAACCTTATGTACAACTCGTGCATTTGATAAAACCAATCCAACAATTGTATGTCCTGCTTCATGATAAGCAACCAATTCACGTTCTTTTTGAGATACTGTTTTATCCTTTTTAGATGGACCAGCGATAACACGATCTTCTGCTTCATCAATATCTGAAGCATCAATAACTGACTTGTTACGTCTAGCAGCAACCAATGCCGCTTCGTTCAGCACATTCTCTAAGTCAGCACCAACAAAACCTGGAGTTTGTTGAGCAACCAGTTTCAAATCAACATCATCAGCAAGAGGTTTATTCTTGGCATGAACTTTCAAGATTGCTTCACGACCCTTGACATCCGGACGGCCAACCAAGACTTTTCTATCAAAACGACCTGGACGAAGAAGGGCTGGATCAAGAACATCTGAACGGTTTGTCGCAGCGATGACGATAATACCTTCATTTCCTTCAAATCCATCCATTTCAATCAATAGTTGATTTAATGTTTGTTCACGTTCATCATTTCCTCCTCCAAGACCGACTCCACGTTGACGACCAACGGCATCGATTTCATCAATAAAAATGATAGCTGGTGCTGCTTTTTTTGCATCCTCAAAGAGAGAACGAACACGACTCGCTCCAACTCCGACAAACATTTCTACAAAGTCAGAACCTGAAATACTAAAGAAAGGAACTCCTGCCTCTCCAGCAACTGCTTTGGCAAGCAAAGTCTTACCAGTTCCTGGAGGTCCTTCTAAAAGAACTCCTGCTGGAATACGTGCACCAAGTTTGTAAACCGTTTTGGATCTTTTAGAAATTCAACAACTTCTACTAATTCTTGCTTTTCCTCCTCAGCTCCAGCAACATCTGAAAATCGTACTTTAATATCTTCCTTATTAGCCGCTTTAGCTTTGCTACGTCCAAAACTCATTGGATTACGACCATTATTTCCTCCCATATTCCCCATCATTGAGAATAGGAAGAAGAAGAGAATAGCAAATGGAACAATGGATACAAGAATGTTAATCCACATTCCACTTGAACTTTCATGTTTAATCGTTACTTCAGTTTTATGATCAGTAGCAAGTTTTTGTAGTTCAGATACCGATGTATCTGACGGAAGAATAATACTTGAAAATTTCTCTACAGTAGTAGCAGAAGGTGAGAAGAACTGAATCCCTGTTTTTTCTTTACTTGTTTTAGGAGCTTTATAAACACCAGAGACTTCGATAACACTGCCATTTGGTTGGTAGGTTAACTCTTTTACATTATCCTCAGTAATTTCTTTTACCAATTCTGTATAGTTAATTTGCTCACTTTTCCCCACAGCATTTCCTGTACTAAAATACTGATAACCTGTAACTAGGAAAAAAATAAGTAATAACCATAGAAAAGGATTTTTAATTAGACCATTATTTTGTTTTTTCATTAAAAAAATTCTTTCTAATTTGAATAAACTTCTTCTTTCAATACTCCAACATAGGAAGATTCCGATAATTTTCTTTGTAGTCCAAACCACATCCAACTACAAACTCATTTGGAATAGTAAAGCAAGTATAATCAGCTTCAATTTCTACAACTCGACCCTCTGGTTTATCCAATAAAGTCGCAATTTTAACAGAAGCTGCTTCTCTTACTTTAAACATATCTCTCAAACTCTTCAAAGTTTGACCTGTATCGATAATATCTTCTACAAATAGGATGTGTCTACCTTTAATATCTTGAGTTACATCTTGTTTGATATTAATCACACCACTACTTGCTGTTCCACCATGATAACTAGATACCATCATAAAGTCCATTTCAAGATGTGTATCAATATGTTTAATCAACTCTGCCATAAAAAGGAATAGATCCTTTTTAAAATTCCAACCAAAATAGGAGTTTTTCCTTCATAGTCTTTGGTTAATTGAGCACCAAGTTTTTTTAGCTGCTTCTGTAATTTCATCTTGTGAAACGAGGATTTTTAATATCGTTTTTCTAACATTTTTACCTATCTATTTTTCTATATAAAGTACAGTTTTCATTATATCATTTTTCGTGTTTTTACTCAAATCACCGGTCGCAATTCCTAAAATTGAAACTATTTTTACCAAATTGCTCAATAATCAGAGCAGATTTTCGTTTTTCTATAGGAATTTTTAAATCTATAAATAAGCGTCTTAATTTTTTTCTATGCCCGTTTTTGATAATAAAATCCCCTGATTTTCGATGACGAATATGAATTGATGTTTCCCGTGAAACAGGAATTTGTTGAACTGAATCTCCCTCTAAAGGAATTCCAAAAGGAAAATAAGTAACCTAGATAAGAAACTTGATTTAGATAGTGTAACACAAGTTCATTTTCCTTTTCATCAGCCTGAGGACTGATTTTACATATACGAAATTGTTGATACTCTTTTATTAATTCATAGCCATTTTTCAGTGGATGATGATACTGACTTTTATTGGCTAATATCTGTCGAACCTCTTCAAACTGAGCTTTTGTAAGATTCAAATCTGGAAAACGACTGATATAGTTTTGAAGTAAAACCTTTTGTGTAGACTGAGAAAAAGTAAAGAGTTGCTCTAAGTCCTCCACATCAACATCTTTTTGATAATTCAGATATTGCCAACTCATAGTATCTAACTTCATTACCTAAATCTAAAATAGCATCTCTAAAGCAGGGATTTTCCTTTCTCTAGCTCTGGTAAATAAAGATTTCTCGTTCGATTTCGAAAAGTAATTATTTTTCATTATTTGGTTTTATCATCAAAATGAAAAATTGGTGGAAAATCTTTTTATGAAAAGTGTAGTAAAGGACGGATAATTTCAATGTCCCCTATTAATTGCTTTTCTTTAATTCCTGATAAATACCGTAATCGACTACCCTCGAATCAAACGCATAAAAATCGTCTCAACCTGATCATCTGCATGGTGTGCCGTAACCAAAGCTGTTGCTCCAGTTTCTTCCATAACCTCTTTGAAAAATTCATAACGAAAAATTTCTAGCACGCGCTTCTGAAAAACTCTCCGAAAAAAAGTTAGTGATATAAATAGGAAGTCCAGCTTCAGCAGCTAACTTCCTTAATTCCTTTTCTTCCCAATCTGATTCTATTCTCTGCTTATGATTAACATGAGCTAGATATCAGTTCAATTTCCCTAACTCTTTTTTTATACGTAGATAATACCTGAAATAGAAAACATAGAATCTAATCCCACCAGAAAGAGCTAACACCACCTTTAGTATGTTTTGTTAAAATATCCTCTCTTGAGAAAAATGATTTAAAAAAATCCTGTTCCCTCATTTTAGAACCTCATAAACATCCTTAGCTATCTTTAGAAATCGTATCATAATCAGAATTCTTAGTGAAAAATAGAAAGAATAAATGGAGAATCTGTAGACAACTATGCCCGTATCATGCTTTAAATTCATCTGCATCACCCAATTTTTATGAGCTACCTTCACAGAAACACCTTTTAGGAATTCGCTCATTATCAAAAATCTGTTTTTAGTCAAAGACTCTAAATACAAATCCATTTTGATTATAAATAGCTTCCATAACCTTCCCAGCCATCTTTAGAAGAAATCAATTTTTCTTTTGGATCCCAATCATCTCCCATAATAGCAGACATCTTGGATTTGAAAATGTAGCATCAGATTTGGTTTGAAATGTAATATCCCAATATATTATGAGCTACATTATCAGATTCTTTTGATACTTTTCGTAATTAAATCCTTTTAGAGAATATTCTTTATTATCCTCTTTTTTTAGGGAAGACTACCACTTCCCTCTGGTTTATAAGAACCTGGAAAATCATTGACTGCAGATACGTATTTTTACAGTCGTATCTAACTGATAAAATACCCCTCATTTATTTTTTTCTTGCGTATAATAAAGATAAGGTAGTTTTCAAAACACTAGCTGCATACATCTTTTTCATCTTGATTGATACCAGCTTCTTTTCCAGTAGTCAGTTGCTTTAACATAAATAGAGAAAGAATCTTTCTGATATTTTTTTCAGATAATATTTCTTGAACTTTACTCATCCGATTATCTTCTTCAGAAGTTGATTCCTTTATCTACCCATCCAGCCTGATCAATATGTAGAAATTCTCTTCCTTCTACAAACATGGTCTTGTCAATTGATACTTGCGAATAAGCTGATAAAGGATGATTTCACTTCTTTTTAAATCATAAGGACTATTGTACAGTTTAAAATCAGATTCTAACCATACTTTTTTTATTGTTGGAGTTACCTCTGACTGATCATATAAAAAAATCGTTTGTCTGCAGCAATAAATTGATGATTTGGATAACTTTAAATACTGGAATTCCTTGTTTATTTAAACGCCACTCAGTTATTTGAAAAACTTGTTTTTTTGGAGTCAATTTTCCAGATTCTACTACTAAATCTTCATTCGCATAAACAGGAACTTTCTCCATAAACCATGGGAGAACTTTAATTTTTTTCTCTAAAATAAATACCAAAAGTCAGATTGTGAAAGGTAATAAATTTCTTTTCGAAGTATAGACGACTTCTTTTTTTCTGTGCTAACGACTTTTGAAATGGTCAAAAAAACTCGGTAGCAACAAAAATAATTAAGAATTTACGCATTCTTCCTTTCCTTTTCTTCTTGTAAACGCAATAATTGATTTTTTTATCAGCTAACTCTTCTAGCTTTTTTTCATCCGATAGACTCAAAAATTGCTCAATTACGTCTAATAAATTTTTCCATTTTCATCACCTTGGAAGCAAGTCAGGAATCGTATAAACAGCTTCCCGGTTCTTAGAATAATAGTACTTCGCTCGTGTATATTTGGCAGCATAATCCTCGTCTTTCAACTTGGTAGCAAATGCTGTCTCCTTATCCTTTTCATCACTCAAGGTTTGATACTGAGTTTGCAAGTCTGATAACTGTTGACGTCTTTGGAGTAATTGGTGATAACTTTGAGCAAGATTATAAGTTGGTAAAATGAACAATAAAATCATCAAAAATAAGAACCCAACCCATGAAAACGATTTACGTTTTTTTGTCGTTCCTTCATCAGATAGCGACGACGTTGATGTTCATTTTTGAATAAAAAGAATTATTCAATTGTACGATATTTTTTTAGACATTTTTCTTCTACCCGTGTTTCACTGATAATTTCATACATGCCTGCTGCATCTTCTTTTTTTGTACTATCTTTCATCTCTAGTACTTTTACAAGTAGCAACTTATTTGCCAAAAGCGAATTTCAACTTGGTCATTAACTTTCAAATCCGTTGAACTTTTTGGCCAAGATTCCATTCACCTTGATTCTACCTTTATCTGCTACTTCTTTTGCGACTGTACGACGCTTGATAATTCGTGATACTTTTTAAATATTTGTCTAATCTCATCTTTTATTACCTCAAATTATTATTGTACCATTTTTTTATCTATTTTATAGAAGAAAAAAATGTTAAAATGGGAATTGCTTCTTTCGACTCTTTTTATCTCTAATAAACTTTCTCCAAAAAAATCAGCAGACCTTCTAAAATTTCATAATCCTTTCTTGTTTCGGACATCAAATACAACTTCCATTAATCCCTTATTCTCAGCTATAGCTGCTTTTTAAGTTCGTTGCGGATAAAGCTTTAAAAATAATCTTGAGCCAAGAACAGTCGTTGAGTGACTTTTTTCAAATTGAACTGTAATCTTATTTTCTTTTTCTTTCCACACGTTCTACAAAGACCTTGTCCAAAATATGACTTTGACCAAACCAATCTCTAAAAAGATAGGCTACCACGTCTGGATATTCTCCAAAGCGGTCCATTAACTCTTCTTGTAACTCTTCATAATTGACACGATTGTCAATTTGACGAATTTTCTTGTAAATTTCAATCTTATGTCGTTGATCAGAAATATAAGTATCAGGAAGATAAGCATCAATTTGCAAAATCAACTCAGCATTTCCCTTTGGTTCTTGTTTAGTTACCCATTACCATTTCGTTTAGCAATAGCTTCCTCTAATAACTGCGAATACAATTCAAAACCAACAGAATCAATGAAACCAGACTGGGATTTTCCTAAGAGATTTCCTGCTCCACGAATCGAAAGATCTCGCATCGCAATCTTAAATCCTGAGCCCAATTCTGTAAATCCTTTAATCGCTTCTAATCTCTTTTCAGAGACTTCACTGATTGATTTTTCTGGACGATACATGAGATAGGCATAAGCAATACGATTACTACGACCGACTCTTCCTCTTAACTGATACAAGGTTGACAAGCCCATATGGTCCGCATTTTCAATAAATAAAGTATTGGCATTTGGAATGTCCACCCCTGTCTCAATAATGGTAGTCGTCACCAAAATATCATACTGACCTTCAATGAAATCCAGTAGAGTATTTTCTAACTGAATCTCACTCATTTGCCCATGAACATAACCAATCGAAGCCTCTGGAATCAACTCCTGTAATTCTGAAACCTTCTGGTCAATCGTGTCAACTTTGTTGTAAAGATAGTAAACTTGACCTCCACGCTCCATTTCACGCAAGACAGCATCACGAATGACACTATCATTCTTTTTCCAAAACATAGGTTTGAACAGGATAGCGATTAGTCGGAGGAGTTTCAATAACAGACAAATCTCTGATTCCCAGCATAGACATGTGAAGGGTACGAGGAATTGGCGTTGCTGTCAAGGTTAGGACATCTACTTGTTTTTTCAGTTCTTTCAAAGGTTTCCTTATGCTTGACACCAAATCGTTGTTCCTCATCAATAATCATCAAGCCCAAATCAGAAAACACAACATCTTTTGACAAAACACGATGGGTTCCAATCAAAATATCAACTTGACCGTTTTTCAATTTTTCAAGTGTTTCAGTCTGCTCTTTTTTACTTCTAAAGCGACTCAACACATCAATATTAACTGCAAAATTTTGGAATCGTTCCTTAAAATTCGTATAGTGCTGTTGCGCTAAAACCGTCGTCGGAACTAGAACGACAACCTGTTTGTGATCATTGACTGCCTTAAAGGCTGCACGCATAGCAACTTCAGTCTTTCCAAAACCAACATCCCCAACTAAAAGTCGATCCATTGGCTGAGAAGCCTGCATATCTCTCTTGATTTCCTCAACACTACGAAGTTGATCATCCGTTTCAACATAAGGGAAGGCATCATCAAAAGCATGTTGATCTTCATCATCAGCTGAGAAAGCAAAACCCTTCAACTGACTGCGTTCAGAATAAAGTTTGATTAAATCGTCAGCTATATCCTCTACCTGGTTCTTAACTTTTTGCTTGGCCTTTTTAAAATGACCGTCATTTAATTTATTGAGTTTTAGGAGCTTTCCCATCACTTGAAACATATTTAGACAGTAGATGAATCTGTTCTACTGGGATGGAGATTTGATCCCCATTTTGATACTGAACACTGACATAATCACGGTGAATCCCTTTGATTTCAATGGTTTCAATTCCTAGATATTGACCAATTCCATGAATATGATGGACAACGTAATCTCCTTTTTCAAGTCCATTGTAATCTTTTAATCTCTCTGCGTTTGAAACATGTTGTCTTCGAAAACGACGTTTCAATTTCTTTTGAAAAATCTCATGTTCAGTAATCAATAAAATCTTTTCATCTACAAAATGAAAACCATGTCTGAGATTACCCTCAATTAAGTTTACAGATTCTTTACAGATACTTGACTTATCTCTGGAATCCAATTTAATCTGGTATTCCTCTAAAACATCCTCCAATGTTTTACTTCCCATTGAATTGCTAGACTGCAGGATAATAGTGTAATCCATTTTTTTGTATCGCTCAATTTCTTCTTTTAGAAAAGAAAATTGATTGAAAAACTCCTGCATAGGGATATTGATTAAATTGATAAATTTGGTCAAACTTGAGATTTCCTAAACCCCTTTTGCAGATTAGAGAAAAAGGTAACTGGACTCTGTTTTTTATAGATTTGCTCTGTATCAGCAAAATACTGCATCTCAGAAAATGCTTTACTATTCTGTAATTCTTCTGTAAAAGTATTGCGCTAATTCTCTTTCAAAGACTTCATACTGATTCATCAATTTTTGATAATCATCAAAGAATATTGGTATATCTTTTTCAATATAATCAAAGACAGTCCATGTCTTGTCATAACACAAAGATAAAAAAACTTTCCGAGAATCTAGAATGAATTTGTTTTTTTGATGAAAACTTGAAAAGAAATTTCTTCTAAGTATGATTTTAAAATAGGTGATAACGTCTTTTGAAATTTGTTTTTTTCTAAAAGCTGACTGACCTCGTTGATAATCCTTTTTCTCTCAAAAAGCATATCACTAGCTGGAAAGATAGTGAGTTCTGTCTGATTTTTCTTTCGATAATTGTGTTTCGACTTCAAAATGACCTGATACCATCAATTTCATCACCAAAAAACTCAATTCGGCAAGGTTCTAACTGGGATATTTCAAAAATATCTAAAATATCTCCTCGCAGACTAAATTCTCCTTGAGTTTGTACTTGTGTAACTTTTTCGATAGCCTATTTCCTTTTAACTGATGGATAAGCGCGTGTTGGTCATATTCTTCACCAACTGAGATTTTTTTACAATACTATCTTTTGAAATACATTGGGAGACGGTAAAAATCAATCGACTTGCTGCGATATTACAAACTAAAATCCCTTTCTTAGATGAATCAGTCAAAAAACGCAAGGCTTCAACCCGTGAAATGATTTTTTCTTGTGAAGACATCAAAAACTCGACCATAGGGGAGTCATCTACCAAAAATGGATAGACAAGTTCCTCACCCAAGATAGAGATAAGATCACTAACAAGTCCTTCTGCTTCTCCATAAGTTGACGTCAATAACACAATCTTATCTTCTTTTTTCTAAACTACTTGCAATTGCAAGAGCCTTTTAGTAGACGTTGATAAACCAAGTATTAGTTGTCTTTTTCTTATCTGTCAGATTTTGATGCCATTTTTTTGATCTGATCATTTTCTGAGAATAAATCTAATAAGGTCACCATTTATCCGTTATACCTCTGCATTGTTTTTTCTCAAAATTTTTTCTCTTGTAAATAGTAGTTTACAGAATCGTCAACTTTGTCAATAGACTGTAAAAATACCAATATAATCATCCTTGTCAAACTTACTCAAAACATGGTTAACAACTGACATGCCATTTTTTTAGGTCTTCCGATTCCAATCTTAACACGATTAAAGACCTGAGTTCCAATATGTTGAATAATAGACTTGATACCATTATGACCACCTGCTGAGCCCTTTTGCTCTTAAACGAATCTTTCCCAACTTCCATGTCAAGGTCGTCGTAAATGATGAGTAAATCTTCAATATCCAAACCATAATAAGTCAATAAAGCATGAACCGCTTTTCCACTTTCATTCATAAAGGTCGTTGGTTTGACAAGATAAATTTTTTCGCCATTAAGAAAAAAAGATGCTAGGTCAGCTTGAAATATCTTATCATGTGTAAAAAGTGACATTTCTGTTTTCTTTCGCTAGTTGGTCAATCAACATAAAACCAACATTGTGTTTTGTTTCAAAAATATTTATCCCTGGATTTCCCTAATCCTACAAGTAATTTGGTCATTTATTTTTTTCCTTTCAAAAAGCCAAAAGGGTTGGAATTTTTTTCCAACCTAATTGACACTATTTATTAAATTTTTTAGACATTAAAGCGGAATTCCATGATATCGCCATCTTGAACGATATATTCTTTTCCTTCTTCACGCAAGCGTCCAGCTTCTTTTACGGCCTTTCAGATCCGTATTTCACTAGATCCTCATATGACATGGTTACTGCACGAATAAAGCCTTTTTCAAAGTCTGAGTGGATAATACCAGCTGCTTGAGGAGCCTTCATACCACGTTTGAAGGTCCAAGCGCGAACTTCTTTTTCACCAGCTGTGAAGTAAGTTCCCAGTCCAAGCAAGTGGTAAGCTGCACGAGTCAACTTGTCAACGCCTGATTCTGTCAATCCAAGTGCTTCAAGAAACTCTTGCTTATCTTCATCATCTAACTCAGAAATTTCTTCCTCAGCACGCGCAGAAATAACGACCACTTCAGCATTTTCTGTCGCTGCGAATTCACGAATTTGTTTAACATAATCGATAGAGTCAGGATCTGAAACCACATCCTCGTCCACATTCGCTACATAAAGAACTGGTTTAGTCGTCAACAGGAAGAGACCTTTGACAACTTTTTGTTCTTCATCTGTAAACTCGATTGTACGAGCTGATTTTCCATCTTCAAGGACTGGTTTAATCTTTTGAAGAACATTAAATTCTGCTACAGATTCTTTATCTTTTTGCGTACGTGCCATCTTTTCTACACGCGCATAGCGTTTATTGACTGATTCTAAGTCAGCAAGAATCAATTCTAGGTTAATGGTGTCAATATCTGCAAGTGGATCCACAAAGGCATCTTCACGTCCTTGCTCACGCATAACATTTTCATCATCAAAAGCACGAACTACGTGAACAATCGCATCTACTTCACGGATATTGGCCAAGAATTTATTCCCTAGCCCTTCTCCTTTTGAAGCTCCTTTTACAATCCCTGCAATATCTGTAAATTCAAATGTTGTTGGAACTGTCTTTTTAGGAGTAATCATTTCAGTCAGTTTTTTTGTAGGCGTTCATCTGGAACTTCTACCATTCCAACGTTTGGATCAATCGTCGCAAATGGGTAGTTTGCTGCCTCTGCTCCTGCTTTTGTAATTGCATTAAATAGTGTTGATTTACCAACGTTTGGCAAACCAACGATACCTGCTGTTAAAGCCATATTTTCTCATTCTCCGTTTTCATTTCAATCCCTAATATTATAACACAAAAAGGGAAAACTTGCTAACCCTCTAACTAAGGGTTTATCAGTCAATAATTTTATTCATTTTTTTCGATCAAAATCATAGCGTCCCCATCATGACAACATGGTCACAATTACTGCATTTTATTTTGATATCTGCCCCTACACGTGTAATTTCCCAACGATTTGCTTTTTTACCTGTTGACTTGATAGTACAAGCATGTGGTTTTTTCATCTCAACAAAATTTCCAACTTGATACATACTACTCTCCTTTTCTTTTTCGATTATATCATAAAAGAGGCGAGCTAGGCTCAACCTCTTTCACTTAATTTGTACGAACTGGTGTAATGAGCTGCATGAAGTCCTCATCAGTGTCTGCTGGCACAAGAGTAAATGGACGAACAGCTGAGATAAGCTAATTGTCACCTTTTCGCTATTTAAAGCCTTGAGTGAATCAATCAAGTAAGTTGGGTTGAAACTAATAGTCAAATCTTCACCAGTAACCTGATCAGTATCGATTTCTTCGTTTACTTTACCAACTTCTGGAGAGTGAACATGGGCGCTAACAATCCCATCTTTAATTTCAAGTTTCACAGTACCATTTTGAGTAGCACTTGATAAAAGACGAGCACGTTCCATTGACTGGCGTAAGTTTATAACATCAAAAGTAATAGTAGTATTAAAGTCTGTTGGAATCAAACGATCTGTATCAGGGTAGTTTCCTTCTAGGAGACGAGTGTAGAAGCTAATATTTTCGCTTCTAAAGAGGATTTGGTTATTAGCAAAGAAAATCTCTACAGTTTCGATATCATCTGTAAATACCGCTGAAAATTCGCGTAGAGAACGGCTAGGAATGACAACATCAAAATCATCACTATTTTTCTCAAGCGTTAATTTTTTCTGGCTTAAGCGATGAGAGTCTGTTGCCACTGTTTTTAGCTCCTTATGTTGACTCAATACAAAATGAACACCTGTTAAAATTGGACGACTTTCTTGTGTACTTGCAGCAAATGCTGTTTCATTGATAATTTTCTTGAGTAATTTTGTTTCAAGAATTAAAGGAGTGCTTGCTGAAATTTCTTGAATTCGTGGATATTGTTCGCTATCTTTTCCTTTTAAGGTAATTTCTGATTTGCCACTTGTTAAAACAATTTGATTTTGTTCAATTTCTTTAAAATCAAGAATTACATCAGGTAGACTAGATACCACATTGATAAAGAAAGAAGCTTCAAGAAGGATCGAACCTAAAGAAGTAATTAACAAACCAGCATCTTCATTTTTTTGAGAAATAAAATTTTCAATTGAAATTTGACCATTTGAACCAATTAAAGTAACACCTTCATTGGTTACGTCAATTTTTACAGTTGATAAAATAGGAATAGCATTTTTAGAACTAATAGCTCTCTTAGTAGTATTTAATGCTTGTAGAAATAAATTTTTATTAATTGAAAAATGAATCATGGATTCTCCTTTATTTATTTTTTTAGTATTAGAAGGATAATAGTAATAATAGAGTCTGTGAAATCTGTGGAAAAACAGACTTTAAAACAAGTCATATCAAGTTTTTTTGGCTTGTTTTAAAAAAATGTGGATAAAAAAAGATAAAAAAAGCAAAAAGTTATCCACAAGTTATTTAATTTTCTTTTTGATTGATTCAATTTCTAAACGTAAATTATCGTCTTCATCAATCAAAGATTTAATTTTTGCATGGGCATGAATGACTGTTGTATGGTCTTTTCCACCAAATTCCTTCCCAATTTTTGGAAGACTATTATCTGTTAGTTCTCTAGATAAATACATGGCTACTTGACGGGCTAAACACAATATTTTGAAGGCGTCTGCTTCCCTTCATTTCTTTGATACTGACACCATAAAAGTTACCAACTTCATTTTGGATTTTGTCAATTGGGATGACGAGCATTTGGCTAACATCTTGTTTGCGAGCTCTAATAGCTTCTGCAGCAATATCAATAGTGATATCCTTGATTTTTTTTACTCTGGCAATTAAAGTGATGTCGTTGATAGCTCCTTCAAGATCTCGAACATTTGAATCAAATTGCCCAGCTAGGTATTCTAGAGTATCACTTTGGAAATTGTAGTCCAAATGTTCTGTTTTGCTTTGTAAAATAGCAATACGTGTCTCGAAGTCAGGTGGTGTGATGTTTTGCGTCAAGCCCCAACTAAAGCGCGTGACAAGCCTTTCTTCAAGCCCTTCTAGATGTTTTGGACTTCGATCACTGGTTAGGACAATTTGTTTTTTTGCTTGTCATGAAGAGCATTAAAAGGTATTGAAAAAAATTCTTCTTGAGTTGCAACTTTTTTTCCACTGAGCGATTGGATATCATCAATCACAAAAGATCAAGACTACGGTAGGTCTTTTTAAACTTTTTCCATTTCCCCAAGTCTTAGGTGATCAAGAAAGTCATTAATAAAAGCTTTCAGCAGGGATATATTTAACACGCGCATCAGGAATGTTTTTTAGAATTTCATTTCCAATAGCGTTTAATAAGTGAGTCTTTCCAAGCCCAGGTCCTCCATAGATAAAAAGAGGATTATAGGTCAGAGCCAAATCTTCAGAGACAGCCAAGGCGGCTGATACTGCCCAAACATTTCCATCCCCTTGGATAAAATTATCAAAGGTATACTTTTCTTTTAATCCAGTATCCGAATAAGGAATAGATGCTAACTTTGGACTATAGTCATAAAGAGTTGAATTTGTAGCTTCTTCAACTTGTGAGATAGTCGTATCTTGAGGTTTGGTGAAAATATAGTGGGGAGTTATTTCAGCATCATAAATTTCAAAACCAGCTACTACAATAATATCTTTTAGTTGTTTTTCCCAGACCATTTCCATTTCAGATCGTGGTAAAAATATAGTGGCAACATTTTCCTCTACCTTGATGAGTTCAGCTTGAATAGCATAGAAATCATACATGGATCGAGTCAGTCTTTCTTGAGCAAATTCTAATATACGATTCCAAAATTGTTTTTCTTTCAATCCATTCTCCTCCTTTACTATTTAAAAAGTTTAATACTAGACTTATTTTTACCATAGATAGTAAGAATTTTTCCACAAGCTGTGAAAAAAATAATCCACAATGTTATCAAGTTTTATCCACAGGTTGGGGATAAAATCAGAAAACTATTGATTTATTAAGCTTTTTTTATTGAAAAAAATAGTGGATAACCTTGTGAGATAAAAATAAAAAGAACAGCCTTATTTCAGGCTGTTGATAATTCTACTGTATTCTTCTTGATTTGAAAAAGAAATAATGATTTTTTTCCACTATCTTTTTTTAGACAGTTTTGATTTCTACATCTAATCCGAGTAGTTTTTTTAACTGTTCTTCTTCATTTTGTATGAAATGATCATTTTTTTGCAGTTTCTTTTTGTTTTTTTCTCTGTCAGAAGAGCTTCTAACTTCCTTACAGAAATGTCTTCCTCTATAATTCGTTGAAAGAAATAGTCTTGTTGTTCCTTATTCAAAGCCCAACTAGAGAACGCGCATGGGCTTGTGATAGTTTGCCATTTTTCTACTTCTGAGAGGATCTGTTCTGGCAAGGAAAGCAAAGCGAATAGAGTTGCTGATATAAGGACGAGACTTGCCCATTTTATCTGCAATTTCAGCATGGGTAAATCCTTTCTCTACAAGAGATTCATAGGCGCGTGCTTCTTCTATTGGATTTAAATTTTTCTCTTTGTAAATTTTTTCAATGATGGACTGGACCATCATCTCTTGGTCTGAAAGCTGTTTAACAACAGCTGGGATAGACGTTAGACCAGCTAAAAGTGAAGCTCGATAGCGTCTCTCTCCTGCAAGGATTTCATAACCAATAACAGGAGATTGACGAACAATAATCGGTTGAATGACCCCATTTTCTTTGATAGACTGTGCTAGTTCATGTAGTTTTTTTCTCCATCAAATTCTTTTTCGAGGTTGATAGGGATTTTTTTGTATATCCGTGATAGAAATCATTTCAAATTTTTTTCCATGATTCTACACTAACACATCTTTTTCTCTTATGTAAAGCTTTTCTTTACATAGATGTCAATTAAGATTCTAAATCACCTGAACTCTTGTCAAGTTTAATAGATGTAGTTTCTTCTTTACCGTTACGATAGTAAGTTATCTTTAATGGTGTCTCCGATAGAATGATTGTAAAGAGCACTTTGTAAGTCTGTTGATGAAGCAATCTCTTTGTCATCTACTTTTTGTAATAACATCGTATTTTTTTCAAGGTGACCATTGGCAGGCATATTACTTTGCACAGAACGAACAACTACACCAGATGTTACACTGCTTGGAATATTCAGTCTTCTAATATCACTTGTATTAATATTTGAGAGATTGACCATTTGGATGCCCCAAAGCTGGACGAGTCACTTTTTCCGTTCTTTTCTAACTGTTCAATAATATTGATAGCATCATTTGCAGGAATTGCGAAACCAAGTCCTTCTACAGATGTTCCTCCATTTGTGGCAATTTTACTTGAGGTAATTCCGATAACCTGTCCTTGAATATTGATTAGTGGGCCACCAGAGTTACCTGGGTTAATAGCAGTATCAGTTTGGATGGCTTTTGTAGAAATGGCTTGTCCATCTTCAGATTTTAAAGATACATTTCGATTGAGACTAGATACGATACCTTGAGTGACAGTATTTGCATATTCAGAACCTAACGGGCTACCAATGGCAATAGCAGTTTCTCCTACGGTTAACTTGCTAGAATCACCAAACTCAGCTACTGTTGTCACTTTTTCTGAAGAGATTTTGACGACAGCAATATCAGAGAAAGTGTCAGCTCCGACGATTTCTCCAGGTACTTTAGTTCCATCTGACAAACGAATATCTACTTTGCTGGCACCATTTATAACGTGATTGTTGGTGACAATGTAAGCTTCTTTATCATTCTTTTTATAAATAACCCCAGATCCTTCACTAGAGATTTGCTGAGAATCTGTATCAGTCTCATCATTGCCAAATACGCTATTTTGTCTGTTTGCTGAATAAGTAATAACAGAAACAACAGCATCTTTTACTTTATTAACAGCCTGAGTTGTTGAATTTTCGTTCTTATAGGCAGTTTGTGTAATAGTACTATTGTTGTTAGAGTTACTTACACCACTTTTTTGAGTTAGTTGAGTTATTGAAAAACTACCCAAGGCTCCACTAAAAAAGCTAATGACGATAACGACTAATAATTGAAACCATTTTTTTGTAAAAATGTTTTTTTAGATGTTTCATATTTGCCTCCATATGTTTGAAATTACTGAAAGTATAAACTGACTAGCTTAATTATAACTTAAAACACAAAAAGTTTTTTTCACAGATTGTGGATAACTTTTCAAAAAATCTGTGGTTTTCTCGGCTAAAAATTAACCTTTTTATTTTTGTGAATAAGATGTGAAAAAAATAGAGAATATGTTAGAATAGAGTCATGAAAATTAAAGTTGTAACAGTTGGGAAACTGAAAGAAAAAGTATTTAAAAAGATGGTATTGCAGAGTATTCAAAACGAATTTCTCGATTTGCTAAGCTTGAAATGATTGAACTAGCAGATGAAAAAACACCAGATAGGGCCAGCGAATCAGAAAATCAAAAGATTTTAGAAATAGAAGGTCAGAGAATTTTATCAAAAGTTGGTGACCGTGATTTCGTTATTGTGTTAGCTATTGAAGGGAAAAACCTTTCTCCTCAGAAGAATTTAGTAAGCAGTTAGAAGAAGCTTCTATAAAAGGATTTTCTACTCTTACCTTTTATTATTGGAGGGAGTCTGGGGATTAGTCATCAGGATGTAAAAAGAGAGCCAATCTTTCTGTTAGTTTTTGGACTCTTAACCTTGCCCCATCAGTTAATGAGACTAGTCCTTGTTGAACAAATCTATCGGGCTTTTACGATTCAGCAGGGATCACCCTATCATAAATAGAAAATTGACTTTTAATTGAATTTTTGGTAGAATAATTGTGTTAGGTCTCATAGCTCAGCTGGATAGAGCATTCGCCTTCTAAGCGAACGGTCGCAGGTTCGAATCCTGCTGGGATCAATATAGTAGCAAAAGCTGGGAATTTTTCCCGGCTTTTTTTCTTAAAAAAAGTACACTTTGGGGAGAAAAAAATGACAGTTGAGAGAATTTTTATCTAAAACGAAATTCCATTTTGTATAATAGTTTTTTTGTAAGTTAGCTTACAAGAAAAAACATTTTGAGGAGATTTTATTATGAAAAACACAGTTAAATTGGAACAGTTTGTAGCCTTGAAGGAAAAAAAGACTTGCAAAAAGATTCAAAGGTGGGGAGATGAGGAGAATCAGATACAAATGCTTTCATTAATTTTCTCTTAAAAAGAAGATAAAGGAGTAGCAGAATGAATTTTTTTCTTTGAGTAGTAGATTTTATATTATATTTTTTTATTATTAGTCACAGTTACAGTTTAATTTGTAAAAGGTCAAAATAAAATAGAAAAAGGAACTATACGTTTTTTGGTGCTTATACATTACTAGTAGAAATAGTACTTTGAACTTTCCCTTTTATCTTCTAAATTTAGATGGGTTTAGGGATTGCAACATTTTTTTATTTCCTTTGAGCTTATATTCCTATTTTCGATGGATTAAACAGTATGAGAGGGATAGAGGACTATTCCTAAGTTTACTACTATCTCTTTTATATGAGAGCACTCATACCTTTTCTGTCCGTAACTTTCTCCTCTATAACAGGAGACAATTTTGTTTTACAATATCATGACCCATTCTTTTTTTCGTTGTAACGGTGTTGACTTATGTTGTTATCGTAAACAAATCATTCATTATTTCCATTTGAACTAAACTATTTTTGACAAAGGACTACCTCTATCCTTTCTTGAAAAAAAGTATTTTTTTGCTTTACTACTGCTACATATTGTATCTTTCGTTTCAGATATAGTAAGTACGATTAAACATTTGAATAGTTTTGGAAGTATTTTGTCATCTATTGTCTTTATTTCTCTCCTTTTGACCTTCTTTGCAATGAATTCGCATAAAGAACAAATGGAGAAAAGAGATTGCTTTGAAGCAGAAGAAATTTGAACAGAAACATTTACAGAATTATACAGATGAAATTGTTGGTCTGTATAATGAAATCCGTGGTTTTCGACATGATTATGCTGGAATGCTTGTCAGCATGCAGATGGCAATTGACAGTGGTGATTTACAGGAAATTGACAGAGTTTACAATGAAGTTTTGGTCAAAGCCAATCACAAACTGCGTTCAGATAAGTACACTTACTTTGATTTGAACAACATAGAAGATTCAGCTTTACGAAGTTTGGTTGCTCAGTCAATTGTCTATGCTCGAAATAATGGTGTAGAGTTTACACTGGAAGTAAAAGATACGATTACCAAGCTCCCAATTGAACTATTGGATTTGGTTCGTATCATGAGTGTTTTATTGAACAATGCTGTCGAAGGATCGGCTGATAGCTATAAAAAAAGCAGATGGAAGTAGCAGTTATTAAGCTGGAAACTGAAACAGTTATTGTGATTCAGAATTCATGTAAAATGACGATGACTCCTTCAGGAGATCTATTTGCTTTAGGATTCTCCACTAAGGGAAGAAATCGCGGGGTAGGATTAAATAATGTGAAAGAACTATTAGATAAGTACAACAACATTATTTTTAGAAACAGAGATGGAAGGCAGTACATTTAGACAAATCATTAGATTTAAGAGGAATTTGAATGAAAGTTTTAATTTTTAGAAGATGTTATTGAACATCAAGTGAGACTAGAGAGAATATTGGATGAAATTTCGAAAGAATCGAATATTCCAATATCATACAAGACAACAGGGAAAAGTTCGTGAATTTGAAGAATACATTGAAAAATGATGAAGTAAACCAGCTTTATTTTCTAGATATCGATATTCATGGAATTGAGAAAAAGGGATTTGAAGTTGCTCAGCTCATTCGTCATTACAATCCTTACGCTATTATCGTCTTTATCACCAGTCGATCAGAGTTTGCGACTCTAACCTATAAATACCAGGTATCAGCCCTTAGATTTTTGTTGATAAGGATATCAATGATGAGTATGTTTAAGAAGAGAATTGAGCAAAAATATCTTCTACACGAAGAGTATGTTACTTGAAAATGAAGATGTGGTAGATTATTTTTGACTACAATTACAAAGGGAAATGATTTAAAAATTCCTTACCATGATATTTCTGTATATTGAAACGACAGGAGTCTCTCATAAATTGCGCATTATTGGTAAGAATTTTTGCCAAAAGAGTTCTATGGTACCATGACAGATATTCAGGAAAAGGACAAACATACTCAGCGATTTTTATTCTCCTCATAAGTCATTTTTTTGGTAAATATAGGCAATATCAGAGAAATTGATCGAAAAGAATCTAGAAATTGTTTTCTATGAAGACCATCGCTGTCCTATTTCAAGGTTAAAAAAATTAGAAAAATTGAAAAGATATTTCTAGAGAAAAATCTCAAAAAGTGATTGACAATTAGTAAGAAATTGATATAATGGTTATATCTGCTACAGATAGAAGGTCCGTTGGTCAAGGGGTTAAGACACCGCCTTTTTCACGGCGGTAACACGGGTTCGAATCCCGTACGGACTATTTTATCCGCCATAGCTCAGTTGGTAGTAGCGCATGACTGTTAATCATGATGTCGTAGGTTCGAGTCCTACTGGCGGAGTATAGATAAAAAGGGAACACAACTGTGTTCCTCTTTTTGTATCAATTTGTATCACCAAGCATCTTCATAAGGAAGTCTGTTATTTCTTGAGGACTTTCTTTTTTTCCATGTGCAATCCAAGTTTGGCAGACACCAAAAAAAGTGCGTGAGTTAGATAGATGCTACTGTATTCTAATTCAGTGGTATTGAGATTCAGTTGCATAAATCGCTTTTTGTAAATCTGTACTGAGCATGATATGAAGTTTATTTCGTAAGAAATTTTTGGATTTCTTTTGGTCCCATTTTTCAGAAAGAAGAGCAGCCAGAAGTGGTTCTGACTCTAGATATTCAAAGACTTCTAAAATAGCATCTCTTTTGTGATGAGCATGTTTTTTTGAAAAAAATATTCAAATGTATGGAAATAGCTTTGCTTTTGATAGTGCTCAATCATATCATACTTATCCTTATAGTGAGTATAGAAGCTGGAACGACTAATTCCGGCTTTTTTTCTGCTAACTTGACAGTAGAAATTTGATCAAATGGCTGTTCCATCAGTAGTTGTACCATAGCATTTTTCAATAGTTCGCTTTGTTTTTTTAAGCGTTTGTTACTTTCTTGCATATTTCCTCCTTGTAAACAAATTAGACTATATGTCTAAAAAAATAGATTTTTTTATCTTGTAATTTAGATTTTTTTAATGTATAATCTATTATATCAAAATTTTTAGACAATATGTTTTAAAAAAAGGAGAAACTATGTTTAAAGAATGGAAAGCAATTTTTAAAAAACCAACCTTTATTATTGTCATGATAGGGATTTCTCTTATTCCAGCTCTGTACAATATCATATTTTTGTCATCAATGTGGGATCCATATGGGCAATTGTCTGACTTACCTGTGGCAGTTGTCAATAATGATAAAGAGGCTTCCTATAATGGTAATAGCATGTCTATAGGAAAAGACATGGTGTCCAATTTAAAAGAAAATAAAACCTTGGATTTTCATTTTGTAGATGAAGAGGAAGGTAAGAAGGGATTGGAAGATGGCGATTACTATATGGTAGTGACTTTACCAAGTGATTTATCTGAAAAAGCAGCTTCTATTTTAACGGATCATCCAGAGCAAATGCAAATCGATTATCAGACTTCAAGTGGTCATAGTTTTATTGCCAGCAAGATGAGCGATTCTGCGATGACACAATTAAAGCAGAATGTTTCTACCAATGTAACCGAGACCTATACTAAAAGCTTTATTTAACAAAGATGGTCGATTTAAAAGGATGGTATGAGTCAAGCAGCTTCTGGTAGTGAAAAATTAACTGATGGAGCGAATCAGTTAGTGACAGGAAGTCAAACATTAACTACTAACCTACACTCTTTAGCAGATTCAAGTTTAACATTTTCAAATGGAACGGAGCAGTTTACTAAAGGATTATCTGCTTATGTTTCTGGTGTTGAACAACTTCATCTTGGCTTAGGGACTTTTAATAGTGGTTTAGTTACATATACTGGTGCAGTGAGTCAATTAGATAGCGGATTAGGTCAATTATCTTCTAAAAGTCCTGAATTAGTAGGAGGAATCAATCAATTATATACTGGTGTAGAGTCCTATACTGGCGGTGTTTCTCAGCTCAATGCTGGTCTTAATCAATTTTCATCTGGTGTTAGTGCCTATACAAATGGAGTGGGAAATCTTGCAACAGGTGCTAATCAGTTATCTAATCAATCAGCTACACTTCGAATGGGTGTGGAGCAATTAAGTGAAGGGATTCAACAACTTTCTAGCAAGTTAGATGCTTCGTCTGAGCAAAAAGATCAAATTAATCAATTATCTTCTGGTCTGAATCAGTTAAATCAAGCTATTCAAAATATTGATGTTGGAGATACAAAACAATTAGATTCTGTTTTATCAAGTATAGTATCTCTTTCTAATCAAATGTTAGCAAGTGCTCAGTCTGAAAAAGCAACTACATTAGCCAATATTCAATCGACAGCAGCTTATCAATCATTGACAAGTGAGCAACAAGCTGAAATAAGTGCTTCTGTATCTCAAAATTCGACTGATAGTATTCAATCGGCTCAGTCAATTGTAGCTTTAGTACAAGGTTTACAGGGAAGTTTAGAAAACTTACAAAATCAATCTTCAAATCTTTCGACATTAAAAAATCAAGCTAATCAAGTATTACCGCTTACTTCTACTTCTTTGACAGGATTGTCAAGTGGATTAACAGAAATACAGGGAGCAGTGACGAGTAAATTAGTTCCTGCCAGTCAGTCGATTACATCAGGTGTAAACGCATATACTACAGGTGTTGATAAAGTTTCTCAAGGGCGCAAGTCAACTAAGTGAAAAAAAAATTCCACCTTGACAGGTAGTTTGGATCAACTAGTTTCAGGGCTCAAACTACCTTGACACAAAAAAATCTTCTAGCTTGACAGCAGGAGTTGGGTCAATTAGTTGAAAAAAACTCCAGAATTAGTGTCTGGTATTGAAAAAAATTATCAACTGGCTCCAATCAATTGAATCAAAAGAGTCAAGAATTGATAGCAGGAGTTGATAAATTGCAGTCAGGATCAGGCCAATTAGCTGACAAATCCAGTCAGTTACTTTCAGGTGCTTCTCAATTAGAGAATGGAGCTAATAAATTGGCAGATGGAGCTGGGAAACTAGCAGAAGGTGGAACAAAGTTAACTTCTGGATTGGAAGGTTTACAGACAGGAGTTGCTTCTTTAGGACAAGGACTAAGTAATGCTAGTGATCAACTCAAATCAGCATCTACGGAATCTCAAAAAAATGCAGAGATTTTTGTCAAATCCTCTCAGTCTTTCCAAAAACAGACAATGATCAAGTTCCTGTAAATGGAATTGCAATGGCTCCTTATATGATATCAGTTGCTCTCTTTGTTGCAGCAATATCAACGAATATGATCTTTGCGAAGCTACCTTCAGGACGTCATCCAGAGAGCCGTTGGGCTTGGTTGAAATCTCGAGCTGAAATAAATGGTATTATAGCTGTTTTAGCAGGGATTTTGGTATATGGAGGAGTTCATCTTATTGGTTTAACTGCTAATCATGAGATGAGAACATTTATTCTCATTATCCTAACAAGTTTAGTATTCATGTCCATGGTGACCGCTTTAACAACATGGAATAGCCGTATAGGAGCTTTCTTTCTCTTATCTTTGCTTTTTATTACAGTTAGCATCAAGTGCAGGTACTTATCCACTTGCCTTGACAAATGATTTCTTTAGAGCTATTAATCCCTGGTTACCAATGAGTTATTCAGTTTCGGGATTGCGACAAACAATCTCTATGACAGGAAATATTCATCATCAAGTTATTTTCCTTGCTGTGATATTAGTACTATTCATTGGTTTAGGTATGCTAGCCTATCAACCCTAAGAAAATGGAAGAAGATTAAAAAAATCGACCGTTAACTGGTCGATTTTTTTATGTCTTAGATGACTTTCGTTTGTGATTATAGATTCCAAATAGTAAAAGAGAAGTAAAGGAACAGATTGCTCCAGTAATAAAACCCATTGGGAATAAAGGAAAGTGTAATAGTTCCTTTTTCCCTTAGGAACGTCAACTTTCATAAAAGCCAGTTTGAGCTTGTTTTAATTTCTATTTTTCTTACCATCTTGGTAGGCAGACCAGCCTTTGTCATAAGGAATGGTGAAGAAAATAGATGTATCTTGTTGGACATCATATGTAGCAAAAACCTTGTTTTTAGAAGTTGATACTGTTACAGGTTGTTCTTTAATTTTTTGAATTGCCTCAGTTAAAGTTTTGGGTATCTAAACGATAGAAGGTAGGAGATTCAAATGATACTTGTGAATTTCCAGGGAAACTAACATTGAATATTGAAAGTTTTTTTCTCTTTTGTATAGCCTAGATTAAAGAAGGAGAAGACATTATCAGTTGTAAAAGTTTTCTTTTCTCCATTTACAAGGATGTCAACCTTCTTTTTGTTTGTCATTAGAAAAGTGAAGGTTTGTGAAAGAAAGATAAACTTGGCTGTTTTCTGGCACTTCAATTTGATACTGGATTGCTGCATCCTCATTTGAAGAACTTGTAACACTAATCAAATCATCAGTATTTTCTGTTTTGTCATAAGGGTATTGGAGAAAAATAATCAAAATTGACGTTAGCAAGTTGATTTAAAAACGAGGTCTGATTATCCAAAGTATGTTCATTGAACTTGACATCATTGTAAACAGATTGACTAGCAAATGCAATCGGAAGAGAGAATTGATTTTCATATAGGGTAAGATTATCTTTTTGATAGATATCTTTAAAACCATACTTATCAATAGGACTGTCTGAGATATTGTACTGGATGCCAAATAAACTATCAGCCAAAATACTATTATTTGCATAACGGAGATTGAGATTGGTCCCAGAGGATTTAAAACCCAAGTTTATCCAAAGTAGAGCTTGCTGAACGATTTCGAACAGATGAAAATTGAGAGATTCCATTGTAGTTGAATTTCATACTGTCATTTCCTGTCTGAGTTTGTAGTTTTTCAGTACGAGTAAATTGATTTCCAATATATGTTGAGAAAGATTCCATAGCTGGGATATCTCGATTATATGCACTTCGAGAAGCAAATCCCCATTCCTTAGCAATTCCGTCCATTTGAGATGAAGCATTTAAACTCATTTCAACCATTATAAATAAAGAGATTAGAATGGCAAATAGATTTACAGAGATAAACTTTTTGATAACTGCAAGGAGTAAAAGAGAATAGACAACCAAAAAAATTCAAGAGTCAGCAGAATATTCAAATCTGTTAAAAAAAGAATAATGTGATTTTAGATAGATGGTAGCTAAAAATCCTGTTACTACAAGAAAAAAAGCGAAACTAAAAAAATTCCAGATTTTAATTTCTTTCAGACGATTTAAGACTTCTGCTGCTGTGTAAATTAACAAGGTAGAGAAAATCCAAGCATAGCGATGTAAAAAAACATGTTTTGGAGTATGCATGCCTTGCCAAAATAAATCAAGAGCTTCTATATAAAAAGCTTGCAATTAGAAATGCAAAAGAAGATTGCATAGATAAGTTTCACGTGAAACTTAATAGATTTCATCGTAAAAAAATAAAATGGTCAAAATAAAGGGAAGTAGTCCAACAAAAAAATCATTGGGATAGCTCCCATACTTTGTTGTGTCAAAGGAACCAATGAATTGCTTTAGCAAAGAGATCAAGATACCAGCTACTTTCAGTTTGAAACTTTGTAACTTTCAGTTAATTTTTTTCCCCATGTGTCTGTAAATCAAACAGAGTAGGAAGAGTCAGAATCAAACTAGCCATACCAGCTAAAAACGGAGGTGATTATGAAAATCAAGAAAAGATGATTTTCGAGTTTTAAAGTCCCAAGAAATTTGACAGAGATACCAGAAAATAAGAAACAATGCTGTCATATAGCCAAAATAATAGTTTTGGATAAATAAGATTGACAGACTTGTAAAGTACAATAGGAAATTTCTTTTCAGTGATAAGTAGATGTAAACCAGTTATAATTAAAGGAATCAAGATAAAAAAACATCTAGCCAGGTTTTTTTATCTCTAATTGACTGACAGTGAAACTCATCAGAGCATAGGAAGTAGATAAAGCTAGTTTTAAAGGCTTTAGGAATCGATTGAAATAATTTATTTAAACTAAAAGTAAGTTGACAGTCCAATCAATCCAAATTTTTAAGAGAGTTGTCAGATAGACAGCATCTGGCATATTCGTTAGATCAAAAAAAGTAAACTAGTGGTGAAAGGAAACTACCCAAGTAATAACTAGATAGGGCATAGAAATTTCAATCCGAGGCCACTTGTAAAGGTGTAAAACAAACTACCATTTCCATGTAGGATATTTCTTAGAGCTATATCAAAAATAACGTATTGATGAAAGCCCATCTCCTAATAGTGGAGATGTATCGCTATTCCAGTAGATACCTTGAGATAGATATACTCCTATCATAATGATTATGGGAATGATGAAAGAAACAAAATAGGTCCAATATGTTTTAAAAAATAATTTCATGTTACCTCATAAAATGTTAGAAAACTCAGCTGGTTAACCCAACTGAGTTTTGAATTTTTTTAGTCTTTCCAAAGTTCTTTAACTTTTGCTTGTACTTCTGCATTTCTCTAGGAATTCATCATAGGTTTCATCGATACGGTCAATGACGCCATTTTTAGACAAGACAATGATATGGTTAGCTAGAGTTTGAATAAACTCGTGGTCATGGCTGGCAAAGATGATTGATTCTTTAAAGTTTTTCAATCCATCATTCAAGCTTGAGATAGATTCCAAGTCCAAGTGATTGGTTGGATCATCGAGGACAAGAACATTTGATTTTAAGAGCATGAGTTTTTGAAAGCATGACACGAACTTTTTTTCTCCCCTGACAAGACGTTTACAGGTTTGTTAACCTCATCTCCAGAGAAGAGCATACGGCCGAGGAAGCCACGTAGGAAAAGTATTGTCATCTTCTTCTTTACTTGCGAATTGACGCAACCAGTCAAGGATTGACTCTCCTCCTGCAAAAATCTGCTGAGTTATCTTTTTGGCAAGTAAGAACGGCTAGTAGTTACTCCCCACTTGACAGTTCCTTCATAGTCAATGTCCCCCATGATTGCACGAATTAATGCAGTCGTTTGGATGTCATTTTGTCCAATAAGAGCTGTCTTATCACCTGGACGCAAGATAAAGCTGATATTATCTAAAATAGTCTCACCATCAATCTTTACAGTTAGATTTTCTACTGTCAAGAGATCATTACCAATCTCACGCTCCGCTTTAAAGTTGATAAATGGATATTTACGACTAGATGGCACAATCTCTTCTAGCTCAATCTTATCAAGCATTTTTCTTACGTGATGTTGCTTGTCTTGATTTAGAAGCATTGGCAGAGAAACGAGCAACGAATTCTTGCAATTGTTTAATTTTTTCTTCTGCTTTAGCATTACGGTCTGCTAGCAATTTAGCAGCGAGTTCAGAAGATTCCTTCCAGAAGTCATAGTTTCCGACATAGAGTTTGATTTTTCCAAAGTCAAGGTCGGCCATGTGAGTACATACTTTGTTTAAGAAGTGACGGTCGTGGGATACTACAATAACGGTGTTATCAAAATCAATCAAGAAGTCTTCTAACCAAGTAATCGATTGGATATCCAAACCGTTGGTAGGCTCGTCCAAAAGAAGAACATCTGGTTTACCAAAAAGTGCTTTTGGCTAGGAGAACTTTTACTTTTTCACCGTTGGCCAATTCGCTCATGTTTTGATAGTGCAATTCTTCTGGAATGTTTAGGTTTTGAAGTAGTTGAGAGGCTTCACTCTCTGCTTCCCAACCTCCAAGCTCGGCAAAACTCTCCTTCGAGTTCGGCAGCACGCACTCCATCCTCATCTGAGAAATCTTCCTTCATGTAGATAGCATCTTTCTCTTTCATGATGCTATAAAGTTTTTCATTTCCCATGATAACGACATCAATGGCACGTTCATCTTCATAGTCAAAGTGATTTTGACGAAGAACAGAGAGACGTTCATCTGGACCAAGAGAGATGTGACCAGTAGTAGGTTCGATATCTCCAGCTAAAATTTTTAAAAAGGTTGATTTTCCGGCACCATTAGCACCGATTAATCCATAAGTATTTCCTTCTGTAAATTTGATATTGACATCATCAAAAAGTTTGCGATCACTAAAACGTAGTGAAACATCAGATACTGTAAGCAATGTATTTTTCTCCTATATGTGTAATATATTTATTCTACTAGAAAATACGGAAATATTCAAATTTTTATCTGTCAATTTTGTGTAAATTATATTTACAGCATCCTTTACAAAAATCCGTAAATAGCAAGACTGATTTATTTTGATAAATTACGGTTATTTCATTAAAAAAATGCTATAATTGAAGGGACTATATCGAAGGAGAATAAAATGACTAAACCCATTATTTTAACAGGAGACCGTCCAACAGGAAAATTGCATATTGGACATTATGTTGGAAGTCTCAAAAATCGAGTATTATTACAGGAAGAGGATAAGTATGATATGTTTGTGTTCTTGGCTGACCAACAAGTTTGACAGATCATGCTAAAGACCCTCAAACAATTGTAGAGTCTATCGGAAATGTTGCTTTGGATTATCTTGCAGTTGGATTGGATCCAAGTAAGTCAACTATCTTTATTCAAAGCCAGATTCCAGAGTTGGCTGAGTTGTCTATGTACTATATGAATCTAGTTTCATTAGCACGTCTGGAGCGTAATCCAACTGTCAAGACAGAGATTGCTCAAAAGGGATTTGGAGAAAGTATTCCGACAGGATTTTTGATCTATCCAATCGCTCAAGCAGCTGACATTACAGCTTTCAAGGCTAACTATGTTCCTGTAGGTACAGACCAAAAACCAATGATTGAGCAAACTCGCGAGATTGTTCGTTCTTTTAATAATGCATATAACTGTGATGTCTTGGTAGAGCCGGAAGGTATTTATCCAGAAAATGAGAGAGCAGGGCGTTTGCCTGGTTTGGATGGAAATGCTAAAATGTCTAAATCACTTAATAATGGTATTTATTTAGCTGATGATGCGGATACTTTGCGTAAAAAAGTAATGAGTATGTATACAGATCCAGATCATATCCGCGTTGAGGATCCAGGTAAAATTGAAGGAAATATGGTTTTCCATTATCTAGATGTTTTTGGTCGTCCAGAAGATGCTCAAGAAATTGCTGAAATGAAAGAACATTATCAACGAGGTGGTCTTGGTGATGTGAAAACCAAACGTTATCTACTTGAAATATTAGAACGTGAACTTGGTCCTATTCGTGAGCGCCGTATTGAATTTGCTAAGGATATGGGAGAAGTTTATAATATGCTTCAAAAAGGTAGTGAAAGAGCGCGTGAAGTTGCAGGTCAAACCCTATCTGAGGTTAAAGGAGCAATGGGACTTCATTACTTTAACTAAGTTTATTTTACAAGAAACTATCATTTCTATCTCAAAGAAAAGATAGTTTTTTATTTACCCCTGTAACATTTGACAAATTTTTTTATAGAATGGTATGATAGATACAATATAAAAAAAGAGTCAAGCTCAAAAAAAGAAAGAAAAGAGGAAACTTCGAATGTCTAATTGGGACACTAAATTTTTTTGAAAAAAAGGTTTTACCTTTTGATGATGTATTGCTTATTCCAGCTGAAAGTCATGTGTTGCCTAACGATGCAGATTTAACAACTAAATTGGCAGATAATTTGACTTTAAATATCCCAATTATTACCGCTGCCATGGACACAGTTACAGAGAGTCAAATGGCCATTGCTATTGCTCGTGCAGGCGGTCTCGGAGTTATCCATAAAAAAACATGTCAATTGCTCAACAAGCAGACGAGGTTCGTAAGGTAAAACGTTCTGAAAAATGGAGTTATTATTGATCCGTTCTTCTTGACGCCTGAACATACAATTGCTGAAGCAGATGAGCTTATGGGTCGTTACCGCATCAGTGGTGTTCCAGTTGTTGAAACACTTGAAAATCGTAAATTGGTTGGTATTTTTGACAAACCGAGATCTTCGTTTTATTTCAGATTATAACCAACCAATCTCAAACCATATGACCAGTGAAAATCTTGTGACTGCTCCTGTGGGTACAGATCTTGCAACAGCTGAGAGTATTCTTCAAGAACACCGTATTGAAAAGCTTCCTTTGGTAGATGAAGAAGGTCGCCTTTCTGGTTTGATTACTATCAAAGATATTGAAAAAAAGTTATTGAGTTTCCAAATGCTGCTAAAGATGAGTTTGGTCGTCTTCTAGTTGCAGGTGCAGTAGGTGTTACTTCAGATACATTTGAACGTGCAGAGGCTCTTTTTGAGGCAGGAGCGGATGCGATTGTTATTGATACTGCACATGGTCATTCTGCAGGTGTCTTGCGTAAAATTGCTGAGATTCGTGCTCATTTCCCAGATCGTACTTTGATTGCTGGAAATATTGCTACTGCTGAAGGTGCACGTGCCCTTTATGAAGCAGGTGTAGACGTTGTCAAGGTTGGTATTGGACCAGGTTCTATCTGTACTACTCGTGTGATTGCTGGTGTTGGTGTTCCACAAGTAACAGCTATCTACGATGCTGCAGCTGTTGCGCGTGAATATGGTAAAAACGATCATTGCTGACGGTGGAATCAAGTATTCTGGAGATATTGTAAAAGCCCTTGCTGCAGGTGGAAATGCAGTTATGCTTGGATCAATGTTTGCTGGAACTGATGAAGCTCCAGGCGAAACTGAAATCTTCCAAGGACGTAAGTTTAAGACTTACCGTGGTATGGGATCAATTGCTGCTATGAAGAAAGGTTCAAGCGATCGTTACTTCCAAGGTTCTATCAATGAAGCAAACAAACTTGTTCCAGAAGGAATTGAAGGTCGTGTTGCTTATAAAAGGAGCGGCAGCTGATATTGTCTTTCCAAATGATTGGTGGTATTCGCTCTGGTATGGGTTACTGTGGTGCAGCTAACCTTAAAGAACTACACGATAATGCTCAATTTATTGAAATGTCTGGTGCTGGTTTGAAAGAAAGCCATCCTCATGATGTACAAATTACTAATGAGGCACCAAATTATTCTATGTAAAAACAATGAAAAGAACTCCCGTGAAAACAGGAGTTCTTTTACAATGTTGTCAATTTTACTTTACAGAAACTTTACCATCCTGAATAGTGAAGATACTTAGATTTTCTGGCAGATTTTGAAGATGATCTAAGCTTGTTGTTGTGATAAAGGTTTGAATTGAATGAGAAATCGTTTCTAATAATTTTAGTTGTCTAGTGTTGTCAAGTTCGCTCATAACATCGTCAAGCAGTAATATTGGAGATTCTGTAGTAATACTTTCCATTAATTCGATTTCTGCTAATTTTATCGAGAGGACGAGACTACGATGTTGACCTTGACTTCCAAAACTAGCATCCATCCCATTTATATAAAAAGAAATATCATCTCGATGAGGACCAACACCAGTATTCTTTTTAAATAAATCTCTGGACCTACTTTTTTTCTAAAGCAATTTTTGAAAGATTCTGATAAGTCTTCTTTGTCAGTTATCTTGACAGAAGATTGATAGGATATTGACAACTCTTCAATCTGATTAGAGAGTTCAAAATGTTTCTTACGACCCAAAATGCTCTAGTTTTTTTATGAAATCTAAGCGGTGATTCATTACACGACATCCATAATCAACTAGCTGATCATCTAATACTGAAAGGAAGGTTTCATCTATTTTTTGAGCTGATTTTAGATAGGTATTTCTTTGTTTTAGGATATGGTTATAATTGGTTAAGTCTGATAAATAGATTGGCTTAATTTGCCCAAGCTCCATATCAATGAATTTTCGTCGAACTGAAGGTGCTCCTTTAATTAGTTGTAAATCTTCAGGAGCAAATAAGACAACATTCATGTGTCCTACATAATCTGAAAGTCGTGCCTGTTTTAAGTGATTAACTTTTGTAACACGTCCTTTTTGTGTTAGTTCGATTTCGAGAGGAATGGATCCCAGTTTTTTTCTGAACAAGACCTGAAAGATGAAGTTGTTCCTCATCAAAATGAATGAGATTTTTATCTGTTCGAGTTCGATGACTACGTGTTAAGGCTAAAAAATAGATAGCCTCTAACATATTTGTTTTTTTACCTTGTGCATTGCGTCCTAAAAAAAGACATTTAATTTAGGATTAAAGTCTATTTTCGTCTCTTTATAGTTACGAAAAGTTTTGAGAGATAGGTGTTGTAGCCACATGATTATCTACCAGGGAATCGTGGAGCTTGTTTGCTTTTGGGTGATGAAGTAGGTTTTGATTTATCTTTTTTTACTCCCTTATTCATCTCCTTAACAAGTTTAGCGATTCGTTCTTTTTCAACTTTATCAGCTTGGTATTCCTCTTGCTCTTCAGAAGTAGGTTGTGTCAACAAGATGTCAATATTCATGTCAGGGATGTCAACTTTATCGCCAATACGAAGTTTTTTACCACGACGACTCTCTAATTCCCCATTAAAGTAAACAGAATGTTCAGAGAGAAATGATTTGATAGCTCCTCCGCTATGTGTAATTCCAAGTTCTTTGAGTAGTGCTTGGAGGGTAATAAATTCTTCAAATAATTTGTATTCCATAATTCACCTCAATCTTTGGTATTATACCATATTTTTCCTAAAAAAATAGTGAGAGAAACAGGGAGAAATGTAAGCGATTTTTTTATTTCAAAAAGTGTTACAGAGAACAAGAAAATTTCAGGTTTTTCGTGATATAATAGAAGTCTGTATATAAGGAGGTAAATCATGGAGTTAGTGCATGGAATTTCAACACATTTTATCCAATCAAAAAAGTTTAAAACGAACAAAATCACCGTGCGTTTTACCGCTCCATTATCCCTTGATACGATTGCAGGTCGCATGTTGAGTGCGAGTATGCTAGAGACTGCTAATCAGCTATACCCTACTTCTCAAGATTTGAGAAAACATTTGGCCAGTCTTTACGGTACAGATATGTCAACCAATTGTTTCAGAAGAGGGCAAATTCACATTGTAGAATTGACATTTACCTATGTTCGTGATGAGTTTTTAAGTAGGAAAAATGTCCTAACTTCTCAGGTTTTGGAACTTGTTAAAAGAAACTCTTTTTTCACCCGTAGTAGTTGATAATGGGTTTGATCCGGCCTTATTTGAAATTGAGAAAAAACAATTGCTAGCAAGTTTAGCAGCTGATATGGATGATTCTTTTTATTTTGCACATAAAGAATTAGATAAATTATTTTTTTCATGATGAACGTCTTCAATTGGAATATAGTGATTTACGAAATCGTATTTTAGCTGAAACTCCACAAAGTTCTTATTCTTGTTTCCAAGAATTTTTGGCCAATGATCGAATAGATTTCTTTTTCCTAGGTGATTTTAATGAGGTTGAAATTCAAAATGTATTAGAATCATTTGGCTTTAAAGGTCGAAAAGGAGATGTGAAGGTTCAGTATTGTCAACCTTATTCCAATATCCTACAAGAAGGTATGGTTCGGAAAAATGTGGGACAATCCATTTTGGAATTAGGCTATCATTGCCCTTCTGAATATGGTGATGAGCAACATTTACCCATGATTGTAATGAATGGTTTACTTGGTGGATTTGCTCACTCTAAACTATTTACAAATGTCCGTGAAAATGCTGGATTAGCTTATACTATTTCAAGTCAGCTCGATTTATTTAGTGGATTCTTGAGGATGTATGCTGGTATCGATCGAGAAATCGGAACCAGGCTCGTAAAATGATGAATAATCAACTGCTTGATTTAAAAAAAGCTTATTTTACAGAGCTTGAGTTAGAGCAGACCAAGGAAATGATTCGTCGGTCTTTGTTACTTTCTCAAGATAATCAATCTTCATTGATTGAACGTGCTTATCAAAATGCCTTACTTGGAAAATCTTCAGCAGACATTAAAAATTGGATTGAAAAACTCGAGCAAGTTGACAAAGACGCTATTTGTAGAGCAGCTAATAATGTGAAACTACAAGCGATTTACTTTATGGAAGGAATAGAATGACAAAGGTTATTTTTGAAGAAAAATACTATCCAGCTGTAAAAGAAATGGTTTATCGAACCCGTTTATCAAATGGATTGACAGTTGCTCTTTTGCCTAAAAAGGAATTTAAAGAGGTTTACGGGAGTGTAACTGTACAGTTTGGTTCGGTAGATACGCTTGTAACAGAAGTTGACGGAGATGTAAAAGAATATCCTGCGGGAATTGCTCATTTTCTTGAACATAAATTATTTGAGAGAGAAGATGCTAGCGATTTGATGTCGGCTTTTACGAGTCTAGGTGCAGATAGTAATGCCTTTACAAGCTTTACAAAAACAAACTATCTCTTTTCAGCAACGGATCATTTTTTAGAAAATTTAGACTTTACTTGATGAATTGGTAACATCAGCACACATTTACTGAAGATTCCATTTTAAGAGAGCAGGATATTATCCAGCAAGAACGAGAAATGTATCAAGATGATCCAGATTCGTGTTTATTCTTTTCAACTTTAGCGAATTTGTATCCTGGTACACCTTTAGCAACTGATATAGTTGGAAGTGAGGAGTCCATTTCCCAAATCAATCTAACTAATTTGCAAGAAAATTTTACAAGATTTTACAAACCTGTAAACATGTCTCTGTTTTTAGTTGGTAATTTTGATGTGGATCAAGTACAGGACTACTTTGAAAGAAAAGAACTGGAAGATTTAGATGTTCAGGAAGTAGTAAGAGAAAAAGTTTGTTTTTACAAGATGTAAAAGCAAACAGACAGTATGAGAATGGAAGTGTCTTCTCCCAAACTAGCGATTGGTATTAGAGGTAAAGCGAGAAGTTGCTGAGGCTGATTGCTATCGACATCATATTTTATTAAAATTATTGTTTGCAATGATGTTTGGTTGGACTTCGGATCGTTTTCAGAAATTATATGAATCAGGTAAAATTGATGCGTCCTTATCTCTTGAAGTTGAAGTAACAAGTCGCTTTTCATTTTGTTATGTTGACAATGGATACAAAAAGAGCCAGTTGCTTTTATCTCATCAGTTTAGGAAAGGCTATTCGTAATTTTACAAAAGGATTTAGATATTACAGAGGATCATTTAGATATTATCAAAAGAGAGATGTTTGGAGAATTTTTTTCAGTAGCATGAACTCTCTTGAATTTATTGCAACGCAATATGATGCTTTTTGGACAAGGTGAGACAATCTTTTGATTTGCCAAAAGATTTTACAGGAAATTACTTTAGAGGATGTCCTTGATGCTGGACACCATTTAATAGATGATGGTGACATAGTTGATTTTTACAATATTTCCCATCGTAGTAACCTATCATAATCTGACACTAGAAAGAAGGAATGACAAGTATGAGGAAAAAAACAATTGGTGAGGTTTTACGTTTAGCTAGAACCAACCAAGGGTTAACTTTAGAAGAATTACACAAAAAAACAGAAATTCAGTTGGATATGTTGGAGGCAATGGAAGCTGATGATTTTGATCAACTTCCTAGTCCATTTTTATACTCGTTCTTTTTTTGAGAAAGTATGCGTGGGCAGTTGAGCTAGATGAGAGAATTGTCTTGGATGCTTATGATTCTGGGAGCATGATTACGTATGAGGAAGTAGATGTTGATGAAGACGAGTTGACAGGCAGGAGACGTTCCAGTAAGAAAAATAAGACATCATTTTTTTACCTTTATTTTTATTTTTATACTCTTTGCCCTATCGATTGTCATTTTTGTGACTTATTATGTTTGGAATTATCTCCAGAATCAACCGGAGAATTCATCTACGTCTAGTTATAGTGTAGTCCAAGCAACAAGTTCGACTAGTTCTGTAACTCCATCTTCAAGTAGTGGTTCATCAAGTAACTCTTCGAATATTGAACCAGTTATAAGTGTATTAGGTGAAGGAAATCATGTAGAAATCGCTTATAAAACAAGTAAGGAAACTGCAAAAATTGCAATTATCGGTTTCAGATGCTAGAAGTTGGGTTAGTGTTTCAGAAAGTGAGATTGAGGGTGGTGTGACCTTATCACCGGATAATAAAAGTGCGGAAACAACAGTTTCAACAAAAAATCCTGTGACCATTACTTTAGGTGTTGTCAAAGGTGTTGCTTTAACAGTAGATAATCAGACTGTTGATTTATCGAAATTAACAGCTCAAACTGGACAAAATCACTGTAACCTTTACTAGAAAATTAAGGAAAAACGAATGAAAAAAGAACAAATTCCCAATCTCTTAACAATAGGTCGAATTCTCTTTATACCTATTTTTATCTTTATTTTAACGATAGGAAATTCGCTAGAAAGTCATATAGTAGCAGCTATTATATTTGCTATTGCTAGTATTACAGACTATTTAGATGGATATTTAGCTCGTAAATGGAATGTGGTTAGTAACTTTGGGAAGTTTGCGGATCCAATGGCGGATAAGTTGCTAGTTATGTCAGCTTTTATCATGTTGATTGAGTTGGGTATGGCTCCGGCTTGGATTGTTGCGGTGATCATCTGTCGTGAGTTGGCTGTGACAGGTTTAAGGCTTTTTATTGGTTGAAACTGGTGGAACAGTTTTAGCAGCAGCAATGCCTGGAAAAAAATTAAAACTTTCAGTCAGATGTTTGCGATTATTTTTCTTGCTATTACATTGGACTTTGCTTGGTCAAGTTCTACTTTATGTAGCCTTGTTTTTCACTATCTACTCTGGCTATGATTATTTCAAGGGTAGTGCCTATGTATTTAAAGGGACATTTGGTTCGAAATGAAATCAATAATTGATGTAAAAAATCTTTCTTTTCGCTATAAGGAAAGTCAGGAATACTATGATGTGAAGGATATTACGTTTCACGTGAAACGTGGAGAATGGCTTTCGATTGTAGGACATAATGGTAGTGGTAAATCAACGACGGTTCGATTAATTGATGGTTTACTGGAAGCAGAATCTGGAGAGATTGTAATTGATGGTCAACGGTTGACTGAGGAAAATGTTTGGAATATACGTCGTCAAATCGGTATGGTTTTTCAAAATCCAGATAATCAATTTGTTGGAGCGACTGTTGAAGATGATGTTGCCTTTTGGTTTTGGAAAAATCAGGGACTTTCTCGTCAAGAAATGAAAAAGAGAGTGGAAGAAGCTCTGGATTTGGTTGGCATGTTGGACTTTAAAAAGAGAGAGCCAGCGCGTCTATCAGGTGGCCAAAAGCAACGTGTTGCTATTGCAGGTGTTGTAGCCCTAAGACCAGCGATTCTAATTCTAGATGAGGCAACGAGTATGTTGGATCCTGAGGGGCGTAGAGAACTGATTGAGACAGTAAAAAGGAAATTCGAAAAAGACTATGATATGACGGTCATTTCCATTACACATGATTTGGAAGAAGTTGCCATGAGTGATCGTGTATTGGTCATGAAAAAAGGGGAAATTGAATCAACTAGTAGCCCAAGAGAACTTTTCTCTCGAAATGATTTAGATCAAATTGGATTAGACGATCCTTTTTCCAATCAATTAAAACATTCTTTGAGCCAGAATGGCTATGATTTACCTGAAAATTATTTGACAGAAAGTGAGCTAGAGGATAAGCTATGGGAATTGCTCTAGAAAATGTGAGTTTTACGTACCAAGAAGGGACTCCCTTAGCTTCAACAGCTTTGTCGGATGTTTCTTTGACGATTGAAGATGGTTCTTATACGGCTTTAATTGGGCACACAGGTAGTGGTAAATCAACTATTTTACAACTATTAAATGGTTTATTGGTGCCAAGTCAAGGGAGTGTGCGAGTTTTTGATACCTTAATCACCTCGACTTCTAAAAATAAAGATATTCGTCAAATTAGAAAACAGGTTGGCTTGGTATTTCAGTTTGCTGAAAATCAGATTTTTGAAGAAACGGTTTTGAAAGACGTTGCTTTTGGACCGCAAAATTTTGGAGTTTCTGAAGAAGATGCGGAGCAGATTGCGCGTGAGAAACTGGCTCTGGTTGGAATTGATGAATCACTTTTAAATCGTAGCCCGTTTGAGCTGTCAGGGGGACAAATGAGACGTGTGGCCATTGCAGGCATACTTGCCATGGAGCCAGCTATATTAGTCTTAGATGAACCCACAGCAGGCCTAGATCCCTTGGGAAGAAAAGAGTTGATGAACTTGTTCAAAAAACTCCACCAGTCAGGGATGACCATCGTCTTGGTAACGCATTTGATGGATGATGTTGCTGAATATGCGAATCAAGTCTATGTGATGGAAAAGGGACGTTTAGTTAAAAGGGGGAAACCGAGTGATGTCTTTCAAGATGTTGTCTTCATGAAAAAAGTACAGTTGGGAGTACCTAAAATTACGGCCTTTTGTAAACGATTGGCTGATAGAGGCGTGTCATTTAAACGATTACCGATTAAGATAGAGGAGTTCAAGGAGTCGCTAAATGGATAGTATGATTTTGGGGCGTTATATCCCAGGGAATTCGATTGTTCACCGATTGGATCCACGTAGCAAATTACTTGCTATGATGCTACTGATTTTTAATCGTTTTTTTGGGCTAATAATCCCTTTGACGAATCTAATTCTTTTTTTATAGCGACAGGGATATTTATTGCCTTGTCAGGAGTATCTCTTTCATTTTTTATTCAGGGCTTGAAGTCTATGTTTTTCTTGATTGCCTTCACAACTATTTTTCAACTATTTTTCATTTCTAATGGGAATGTTTTATTTGAGTTTTCGTTTGTGAGAATCACGGATTATGCTTTGCAACAAGCTGGGATTATTTTTTGTCGCTTCGTATTGATTATTTTCTTTTCAACTTTGTTAACCTTAACTACCATGCCCTTAAGTTTGGCATCAGCTGTCGAAGCTTTATTAGCACCTTTAAAGCGTGTGAAAGTTCCAGTTCATGAAATTGGCTTGATGCTGTCCATGAGTTTGCGTTTTGTTCCGACCTTGATGGATGATACGACGCGGATTATGAATGCACAGAAAGCGCGTGGAGTGGATTTTTGGTGAAGGAAGCATTGTTCAAAAAGGTGAAAGGCGATGATTCCCATTTTTGATTCCTCTTTTGCGACAAGTTTAAAACGTGCAGATTCCTTGGCTATCGCTATGGAAGCGCGTGGTTATCAGGGTGGAAAAAGGTAGAAGTCAATACCGACAACTGAAATGGACTCGAAAGGATACGCTGACCATTCTTGTTATTCTCGTACTTGGTTGTTGCTTATTTTTTTCTTAAAATCTTAGTAGCTTTCAGGAATTGATAAAAAGTTACTGTAACAGTTTTTTTGATATAAAGGTAGGGATATGAACCGTTTTTAAAAAAATCAAAAATATGTCATTATTGTTTTTTTGTCACTGTTCTGCTTGTGTCAGCTCTCTTAGCGACGACTTATTCAAGTACAATTGTGACAAAAATTAGGAGATGGAATCTCATTGGTTGATAGAGTTGTACAAAAAAACCTTTTTCAGTGGTTTGATTCTGTCAAATCAGATTTGGCTCATTTGACACGAACATATAATGAAAAATGAAAGTTTGAAGAAACAGATTTACCAATTAGAAGTTAAATCAAATGAGGCGGAAAGTTTAAAGACGGAAAATGAACAACTGCGCCAATTGCTTGATATGAAGTCCAAATTGCAAGCTACAAAAGACTTTAGCAGCAGATGTTATTATGCGTTCTCCAGTATCTTGGAAGCAGGAATTGACCTTAGATGCAGGTAAATCAAAAGGGGCTTCTGAGAACATGTTAGCCATTGCAAAATGGTGGTTTGATTGGGAGTGTTTCAAAAAGTAGAGGAGAACTCTACTATGGTCAACCTTCTGACAAATACGGAAAATGCTGATAAGATTTCTGTTAAAATTCAACATGGTTCTACTACAATTTATGGGATTATTGTTGGCTATGACAAGGAAAATGAGGTTCTTAAAATTAGCCAATTAAATAGTAATAGCGATATTAGTGCAGGCGATAAGGTGACAACGGGTGGATTAGGAAACTTTAATGTTGCTGATATTCCTGTTGGTGAAGTGGTTGCCACAACGCATAGTACGGACTATTTGACACGAGAAGTAACTGTTAAATTGAGTGCAGATACTCATAATGTGAGTGTGATAGAATTAGTGGGGAATTCATAATGAGACAGCTGAAGCGGGTTGGAGTGTTTTTATTGCTTCCTTTCTTTGTTCTAATTGATGCCCATATTAGCCAGCTTTTGGGCTCATTATTTCCCCATGTACAGTTAGCTAGTCATTTTCTATTTTTGTTTCTCTTATTTGAGACGATTGAAGTATCAGAGTATCTCTATTTAGCCTATTGTTTTGTGGTGGGTTTGGTTTATGACATTTACTTTTTCCACTTGATAGGGATTGCGACTCTGTTGTTCGTCTTGTTGGGGGTATTTCTCCATAAATTTAATAGTGTTATTTTTATTGAATCGTTGGACGAGAATGTTGGCAATTATTGTCATAACTTTTCTATTTGAGATGGGGGCATATATACTTGCATTAGTGGTAGGTTTAACTGTGGATAGTATGTCTTTGTTTATAGTCTATAGTTTAGTTCCATCAATGATTTTGAAATCTTTGTATGGATGATTATTTTTCAGTTTATTTTTTTGAAAAAAATATTTATCTATGAGAAAGAAATACAAAATGTAATAAAGGCGTAATATTTATTATGTCTTTTTTGGTATACTAGTATTGTCTTTAAATAGAAGGAGTATCTACGTAATATGAAGAAAAAAATCTTAGCGTCACTTTTTACTAAGTACAGTAATGGTTTCTCAAGCAGCTGTTTTAACAACTGCGCATGCAGAAACTACTGATGACAAAAATTGCTGCTCAAGATAATAAAATTAGTAACTTAACAGCACAACAACAAGAAGCTCAAAAACAAGTTGATCAAATTCAGAGACAAGTATCAGCTATTCAAACAGAGCAATCTAAACTCTGCAAGCTGAAAATGATAGATTACAAGCAGAATCTAAAAAGCTTGAGAGGTGAGATTACAGAACTTTCTAAGAATATTGTATCTCGTAATGATTCGTTGGAAAAAGCAAGCTCGTAGTGCTCAAACAAATGGAGCTGCAACTAGCTACATTAACACAATTGTAAACTCAAAATCAATTACTGAAGCTATTTCACGTGTTGCAGCTATGAGTGAGATCGTATCTGCTAAACAACAAAATGTTGGAACAACAAAAAGGCAGATAAAAAAAGTCAATTTCTGAAAAAGCAAGTAGCTAATAATGAAGCTATTAATACAGTAATTGCAAATCAACAAAACACTTGCTGATGATGCTCAAAGCGTTTAACAACAAAACAAGCAGAGTTGAAAGTTGCAGAATTGAAACCTTGCTGCTGAAAAAGCTACCGCAGAGGATGAAAAAAAGCAAGTTTACTTGATCAAAAAGCGGCAGCAGAAGCAGAAGCTAAAGCAGCTGCAGAAGCAGAAGCAGCTTATAAAGCTAAACAAGCAAGTCAACAACAAACGGTTGTTGATTCTGGGAATACAACTTTCACTGCACAAGTTCAAGCAGTATTTAGTTCGTCTGAATCATCTTCAGCAGTGCTCAACAGAATCAACAAGCTATACTCCTGCACCAGTGAAACATCGTCCAACATATAGTACAAATGCTTCAAGTTATCCAACAGGAGAGTGTACATGGGGAGCTAAGACATTGGCACCTTGGGCTGGAGACTACTGGGGTAATGGAGCACAGTGGGCTACAAGTGCAGCAGCTGCAGGATTCCGTACAGGATCTACACCTCAAGTTGGTGCGATTGCATGTTGGAATGATGGTGGATATGGACACGTAGCCGTAGTTACAGCTGTTTCATCATCAACAAGTATCCAAGTATCTGAATCAAACTATGGTGGAAACCGTACAATCGGAAATAAACGTGGATGGTTTAATCCTACTACAACTTCAGAAGGTTTTGTAACATATATCTATCCAAACTAATGAATAAAACGAAGAGGCTCTATTTGAGTCTCTTTTATGATTTATATAGTCAACTTACTTTTAAAAAAATCTACTAAAATAGCTTGAAAAATATTGAAAAAGTATGGTAGAAATGAAACTTGTCGTGAACGATAATACTCATTCTTGATGAATTGTGAAACAGTTGCCCTTTGGGTCGTTTTGCGAGTTGAAGTCAAGAAGAGGAAAAACAAAAAAAGGAGAAATACTCATGGCAGTAATTTCAATGAAACAACTTCTTGAGGCTGGTGTACACTTTGGTCACCAAACTCGTCGCTGGAACCCTAAGATGGCTAAGTACATCTTCACTGAGCGTAACGGAATCCACGTTATCGACTTGCAACAAACTGTAAAAATACGCTGACCAAGCTTACGATTTCATGCGTGATGCAGCAGCTAACGATGCAGTTGTATTGTTTGTTGGTACTAAGAAACAAGCAGCTGATGCAGTTGCTGAAGAAGCAGTACGTTCAGGTCAATACTTTCATCAACCACCGTTGGTTGGGTGGAACTCTTACAAACTGGGGAACAATCCAAAAACGTATCGCTCGTTTGAAAGAAATCAAACGTATGGAAGAAGATGGAACTTTTGAAGTTCTTCCTAAGAAAGAAGTTGCACTTCTTAACAAAACAACGTGCACGTCTTGAAAAAAATTCTTGGGTGGTATCGAAGATATGCCCTCGTATCCCAGATGTTATGTACGTAGTTGACCCACATAAAGAGCAAATCGCTGTTAAAGAAGCTAAGAAAATTGGGAATCCCAGTTGTAGCGATGGTTGACACAAATACTGATCCAGATGATATCGATGTAATCATCCCAGCTAACGATGACGCTATCCGCGCTGTTAAATTGATTACAGCTAAATTGGCTGACGCTATCATCGAAGGACGTCAAGGTGAAGATGCAGTAGCAGTTGAAGCAGAATTTGCAGCTTCAGAAGCTCAAGCAGATTCAATCGAAGAAATCGTTGAAGTTGTAGAAGGCGACAACGCTTAATTTATACAAATAGTAATTACCTAGGAGGGCGGGGCTTTAGCCCGGCTCTCCTATTTTTTAAAAAAATATAGGAGAATCAAAATGGCAGAAATTACAGCTAAACTTGTAAAAAGAGTTGCGTGAAAAATCTGGTGCTGGTGTTATGGACGCTAAAAAAGCGCTTGTAGAAACAGACGGTGACATCGAAAAAGCGATTGAATTGCTTCGTGAAAAAGGTATGGCTAAGGCAGCTAAGAAAGCTGACCGTGTTGCTGCAGAAGGTTTGACTGGTGTTTATGTTAACGGTAATGTTGCAGCAGTTATTGAAGTAAACGCTGAAACTGACTTCGTTGCGAAAAACGCTCAATTCGTTGAATTGGTAAATACTACAGCTAAAGTTATTGCTGAAGGAAAACCTGCTAATAATGAAGAAGCACTTGCTTTGACAATGCCTTCAGGTGAAACTCTTGAAGCTGCATACGTATCTGCAACAGCAACTATCGGAGAAAAAATCTCATTCCGTCGCTTTGCATTGATTGAAAAAACAGATGCACAACACTTTGGAGCATACCAACATAACGGTGGACGTATCGGTGTTATTTCAGTTGTTGAAGGTGGAGACGAAGCACTTGCTAAACAATTGTCAATGCACATCGCAGCGATGAAACCAACAGTTCTTTCTTACAAAGAATTGGATGAGCAATTCGTTAAAGATGAGTTGGCACAATTGAACCACGTTATCGACCAAGACAACGAAAGCCGTGCAATGGTTAACAAACCAGCTCTTCCACACTTGAAGTATGGATCAAAATCTCAATTGACTGATGAAGTGATCGCTCAAGCTGAAGCTGATATCAAAGCTGAATTGGCTGCAGAAGGTAAACCAGAAAAAATCTGGGACAAAAATCATCCCAGGTAAAATGGATCGCTTCATGCTTGACAACACTAAAGTTGACCAAGCTTACACACTTCTTGCACAAGTATACATCATGGATGACAGCAAGACAGTTGAAGCATACCTTGAATCAGTTAACGCTTCAGTAGTTGAGTTCGCTCGCTTTGAAGTTGGTGAAGGTATCGAGAAAGCTGCAAACGACTTTGAAGCTGAAGTTGCAGCTACAATGGCAGCAGCCTTGAATAACTAATAATAAAAAGGAAGCTAAATTGCTTCCTTTTTTCTATGCAGTCGATCTTTATAGGGAGATGTTCCTATTTTTAAGGTATAAATAAAAAGCCCTATAATAAGGGCTAAGTGTATTTAGGAGACTACACTTCAAATTCATAGAGTGCTGTAGACAGATAACGTTCACCGTTATCTGGTGCTAGAGCAAGAACTTTCTTACCTGTACCTAATTTCTTAGCAACTTCAATGGCTCCATAGATAGCTGCAGCTGAAGAAATACCAACAAGGAATCCTTCTTTTCCACCAATTTCACGGCCAAGTGCGAGAGCATCGTCTGATGTTACACGAACGATACCATCATAGGCTTTTGTATCAAGTGTATCAGGAATAAATCCAGCTGAGATACCTTGAATTTTTTGTGAGGACCAGGTTTTTTTCACCAGATAGAATAGCAGATTCGTCTGCCTCTACTGCAAAAAAACTTGAATGTTAGAATTTGCTGATTTGAGTGCATGAGAAACACCAGAAATTGTTCCACCGGTACCAACTCCAGCAACAAAGGCATCTAATCCATCTTTACCGAAAGCAGCTAGTATCTCAGCTCCTGTTGTTCTTTCGTGTACTTCTGGATTAGCTGGATTGTCAAATTGAAGAGGAAGGAAACCATCACGTTCAGCAGCGATTTCTTGAGCCTTAGCAATAGCACCTTTCATTCCTTCGCTACCAGGAGTTAGGACGAGTTCAGCGCCATAAGCTTGGATAATCTTACGTCGTTCTACACTCATAGTTTCAGGCATAACGATGACGACTTTATACCCTTTAGCAGCACCTACCCATGAAAGTCCAATACCAGTGTTTCCACTTGTTGCTTCAACAATAGTAGAACCTGGTTTTCAGAATACCGTCTTGTTCAGCTTTTTTTCAATCATGCTAAGAGCAATACGGTCTTTTACAGAAGAACCAGGGTTAAATGCTTCAAGCTTTTACATAGACGTCCGCAGCACCTTCTGGCACAATATTGTTGAGTTTAACGATCGGAGTTTGACCGATTAATTCAGTAATGTTGTTATAAATAGACATATGAATACCTCTTTGTATAAGATATTTCTAGTATAACGCTATCTATACCATTTGTAAAATATAGAAATCCTATCGAAGCGATAGGATTTTTTTATATCATAGGTCTAAGCCATTAATTTTTAAGCGATTGTGGTAGGCTAATTCTAGTAAATATGTATAAAGTGGAACGATATCGGTTTTCTTAGGAAATTCAAATTTATGAGAACTAAAATGTTCATTATGTGCTTTTAGAAAGACATTTTCTAAATAAGTAATAGTAATTTCACTATCATCTATACCTGCTCCTGCAGTTTCCATTTCAACGTTAATAATGTTCATTAAAAAGATTGATTTAATGGACATCTTACGACCAGTAGCGCCTTGTTTATCTGTAAAGATAATACGGATATTTGTAAATATAATCGAGTCACGAATCAGTTTATATCCACTTTGAATTTCTTCATTTTCTAGTAGATATTGTCCATATTCTTTGATAAGAGTTTCTTTGTTTTTGCTCGCTAAAGTTACCAGCGAGTCCTTGAATGAATTTTTCCAAATGCCATATTTTTTTCTCCTTTATTTACACTAAGTTTACAGGAACTTCAACTTCACGTAAACCTTGATCAGTTAAAGTAACTTTTCCATTAAAAAACTCCACCAGTGCAGCTTTAATATTTTCTTTTTCTTCTTTATCAACATAAATCATCGTATCGACTTGATCTGTAAAATTTGTATCTAGCTCCATGAGGTTATGTTCTTTAAGGAAGTTACTGTACTCTTGGTACTGAGCGTAAGACATTTGAATAGCAATGCCAGCCTGTTCCTTTATTTCAATGATGCCAATTTCTTTGACAGCTAAGGCAACACTGCCTGCGTAAGCACGAATCAGTCCTCCAGCGCCTAGTTTAATACCACCAAAGTAGCGTGTCACTACCACACAGACATTAGTAAGATTGTGATTTTCTAGTACCCCAAGCATGGGAACGCCAGCAGTACCACTAGGCTCACCATCATCACTTGTACGTTTGATTTCACTACGTTCTCCAATAATAAAAGGCAGAGCAGTTATGCGTAGCTTTGTAGTGTTCTTTTTTGATGGCAGTAATGAAGTCACGAGCCTCTTCTTCGCTATAAACACGCTTGGCATGACAGATAAAGCGGGATTTTTTGATTTCTTCTTGGACTTGACCGTCCTCTTTAATTGTTCTAAATTCCATGATTTAATTGTACTAAAAAATCATCTAAAGTGCTAGGTTTTTACGAATAAAGAAGTATGAAAGTAAATCCAAATTATCTTGGTCGGTTGTTTACGGAGAATGAATTAACTAAAGAGGAACGTCAGTTGGCAGAGAAACTTCCAGCAATGAGAAAGGAGAAAGGGAAACTTTTCTGTCAACGTTGTGATAGTGCTATTTTAGATGAATGGTATTTGCCCATCGGTGCTTACTATTGTCGGGAGTGCTTACTTATGAAGCGAGTCAGGAGTGATCAATCTTTATACTATTTTCCGCAGGAGGATTTTCCGAAGCAAGATGTTCTTAAATGGAGTGGTAAATTAACTCCTTTTCAAGAGAAGGTATCAGAGGGACTGATTCGAGCAGTAGACAAGCAGGAGCCAACGTTAGTTCATGCGGTTACAGGAGCTGGAAAGACAGAAATGATTTATCAAGTAGTGGCTAAAGTGATTGATGAAGGTGGTGCAGTATGTTTGGCCAGTCCTCGCATAGATGTTTGTTTGGAGCTATACAGACGCCTGCAACAGGATTTTTCTTGCGAGATAGCTCTCCTACATGGAGAATCAGATCTGTATTTTCGAACACCATTAGTTGTTGCGACGACACATCAGTTATTGAAGTTTTATCAAGCTTTTGATTTGCTGATAGTGGATGAAGTAGATGCTTTTCCTTATGTTGACAATCCCACGCTTTACCATGCTGTCAAGAATAGTGTAAAGGAGAATGGACTGAGAATCTTTTTAACAGCGACTTCGACTGATGAGTTAGATAGGAAGGTTCGCATAGGAGAACTAAAACGATTGAGCTTGCCAAGACGATTTCATGGAAATCCGTTGATTATTCCTAAACCTGTCTGGTTATCGGATTTTAATCACTGTTTAGAGAAAAATCGGTTGTCACCAAAGTTAAAGTCCTATATTGAGAAGCAGAGAAAGACAGCTTATCCGTTACTCATTTTTGCTTCAGAAATTAAGAAAGGGGAGCAGTTAAAAGAAATCTTACAGGAGCAATTTCCAAATGAGAAAATTGGCTTTGTATCTTCTGTAACAGAAGATAGATTAGAGCAGGTACAAGCTTTTCGAGATGGAGAACTGACAATACTTATCAGTACGACAATATTGGAGCGTGGAGTTACCTTCCCTTGTGTGGATGTTTTCGTAGTAGAGGCCAATCATCGCCTTTTTACCAAGTCTAGCTTTGATTCAGATTGGTGGACGAGTTGGGACGAAGCATGGATAGACCGACAGGAGATTTGCTTTTTCTTTCCATGATGGGTTAAATACTCAATCAAGAAGGCAATTAAGGAAATTCAGCAGATGAATAAGGAGGCGAGTCTATGAAGTGCTT